>Ga0268360_1000025_pt1 | contig 418802 bp, 325 predicted proteins | sample BioMet11_FD_192465 | JGI IMG/M metagenome (GOLD analysis project Ga0268360, IMG submission 192465) | Sewage microbial communities from Oakland, California, United States - Biofuel 11 (Illumina Assembly) | ecosystem: Engineered > Wastewater > Sewage > Unclassified | place: USA: California... | reverse complement strand
GCTCTTCCACGACCCCGCTCACTTTCCAGCCCATAGACGCTCCTACTCAAGAGCGTGCCGCAAAGTGTAAACGATGTCCCCGGTGAACTATGTAAAGGATGTACCCGGTCTGGACCAGAGCCCGCGCAGACGTAGACGTCCGCCCCACAATAGTGCGGTCTGATACCGTGAAGAAAGTGGCCTTCCGCGAGGCCGCCTCTCACTTTCATGGCACGTATTCTTGTCACCGGCGGCGCCGGCTACATCGGCTCGCACACTACGCATCATCTGCTTCGCTTGGGCCACGACGTTCAGGTCGTGGACGACCTTTCGCACGGCTACCGGCACAACGTGCCCGAAGGCCGGCTGCATGTGCTCAATCTGCTGGACACGCCCGCGCTGGACGCGCTGCTACAGCAGTATTCGTTCGATGCCGTCGTGCATTTCGCCGCCTACATTGAAGTCGGCGAGTCGACGCGCCTGCCGGAGAAATACTTCCGCAACAACTGCGGCGCGACGTTCAACCTGCTGGATGCGCTGGCGCGCGCCGATGTGCGCAAGATCGTCTTTTCTTCGACTGCAGCGGTCTATGGCAATCCCGAGCGCACGCCGATCACCGAGGACATGCCGCACAATCCGGTGAACCCGTATGGCCAGACCAAGCTGATGGTGGAACGCGCCATGCAGTGGATGGACCAGTGCCACGGCCTGCGTTTCGTCGCGCTGCGCTACTTCAACGCCTGCGGCGCCGAGGCGGCCTTCGGCATCGGCGAGGAGCATCAGCCCGAGTCGCACCTGATCCCGCTGGTCTTCCGCGCCATCCGCACCGGCAAGCCGCTGACCGTTTTCGGTACGGACTATCCGACGCCGGACGGCACGTGCGTGCGCGACTACATTCACGTGAGCGACCTCGCCGCGGCGCACTCGGCCGCGCTCGATCATCTGCTCGGCGGCGGCCAGAGCTATTCGTTCAATGCCGGCACGGGCCACGGCTTCAGCGTGCTGGAAGTGATCCAATCGGTCGAACGCGTGACCGGCAAAAAGGTGCCCTACACGCTGGGCGCGCGGCGCTCGGGCGATCCCGCGATTCTGGTGGCAGACTCGACGCGCCTGCAGCAGACGTTCGGCTGGAAACCGCAGTACACGTCACTCGACGCAATGGTCGAGAGCGCCTGGCAATTCGACTGCAAGAAAAACGCGTAGAGCGGTGGGGCGGACTTCAGTCCGCGCGGGAATTCATTCCCGCCAAGTCTTCGTTCGACGGCAAGAAGAGCGCGCGGCGCAAGTCGGGCCGTCGTGCAGCCTGCACTGGGTTTCAATCCCGCCCGGCCATCCGGCACGTCGCGCAAAGCCGCGCTAAAACGCCGGGCGGCTACTCTTCCCGCAGCGCCGTCATCGGGTCGAGACGGGCCGCGCGGCGCGCGGGCAGGTATGCTGCGACGGCGGTTGCCACGGCCAGGACGAGCATAGCGGCGGACAGTCGCAGCGGGTCATTGGGCTGGATCCCGTACAGCAGACTCGCCACCAGACGCCCTGCCGCCAGGGCCGCGCCCAGGCCGATCATCAGGCCCAAAACCAGCAGCAGAAACACGTCGCGCAACATGAGCCACGTCACCGACTGGCGCTGCTCACCGAGCGCCATGCGAATCCCGATCTCGCCCTTACGCCGCGCGACGGAATAGGACGTGACGCCGTACAGACCGACCATGGCGAGCACGAGCGCGAGCAGTCCGAATGCCGCGGCGAGCAAGGCCACAACGCGCGGACGCAGCAACGTGTCGTTGACGTCGACTTCGAGGTTCTTGAACTCAAGCGACGCGGCAGGACTCACGTGCGAAATCGCAGTCCGCAATGAAGGGATCAGACGTTCCGCCGGCAACTGAGAGCGAACCTCAAAGCTGATGGTCGAAAATGGATCGGGATCCTGGCCCGACGCCACAAACCCGGTCCACCGCCGCGGCTCATCGACTTCGGCGTACTTCGCGTCTTTGACTACGCCAATGATTTCGTACAGCGGCGCGGGTTTCACGTCGGGCTCTTCGATCGCCGCCGTCTTCCCCACTGGATTTTGCGAACCGAAGAAATGGCGGGCCGTCGATTCGCTGAGGATCATCACCCGCGGGCTGTGCGAGTCGTCGTGTTCATTGAAGTCGCGCCCGCGCAACAAGGGCGTCCGCATCGTACGAAAGTACCCTGGCGAAACGCGATTCAGAAACACATCGAGATCCGCAGGCGTGGTACTCGTATAGCCCTCCGCGTGGACATACGAGTCCCAGGCGGAGCCGCTCAACGGGACGATCATGGAACTCGCCGCAGCGGCAACGCCGTTGACATTGCGCAAGCGCTCCAGCATCTGCGTGTAGGCCGCGATGCGTTGCGGCTTGGGCAGTGCGGCGTGCCCCGCGTCGACATTCACCACAACGACGTTTTGCCGGACGAAGCCGGTGTCCACCGTCAGCAGATTCCGCAGCGTTCCAACAAAGAGGCCAGCGGCGATCAGCAGCACGAGCGACAACGCCACCTGCCCCGCGATCAGCGCCTTGCCCAAGTTGAAGCGGGACGAGCCCGCGACGGCGCCGCGCGCATTCTCCTTCAACGACTGTTCGAGTTCCATCTGCGTCGCGCGCAACGCCGGCGCCAGTCCAAACAGCAGGGCGGTGAACAGCGCGGCCGCAATCGTGAAGCCGAAGACGCGCCAATCCGGCGAGAGATCGATCGCCAGCGGGTCGGCGGCCGTCGAGATCAACCGGATCAACGCCCGGCTTCCAGAGAGCGCCAGCAGGAACCCGCCGAGGGCGCCAAGAACGGACAGCAGCAGGCTCTCGGTGAGAAGTTGCCGCACGACGCGCATGCGGCTCGCGCCGAGCGCCAGGCGTACCGCAAACTCGCGCTCGCGCGCCGAAGCGCGGGCCAGCAGAAGGTTGGCCACGTTGGCGCAGGCGATCAACAGGACAAGGCCGACGATTGCCATCAAAGTGAGCAGTGCTGTCCGGTACTGCCTGCCCGTCTGCGAGAACCCGCCCGCCGCCGGACTCAGCTTGTACACGCTCTTGAGATACTCGGTCCGGTCCTTGGGCTCCCAGTTCGCCGGCACGGTGTTTTCGCTGATGGCGGGCGACAACAGCCTCATGCGCTCGGACGCCTGAGCGATGCTCTCACCCGGGCGCAGGCGGCCTAATACTCTGAGCCACCACGCAGACCTTGCGTCGAGCATGCTAAAGTCGGCGTGTAATAACGGCTCATTGGCTAGTGGGATGGCGACATCGAAGGCGTGATCGACGTCCAACCCTTTGAACCACGGCGCGGCCACACCCACGATTTGGAACGGCACGCGATTGAGCCGGATGGTTTTCCCGATTGCATTCGAATCGCCGCCGTACCGGCGCTGCCAGAAGTCGTAGCTCAGGACGGCGAGAGCCGGCGCGCCGCGGCGGTCGTCGTAGGCGCTGAACATTCGCCCGGCCGCCGGGGCGACGCCCAGCACGCGGAAGAAGTCTCCGCTGGCCCATATTCCATGCGCGAACTGGCTTTCGCCTCCATCAGCCAAGTCGAACTTCGTATCGGCGTATGCCAGAACACCGCTGAAGGCCTGCTGGCGATCGCGAATCTGCTCCCAGATTGGATTTGTCAGGATCGGACTGTCGCCGCGCTTGATCTGCACCAGCCGGCTCGGATCTTCCACCGGCAGCGAGCGCAGCATGACGGCGTTGATGATGGTGAAGATCGCCGTGTTCGCGCCGATGCCGAGCGCCAGCGAAAGCACCGCAACGAACGTGAAGCCGGGGCTGCGGCGCAGCAGACGGCCGGCATACTGCAAGTCGCCGAGGAGCGTGCCGATGAACGGCAAACCGCGCCGCGCACGATAGTTCTCCTGCGCCAACGCGAGCCCGCCCGTCTTCAACAGCGCCTGGCGGCGCGCTTCGGCGGGCGTCATGCCCGCGCGCAGATTGTCGTCGATCTCCATCTGCAAATGGCTCTCGAATTCCGCGGCCATTTCACGATCTTGCGCATGGCCGGCGAAGACTCCGCCGAGCCGCACAAAGAAGGCTCGCAGCGTGCGCGGCAGGCTGGTGCGTGTCATGACGCCTGCCGGTCCGGGAACAGGAAGCGGGCGATGATGGCCGTCGTCTGTTCCCATTGGCGCGTTTCGAGCGCGAGCTTCTTACGGCCGGCGCGGGTGAGCGCGTAGAACTTCGCCTTGCGGTTGTTGTCCGAGACGCCCCACTCGGCGGAGATGTAGCCCTCCTGTTCGAGCTTGAGCAGCGCGGGGTAGAGCGTGCCGTAATTCACTTGCAGCACATCGCCGCTGGTCTGCTCAATGCGGCGCGCGATGCCATAGCCGTGCAGCGCGCCCATCGTCTCCAGCGTCTTCAACACCATCAGTGCGAGCGTGCCCTGCCAAACGTCGGTCTTGTCGTTCATGGCTTCTATTGGTTTCCCATATCAATGTGCCATGACTTCTATGGGGAAGCAATAGAAGGGGACGAGAGTTTACACCATGCTCCGTCGCGGGTGGAGCTTTGTGGTCGTCTCCTCCGGCGCCAGCGCCGTCTGGCTCGGCTCAAGCCGCTGGCGAGTCCACACCCGGGAAGCCTCGATGGTCCGCGAGATGCCCCCTCTCTGATGTTCGGGGTTCGGTGCTAGCGAACGCGTCTCGGCCAGAACGATCTGTGTAGACGGGCTCGGCGCTGCCGCCGGGCCTGCGCGGCAACGGTGCTGGCGGAGGACAGCGCGCAGCGACGGACAGCTCAGACACAACTCGGCGGGAGGCTCAATCGGCGCTCCGCACGAAATCGCGGCAGACCTATTTCGGCGGCTGTTCCTGCTGTTGATGCTGCTGACGCAGGAACGACGGCGAGTCCATCTTGACCGAGGGCTCGGCGTCGGCCGGGTCCTTGGCCTTCTCCGGCACGAAGACTTCCGGGTCGGGACGGAGCGCCTTGAACGGCGTGAAGTCGGGCTGCTCGGTAAAGCAGTCGGCGAGGTCGGCGGCGGTGCCGTCATAAAGATTCAACGGCGGGAGAGCGAGCAGGCGAAAGACCGTCCGCAGCATGCCGGGAAAACTCGAATTGGCGTGGGCGACGTAATTCTTGCGCGCGTACGGCGACACGACCATCAACACGGTGCGATGGGAATCGACGTGGTCCACGCCCCCTTGCGCGTCATCCTCGGTGATGAAGATGGCCATGTCTTTCCACCACTTCGAATTCGACAGGTACTCGACGATGCGCCCGAGCGCGTAGTCGTTGTCGGCGACGTAGGAGGCCGCGAAGGGATAGCCGTCCCAGGGGCGCGGCTTCGCCATGTGGTCGTTCGGCAGATGGATGTAGACGAAGCGCGGCAGGTCGGCGCCGGGCCGATTGTAGAGGTGGTCGATCTCGTCGATGAACTTCGTCGCGCGGTACTGATCGGGGATGTTGGTGTTGAACTGCGGATAATCGCGCGACGTATTGCGGTAGAGCGGATCGGGCATCGGCACGTTGGTGAGGTACCGCGCGCCGGTCGGCATCTCGCCCGGCTCCTCGGCGACGCCCGCCAGTTCGAAACCCTCGCCGTAGTTGCGGAAGGGGACGCCATGCCGGTCAAGATGGTGCCACAAGGCGCCCGCCTCCAGTTGCTCTTCGGGATGCAGACTCGAGTCGCTGCCCGCGTTGGAGAGCCGGCCCGGCGCGGAGCTTTGCAGACGAAAATCTTTCTGCCCGCCATAAGCGGCCATCAGCGAGCTCTCTGTCCAGGCGTTCGGATACGAGCCGACCAGCCAGTGATGGCCGTCGACGCTCACTTCGGAATCGGCATAGAAGTTGTCGCTGATGGCGTAGCGCGCCGCCAGTTCCTGATGATTGGGCGTGATGTTGTAACGGCTCTTGCTGGTCCGGCCGCGCACGGAGCCCTGCTCGCGCCACAGCCAACCGTGCGCGCCGATGCGCGCCAGCTCCGGCGCGCCATTGACGTCCTTCTCGATGGCGCCGAAGACTTCGTCGAACGTGCGATTTTCCTTGACGATCACGACGACGTGCCGGATCTCCTTGGGCAGCGCGAGCGGCTCCTGCTTGCGCGGCAGGAAGCCGTTCAGCGCGAAGACGCGTTGCGTCAACATGGGCAGCAGGCGCGGCAGCGGCATGTCGAAAACAGTCAGCGCGCCCGTGCGGCGATCGCCCTGGAAGCTGTCCTCCAGCGGACCCGTGCGCGTGGCGTTGGGCCCCGTGCCAAAGCCTTTGGCGCTGGCGACGAAGACCCGGCCGCTGTCGAGCGCGACGCACGTCGGGAACCACGCCGCGGGCATGTGCGCCATCAGCTTGTTGTTGGCCAGATCCACCACGCCGACGGCGTTGATGCCGGCTTCGGCGACAAGCAGCCGGCCGTTGTTGATGTCGAGCGCCAGCCCCAAAGGCAGGATCCCGCGCAGATGCTCCAACTCCGGTATGCGCAGCGGGATCTGTGCGCGGATGGTGAGCGTGACGGCGTCGATCACGGAGATGGAATCCTGGTTGCCGTTGGCCACGTAGATGCTGCCGGCCGTGGCGACCACGCCGGTGGGGCCGCTGCCGCCCGCGCTGTTCGGACCGAACGGCTCGCCCGTGCGGACGAAAGTCTCGACATGCGCCTTGGCGGGATCGGAGACGTCGATCACCGCGAGCGAATTCGACTCGCGCACATTCGGGTCGCCGAGGCCCGGCACGTCCACCTCGCCCGCGGCGGTCTTCGCGCGCACGCCCTCCACCGCCTCTTTCGAGGGGAAGCCGAAAGCGGGGAAGCGCAGTCCGGTCTCCACCGGGTTCTTCTCGTCGGCGCCGGGAATCACGCTGTACTGGAACATGCCGGTGTTGGTGACGTAGAGCCGGTTCCGGTCGGGCGAAAGCGCCATGCGAAAAGGCAGCCGCCCGGTGCGGACATTGGCGATCAGCTTTTGCGTCTTGGTATTGAAAACGGCGACACGAAAATTCGCCTGGTCGATCACATAGAGAATGTGCCGCGACGCGTCGTAAGCAAGGTCGCCGGAGAAGCTGTCCTTCCAGTCGCCCTGGTCGAGCTTATACACATTCTGCAGACGGCCCGCCGGCAGGTTGATCTCGCGTACGCGCCCGTTGTTGCCCTCGGAAGCGAACAGCCGGTGGTTGTCGGCGAAGGCAAGGCCCATGAAGACGCTGTGCCAGTCGTCCTCGTCCTTGTTGGCCGCCGCCAGACGCTCGTCTTCCCGGGGTGCGCGGAGCTGCGAGACCTGCCACGGCTCCGAGTTCATGTCAAGGACGGTCAGCGAGAAACGGTCCGGTCCGCCGTTGGCCGTCACGGCATACCGGCCGTCCGGACTGATCACCAGCCCGAAGGCGCCGGGGCCGGTCTGAAACGCGCGTCCCAACGGATCGAGCATCCGCCCGCCAGGGAGGACGGTCTCGGCGCCGGGCCGGCGCGCCGCGGGACGTGTCCCCGCCGGAGGACGGAATTCAGCCGCCCGCAGCGTGGCGGGCGCTATGGCAAGAAGTGCGACTACGATAAGAACGTTGCGGAAATTCAAGCGCATCGGCTGGTCCAGAACAGGTCCTAAAACAGATAGCGTGTCAAAGCCGGGGCGGTGAAGGCAACCGGACGAATCGGCTCGCGCGCGTTCAGAAAGGAAAAGGGAGGCACGGCATGTTGACCCGAAGGTCGTTGCTGGAGTCGAGTGCATTGGCGGCGGGAGTCCTGGCGACGGGCCGGCGAGCGCATAGCGCCGCCGCTGCCGCGCCGCGCTACTTCCTGCTCGAAAGCTACCTGCTGAAGAATGGCGGTCAGGCGCAGCGGTTGGCGAGCTACCTCCAGACGGCGCGTCTTGGCATGGCGGGCCGGCTGCAAACCGTCGCGCCAGCCCTGGTGCTGGAGGCGCTGGTGGCGGCGCACATGCCGCAAATGCTCGTCGTCAGCGCGTTTGCCTCGCTGGACGAGATGGCTGCGATGAAGCGCAAGCTGCGCGAAGACGCCCCGGCGCGCGACGCGCTGACGCAGTGGGAATCGGGCGACGAGCCACCGTACGAAGAGCTGAACGAGACGTTGCTGGAAGCGGCCGGGTATTGCCCCGCGCTGCCGCCGGCGGGCGAGGCGGGGAAGACACCGCGAGTTTTCGAGTTGAGAACCTACCATTCACCGACCGAGCGCCAGTTGCGGGCGCTGCACGAGCGTTTCGCGGGACCCGAAATCCGGATCTTCCACCGCAGTGGCATCCGCCCGCTCCTGTACAGTTCCACGCTGATCGGCGCTAACAAACCGAACCTCACCTACCTGACTCCATTTGACGATCTGGCGGCGCGGGAGAAAGCTTGGGCCGCCTTTGGCGCCGATCCGGAGTGGGTGAAGGTGCGGGCGGAATCGGTCGCCCAAAGCGGACAGATGTCCAGCGTGATTCAGATTGCGCTGCTCAAGGCTGCCGCGTATTCGCCGCTGCGCTAGACGGACCGGCTTAGCCGGGCAGGATCTTCGACAGGTCGTTGTAGATCACGAAGACGACGACCATCATCAGGAAGACAAAGCCGAGCTTGAAGACCGTCTCCTTGATCTGCAGGCTCAGATCGTGCCGGATCACCATCTCAATCAGCAGCAGCAGCAGCATGCCACCATCGAGGATCGGAATGGGCAGCAGGTTGAAGATGGCCAGGTTCAGGCTGACGGTCGACATCAGGCTGATGAACGTGAAGGCGCCCTCGCGAGCCGCTTCGCCGCTGAGTTGCGCAATGCCGATCGGGCCTTCCAGCGACTTGGCCGACGACCGGCGTTCGGCGAGCGCGCCCAGGAACTGGAAAATCAGCGTTGCGCTCTTGACGTTCTGGGTCACCGATTCCTGTACGGCGTTGACGACCGGCAGCTTGACGTAGATGACGTGCGGGGCCAGCGCCACGCCGATCATCCAGGATTGCTCCCCGCCGCCGGCATCGCCGCTCGTGGGCGTCAGCTCGACATCGTGCAGCGCATCGTCGCGCCGGTAGACCAGGTGAATGGGCTTGCCCCCGCCGCGCGCCAGCACGTCGTGCAGTTTGGAGGCGGTACGGATCGGCTGGCCGTCGACGCTGACCAGTTGATCGCCCTTCTTCAGGCCCTTGCGCTCGGCGTCCATGCCGGGCAACACGCCGCCGACCTCGATCTCAGTCTGCGGGGCCCAGCCGGCGGACCCGACCCCGGATTTGGGTTCGATCTCCGGCGTGACCAGTACGTGAAAGACCTTGCCGCCGCGCCTGACCAGCAACGGCAACTGCCGCTTGGCGCTCACGATTTCGCGGAGCACCACGTCGTCCCAACTCGGATCCTGCTTGTTTTCAAGCTGAACGATGACGTCGCCCTCGCGCAAACCAGCCTTCGCGGCGGGTGTATCCGGACGGACGTAGCCGATGACGGCCGCCTTCGTCGCGCTTGCCAGCTTCGGGTAATGGGCCATGAAGAGGCCGGTGGTCAGACCGAAGGCGAGCACAACGTTCATCAGCGGCCCGGCAGCGACGATCAGCAACCGTTGCCAGCGCGGCTTCATATTGAATCCGCGGGGGTCGCCGGTATCGGTAGGTTGCTCGCCGGCCATCTTCACATAGCCGCCGAAGGGCAGCCAGGAGATGCGGAACTCCGTTTCTCCGACCTGCCATTTGAATAGCTTGGGACCGAAACCGACGCTGAAGGCTTCAATGTGAACGTCGAAGAAACGAGCCACCAGGTAGTGCCCCATTTCGTGGATCACAATCATGACCCCGATGAGGACCAAAAGCCACCAGAAGTTGTGAAGTATGTTCTCTAGGACGCCCATGTTGGCTGAACTCCGCCGGGTGCTGCCTTCAGGATAGGGCCATTACTGTTCGGCCGCCAGCCCGCCGGCGAACCGCTTCCGCCGCAACGAGGCGGCTCTCACGATCGATTTCAAGGACCTCAGGTATGGAGGCGGCTACACGAGAGGGCACAGCGGCCAGCGTATCCTCGACCACATTAGCAATAGCCGGGAACGCGATTTGCTCTCGCAGGAACGCCTCCACAGCTACCTCATCGGCCGCATTCAACGTACAAGTAGCCGATCCGCCAACTTCCTGGGCCTTGTAAGCCAGGCCGAGCAACGGGAACCGGTCGAAATCGGGCGCCGCGAAGTCCCAATGCCGGGCTTCGGTCCAATCGAGACGCGGCACCGGCGCCGGAGCCCGGTCCGGCCACGTCATCGCGTATTGGATCGGCATCCGCATATCCGTGGCGCAAACCTGCGCGATCACGCTGCCATCGTTGTACTCCACCATGGCGTGCACCGTGGACTGCGGATGCACGACCACCTGGACGTCGGCCGGCGCGAAATCGAACAGCCAACAGGCCTCAATGACCTCGAAGCCCTTGTTCATCAGGGTCGCCGAGTCGACAGTAATCCGCCGGCCCATCTTCCAGGTTGGATGATTCAGAGCCTGCGCCGGTGTCACATTCGCCATCTGCTCTTTGGTGAATTGGCGGAACGGCCCGCCGGACGCGGTCAGAATCAGCTTCACCGCTTCGGAACGCCGGCCCGCCCGCAGACTCTGGTGCGCGCCGTTGTGCTCGCTGTCGACTGGCGTCAGCTCGGTGCCGCATTCCTTGACCGCCCCCATCACCAGACGGCCAGCGGCGACCAAGGTCTCCTTATTGGCCAGCCCGATGCGCTTCTTTGCGCGGATGGCCGCATACGTGGCTTCCAGCCCAGCCACGCCGACGATGGACGACATCAGGAAGTCGACTTCGGGCGCAACCGCCGCGGCCACATAGGCTTCCGGACCGGTGGCCAGCTCGGGCCGCGCCGCGGCGGGCATGCCAGCCTGGTCCAGCAGGGCTTTCAACGGGGGAATCGACGAGGCCTCGGCGACAATCGCAACTCGAGGATGGAATTCGAGGATCTGGCGGGCCAACTCGGCCACATTGCGGCCCGCAACGAGGGCATAAACGCCAAATTCGTCGCTGCGTTGGCGCACGATATCGAGGGTGTTACGGCCGATGCTTCCCGTCGACCCTAAGACTGTAATGAGTTTCATCTCGGAACAGCCGCCATCATACCACCCGTCCGCGATTGCTCCCAGACGGCCAGTTCCATCCATCGGCGCCGGACACTTGAAAAGACGCAACGGCGGCCATTTTTCGTTCCGGATCAGGTTCTTTGTCGGGATTCAACTTTTAAAAGGGGGCGCCAGGGAGGTTGAATGCTTCAGGGGTCTTTTGAGGTTAGTCTCGCTTTGGTGGGAGTTGCCTCCCTGGCTTAATTCCAATGTTAGAATACCGAATTCCGGATTGCAAGACTTTTCTTATGATTTTTTGGAGGCGCCCTTCACCTCAACTCCCGCAATCCGCTCTAACACCTTGATAGTGCTGCACATATCCTCATCGGCATGGCCTTCGGAAAGCGCCGTCTGGAAAAGTTGGCGCGTCAGGGCCGTCAGCGGCAGGGGCACGCCGAGTTCGGCGCCGGTTTCCAGCATCAGGCCAGTATCTTTGTGCATCCATCTTGTTGAAAAATTGGTAGAAAAGTCGCGCCGGAAGACGTACGGAGCCTTGAAGGAGACCAGCCCCGAGCGAGCGGCGGAGTTGCTCAGGATGTCGACCATCAGTTCCGGGTCGACGCCCGCCTTGGTTGCCAATACCATGCCTTCGTTAAAGGCTTGTAAAAGGTTGGAGAGAATCAGGTTCTGGGTCAATTTGGCATGCAGGCCCAGACCGGTGGCGCCGCAATAGTAGATCTGCTTGCCCATCGGCGCCAGGTACGGCTTCAGTTTTTCATAGATCGCTGGGTCGCCACCGATCATAAAGGTCAAGGTGCCGCCTTCGGCGCCGGGCTTCGAGCCGGTAACGGGCGTGTCCATGAAGTGCGCGCCTTTTCTGGCGAACGCCTCGGCCGCGCGGCGCACATAAGACGGTGCAACGGTGGAGCAGTCACCAATGATCGAACCGGCATGGACGCCCTCGATCAGGCCGCCGGGCCCCAACGCGACCTGCTCGCTCATGGCCGTGTCGCCAACGCAAAGGAAAACGATGTCGGCGGCCTCGGCCACAGCCCGCGGCGTGGCGCAGATTTCAGCCTTCTCCTCAGTTGCCAGTTTTTGAGCCTTCGCGGCCGTATGAGACCACACGGCCACCTGGTGGCCGGCGCGGAGCAGATTGCGGGCCATGGGGTAGCCCATGATACCCAGTCCGAGGAATCCGAGTTTCATTGAATCGAGCCTCCAGTGGAATGAGCGACCGCCGCCATATGCGGTCGAAACCGTATTGTAGGCCGCACAGGATGATGGGGACAATTGTACGGATTGCCGTAATGCGGGCCCGTGCGTAAACTCACGCCGTTCCGCCGCCGTTTAGCGCCGCACGATGGGATCGCCGGGCCGTCTGTTCGTTATCCTCAAAAGTGGAGTCAAGATTGAAACCTCGAGTACTTGTGACAAAACGGGTTTACCCCGAGGCGGTGGATCTCTTGCGCCGCCATTTTGACGTGGATTACGAAGGGACGGACGAAGGGCTGGCGCCGGACGCGCTGATTGCGCGGGCACAAGGCTGCCAGGCTGTGATGAGCCAGCTCACCGACAAGCTGAGCGCGCCCGTGATCGGCGGGCTCAACGGCGTGAAGATCCTGGCGAACGTCGCCGTCGGCTTCGACAATATCGACGTTCCGGCCGCAACCGCGCGCGGCGTCTACGTCACGAACACGCCGGACGTGCTCACCGAGACGACGGCGGATTTTGCCTTCACGCTGCTGATGGCGGCGGCGCGCCGCGTCGTGGAGGGCCACGCCTACGTGCACAGCGGCGAATGGCAGAAATGGCTGATCGACCTGCTGGTCGGTCAGGATGTCTGGGGCCAGACGATCGGTATCTTCGGCGTCGGCCGCATCGGCCTGGCCATGGCGCGCCGCGCGCACGGTTTCGGCATGCGGATCCTGTACTGCGACGACCGCCCGGCGCCCGCCGACGCCGCGGCGGAGCTGAAGCTCGAGCGGGTCACGAAAGACGAGTTGTTGCGGCAGGCGGATTTCGTCAGCCTGCACGTGCCGCTGCTGCCGGCGACGCACCACCTGATCGGCGCTAACGAATTGCGTCTGATGAAACCCACGGCGATCCTGGTCAATACCTCCCGCGGGCCGGTGGTGGACGAGCCGGCGCTGGCCGCCGCGCTCAAGGCGAAACAGATTGCCTATGCGGGCCTGGACGTCTTCGAGAACGAGCCGCACGTGCACCCGGACCTGCTGACGCTCAGCAATGTCGTTGTGGCGCCGCACATCGCCAGCGCTTCGGTGCGGACGCGCCGGCGCATGTCCACCATGGCCGCCGAAAACATCATCGCCGCGCTCAGCGGCCAGAAACCGGCGAATCTGGTGAACGCCGAACTGTGGCGCGCGTAGCGGCGGCTGCGGAGAGAACAAGCAACTGAAATGGAAATGGGCCTCCGGACGGAGGCCCATGTTTTAGAGGAAGAGATTCGACCGCCGGAGCCCCGGCGGCTATTCGTTCTTGCTGTGTTCCTGCGCCAGGCGGACCCGCGCCTTTTCCAGCTTCTTCTGGACCTTGGAGATTTCCGCCGGATCGGCATCGCTCGGCGCACCCGCCTGCCACTCCTTCAGTGACAGCTCCCACTGTTTCACGGCCTCTTTCAGCTCGTTGCGGCTCAGGCAGACATCGCCCAGATGGTCGTAGACGGTGGCGTCGCGGCTGCCGAACTGCTGTAGCGCGCGCCGCAGATTGTCCTCGGCCTCCTCCAGCTTGTTCATCCGGTAATAGACCCAGCCGAGGCTATCCAGGAAGGCGCTGTTCGTCGGCTCCTGATCCACCGCTTTCTGGATCAGGTCCAGCGCTTCACTCAACCGGATGTTGCGATCGGCGAGCATGTAGCCCAGATAGTTCAGCGCAGATGGACTGGTCGGATTCATCTTCAGGACCGCACGGAACTCGGTCTCGGCCTGATCGTAGTTCTTCATCCGCTCGTACATCGCGCCGCGCAGGAACGTGACGGCTTCCTTCTCATCCTGCGATTCGCTCAGCTTCGCGGCCTCGTCGATCGCGTGGCCCATTTCTTTCCAGTTCTTGGCCTTCTCGTAAACCTGCGCCAGCGCAATCCAGATGTCGCGGTCGCCGCTCTTGCCGTCCAGCAGCGCCTTCAGCGTCGTCTCGGCCTCTTTGAACTGGCCCAGATCGGCCTGGAGATTGCCGGCGATCAGTTTGATCAAGTGATCCGACGGGTACTTCTTCATGGCCGCGGCCGTTTCGCGCTCGGCAGCCGTGAAGTCCTTGCCAGTGCGATAGGTATCGATGATCTGCGCCGCGGCGCGCGGGGCTGAGTCGGGATCGAGCCCGGCCAGCTCACGGAACGTCGCCACGGCCTGCTCCGTCTGGTCCGTGTTGCGGTACAGAATCGCCAGACGCTCCATGAGGAACTCGCGGCTGTTGCGGTCCTCCTGGGAAGTGGACCGCTTGGGCAGCGTGGCCAGAATTTCTTTAAGCGCCTTTACGGCTTCGGGCAGCTTGCCCTCGGCTTCGTACAGCGAAACTTCGTTGTAGCGGACCTCGATATTGCTGGCATCGAGCGCGAGCGCTTTGGAGGCGTATTCATGCGCCTTGGCGTAGTCGCGCTTCTGGCGGTAGATTTGCGAGAGCCGCAAGGCCGAAAGCAGGTCGCCCGGCTCCTCGGCGAGAATCTCCTCGAACTGCTTCTGCGCCGTGGCGAAATCTTCGGCGGTGAACAGCGACTGGGCGTAGGCGCGCTTGAGGTCGGTGTTCTCCTGGTTCATCTCCAGGGCCCGGCGGTACGCTTCCGCCGCGTCCTTGTAATCCTTCATCTGCTCATACGTAGCGGCGAGCGCGGTGAAGGTGCGCAGGCTCGGGCTCTTGTCGGCCACGCGCTTCAGCAACTGGCTGGCCTTCTCGCTCAGTCCCTGATCGCCATAGACCAACGCCAGGCCGGTCATCGCTTCCTCGTTGTCGGGATCCAGATCGAGGGCCTTCTGATAAGCCTTTTCGGCCGCCAGAGAATTGTTCGCAAGCTTCTGCAGACGGCCCAGCATCATCCAATTGTCGAGGTCGCCGGGCGCCTGTTCGCTGATCTTCTGAAGCTGCCCGATGGCGGCGTGCAGCATTTCTTCGTTCAGGCGCTGCTGCTGTTGCGCGCCCTGCCCGATGCGCGCGGTGTAGAACCGGGCCAGAATGCGGCGCGCGTTCAGATCGTTGGGGTTCTGCTTCAGAATCTCTTCAAAATCGGCGACCGCGGTACGGACCTGGCCGGACTGGAGATACAAGTCGGCCAGTTCCTGGGGCAGGTACGCCGTCCCGGGATCCTCTTTCATCGCCAGCTTGTAGTTGTCGATCGCCTTGCCGAGGTATTCGCTGCGTCCGCCGTACTGGGCGGCCAGCTCGGCATAGAGATGCCCGAGCGTGGCATGGTAGTACGCCGCGGCCTTGTTCCCTTCCGCCGGAGCGCCGGTCTCGCCCCACAGCAGCGTCGAACCGGCAGTGACGCCGGCCAGCGCGGCTACACCTATATTTCGCAGGAACCTCGTCATTGGCACTCCTGTCCAACTTCCACACGCATCCTTCGTCGAGGGACACCAGGGGCGCGCTTTATTTCCACTAATATAACCGATGTGCGAAATGCCAGTACAGTTTCATCGGGATTGGCCGCCACGGACCGCGAAAGCGGCAGCGCCACGCAAGATCGCGGCCGAACGATGAAAATGGAGGAAGGGAGGAAAACGATCACAAGGTGAGTATGACGAGCGACGCCGGCAAGGCAGCAACACCGCTGGTCGTCATCGCGGGGCCTACCGCCGCGGGTAAGAGCGACCTCGCCCTAGAACTGGCCGTGCAATTCCATGGGGAGATCGTAAACTGCGACTCGCTCCAGCTTTACCGCGGTCTCGACATCGGCACGGCGAAGACTCCCGTCGGGCGCCGGCGCGGCGTCCGCCATCACTTATTTGATGTTCTGGAGCCCACGGAGCTGGCAACGGCCGGCGGCTACTCCAAACGGGCGCGCGCGGTCCTGCGCGAAATCGCCGGGCGCGGCGCGCTGCCCATCGTTGTTGGAGGCACCGGATTCTATCTGCGCGCGCTGCTGGACGGTCTGGCCGAGAGTCCCGTGCGCAATGAGGCGCTGCGCGAGCGGCTCGCCGCCATGGAAGCGCGGCGCGCCGGACGCCTGCACCGGCTGTTGGGCCGTCTGGATCCCGCCGTAGCCGCCCGCATCCATGCCCGCGACCGGAACAAGCTCATCCGGGCGCTGGAGATTTGCATCCTCAGCCGGCGGCCGGCGTCCAGCGTCTTCGAAGAGGGCAGCCGGCCGCTCGCAGGTTTCCGCACGCTCAAGCTGGTCCTGGAGCCCGACCGCAAGGCGCTCCACGAGCGCATTGCGGCGCGTACTCGCCAAATCTTCGCCGGGGGACTCATTGAAGAGGTCCGCCAACTCATTGCGCAAGGCGTTCCAATGGACGCCAAGCCGTTTGAATCGATCGGCTACCGCGAGTCCGTCGAAGTTTTACAGGGAAAAATGACGGCGGATGAGGCAATTGAAGCAACAACTACCGCCACCCGTCAATATGCCAAACGCCAGACGACCTGGTTTCGACGGGAAACCGGGGCCACGCGCCTCACTGGTTTTGGCGACGACCCGGCCGTGATTGAGAAATCTACAGATATCACATCTGGATTCCTCGTCAATTTACAAGCATAACTGTTGTCTGGATCGTCTTACTATTGACGGTGCTGATTCCGCCATGGGATTGGCTCAGGCTGTTGAAAATAAACGGCCATGCCGGGATGTAAACAAGCACCACAAAAAAGTGGTGGTCCTGTTGCCATAACGGGACGAAATGAGCGTATAATTTCAGGCAGGAGAGTCCACGATGACTACTAGAAGTTTGAAGCTGTTTGCTCTATTCTTGACGGTCGCACTGATGGTGGCAAGCGCTGCTACATACAACGTGACCTTGTTCCAGCCCTCGACGGTCGCGGGCAAAGAACTCAAGGCCGGTGACTACAAGGTGACGATCGACGGCGACAAGGCCATCATCTCGATGGGCAAGCAGAAGATTGAAGCCCCGGCGAAACTGGAAACCGCGGATTCCAAATTCTCTTCAACGTCAGTTCGCTATACGAACGAAGACGGCAAGATGAAGATCCAGGAAATCCGGCTTGGCGGGACTAACCAGAAGGTTGTCTTCAACTAAGCAAGCGCAGCGTACGCGCTCCGGTCCCCGTCGACCGGTATTGAACAAGGAATCCCGAGCCGCCTCTGCTATCCTGTGTAGAGTGTTGAGGCGACTCGGGTTCTTATCGTTTGTCTGTCCGTTTCTGCTGGTTCAGGCGCCGCTGCTGGGTGCAACGGATCCGCCCCAAAGCGTTCTTGTCCTTCCGTTTTCCAACCTTTCCACCAACCACAACCTCGATTGGGTAGGTGAGAGCTTTTCGGTTGCTGTCTTCCAGACACTTTCCGGTGAACTGCCTTTCGTGGTCCAACCGGGCGATCGCGACAACGCATTGCGCCAGATGAACGTGCGGAAATACGCGCCCCTCACGGAAGCCAGCGTGATTGAGATCGCCGTGAACCTGGATGCCGGTATGGTCCTCGCAGGCTCTCTCGAAGCGACTCCCGGCGCCAATGGCGGACATGAGGAACTCCACGTTCGCGCGCAGCTCTACAACGCCAGTAAGTTTTGTCATATCAAGGATTTCGACGTCTCCGGAAAGCTCGACGACCTGTCGCTGCTGCAGTCCCATCTGGCGTGGCAGATTCTCTCGGCCTTGCGGCCCGGAGCGGCCCCCACGGAGCAGGAGTACCTGGCGTCCCATCCCCCGGTGCGGCTCGATGCGATTGAACGTTACGTTCGCGGATTGATCGCGGTATCTCCCGAGCAGAAGTTGAAGCTGTTCACAGCCGCCACCCGGCTACAGCCCGATTACTCAGACGCCTGCTACGAGTTGGGATCGCTTTACTATGCGCGGCATGAATACCGGAGCGCCGCGGAATGGTTGTCGCGAGTCGCGCAGGCCGACGCCCATTTCCATCAGGCTCTCTTCCACCTGGGGCTGGCCCGCTATCACACGGGCGATTACCGGCAGGCCGTGACGGCTTTTGAAAAGCTGTCGCAATTGATTTCGCTGAGCGAGGTATTGAACAATCTCGGGATCGCCCAACTCCGCGCTGGCGACCCACAGGCCGCGGACACCCTCCGGAAAGCGATCGAAGGCGCACCGGCCGATCCCGATTACTCCTTCAACGCGGGTCTGGCCCTCTATCGCAAGGGTGACTTCGATGCGGCGGTTCCGTTGTTCGAGGCGGCGCTGGCGCACAAACCGGACGATGAGGCCGCCACCGGCTTGCTGGACAAGTGCAAACGCAAAGAGGCCATCCGGCCGGGCGAGTTGAAGGCCGAGGCGCTGGAACGCATCAAGGAAAACTACGACGAAACGGCGTGGCTCCATCTCAAGGCGCTCGTCGACCCCGGCAACCACAAGTAGGCCGCTCAGCAGGACGCCCCGGCCAGGGCTCACTGCCCAGGAACGAATTGGCCAGGGTGCGAATATAATAGCCGGAGCTATCCAAGGATTGCCGATGTTAGAGGCGCTCGGATTCAGCGATCAGGGGCTGGTCAGAAAGAACAACGAGGACCGGTTCTTCTCGTCCGCCGCGGGCGGACTCTGCGTTCTCGCGGACGGTATGGGCGGAGCCCAGGCCGGAGAAATCGCGGCTGCGCTGGCTGTAGCGGCGGTTGCTGAGATGGCGGACGCGGATGCGCCTTCGCTCCAGCTTCTTGAAACCGCGTTCTTCGAAGCCGACCAGCGGGTCCGGCAGGCGTCCGAGATGGACATTTCCCTGCGGGGGATGGGAACCACGCTCGTGGCCGCTCTCGAAACGCCGGAAGGTCTGGCCATATCCAACATCGGCGACAGCCGCTGCTGGCTTTGGGAAAACGGCCGGTTTACCCTCCTCACGCGCGATCAGAGTTGGGTCAACGAAGTCGGACGCATGCTCGGGATGAGCGAGGAGGCGCTCAGCGTCCACCCGCTGCGGCATGCTCTGACGACGGCCATCGGCACGGGCGTTGAGGAGCGCGTGCAAAGCCGCATCGTCCAGGTGCGGCCGGGCGGCATGATCCTGCTTTCCACTGACGGCCTGCACGGCGTGGTGACCGAAGACGCCATTGCGGCAGTCCTGGCCCAGGGCGGGCCGTTGGCGTTCCTCTGCCATCGTCTGGTTGAAATCGCTCTGACCGCTGGCGGCCCCGACAACGTAACCGTTGTTCTGGCGCGCTTCTAAACAGCCCCCGGAGGGCTCGTTGCCGCTGCCGATTCGCTGAAGAGAGCGCACGTCCGGCGCCAGCGCACGCTTTCCTGGAGAATTCTCCCGCGTCCGCGCCACTACTTTTCGGGTAAACCATGCTACTGGTGTGTCGTCGTCAGCTCGCCCTGGCAGCAGGCGTGCTCTTCATTTCACAGGCACTGCTGGCCTCCGGCATGCGTCTTCGCGCGGTCGAGGGGAACGGAATGGTCGTTGCGCCAGGCGCCGCGTCCGCACGCAAGATCGTGGTCGTGGCGGAGGACGATACCGGACAGCCGCTGGGAGGAGTGACGGTCCGTTTCCGGCTGCCGGCCGAGGGACCGTCCGGGCGCTTTGCCAGCGGTCTTTCTTCAGAGACCGCGGTTACGCCGGCGGATGGCCGCGCGACTGTGATCGGGATTGTCTGGAATAGCCAGCCAGGCCGTTTGCGAATTGCCGTGTCCGCCGAGCTGAAAGGCGAGACGGCCGAGTTGGAAATTCCAGTCGAAATCAGCGGCGAGGCGTCACGAAAAGACCCGGCGATGACCGGCGCGGGCTCCGTTCCTTCGTCCGTGTCGCACAAAAAATGGCTGGTCCTGGCGGCAACAATCGGCGGCGCCGCGGCAATCGGAGTCGTCGCGGTGGCGGCGCGCGGTTCCAGCACGTCGTCCGCGCCGGTCACTCAACCTTCCTTGCCCATAACACCCGCCGCGCCGGTTCTGGGCACGCCCGTTATTGGCATTGCTACTCCGGGACACTGATATGCGCACACGCTTCCTGACGATCCCGCTCGTTCTCTCGCTCGCCGCCACGGCGCAGATTGCCCCGCCTTCGCTGGGCGTCGCCGGCGGCGCGGGACGGCCCGCGATGGAGATTCAAGGCCTGCCGGGCGCGTGGGTGGGCCAGCCCGCATTCGACAGCGCGGTGGATGCCGCGGCGTCGTCTTCCGCGCAACTGTGTTGGACCCGGCAGGGCATTCTGCATATCCACGACAAACAGACGGGCTGGAGCGTAACTTACACGGTCCCCACGGGTGACGCGCGGTTCGCTTTCGACGGGCGGGGCCGGCTGGCGGCCGCGTGGTTTCTGCAGACCGGCGAGGTGTACACCGGCGCGGCAGGATGGCATGCCATGCACGTCGTCCCGGAAGGCGGAGCACCGCTCGATCTGGCGGTCGGCAACGCGGGCACGCTGGCGCTGCTCTGGCGGTCGACGGACGGCCTCTACCGCACGCGGATCGACGCCGTTTCGGGACGCGCGATCTCGCAGACGCGGCTGGACGATGCCGGGGGGCCGGCGCTGCTCGCTGCTGACGGCAGTCCCGTGTTTGCTGCAACGTCCGGTCTGGCGGGAGTCGAATCTATACAGCGCGTCGAACAAAACTGGCTGGCCCTTTCAACCGCCCACAGCCTCTGGATGTGGCAGCCCGGCATGCGCCCGCAGGGCGTACCCGCGGCCAGCGCCGCGCTGGAGCTGCAACTTTGGGCGGCGAACGGCAGCACCGATGTCGGCGCGACACTCGCTTTCCCTGCGCCGGCTGGATTGACCGGCACGCCGGTTGGATCGACCACCAAAGCCGAATACGAGCTGGCGAATGAAGGCAGCTCCGACATCGTGCTCACGACGCTCCGCCTGGGCACGGTGCAGCCGTTCAGACTGGACGGCGCGCCCAATCCGCCGTGGCGCATTGCGGCTGGGATGCTGCAAGGGTTCTTCATCGACTTTTCCCCGGTTTCCGCCGGCGCCGCCGAGCCCAGCCCGCTGACCATCAGCTACTGCCATTACAAGGACTTTGACGCCAGCATCAACACGTGCCCCGATGCGGCCATCGTCACACGAACCGTTACGATCACCGGCACCGGCACGCCCGCCCCGGCGGGCCCCTGGCTGACGGGCCTCAACCCTGAAACGAATATGGCCGGCGCGCCGGCGTTCACGCTCCTGGTCAATGGCGGAGGGTTCGTTGCCGGCTCGACCGTGCTTTGGAACGGCACGCCGCTCGCGACCACGTTCATCAGCGCTAACCAGCTCAGTGCAGCCGTGCCCGCCAGCGCGGTCGCCGTGCCGGCCACGGCGAACGTCACCGTCAGCAACCCGCCCGGCGGCACGGCGAACGTGACCAAGACCTGGACGTTCCGCGTGTACAGCACCGTGACGCCGGCCGTGTCGCTCTACGACCAGAACGACGTCCCGTTGACGGCCGCGCAATTGACCTCGAACATGACCGTACGCGCCCGCGTCAAGCTGGATCAGACCGCGAGCGCGGCCCTTGCGGGAGCGCTGACTCTCACCTTCCAACCGGCGCCTGCTTCGGTCACCAGCGATCCGAGCATCGCTCTGGGCAGCCCCACCAGCACGCAGCAGGTTGGCGGCGTGCAGACGTTCTCGGTGCCGGCCGGCGCGACGACTGCGCTGTTCGGCACGGCCGACTACGTGACGTTGACAACCGGCACCACCGCCGGGACGGTCACGTTGACTCCGTCTTTGCAATACGCTTTACCGGCGTCCCCGCAAAGTTGGACCATCGCCGCGGCGGCGCCGGTCATCGTCAGCTCCTCCAAGGCCTTCACCACGGACAGAGCCGTAATCACGCTCCAGGGCTATGACAACGCCCGCTCCATCTCCAGCATTGCGTTCACGTTCCGCACCGCGTCGGGCGCGGTCGTCTCGCCCGGCACGATGACCGTCGATGTGACGAAGGATTTCGCGAACTACTTCCAGGCGAATGCACAGGTCGGCGGCAGCTTTGTGCTGACCGCGACGTTCCCCGTAACGGGCGACATCTCGCAGATCAGCTCGGCTACGGCCGTCGTCACGAACGGCGCCGGTTCGGCGACCGCTCAGCAATAGAACGCGTCCGGCGCGCCATCGCTACACTGGGACCGTGACCCCACGCGTAGCACTCACGATTGCCGGCTCGGATCCGAGCGGTGGCGCCGGCATTCAGGCCGACCTGAAGACCTTTCATCAGTTCGGAGTCTACGGCGAAGCCGTCATCGCCCTCCTGACGGCCCAGAACACCTGCCGTGTCTCACGCGTTGAGGTTCTCGACCCGGATCTGGTGGAAGAGCAGCTCCGCGCGGTGCTGGAAGACATTCCGCCGCACGCCGTGAAAACCGGCGCGCTGGGGAATGCCGCGGTGGTGCGCCGCGTCGCGCTACTCGCGCCCTTGCTGCATTGCCCGTTGGTGGTCGATCCGGTAATGGTGGCCAAGCATGGCGCCTCGTTGATCGCCGATGAAGCACGGTCGGCAATGCTAAACGAGTTGCTGCCCGCGGCTACGTTGATTACGCCCAACCTGCCGGAGGCAGCGGCCTTGACCGGATTGCCCGTTGAGTCTTTGGAACAGATGCACGCAGCGGCACGACGCCTGCGCGAGCATACGGGCGCGGCGATTCTGGTGAAGGGCGGCCACCTGGATGGCGACGCCGTTGACGTTCTTTGGGATGGCGCCGTTTTCCGCGAGTTCCGCGCGCCGCGCATTGACACACCGCACACGCACGGCACGGGGTGTACCTATTCGGCCGCCATCACAGCCCTGCTGGCTCAAGGCGCCGCGCTGCCCGATGCCGTGGCGCGCGCGAAGGCGTTCATCACGGAGGCGATTCGCACAAATCCCGGACTCGGAGCGGGCCGCGGGCCGGTGAATCACCACGCCCGCCTATTACAATGAATCTATGGGGTTTCTGCCCGTAGACCAACAGCTTGCCTATTTGAAGAAGGGCTTTTCCGAGATCATCCGCGAGGAGGACCTGCGCGAACGGCTGGAACAGTCGCGCCGCGAAGGCCGCCCGTTGCGGGTGAAAACCGGGTTTGACCCGACCGCGCCGGACCTTCATCTGGGTCACACCGTGCTTCTTCGCAAGATGAAGCATTTTCAGGACTTAGGTCACACCGTGATCTTCCTGATCGGCGATGGCACGGGCTTGATCGGCGACCCGACCGGCCGGAATGCGACGCGCCCGCCGTTGACGCCCGAGCAGATTGCGGAAAACGCCGAGACGTACAAAACGCAGGTCTTCAAGATCCTCGACAGGTCCAAGACCGAAGTTCGCTTCAACAACGAGTGGTTGGGAAAGCTGACGTTCCAGGACCTGATCCGGCTGGCCGCGAAGATGACCGTGGCGCGCATGCTGGAGCGCGACTTCTTCGAGAAGCGTTTCAAGGAAGGAACGCCGATTTCCATCCACGAATTTCTGTACCCGCTGGCGCAGGGCTACGACTCGGTGGCGCTGCACTGCGATGTGGAGCTGGGCGGCTCCGACCAGAAGTTCAACCTGCTGGTCGGCCGTGAGTTACAGCGCGACTACGGCCAGCAACCCCAGATTGTCGCCACGGTCCCGTTGCTGGAGGGCCTGGACGGCGTCGAGAAAATGTCGAAGTCCAAAGGCAACTACGTCGGCATCTACGAAGAACCGGGCGTCATGATGAAAAAGCTCATGACGATCAGCGATTCGCTCATGTGGCGCTATTACGAACTGCTGACGGATGTGCAGATGGACGCGATCGCGGCGCTGCGCAAGGCGGCGCGCGCGGGTGAACTGAATCCGCGCGACGCCAAGCTCGACCTTGCCGAGCGGATCATCGCCGACTTCCACACGCCCGAAGCGGCTCGCACCGCCCGCGCGCAGTGGCTCGCCGAGGTGAGCCAACACCAGGTTCCCGAGGACCTGCAAACCATCCACGTGACCGATGCCCGCATCAACAAGATCCTGGTGCAGGCTGGCCTCGCGCCCTCCGGCGCCGAGGCCGACCGGCTGGTTAAGAGCGGGGCGGTGGCCGGCGCGCTGTCCGGTTCCGCTGAATTTCAAGCGTTCTCAACGCCCACGCAACGTCTGGATCCCGGCGAGTACGTCGTCCGCGCCGGCAAACGCTGGAAAAAGGTAGTCGTCTAGACCCTATGCTGGCGCCGACCGACATGCTGCGGCTGAGTGCCGGCGCGCTCGGCTCACACCGGCTCCGGACCGCATTAACCATGCTGGGTCTGGCGATTGGCGTGGCCACGCTGATCACGGTGGTCACGCTGATTCAGGGCGCGAACCAGTACGTCGAAACGAAGATCGCCAATCTCGGCACCGACGTTTTCCAGGTCGGCCAGATGCCGTTTGCGACGACGGATTTCGAGCTCGTGATGAAGTCGCTGAAATTCAAACACATCACGAGCGAGGATTACAACGCCATCCGCGAACAGTGCCGCGACTGCCGCATGGTCGGCGCGACCGCGGCCGCCAGCACGCACGCCAAGCTCGGCACGGAAGATGTCACGGACGTCAACCTGATCGGCCAGACCCAGAACATGGGCGACATTGACACCCGGACGGTCGAGGGCGGGCGCTATTTTTCTCCCGTGGAGGAGCAGCGCGCGACGCGCGTCTGCGTGATCGGCAACACGCTGCGGGAACGGCTCTTCGGCGGCGGCGACCCGGTCGGCAAGACACTGCGGCTCGCCGGACAGGAGTTCACCGTCGTCGGCTATTACGAAAAGTTCGGCACGATTCTCGGGCAGGACGCCGACAATTACGCCGTCATCCCGATGACCGCCTTTCTCCAGACGGAGGGCGCGCGTATCAGTCAGATCATCAACATTCGCGTGCCGGGCGATCCGGCCGCGTTCGAGCGCGCCCAGGACGAGGTGCGCCAGCTCATGCGCGCCCGCCGCCACGTGGCGCCCAACCAGGACGACGACTTCTTCTTTGGGACGAAAGACGCCTACATCTCGCTCTGGGATCAGATCAGCGGAGCGTTCTTTACCGTGTTCATCTTCGTGAGCGCCGTCTCGGCGCTCGTCGGCGGCATTGTCATCATGAACGTCATGCTGGTCAGCGTCAGCGAGCGCACGAAAGAGATCGGCGTGCGGCGCGCGGTGGGCGCCGCCGCGAGCGACATTCTGCGGCAATTTCTGGTGGAAAGCGTGCTGCAATGCCTGGCTGGCGGCACGGCGGGAATCGCCGTCGGGTTCCTGTGCGCAGAATTGCTGCGCCGGTTCACCTCGTTTCCCGCGGCGGTCAAGTGGCAGGTCGCGGTGCTGGGCGTGGCGTTGAGCTCCGCCATCGGGCTGTTCTTTGGGATCTATCCGGCGCGGCGGGCCGCACGCCTGGATCCGGTGGAGGCTCTGCGGTCGGAATAGGCCGGCGCACGCTATGACCCGATCTGAATTCGGCGAGAACCTCAAGGTCGCGTGGGACACGCTCCGGGCGCACAAGGTGCGCAGTGGGCTGACGTTGCTCGGCATCGTTATCGGCGTCACCAGCGTGATCGCGGTCGCCGCGGTGATCGACGGGCTGAACCGGTATATCCAGGAAAAGATCGAGAAGCTCGGCTCGCGTACGTATTTCATCTCGCGCTTCCCGGTGGGGACGGATCCGACGCATATGCCGGAAAAGGTCCGCGTGCGCCGCTACATCGAATACGACACGGCCGCCAAGCTGAAGGCCCTGTGCCCGGCGTTGGACGCCGCTACGACGATTGGGACGCGCGGCTCGTTCTTTGGGCAATCGAACGAGATCCGTTACGGGGCGGAGCGCGTGCAAAAGCTCTTTGTCCGCGGCGCGGAACCGGCCTACATCGACGTGCTGCCGATGTTCACGATCGAGCGCGGACGGTTTATCAACGCGATCGACGAAGAACACGCCTCCTCGGTGGTCGTGATCGGTGCGAAGATCGCCGATTCGTTGTTCCCGCGCGTGGATCCCATCGGCAAGGACGTCATTCTCAATCGCGGCTTGTACGAAGTCGTCGGCATTTTCGCCCGGGAGGAAGGCATGTTCGGCGGCCCGGGGCCCGACGATTTCGCCGTGATACCGCTGTCCAATTTCCGCAAACACAATCCCGACGTCAAAGAGCTGGCCATCCTGTTTACGGTTCAGCGTGGGCTGGACCGCACCTCGGCAATGGATGCCGTGAAGGACGCCATGCGCCGCGTACGGCATTTGCGCCACTCCGCCGAGAATGATTTCGAGGTCTTCTCCTCGGATTTCCTGAGCACGCTGTGGAACCAGTTGACCGGGGCCATCGTGATTCTGACCAGCGTGATCAGCAGCATCGGGTTGCTGGTGGGAGGAATCGGCGTGATGAACATCATGCTGATCTCCGTCACCGAGCGCACAATGGAAATCGGGCTCCGGAAGGCCATCGGCGCGCGGCGGGGGGACATTCGCGTTCAATTTCTGCTGGAGGCCACGACGTTGACCGTGGCCGGGGGATTGCTTGGAATCCTCTGCGGCGGGATCATAGCTTGGCTGGTCCGAATTCTGCTGCCTTCGATTCCGGCAACGCTGAGTTGGTTCTGGGCCGCGCTCGGGGTTGCGATCTCGGCTTCGGTAGGATTGTTTTTCGGCTACTGGCCCGCAGACCGGGCTGCACGTCTCGATCCGATTATTTGTCTGCATTACGAATGAGCTTTAGTTGATGTCACGTAAACCTCAGGAATGGAAACTTCGCACCGGCCGTCTGTTGCTCGGTGATCGCACGCTCATTTCCGGCGTGCTGAACGTCACGCCCGACTCGCTAGCCGACGGTGGCCGCTACACGGACCCCGAGAGGGCCTGCGCCCGCGCTCTCGATCTTGTGGAACAGGGCGCGGATATCGTGGAGATCGGCGCGGAAAGCTTGCGGCAGGGGTCCGCCCGCATTTCGGAAGCCGAGGAACTGCGCCGTCTGGTGCCCGTGCTGAAACGGCTCCGCGGCAATCTGCCAATCCCGATCTGCGTTGAGACCACCAAGGCCGCCGTCGCCGAGAAGGCGCTTTCTTACGGCGCGGAGATCATCAAGGACCCCGCCGCGCTGATCTGGGACCCGGATCTCGCCAAGGTCGTTGTGCAGCATGACGCGGGACTCATCATCCAGCACATGCGCGGCAAGCCGGAGACCTGGGCTAAGCTGCCCGGGTTGCCGGAAGCGGCGGCGTCCTTGGTCACGGAGCTCAAGGCGAGCGTCAGCCGGGCCGTGCGCCAGGGCCTGGAGCCGCAGCGCCTGGTGGTCGATCCCGGTCTCGGCATGGGCCTGCGCAAGGAGCAGAACAGCGAGATCCTGCGCGACCTGGACCGCTTCGAAGAGATCCCCGCGCCGCTGCAGATCAGCCCGACCGGCAAGCAGTTTGTCACGACGCCAACGTTGGACATGTCGCTGCCGATGTGGGCCGCCGCCGCCGTGGCGGCCGTGTTGCGCGGCGCGGCGATTCTGCGTGTCCATGATGTCGCCGCGATCCGCCCGGCCATCCTGGTGGCGGACGCATTGATCCACAGGTAGCGCGGCAATCCTGCGATTGAATGCACAGCGGGCGCACGCTCTCACGTGCTGGGACCGTGCGCCCGCCGCACGGCCTTAGCTGGCCGCGTTGCCGAACAGGCTGGTGAGCAGATCCTGCGAGTTCGTGCTGGTGTCGCTGCCCGTTGTCGAAGACGACGAGCTCAGCATGGAGAAAAGATCCGAGCTGCCGTAAGCGTTGGTCTGACTGGACGCGTCAGTCGAACTGGACGTCGCGCCGGGAGGGCGATGGCCGTGCGGCTTCGGCGCGAGCGCAGACGGGTCGCCGGTATCGGCCGCTTCCTGAAACTGGTTTGCAAGAGCACTCAGGAACGACGACTCGTCGCCGGTTGTGTTGCTGGCTGCCTTGTTGAGTTGCGTCGCGATGTCGGCGGTTTCCTGCTTGAACTTGGACGGATCGGTGGTGGCCAGGTCTTCCAGGTTGCTCAGGAGCTGGCTGAATCCGGAAATGCTGTCACTGTCGGACGCCGCCGTGCTGGACGTGGTGGTGGTTGTATCGGACGAACTGGTGGATTTCGCCTCCAGCTTTTCGAATAACGCTTCCATCTGCTGCAGCGCACTGCTGCCGGAGAGGGAGCCGATAGATGAAATTGACATTCAATTCTCCTATATGGATCCTCGCCATCCGTGCGTGCCGCCAGGGACGGTCGGAGACCTGATCTGCAACGCCGGAAGTCTTCCGGACGTTGCTGGACCATGGATCGGCCAGAGAATCGATGTTGATTAGAGTGCTAAACGAAAGATAGGCCGTTTTCGGCTCAAAACCACGCCCAGATCAGATTTCATAGCAGGCCTGGCCGCGGAACGGGCGCACCAGAGGCATGATTTCCAGGACGCGCCAAGCGCCGAATTCCACGTGATAGGTGTGTTCGTCGATCGCGCGGACTTCGAAGATCGAACATTCGCAGCAGACGGTCGGTCCATGCCCGGCCCATTCCATCCGGTGGATGCGGACGGGCTGGTTTTCCAATTGCAGCTCGGAGCACCGGGCGGCAATGTCCGGCGTGGTCGCGATCCACGCCGGACGATTTTCATCCAGCCATTTGTTCTGCGCCACCTGGGGCGCGTTCTTATGACGCAGGACGATATGGAACGACATAGTCCCCTCCGCTGGCTGTAACTGAAAGACGCCGGTTTAGCGCCCGGCGTCTTTCAACGTGTAGCCGGAAAGGACCTTCATGTAGTTAGCGCGTCCGAACGCCGCGGGCTCCGTGACGGACTGGGCGCTCATGCTGCCGCGCATCTGCTGGACGGATTTGTACTCGTGCTCCTCCATCCAGTCGCCGAGATCCTCTTCCAGTTTGGAGAGGTACTGCGGGCCGTGACGCAACAGCGCGGAGGTCAGCATGGTGACCCGCGCGCCCGCCATCAGGCTCTTCAACACGTCTTCCGCCGTGTGAACGCCGCCCGTGATGGCGATGTCCGGACGGATCCGGTTGTAGAGCAGCGCCGCCCAGTGCAACCGGAGGCGCAGCTCGGAAGAGTCGCTCAGCACGAGGTTCGGGACCACTTCCAGAGCATTCAGATCGAAGTCCGGCTGGTAGAAGCGGTTGAAGATGACCAGACCGTCGGCGCCGGCTTCATCCAGGCGCTTGGCGGTGTTGGCGAAGGCCGTAAAGAACGGGCCGACTTTGACGGCCACGGGGATGCGAATGCTCGCCTTCACATGGCTGACCAGGTCGGTGTACATCTCCTCGACCTTGTCGCCGGTCATTTCGAGATCGGTCGGCAGGTAGTAGACGTTGAGTTCGAGTGCGTCGGCGCCCGCCTGCTCCATCAGTTGCGCGTAGCGGATCCAGCCGCCCGTGGACACGCCGTTGAGCGAGGCGATAATCGGCACGTCGCAGCTTTCCTTGGCCTTCCGCAGATGGTTCAGATACGGATCCGGGCCCAGGTTGTAACTGGTCATCTCCGGGAAATAACTGAGCGCTTCGCCGAAGCTCTCAGTTCCCTCGGTGAGATACCGGTCCAGAACGCCGCTCTCCACGGTGATCTGCTCCTCGAAAAGGGAGTGCAGCACGATGGCGGATGCGCCGGCGTCCTCCAGGCGGAGGATGTTCTCAATGTCTTTGCACAGCGGTGAGGACGAGGCCACCAGCGGCGTGCGGAGCTTAAGCCCCAGGTATCCAGTAGTGAGGTCGATCATGACTTGCTAATCTCCTTCTGGTCCGATCCTCAATGGGCCTTCACCGCGTCGGCCTCTGCCGCGCCGCCGGGCGCCGAAGCCATCTGGTCATAAAGCCGCCAGCGGTTCATGACGTCGGCCTGCGCCTCACCCAGCAAGCGTTTGGCCTCGTCCGGACGGCTGCGGACCAGCATGGTGTAGCGGGTCTCATTATAGATGTACTTTTCGAGCGGAAGAGCCGGGGCTTTTGAATCGAGCACGAATGGATTCTTGCCTTCGGCCACGAGCGCCGGGTTGTAGCGGAACAACGGCCAGTGGCCGGTCTGCACGGCGAGCTTTTGCTGGTCGAGCCCATGGACCAGGTCGTAACCGTGCGCGATGCAGTGCGAGTAGGCGATGATGATCGACGGCCCATTCCAACGCTCGGCCTCGTTGAAGGCTTTCAGCGTCTGCATGTCGTTCGAGCCGAGCGCCACGCGCGCCACGTAGACGTTGCCGTACGTGACCGCCATCATGGCCAGATCCTTCTTCGCCGACTGGCGTCCGCCCGCGGCGAACTTCGCCACGGCGCCGCGCGGGGTCGACTTCGACATCTGGCCGCCGGTGTTCGAGTAGACTTCGGTATCGAGCACCAGGACGTTCACGTTCCGGCCGGAGGCCAGCACGTGGTCCAACCCGCCGTAACCGATGTCATAGGCCCAACCGTCGCCGCCGAGGATCCAGACGGCCTTGCGCGCCAGCGCGTCAGAGACGGCCAGCAGGTCGCGATAGGCGCCGGTCGCATCGCCAGGGCCGGCCGCGAGCCACTTTTCTGCCTGGGCCTTCAGCTCGGTAATGCGCTTCCGCTGCTCGAACACGCCGGCCTCGGTGGATTGATCCGCATTCAGCAGCCCGTCGGCGAGCTCACCGTTGAGCTGCGGCGCAAAGCGCTGAACCAGCTCGCGGGCGTATTTGGTTTGCTGGTCGATCGAAAGCCGCATGCCGAGTCCGAACTCGGCGGCGTCTTCAAACAGCGAATTCGACCAGGACGGACCGCGGCCTTCGTGATTGACCGTGTACGGCGTGGTGGGCAGGTTGCCGCTGTAAATGGACGAGCAGCCCGTCGCATTGCCGATGATCGCGCGGTCGCCGTACAACTGCGTGAGCAGCTTGATATACGGCGTCTCGCCGCATCCCGAGCATGCGCCCGAGAACTCGAACAGCGGCTGGAAGAGCTGCAGGTCCTTCACCTGGGCGGTGGACAGGCTGTTGCGGTCGAACTCGGGCAGCGACAGGAAGAAGTCCCAGTTGGCAGCCTCGGGAGCGCGGAGCGGAGCCTGATCCTCCATGTTGATGGCGCGCCGCTTGGTGTCGGTCTTGTCCTTCACCGGGCAGGCCTGGATGCAAAGGCCGCAGCCGGTGCAATCTTCCGGCGCGATCTGCAGCGTGTAGGCCTTGTCTTTGTAATCCTTCCAGCGGGCGTCGGTCGATTTGAACGTCGCCGGCTGATCCTTCAAATTGCCGCGGTCATAGACCTTGGCGCGGATGGTCGCGTGCGGGCAGACCATCACGCACTTGCCGCACTGGATGCACAGCTTCTCGTCCCAAACCGGGATCTGCAGCGCGATGTTGCGCTTTTCCCAGGCGGCAGTGCCGGTCGGGAAGGTACCGTCGACCGGCATGGCCGAAACCGGCAGATCGTCGCCGTTGCCCGCGATCATCGGGCCGAGAACGTTCTTCACGAACTCCGGAGCCTGTTCCGGAACCGGGGGCCGCAGTTCGGCGGTGCTGGTGACCGTCGTGGGCACCTTCACTTCGAAGAGCCGGCCGATGGACCGGTCGACGGCGGCGAAGTTCTTCTGTACCACGGCCTCGCCGCGTTTGCTGTACGTCTTCACGATCGAGTGCTTGATCGCCTCGATCGCCTCTTCGCGCGGCAGCACGCCGCTGATGGCGAAGAAGCAGGTCTGCATCACGGTGTTGATGCGCGTACCCATGCCGGTCTCTTTCGCCACTTCGTAAGCATCGATGACGTAAAACTTCAGATGCTTCTTGATGATGGCGGCCTGCACGGGGCGCGGCAGGTGATCCCAAATCTCTTCGGGGCCGTACGGCGAGTTCAGCAGGAACGTCCCGCCGGGCTCGGCGTAGTGCAGCATGTCGATGCGTTCAAGGAACGTGTACTGGTGGCAGGCCACGAAGCTCGCGTGCGAAATCAGATAGCTGCTGCGGATCGGACGGGGCCCGAAGCGCAAGTGCGAAGTCGTAATGGAGCCCGACTTCTTCGAGTCGTAAACGAAGTAGCCCTGCGCGTAATTGTCGGTGTCCTCGCCGATGATCTTCACCGAGTTCTTGTTCGCGCCCACGGTGCCATCGGCGCCAAGGCCGAAGAACACGGCGCGCACGCCCTTGGGATCTTCGGTGGAGAACGACGGATCGACGTCCAGCGAAGTGTGGGTGACGTCGTCGTTGATGCCGACCGTGAAGTGATTCTTCGGCGTGGCCTTGGCCGCTTCGTCGAAGACGGCCTTGACCATTGCCGGTGTAAATTCTTTCGAAGACAGGCCGTAACGGCCGCCGATCACGCGCGGAGCGGCCGCGAACGGCGACTTGCCGGAGGCCTGGGCCTCGGCCAACGCGCTGACCACGTCCAGATAGAGCGGCTCGCCGATGCCGCCGGGTTCCTTCGTGCGGTCCAGCACCGCCAGGGTCTTCACCGTGCGCGGCAGAGCGGCCAGGAAGTGCTCGATGGAGAACGGCCGGTACAGGCGAATCTTGAGCAGACCGACCTTCTCGCCCTTGGCGGCAAGGGCCTCGACCGTCTCGTGCGCGACTTCGGCGCCCGAACCCATCACGATCACGACGCGCTCGGCGTCCGGCGCACCCTCGTACTCGAAGAGCTTGTACTGGCGGCCGACGATCTTGGCGAAGCGGTTCATGGCCTTCTCGACAATCGCCGGAGTGGCCGCATAGAACTTGTTGACGGTCTCACGCGCCTGGAAGTACACGTCCGGGTTCTGGGCCGTGCCGCGCAGAATCGGGTGATCGGGGGACAAGGCGCGCTGGCGATGGGCCTGGATCAGGTCGTCGGGCAGCATGGCGCGCATGTCGTCCACGGTAAGTTGCTCGATCTTGGCGACTTCGTGCGACGTGCGGAATCCGTCGAAGAAATGGATAAACGGGACGCGCGCTTCAAGCGTGGCCGCCTGCGCGATCAGCGCCGTGTCCATCACTTCCTGTACGGAGTTCGAAGCGAGCATCGCCCAGCCGGTGGCGCGCACGCCCATCACGTCCTCGTGATCGCCGAAGATGGACAAAGCATGCGTGGCCAAAGCACGGGCCGCGACGTGAAATACCGTCGAGGTCAGCTCGCCCGCGATCTTATACATATTCGGGATCATCAGCAGCAGGCCCTGCGACGACGTAAACGTCGTCGTCAACGACCCGGCCTGGAGAGCCCCGTGGACCGCGCCGGAGGCGCCGCCCTCGCTCTGCATCTCCATCACCGAGGGAACGGTCCCCCAGATGTTCGGCTTGCCTTCCGCCGACCATTGATCCGACCATTCGCCCATCGGCGAGGACGGGGTGATTGGATAAATAGCAATTACTTCGTTGGTCTTATGAGCGACGTAGGCCGCCGCTTCATTTCCATCCAGGGTGATCTTTTTTCTCGATGACATGGAATCAGGGCTCTTTCCGATTTTACTGCAATCTGGATACCGATTCATTGTTTCAGAGCCGAACGTCCCCATGCGGGCGGGCGCCGGCCCCTGCCGCCGTCGCGGTCCAGCCTCCGGAAGGCGATACGTGGCCGTCCAACGCGCCAGAATACTCCGTCTGAACGCGAAAAAGGGGAGCCGGACCGGCCGGCTCCCCTTAGCGCAAGCATTGGCGGCGGAAAGGGCGGCCGCTGCCGCCCCCTCCCGTAACCGGCTAGAACACCACGCGCAGTCCGAACTGCACGATGCGCGGCGTGTTGGCCTGGTTGAGCGAAATGGTCCCGAAGGCGCTCGACGTGATCGAGGTCTGCGGGCCGCCGAAGACGACCGAGTTGGTCGCGTTGAACAACTCGCCACGGAACTCCATCTTGAGGCGCTCGTAGAGGGTCCACTGCTTTTCGATCAGGGCGTTGATGCCCTTGTTGGAGGGGTTCCGGACATCGGACAGGTAACGGCTGACGTTGCCGAACTGGAACTGCGGCGTCATGCTGAAGGCCGCCGCGTTGAAGTACTGGCCGTTGTCCTTGAGTTGCGGGCCGCCGGACAGCGCGGCGGAAACGCCGGTCGCGTTCGGGCGGAACGAACCGCCGTTGAACGAGTTCGAATAGTTGGGCGACGAGACGGCCACGGGCAGGCCGCTCGAATAGGTGTACACGCCCGCGACGGCCCAATTGCCGACGATGCGCGCCAGCACACCCTTATTGATCATCTTCTTCCCGGTGCCGAACGGCAGCTCGTAGCGGACGCTCAGGTTCACGTAGTCCGGAACATCCAGATACGACAATGATTTATCGCAGGAGAAGCAGTAGGTGTTGGTGAAGTTGGACGAGAGGCCGGCAAAGCCGGAAATCTCGCCGACGTTATCGATCGCCTTGGAGTGCGTCCAGTTGAACAGGATCGCCAGCCCCTGGGCAAAGCGGCGCTCCACTTTGAGTTCCATGGCGTGGTAGCTCGAATGGCCGTATGGCGCGATCGTCTGGCTGACGCCGGTGAACTGCGGGTAGGGGCGCAGCAGTTGAGCGTACTGCACGGTCGGCAGGCTCAGGCTGGAGCTGGGATCGGTGATGTAGCCGTAGAACGGATTCGTCACCGTCTTGAGCAACGCCGAGCCTTGCGTCAACTGCTGGGGCGTCAACTGATTCAGCACAACGGCCGTCGGCAGCGCCGAAGCGGACGTACCGGTATAGCCGAGGCCGACCATGATCGCGTAGGGCAGTTGGCGTTCGACATCCACCGACCATTGCGCCTGATAAGCGATGCGCTGATCGCGCAACGGTCCGCTGATGCCCTGGCCCAGTTGCGTGGCCAGTCCGAGCGAATTGCCGGTGGGTTGCAGCAGGCCCTCCGGGAACGGGTTCGACAGGTTGAAGGTCGGGGTCACCGTGTCGGCGAGCGTCGTGATGTTCGCGGTGTTCCGAGTGAAGCCCTGGCTGACGTCGTTGCTGGTGGACAACTGCGGATGGTGGAAGATGCCGAGGCCGCCACGGATCGAAGTCTTGTTGTTGATCCGGTAGGCGAGGCCGAAACGCGGCTCCCAGTTATTGGTGTCGGCTTTGAGCGCACGCCGGCCCACGCCGTTGACGCCCGTGAAGCCCAATCCGCCCGTCAGGTTGTAACCGGGCACCTTGAGCGGAGATGCGCTGGCCGTGTCGAGATAGACGTAGCGGTTCTTGTCTTCAATGCTGCCCAGCTCCAGGTTGTAGCGGACGCCGAAGGTCAAGGTCAGGTCCTTGGTGGCGCGCCACTCGTCCTGCGCGAAGCCCGCGTAATAGGGATGGGTGTTATTGAACGTCGGATTGATGTTGTAGGAGACGCTGGCGGCGCCCAACATCAGGTCGGCCAGGCCCAGGCCCGTATTCTTGGCCGCGGCCTGCGGGTTCGGCCCGCCGGTGAATCCTCCGCCGCCCGTGATGTACAGCGGCGAGGGGTTTTCCCACATCAGGGTGTAATAACGATAGTCGACGCCAGCCTTGATCGTGTGCGTGCTCCGAAGCAGGGTCAAAGCCGCCGCGTATTGATAGGTACGCGAAATGACGATGTTATCCACCGTGCCTTGAGCGCCAATGCCCGAGTAGCCGCCCACGCCGACCGACGGGAAGTACTTGGCAAGCTGTCCGTTGGTCACGGTCGAGGGGAAGCCCAGGCTGCCCTGGTCGAAGCCCATCGTCACCGGGACGCGGTTGGTCTGGCTGTCGGCCTCGGAGAAGTGATGCACGAGAATGGTGCTGGGATTGATGGTCCAGGTGTGATTGACGATCCAGTTCTCACCGGGAATCGTATTCGGCGTCTGCACCGGCGACATCTTGTTCCCGTAAACCAGCGGGTTGGAGTTCAGGTTGGAGAACCAGTCGCCGCGGGCGAACACGGCATGCTTGTCGGAGAACTGATGGTCGATGCGGGCGTCGATGCGGTCACCGGTCAGGGTGTTGGACGCCGAGCTGAAGAAGTTGTTGGAGTCGCTGAGCCCAATTCCCGGCTGGTTGGCGGTGGGGTAGTACTTCAAGAGGTTCGTCCCAACGTTGTTCAGCAAAGTGCCCGGGATGACATTGCCGGAGAAGATGTCGCGGATATAGCGCGTCGTACTCGCGGATGGGTCCAGACGCGTGGTGTAGGGGTTGTAGATGGTCTTCAGCGCGCCATTCGTATCGAAAGTATGGGAAAAATCGCCGGTCTTCTCCAAGGCGGTCGGGACAGTTCCCGTAAACGAAGAGAAGCTGTTCTGGCGCAGGCCTTCGTAGGCGAAAAAATAGAACGTGCGGTTTTTGCCGTTGTAGACTTTGGGAACCACGAGCGGGCCGCCAACAGTGAACCCGAACTGGTTCTTCTGCATCTTCTGCCGGGCCTGGCCGGCCTTGTTGGCGTTGAATCCATCGGCGTTCAGCACCTGGTTCTGCAGGAACTCGTGCAGGCTGCCGTGCAATTCGTTCGTGCCGGACTTGATGGTGTAGCTGACAATGCCGCCGCCGGTGTGGCCCAGTTCGGCGTCGTACGGATTGGTGTTGACGCGGAATTCCTGTACCGCGTCGACCTGCGGGATGGCGGACGCCTGATTGTTGTAGGTGCCGGTGTTGCTGGCGCCGTCGATCAGGATTTCGTTGGTTGTCGTACGTCCGCCGTTGATGCGGAAAATGTTCGTCGCCGACTGGCTGGTGGTGTTGTCGCCGTAGTCGCTGCGGTTGCCCGGCACGACGCCGGCGGTCATGGTCAGCAACAGCAGCGGGTTGCGGGTCGCCAGCGGAATGCTGGTCACAAACTGGTTTTCGACGACCGTGCCGCGATCCGGCCGGTCGGTCGTGATGAGCGGCGCTTCATCGCTCACGCTGACCGATTGCGAAACGTCGCCGGGTTTCAGCGAAAGGTTGATGGTCCTGGACTGGCCGACCTCCAGCGTGACGGCATCGACACGGCTGGTGGAAAAGCCCGTGATTCCCGCGGTAATTTCATAGCTGCCCGGCGGGACGGACGGGAAGATATAAATGCCTTCGGCGTTGGTTAGTGTCGGCGACTTGACTTGCGTCGCACGGTTAATCAGCTCGACGGAGGCGTTCGGAATGACGCCCCCGGACGTATCGGTTACACGGCCGGAAACGACCGCGTTTTGCGCCCAGGCGGTTCCACAGATCATGAGTATCGACAGGAACCCGGCGGCGCGCACACAGTGGCCACTGAAATTTTCTTTAATCATGAAAGTCCAATCCAAAGCGAGCCTTGTGCACTCCTGCTGGGATGACGAATCACGGAGCGCTTTTTGCAAACGATTTCAGGCTCTCCCGGACCCGGCGTTGCTAAAGCGGCGGCGCCGCCCCGAGCAGGCTCCGAATATGCTCCAGACTCGCCTCCAACCCGGGGTGATCCGGCGCACTGAGGAAAGTCAGGCTGTAAACTTCGCGGTAGAGATCCATCGCCTGCGCGGCATCGAGCGCCGGCGCTGTCGCCGCCGTCGCGCCGGTGAGCGGCGCCAGCTGCTCCCCGATTTCCGCGAGTGTGGATTGCATCCCCGCCTGAAGCTGGCTCAGCGCCTCGACGGCAGCTCCCGACTCAGGCACGGCGCCGGCGCGCTCCAGTACCGCCGCCAGATCGTCATGCGCCCGGGCGTAGCTGGCGAGGCGGCGCGTCAGAGCCAGAACGCTGTCGGAGAATTCCTGCTCCCGGGCCGGATCGGGGAAGACCTGCCTGAGCCGCTTCACAGCGAGCGCCGGTTCGGTGAACTGGAAGTTCGGCATCCACGTGACCGGCGCCTGGGTCTGCTCTTCTTCGGCTTCGGTTACGACCATTGGCCGGACGTTGGCGATCTCCCGCAAAGCGTCGTCGATGGCCTGCCTGCGTTCATCCGTACGGGCGATGCCCCGCACGGAGATGCCCGTCTCGTCGCGTTCCACGGCGGTTTCGAAATTGGCGTCGGCGTCCAGCGCCCGCAACGCGATGCGCACACGCAATTCCGCCTCATCCAATTGGCGGGACAGCGGCACCGGCTCCGGAGCCGGCGGGCGATGGAGCGCCAGGTGGTTTTCCGTCGCGGCGGCCGGAGGCGCCGGGCTGTGCAGTTCGTCGCCTTCGGTCTCGGCGACCTCGACGGTCCCGACGTCGCGGAATTCGAACCGCGCCGACGTCGCATGGTAATCGGCGTTGCGCACCCACAAGGTGGCCTTCAGCAGCCCTCCGGCTTCGGTGGAAGTGGACGCCACGGTCAGCCCGCGGTCGCGTCCCATCTCGTCGTCTTTACTGCTCAACGACGCGCGCCAGTGTTGATACGCCTTCAACGAAAGGGCGTTCTCCCATTGCCAGCCCGCGGCCTGAAACGCGGCGTCGATCTGCCGGCACGGCTCCGACGCCTCCCCGGCGTCTCCCACCAATACCCGGCCGGATTCGCTGCTGGACGCATAACAATGCGCCAGGCGGCTCCGCACGTGAACCGCTTTGTGCGCGCCGGTAGTAACCGTAGCCTCATGGAGCGTGCCCTGCGAAAGAAACTCGTCCATCCGCGCCGATGTCGTTCCGGTACCCAGGAAAAAGACCAGCCACACTCCCGCGGCAGCCACCGCGGCGCCCCGTACCCAACGCCAGTTGGCGAACGCCGCCAACCTGGGCCGCGCCGTCACGGCCCGGCCGGCGCTCGCGCGAACGTGAGCTACCTGGTCCAGCACGGCCACGCTGCGCCGGATGCGTTCCCGGCATTCGGCACATGCCGCAAGGTGGGCGGCGATGCCTCGCGCCTGTTCACCGGACAGCTCGGCGCTCTGATACAGCAGCAGATCCTCCGCGTCCGGATGGCGTCCCCTGAGGATGGGCGTATGCGGTTCCATCACAACCCGGCCCTCCTCTGCAGCTTCTCGATCGCCGCGCTGGTGTGATGCGCCGCGGTCCGCAGCGGGATGCCCAGCTCTGCGGCCATCTCGCGGAACTTCGCTCCCCGGCTTCGCATCAACAGGCAACGCCGTTCGATCTCGTCCAGCGTCGCGATGGCCTCAGCCACGGAACGTATGCGCTCCTTCTCAATCAGCGTCTGAGTACCCGCAGCCTGCCGGTCGGAAATGCTGCGTTCCAGCTCGGCCCATTGGTCGGGGGGTGGCATAACCTCGCGCCGCCTGCTCCTGAATCCGTCAACCACGGCGTGCTTGGCGCATGTCATCAGCCACGCGAAAAGATTCTCGGGCGCCTGTCGCGTTTGAAAGTGCCGGAGCGCCCGTAAGAAAACATCCTGGACAACATCTTCGGCCTCGGCCAGAGTGCTCCCCGCGCTCATGAGGACCCGGATCAGTTCAGGCCGGCGGACAACGTAGGCCGCCTCCACGGCGCCCGGCGCAAGTCCGCGCCAGCCAGCCTCCTCGTCGAGGACGACTCCGTTGTCGGACAATTCGGACGCTCTCCCGGCGGTATCCATTCCCCGAGCAACTCCCTTGCCCTCATGTTCTGCCGCTCGCTCCCGGCGGTCAACAGGCCGCCGTATACAAAACGCGCACGCGTGCCGTCTCGCGGAGCCCCGGATCCGCCCTTTTATTGCACATTCCATTCAACCGTTGTCTGACGCGGGATACGCTTAAGATGAGGTTGCATGGGGTAAGGAGTTTCGCTTCGAGTATTCAGGCCAACCTCCCGTCGGCTCCCTGTCAAAAGGCCCTTCCCCGGATCCGTCCAATCCAGCTGATTGATGAGCGCATTGCTCGTCCGTGGCGCCCGTCAACTGCTCACGTTGCGGGGGCCGAAGGGACCCCGCCGCGGGTCACAACTCAGCGACCTGGGCATTATTCCCGATGGTGCAATTCTCATTGCCGACGGCGTGATTCAGGAAAACGGTCCCGCACGCCGCGTAGAGAACCTGGCCGCCGCGCGAAGCGCCGAGGAACTTGATGTCGCCGGCAAGGTCGTGCTGCCGGCGTTCGTCGACCCCCTGGCTTTCATCACGGGAGTTCCCGCACACGCCGGGGATTTCATGGAGGAAGAGCACATTGCCCGGCCCCTGTCGCCCGTCGACGAGCGGCGCGTCGAGGCGCATCTGACACGGCAGGCCCGGCAATCGCCCGCCGGCAAACTCGCCTTCCACGCCGCCCGGGTGTTGCGCGAGATGGTGAGCCACGGCGCGGGCACGCTGGCGGCGCATGCGGGTATCGGTCTGGAGGACAGTCCGGGGTCCAAGGTCCTGCGGGCCACCTCGCATCTGGAGGGCGCCCCGATCGACATTGTGCAGTCGCTCCTGATCGGCCATCCCGGCCTAACCGAATTCCAGGGCCTCGAAGACGACTACGTGCGTTGGCTCGCCGACCTGCTGCTGCCGCGCCTGGCCCGGCGCGATCCGGTGCAGGCCGCCTCCGTCTGTGTGGGCTACGGACTGCTCGACGAATTTCAGGCGTCGGACTGCCTGGCCGCAGCCGGGCGCATGGGGCTGCGGCTGAGCATTCAACGCGGACTGCTCGACCACGGCGGCGCGCTCGCCCTCGCGCTCGAAGGCCGCGCCGCTGCGCTCGCCGGACTGGCCGGACTGCCTGCCAGCTCGATCGCTACGCTGGCCGCTTCGGACGTGGTCGCAATCGTGCGCCCGATGCTCGGCTTTCACGGGTGGTATGAGCCGGAACCGGCCCGGAAACTGATTGAAAGCGGAGCCGCCGTGGCGCTTTCCACCGGCTGGCACCCGGTGTTTGCTCCAGCCCCCAGCATGGCGGCCAGTCTCGCAATGGCGTGCTGCATCCTCGGGCTGAAGCCGGCCGAAGCCGTGACCGCCGCCACCGTGAATGGCGCTGCCGCGTTGGGCATGCTCGACCGCTGCGGAACGCTGGAACCGGGCAAGCAGGGCGACTTTCTCGTGCTGTCGCTGTCCGACTTTCGCGATCTGCCCTTCACACTCGGCGTGAATCCGGTGGAAGCGGTTGTCAAGCGCGGCGCGGTAGTCTGGCAGAAGAGCCAGGTTACCTGGCCCGATGAGCCGTGAACCACTGGTGTGCGCGCCCGCGCGGTTCCGGCAAAAAAGAGGAATCGAGAGCGTCATTTTGTCCAGCCAGCCTGTTGCCAGTGCATCTGCTATCCGTCCGATGGTCGAGTGCGTCCCGAACTTCAGCGAGGGCCGCGATCCGGAAATCGTCGCCGCGATTGCACGCGCCGCGGCGCGCGTGCCCGGCATCCTGATCCTCGACCTGCAGCGCGACATCGACCACAACCGCTCCGTCCTCACGTTCGCTGGCCCGCCCGACGCGGTGGCCGAGGCTGCGGTGGCCGCCGCCGGCGTCGCCGCACGCCACATCGATCTGAGCCGCCACCGCGGGGTCCATCCGCGCATCGGAGCAGCCGACGTCATCCCGTTCATCCCCCTGCGCGGCATCACGCTCGAAGAATGCGTGACGCTGGCGCACCGCGCGGGAGAACTGCATTGGCGGCGCAACGGCGTACCGGTCTACTACTACGACGCGGCTGCGCTCCGCTCCGACCGCACACGCCTGGAACAGATCCGCAAAGGCGGCTTCGCCGTGCTGCGCGACGCGGCGCTGACCGATCCCTACCGGCGGCCCGATGTCGGCGGCCCCGCGTTGCATCCGACGGCCGGCGCGTCGGTGATGGGCGCGCGCAAGTTTCTGGTCGCCTACAACGTGAATCTCCGCAGCGCCGACCTCGCGTTGGCGCAGCGCATCGCGAAAACGATCCGCGCCTCCTCCGGCGGATTCCCCTGCGTCAAAGCGTTGGGAGTTTTCCTGGAGAGCCGCAATCTGGCGCAGGTCACCACCAGCCTGACGGACTTTGAAGTCACGCCCGTACACGTCGTCTTCAACGCCATTCGCGACGCAGCCGCGCGCGCCGGAGTCGAAGTGGAAGGCTCCGAGTTGATCGGGCTGATCCCCGCGAAAGCCCTGGCAATGGCGGGCGCGACCGACTTCCGCTGGGAGCGCTGGGACGACTCGATGGTGCTCGAAAACCGCCTGGAAATGGCCGCCGCGGGCCGTCTCACCTTCCCCGAGTTGGCATCGTAACCGTCCGGTCTATCATCAAAATGGACGTGCTCATTTCCATTGACACACAGACGGCCGGCACGCAAGCGGCGAAGCCGAAACGTCCAGCCTGGCTGCGGGCTCCGGCGCCGGTCGGTGCCGAGTATCGCGATGTAAAAAAGCTGGTCGACAGGCTCCAGCTTCACACCGTCTGCGAGAGCGCGGCCTGCCCGAACGTCGGCGAATGCTGGAACCACCGCACGGCCACTTTCATGATCCTGGGCAACGTCTGTACGCGGCGCTGCGGCTTCTGCAACGTGCAGAAAGGCGCTCCGCTCGAAGTCGACATGGACGAGCCGCGGCGGGTGGCGGAAGCCTGTGCGGCGCTCGGCCTGCGCTACGCCGTCATCACAAGCGTGAATCGCGACGACCGCAAAGACGGCGGGGCGGCGCTCTTTGCCGCGACCATTCGCGCCATTCGCGAGCGCATTGCGGGCTGCAAGGTGGAAGTGCTGATCCCCGATTTCCAAGGTTCGGAAGAGGCGCTCGCTCTGGTGATGGATGCGGCGCCGGACGTGCTGAATCACAACGTGGAGACGGTGCCGCGCTTGTATCATGAGGTCCGCTTCGGCGCGCGCTACGAGCGTTCGCTCGAACTGCTGCGCCGCGCGAAGCAGATGCGCGCTGGCATCCCCACGAAGTCCGGCGTCATGGTCGGCCTCGGCGAGGAACCCAAAGAAGTGCTGGGCGTGCTGCGCGACCTGCGCGCGAACGGCGTGGAGATCGCCACCATCGGCCAGTACCTGCGCCCCACGCCGTCACATCTGCCCGTGCTGCGTTACGCGCCGCCGGCGGAGTTTGCCATGTATCGCGACGCGGGGCTGAAGATGGGCTTCTCGCACATCGAATCGGGACCGCTCGTGCGCAGCAGCTACCATGCCGCCGAAGCCGTCTAGCTGCTCAGCGGGAACGCCGAAACCGCTCGCGTTGCGCGCGGTCCATTTTTTCGGTCGCATATTGCACGATGAGGCGCGGGCACGTGTCCTTGTAGCGCAGCAGGAACGCCTCCGTGGCGGCCGGCTGCCGCTTCCACGCCTCGCGGAGAAACCACCCCGCGCCTTGCTGCACGACCTTTTCCTTGTCACTCATCAGCAGTTCGATCAGCCGGAACAGCGGCTCCACCGCATGGCCCGCCTTCAGTGGACCGATCAGTGTTACGGGCACGGCGCGCCGCTGGTATTTGAAAGGCGAATTGACCCAGCTTTTGAAGGCGACGAGGCCGACGGCGCCCTCCTGGATGTAGCGCGCCAGCACCTGGCCCGCCAGCGTATCGACTTCGGCCCAATTGCCGATCCCTTCCTCGAACCACTTGCCGATGCGGGCAAACGTCTCGGGCGAATCGAGCTCGGGCGACTCCGCGGCGAACAGGACCGCCGTCATCACCTCTTCGTATTTGCCCGGGCGCACGAGTAAATCGCAGGCGTCGAACACGGCCGCCGCGCCCGCCTGCTTGAGACGGGCGAGCCACTGTTTGCGGCCGGACTCCCATTCCGGCAGCTTGTAATCGACGCCATAGGAGTCATAGCCCTCGACGAAGTAGCGCGCGTATTTTTGCGCACGCCGCGGATCGGCGTGAGCTTCACAGAGGGCCCGAATTTCCCGGGCCGCTTGTTGCGGCAACCCGGCTGCCGCGGAGCTGCGCTGAGTCCTCATTCGGTACACCTCCTCATGCCGCCGCACGCACAAGAACTGGAGCAATTCTACACTTTCCACGCGCCGCGGAAATGAGGCCCGGCGGCGTCTTACACTGGTTACTGCTGCTCTTCCCAATGAGCGCGCCTTCACCGGAGTAACTTCTTTTGACGCCTGAACTCATTGAACCGGGCTTGTGGCGGATTCCGTTGCCCATGCCCTCCGGACCGCCCTTCCTGAACATCTATCTGCTCCGCTCCGAAAACGGCTGGATCCTCATCGATACGGGCTTCGGCATTCCGGGGATTTTCGATGAACTGGCCGCCGGATTTGCGCATGCCGGCATCGCGCCCGCGGAGCTGCGATCGATTCTGCTGACGCACGTGCATCCCGACCACAGTGGCAACGCTCCGCGCCTTGCCGAACTGAGCGGGGCGTCCCTTCGCCTGCACGCGGCTGACATCCGGCTGCTGGACTGGGTCCTGCAACCCGGCTCGGCGGAGCGGATGGGCCGGCATATGCTCGACGCGGGCGTCGAGCCCGAAAAGGTCGCCGAGTCGATGGAGGCGTGCACGCGTCTCTTCTCGCTATTCCCTCCGCTGCCCGGCGTGATGCCATTGCGGGATGGCGAGACGATCCCAACACTGCTGGGCCCGCTGGAGGTGCTCCATACGCCTGGCCATTCGCCCGGCCATGTCAGCTTCTATCTCCGCGAGCGCAATGTCTTGCTGGCTGGCGACACGGTTCTGGAAGGCATCTTCCCCAATGTCGGCATCGCCGAGGGACACGACTGCTTCGCCGAGTTTCTAGCGACGCTCGACCGGCTCGAGGAGCTTCCGGAGCCGCGCATCCTGCCGTCGCACGGCTTGCCTTTCGACGGACTGCAAGAGTGGTGCAGACGCACCCGCAAAGATGCGCTTCATCGCCTGAAACGCGTCCGCACGCTGCGCGAACAGGGTCTGACGCCGGCCGCAATCACGCGCCGTCTTTGGGACCGCGATCTGCGCCCGTTCGACCTGCAACTCGCGCTGACGACGGTTCTCGCTCAGATCCTCTATCTGGAGCACAAAGAGACGGAACAACCCTCGGGTACGGTGCGTATCTCCTGACGCGGGAGGTCCCGCCGATGATTCATTTCCTGCTCTTCCTGATCCTCGCCGTCCTGTGCTGGCCGCTGGCGCTGATCGCGCTGGTGCTGTTCCCAATCGTGTGGCTGCTGTTGCTGCCGCTGCGCCTGCTCGGACTGGCAATCGGCGGCGTCTTCGAGCTGATCGGCGCGCTGTTCTACCTGCCGGCGCGCATCCTGCGCGGCATCCTCGGCTGAGCCGCGCTCAGCGAAAGTCGCTGAAGACGAAATGTTCGCTGCCGGAAACGAGTGCGGCGCGCACTTTTCCATCGGGTTGCCGCAGCACGCCTTCGACGCCCGGAGGCAGAACGGCGTCGATCTCCACGCCCTGGGCCGTGCGCTTCCAGTGGCAGGCAATGCGCCCGCGCGGCGAGTCGTACGTCGCGCCCGCGGATTCAAGATCGCCCACCGGATGCGGCTGCAAAATGACACGCTTCCACGCCGGCGCCGCCGGATCCGGAGCAATCCCCGCCAGCCATTGATACAGCCAATCCTCGATGTGCCCGAGCATAAAGTGGTTCTGCGAAGAGTGCGGGCTCGCGTCCCAGGCTTCGGTGAGCGACGTCGCGCCGCGCGCCAGTTGCGAGGCGTAGCTCGGCGCGTCCTTCGCCGTGGCCATGTCCCAGATGACGTCGGAACGCCCGCCGGCGGCGAGCGCCGCCAGAACGTAGTGGTAACCGATGTCGCCGGCGCTGGTGTGATTGCCGCGCGCGCGGACGTCGGCCGCGATGTGCTCGACGAGCGCTTGCTGAGAGCCGTCTGGAGCAAGTCCGAGCGCCAGCGGCATGGCGTTCGCGGTCTGGCTGCCGCTGCCGAAGCTCTGCTTGGCGCTGTCGTAGAAACGCCGTTGGAACTCCGCGCGCACCGCCGCGGCACGCTCTGCCAGAGCGCGCCGGTCAGCGTCGCGCCCCAGCAGCGCCGCGGCCTGCGCGGCGACAACCAGGTCGTGATAGTAGATCGCGGTGGCCGTAATGCCATACGGCGTCAACTGCGAATAGCCGGGAGCTTGCGGCCCGATGTCGTACCAGTCTCCGAGGCCGTACGACAGGATGCCGCGCTCGGACTGGCTGTCCAGGTAATCCACGTAGCGCTTCATCGTGGCGAACGATTCCTCGACGGGCCGACGGTCGCCATACCAGGTCCACGCCTGCCACGGCGCGAGCACCGCCGTTGAGCCCCACTCCGGTGAGTCGCGGAAGCCGCCGCCGAAGACGACATACTCCGGCGCGATGTCCGGCACCATGCCATTGACGAGCTGCGCGTCGCGCGTGTCGGCGGCGATCTTCGGCAGCACGGTGCGCAAGTCGAAGTTGAAGCACAACCCCGCCGCCATCAGGTGCACCTGTTCCAGCCAGCCGAGCTTCTCGCGCTGCGGGCAGTCGGTGAGCACGTTCTGCAAATTGCTGCGAATGGCCTGCAGGATCAGCGCATGGATGCGGTTCAGCAAGTCGCTGGAACTCTCGAACTTACCGCTCACCGGCGCGTCGGCGTGCAGGAATTCGCCCTCGACGGCGACGGGCTTCACGCCCTCGACCCGCAGATAGCGGAAGCCGGTATAGGCAAAGCTCGGCGTCCACGTCTCCACGCCGGAGCCCTTCAATGTGTACTCGAACCACACCGGCGAGCCCGTCGCATCCTGGTTCGGCCGGCCCTGCGCGTCAACCAGTTCGCCCGGCGTGAGCCGCACTTTCTGGCCCGCTGCGCCGCGCACCTGGATCTTCGGCTTGCCCGAGAAGTTCATCCCCAGGTCGTAGAGCCAGACGCCCGGACGCAGCTCCTTCACGCTGGCGGGCTTGTAGCGCTGCTGCACACGCACCGCTGGCGAGAACTGGGCAGCCATCATGCCACCCGGCGCTTCGCAGCCGCTCGCATTCTTCCAGTGCGAATCGTCGAAGCCAGGACGATCCCAACCGCTGGGCTCGCGACGCGCGTCGTAGTCTTCGCCGCCATAGATGCAGCTGAAGGTGATGGGCCCCGGCGCAGTTTTCCAGGAGCCGTCCGAGCCGACCACGGCGCGCGAGCCGTCGGCGTATTCCAGCTCCAGGCTGAAGCGCAGGCGCGGCACGCCGAACGAGCCGGTGAATTTGGCGTAGCGCCCGCCGACGACGTTGTACATCCCGTTGCCGAGCACGACGCCCGCGGCGTTGCGGCCCGGCTTCACGAGCGCCGTGACGTCCAGCGTCTCGTAGTAAATGCGCTTGTGATAATCGCTCCAGGCCGGAACGAAAAGATGGTCGCTGACCGGTGAGCCATTCAGGCTGACCTCATGCTGGCCCAGGCCGGCGACATGCAGCAGCGCCCGCCGCAATGGCTTGGCGACAGTGAATTCCTTGCGGAAGAGCGGCAGCGGACCGGACACGAGCGCGTTACTCGGCGTGGTGATCCAACCGGCCTGCCAATCCTCGGGCTTCAGCAGGCCCATCGTCCACTCGGCCGGCGCGGACGCCGAGGTCCACGCGCCGCCGCGATCCCGTGTCCGCACTTGCCAGTAGCAGCGCTCGTTCGACGCGAGCGTCTTGCCGGCGTACGGGATGTTCAGTGTTTCGTCCGAGACGACTTCGCCTGAGTCCCACAGATCGCCTTGCCCGGCCCGCAGCAGCTCGGGCCGCGAAGCCACAAGGATGCGGTACGCCGTCTGGCGCTGGCCTTTTTCGGTGGATTCGAGGACCCAGGTCAGGCGCGGTTGCGCCGTGTCGATCCCCAGCGGATTCGAACGCGACTCGCATTCGAGCTTCACGGGTTTCACCGCCGCCGTCAGCAGCGAGCAGGAGAGGAGCAAAGGCAGAAGGACGCGCATAGTCTTCGACAGTCTATCGCGCCCTGTGTGGTGGGGCGGACTTCCTTCCGCGCCCATCTGGTTCCTGTTACCGCGCCAGCAGCAGCCGCACGTCCATCACGTTGGTGCCGGTTGGCCCAGTGCGGATCAGATCCTGCAACGCATCGAAGAAATGATACGAGTCGTTACGCGCGAGAAACGCCGCGGCACCGAGCCCCGCCGCACGGGCGCGCTGCAGTGTGCGGCCATCGGCGATCGCTCCCGCGGCGTCCGTCGGACCGTCGGTTCCATCCGTCCCGCCGCTCAGAGCGACCGCGTCCGGCACGCCGTCCAGTGCGGCAGCGCAAGCCAGGGCGAATTCCTGGTTGCGCCCGCCGAGCCCGTCGCCGCGTAAGGTCACTGTCGTCTCGCCGCCCGAGATCAGGCAGACGGGCTTGCGCGCGGGACGCCCGCTCGCGATCGCTTCCTTGAGGATGGCGGCGTGCATTCCCGCAATGTCACGCGTCTCGCCTTCGATCGTCGTGGACAACACCACCGGCCGGTAGCCGCGCTCGCGTGCCGCCGCCGCCGCGGCGTCCACAGCCAGACGGTTCGAGCCGACGATCACGTTCTGCACCTGCCGGAAGCACGCGTCCTCCGGCTTCGGCGTCTCGTCGATTTCGCCGAGCAGGCCCGATTCCAGCCGGTGCCGCACCACGTCCGGAATGCGCGCCTGCAAGCCGTATTTCTCAATCACGCCCCAGGCCGTTCGGAATGTCGACGCATCGGGCGCGGTCGGGCCGGAGCCGATCACGTCCAGCGGGTCGCCGACGACATCGGAGAGCATCAGCGCCAGCACCGCCGCGGGCGCCGCCAGACGTGCAAGTTGCCCGCCCTTGATGGCCGAGACGTGCTTGCGCACGGCGTTGATTTCCTGAATCGCCGCGCCGCAGGCAAGCAGCAGCCGGGTCGTCTCCTGCTTCTCCTGCAGCGTGATCGCATCGGCCGGCAAAGGCATCAGCGCCGAAGCGCCGCCCGAAATCAGCACGATCACCAGGTCATCGGCGGTGGCGCCAGCCGCCAGCGCCGCGATGCGCCGCGAACCCTCCACGCCCGCCTCGTCGGGAACCGGATGGCCGCATTCGTGCAGCTCGATGCGCTTCACGCTCGCAAGGTGGCCATACTTCGTGTTGATCAGCCCCAGCGTCACGCGCCGCCCAAGCAGCTTTTCAAGCGTGGCAGCCATGCGCGCCGAGGCCTTGCCCGCGCCGAGTACGATGATGCGGCGGTAACGTTCCAGATCGTAACGCTGGCGGCCGGCTTGCAGGATGGAACCGGCGACAGCAACATGCCGGCGGATCGCTTCGGCCGGGTCCGCGGCTTTCAGCGCCGCTTTGAAAATCGCGAGCGCATCGCGGCGCAATGTGGGTTCGAGAGACATTGAATTGGTCAGCTTCAGCGCGTCAAAACAGCGGCAGCTTCAGGATGTCGTCCACGGCCGTGTCGGAACCGCCGCTGCCGATGATAATCCGGTAGTCCGCCTTTTCGTAGACCGGCTGGCGCTCATGGAACAGGCGTTCGAACAGCTCCGGGTCGCGCGCCAGCGGACGGACCGGCGATCCGCCGACGCGGGCGCGCAGCATTTCCAGCGGTGCGTCGAGCCAGATGGTCACGCCGTGGTTCTGCATGAGGTCGAGGTTCTGCGGCTGGGCAAAGCAACCTCCGCCGACGGCAATCACCCAGGGCACGCCGCGGCTGACGTCGCTGATGCGCCGCTGCAATGCCTGCTGTTCCACATGGCGGAAATCGGCCTCGCCGCGCTTGCTGAAAATCTCGGTGATCGGCATTTGCTCATGGGCGGCGATGTCCTCGTCGAGGTCGGCAAAACGCCACCCCAGACGGCGCGCCAGGGCGCGTCCCACAGTCGATTTGCCGGCGCCCATAAAGCCGACGAGGTAGAGCCCGGGAGTGCGCTTCAGTTTCAGAATCATGCGCGGCGCTTCATACCATTCAATGAAATTGCACCACGGATCGACGCGTCGTGGCAAAGACCAGTCCCGCAAACCTATGCTGCCGCTTTCGGCGCTCCCTTGCAAACAGGGATAATGCAGTCATGCGGGCGGATTTGCTGCCTCTGTTTCCATTACAGACCGTACTGCTGCCGCGCGCGCCTTTGCCGCTCCATATTTTCGAGGACCGGTACAAGGAGATGATGCAGGATATCCTGCTCGCCGGCGGGGAGTTCGGAGTCGTGCTCGCTCGCGAGGAGGGTCTGCTCAACACCGGCTGCACGGCGCGGGTCGGCGAGATCGTGCGGAAATATGAGGACGGCGGGATGGATCTGATCGCCGTCGGCCGTGGGCGGTTCCAGATCGTCTCGCTGGACACGGAACGCAGCTATCTGCGCGCCCAGGTCGAGGAATTGGGGGACGACGATTTCTCGCCGCCGCCGGAAGATAAGCTGCGCGAGGCGATTCTCCTCTACGCCAAGTATGCGCTGGCGACCGGAGGCGACGCGGAGCCGCCGGACGCGGGCGACCCGCAGGTCAGCTTCCTGCTTGGCGCGGTCTCGCCGGATCTGGATTTCCGCCAGTTGCTGCTCGGTACGCGCTCCGAGGCGCGGCGGGTGGAGATGCTGGTTACGCACCTCGCCGGACTGATCCGCCGGCACGAACTGCAGCAGGCGATGCGCCGCAAGGCCCGCTCCAACGGGCACGGCCAGCATTGGAAGGGTTGAACGGAAGAGTGGACCGGCTGAATCTGATTGTCGACGCGGATGACACGCTGTGGGAGAACTGCGTCTATTTCGAAGACGCCTTCGCCGCGTTCGTGAATTACCTGGAGCACTCGACGCTCAACGCGGATGAGATCCGGGCCATCCTGGACGAGATCGAAATCGCCAACGCGCGCGTGCACGGCTATGGCTCGCTGAACTTCGGGCGGAACCTGCAGGAGTGCTACGTGAAGCTGGCGGAGCGGGCCATTGCGCCGGCCGATCTGGAGACCGTCAAGGGCTTCGCGTTGAACATCCTGGAGCAGCCGCTGGAGTTGTTTCCAGGCGTCGAGGAGACGGTCGCCTATCTCGCCGCGCGGCACGATCTGACGCTCTACACCAAGGGCAATGCCCAGGAGCAGAAGATGAAGATCGACCGCTCTGGCCTCGGCCCGTACTTCACGCACACGGCCATCGTGAAGGAGAAGGACGTCGCCGCCTATCAAGATCTGGTCCGCTCGCGCGACATCTCGCCCGAGTCCGCCTGGATGATCGGCAACTCGCCGAAGTCGGACATCAACCCGGCGCTCGAAGCCGGTCTGAACGCGGTCTTCATCCCGCACACGACGACGTGGACGCTGGAGCGCGAGGAGTTGTGCGATCCCGGCCCCGGCTGTTTGGTCGTCCTGGAGCGCTTCGCGGATTTGAGAAACGTCTTCTAGGCAAAACGGCCCATTTCTCTCTTGCACGCGCCGGAGCTTCGCGTTACGCTACCCATAAGACGTTTATGGGAGAGCAGCAAAAGCCGGGTGACCTGGTGCAGGGTACGTTGGACATGCTCGTGCTGCGGACGCTCGCTCGCGGCGCGATGCACGGCTATGGCATCGCCGAGTTCATCCAGACAACGTCGAACAATGTGCTGCGGGTCGAGGAAGGAGCGCTCTACCCGGCGCTGCATCGTCTGGAATTGCGCGGCCTGCTGGCCTCCGATTGGGGCATTTCGGAAAACAACCGCCGCGCCAAATATTACCGGCTGACCGCCGCCGGCCGGAAGCACTTGGCCGTCGAATCGGAGCACTGGGGCCGCATGAGCGCGGCCATCGCTCTGGTCATGAACAGCGCGTAACAACCGTCGGCCGTCAGGACTTTTCGTGTGGGACTCGCTGGTACGGGGAGGCTGACGTGTGCCCGGCGGACGTGCGCCGCCGGACGGGAGATTGGCATGCTGTTGGAATCGGTTGAGGGCACATGGCTGCGGCTCAAGGCGCTGGTTCACCGGCGTAAGCTGGACCGCGATCTGGACGATGAGCTGGCCTTCCATCTGGCTATGCGGGCCGAAAAGTATGGCAGCGGACCGCAGGCGCGCGCTCAGGCGCAACGCCAGTTCGGCAACGTGACGCGCATCCGCGAGACGTGCCGCGAGCTGTGGACCTTTGCCCCTTTGGAAACACTGTGGCAGGATTTGCGCTATGCCTGCCGCACGTTGAAGCGCACACCGGCGTTCACTGCGGTCGCGCTGCTTTCACTGGCGTTGGGCATCGGCGCCAACACGGCTCTCTTCAGCCTGGTGAACGTGATGCTGTTGCGGGCTCTGCCCGTGAAAGACCCGCAGGGACTGGTGGAATTCGTTCGGGCAACGCCGGCCGGGGCCATGATGACCAATCTGCCCAACCCGGTTTTTGAGTTCCTGCGTCAGGACCGCAACGCCCTCGCGGACGTCTTTGCGATCCGGGAGTCGCACCCGGCGCTGCGGGATGGCGGGCAAGTGAACCGCGTGATGGCGCACCAGGTTTCCGGCACATTCTTCCGCTCATTGGGTGTTCAGCCACTCCGTGGGCGCGCCATTTTGCCGGACGACGACTGGACCGGCGCAGCCAATCGCGTGGCGGTGCTGAGCTATGCGTTCTGGAGCCGGCGTTTCGGACAGTCCCCCTCCGCCATCGGGGCAAATGTGCGCTTGTCCGGCGAGCTGTTCACGGTGGTTGGCGTGATGCCAGCGGAGTTCTTCGGCGTCGATCGCAGCCGGGTTCCCGACCTTTGGGTTCCACTCGCCACGAATCCGAATCCCGGCGAAGTTTGGGTGCTGGGCCGCCTGCGGCCCGGCGTCGCACTGCCCCGCGCCCGCGTCGTCCTCGAACCTGTGTTTCACCGCGCGTTGGAGTGGATTTGGGATACGGCGGATATGAAGCAGTGGCCCGAGCAGGAAAGCCGGGGATTCATGTCCCAGCGCCTGATTGTGAACCGCGCCACGGAAGGCACGTCCGGAGTGCGCTGGTCGTATTGGGAATACTCGAGCACGCTGAAGATTCTCGTCGGTCTCACCATTCTGATCCTGCTGATCGCATGCGTGAATCTCGCCAACCTTCTGACTTCTCGCTCGGCCGCCCGCTCCAGAGAAATCTCAGTCCGGCTCGCGCTTGGCGCCGGACGCTGGCGGCTGGTGCGCCAGTTGTTAACCGAGAATCTCCTGCTGGCTTTCGTTGGCGGTGCGCTCGGCCTGCTGCTGGCCGGATGGGGACACCGAATTCTGCTGGATTTCCTGCTGAGCGATCCGCTCAGCGGCGCATTCAACTACCGGCTGGATCCGCGCGTGCTGGCGTTTGGCTTAGCGCTATCGCTCGCCACTGGATTGCTGTTCGGACTGCTGCCGGCGATCCGCGCCACGCGTGCCGGCTTGGCCGATGCGCTGCACGGCGCGGCGCGCCAAACTGGAACGGCGCAACAGCCGCTCGCGAAAGGGCTTGTCGTTTTACAAGTTGGATTGTCGACGGTGCTGCTGATCGGCGCAGGGTTATTTGCACGCAGTCTGAGGAACCTCGACGTCGCCGATCTGGGCTTCGCCCGCGAGAATCTCCTGCTGACCGACGTGCAGACGTCCGCCAAGACGCCGCAGGCGCGCCAGCAGTTTTGGACGGAGCTGACGCGACGCCTTGGGGTTGTTCCGGGCGTCCGCAACGTCGCGCTCGCGGGAGACGCCGTCTTCGGCAACGGTGGTTGGAATAACACCGTGTGGATCCGGCACGGCGGACGCGCCACACAGAACGTTCATCTTTCCGAGAATTACGTCAGCCCGGGGTTCTTTGCCACCGCGGGCGTCCCGATCCTCGCCGGCCGTGAATTCAGCGAGCGCGACCGGGAGAGCACGCCGGATGTGACGGTCGTGAATCTCGCCTTTGCGCGCCGCTTCTACCCTGGCGAAAACCCGATCGGGCAACGTCTGAGCGGCGGCGACCGGCCGGCGGCGCCCACGGAGGAAATTGTGGGTGTGGTGGGCGACGCGAAGTACGGTACGGTTCGCGAGGAACTCCAGCCGATGTTTTTCCACCCGCTGGAGCAGGCGCCTCCGCTGAGTTCATGTGTATTGCACGTGCGCGCAGTGTCGAATCCGATCTTGCTGGAGCCGGCCATTCGCCGCGAGATCGAGGCTATCGACGGCGACGCGGTAGTCGGCGAGATGAAGACCGTGCCCCAGATCGTGCACACCCAGTTGCGCGAGGACCGTATGCTGGCAACGCTGGCCAGCTTCTTTTCGCTGCTGGCACTGGCGCTGGGCGCGATTGGAATCTATGGGATCGTCGCCTACCGGGTTGCCCGGCGCACGGCCGAGATCGGAATCCGCATGGCGCTCGGCGCAACGCAAGGCGCGGTGCTATGGCTGGTCGTCCGGGAGACGCTCATTCTGCTGGTGTGCGGCGTCGCCATCGGCGTGCCTTCCGCGCTCGCGGGCGCGCGTCTCATCCGAAGCCAGTTGTTCGCCCTGAGCCCGTCGGACCCGCTGGCCCTCAGTTGCGCGACCGCAGCCGTGTTGGCCGCCGGCGCCCTCGCCGCGTTTCTCCCCGCGCGGCGCGCCGCTTCAGCCGCACCGCTGGCGGCGTTGCAGAGCGAATAGGGCGGTTACCGTTACCGGATGAAGCTCGCGCCGCGGCTGGCGATGTCGAGCACCAGCGACGGAAAGACGCCGAGCACGATGGTCGCTGCGCCGGAGACGGCCAGGGCGCACTGCACTCCAGCCGAGGGCCGCGGCAGGCTCTCGACGCCGTCCGGCGCGGCCTGCATGTACATGGTCACGATCAGGCGCAGATAGTAGAACGCGGCCACGGCCGAGTTCAGCAGTCCGATGATGGTGAGCGCGATGAGGTTCGAATCGAGCGCCGATTTGAAGACGTAGAACTTGGCGAAGAAGCCGCCGGTGAGCGGCACGCCGATCAGCGACAGCAGGAAGATGGTGAAGATCGCCGCCGTGAGCGGCTGGCGGTTGCCAAGGCCCGCGAGATCGCCGATCTCGACGTGCTTCTCGCCCTTGCGCGCGATGTGCACCACGACGGCGAAGGCGCCGAGGTTCATGGCGGCGTAGGAGGTCAGGTAGAACATCGCGGCTTCGGTGCCGGTCTTGCTCGCCGCGGTCAGCGCGACCAGGATGTAGCCGGCGTGCGCGATGGAGCTGTAAGCGAGCAGGCGCTTCACGTTGCTCTGCCGCAGCGCCGCGAAGTTGCCGACGATCATGGTTGCGATCGCGACGAAGCAGAGCACCGGGGCCCAGTGAATCTTGGCCGGTTCGAAGCCCCACATGGTGATGCGCAGGAACGCCGCGAAAGCCGCGGCCTTCGGTCCGACGGACATGAAACCGGAAACCGGCGCGGGCGCGCCCTGGTAAACGTCCGGCGCCCAGGATTGGAACGGCACGGCCGCCACTTTGAAGAGCAGTCCGACAAGCACCAGGCCCAGCGCACCGCCGATCAGGATGGCATTCGGCGCGTTCCGCGGATCGAGCAGCAGACGGCGGATCTCGGTCAAATTCGTGCTGCCCGTGGTGCCATAAATCCACGCCACGCCGTACAGCAGGAACGCTGTGGCGAAAGAGCCAAGCAGGAAGTATTTCAGCGCGGCCTCATTGTTGCGCTTGTCGTCGCGCAAGTAGCCGGCCAGGATGTAGGTCGCAATCGACGATGCTTCGATGCCCAGGAAGATCATGATCAGATCGTTGGCCGTGGCCATCAGGCATTGGCCGATGATGGAGAACAGCACCAGGGCGTAGTATTCGCCGCCCTCGTGCTCCGCCTGCTTCAGGTAATTCGTCGACATCAGGATGGTCATCGCGCCGATGGCGAAGACCAGCACGCGGAAGAAAGTCGCGAAGCCGTCCACCTGGAGCATGTTGCTGAAGGCCGGTCCCGGATCGGCAGCGCCCACGACCGCCAGCACCAGCGCGGCCAGCAACGCCAGAAACGCAAAAACCGGCAAGCCGCGCTTTTGTTTCGGCGACGTGATCGCTTCGAAGATCATCAGCAGCGTGCCCGCCGCCGTCAGCAGTAGTTCCGGTGCAAAGCGGAAGAGCTCGGCGGCGCTGGGCATGTAGTTACCGGGCATCGGCAGACTCCTTCAATTCCGGACGCATCGCGCGCCCGGCGAGCGTAACTGGCGCGGCGTTGCGGACGCCGCCGCGCGCGTTGAGATTCGACTTGAGGACCAGGTTCAGCGTCTGTTCATTGTTGCCGCGCACCGCCGGCAGGAACGTGCCGGAGCCGATGCCCATCCACAGCATCATGGCGATCAGCGGCAGGACCACGGCCCACTCGCGCGCGGTCATATCCTTCAGGAAGTGGCTGCGCACGGCCTCCGGCGTCTCGCCGTAGAAGGCTCGCTGGATGAGCCACAGCATGTAAACCGACGACAGGATCACGCCGACGGCGGCGGCCACGGCCCAGGGGAAGTAGGCCAGCGCGGCGCCCTGCATGATCAGGAATTCGCCCACGAAATTGTTCAGCAGCGGCAGGCCCATGCTGGCCAGCGACGTGATGACGAACGCCGTGGTCAGCCACGGCGCAACCGTCGCCACACCGCCGTAATCGGAGATCTCCAGCGAGTGCCGCCGGTCGTACAGCAGGCCGACCAGGATGAAGAGCGCGCCGGTGGAGATGCCGTGATTCAGCATCTGGTACACGGCGCCGTCCATGCCGAAATGCGTGAAGGTGAAGATGCCCAGCACGACGAAGCCGAGGTGGCTCACCGAGGAGTACGCCACCAGGCGCTTCATGTTCGGCTGCACCATCGCGACCAGCGCGCCATAGACGATGCCGATCAGCGCCAGCACGATGATCCAGTGCGCCGAAGCCTTCGCGGCGTCGGGGAACAGCGGCAGGCAGATGCGCAGGATGCCGTACGCGCCGAGCTTCAGCAGGACCGAAGCCAGCATGACCGAGCCGGCCGTGGGCGCTTCGCCATGCGCGTCGGGCAGCCACGTATGCAGCGGGAAGATCGGCACCTTGATCGCGAAGGCCACGAAGAAGGCGAGGAACATCCACAGGCCCTCGGTGGGCGTGAAGCTCAACCGGCCCGTCGCCAGGCTGTTCAGGATGAGGGGAATGTCGAACGAGCTGCTCTTCACGTACAGCCAGATGATGGCCACCAGCATCAGCATGGAGCCCGCCATCGTGTACAGGAAAAACTTCACGGCGGCATAGATGCGCTTCTCGTGGCCCCAGATGCCAATCAGGAAGTACATCGGCACCAGCGAGATTTCCCAGAATACGTAGAAGAGGAAGAGGTCCAGGGAGATGAAGACGCCGACCACGCCGGAGAGCAGCAGCAGCATGAACGCGTAGAAGAGCTTGACGTTCTTCTGAATTGAGTTCCAGCTCACCAGGATGCAGAGCGGCGTGAGGAACGTCGACAGCAGAACCAGCCACAGGCTCAGACCGTCGACGCCGATGTGATAGCGGATAGCCGGACTCTGGATCCAGGTCACGTTCGTCTGGAACTGCATGTGTTGCGGGTCGGCCTGCACCGGCCCGATCAGGCCGAGCGAAATGAGGAAGACGATCAGCGCGACCGCGAGCGTGAACGCGCGAATCAGCTTGACGTTGTCCCTGGGCAGCAGCAGCGTCAGCAGGAAACCGATGGCGGGGAGGAAGAGAACCAGTTCGAGGAGTGTCACTTCAGGCCTCCCGCCACGCTGAGCGCGACCACCAGCAGGATGGAGCCGACCAGCGCCCAGGCCGCGTAACGGCGTATGTAGCCCGATTGGAGATGCCGCAAGACGCCGCCCACGCCGCGCGCCGTCGCGCCGGTCCCGTTCACCACGCCGTCGATCAGCCCGGCGTCAACGCCGCGCCAGAGCACGGTGCGCGAGCCTTCGACCAGCGGCTGGACAACCACCGCGTTGTACGCCTCGTCGACGTAGTATTTGTTCAACACAAGACGATAGAGACCGCCCAGCGCCTTCGCGAGCGAGTCGGCCAGGCCGGGCTTGGCGACATAGAAGAGGAACGCCAGCGCGATGCCGATCAGGCCCGCCGCCACGGAGATATAAACGAGCGATTCGTTTTGCAGCTCGCGCAATTCGCCGAACAGCGGCGTGAGGAAACGCGGCACGTTGATGAAGCCGCCGCCGAGCGAGAGCAGCGCCAGCACCATGAGCGGCGCGGTCATCACCAGCGGCGATTCGTGCGGATGCTCCTTGCCGCGATATTCGCCGAAAAAGCACATAAAAATGGCCCGAAACACGTAAAAAGCGGTCATTGCGGCGGTGATTACGCCAACCCAGTACATCCACGGCGCGCGCGTGTAGGCCGCGGCAAGGATCGCATCCTTGCTGAAGAAGCCGGAGAACGGCGGCACGCCGGCGATCGCGACCGAAGCGCACAGCAGCACGGTGAACGTCACCGGGATCTTCTTGCGCAGGCCGCCCATGTTGCGCAGGTCCTGTTCGCCCGAAAGTGCGTGAATCACGCTGCCGGCGCCGAGGAAGAGCAGCGCCTTGAAGAAGGCGTGCGTCATCAGGTGGAAGATGCCGGCCGAGAACGCGCCGCACCCGAGACCGAGAAACATGTAGCCGAGTTGCGAAACCGTCGAGTAGGCGAAGACCTTCTTAATGTCGTTCTGCGCCAGACCGATGGTTGCGGCGAAGACGGCGGTGAGCAACCCGATGCAGGCGACGGCGTCCATCGCGATCGGCGCGCGCGTGAACAGCGTGGCCGAGCGGGCGACCATGTACACGCCGGCGGTGACCATCGTCGCGGCATGGATCAGGGCCGAAACGGGCGTGGGACCTTCCATCGCGTCCGGCAGCCAGACGTACAACGGCACCTGCGCGCTCTTGCCCGTCGCGCCCAGGAGCAGCAGCAGGCAGATCAGCGTCAGCATGCCGGCGCCGTGCTCGGGCGTGAGCGTGGAGGCCTTGGCGAACACCTGCTGGAAATCGAGCGAACCGAATTGCACGACGATCAGGAACGTCGCCAGCGTGAATCCGAAGTCGCCGATGCGGTTCACCACGAACGCCTTCATGCCGGCGTTGGTCGCACTCTTTCTGAGGAAGTAGAAACCGATCAGCAGGTAGCTGCACAGGCCCACTCCTTCCCAGCCGATGAACAGCACCAGGTAATTCGCGCCGAGCACCAGCGTCAGCATGAAAAACATGAACAGGTTCATGTAGGCGAAGAAGCGGTAGTAGCCGCCCTCGTGCGCCATGTAGCCGATCGAGTAGATGTGAATCAGCGCACCGATGCCGGTGACCACCAACAGCATCACGGCGGACAGACGGTCGACGGCGAAGTCGAGACCGATGTTCAGCGTGCCGCTGGCGATCCAGGAGAAGTAGCGCTCCACGTAGGGCTGGTCGAGCGAACCCAACTGCAGCAGCGTGAAGACCGTCCACAGAAACGAGAGCAGCACGCTGCCGATCGCGACAGCGTTGACGGCCGGCTTGGAGAACCGGCGGCCGAGGATCCCATTGATGAGGAATCCGGCTAAGGGAAGTGCGGGGATGAGCCAGAGTTGGTGCATCGTTATAGAAAGCGCTTAGAGCTTCATCGAGCTGACATCGTCAATCTCGAGCGTCGAACGGTTCTTGAAGACGGTCAGAATAATGGCCAGTCCGACGGCCGCCTCGGCCGCGGCGACGACCATCACGAAGAAGCTGTAGATGTGGCCGTCCACCTTCTGCAGCCGGTAAGAGAACGTCACGAACGTGAGATTCACCGCGTTCAGCATCAGCTCGATGGACATGAAGACGGTGATGATGCTGCGGCGCAGCAGGAAGCCCGCAACGCCGAGCATGAACAGAATCGCGCTCAGGATCAGAAACCAGGACACCGGAACCGCGGCGGGTAATGAAACCATCAGACTAGATCTCCTTCCGCGCAAGCACGACCGCGCCGAGTATGGCGATCAGAATCAGGATCGAAGTGATCTCGAAGGGCAGCAGATACGTGGTGAAAAGCGCGCGGCCGACGCCCAACGCCGTGCCGCCCGTAAAGCCGCCGAAGGTCACCGCTTCGGTCTTCGGCATCTGGGAGCCGATCAAAACCGCTGCCAGAGCGATGAAGGTGAACAGCAGGGGCAATGAAATCCAGGTGGCCAGCACCTTGCGCGAGGGCCGCTTTTCCGCGCCGGCGTTCAGCAGCATGATGACGAAGATGAACAGCACCATGACGGCGCCGGCGTAGACGATCAACTGCACGGCCGCGATGAACTCGCCGCCCAACAGCAGATAGAGCACGGCCAGCGAACCCATCACACCGATCAGTGAGAGCGCGCTCGAAATCGGATGCGTCTGCAGCACCAGATTGATGCCGCACAGGACCGCAATGGCCGCGAATGTAAGAAAGAGCAGACCTACCATGAGTTCTTACCCGGACTACTTCGACGTGACGGCTACCAGGAAGCTCGTCACCAGCAAATTCGCGACGGCCACCGGGAACAGGAATGTCCAGGCAAACCGCATCAGTTGATCGTAGCGGAAGCGCGGCAGCGTGCCGCGCACCCAGATAAACAGGAACACCAGGAAAAACCACTTAGCCAGGAACCAGAACAGCGGGATCAGCAGCGGCTTAAGCGCCGGGATCAGGAACACGCCGCCGAGCGCCAGGAAGATGACGCCGAAGGCCGGGAACGAGAAGCGGTCCCACAGACGGTTCCGCACGGCGTGCGTGCCGTGGTAGAAGAGCAGCAGCGCAACCGCAACATTGAGGACCACGGGTGCCAGGTCGCTGCCGTACGCCGCCGGCCACAGCGGCTGCCAGCCGCCGAGGAACAGCACGGTCCCCACGCAGCAGACGGTGACGATGTTGCAGTATTCCGACATGAAAAACGACGCGAAGCCCATCGAGCTGTACTCGGTGTGGAATCCGCCGACCAGCTCGCTTTCCGCCTCCGGCAGATCGAACGGCACGCGGTTGGTTTCGGCGAACGACGCGACCAGAAAAATGAGGAAGCTGAAGATCTGCGGGAACGGACCGGCGAAGATGTTCCACTGCGGGATGAAGCCGAACCAGTAGCCGCCCTGCGCGACGGTGATGTCGCGGAAGTTCAGCGAGTTCATGATGAGCAGCGGCGCGACAATCGCCATGGCCAGCGGCAACTCGTAGCTGATCATCTGCGCCGAGCTGCGCAGTCCGCCGATCAGCGGATACTTGCTGTTCGACGACCAACCGCCGAGCGCCACGCCGTAGACGCCGAGCGACGACATCGCCAAAACGAAGAGGACGCCCATGTTCAAGTCCGCCAGTCCCATGTTCGTCGTTACGCCGAACACGGTCACTTGCGGCCCGAAGGGGATCACGACGATCGAAATCAGCGCGATGGCAACGGCCAGCACCGGCGCCAGCATGTAGACGAAGGTGTGCACCCCGGGCGGGATCACCTGCTCCTTCGTGATCAGCTTGATTACGTCGGCGATGGGTTGAAACAAGCCGTGCGGTCCGACGCGGTACGGTCCCGGGCGGAGCTGAATGTGCGCCAGCACCTTGCGCTCGATCCACTGCAGATAAGCCAGCGTGGTCAGCAGCGCGAGCGCGACGATTGCGGTTTTGATCAGACTTACGATGAAGAAGTTCATACTGAGACTGCGCGCCTCAAGCAATCCAGCCGGGTCACGGCTTATAGAGCGCCCCCGGCGCTTCCATCACAGAGTTCAGAACTTTTGAATAACGGCCAAGCGAATCCGAAGTGAACAGCGTATCGCCCCGCTCGTGGATCAACTCGGGCCGCGATGCGGCGGACACCCCGCCATCGACAGGCGTCGTCGGAGCCGCTCCGCCCGTGGCGACGATGGGCAGCGCAACGTTATAGCCACGCACCGTGCGCCGGATCTCTTCGAAGACCTTGTCCGGCGACCAGATGCCCATCTCTAGCCCCATTTCCTTACCGATCAACCCGACGATCTCCAGGTCGCTCTTGACGCCCATGACCTTCGGGCCGGCTTTCAGGCGCTGCACTTCGCCGCAGGCGTTCGTCACCGTGCCGCTCTTCTCGTACGCGCTGGAGGAAGGCAGCACGACGTCGGCGCGCTGCGCGGTTTCGGTAAGGAAGAGATCCTGCACCACCACGAAGCACGGCTCCGCGGCGAGCGTCGCATTTTCGAGCGGGTTTGCACCCACCACCCACAGAGCGTCCAGATCTTTCGCCGCCATCATTTCAGGCAGCGCCATCCCCGGCGCATCCACGGCGGTGTAGCCGGGCCCGAATTCCGGCGCGAGTCCCATGTCGAGCGCGCCGCGCGAATTGGAGTAGGCCAGCAGGCAGACGTACTTCACCGGAATGCCCAGCGAATCACCGAAGGCGACCAGCTTGCGCACCGCGTCACCCTTGACCGAAGGCCCAAAGAGAATCACCAGATTCTCGTGTTTCTTCAACTCGTCCGCAAGCCCGGGGAGCGCATCGAGTTCCGTGCCCGGCGCAGCAATCACGCTCCTGGCCGCGTAGTCGCGCTCGCGCACCGGGCCAGGCGTGACCGTGTAGACCGCGCCGCGATTGTGCCGGTGGTTGGCGCGCAGTTGGAAGGCCAACAGCGGATGCTGCTGCGCCAAGTCGCTGGCGATGACGAGTGCGGCCTTCGTAGTGTAGAGATCGCCAACCGTGGCGAGCGCGTTTTCATGCCCGTTCAGCGCGTCGAGCAGCGCGGCCACGTCGCCGGTCCGCTCGTGATCGATGTTGGCCGTGCCAAGCCCCGTGCGCGCGAACTTCTGCAGATAGTAATTCTCTTCGTTCGTGGTGTGCGTGGAACCGATGACGCCGAACTTGCCTCCACGCGCCTTCACTTCGCTGAACTTCTTGGCGACCAGCGCGAGAGCCTCGCTCCAACTGGCCGGCTCCAGCTTGCCATCCTTGCGGATCAAGGGCGATTGCAGCCGCTCGGGAGCGTGAACAAAGTCGTAGGCGAAGCGGCCCTTGGCGCAGAGGAACTCGCCGTTGATGCCGGAGCGATCGCGGTTGTTGGCGCGGAGGATCTGTCCGTTGCGCACCGACAGCGTCGTCTTGCAGCCGTCGGCGCAATGCGTACAGATAGTGCCCGCGTAAGTCAGCTCCCACGGACGCGCTTTGTAGCGGTACGTGCCGGAAGTCAACGCGCCGACCGGGCAGATGTCGATGCAGTTGCCGCACTCGTCGCATTCGAGGTGATCGCCGGCGTTGGGAATAATCTCCGTCGCGACGCCGCGCCGGCCGAGCGCCAGCGCCTGCACGCCCATGCCCTCGTCGCAGACGCGTACACAGCGGTAACAAAGAATGCAGCGCGGCGCATCGTAGTAAACGAGCGGCGACCATTGCTTCTCGCTGACGTGCTGCTTGATGTCGGTGAAGCGGCTCTCGCCCAGGCCGTAGCGGAAAGTCATGTCCTGCAACTCGCACTCGCCGCCCTTGTCGCACACAGGGCAATCGAGCGGATGGTTGGTCAGCAGGAACTCGATCATCGCCTTGCGCGATTCGATGACGCGCGGCGATTCGGTGTGGACCACCATGCCCTCGGCGGCCGGCAGCGTGCAGGACGGCGCCAGCTTGGGCATCTTCTCCACTTCCACCAGGCACATGCGGCACGCGGCTTGCAGCGAGTAACCCTCGTAGTAGCAGAACGCCGGGATCTCGATGCCGGCCTGCTTCGCCGCCTCGATGACCAGCGTGCCTTTCGGCACGCTCACCGCCTTGCCGTTGATGGTCAGTTGGACGAGATCGGGCATGTGCTCCTCATTTATTCCTCATCTGCTCCGCGGCGGTTCGAACCGCCTTCCTACCTCAACACCGGCAGGGACCGCGTCCCCGGCGCCGGCGCGAACGCCGTCCGCGCCGCTTGCAACTTGGCCTCGAACTCCGGGCGGAACTTGCGCACGATCGCCATGGTCGGCATGGCCGCCGCGTCACCCAACGGACAGAACGTGTGGCCGAACATGTTGACCGCCAACTGTTCGACCGTATCGATGTCAGCGGGCGCGCCGATGCCGTCGTCGAGACGCGTCAGAATCTTTTTCAGCCACGTCGTCCCTTCGCGGCACGGAATGCACCAGCCGCAGGATTCGTGCGCGTAAAACTTCATGATGCGCGCCGCCAGCTTCACCATGTCGGCGGTTTCGTCCAGCACCACCATGCCGCCCGAGCCGAGCATCGAGCCCGCCTTGCCGAGCGAGTCGTAGTCCATCGGAATGTCGCACTCTTCGGCTTTCAACACCGGACAGGACGAACCGCCGGGGATGATCGCCTTCAGCTTGCGGCCCTTCCACACGCCGCCGGCCAGCTCGTTCACGGCCTGCAGCATGTTCATGCCGAGCCGGACTTCATAGACGCCGGGCCGGTTCACATGGCCCGAGATGCACAGCAGGCGCGTGCCGCCGTTGCGCGGCGTGCCGAGGTCGGCATAGTATTGGCCGCCCTTCAGCAGCACGTCCGGCACGGCGGAATAGGACTCGACGTTATTCAGCACGGTCGGGCATTGGAACGCGCCGACCTGCGCCGGGAATGGCGGCTTCAGGCGCGGATTGCCGCGCTTGCCTTCGAGCGATTCGAGCAGCGCCGATTCCTCGCCGCACTCGTAGGCGCCCGCGCCCGACTGCGTGGAGAAGTCGAAATTCAGCCCCGACCCCTGGATGTTTTTGCCCAACCAGCCGCGCTCGTACGCGGTGGCGATGGCGGCGTTCATGTGCTCGATCAAGTAACGGTACTCGCCGCGCATGTAGATCCAGCCGCGCTCGGAACCGATGGCGCGCGCCGCGATCAGCACGCCCTCGATGATGCGGAACGGATCGTACTGCAGGATCATGCGGTCCTTGCAAGTGCCCGGCTCGGATTCATCCGAATTGACGACGACGTAGCGCGGCTTGGTGGACTTGCGGTCCACGAAGCTCCACTTCATGCCGACCGGGAAGCCCGCGCCGCCGCGGCCGCGCAGGTTGGACAGCTTGAGTTCGGCCACGATCTCCTCGGGCGTCATCGTGAGCGCCTTACGGAAACCGGCGAAACCGTCATTGGCCAGGAACGTGTCGATGGACGCCGAATTCTCCAGACGGAAACGGCGGCTCAGCAGGATGGTCTCCAGCGGATGCGGCTCGTGAAGCAGATTCTCCATGCGCGATTCTCCCTCTCCGCCTTACTGCGCCTTCTCCGCGCGCCGCACGTCGGCGACAAGCTTGTCGAACGACTCGATGGTCATGTGGTGGTGATACTGGTAACCGTCCTGCAGCGCCGGCGCCCAGGCGCACGCGCCCAGGCATTCGACCTCTTCAAGCGAGAACAGACCGTCGGGCGTGACTTCCTTGTTGCCGATGCCGAGCGTCTTGCAGGCGTGCTCCCACAGCTCCTCGCCGCCGCGCGTCTGGCAGGCGATGTTCGTACAGATCTGGATGTGGTGCTTGCCGTACGGCCGGCGATGCAGCATGGAGTAGAAGTCCACGACCTCATCGACTTCGAGCGGCTTGATCGACAGGCGTTGCGCGATCTCCCGGATCAGCTCCGGCGTAATCGAACCCGTCTCGTCCTGGGCATACAGCAGCATGGGGACCAGCGCCCCCTTCTGCCGGCCGGGCGGGTAGTTTTCCAGCATTTTGGCGAACCGCGCTTCCAGTTCTGGAGAAAAAGTCATGGATGATTTACCAGCCGCATCCGGACAAACCGGCGCCATCTCAACGGTCCACGTCGCCCAGCATGAAATCCAGGCTGCCCATCGCCGCCACCGAGTCGGCCACCAGATGGCCCTCGAAAAAAGCGGGCAGCGCCTGGACGTTGGCGAAGCTCGGCGTACGCATGAACACCCGCAACGGCTTCGACGTGCCGTCGCTGACAACAAAGAATCCGATCTCGCCGCGCGGCGACTCGATCGGCACATAGGCCTCGCCCGCCGGGACGCGGAAGCCCTCGGTCACAATCTTGAAGTGGTAGATGAGGGCCTCCATCTGGGTCTTCATCTTCTCGCGGTCGGGCAGCACGACATGCGGCGCGTCGGCTTTCCACGGCCCCTCCGGCATGCCTTCCAGAGCCTGTTTCACAATCCGCTGGCTCTGCCGCATCTCCGCGACCCGCACCAGGTACCGCGACCACACGTCGCTGGCGGGCTGCACGGGCACGTCGAAATCGAATTTCTCGTAGCTCGAATACGGTTCGGATTTGCGGATGTCCCACTGCAAACCGGCGGCGCGGAGCAGCGGCCCGGTCACGCCCAACGCCAGAAGTTTGTCCAGCGGCACGTGGCCGACGCCCTGCACGCGGCGCATGAAGATCGGATTCGAGGTCAGCAGCTCTTCGTACTCGTCGATATTCGAGGGCAGGCGATCATTGAATTCCTGGACCACGTGCTGCCAGCCGCGCGGCGGTTCGAGCGCGAGCCCGCCGATGCGGAAATACGAAGTCATCAGGCGCTGGCCCGAGAACATCTCGAAGATGCGCAGCAGGTTCTCGCGTTCGCGGAAGCAGTAGAAGAAAACGGTCATCGCGCCCAGATCGAGCGCGTGCGTGCCCAACCACACCAGATGGCTGTTGATGCGCGTCAACTCGGCCAGCAACACGCGCATCCATTGCGCCCGTGCCGGAATTTCGATTTGCAGGAGCTTTTCGACCGGCAGGACGTAGGCCAGGTTGTTCGAAAGGTTGGCCAGATAGTCCATGCGATCGGTGAGCGTGACCACCTGCTGCCAGTTCAGCGCCTCGGCCTGTTTTTCGATGCCCGTGTGCAGGAATCCGATATCCGGTTCGGCCTTCGTGACGATTTCGCCGTCAAGTTCGAGCAGAATGCGCAGCACGCCGTGCGTCGACGGGTGCTGCGGGCCCATGTTGAGGATCATGCGGCGCGTCGTCTCCCCGGCGCCGGCCTGCGCCGAGTCCAACGTGGCCGCTGTACCGATGTCCGGATCGCTCATTTTGTCCTCTCGACTGACCGCATCTACTCGTTTTGATAGCTGTACTTGTGTCCGTGCGTCGGAAAATCGCGCCGCAGCGGGTGGCCTTCCCAGTCATCCGGCAGCAGCAGGCGTTTCAGATTGGGATGGCCCTCGAACCGGACGCCAAACAGGTCGAATACTTCACGTTCATACCAGTTTGCGCCTTCCCAGACGGAGGTGACGCTCGCCACCGCGGGATCGGTCCCCGGCAGGGCGACCTTCAGCTTCAGCCGGACGTTGTGCGCCACGGAATGGACGAAGTACACGACTTCGAAGCGCGGCTCCAACGGATAACGGTCGATGGCCGTCACCCCGCTCAGCCGTTCAAATCCCTGCTGGTCGCGCAAAAACCGGCACACCGCAACAAGCTTGCCGGGAGCGATCCACAGCACCGTCCCGCCGGATTCCTCGTTGCCGTCCGTGATGGCCTGGGGATCCCACGCCTCGATGGCGGCCGCAACGGGAAGAGACTGAAGTGGTTCTGGGAGCATGTTTTCCGGTACCCTCACTGGATCTTCTTGTCCGAAGATTCCTCGATCGCCCAGTTCAGCACGCCTTTCTTCCAGATGTAGAAGAAGCCCGCCAGAATCAGCACGATGAACAACGCCATCTCGCCGAAGGCGAACAGCTTCAACTGCCGGTAAACCACCGCCCACGGATACAGGAAGATGGCCTCTATGTCGAACAGGATGAAGAGCATGGCGACCAGGTAGAACTTCACGCTGAAGCGGTTGCCGGCGCTGCCAACCGACGTGATGCCGCATTCGTACGGAGCGTCCTTGATCTTGTTCTTCACCCGCTTGCCGAGCAGCAGCCCGGCGCCGACCAGGCCCACCGCCGTAACCACCGCGAAAATGATTTGAACCAGAACAGGGAACCAAACTTGTGAAGGCGTAAGTTGACTGGACATAGGTGTGATGTCAGGCCCCGGGGTAATTAAATTTCACTATAGTGATGGCTGTAGAAGGGTGTCAAACCAACAATTTAACTCGGACATCGGACTCCGAAATAGCGCCGTCGGAAACGGCGGGATCCGGGAGTTTCCGGCCCGGCGGACCGCCGGGCAAACGCAAGCCCGGGAGCGACGCAAGCGCGGCCTCACCGCGAGGCCATCCGGCGGGCATTAACCCGACGAGCCCGTCAGGATTCAGGAAGCCGAAAATCACCGCGGTTGATACTACCGGGCTCCTCTGCCACAAAATGTGCTGGTGCTGTTTCGAAACAGCCCAGATTTTGCGGATTGCATCCTTTTTGCCCATCCGCAAGAATCACGTTGTTGGCAATTCCGAACACAACGAGGGAAAGATGTTCAAAACAAAACGGATAGAAGGTGGCTCCTCCGCGGAAGACAACGTCTTCTCCTCTACGGATGTCAGCCGCCTCTCGAACGTCAGCCTGCGGCAGTTGCAGTGGTGGGACGAACAGAAAGTCGTATCCCCGCGCCACGAAGGACACCGCCGGCTGTACGCGCTCGAAGAGGTGGTCGAGATCAGCGTAATCGCCGAATTGCGCAAGAAGGGCTTCTCGCTGCAGAAGATCCGGCGCGTCCTGCGCTTCCTGCAGCGCGAAATGGCTAAGCGTCTCGAGGAGACGATGAACCCGGAGAGCGATCTGCATCTGCTCACCGATGGCAAAACGATCTCCATGGAACAGGACCGCGAGCGAATTGTCGACATCCTGAAAAACGCCAAACAAGCGATGTTCGTTGTAGGCGTTTCCGACCAGGTCCGCCGGCTGACCGTGACACCCAAAAAACCGCCAAAGAGCGAGTCCACGATTGCCGCGGCCGCGCCGAAGAAAGTCCGCGCGTACTGATTCCGAGTTTTCGAAACTTCGGCGTTCTAATTGCGTCTGATCAAAATAGGTGGAGTGATGGTACGGCCCGGGTCATCCCGGGCCGTACGCTATAATTGGGATTAATTCTGGGAGGTTCCCTGATGGGCCGGCAGCTCAAACCGTTCATCTACTCGGCGTTGTTCATCGCGCTCGGCGCGTTGGTCGCCGGCTCGTTTGGACCCAGCTCGGCGGCCAACGCCTCGTCGGCGACGGGCGTGGCGTCGGGCGAAGCGGATCTCGACGCGGGGCTGAAGGCTTTCACGTCGATCTACCGTCTGGCCGAGGATAACGCAGCCGAGAAGGTCAGCGCCGACAAGTCGATCTACAACGGCGCGATCCCCGGCATGCTCCGGACGCTGGATCCGCACTCCAGCTTCTTCGATCCCAAGGAATTCGCCAAACTGCGCGAAGACCAGCGCGGGCGCTACTTCGGCGTCGGCATGACGGTTCAGGCGCGCGGCGGGCATACGGTAGTCGTCGCCCCCTTCGTCGGAAGTCCTTCATTTAATGCCGGTTTGCGCCCCGGCGACATCATCCTGGAAGTCAACGACAAGAGCACGGACGGGCTGACCACGTCGGACGTCGCCGATCTGCTGAAAGGCCCCAAAGGCACCCCGGTCCAGATCAAGGTCTCCCGCGAAGGGAAAGCCGAGCCGCTGATTTTCAACCTGATCCGGGCGGCCATCAACCATCCCAGCGTGCCGACAGCTTTCTTCATCCGGCCGGGCATCGCCTACATCCATATCGAGTCGTTCAATGAGACCACCTCGCGCGAGATGGAAGACGCCCTGAACAGCATGGGCGAAGCCAGCCTGAAGGGACTGATCCTCGACCTGCGCGACAATCCCGGTGGATTGCTGAACGAGGGCGTTGCCGTGGCCGGACATTTCCTGAAGCGCGGCCAGGCAGTGGTGAGCCATCGCGGCCGGACGTCGCCGGAGAAGCCGTACATCGCCACGAATGGCAGCTCCAGCCGGGATTACCCGATTGTCGTTCTGGTGAGCCGCGGCAGCGCGTCGGCGGCCGAGATCGTCACCGGCGCCTTGCAGGACCATGACCGCGCCTGGGTCGTTGGCGACAATACGTTCGGCAAGGGTCTGGTGCAAACGGTGTTCCCGTTGGGCGAGACCACCGGACTGGCGCTGACCACCGCGAAGTATTACACGCCGAGCGGCCGCCTGATCCAGCGCGACTACTCCAGCGGGTCGTTCTACGACTACTATTTCCACCGCGATACGGAAAAGAAGAGCACCCAGGACGTGAAGATGACCGATAGCGGCCGCACGGTTTACGGCGGCAACGGCATCACGCCCGATGAGAAGTTCGTTGTCGAATACAAGCCTTTCCAGATCGACCTGCTCCGGCATCAGGCGTTCCGCGATTACATCCCGCGGTACTTCGGCAGCCATGACACGAAATTGGCCAAGGACTGGATGCCCGACGAGTCGATGATGGCTGACTTCCACAAGTACCTGCTCCAGAACGGCATCACCTTCAGCGAGGCCGACTGGGGCGCGCAGCAGGACTGGATCCGCATCGAACTCAAGCGCGAAGCGCTGCTGACGGCGAGCGGCCTGGACGAGTCCTATAAATACGCCGCGGAGACCGACCCGTCGGTGCTGAAAGCTCTGGACGCGCTACCGAAGGCGAAGGCGCTGCTCGACAGCAACCGGAAACAAATGGTGCAATTGGACAAGAGGTCAACGCGCCATTGAGTTCCAGCCGGGGTCCGAATCCCCAGATTGTCGTTTTAGATACCGGCGGCCAATACTGTCACCTGATCACCCGGAAGATCCGGGAGTTGGGCGTGTATTGCGAAATCCGCCCGAGTGAAGTGGACCCGGCCACGCTCACGGGCGTGCGGGGCATTGTCATTTCCGGCGGCCCGGCCAGCGTTTACGAAGCGGGCAGCCCGCAGGTCGATCCCGCGATTTTCCACCTCGGCGCCGCCGTGCTCGGCATCTGCTACGGCCAGCAATTGATGGCCTGGCACCTGGGCGGCACGGTGAGCAAGGGCGAACGCGGCGAATATGGTCTGGCGTGGCTCGATCTGAAGCAGCAGGCGCCCCTCTTCACCGGCGTCACGAATCGCTTCTCCATCTGGATGAGCCATCGCGATACGGTGACCGCGCCACCGCCGGGTTTCCAGGTTCTTGGCTCCACGGACACCTGCCCGATCGCTTCCATGGCCGACACCGGCCGGCGCTTATACGGCGTCCAGTTTCACCCCGAGGTAGTCCACACCGAACACGGCAAGCAGATCCTGTCGAACTTCCTGTTCGACGTGGCCGGCTGCGAAAAGGACTGGAACTCGCGGACCCAGGCGGAGCGGATCGAGGCAGAGATCCGCCGCGTCGCCGCCGGGCGCAACGTCTTCTTCTTCGTCTCCGGCGGCGTCGATTCGACCGTCGCCTTCACCATGTGCCTGAAGGCGCTGGGCCCGGAGCGCGTGCGCGCACTGTATGTCGACACGGGCCTGATGCGCGAAGGCGAGACCGAGTTCGTCCAGCGCGTCTTCGAAGCCCGCCGCAAAGGGATCTTCGCCGTCGAGCACGCCGAAGAGCGTTTCGTCGGCGCGCTGCAAGGCGTGACCGATCCCGAACAGAAGCGCCACATCATCGGCGAGGCCTTCGTCGATGTGCAGGACGCGATCCTCGAATCGGGCCATTATCTCGAACAGAACTGGATTCTGGGCCAGGGCACGATCTATCCCGACACGATCGAGTCGGGCGGCTCGTCGAAGGCCGATCTGATCAAGACCCACCACAACCGGGTCGCCGGCATTCAGAAGCTGATCGCCGAAAACCGGATCGTCGAGCCGCTGCACCTGCTCTACAAAGACGAGGTGCGCGAGTTGGGCCGCGAGCTGGGCCTGCCCGAGGAGCTGCTCGAACGCCATCCGTTCCCCGGTCCGGGCCTCGCCATCCGCTGCCTGTGCAGCCAGACGGCGGAGCCGGTGCAGCGCCTGGACGAAGGCTGGCTCGCGCCCGTGCGCAGCGTCGGCGTGCAGGGCGATTCGCGCAGTTACCGCCCCGTTCTGATCCTGGAAGAAGGGCTGGCGGACACCGGGATTCACGAGCGCGCCGGCCACCTGATCAACAAGATTCAAGGCATCAACCGCGTCGTCGGCCTGGCCGCGGCGCGTACGCCCGTCGCCGGTTGGCAAACCTCGGCATCGTGGATTGACGCGCCGCGCCTCACCCGGCTGCGCCGCGCCGATGCGATCGTCCGGCGGCTGTGTCACGAAAGCGGCTTCGAGCAGCACGTCTGGCAATTCCCTGTGGTGCTGATCCCACTCGGTGTGGAGCAGCGGCCCGACGCCGTCGTGCTGCGGCCGATTCACTCCGTGGACGGTATGACCGCGCGCGCGGTCTCCATCCCGCCCGACTTGCTCGCGCGCATGTGCCGCGAGTTGCTCGAGATCGACGGCGTCAACGCCGTCATGCTCGATCTGACGCACAAGCCACCCGGCACGATCGAGTGGGAATAGGCCCGCGCACGCGCGTTATTGCACTCCGGCGACCTTCGGAACCGACGTAAACCCGCCCAACGGATTCACGCGCAGGCCTAGGCCAGTCACATTGCCGCCCGAGGTCGAGCGGAATTGCACCATGCCACGCGTGGCCGTCGCCGCCGGAAGCTGATCGCTCAGCAGGAACGACACGTGCCCGCTGGCCGGGACTTCGATGCTTTGCACGCCGAGCTGTTTGCCGTCCTCATCCCAGATGGTTGCGGCCACCAGCGCCGCCTGCGCACTGAGGTTGGTGAGCGCCACGCCGGTCTCGAAGTGGTTCAGATTGTCAAAGGGCAGGACGAATGCGGCCGCCGGCGTTGTTTCGAGCGGCACCGTGCCTTCCGATTGCACGCCCTCCAGCGATGTGTAGTGGAATACTTCGTAGCCGGTCACCGGCTGCGCGCTGAGCACCTCCACCCAGCCCGAAGTTTCCGCGGAACCGGTCACGGCATCGGGCTCGCCCGCCACCACCATTGAGGCATACGCGGCGAGAGTCGCCGTAACCGCCGACGCCGTCACCGATTGCGTGTTCGCGCCCTGCGTTACAACCAGCGGCAGGCTCAAGGCGCTGCCGGCATCGGAGTGAAAGTTCAACGTCAGACTGACCGGCGAAGCCGACGGATTCATCAGGTAGATCGAGCTCTGCCAGCCTCCGCCGTACGCCACCTGCGACAATACGCCGCTGCGCGACGCGGTCCCGCCACCCGACGAGCCGGCGGCAGCGACGGTCAACGTTGCGCTGAGTGTCGCGGCAAATTGCGTGCTGTCCGTGACGACGATTCCGAAATGATTGCTTCCTGCCGTGGTGGGCGTACCCGACAGGACGCCGCTGCCCGCGTCGAGATTCAATCCCGCTGGCAGCATCCCGATGACGGACCAGGCGTAAGGCGGAACGCCGCCGAGCGCGGACACCGTAACGGTGTAAGCCGTGCCGGCCGTGGCGTCCGGCAGAGTCCCCGCCGTGGCGATCGTCAGCGCCGCGGCGCTGTTCACGTCCAATGTGTAGCTACGCCGCGCCACGAGTGCGGGCGAAGAGCTGTCCGTGGCCTGCACGTTGACGGTGTAGTTCCCCGAGAACGTTGGCGTACCGCTGAGCACGCCTCCGCCGGTCAGCGTCATCCCCGGCGGCAAGCCGGTTGCCGACCAGGAATAGGGGGCCGTTCCGCCCTGCGCCTGGAGCGTCTTGGCCGGATAGACCGCGCCGACCGTCGCCGTGCCCAGAGCGGCCGGCGCGGCGATGGAAAGCGGGCTCGCGACGGCCACCAGTTTGCCGATCTGATTTGCTGTCGCCTCGGTGAACCACAGCGCGCCATCGCCCGCCGCGGCCAGCGCCGTGACGCCGCTGCCGGCCGTTGGAATCGCGTACTCGGTAATCGCACCCGCCGTCGTGATCCGGCCGATCCGGTTACCGCCGGTGCGCACGCCACTAAACGGGTCCGTGACGCCCTGCTCAACAAACCACAGCGCACCGTCCGGCCCGAGGACGATGGACGTGGGCGCACTGCCGGTGTTGGGCAGCTCGTACTCGGTCACGGTCCCATCCCACGCGATGCGCCCGATGCGGTCCTCACTCTCTTCGGTAAACCACATCGCCCCGTCGCCGGCGGCAACGATGGAACCGGCCGTCGTCGTCGCGCGCGGCAGTGGATACTCGGTGATCACACGGGTTGCTGGAACGATCTTCGCAATGGCGCCCAGTTCCGTGAACCAGACGGCGTTGAATCCGGCCGCGACGGCATACGGCCCGCCCGAAGAGGTGGTCGTGGCCGTTGTGAACTTTGACGAAGTCACGCCGTCGAGCGTCACGCGCTGAACGTATCCGCCGGCCATGGATTGACCATGCACGGGAATGGTAATCACCAGTGGTACGGCGCCCCAGAACGCTCCGTCGGGGCCATTTGTCAGAGACGCTATGGTGGATTGCGGCCCGTCCATGTCGGAGCCGGTCCCCACCGAAAGTTTCGCCGTCACATTCCGCTGCGCGTCGAGACGCGATATGTACACCATGCCCAGGCTCTGCGTGGTCACCCAGAGTGCGCCATCCGGTCCCGTCGTCACGTGGCCGGCCTGAAGGCTCAGACCGGACTGATCGCTGAGCGGGAACAAAGTCACGCTGCCGTTCGCCGTAATGCGGCCGAGCGCTCCCGAGCCGGTGAACCAGACCGCCCCATCCGGTCCGCCCGTGATCGCACCGGGCCCGGCCAGGCCGGATGGCACCGGGTACTCGGTAATCGCGGGCGTCTGTGCAAACGCGAAAGCTGCCAGACTCAGCAGCACAATGCCGGCGTGCGCAATGCTCAGCCGCCCAGGCGTCAAGGCCTGGCGCCGGCTTGCGCATTTTCTCCGAATTTCATGCCGAATCAGGAACAACATGCGGTTCTACTCCCCATCGATGTTTCTTCGTGACTCACGGCTCGCGCACCCGGGGCGCATCCGGAAAAACTTGCGCGCCGTCCAAATCCCGGATTTGATGGCACTTCGCCCCACGTGCATGGCTTGCCGCCCACCAGCGGCAAAGCGGCGCGAGCGAATCAGGGGCACACGGATTGCCAAACCGCCGGAGGGCCGCGGAATGTTGCACCAGGTGCGGCGCGACGGGACCGTTTAGAGCGTGATCGAACGCAAGTAGTCGCGGAACTCCTGCCCCAGATCGTCGCGATCCAGGGCGAACTCTACCGTCGCTTTCAGGAAGCCCAGCTTGTCGCCGGCGTCATGCCGCTTGCCTTCGAAGCGGTAGCCGTAAATCGGGCGGCTTTCGAGGAGCTTCTTCAATCCATCGGTGAGCTGAATTTCGCCGCCTCTGCCGGGCTGCGTCGCTTCCAGGGCGCCGAAGATCTCAGGTGTCAGGATGTACCGGCCGACAATCGCCAGGTTCGACGGCGCCGTGCCCGGGCTGGGCTTCTCCACCAGATTGCGAATGCGGAACAGGCGGCCGTCGCCGTCCGAGCCCGGGAAGTCGGCGGGCTCGGCATCCACCACGCCGTACGCGCCGATCTGATCGTGCGGTACCTCCATGAGCGCCAGCACGGACGACCCGAAGTATTCGTAGATGCGAATCAACTGCCGCAGACACGGCGTTTCGGCTTTGATGACGTCATCGGAGAGCACCACGCCGAACGGCTCCGGGCCGACCAGTTCCTTGGCGCGCAGGACGGCGTGGCCCAGGCCCAGCGCCTCCTTCTGCCGCACGTACGCCACGTCGATCATGTCGGAGATTTCGCGCAATTGCGCCAGAATGTCGAGCTTCTTGCGCTTCTCCAGCAGATTCTCCAGCTCGAAGCTCACGTCGAAATGATCTTCGATGGCGGCTTTGCCCCGGCCGGTGACGATCACGATCTGGTTCAGGCCGGATTGAATGGACTCCTCAATGCCGTATTGGATGAGCGGCTTGTCGACCAGCGGCAGCATCTCCTTCGGCATCGCTTTGGTGGCGGGCAAAAACCGGGTGCCTAAGCCCGCGGCGGGAAAGACGGCCTTGCGCACGCGTGGAATCATATTTGCGATTGTATCCGTCTAACTAGTAGGAGCCAGTCATGCCAGAGCTGTCAAGCGGTCTCGCGAGTCCCGGATTGCCGCTCGATGAACGCGCGCGGCAAGCCGCAGAGTTGTTCCAAAGCGCGTTTCGCCTCCAGGCGTTGGGCCTGGCCGACCAGGCCGCTGCGTTGTTCCTCCGTTCCATCGAGTTGCAACCGACAGCGGAAGCCCACACCTGCCTGGGCCGCGCCTATCGCGCCCAGGGCCGGCTGAATGAGGCGATCGCGGAATGCAAGGCGGCAATTGAGCTCGATCCCGGGTTTGGCAGTCCGTACAACGATCTCGGCGCTTTCCTCCTGGAGCAGGGCCACTTTGCGGAGGCGCTCCCGTGGCTTGAAAAGGCGCTCGGCTGCGACCGTTTCGCCACGCCGGAACACGCCTGGTTCAATCTGGGCCGCGCCTACGAAAGCCGGGATGAGTTGAGCCTTGCCCGGGCGTGCCTGCGCCAGGCATTGAAGTGCGCTCCCGATTTTCAGCCGGCTCTCGAGGCCATTCGGCGGGTGCAGGAACGCATTCAGGCCAGGAATCGCGCTGTTCCCGGCTGAGCCTTTGTCCGTGTTTCCGGCCTGTGCTATGCTGCGGTTCTCAATGCAGGTAAGGCTTTGATTCAGAAGGGGGAGTTGTCATGGCTTATGTGATTGCCGAACCATGCATCGGCACCAAAGATACGGCGTGCGTCGACGCCTGCCCGGTGGATTGCATTCATCCACGGAAGGACGAGGCCGCTTACGCGACTTCGGAGTTGCTGTATATCGATCCCACCGAGTGCATCGATTGCGGCGCGTGCGTCCCGGTCTGCCCGGTCTCGGCCATCTTCGCGGCCGACGATCTGCCGGAGAAGTGGGCCGAGTTTACGCAGAAGAACGCCGCCTATTACGGCAAATAGGGATTACTTCCAGGTTCCCGGAAGACGACGAAGCGCCGCGGCCTCTGGCAGGCCCGGCGCTTTTGTTGTATCCCGGTTTGTTGACACGACGCTGCCGTCACCGCGTCAATCCGGCCGGTAGACAGCCCAGGCGGTATCGGTTTCCTGCACGACGGCTTCTTTCAGCCGCGCACCAGCTTCCGCCAGCTCCGCCGCGAGCGTTTTTGCCATCTCCTCATAAACGTAGCGGGCGACGCCCTCGGCGCTCGGGTTCACCGTCGCGAACGCCGGCAGGTCGTTCAGAAACGAATGATCGAGCGTCGCGCACACCGCCCGCAGCGCCTTCTTCAGATTGCCGAAATCCATCAGCAGGCCGATCGAATTGAGACGCGGCCCCTCGACGGCCACCTGCACGCGGTAATTGTGGCCGTGCGGATTGGCGCACTTGCCCTGGTAACCGCGCAGCGCGTGACCGGCGGAGAAGGTGACCTCGACTCGTAACTCAATCATTCGAAAAGAACTCTTCCACGTCCCGCAAATCCGTCGTGAAACGGTAGGGAGGCAGGCTGTCAAAGAAGATCTGACCGTAGCGCTGCCGGGTGATGCGATTATCCAGCAGCACCAGCACTCCGCGGTCGCTGCTGCTGCGGATCAGGCGTCCGAAGCCCTGCTTCAAAGCAATCGCGGCCTGCGGCACCTGGTAATCGAAGAACGCGTTGCCGCCCGCCTCCTTAATGGCTTGGATGCGCGCGCCCACCACCGGGTCGCTCGGCACCGCGAAGGGCAACTTATCAATGATAACGCAGCTCAGTTGCTCGCCCTGCACGTCAACGCCCTGCCAAAACGACGATGTGGCAAAAAGTACGCAGTGCGGTGTGGTACGAAATGACTCAAGCAGGATGTGCTGCGGCGCGTCGCCTTGCAGCAGCACCGGATAATCGAGCAACGGCGCGACGCGCTCGTGGATGGTCCGCATCTGCTGGTAGGAAGTGAACAGCACGAACGCGCGGCCGCGCGAGTGCTTCAGGATCTCCACGATCTCGCCCGACGCCGCCAGCGCGAAAGCCGGTGTGCGCACGTCCGGCAGGTGATGCGGCACGTAGAGCAGGCATTGCGAGGCGTAGTCGTAATGGCTCGGCACAATCAACTCCCGCGCGCCGTCGAGCCCCAGCCGCGAGCGCAGGAAGTCGAACGTCTCGCCAACGGCGAGCGTGGCCGAGGTCAGGATCGCGGTCGGAACGTTGGCGAACAGCTTCTCGCGCAGCAGGCCGGAGACGTCGATCGGCGTCGCCTGCAGGTACGTCCCCCGGCCGCGGCGCTCGATGAAATAGACCGTCGCCGATTCGTCAGGCTCCATCCAGCGATGCAGGCGCTCCCGCAGATCCAGCAGCCGGCGATGCAGCGGGATCAACTCTTCGGGCGCGTTGCGCAGCGTGGACAGGTGCGACGCGAGCATCTCAATCACGGAGAGCAAGCCATGGTAGATATCGCCGTGCCGCTCGATAAAGAGGTCCTGATCCTTGTAACCGGTGCGCCCTTCCTGGGCCGGCAGCAGCGCGAAAAAACGGTCCGCGTGATCGGCCAGCAGCGAGAGCATCTGGTCGAGGACCGGCGTTATCATCTCCTTGCGCCGTCCGACGGAGATGATGTCGCGGCGCAGGTCTTCCACCTGATAGTTCGAAATGCTGAGGCCGAAGTACTGGCCGGCGACGTCTTCGACGTCGTGCGCCTCGTCGAAGATGACGGCCGAATAGTCGGGGATGATGCCGCCGTAATCTTCTTCTTTCACGGCCAGATCGGCGAAGAAGAGATGGTGATTGACCACGATCAGGTCGCTCTCCATCGCCTTCACGTGCATCTGCGTGATGAAGCAGCGTTCGAATTGCGGGCACTTCGAGCCGGTGCAGGTCTCGCGCCGCGCGTCGAGCTTCGCCCACGCCGTGCAATCCTCGCCAAGGTCCTTGATGGAGGCGCGGTCGCCAGTGTCCGTGGTCGTCTCCCACTCGCGGATCAGGGCGTAGTCGGAGACTTCGTTCAGTCCTTCGAGAATCGGCTCTTTCTCGGCATCGTAGAGTTTCTGCCGGCACAGATAGTTCGACCGGCCCTTCATCAGGCAGGCGTGGATACCGCCGGGGAAAAACTGTTCGAGAAACGGAATGTCCTTGTAGAAAAGCTGCTCCTGCAGATTCTTCGTGCCCGTGGAGATCACCACGCGCTTACCGGAGAGCAGCGCGGGCACGAGATAGGCGAGCGTCTTGCCCGTGCCGGTGCCGGCTTCCACAATCTGGTGGCGCTTTTCGTCGAGCGCCTGCTCCACGGCCAGCGCCATTTCAAGCTGCCCCGGACGAAACTCATAGTTGGGGTGCGCCGCGGCCAGCGGACCGTTGCGCGAGAAGAACTTTCGTACCGTCAGAGAAGCCATGCGGGGGGATCACTTCCAGGGCAGAGACGCAGAACCGTCGTGGCGGACGGTGCGGCGAAGCGCTGTCATCGCCTAGTCTCGCACTCCGGCCGCGCGGGCGAACGCACGGAACAACGCCATCTCTTCAACGCCTCTGGGATTCTCTTCAGGATGCCACTGTACGCCCAGCAGAAACGCGCAGGACGGATCCTCGGCGGCTTCGATGACGCCATCGGGCGCCGCCGCCGCGACACGCAGTCCCCCGCCCAGCGACTTCACGGCCTGGTGATGCCGCGAGACGACCTCGTATGTGGCCGCGCCGACGATGCTCCGCAGCAGCGTGCCCTCTACGACATCCACTTTGTGCAGGGCATGCTTCGCCGTGCCGCCGCGGTGCGTGTCGCCGCGATGCGCATCGCCGATATCCTGGTCGAGCGTCCCGCCGTAAGCGACGTTGATGAGCTGCAAACCACGGCAGATGCCGAGCACGGCGAGGCCGCTTTCGCGCGCCTCCCGGAAAAGCGCCAGCTCCATCTCGTCGCGCTCGCGGCGCGGATCCTGCGCCTGACGGTTCGGCTCGCCGTAATATTTGGGATCGATGTCGCCGCCGCCACCGAGCACGAGCCCGGAATACGAGCGCAGCGAGTGCGGCGGATTCTCCGGCGTGAAGGGTTCAACGTCCAGCCTCGCGGCCCGGAGGGCATCCAGGTACGGCCCCGCCTTCCGCATGAAGCCAATCGTAAAGGCGACCTTGCCCATTCTTCGTCCCGTCATTTTCCGCGCGAAACGCTCCGGCGCGCCACCCGCGCGCCGCTGCCGCACTCCTCCATTGTCCGTCACCCGGGTGACCTTGAGGCGGATGTTCGCGGCGGCGGAATTTGCCTGCGCCGGCCGGCAGCGGCCGCAGCCAAGTTGCATTACGCCGGGAGACAGCATATAAGGATCAGGAGGTCTCTATTCCCTCTATGAAACTCCAGAAGCTATACATCCTGCCCGCGACGGCCCTGTTCGCCGTGCTCGCCGGCTGCTCTTCCCAAGCCCCCGTGGCGAAGAAGGAGGCTAAACCGGTTGTCGCCGTGAGCGGCCAGTCGGCCGCTTTCGAGATGTACAAGACCGCGCGCGCCTGGAACGGCGACGCCGTCCTGCTGCGCCTTGAGAGCATGGACATTCCGGAGGCCAAGGCCGAGCCCGGCAAGCACGGTGCCTGGAAGGCGACCTTCGTGTCGCTCGCGAAAAAACAGAAGCGCGATTTCATGTATTCCGTAGCCGAGTCGTCGGCGGGTGTTCACAAGGGCGTATTCCCGGGGGATGAGTCGCTGTATGTCGCCAACACACAGCACCGGACCTTCGCTATCTCCGAGATCAAGATCGACACGACCGAGGCTTTGGAAACCGCGAAGAAACAGAAGGAAATCGCCGATTTTGCCGCCAAAAACGCTGACACGCCAGTGCAATTCGTACTGGAGTGGAACACGCAGTTGGCGCCCGTGGCCGCCTGGCGCGTCTACTGGGGCGCGAGCATTTCCACCAGCCAGGCTTCCGTCTTCGTCGACGCCGCGGACGGCAAGTTCATCAAGAAGCTGCGTTAGTCTTCGTTCCTGGACTTTCCGCAGGTTGGCCGCTCGCCCGGCGCCGCGCCGGGTGGGCGGCATTTTGCTTTTTGAGCGGCGGATCGCGGAACACAGGCTATGCTGAATCCCATGCGGCACGTCGTCATCTCTCTGCTGCGCGGCGTCAACGTCGGCGGCCATAACAAGATCCGGATGGAGACGCTCCGCGCGCTTTACGCCGGGCTCGGGCTCGGCGACGTGCAGACCTATCTGCAAAGCGGCAACGTTCTCTTCACGACGGACAAGCGCAGCCTGGACGGGCTGGCGAGAGAGATTGAGGACGCGCTTGAGCGGGAATGCGGCTTCCGTCCGAGCGTGATCCAACGCACCGCCGCCGGGCTCGGCGAGGTCGTGCGCAACAACCCGTTCGCCAACCGCACGGACGTCGAGCCCGCCAAGCTCGCCGTCATTTTCCTGGCCCGCGATCCCGGTGAGGCCGCGCGGAACAAGGTGCTCGCCATGCAGATCGCTCCGGAAGAGCTCGTCTTCGGCAGCCGCGAATACTACGTTCACTTTCCCCACGGCATGGGCCGCACAAAGTTTCCCTACGCCGCGGTGGACCGCGCGCTCGGGACGCCCGGCACCGGGCGGAACTGGAACAGCGTGACAAATCTGTTGAAAATGGCCGAAAAGCTGGAGGCCGCCCGCTGAGGGCGCGCGCCGCCGGGTATTCCAAAACCCGGCCGCTACAATGGAATCACGTCCTATGAGAATCGCTCTGTGCCAGATCGACAACACCGTTGGCGACCTGGAAGGCAACCGGCGGCGCATTGAGGCCGCGGCGCGCGAGGCCGCGGCGCGCGGCGCGGATCTGGCCGTCTTCCCCGAACTCGCGCTCACCGGCTACCCGCCGCGTGACCTCGTGGAAAAGCCCTCGTTTCTGGACCGCACGCGGCAGGCTTTGGACGCTCTCGCCGCCGCCACGCGCGAGCTGCCGCTGGGACTGATCGCCGGTTACGTCGATCGCGCGCCGGAGGGCTCGCCGCGCGGCGCCACCAACTCAGCGGCCTTGATCGAGAACGGACGGGTGGTCTTTCACCAGACGAAGATGCTGCTGCCCACCTACGACGTCTTCGACGAGTCGCGCAATTTCCAGCCCGCCCGCGAACAGGAGATCTGCGCGTTTCGCGGCCGCCGGCTCGCGCTCTCGATCTGTGAGGACGCCTGGAACGACAAGCAGTTCTGGGACCGTCCGCTCTATCAAAACGATCCCGTCGCGGAGCTGGCGCGCAAAGGCGCGGATCTGCTGATCGTCATCAACGGCTCGCCCTACCACGTCGGCAAACGCGCGCTGCGCCGGGAAGTCTTCTCTGCGGTCGCGCGGCACCACGGCCTGCCGCTGGTGTGGGTCAACATGACTGGCGGCAACGACCAGCTCATCTTCGACGGCTCGTCGTTCTGCGCGGACGCGAACGGCAACATCGTCGCGACGGCGAAGTCGTTCGCCGAGGATCTGGTGCTGTTCGACACGGACACGCTTCAGGGCGACGCACACGAGAACCTGACCGACGAGGACGACGCCGTGTATGACGCGCTGGTGATGGGTACGCGCGATTACCTGCGCAAGTGCGGCTTCAAGCGCGTGCTGATCGGCCTGAGCGGCGGCATCGATTCGACGCTGGTGGCCTGCATCGCGGCCGACGCAGTCGGCGCGGAGAACGTCGTCGGCGTTGGCATGCCGGGTCCGTTCAGCTCGGAAGGCAGCCTGATGGATGCCCGTACGCTCGCCGCGAATCTCGGTATTCGCTTCGAGGTGGTGCCGATCAAGGGCGCTTACGAGAATGTGCTGAGCAACCTCGCGCCGGTCTTCGGCGACGCGCCCCGTGACGTGACGGAAGAGAACATCCAGGCGCGCCTGCGCGGGCTCACGCTGATGGCGCTGTCGAACAAATGGAATGCGCTGGTGCTCACCACCGGCAACAAGAGCGAGGTGGCCGTGGGCTACTGCACGCTCTACGGCGACATGTGCGGCGGGCTGGCGGTCATCAGCGATGTGCCGAAGACGATGGTCTACGATCTGTGCCGCGTGGTGAATCGCCGCAAGGGCGCCGTCGTGCCGGAGGCCGTCTTCATCAAGCCGCCGTCGGCCGAGTTGCGGCCGGATCAGAAGGACAGCGACTCGCTGCCCGAGTACCCCGTGCTGGACGCCATTCTGAAAGCCTACGTCGAGGAGCTGAAACCGCCCGCGCGGATTGCCGCCGAGCAGTCGCTGCCGCTGAGCCTCGTGCGCGATATCGTCAACAAGGTGGACCGCAACGAGTACAAGCGCCAGCAGGCCGCGCCCGGCTTGAAAGTGACGACGAAAGCCTTCGGTATCGGGCGCCGCTTCCCGATTGCACAACGGTTTTTCGAATGAGCGCCGCGCACGGGAAGGCCCGGCGAGCGTGACAGTCCAGGAAAGGCAGTGAGGGTCAGGGAATGGAAAAGTTTCGTTGGTCCGCCGTCGTGTTCGCCGCGGGTCTGCTGGTCCCGGCGGTCTTCCTCGTGTCGCAGCCGGTGCAGCCGGAACGCGTGGGACCGCGCGCGGGCGGCGGATTCCTGCTGAACAGCGGATGGACGCTGCGCCCCGCCGGCGAACAGATTCCGCTGAGCACGCTGCCAATGAGCTCGGCCGTCTCGCCCGACGGCAAATACGTGCTGATCCTGCAAGCCGGCTACATGCCGCCCACGGTGACCTCGCACGACGCCGCGACGATGAAACAGATTGCGAGCGTGCGCGTGCCCGACGCCTGGCTGGGCCTCGCGTTCGGGCCGCATTCCTCGAAATTCTACGTCGGCGGCGGATCGCGCGCGGCGGTCTACGAATTCGAACTGCTGCCCGATGGCCAGATCGAAGCGCGCCGCACCTTCACGCTGGTGCCGCAGGGCGAACGCAAGCACTCCGACTTTATCGGCGATGTCGCCGTCGCGAATGACGGTCACCTGCTCTATGCCGCCGGCTTCCTGCGCGACTCCATCTTCGTCGTCAACCTGAACAGCGGCACGGTGATTGAGGAATGGAAGACGATCGCGCGCCCGTATCGCATTCAGATGCACCCGAGCGGGCGCATCTTCTACGTCTCCGGCATGGGCGCGAGCCGCATCGCCTTGCACGACGCGGTCAGCGGCCAACTCCTCACCAAAACGGCCACGAACATGGAGCCGATGGACCTGGCCTACAGCGCGAAGAAGCCGGAGCCGGCCGAAGGCGGCGAACCCGCGGCGTTCAATGCACGCCTCTTTGTGGCGAGCGGTGGAACCAATCTGGTGAGTGTGTTCGCGGTGGGCGCGGACGGCGCGCTTGCGCCGCTGGAACAGATCAACATCGCGCTCACGGCATTGCAGCCCGCGGGTTCGACGCCCGCCGCGCTGGCGCTTTCGCCGGACGAGCGGACGCTCTACGTCGTCTGTTCGGATCTGAACGCCGTGGCCGTGGTCGACATCTCGAAGACGGCGAGCGAAGTGCGCGGCTTCATTCCCACCGGCTGGTATCCAACGGCGGCGCGCGTGCTGGCCGATGGACGCTTGCTGGTGTTGAACGGCCGCGGCCTGCGCAGCATGCCGAATCCCAAGGGGCCGAATCCGACGAAGAACGAAGCGCCGATGCATCGCGGCAACACCGAGTTGCAGTATATCGGCGGCATCCAGCACGGCACGGTCGGCGTAATCGCGCCCTTCGACGACGACAAACTCGCGGACTGGACCCGAACGGTTTACGACAATTCGCCCTACCGCGACGAACGCATGTTCGACGCGCAGATCCCGGAAGGCAACCCGATCCCGTCGCAGCCGGGCGCGTCCACGCCGATCCGGCACGTGATTTACATCGTGAAGGAGAACCGCAGTTACGATCAGGTGCTCGGCGATCTGGGCATCGGCAACGGCGACCCGTCGCTGACGCTGTTCGGCGAGCAGGTGACGCCGAACCTGCACAAGATCGCGCGCGACTTCGTGCTGCTCGACAACTTCTATGTCAACGCCGACGTCAGCGCCGACGGGCATAACTGGAGTTCCTCGGCTATCGCGCCGCCGTACGTGCAACGCATGTGGCCCAACAGCTACGGCGGGCGGCGCAGCCATTACGACTACGAGGGCGGGGAACGCGCGGCGCTGCCGCCGGCCGGCCGCATCTGGAACAATGCGCTGGCGAAGGGTCTGACGATGCGCAATTTCGGCTGGTGGGCGGAAAACGTCACGCCCGCGCCCGCCTCCGGCGTGCAGATTGCGGAAGTCCGCGACCCGCAGCTCGCACCGCACACCAACATGAACTACCGCGGCTTCGACCTGGACTATCCCGACGTACAGCGCGAGCAGGTCTTCGAGCAGGAGCTGAAACAGTGGGAAGCCTCCGGCAATATGCCGGCCTTCGTCACCATGCGGATGCCGAACGACCATACGTCGGGCGTGGCGGCGGGCAAGATCGCGCCGCTGGCCGCCGCCGCCGACAACGACCTTGCCATCGGCCGGCTGGTGGAGGCGGTGAGCAAGAGCCGCTTCTGGGCGACGACGGCGATCTTCATCCTGGAAGACGACGCGCAGAACGGGCCCGACCACGTCGATGCGCACCGCTCGCCCGCCTACGTTATCTCGCCCTACACGCGCGGCCGCGGCGTCGATTCGACGATGTACAACACGACCTCGATGCTGCGCACCATGGAGCTGATTCTGGGGCTGCGGCCGATGACGGTCTTCGACGCCTCCGCGCGCCCCATGTGGAACGCGTTCGCGAACCAGCCCGACACCCGGCCGTTCGCCGCGCTGCCCGCGCGGCGCGCGCTGGACGAGCGCAATCCGCGCAAGCAGACGGCGGATGCGCGGCGCTCGGCCGAATTCGATCTGGCGGAGGCCGACCGCATCGACGACGATGAGATGAATGCGATTCTCTGGCACGCGGTGAAAGGAACCGAGCCGCCCGCGCCGGTACGGAGTTTCTGGGGGCGCTGAGATTTGCGAGCGGAGCCCGGCCTCGAAACGGAGCCGTGAGGGAGCGGCTGCATCCAGGTTCAAGCGCCCCCCAGCAGGCCGATCCGCGAACTGGCGTTCCGGGGCGCTGCGGCTGTGAACGAAATGCGCCTGCGTAAAGAGCCCGAAGCCACCGCTCCCTGACGGTCGCGGCCCCGTTTCGGATTGTGCTTTCAGGAGGGGACTTGTATGCCACACACTTTGCTCGTCTTCGTCTGGCACATGCACCAGCCCTTGTACAAGGAGCTGGCTTCCGGCGAATACCAGTTGCCATGGACGCGCATGCACGCGTTGAAGGACTACTACGGCATGGTCCACATGCTGGAGGAGTTCCCCAAGATCAAGCAGACCTTCAACCTGGTGCCGTCGATGGTTACCCAGATTGAAGAGTACGCGCGCGGCGAGGCGCAGGATCCGTTCCTGCGCTGCGCGCTCAAGCCCGCCGATCAACTCACGCCCGACGAGCAGGCGTTCATCCTCAAGTATTTCTTCCAGGCCAACGCGGCGCGCATGATCCGCCGCTACCCGCGCTACGGCGAGTTGTACGACGCGTGGTGCGCGACGAATCAGAACGTCGAGCGCGCCCGCCGCAGTTTCTCGCTCGCGGCGCTGCGCGACCTGCAGGTGCTCTCGCAACTCGCCTGGTTCGACGAGACCGTGCTCGAAGGCGACCCGCAGGTGAAGGCGCTGGTAGCCAAGGGGCGCGACTATTCGCTCGCGGACCAGGCGCTGATGGGCCGCAAGCAGATCGAGCTGTGCGCCATGGTCATGCCGGAGTATGCCAAGCTCGCGCGTAGCGGGCAGATCGAGCTTTCGGTAACGCCGTATTATCACCCGATCCTCCCGCTGCTGTGCGATTCGAATATCGCTGCGGTCTCGCACCCCAACGTGACGCTGCCGCGCCGCTTCCGCCATCCCGAGGATGCGCGGTACCAGATGGAAGCGGCGCTCGCTTTCGCGCGCGACCGGTTGGGCGCACAGCCGGCGGGCATGTGGCCGTCCGAGGGATCGGTCTCGGACGAGGTGTTCCGCATCGCCGGCGAGTGCGGCGTGCGCTGGATGGCGACGGACAACGGCGTGCTGAGCGCGACGCTCGGCCACGCGGCGGGCGTCGACGACACCTACCGGCCGTGGGTTTGGAAGCAAGGCGGGAAGACCATGCGGCTGATCTTCCGCGACCACTTCCTGAGCGACCTGATCGGCTTCGTCTACTCGCGCATGGAGCCGGCGCAGGCGGCGTCGCATTTCCTCGACCGCATCCACGAAAACGTGCGCGGCCTGCACGCGCAGGGGCGCGACGCGCTGGTGCCGATCATCCTGGATGGCGAAAACGCCTGGGAGCATTACGACCGCAATGGCCGGCCGTTCCTCGAGGAACTCTACCGGCTGATCTCGGCGGACCCGTCACTCGAAGCCGTCACCGTGAGTGAGGCGTTGCAGCGCGTCCCGGCGGGCGAGCTGACGCGCATTCACCCCGGCTCGTGGATCAATGCGAATTACGACATCTGGATCGGAGCGGCGGAAGACAACCAGGGCTGGGAGTGCCTGCTCGGCGCACGCGAGCTGTGGGAGAAATTTTCGCGGTCGCCGGAGGCCAAAGCGCTCGATCCCTGGCGGCTCCGGATGGCGCATGAAGAGCTGATGATCGCCGAAGGCAGCGACTGGTTCTGGTGGTACGGCCCGGAGCATTCGAGCGAGAACCGCCCCGAGTTCGACAAGCTGTTCCGCGAGCACCTGGCCAACTTCTTCCGCCTGATCGGCCAGACGCCGCCCGACAACCTGTCGCGGACGATCCTGCAAATGCAGTTCGTGGAGCATCACGAGCCGCCGATGGGCCGCATCGCGCCGGTGATCGACGGTGAAGTGACGAGCTATTTCGAGTGGATGGGCGCGGGACGCTACCGGCCCGACGAGCGGCAGGGCGCGATGCACGGCCGCAAGATCAATGTGCAGGAGGTCTGGTACGGCAGCGATGGAGCCAGCCTGTTTGTCCGCGTCGATTTCCACCAGTCGCAATCGGGCGCGATGGCGGGCACCGAGGTGCGCTGCTCCATCAGCGGTCCGCCGGAGTCTGGCGGAAAAGCCAGCGGGCGCGAAACGGAGTACCGCCTGCAACTGGCGCGCGACGGCGTTGAGATTCTCGGCACGGAAGGCCCCGGCTCCACGGTAGTTGGCGCATTGAAAACGGCTTACCGGCGCGTGCTGGAAATCGCGGTCCCGTTCAACGCGCTCGGCGCGCGCGCGGATGCGCCGGTGCGTTTTCAGTTGTCCCTGTGGGAGGACGGCCTGCCTATCGACGCCCAGCCCGCGCAAGGCTGGATTGAGTTCACGCCGGACCAGTTCGAGGATTAGCCCGCTCCCACGCGCCCGCAAGATGCACGAAGCCGGCCTGCCCGGCCGGCTTCATCAGGTTCAAGCTGTTCGTGACCGGTTACTTGCCCACCCCGGCGTACTTCGTCATCGTGGAAACGAGCGTCGCGGCCGGCGGCGGCACGGCGACCATCCCGTTCAGCACGTCTTCCCGGTTCACCGTCTTGCCGTACAGATCCTTATCGGTGTCTTCGTCGGCGCGCAGTGTCGCGCCCTGTAGCGCGATGCCCGCGAAGACGCCGCGCGAACGGGACCAGGAAAGAATCTCGGCCCGCATCGTAATGTCGGTCTGCGCTTGCGAGTCGCGTCCGACCGGACCGGCGGCCACGGTCGCTTCTCCCCCCAAGGTGAACTTGCTGGAGAGCAGCCGGTCCATGCCGCGCTTGTTCATCACCAGCAGAACGATGTCCGTCTCCGAAGCGCCGATCTGAAAGCCGACACTGCCGCCTTCAATGCGCATGGCGACGGGCGCGCTCCAGCCCTTCTGGGTGCGGCAGGTCGCGAACCCGCGGCCGTATTTCGCACCGACGATAAAGCCTGCCTTCTTCATGCCAGGAATCAGGACCGCGCACCTCGAGCTCTTCAGCAGATCCCGGGGGATCGAACGGTCCGGCGTGTCCATGATTTCCCTGAACATGGAGGCAGCATCGTTGAGACGCCGATTGTCGGCCTCGCCTGCGCGCAGCATTACCGTCGCGGAAAGCAAGGCCAGAACGAGTGTCGAGGAAACGCGAAAACTCATATGCTCCAGCATGGACGATTTCCGCGTTACTTGCATGAAAAACCCCGCCGCAAGTTACTCAGCCCGCGGCGGGGTCCGAAATCACAGGAGAGGATGGTCTTCATCTTCTATGACGAGGCACGCGGCCAAAAAGATTCCCCGCCGTGCAAATATCGTAAATTTCGCCAATCGCCCGGCGCCGCGCGACCTCCGGCGGCTGACGGAGCCCGGCGTCTCGCCCCGTGCAACAGCCTGATCCGTCAGTGTTTCGCACCGCTGAAGGAGACCACCGGCGTGACGACATCTTCACTCGCGCCCGGATCGCCCGCCGCCGGTCCGTGCCAGACGCTGCCGCCGAATGTCGTGACAAAAATGGACCCCGGATGCGCCGGATCGGCAATCACGCGGTGGCCCCATTTGAAGTTGTAACCGTGCACGCGCGTCCAGGTTTCGCCGTGGTCCGTGGAACGCCAGACCGACGACTCGAAGCCGCAGGCGTAAAGCTGCGCGGGGTTCTTTGGATCGATGGTCACGTCGTAAACGTGCTGGTCGCGATGCAGCACCTGCTTCCAGGTCGCGCCGCCATCGGTTGACAGGAAGATGCCTCCGCCGGCGTCGCCCGCTTGGCCCCTGCGGCCCCAGGCCGCGAGATACAGCCGGTTGGCGTTGGCGGGATCCACCGTGAGGCCGTTCGGACCGTTGACGCCGTCGGGCAGCCGCACGCGCTCCCAGCTCTCCGCGCCATTGCGCGAGCGGTAAACGGCGCCGTCCCGGTCGTTGCCGATCGAGCCATCTTCGCTGCGGCGCGCGATCACGACGTACAGCGTCCCGTCGCCCGCCTGCGCCAGCCGCCAGGCAAACGGCTCATGGCCGGGCAGGCCGTTGTTCTTGAGGGTCCAGGTTGCACCGCCGTCGGCCGATTTGTAGACGCCGCGGCCGAAGCCGGCGACGTACAACACACGCGCGTTCTTCGGACTGCGCCGGTCGAGCAGGATATGCGTCGCCGCGGTTTGCGCCATGCCGCCCGTCAACGGCGTCCAGGTCGCGCCGCCGTCGTCGCTACGGCACACGCCACCGCGAAAGCGTTCGACCGGCGTGTGCCGCCACATCTTCGGGCGGGGCAGGTCGTGCGTCCCGCTCATCACCGCCCACACGCGCCCTTTCACCTGCGGATCGAACTCCATCCAGTAGGTCGTGTTCGACCACGCCCGGGGCACGCCGCGTCCCGAAGGCCGCCAACTGGCGCCGCCGTCGTCGCTGCGGAACAACCCGATGTCGGTGTAGCTGATGAACATACGGCGCGCGTCGAAGGGGTCGAAATGCACGCCGTAGGCCGTGGTCACGTTGAGCCCGGTGGTCGTGTAGCCGGACGCGCCGCTCTGGCGCGTGTAAACCGCTGCCCAGGTGTTGCCGCCGTCCGCCGTCTTCAGCGTCCGGCCCATGTCCGTGGCGTAACAAAGCTCGGGATGATCCGGCGAGACGGCCAGTTCGAGAGGATGCTCGCCCCAGTCCGGGCCGAGCGCCGGATCGATCCAGCCGCCCTGGTCGACGTTCGCCGCCGGCCGGTTCGCTTCATGCCACAAGTACGACCACGTCTTTCCGGAGTCCCTGGTCACGGCCACACCGAAGAAGGTTTGTGCGCCGCGCCGCAGACCGCTATAGGACGCATACGCGGATTCGGGGTGGTTCAGCGACGCCGCCACCGCGCGGATCCCCAAGCCGGGCAGCAGTTCGCGCCAGCTAAAGCCGCCGTCCAGCGACAGCCGCAAACCGCCGGGCGTCGCGGCGTACACGGCCAGTTTGCCGCCGTGCTCCGGGAAGCCCCCGGACACACTCTGGATAGCCCCGCCGGGAACGGGAACGCCTTCCCGCCAGGCGCCGTTTTCGCGAACCGCCAACTTTGTATTTCCGGCGACGTACAACGTCCGGTTGCCATGCGGCGAATGCGGATCGACGTAAATTGCCCGCGCCCCGTCGTCGAGCGTCGCCGCCGCGGTCCAGCTTGCTCCCTGGTTCGTTGACACCTTCAATGCGACCGCGCCGTTCTCGCGGAACGCCGCAAAGAGCGTCTTCGAGTCAGTGGGGTCGACGGCCAGCGCGAGAATCTGCCCGCTGGCGCCCGGGACCGTATCGAGACTCTCCTCGGCGTGGTCTCCCGAGATGATGACCTTGCGGACGTCGCGCGGATGCGGATAGACCAGGCTCCAACGCTGTCCGCCGTCAACGCTGCGAAAGAGACCGATCCCGTAGGCGTACATGGTTCCGCGCGTCGCCGGGTCGAAGGCGAACAAGGACGTCCGCCCGCGCAGGTTGAACATACGCCAGGATTTGCCGCCGTCGTGGGTGAGATACGAACCGGTCATATCGCAAGCCACGAAGGCGACGTTCGGGTCGTGCGGGCTGATGGCGGGCAGGAACTGCGCGCCCCCGCCGCCGGGACCGATGACGGCCCAGTGTTCCGGCCCCGCGGCCGCAACGGCCGTCCAAACTCCGGCCAAGGCTAGACACGGCAAAATCGCAAGCTTCGCGCTTCCCGGCATGGAATCCCCCATGGACGTCGATTGCAGTCTCTTTTTACTCTACAATGCAATTGTCGAATCAAGTCGTTTATTATCGATTACCGACGATTGACTGCGTAGAAAGGTTTGACTGGTTTGTTTTTGATTGCTATGCTCGCCCTTCGGCAGTACTGCTAAACCCCGGGCGGATGACGGACAACGGAGGCATTGCGCTATGTCTGACCGGTCGATCGATTTCCACACGCACCCCCTGCTCGTACGGGAAATGATTGCGCGCCATCCCGAGCTGGCCGACGCCGCGCGCAAGACGTTTTTCATCGGCAACACCTTTCAACCCCTGGAGACTTTCCACCTGGAATTGGACGCCGCCGGTCTGGACAAAGCGGTGATCGTGGCCGTGGATGCAACGACGGTGCGCGGCGCGACGCTGTACACCAATGAGCAGATTGCCGAGCTGTGCGCCATGAGCGACCGGCTGATCGGCTTTGCCAGCGTCGATCCCCACCAGAGCGGCGCGGCGGCGAAGCTGGAGACGGCGGTCCGGCAGCTCGGGCTGCGCGGGCTGAAGCTGGATCCGGCCATGCAGCAGTTCCGCCCCTCCGACCCGTCGGCCCACCCGGTGTATGAGAAGGCGGAAGAGCTGGGCATCCCGGTGCTCTTCCATGCGGGCATGAGCTGGGCGCCGGGGAGCCGCCTGGAATTCGGCCACCCGTTGCTGTTTGAGCAGGTGGCCATCGACTTCCCCAAGTTGAACATCGTGCTGGCCCACCTGGCGTGGCCGTGGGTGACGGAAGCCGTTGCGCTCGCCCTGAAATACCCGAACGTACACCTCGACACGTCGGCGCTCTACTTCGACAATCCGCGCGATTTCCTGCGTCACGCCATGACGCACGTTGTGCCGCCGTCGGTGTTCGAGTGCAGCCTCCGCGGACAGATCCTGTTCGGCTCGAACTACCCGCGGGTGGAGATCAAAAACATGGCCGCCGCCGTGCGCGCGCTCGGCTTCTCGACGGATTTCCAACAGTTGATTTTCGGCGGCAACGCCACACGCCTGCTGGGAGGCCTGGCATGATCGTCAAGCTGGAGCGCATCGAAGTTCAGTCGCGCCGGGATATGGAGATGATCGACATTACCAGCGAGATCGAACGCGTGGTGAAGGAGAGCGGCCTGCGGAACGGCGTAGTGCTGGCGATGACGGCTCATACGTCGGCCGGGCTGCTGGTGACCGAAGGCATCGAGTGCCTGGAGCGCGACGTGCTGGCGCATCTGGAACGGCTCGCGCCCAAGGAGCCGCCCGCGGACGCGTATCACTATTGGCACAACCGCTATCTCGATTACGACGGCCGGCTCGGCTTCAACGCGGGCGATCATCTGAAGAGCATTCTGGGCGGCGTAAACTGCTTTTTCCCGGTGGAAAACGGAGTCGTGGTGCGCGGCTCGCGGCAGCGCGCCTACTTTGTCGAATATGATGGACCGCTGGCGCGCACCGTGCTGATTCAGGTGCTGGGCGAGGGCGCCTAGCTGCGCGGACGAGCGGCGCGGGCGGGCAAGGAGTAGGATCTCGTCCAATAAGAAAGGCGCCCCGATGATCAAACCTGCCGCGTGGATGGTGCTGACCGGCTGGCTCGCGGCCTCGGCCGCTGCGCAAACCGTGATCGTCCGGCCGAAGACGATCGACGACGCTCTGCAAAATCCCGGCATCGGCATCCAGACCTTCCAGCGCTTCGCGGGCCAGGCGATCTATCCCGGACTGCGCTGGTCCGAAGTGGGCCCTGAAGGGCCGGTCGCCGACGCGCCCGGCAAAGTCGACTTCCCCGCCTCGACGGTCGCCTACGTGCGCTGGTTCTGGTCCCAGTTCGAGCCCGAGCGCAGCAAATATCGCTGGGAGATCCTCGACTCCGCGTTGCGCGAAGCCCGCAAGCATCACCAGACGCTCATGGTCCGGCTGATGCCCTATGACGAGAAGTCGCCCCTGCCCGAGTGGTACATCCAATCCGGCGCGAAGCGGGCCAACAAGCCTACGGACGCGGACGGCAAAATCTGGTCGCCCGACGCCTCCGATCCGCTCTACCGCCAGACCTGGAGCGAGCTGATTCGTGAGGCGGGCCGACGCTACGACGGTCATCCCGATCTCGATTCCATCGACATCTCGACGGTCGGCTACTGGGGCGAAGGCTGGGGCCCGCACCTGCCCGATTGGAGCGTTCAGCAGGAGTTGCTGGACGTCTACTTCGAAGCCTTTCCGCGCACGCCGAAGCTCGTCAATTTCGACGAGTTGCGCGCGCTCGTCTACGCGACGCGCCGTGGCGCGGGCTGGCGGCTGGACTGCTGGGGCGACATGGGCCGGCCCGGCAAGGGCAACTGGGCGCATATGCTGGACCTCTATCCCGAGCAGCTCGCGCGCGATCCCGGCCTGTACGATACCTGGCGCACGGGGCCGGTCTCGCTCGAAACCTGCGGCACGCCGCTCGCCTGGAAGCAGTGGGGCTTCGACCTGCAACCGATTTTCGAGCAGGCTCTGCGCTGGCACGCCTCGTCGATCAACATCAAATCCACCGCCATCCCGGAGGAGTGGAAGGCGCAGTTCGCCGAGTTCCAGAAGAAGCTCGGGTACCGCTTCGCCCTGCGCCGGCTGGAGCACGAGCGGACCGTGCGGGCTGGTTCCATGCTGCCGGTCAAGATGTGGTGGCAGAACAACGGTTCCGCGCCGCCGTACCACGAATTCCAGTTGGCCCTCGAATTCCGCTCCACGGGTGCGCAAGCGAAGTCCGCGGCGGCCAAGGCGATCCTGCCCGCCGACGTGCGCAAGTGGCTGCCGGGCGACGCCGTCTATGAGGGTTCGGTGTACGTCGACGCCGGTTTGCCGCCGGGCCGTTACGCGATGCGGGTCGCCATGTTGGATCCGCGCACCGGCGAGCCGGCGATCCGCTTCGCCATGGAGGGGCGCCAGGAGGACGGCTGGTACAACGTCAGCGAGATTGAAATCCAATGAGACCCGCACTTCGGCGGTAGCAAGGCTGTTTTGAATTACAAAAGAGAAAGCAAAGGATAATTTCAGAAAGCATAAGACGGTTTTCGTGCTAGGCTGAGGCGTAAAAGGAAAGGAGTGCCGCTTTGGATACCGCAAAGCTGCAATCAACGCCGGAACGGCTGGCTTCCTGGTTCAGGGAGCTGGCCGGCCAACAGCCGGTCTTCGCGGATCTGTTCAGTCCACCCCTGGACGGACAACTCCGGCGCGGTTACTGCCATACGCTTCGCGAGATCTGCCAGCAGCCCGACACCTGGGAGCAAACTGCGCAGGAGGTTGCTGGCCGTCTGGACGATTTGCGGGCGGCGCTGGAGGGCTGCAACTCGGTCGTGCTGACCGGGTCGGGCAGCTCCGAGTACGCCGCCGCGTGTTTGCACCCGCTGTTGCAGGAAGCGCTCGGCCTGCCCGCACAAACCGTCGACAGCGGTTCCATCCTGCTGCATGAGCGGGCGGCGCTGCCCCCGGGCGCGCTTTGCCTGATCTCGCTCGCGCGCTCGGGCGACAGCCCCGAAAGCACGGGTATCGTGGAGCTGATGCAGGCGATTGCGCCCGAAGTGCGGCACCTGGTCCTGACCTGCAACGCGCATGGCCAACTGGCCGGGCTCGCCGCGGAGAATCCGCGCATCCAACAGATCGTGCTCGATGAGGCGACCAACGACCGCAGCCTCGTTATGACGAGCAGCTTCACTAACATGGTGATCGCCGGCCGCGCGCTCGCCGCCCTGGACGATCCCCGGCGCTACGTGGCGGAAACCGAGGCCTTGTCGAACGCGGCGCGCTACCTTCTCCGCGAATACGCCGGCGCGCTGCACACGATCGCGAACGGGCCGTTCCGCAAAGCCGTCTACCTCGGCAGCGGCTGCCGCCACGGCGCGGCCCGCGAGTCGGCGCTCAAACTCCTGGAGATGCTGGACGGACGGCTGGCCAGCTTCGCCGAAACGTGTCTCGGCCTGCGGCACGGTCCGATGTGCGCCATTGACGATGCAACCCTCGTGGTGTGCTTCCTCTCATCCGACCCGCTGCGCCGCTCCTACGAGACCGATCTGCTGGATGAGTTGCAGCGCAAAGGCATCGGCTGGCAGCGGGTGATTGTCGGCTGCGGCATTCCGCCGGAGCTGCTGCTCGCGGGCGACGTTGGCGTCGAATTGCGCGGCGCCTGCGAACTGGCGGACGACGACCTGGCCGTGCTCGACGTTTTGGTGGGCCAGTTGATCGGCCTGTTCCGCTGCATCGGCGAAGGGATGAAGCCCGATTCGCCGTCGGAGAGCGGCGTGATCAGCCGGGTGGTGAACGACTTCACCGTGCACCGCCGCAGAGAACAGGAGCGGGGCGCATGAACATTGTTGTGATCGGCGAGCTGAACCCTGATCTGATCCTGCAAAACTACACGCGCTTCCCGGAGCCGGGCAAGGAAATCCTGGTGGAGGATTGTGTGCTCACGATGGGCAGCGCGAGTGCGATCTGCGCGATGGCCCTGGCCCGCCTCGGCGAACACGTGCGGTTTGTGACGAAAGTCGGGCGCGACCGCTATGGCGACTTCTGCGTCGGCCTGCTCCGGGACGCCGGCATCGATGTCGCCTGCATCGAGCAGGATCCGGCAGTCAAGACCGGCATCACGGTCTCAGTCACTTCGGCCCGCGATCGCGCGCTCATCACCTACCTCGGCGGCATGGGCGTTTACGACGCCAGCGAGGTCACGCCTGAAGTCTTCGCCGGTTTCCAACATCTCCACATGTCGGCGTATTTCCTGCAGACCGGTCTCCGGCCGCGCTTCGCCGGCCTCATGCGGATAGCCCGCGTCCACGGGCTGACCACGTCGCTCGACCCCGGTTTCGATCCGGCGGAGGCCTGGGACTGCGGCCTGCGCGAGACGCTGCGGGAGACCGATGTCTTCCTGCCGAACGAAGTGGAACTGCGCGGCATCACCGGCGAGCCGGACGAAGAACGCGCCGTGCGCAGCCTGGAGAACGGCCGCACACTGACCGTGGCGAAGCTCGGCGCGCGCGGCTGCCTGAGCGTCTGCGGCGGGCAGACATTCCAGCAGTGCGCCTTCCCCGTCAATGCCGTGGACACGACCGGCGCGGGCGATACTTTCAACGCCGGCTTCCTGCATACCTGGCTGCGCGGCCAGCCGCTGGAACACTGCCTGCGCTTCGCCTCCGCCTGCGGAGCGCTTTCGACCCTGGCGCCCGGCGGCATTGGCAACCAGCCCACCGAGACGCAGGCGCTTGAGTTTCTGCACGAATGCGCGGCCGTCTGCGGCGCTGCCGCGGACCCGCTGGTGTGATAGGAGTGATTCGTATGCAACCCGTGAAGAGAAGAACCGTATTTGCCCTGGCGGCCGGCGCCGTCGCTACCGGCTTCGCGGCGTCCGCCAAGGCGCGGGGCACACAGCCGGCGGCCAACGAGCCGGGTTTGGACCTGCGCGATTTCGAGCCGCGCAGCATGTTGCACGTGCCGGAGACCCATGTGCCGAAGGCGCGCTTCCCGCTGATCGACATCCATACGCACCTCTCCTTCGCGGCGCAAAGCAAGAACGGCGTCGCGCTGGGCGAGGAGCTGACATGGCTGGCCGAGCCCGCCGAAGCGCTGGCGATTATGAACCGCAAAAACCTGCGCACGCTCGTCAACGTCACGGGCGGCGTCGGTTCGGGACTGCGCGCCGCCGTCGCGAAGTTCGACCGCGCCCATCCCGGCCGCTTCCTCACCTTCACTGAACCCTGGTACAGCCGCGCCGCCGACCCCGGTTATGCGCAGTTCCAGGGCGACGAACTGGCGCGCGCGCACGCCGACGGCGCCCGCGGCCTGAAGGTGCTGAAGGGTCTCGGCCTGTACCTGCGCGAGCGCGTCACCGAAGGCCCGCTGGTGAAGGTGGACGATGCGCGCTTCGACCCGATGTGGGAAGCGGCCGGCGCGCTGAAGATGCCCGTGGCCATTCACATCTCCGACCCGGAGGCGTTCTTCCTGCCCATCGACCGCTTCAACGAGCGCTGGGAGGAGCTGCACGTGCATCCCGACTGGTCCTTCCACGGCAAGGACTTTCCCAGCAACGTGGAACTGCTCGAAGCGCGCAACCGGGTCTACGCCCGGCATCCGAAAACGCAGTTCATCACGCTGCATGTAGGCAACGATGCGGAGAATCTGGGCTACGTCGCCGAGTGCCTGGACCGGTTCCCGAACATGCACGTCGACATCGCCGCGCGCATCGGCGAGCTGGGCCGCCAGCCGCGTACGGCGCGGAAATTCTTCGACAAATACCAGGACCGCATTCTCTTCGGCACCGACGCCACGCCGCATGCCGAGAGCTTGCCGCAGCAGTTCTATAACGACGCGCTCTACGAGACGTACTTCCGCTTCCTGGAAACCGAAGACGAGTACTTCGACTATGCGCCGGCCAAGGTTCCGCCGCAGGGCCGCTGGCGCATTTACGGGCTCGGGCTGCCGGAGCAGATTCTGAAGAAGGTCTATTACCAGAACGCCGAACGCCTGCTCGGCCTCTGACGTTTCGCGTGGGCGCTCCAGCGCCCGCCACTTTGATGAACTCCCTTGGAGGAGGCGTGCCAACCATGCGCAGACGGGATCTGCTGAAATGCGCCGCGGCGCTCGGCGTCGTGCCCGGCCGGCTGTACGCCGACGTGCCCACGCATCTTTGGGCCGGCTACGATTTCGGTTGCGGCCCGCGGCCGGCCGAGCGTCTGAACCAGGGACCGTTCGGCATCGAGCAGGACGACGGCTGGTTCACGCTCTGCGGCACCACTGCCTCCGAGCAGCCTGTGCCGAATTTCGGCCTGGGCCTGGTCGGCTACACGTGGGAAGAGTCGGGACCGTCGATCGCCGCGCGCGAGGGCCGCGAGACGCTGGAGGCGCACGTCGAGAAGATGGCCAGCCTGCCCTTCGTCGATGTGCTCTACATCCGCTGCGACTGGCGCGACGTGCAGCGGCGGCCCGGCCGGCTGGACCTCAATCCCGTCTGGCCGCTGACCTTCGATGCCGCCCGGCGCCACAACAAGCGCGTCGCCTTTCGCGTGATGCTCTCCAACACGGTCGGCCAGCCGAAGTATCTCGCCATGCCCGATTTCGTCCAGGCCAAAGTGCCCATCGTCGAGATCGGCTCGCTGCCCGGCGAAGGCGGCGGGCCGTTTCGCGAGCCGCGCTACGATCATCCGGAGTTTCAGAAGGCGTTCCGCGAATTGATCGAGTTGCTCGCCGCCGGGTACGATCGCAACCCGCTGGTCGAGTGGATCGACGTGCTGCAATACGGCTTCTGGGGCGAGTCGCACACGGGCGGCCTGCCGAGTCCGTTCCCCGATTACGCCACCGCCGAGCGCACCATGGTCGCGATGACACGCTTGCAGATCGACACGTTCCGCCAGGCGCAACTCGCCGTCAATACGCAGCCAGACATCAGCAACGTCGGCAACCGCGAAGTCGTGGACGCCTGCGTCCGCTCCGGCGCGTGGCTGCGCTCGGACAGCATCCTGGTGGAGGAGCCCGAACAGATCGAGGCGCTCGCCAATCGCCCGCCGTGGCTCGCCACGATTCTGGAGGACGGCTATTTCCGCCGTTACGACACAGCCGCGCCCGGCTACCTGCCGCGGGACCCCGCGGGCGTCAACATGCTCGAAGCCTACATGCTGCACGTGCTCGACATCGGTTCCAACTACTGGTCGCTGTGGACCGAGACCGCGAACCTCGAAAAGTACAACCAGCTCCATCCGCGCGGTTTCGCGAAGCTGCGCCAGCGCCTCGGTTACCGTGTGCGGCCGTCGTGGGTGTGGCAGCGCAAACGCTACGGCGCCAACGAACTGGTCGTGGCCTTTGCCAACGATGGCGTCGCGGGCGTGCCTGGCTTATTGCGCGTGACGCTGGAGACGGCGGACCATCGCACGCTCGTCTCCGGTTGCCTGGACGCGGGCCAGCCTTACGGCGGACGCATCCGTGAAGCGGCTTTCGCCGTTCCGCGGGAGCTGGAAGGGCACGCCGTCTTTCTGCGGGCGGAGCTCGAAACGAAAGGCGGCGTCCGGCGCCCGGTCCGCTGGGCCTGCGAACAGCCGCTGGAGGCGGACGGGGCGTTTCGCGTCACGATCAAAAAGCAATCGGACACCGACTGGCGCAAGTCGATCTAAAGCGGTTTTGGTTTTTCTGTAGACACTCAGACTGCCGGCGCAGACCTGCCGCCTCGCCACGGGGAAGTGCCGTGTAACGGAGCCGCGACCGTGAGGGAGCGGTTGTATCCCATTGGCTATCCGCCGCTTGCAGCATGAGCGCTCTTTTCATTCTCGGTGCCGGGAGTCTGCATCCGTTTCAGGGCTTTGCCGGGACGGCGTCAATCCGGTCTACGCTAATTCCGAAACGGCCCTGGCTCGCTCACGTGTGCGCTCAGCCGAGCAGGCTCCAGCGCGTGCACCACAGCGCCAGCGTCAACTGGCAGCAGGCCACGGCGGTCAGTGCGATACGCCCGCCCGCCTTGCCAAAGCGGCGCGACCACAGAATCACCGCCACGGCGACCGAGCCGACGCTCAGCAGCGATCCGATCCGTCCACCCCACTGCGCCAGTTCAAGGTCGCCGGGGATGCCAAAGACAATCGCCAGCGGATCGCGCAGGTAGCTGGCGAAGCCCATGATCGCAACGGTGAAGGCGAGCGACGCCAGCCACGCCCAGCCGTGCGCGGCCCGCACCCGGCTGTCGACTTTGAGTCCCAGGAACCGGATCCGCAAGGCCATCACCGGATACGCCAGGAACGCGATCACGACCCCAAGACCCGCCAGGCCCGCCAGTGCAAGCTGAACGCCGGGACTCAGGAACACGGACACGCGCTCGAAGGCGCTCGCCGGATTCGCAGAGAGAAACGCCAGCTCCGGGGCACCGCTTTTCGCCGGCCGGAAGACCAGCAGGTCCTGACCGCGCACTTCGCGGTACACCCACGGCTCCGTCTCGATGAAGTGCAGCGGCGCCGCGAGCCCCATGCCGCTTACGGCGAGACGGTTCACGCCTTCCCGCGTGATGGACATCGTGCTGGCCAGCGCCACCAGACGCGCGGGCGTCCGGCGCGGCAGCCGCGTTGAGACGAACCAGCCCGAGCAGGCCGCCGCGCGTTGCGCCGCGCCATCTAGGACCTTTGGCATCGTGAGCGGAGGCTGCGGATAGTAGCGCTCCAGAAACGCCTTGTAGACTTCGTTCCGCGCCGGCGCGCCCGTGTCGGAATTGAAGCTGATGAACAATCCCGTATTCGTCTCCGGGAATAGCGCCATCAGCGAATGAAACCACAGCGTGTCGCCGCCGTGGCCGTACACGCGCGGCGCTGCGGGCCGCAGCTCATACAGGCCGTGCAGCCACGCGCCCAGTTGCGGCGCCGCCCGGTACAGCGGCTGATGCATCTCCTGCGCCGCCCAGTCTGGCAGGATCCGCTCATCGCCCAGCCGCCCGTCCTGCAAGTGCGCGAGCATATACCGCGCCATCGCCGCCGCCGAGGCCGAAGCGCCCCCGGCCGGCGCCAGCGGGACATACTCGAAGCCTTGCGGCTGCAGTTCGCCATTCCGCCAGCGGTAGCCCGTTGCCACCTGCGCCGCCAGCTCTGGAGGAACGGGCTGCTCGACCGTCGCGTTCGCCATCCCCAGCGGCTTCAGGATGCGGCTCTCGACATACCGCTCCCAGGTGACATTCGAGATGCGCTCGACGATCAATCCGGCGAGCGCGGCGCCGTAGTTCGAGTACGACACGAGTTCGCCCGGCTTGCGGACGAGGATTGGAGTGATCTCCGTCAGAGCGTCCCGGAGCGTGCCCTTGTACGGCTGATGACGGAACAGGCCGATTGCCGGCACGTCGTCGTAGCCCGGCGTGTGCGCCATCAGGTCCCGCACGGTCGGCGCGACTTTCCACGGGGACGGGACGGACAGATCTTCCGGAATCAACTGATCGACGGAGGCGTTCAGATCGACGCGTCCCTCCGCGTTGAGCTGCATCACGGCGGTCCAGGTGAGCGTCTTGGTCACCGACCCGAGGCGGAACAGCGTACGCTCCGGGTCCACGCGCTGGCCTTTCGCAATGTCCGCGTAACCGTAGCCGCCGAGCAGCAGCACCTGCCCGTCGCGCACCACGGCGACCGTCATCCCGCTCAAGTGATGCGCCCGCTCCAGGCCCGCGTACAGCCCGTCGAAAAACGTCGCCAGCTCGTTCGGATCGTGCGGCCCGGGCTGCGCCGGAGCCTGCGCAGCGGCGAGCGCCGCCATCATGCCGGCGGTCAACACAATCCGGACGCATCGCGCCATTGCGGAAGAACGCCGCATCAACTGAACGGGCATGAAGCTATTGTTCCACGCGCTGGACCCAGGTCGAGCCGGGATTTTGCGCCGCCATGGTTGCCGGAGCAATCGGTACCCGATTTAGCGCGGCGCCGGCTCCGCGGCGTGCTTCTCCGGGGGTGCGCCGGAAACGCGCCGGTAGACGGTCGTGAAGTCGCCCTTGTCGGCGGACGTGATCATCGTCGACGTCGAGTAACTTCGCGAGCCGGGCGCACTGCGATCCGGGCTGGGCTCAGCCGAGGGCACGGCCGGCTCGCCGGTGTGCGTTTCGCTGACCAGTTTCTTGCCGCCCTTCTTCGCCGGCGGCCGCGCGTCGATGCGGTCGATCTCGCCCTTCGGGATCGCGGTCTGCTGGTTCTTGATGACAACGATCAGGTTCGTGTCGGTGGCGTCGGCGTAGAGCGCCGTCCGCGGCTGGGCCGAACCTTGCATGTAGATTCTCAACTCCGACCCGCCCGCCAGGTCCTTCACCTTGTTCCAGTCGTCGCCGGCGAGCAGCGGCAGAGCCAATAGCGCCGGCACAATGAGCAGTCGCAGAGACATGGTGATCCCTCGCTTGCCGGGATCATACCATGCGCTCCCGCCCGTCACGCATGGTGGGGCGGAATTCATTCCGCGCGGGACCTCGGTCCCGCCCATCTTTGCCTTGCGGGAATGAATTCCCGCGCGGACTGGAAATCCGCCCCACCGCGTCAATACTTCGGCGTCACGCCGAGATTGAAGAACAGGAACGAGTAGATGTCCGCCGTCGTCTCCAGCGTCTTCGTCGTGCTGCTGGCATGGTGCCCGGACTGCGTGTCGATGCGGATCAGCAGCGGCGTCTCGTGGCTCGCCTTCTCCTGCAGCGTGGCGATGTATTTGAACGAGTGCGCCGGCACCACACGGTCGTCATGGTCGGCCGAGGTGACCAGCGTCGCCGGATACTTCGCGCCCGCGCGGATGTTGTGCAGCGGCGAGTAGGCGTAGATCGCCTTGAACTGCTCGGGGTCGTCGCTCGAGCCGTAATCGGAGATCCAGCCCGCGCCGATCGTGAACTTGTGGAAGCGCAGCATGTCCATCACGCCCACCTGCGGCACGGCGGCTTTGAATAGCTCCGGACGCTGGTTGATCACGGCGCCGATCAGCAGCCCGCCGTTCGAGCCTCCGTTCACGGCCAAGTGGTCGGGCGAAGTGTACTTGTTCGCGATCAGCCATTCGGCCGCGCCGATGAAGTCGTCGAAGACATTCTGCTTGTGCAGCTTGGTCCCCGCCTCGTGCCACTTCTCACCGTACTCGCCACCGCCGCGCATATTCGCCTGCGCGTAAACGAAGCCCTGCTCCAGCAGCGCGACACGCAACGCGCTGAACGACGGGTTCATCGTGATGTTGAAACCGCCGTAGCCGTACAGCAGCGTGGGGTTCGTGCCGTCCAGCTTCAGGCCCTTTTTATAGATCAGGAACATCGGGACCTTGGTCCCGTCCTTGCTCGTGTAGAAGACCCGCTTTTCTTCGTAGTTGCCCGGCCGGAAGCCTGGAATCTCGGGCGTGCGGAACACCGAACTCTTCCGCGTGGCGATGTCGTAACGGAAGATGGTCGGCGGATAGTCGAACGACGTGAACGTGTAGAAGACGAACTTGTCGTCGCGGTTGCCGCCGAAGCCGCCCGCCGTGCCGAGCCCCGGCAACTCGATTTCATTTTCGAGTTTGCCCGTGAGCGAATAGACCTCGGCGCGTGTGGTGACGTCTTTCAGATATGTCACGAAGAGCTTGCCGCCCGACGTCGCCGAGCCTTCCATCGCTTCGGGCTTTTCGGCCACAATCGTCGACCACGGAGCGGCCGGCTTCGCGGGATCGAAGAGCAGGACCTTGCCGTTCGGCGCCTCATGATTCGTCCGGACCAGGAACTTCGCGCCCACGTTGTCGATCGGGCCGTACTCGTCTTCGCCAATCCCGGCGACAATCGGCGTCCACGTCTGCGTGCCCTTGGTCAGATCGCGGAAGAAGAGCGCGTTGCCCTTCTTGCCCGTGCTCGGATCGCTGACCGTGAGGAACGCATAGCGCTCGTCCTCGGTGGTCCACACGTTGTGGTAGCCCATCGGATGCGCCTTGTCTTCGTAGATCAACTGGTCCGCGGACTGCGGGTCGCCGAGGCGATGGTAGTACACCGTCTGGTTCTCGTTTTTCGACGAAAGGTCGTGCCCGCCCACCGGCTCGGGATAGCGGCTATAGAAGAAGCCCTGGCCGAACCACGCGGCGCCGGAGAACTTAATCCACTGCAGATGATCCGGCAGCACCTTGCGCGTGGCGACTTCCAGCACATACGCCTCGACCCAATCCGAGCCGCCCTTGGAGAGCGTGTAGGCGGCGTACTTGCCGTCCTTCGAAAGGTCGAGCGAAAGCAGTTGAACCGTGCCGTCCGTGGAGAACTTGTTCGGGTCGATCAGGACTTCCGGCGTTCCGTTCAGGCCCTTCTGGATGTAGATCACGCTCTGGTTCTGGAGCCCGTCGTTCTTGGAGAAGATGAAGTTCACGCCCTTGCGGAACGGCGCGCTGTACTTCGGGTAGTTGAAGAGCTGTTCCACGCGTTTCCGGACCGCTCCGCGGTACGGGATCCGGTCGAGGTAGCCGAAGGTGACGGCGTTTTCGGCCTTCACCCACGCGGCCGTCTCGGCCGAGCGGTCGTCTTCGAGCCAGCGGTACGGGTCGGCGACCTTCACGCCATGATAGTCGTCCACCTGGTCGCCCTTGCGGGTCTGGGGATAATTCAATTCCTGAGAAAAGACAGGCATCAGCATTCCAAAAACTGCGGCAGCGGCGGCCACCGGAGCGAGCGGCAGATGGGCGTGTAACATGCGGGCATGTTCCTTTGTAGAGCTTCGCGGCGCAGGTAAGCGCGCGGCACGGGCATTCAGCGTTGATCGTAACACCGTCGCACGCGGGGGCGGGGCGGAGCTTGCCGAAAGGGCAGTGGCGCCGATCAAATCTCCGATCGGGCGACAATACGCCCGGATGCCAGCATTTCCATATTCTGAATCGGACTGACGAAACAAACAGCGCTAGCCAAGGCCGACCGGGGCATTTCGTTAATCGCCCGCAGTCGTCTGAGGAGTTGTGAAACGGGATTCCGAAACACCTCAACCCAGCGATTGCCGGGCCTTCCAGCAGTACTTCAAAACTCATCGTTTCTGCAGCACAAAACGTCATCGGCCTCGTTTGCGAGAGCGCCCCTGTTCAGGTACGAGTCCATGCGAGCAGATGTGCGAGAACCAGTAATGTGGTTATAATTCGGGCGGGTCAGTTACGAATCGATCAAAACCGGATTGGTCCGTCCGATATGAAACGCATCCACCGCGACTATACGAAGTTCGAATCCCTGACTCTTTTCTGCGCACTCCAGCCCCAAGCAGGTGAGGATCCTCTGCGTGATCCAACACGTAGGAAATCTTTTCTTGCGCAGATTGACGCTGGTTTAGACCGGGCGCTGAACTCAGAGTCAACCCTACACGGCCTGCGTGTGCAGGCTTTGTTCGAACATATGGTCGCTAGCTTCCGGTCGGTGAAGCTGCTGAAGCAAGAGGATTCTGGCGAGTGTTATGGCGATGGCATTCGCGTGCCTGATTACATGGTTGTCACCGCGAACGACGAATGCCTGCTCATCGAGGTGAAGAACCACTACAGCACGGACGCCGCGGACCCGTTTCGATTGAGGCAGGAAGACCTCCGAAAGCTTCGCACTTACGCCACCCTTGTTGGGATGCCGTTACGTATCGCCGTCTACTGGGCACGCTGGAACACTTGGACTTTGAACGATCCGGCACGATTCAATGAAAGCAGTCGGTTTGCAGAACTTAGGTTTTCTCAGGCGCTGAAAGAGAACTTCATGATCGACCTCGGAGATTACACAATCGCGACTCGCTACCCGTTGGTATTGCGGATGATCACAGATGCCTCCAAGCCTCGAAGGGTCGATGCAGACGGGAGAGCTAAGTTTACGGTTGGAAGGGTCGAAGTGCTTTGCGGCGGGCGCGTTATTCGGGACAAAACCGCGGCGAACCTAGCAATCCGTTTCATGTTTGGCGGAACCTGGGATTATAGCGGACCGCATGCGGAGTTTGATCTTGAAGACAACCTGTACGCCGTGGTGCACGTGTTCGAGCCGAAGCAGAAGACACCCGAGCAGGGTTTTGAGTGGATCGGCTCGCTAAGCTCGATTTTTTCGCAGCGATATAACATGCTCACGTTGCGAGCAGATGGCAGCGTTGCGTCCCTCAAACGGCTTGATGATCCGTGGCGAGTTGGCCCCATGATTCCTGACAACTTCAGGTCGGAAGACCTCCCGCTGTGGTGCTTCAGGATCCGCCCCAACCTAGACTGATTCCTGGGCACATGCTTCAGCCCCTGTGAATTGCCTGAAGGACGCCTCCCGGAAGCTCGCGAGAGTTTCTGTTCAGTACGCCCCAAATGACTACTACCACTGCCCTGACCCGCGCGGCTCATTCGAGGCGCACTCCACTGTTGGGCAAAAGGTGTGCGCTAGACGGTCGCTTTGAGCAAACGATTTTGTGTCGAAGCTTACCTTTGCGAAACACTCTTAAGCGAATCCTTTTCGCCTGAAGCGTTCGATCCTGGCCGCCGCGTTGCGCTTACGGGATTGCGCCAAGTCAAACGCCGTCCGCATGCGCAACCAGAAATCGGCCTCGCCGCCGAGAGCCGCTTCCAGGCGCAGAGCCATGTCGGGCGTGATGGTGGACTGACCGCCGATGACGCGATAGAGTTGCTGGCGCGTGACGCCGAGGCCCGCGGCCGCGTCTGCCACGGAGAGTCCCAAGTCGTCGAGATTGTCCTTCACCAACAGACCGGGATGAGCCGGGGTCTTCATTCGCATGACTGGAAATCCCTCAGCGAGAATCCACGGGGATTCACGCCGGCGCCATCGACGATAACAAAACGCAATTCGCCAGTGGCAACGGGCCGCGTGCCCATTTCTCATTCTCAGCACCGAACCCCGAACGTCAGAGAGGGGGCATGCCACGAGCGTCATCGACAAGAGGCCGCCACCACTCCCTTACGGTCGCGGCTCCGTTTCGAGGTTGTGCCTTCGCCACAAAGTTCAACCCACGTCCCAGCAAAGAGCCGCGAACGGAGAGAGCGGTCCTCTTGCACGCTGTTGCGACGTCGCGAGTTCGATTTGCGCCGCGAGGCTGGGTGGTTCCTGCTGCGCCTTGAAACGCAGCGCCACTTTCCACAGGACCGCTCTCTTCGTTCGCGGTTCCGTGCTGAAGCTACGCCCCCCGCAGGTTCAACGCATTTCCAGCACCGGCCCGCCGTGTCAAAAAAGAACCCGTCATCCGCCTGATAAACTGGTTACTTATGACCCTCGAAGAACTCGAGCGGGCGTATGACGAGCTCCGCCAGCAGTCGGAAGCTGTGCGGAGCTATCTTTGACGTCCCTCGCAAACGCCAGCAACTCCAAAAAATTGAAGAGCAGATCTCCGCGCCCGACTTCTGGAACAACACCGAAGCGACGCAGCCGGTCATGCAGGAACGCAAACGCCTGGAGTCCGCCATCGCCGACGAAAAGCAGATCGCATCGCTGGTGAGCGACGCCGACACGCTGTTCGAGCTCGGCCACGAGGGCGAGGACGTCGTCGGCGAGCTCTCCCAGGAGATTGAAAAGCTGAAGCATCTGGTCGACCACGTCGAGACCAGCATGCTGCTCTCGGGCGAGAACGACCGGCTGGGCGCCATCGTGACCATCCACCCCGGAGCGGGCGGCACGGAGAGCCAGGACTGGGCCGAAATGCTGCTGCGCATGTACCTGCGCTGGGCCGAGCGCAACGGCTTCCCGGCGGACGTGACCGACCGGCTGGAGGGCGAGGGCGCGGGCATCAAGAGCGTCACGGTGGAAATCGACGCCACGGGCGCATTCGGCCTGCTGCAATCGGAAATCGGCGTGCACCGTCTGGTGCGCATCTCGCCGTTCGACGCCAACGCGCGCCGACACACCTCGTTCGCCTCGGTCTTCGTCATCCCGTTGATCGACGACACGGTGAAGATCGACATCCGCACCGAAGACCTGCGCATCGACGTCTTCCGCGCCTCGGGCGCCGGCGGCCAGCACGTGAACCGGACCGAGTCGGCGGTGCGCTTCACGCACATTCCCACGGGCATCGTGGTGCAGTGCCAGACCGAGCGTTCGCAGCACAAGAACCGCGCGACGGCGATGAAGCAGTTGCGCGCCCGCCTGTACGAATACGAGATGGCCAAGCGCCGCGCGGCGGAACAGAAGATTGAAGACACGAAGTCGGCCATCAACTTCGGCAGCCAGATCCGCAGCTACGTGTTGGCGCCCTACCGCATGATTAAGGATCTGCGCTCGCGCCTTTCGATCGGCGACGTGGACCGCGTGCTCGACGGCGATCTGGAAGATCTGATCCACGCCTATCTGGTGTGGAAGAAGACCGGCAAGACGGCCGGCGAAGCGGGCGGCGACCTGGACGAAGAGTAAAGCAGACGCCCGCCCCTCACGGCGCGAGACGCGAGCGGAGCGGGCCGTGGAGTTTTCTTGCATTCGATTGATCCAGCGGAGATGGCGCGCGCGGCGGAGATCCTGCGCCGCGGAGGTCTGGTGGCGTTTCCCACCGAGACGGTTTACGGCTTGGGCGCCGATGCGACCAACGCAACGGCGGTGCGCCGCATTTTTGAAGTGAAGCAGCGTCCCGCGAACGACCCGTTGATCGTGCACGCCGATTCGGAAGAGATGGCGCGCGAATACGCCGCCGTGTGGCCCGCGGGCGCGAGCGAGCTGGCCGAACGTTTCTGGCCCGGTCCGTTGACGCTGGTGCTGCCGAAGAAGGCCAGCATTCCCGACGACGTCACCGCGGGACTCCCCACCGTTGGCATTCGAGTGCCCGCGCATCCCGTCGCGCTGGAACTGATCCGCACCGCCGCGCTGCCCATCGCCGCGCCCAGCGCGAACCGCTTCATGCAGCTTTCGCCAACCACCGCCGCGCACGTGCGCAATGGGCTGGGCGACGGTGTCGATCTGATTCTCGATGGCGGTTCGACGCCCGTGGGCATCGAGTCGACGATTGTCTCGCTCGCCGGTCCGCACCCCGTGTTGCTGCGGCCGGGCATGATTTCCAAGGAAGAGTTGGAAGAAGTTCTCGGCGACGTCGCGGAGCCCGGTCACGTGAGCGGCGCGCGGCCCGCGCCCGGTATGTTTCATCGCCACTACAGCCCGCGCACACGGCTGCTGCTGATCGCTCCGGGCGAGCGCCCGGTGGGCGGACGCGGCGTCGTCATGTCGCATCGCGCGGACGCGCCGGACGTGCTGGCGATGCCCGCAACGCCGAAGGGCTACGCCGCCGCGCTGTATGCGACGCTGCACGAACTGGATGAGCAAGGGCTCGACTGGATCGCCGTGGAGCGCGTGCCCGAAGGCGCCGCTTGGGCGGGCATCCGCGACCGCCTGACGCGCGCCGCCGCCCGCGGCTAGAGCGGTTTTGGTTTTTCTGTAGACACTCAGACTGCCGGCGCAGACTTGCCGCTTTAAAGCGGAGATGTGCCTTGAAACGGAGCCGCGACCGTGAGGGAGCGGTTGTATCCCGTTGGCTATCAGCCGCTTGCAGCGTGACCGCTCTTTTCATTCGCGGCTCGGTGCTGGGAGTCTGCATCCGTCTCCCGGCTCGGCAGGGACGGCGCCCATCCGGTTTACGCTAATTCCGAAACTGCTCTGCGCATTGGGGCGGCTCTCCAGAACCCGCTGTGTGAAGTAATCTCGTTCGGCGCCGGTTGCCACGGTCATACTCCTCGCTTGCGGCCGTCGCTCCGTTTTCCGCCGGGCGCACAATAAACTAGAAGTCTCATGCCGGTACCGAACGCGGCGTCCGTGCTGCACGAACCGCTGCTGCTGAACCTGCTCGGCCACGCGGCGGGCACGCTCATTTTCGGCATTTTCCTGGTTCTGCTGTGGCGCGATCGCGCCGGGCAGAGGCTGCGCGGCGGACGTTTGTCGCTGCTCTCGGGCGCGCTGGCGTTCCTGTGGAATGCCGGTTCCATCGTCGCCATGGGCATCCCGGCGACGCGGCCCGCGTTGATGGTCGTGCTGGCGGCCGCGCTGAGCCTGCTGCCCGCGTGCCTGCTGGATCTGCTGCTGGCCGGGCGGCTGCGCTGGCTCGCACGCGCGGGCTACGCGCTCAGCGCCGTGGCCATTGTGCTGCACACCGTGGAGCCGCTGTTCGCGGGATGTGCGTTCGGCGCCGGAGGGCTGCACCGGGTGACGCTGATCGTCACCTCCATCGGCTTCGCCATCCTGACGGGCATCGCCGGAGTGGCGCTGCTGCACGGCGTGCATGCGGAGAAGCGTCCGCTGGTGACGCGCACCGTCGCCGCCATGGCGCTCTTTCTTTTCGCGCTCTCCTTCGCGCACTTTCAACCCGCCGGCGCGCACAAGGGCTGGCTCGCCGAGTTGGTGATCCATCACGCCGGGCTGCCCGCCGCGCTGTTTCTGCTGATGCAGGATTATCGCTTCCTGCTGCTCGACGCGTTTCTGCGTTTCCTGGCCAACATCCTGCTGGCGGCGGGCTTCACCTGGGGCTTGTGGCGCGCCGGCTGGCTGCATTTGCAAAATGTGGAGCCGGGTGAGGCGGCGCTCTCGCTGCTGGGCGTCTGCGGCGGGCTGATTCTCTATGCCCTGGCGCGCGAGCCGCTGCAGCTAGGCCTGACCCGGCTGGTCTTCCGCCGCCGGCCGCTCGAACCGGTGCTGGGACGTTTGCGCGAGCTGCGGTATGCGGACGAGGACGCCTGGCGCGATACGGCGGCGTCGATTGTTGGCGACTTCTTCGGAGCACCGGCGCGCGTTGCCGCGGAAGCGACGGACGGCGACAGCGCGCGCGGCGGCGTCAGCGTCCGCATCAACGCCGAGCTGCAAATCGTTCTGGGCCGGCGCTCCGGCGGCCGCCGCTATTTGAGCGAGGACCGCGAGGCGCTCGCGTCGATGGCGGCGCTGCTGCGTTCCGGCCTGGAGCAGTATCGCGAAATGGAGCTGAAGCGCCTGGTCTCCGAGGCCGAGCTGAAAGCGCTGCAGGCACAGATCCATCCGCACTTCCTCTTCAACGCGCTCAACACGCTCTATGGGTTGATCCCGCGCGAAGCGCGCGGCGCACGGGCGACGGTGCTGAACCTCTCCGACCTGCTGCGCTATTTCCTGCGCGCCGGCGACACGCTGATCCCGCTCGAAGAGGAGATGCGCATCGTACGCGCGTATCTGGAAATCGAGGGCCTGCGGCTCGGAGCGAAACTGAAAGTCGTGGTCGATACGGAACCCGATGCTCTGCGCGCCAAGGTCCCGGCGCTGAGCGTTCAGCCGCTGGTGGAGAATGCGGTGAAACACGCCATTTCGCCGAATCCCGAAGGTGGCGAGCTGCGCGTGACGGCGTACGTCGCGGGCGAAAACGTCGAGATCGCGGTGGCCGACAGTGGCGGCACGTTCGCGCCGGAAGGCGACGCGACGCACGGGCTCGGCGTCGGTCTGGAGAACGTACGGAAGCGCCTGCGGCTGCACTTCGGCGAGGCATCGGACGTCCGCGTGACCACGCGCGACGGTGAAACGCTGGTCCGCTTCCGCGTGCCGCTGGCCGCGCCGGAGGCAAGCGCGAGATGAGAATCCTGATCGCCGACGACGAGCCCGTGGCGCGCCAGATTCTGCGCGAGCTGCTGGAGGAATGCGCAGGTGTCGAGGTCGCGGGCGAAGCGGCGGACGGTCCCGCCACCGTCGCGCAAGTGGCGGCGCTCGATCCCCACGTTGTCCTGCTGGACTTGCAGATGCCCGGGCTCGATGGCTTCGCCGTGGCGCGCCGGCTGCGCGGGCGGCCCCTGCCGCTGGTGATCTACGTGACCGCCTTCGAGACGCACGCCCTGGAAGCCTTCGAAACCGGCGCGCTCGATTATCTGCTGAAGCCCGTGCGCAAAGAGCGGCTGGAGGCGGCGCTCGCGAAAGCGCGCGTGCAACTCGCGGGCCTGCATCCCGCCGCCGCGCCGGTCACTGCCGAAGAAGCTTCCAGGCCCGAGCCCGCGCGGCGCATCGTCGGCCGGACGTCGCCCGTAGGAGGCGTCGCGGGCGGCGAGTTGCATCTGGTGGACCCCGCGGACGTAGTCGCCTGCCAGGCGCGCGACGAAAGCACGCTGCTGCACACCGCGCGCGGACGTTACTATTCGGATCTCAGTTTGAAAGAGCTCGCCGGCCGTCTGCCGGCGCCGCCATTCCGCCGCATACACCGCTCGACCATCATCAACACCGATCACATCCGCACCATCGTGCCGCTGTCGTCGCGGCGCTGGATGCTGCGCATGTCGAACGGTCTCGAAGTGGTGGTCAGCAAGCGCATGGCCGCGCAAGTACGCGAAGCCGCGGGCTGGTAGACCGCCTTATTGCACTTTGGCCGACTGGTGCGCGATCATCTGCCACTGGCCATGCCGTTTCGCGAAGACGTGCAGGATGGCGAGCGTGGCGGGCACCTTCGAATTGTTCGGCCCCAGCGTGAGCACGTCCACGCGCCCGATGAGCATGGCCGATTCCTTGCTCAATATCTGGATGCGCGGCGTGGCGGGATACTCGGCGCGGTAGTAGTGCATCTTGCCGTCCTTCATCTTCTGGATGTAGCTCGCCTTCGTGTCGCTCGCGCCGTTGGAATGCGTGTAGGTGAGATCGTCGCCCAGAACCTTGTCGAGCAGCGCATAATCGAGCGTCGTGATGCCCTGCGCCCAGCCCTTTTCGGCGGCCAGCACGGCGGCCTCCTCCTTGTCGGCGGCCAGAAGCGAGGGAACGGCCAGCAGGGCCGCGAAAGAAAGAGCCAGCAGGCTGCGTCGAATCATGCGTCCATTCTATAGCCCGGGCGGCATGGACCGCCCGGCATGGCGGGACCACGCGCTACGCGCCGATGCGCTCGGGCATCTCCGCCAGCACGTAAGCGAGCACCGCGAGCGAAGCCACGTTGAGGCGGAAATCTTTCGGGTCGATCTTATCGAGCGTGTCGGCCTCCGAATGATGCCATTCGAAATAGCGCAGCCCGACCGTGCGCTGGCCGAAGCCGGGCACGCCGAGCGCCATCAACGGCGCAATGTCGGCTCCGCCGCCGCCCGGCGTCATCTCGCCCGCGCCAATGCCATCCAGCAGATGGCCGATGCCCTTCGCGCGCGCCATCGCGCGGCGCATCACCTCGTCGCTGGCGCCGTGGATGGAAAGCCCGTAGCCGACCGGCCGCTCGGAGCCGCCGTCCATCTCAATGGCCGCAACGTGGTTCTTCAACGTATCGCCGGCCCACGCCTGGTACGCCCTGCCGCCCGCGCCCGTGTGCTCTTCATCGGCCCAGCCAGCAATGCGCACCGTGCGGCGCGGCGTCAGATTGAGCTGCTTCAGCAGCACGACCGCCTGCCAGCAGGCTGTGAACCCGCAGCCGTCGTCCTGCGCGCCCTGGCCGACATCCCACGAGTCGACGTGGCCGCCCAGCACGACAATCTCTTCGGGCTTCTCGCGCCCCGGAAGCTCGCCGATCACGTTGGCCGCGTCGGCGTCGGGCAGCGTCTGCGCGGACATCTTGAGTTGCAGCCGGACGTGGTTGCCCGCGTCGAGCAGCCGCTGGATGCGCAGCGCGTCTTCCACGGAAACGGCGGCGTGCGGGATCTTTGGGATGCCCTCTTCGTAGCCCATCATGCCGGTGTGCGGATCGCGCAGGCTGAGCGGCGTGACGGAGCGCACCAGCGATGCGACCGCGCCGAGCTTAGCCGCGCGCGACGCGCCGGTCGTGCGATATTGCACGGTCCGGCCATAACCCTGCCAGGGCGCGTTGTAGAGTACGATCCTGCCGCGCACTTTCTCCGCCCCGAGCGCTTCCAGTTCGTCAAAGTTCGCGACGGCCACGACTTCGGCGGTGATGCCTTCCACCGGCGTGCCGACGCTGCCGCCGAGACCCAGCATGGCGACCGGCGAGTCGAGCGGCTCGACCAGGCGCGCCGACTCTGCGCCGCGCACCCAGTGCGGCACCTTGACGGGCGGTGTCTGGACGTTGGCGAGTCCCTCGCGGCGCATCTCGCCCGCCGCCCATTCGAGGGCCCGGTTCAACGCGGGCGAACCGTCGATGCGGTTGCCGATCCGGTCGCAGAGATATTCGAGCTTCTTCCACCCGCCGTCGTCGGTGAGCGCCGCGCCGATCAGACGCGCGGCCGTGTCGTGGTACGCCGAGGTGAGCGGCGATGCGCCTTGGGCGCGGGCCAGGGCAGTCGAATACGCGGCCGTGAGGCCCGCCGGAACCAGAGAAAGAAAACGTCGACGCTGCATGTTGTTTCTGAATTGTCCTTTGGAAACTCGCCCGGACGAGGCTGGACCCATCTCGCGGCAATGTCCAAAACCGGCGGATGGCTTGGCTGCGCCGGTTTCTAGCCATTATGAATCGTCGCGGGTGGCGCGCGCTGGAACAAAGCGGGATACGGAGCCGCGCGCGTCAGCGCGCGGTCGTATCGCGCCCGTAGCTCATGCCGTTCACGACCATCAGCACCGAACTCCGAACGTCAGAAAGGGGGCATCCGGCGAAGTATTGAGAAACCGGCTGCCCCGGATGCGCCGTGCCGTTCTCTGCGGCATCATAACCTTGAGACATGCCAGAGCCATTCGATGCCCTGCTGGTGCTGAGCTTCGGCGGACCCGAACGGTCCGAAGACGTCCTGCCCTTTCTCGACAACGTGACGCGCGGCCGCGGCATCCCGCGCGAGCGCCTGCTCGAAGTCGCCCGGAACTACTACCGGCTGGGTGGCGCGAGTCCCATCAACGAACAATGCCGCGCGCTGATCGCGGCGCTCCGCAAAGATTTCGACGCGCATGGCCTGAAACTGCCGATCTATTGGGGCAACCGCAACTGGCATCCCTTCGTGGAGGAGACGCTGCGCCAGATGCGGGCCGGCGGCGTGCGGCGCACGCTTGTGCTGGTCACCTCCGCTTACGCCAGCTATTCCGCCTGCCGCCAGTATCTCGATGACCTGGAGCGCGCCCGGACAGCCGTCGGCGCCGGTGCGCCCGAGTTCGAGCGCCTGCCCGTCTACTGCCTGCTGCCCGGCTTCATCGAGCCGCTGATCGACCGTGCGCGCGCCGCGTTCGAGCAACTCCCGGCGGAACGCCGCGCCGCCGCCAGGCTCCTGTTCACCGCCCATAGCATTCCGCTCGAAATGGTGCGCACGTCGAAGTATCTCGACCAGCTCAAGGAAGTCGCGCGCCGCGTCGCCGAAGGCATCGGCCACGCCGAATACCGCCTGGTCTTTCAAAGCCGCAGCGGCCCGCCGCATCAGCCCTGGCTCGAGCCCGACGTGCGCGACGCACTGCGCGAGGCGGCCCAGGCCGGCGTCAAGGACGTCGTCATCGCGCCGATCGGTTTCGTCTCCGATCACATGGAGGTGAAGTTCGATCTCGACACGCAGGCGCGCGAGCTGGCCGATTCCCTGGGCGTTAATATGGTGCGCGCGGCGACCGTGGGTACGCATCCCCGGTTCATCGCGATGATCCGCGAGCTGATCGAAAAGCGCCTCAGCGGAGCGAGCCCGGCATGCCCGTGGCCGTGTGAGGAGCATTGCTGCCCACCGCCGGCCGTGCTCAGTCGGCCCGCTGCGCGCTGAGGCGCGTTGCGGCCTGAAATGAGAGAATAGCGGACGATGCGTGCGATTCGTTTCAAAGCGGCGTTGCGGGGTGCGCTGCCCATCGCCGTGCTGGCCCTGGCCGCCTGCGGCCCGGCCCCGGAGAAGAAACAGCAGGAGCCGCCCAAGCCCCAGGCGGCCCGGACCATGCCCGACGTCTACAAGGTCGCTCTCGCGACATCGAAGGGCCACCTCATCATTGAAGTCCACAAGGACTGGGCGCCGCGTGGCGCTGAGCGTTTCTGGCGTCTGGTGGATCTCGGCTTCTTCGACAAGTCGCGCGTATTTCGCGTGAAGCGGAATTTCGTCGCGCAGTTCGGCGTGTCGGCCGATCCGGGCACGAACACCGCGTTCAACAATCTGCCCATCCCGGATGACCCGGTGAAGGAGAGCAACAAGCGCGGCATGGTGAGCTTCGCCGCCAGCGGACCGGGCACGCGCCGGACCCAGGTCTTCATCAACCTCCGCGATAACGCGGTGCTCGACAAGCAGGGCTTCGCGCCCTTCGGCAAAGTCGTGGCCGGCATGGACGAGGTGGTGGACCTGTTCTACTCCGGCTATGCCGAAATGCCGCCGCGCGGCACGGGACCGGATCCGAACAAGCTGGCCGTCGAGGGCGACTCCTATGCGGAGAAAAACTTCCCTTTGCTCGAAAAGATTTTCAAGGTAACGGTGGTGAACTGAGCGCGCCGGCGCGCCCGCAACTATCGAGACAAATAACCGGCGGCGTCCGCCTCAGCGTGGACCGCAGCCCAGACAGCGCCCGCGGCCGCGGTCACACGGCGGGGATGCTGCGCATTCAAGAGGACATCCAACAACATGGCTAAGATCAAGTTCGAGACGACCCAGGGCGATTTCGTAATCGAAGTGACGCCGGAATGGGCGCCGCTGGGCGCGGCGCGCTTCTCCGAGCTCGTTACCAGCGGTTTCTATGACGGCGCCAAATTCTTCCGCGTGCTGCCCGGCTTCGTCGTGCAGTTCGGCCTGCCCGCCGATCCGAAGACGGCGCCCCGCGTCTCCAACCTCAAAGACGATCCGGTCGCTCAGAGCAATGCCAAGGGCACGATCACCTTCGCCACGGCCGGTCCGGGCACCCGCACGTCGCAGGTCTTCATCAACCTGGTGGACAACAAGCGGCTCGACGGCATGGGTTTCGCGCCGTTCGGCAAGGTCGTCGAAGGCTTCGACATCGTGGAGAAGCTGTACTCGGGCTACGGCGAAGGCGCGCCTTACGGCAACGGCCCCGATCAGGGCCGCATCCGCATGATGGGCAACTCCTACCTGGAACCGAACTTCCCGAAGCTGGACGGCATCACGAAGGCGACCGTCCTCGAGTAGTTCCGCGCGCCAGAAACGCCGGGGTCACCGCTTCATCTGGCGCGATCCCGCATTCAGGCAGTGCCGGTGGCGGCCTTCCACGAAGCGAGAGTTTTCTTCGTGGGAAGAGGCCCCCCTGTACTGCCTTTGAGTCTCTATCGCTACAGAGCCACAAGAGGGAGCGCGTCTCCCATTGTGTGAAGATACTTTTTTTAGAATCAATTATTGCAGACGGCGGAGGGCCCGCGTTTCTCCTCCCGATACCCCGACTTAAGACGAAGTCGGGAGTGTCCGTGTAGGGCGACCACTCGAGTCGCACGCGCGTCCTAACGCAGGCACATCTAGCGACGATTCCGACATTTTGGAGTGGACCGGGGACGGCCCACTCGGCTCAGGGCAGCTACCTCATGGCGGAAATGGCCGATCCAGAAGCTACTTGAATAGAGCGATGGCAGCCCTGGATCCGCCTCCCTCCGGACGACGATTCTACACTCGCTGCGTTAGGCGCGAGAAGGTCACGACCTGCAGGAGACGAGAACCCACCCTACCCGATGGTCGCACCGGGCCAAGATCGAAGCTGCATACTTCTTGCGGGGTCGGAATAGGCGCATCTCGCTGACGGACCAGAAGAACCTCGCTCACCTTCGGTATGCCCGGTCTGTCCGTCGTCGGGATCGGGCGCAGAGCGTCTCTGCGTGGTAATGTGTCGCCGCCTTCAAGAGGATGCTGTCGAACTCGAGGTGCCGCCAAGCGCAGAAGTGCATGAGGTCGCAAACGAGATCTGTCACGGCTGTATCAGGGCCGTCCGCTGCTACGAGACCCGACTCACGCTGAAAGACGCTGAGGGCGTTTGCCGCGAGTCGCACACGGCGTAGGTTCTCTCTTCGTTGAAGCGTTCTTGATATCGCAGCGCCCGGCGCCGATCTTTGTTCGTTTTTCATTTTTCGCCCTGACTAGAGTTCTTTCGTAGCGTAGACCCGGCACCAACAATGTTCTAGTTTAGAACACTTCTCGCCGGTTCAGGGATTATGCTCTCGGTTTGTCAAAATCTCCGCGCAAGAAGAACATCGCAGGAAAGAGGGTTGCCGAGGCACGCGCACTCGCTCGACCTCGGCTTACTCAAGATGCGCTGTCAGGGAAGCTGGCGCGACTAGGAGTCCAGCTCGACCGTGCCGCAGTCGCCAAGATAGAGAACGGTCACCGTTGCATTTTTGATTATGAATTGAAGGCCCTTGCCACTGCACTGGGTGTTGAAGCCGAATGGCTTCTCGGAGAAGACCAGTGAGAGACCCGACTGGGCAATTACGCTCCGCGACTCGACGGGCTAAATCCGACGTTGCCAACAAGCTTGTGAGCATGTTCCTTCACGAGCTGAGCCGGAGGGTCTCGCGGAATTGGCCAATGAAAGTCGGTGGCAGCGAGTATGAAGCGCTGGTCAGGCAGTGGTTTAACAACCGGTGTCCGTATTGTCTCTGCGACTTGGCGAAGAACCAGGCGGTGATTGAACATCTTGATGGAATGAACCGCATTCGGGCAGGTCTCCATGTTCCCGGGAACGTGTTAGTGGCGTGCAAAAGATGTAACAGCGAAAAGCGTCGCGATGACGTCGGACTCTCACATCTGCTCGCCGCCTCCGGCTGGGAGTCCTTCCTTTGTCATGATGGATCTCGCTGCTCTCCAACGTGTCAAACATGTCAGTACTGGAAGCGAGTGTGGGTAGACGATGCAGAACGCGAGGCGCGATTGGCCGCAAACCTCGAAAGAATACGTTCCTTTCGCAGGAATTTCCCAGAATTCGAGCGGATTCTCCCCGTCCTCACGGACGCTCTACCTGCGCTCTTGACCGATCTCTATTCGGAGTGCCAATCCTTCGCCGAGTCACAGATCCAGTCCGGCCTGGGCAAACTGGAGAAAGCCCTGGGCACAGGAGTCCCCAGGGACTGAATTGGATCGACTGCCTCCTCGGCCTGAGGCGTCACAGCCGTGTGGGTTATTTCGTCGAACATGCGTGATGCACCGAATCGGCGGTGTTGGGCCGCGCCACAGCCAGCCTCAAAAGGCAAGAGCCCTCTGCATCAGGAGCGAGATTGCGGTCGTGACGGAGTGGCTGCACCGTCTAAACGGTAATCCGCCGATGCACGGCGCCGTGCCGGTGCAAACGCCGCGCGGACAGGTCAGCTTCTGCCGAAGACCGCGCGAAACTACCCGATCGCCGCGCTCGCGTTGCCGTCGAGGAACGCTTCCAGACCCTTCGCGGCCACTCTCAACCCGACGAAGAACGCTCCAAAGAGCGCGTAAATGGCGCTGGCTTCGTCAAAACGCATCTCGTAGATGATCTTCTTGAAGGCGATGGGATCGTCGGAGAAGAGATCGACGCCCCATTCCCAATCGTCGAAGCCGATCGAGCCCGAGATGATCTGCTTAATCACGCCGCCGTACTTGCGCCCGATCAAGCCGTGGTCGTGCATCATCCGCTGGCGGTCCACAAACGGCTCGGCGTACCAGTTCTTTTGCTCGCCGCGCTGGCGGTCCATCGGATAGAAGCACAGGTACTTCGCCGGCGGCATTTCCGGATGGAGCCGCACCGCCATGGCCGTGCGCTGGCGCGCGAGCGTCTCGGTCTCGGCCGCGTCCCACTCCGGCGTGCCCGCCCGCAGGCCGCGCGCCGCCAGCTCGTCGTAAATCTTGCGCGTGGATTCGTACAGGCCCAGTTCGACCACGCTCAGATACGAGTTCGCCGGCTCCAGAAAGCCGGCCAGTCGCAAGCGCGAGACCCCGAGTTGCGCTTCGAGCAGACCGGGGAAATCCGGGCGGTAATGCAACAGCATCAGGTCGCCCTTATGCCCGAGCATCGCGTACGCCGCGCTCTGCGATCCCGCCGCGGCGGACTCGGCGCCGGCAAGCCACGCGCGCGCTTCTTCAAGCGCCGCCGTACGCTCGGCGGGCTCCGCGGCGCGCCATTCGTCCCACCGAACGCGGAACATCTGGTGCAGCACGCTGGCGCCTTCGAGAGTCAACGGAACAATCGGCTGAATCTGGCTCATATAAAAAGATACCCGCCGGGCATTGCAACCCGTATCCGATACGATACCACTTAGACCAGATAGCGCCGGAACGGCAGATGGGACCTACTCACGCGGCTCCGGCATGGTCACCAGACCGTGCTGAAGCGCATAGACCACCAGATCGGCCGTCCGATGGATGCCCAAGGCTTGCATCAGATTGGCCCGGTGGACCGAGACCGTGTTGATGCTCAGGTGCAGAACGGCCGCGATCTCGCGGTTCGACCGCCCCTGGACAATGTGCTGGAGCACCTCGCGCTCGCGCTGCGTCAGCTTGTCGAAGCCGTTCTCGGAATCCTGCACCGGCATGCTCAAGCCCGGCGCCAGCACGGTGCGGCCCGCCGCAACTTCTTTGATCGCGTAGGCCAGATCGACTTCCAGGGCGTTCTTGAGGAGATAACCGCGCGCGCCGGCGGCGAAGGCATTGCGCACGTAGTTCTCTTCGGAGTACATGCTCAACATCAAAATGGCGATTTCGGGCTGGCGGCGCAGAATCTGTGCGGTCGCCTGAATGCCGTCCATCTCGGGCATGGCCAGATCCATCACGACGACCTGCGGCTTCAGTTGCAGCGAGAGTTCGACGGCAGCGCTCCCGTTGCTCGCCTCGCCTACCACTTCGACCCCCGGCTCATCGTCCAGCAGCCGCCGGAAGCCCTTCCGAACCAGGGCGTGATCGTCGGCCAGCAGAACTCGGATCGGACTCGTCATTCACTTGACTCCAGACTGCAAGGGCACCGTCAGCGTGACGCGGACGCCACCCGCGGCGGGCGTGGAAAGCTCCAGGACACCGTGCAGCAGCCCGGCCCTTTCCCGCATGGAGATCAATCCGATGCCGCGGTGTGGCGGGACATCCGGCAGCCCCACGCCGTGGTCCTCCACCACCAGCCGCAACTGCACTGGCGAGTACTCCGCCCGCACCCACACCTCGGAGGCCTTGGCGTGCCGCAGCACGTTCGTCAGCGCCTCCTGCAAGACCCGGTACGCATGGATGGCAATTGGGTCGCCAATCCATGGTCCATTCCCGATCTTCTCATAGTGGACCTGGAATCCAGACTGTTTCTGAAACTTCTTAATGTACCACTCGATGCTCTCTTCCAATCCCTGGTCGTCGAGCAGCGGCGGATGCAGCATCTGCGACATCGCGCGCACGCGCTCCAGCGTGTTGGCGGCTACGTCGCGAATCTCTTTCAGGTCCTCCTGCGCCGGCGAATCCTCGGGAATGCGCCGGCGGGCGCGTTGCAGCATCGCGCCCAGCGCCGTCAGCACCTGGCCGAAATCGTCGTGCAATTCACGCGCCAGCGTGCGGAACACCTCCTCCTGCACCGCAATCACGTGGCCGGCGAGTTCTTTCCGTTCGTTGGAGACCGTTTCCAGCCGCTCGAAAACCTTCCGGTTGAAATGGATGACCGAAGCGCCGGTGGCGGCAATCGTCAGCAGCACGGCGGCGATGAACCAGTAGAGGTTCCTCTCCGCGCCGCGGTAGATTTCCGCGATGGTCCGTTCCCCGGCCGAGGCGGCGGCGCTGTTGTCCACCAGCAGACGCGCGACAATCGAGTTCAACGCGCCGCGCTCGGCGTTCAACCGTGTCCGGACCAGCGTGCGCGCCTCGCCGTCGCGGCCGGCCGAGGCGATCATCCACATGCCGTCCATCTCGTCCCAGAACCGGCGCAGGCTCGCCTCCAGCAACTCCTGCTGGTCGCGGGTGCGGGATTCCGGCGCGAGGCCGCGCTCCCGCGCCAGAGCGTCGTCCAGATCCGCGCGCACCGCCTGCAGCGGCGCATGGTAGCCGGTCAGCGGATATTGGTCGCTGCCCTCCGCGGCCTCGCGCAGGGTCAAACCGATCTGATAGAGGTCGTTCTGGATGCGGATCAGCTCCAGCGCGTCGCGCCGGTTGCGGTCCACCATCTCGCTTTGCAGCCGTTGCAGGCCCCGGACCTGGTCGAAGGTGAAGCCGAAATAGACAGCCACCGCGGCCACGGTCACCGCCAGCCCCAGCAATTGCGGCGCTAAAGCTGCCTTGCCTGCCATGTGGGTATCCTATCCTAGAGTGCAGGTAACCAAGCCGTTGCAGGAAGCTAACCCTCTATTCACTATCGGCGCCCCGATCCCCTTCGACACCGTCCAGGCCGCGCATGTGCGTCCGGCCATCCGCCATCTGGTGGATCAGGCGCAGCAGCGCATCGAAGCGATCGCCGCGTGCCGTGAGCCGCGCACCTACACGAACACCCTGGGCGCACTCGATGCCGTAACGGAAGAGCTGGACTATGCGTCGTCCGTGATTCAGCATTTGGAGAACGTCGTTTCCACGCCCGAGTTGCGGGAAGCCTGGAACGAGGCGCAGCCGCTGGTGAGCGAGTTCTACTCGAAGATCCCGCTGCATGCCGGCTTGTGGACGGCGCTCAAGGAATACGAGGCCACGAGCGAAGCGCGCGCGCTCAACGGCGTACGCGGCCGCTTCCTGCGCAAGACCATCGACAGCTTCCGGCGGCACGGCGCCGACCTCGACGCCACGGGCAAGCAGCGTCTGGCGGAAATTGACGTCGAACTGGCCACGCTCTGCACGCGTTTCGGCCAGAGCGTGCTCGATGCCACGGCCGCGTTCGAATACGTCATCAAGAGCGAAAAAGAGCTGGCCGGATTGCCTGCGGCGGCGGCCGCGGCGGCGCGTCAGGCGGCCGAAGCGCACGGCCAGCAGGGTTGGCGCTTCACTTTGCAGCAGCCCAGCTATCTCGCCGTGATGACCTATCTCGACGACGGCAAGGTCCGGGAGCAGTTCTACCGCGCGTACAACCGGCGCGCGGCCGACGAGAACTCGGAGCGCGTCGCGCGCATCCTGGAACTGCGCCGCGAGAAGGCCCGCCTGCTCGGCTTCAAAGACTTCGCCGACTTTGCGCTGGCCGAGCGCATGGCCAAAACCGGCGGCAAGGCGCTCGCTTTTCTGCGCGAGTTGGAGTCCCAGACGACCGCCGCGTTCGCTCGCGAAAACAAGGCGCTGGAAGCCTTCCGCACGCAGCAGACCGGCGATCCGCGGCCCCTGGAACCGTGGGAAACCAGCTACTGGGCCGAGAAACAGCGCGCCGCCGAATACAACTACGACGAAGAAGAGCTGCGGCCGTACTTCCCGCTGGACAACGTCCTCGCCGGCCTGTTCGAGCTGGTGCACCGCCTGTATGGCATTGAGGTCGTGGAACGCCCCGGCAAGCCCGTCTGGCACCCGGAAGTGAAGTACTACGAGGTGCTGGACGCGAATGGCGCACTGCTGGCCGGTTTCTACACCGACTGGTTCCCGCGCGAGACCAAGCGCGGCGGCGCCTGGATGGGCTCGTTCCTGACCGGTAAGACTGTGAACGGCGCCTGGCAGCCGCACATCGGCGTGGTTTGCGGCAATCTGACGCCGCCGTTGAACGACCGGCCCGCGCTGCTGTCGCACCGCGACGTGGAGACGATCTTCCATGAGTTCGGCCATCTGATGCACCACTCGCTGAGCCGCGTGGAAGTGCGCAGCCTGGCGGGCACCAACGTCGCCTGGGATTTCGTCGAGCTGCCCAGCCAGATCATGGAGAACTGGTGCTGGGAGCGCGCCTGCCTCGACCTCTTCGCCAAACATTGGAAGACCGGCGAAGCCGTGCCGGACGCGCTGTTCCGCAAGATGGTCCGCGCGCGCACGTTCCGTTCCGCCAACGGCCAGATGCGCCAGTTGGGCTTCGGCGTGGTCGACCTGTCGCTGCACACGCTGTACGAACCCGCGCGCGACGGCGCGGCGGTGCCCTACGCCAACAACGTGATGCAGGAGTTCTCGCCGGCGCCCTTCCCGCCGGGCTACGCCATGATCGCCGCCTTCACGCATCTGTTCTCCGAGCCGGTCGGTTACGGCGCGGGCTACTACTCTTACAAGTGGGCCGAGGTGCTCGACGCCGACGCTTTCACGCGTTTCCAGAAGGAAGGCATCTTCAACCGCGCCACCGGACTGGCCTTCCGTCACGACATCCTGGAAAAAGGCGATGGCGAGGATCCGGCCAAGCTCTTCCACGCCTTCATGGGACGCGATCCCGATCCGCGCGCGCTGCTGCGCCGGCTGGGCCTGATCGAGTAGCGCTTCAGTCGTTCCTGCCGCGTGGTCGAGCAGGCACGTGGGGTGGGGCAGGCTTTCAGCCTGCGCGGAGCCTTCAGCCCCGCCGCGTTGTTCCGGCACAGGACCGGTTGAAACCGGTCCGCAGGCTGAAGGCCTGCCCCACGACAGCCGCAGCCACTTCGAAACGGAGCCGCGACCGTGAGGAAGCGGTGGCATCCCTTGTCTATCAGTCGTTTGCAGCAGGACCGCTCTTTTCATTCGCGGCTCCCTGCTAACAGTGAGCGTCCGCCTCCAAGCTTCGCGGGAACGCGGCCAATCCGGTCTACACCAATTCCAAAATCGCCTTATGCTCGAACGCCAGCCGGGGCGGCCGTCCGGGCCTGCGCGTACTCCGCCGCGTCGCGCATCAGCGCGAGCGCCTGCAAAATCCGCGGCGTGTCTTCAAAAGCGTAGGACAGGCGCAGTTGGCGTTTGCCGCGCTCGGCCAGATCGCCGTGCGGGTGGACGCAGTATTCGCCCGGAATATAGACCACGCTCGGCTTGCGTTCCGCCGCCGGACCGTCCACTGCGGCGTCGCCCGTGGTGCGCATCAAAAAGCGGAAAAAATCCGAGCCGGGGCACGTCTCGACGTCCTTGAAAGTCAGGTAGTAGTAGAAGCCCGCGCTGCCGCCGCGGCACTCCGCGAGCAGCGTTCCGAGTTCGCGTTCGATGCCCGCGCGCACGGCAACCGCCTTCTCGCGATACCCCGCGTTGACCGCGTCGAGCTGCGCGCCGATGCAATGGTCCATGAGGTAGCTCGACATCTCCTGCACGAATAGCGGCGCACTGAAGCCGGTGTCGCTGGTGGATTGGATCAGCGCGTTCATCAGCGGTCCGTCCGGCCCCAGCAGGTAGCCGATGCGCAGGCTCGGCGCGAGGATCTTGGAAAGCGTGCCGATCTCATACGCGATGCCCAACTCATCCACCGGCAGCACCGACGCGAAGGGCTCGGCCTGCGGATCATGCAGCAGCAATTCGTAAGCGAGATCGTAGAAGATCGGAATCAGCCGGCCCTGCTGCCGTGACAGCTCGCTGGCGGCGTCGAGCAGCGCGCGCCGGCGCCGGTTCGACAGCACCGTGCACGACGGGTTATTCACCGTGACCACGTAGAAAAACGAGATGCGCCGCGCGCCGTCGCCCAGCGCGTCGAGCTTGCGCCGCAGGATCGCGAGGTCGATGCCCTCGTGATCTTCCGGGACGGCGAGCACCTCGAAGCCCTTCCGCATCAGGCCCTCGGTGTAGATGTAGTACATCGGGTCGGACGTGACGACGATGCCCGGCGGCAGCACGTCCACCAGCGCGTCGAGGATGCTGGTGGCGCCGCACGCGCCGATGGCCATGCGCTTGCGCGCGAGCGTCGCCGCGTCGAGCCGGCCGCGCCCGCTCTCCAACAGGAACCGGCGGATCGAGGCGATCAGGTTCTCCGAACCGGCCGGGCTACCGTAGTTGAAAGCTTGCCGGTACTTCGCCGGATCGGCCGCTACGGCGCGCACGGCGTCGACCAGCGCCGGCACCGGGATGGTCTTTTCATTGACGTAGCCGACGCCGAGGTTGATGTCGACGCCATCGCGGAAGGTGTCGGCGAAATCGGCCATCATCCGGCTGACTGGCGAGGGCGTGGAGGAAGCCTGGCCGTAAGAGGAGAGCTGGGTCTGCATAAAACTGCGGGCGGGCGGCCGCCCATCCGCTAGTTTCCTCCAATGCGGTGAGCGCTGCGCGCGGCGGCTCTACAGCGGTTGCGCTTCCGCCATGACGCGCCACCGCAAATGGTGCAGGCTGTTGGGCGTCACCACATCCACGGTCGCGTTCAGGAGGTCCTGAAGGTCCAGCTTGAAGCGGATCAGGTCGAACAGCGAACGGCCCTTCTCGAAATCCACCAGGAAGTCGATGTCGCTCCCCTCCCGATTGTCGCCGCGCGCAACCGAGCCAAACACACGGATATTGGAAGCGCCATGGCGTTCGACGAGACGGACAATCGCGTCGCGCTTTTCAGTACGCAGAATGTCCATCGTGATCATGCTCACATTCTGACTATTGGCGGCGAGGCGTCCACGTAGCCCGCGCCGGAAGCATGTAGCATGGCAACATCGGTTTCTTTTCCCCCATGAAATACTTCCGGATTTCCGTATTCCTCGCCGCGAGCTGCCTGCCGCTCGCGCAGTCGCTGACACCCGCGCTGCGAACATCGAATAACGACCCGCGCGGTCCCGTGACCAACACTGCCATGAACGTGCGCGTCACGCGCGACGGCGTGCAGACGGTGGGCTACCGCTTTCATCCCGCCACGGCGCAGTCTCCGCTCAAAGCGTCATGGATCTGGCTCGATCCCGCGACCGACGCCAGCGCGCGCCAGGGCGACGCGAAGCACGCGCTCGCCGCGTGGTTCCGCAAAGAAGTGAATTTGCCCACAGCGCCGCAGTCCGTCCAGGCGCGCGTCAGCGCCGATCAGGTCTACCGCCTGTGGATCAACGGCCGGCTTGTCTCGCGCGGCCCGGCCGATCCGGGCAACGACATCGACCCGCGCTTCGGCTGGTCGCATCGCTGGCTCTACGACGTCCGCGACCTGACGCCGTTCTTTCACGCGGGCCGCAACGTGATTGCCGCCGAAGTCTTCAGCGCGAGTCAGCCCAACTACACGCTCGGCACGGCGGGCTTTCTCTTTGAAGCGGAGATCCGCTCGGCAAAAGGCCACGTGACCGTCGCCACCGGAGCCGACTGGCGCGCGACGCCTGCCGCGGCATTCAGCGTCACGGAAGGCGACAACGGCTACCTGCGTTTCGACGCGAGCCGCGAGCCCGCGGGTTGGCGTCTCGCCGGATTCAAGGACGCCGGCTGGCCCGCCGCGGCCGTCGTCGAATCCGTGTGGGGCACGCTCGCCGCCAGCGAAGTTCCACCACGCATGGAAGCCGTCTATCCGCCCGGCGCCGTCACGCGCGCGAGCGCTGGCGTCACGCTGCCCGCCAAGCCGTTGCGCGAGGGCGGCACGGTGAAACTCGCCGGGGACGGAAATTTCTCGGTCGATTTCGACCGCGTGCTGAGCGCCTATGCGAGCGTGAAGGTCCACGGTCCGGCCGGCACGGAGATCCTGATCCAGCCGAATGAGTTGAAGAAAGCGGGCTGCCGCCGCCAGACGAGTGTGATCCTGCGCGACGGCGTCACGGTCTATGAGTTCCCCACGATGGACAGCTTTTCGACGCTGAACATCACGGTGCGGCACGCTACTGGCCTGATCGTTTTCGAGGACATCCGTGCGAGCTTCATTTCGTATCCCGTCGCCTATCGTGGATCGTTCGAGACGAGCGACGCCGAGCTGAACCGGCTGTGGCGCGCGTTCCGCTGGGCGACGCAGATCTGCATGCAGACGCATCATCTCGACTCGCCGAACCATCAGGAACCGATCAGCGATCCGGGCGACTATTTGATCGAAGCCGCGGAGAACTACTACGCCTTCGGCGAGCCGTGGCTCGCGCGCCAGGACCTGCGCAAGTTCGGTCTGATCCTCAAAAGCTCGGGCTACCTGAACTTCCATACGAGCTACTCGCTGCTGTGGCTGCAGATGCTCGTCGACTATTACGACTACACGGGCGACGCGGCGCTGGTGCGCGAGCTCGCGCCCATCGCGCACGGCCTGCTCGACAAGTTCGGCACGTGGCGCGGGCGCAACGGGCTGATCTCGGAATCGCCTTCGTTCATGTTCCTCGACTGGGTCGAGATCAACGGCATCCCGTGCCACCATCCGCCTGCCGTCATCGGCCAGGGCTACATGACGGCTTTCTACTATCGCGGTCTCGCCGACGGCATCCGCATCGCCCGGTTGATGGGCGACACGCAGCGCGTCGCGAATTATGAGCAGTTGCGCACGGCCACCGCCGCGGCGTTCGAGCGCGAACTGTGGAACGCGGACAAGGGCCTGTACCGCGACGGCAAACCGTTCCAAAGCTCAGTGAAGCCGTACGAGTGGCTGCCCGCCGACACGCCGATGGAGACCTTCAGCCCGCACGTCAACGCGCTCGCGGCGCTGTACGATCTGATGCCGCGCGATCGCCAGAGCGCGATCCTGAACCGCGTGATGCAGAGCGAGCCGCTGAACGTGCAGCCCTACTTCATGCACTTCATCTACGCCGCGCTCGATCATACGAACCTGTTCGAGCGTTACGCCGTGGCGCGGATGCACAAGCTGCGCATCGAGCCCGACACCGGCACGGTCCGCGAGATGTGGACCGACGGCGATTACAGTCATGGCTGGGGCGGCTCGCCCTTGATTCAGATGTCGTCGCGCATCCTCGGCGTGACGCCCGCCGCGCCGGGCTTCGCGAAGATCGCCATCCATCCCGAGCCGTGCGGGCTGCAGTTCGCGCGCGGTGTTGTGCCCACGCCGCATGGCAACGTCGCTGTCGATTGGCGGCGCGACGGCGCGCAGTTCGCTTTGCAGGTGACGGTGCCCGCGGGGACGACGGCCGAAGTTGTCGTGCCCGTGACCGGCAAGCAGACGACGGTGGACGGCAAAGCATCGAAGGTCGTCCGGCCTGGAGCCGCGATCCCGCTGACCGCGGGCGCGCATACGATCGTGGTCGCGGGCGTGGCCTGATAACGCCCGGCGCGCAGGAAGGGCTGGCTACTCGCGCAGCCAGTCCTTCAGATGCGCCTTCTGTTCCTCGCTCGGATCCGGCCGGACTTCGAGCTGCCACGACACGGGCCGTTCGGAGGTGACCGCGAAATCCACTTCGCGCAGCTTGTCGCGATGCGCGATCAGCAGCTTCACCACCTCGCCCGGCCGGTACGCTTCCAGCCGCGACGGCCATTGTTCCGGCCGCACGCGGTAACCGTTGACCGCCAGAATCTCATCCCCCACATTCAGGCCAGCCTCTTCGCCGGGCGTGTTGCGCAACACGCCGCTCACCACCAGTCGCCCGTTGTCGCTGTGCGTTTGCACGCCGGTCCGGATGCGCGGCGCGGCGCCGGGCCGCGGCAGCGCTGCCTTGAAGCGCAGCCCGAACCACTCCAGCATCTCGTTGTAATCGAGTTCCTTGGTCGTGTCGAGCGCCGTCGTGAACCATTCGCTCAGGTCCGCCCCGGCGACTTCGCTCGCCGTCGCCCGGATCTGTTCCGGCGTGTAGCCGTGATCGCCGCTGTAGCGCTGGTACGCCAGCCGCATAACATCATCGAGCGACTTGGCTCCGCCCGTCGCCTTGCGGATCTTCGCGTCCAGCAACAGGCCCACGATCTCGCCCTTCGTGTAATAGCTGATCGCCGTGTTCTGCGTGTTCTCGTCGGAGTGATAGAGCTTGATCCAGGCGTCGTACGAATTCTGTTCGAGCGGCGTCACCAGCCGCCCCGGCGTATTCTGCAACGCGCCGATCGCGCCGCCGAAGCTTTGCAGCACCTGCTCGCGCGTGGCGAGTCTCGTGCGGCCCAACGCCAGCTCGCCGTAGTACGAAGTCACGCCCTCGGCCAGCCACAGGCTGCGCGTGTAGTTTTCGTTCTCGTAATCGAACGGCCCCAGTTCCACCGGCCGCAGCCGCTTCACGTTCCACGCGTGGAAATACTCGTGGCTCACCAGGCCCAGCCAGCCGAGCCGGTTCGGCCGGTAGGGACCGCGCGCCGCGCCGTCGTCGGCGGGCGGCGGCACCACGGTGTTGCCATAGGCCCATTTGCTGCTGCCCATCCACGTCGAGTTCTTGTGCTCCAGGCCGCCGCCCGCTTCAATCAACATGTTGAAGAAGACGTAGTGGTCGTACGGCAGCCCGCCCCACATGCGGCTGTACTCGGCGACGATCTTCGCCACGTCGTGCGCCGACGCCTCGCCGTCCCACACCGGGCCCTCGCCCTCATTCACCAGGTAATGCTGCTTGCCGTCCACCGCGAACTGGTGGATCGGCGCATTGCCGGCGTAGATCGGCGAGTCGATCAACTGATCGTAATCGGCGGCGGAATACGTGTTGTTCGCGCCCGGCAATCCGCTGATGCTCTCCTTCCACGCGGCGGGCAGTTCAAGTTTCACCTCGTACGGCCGCTTGTCCGCGCCCTCGACGGTGACGAAATTCGCCGCGCCGTTCAGCATCGCGAAGCCCGCATCGACGTAGTTGCCCTGCACGCTCGGCTCGTTGGCGTAGACCTTGTAGCTGACCGCGACCGTCTTCGCGCCGGCGGCTTCAACCAGCCAGCGGTTTTTGCGCGTCTTCGTCACTTCCAGCACGCGGCCGTCGTCGCCCGTCGCGGTGAAGGCCTCGACGTTGCGCGAGTACTCGCGCACCATGTACGAGCCGGGCGTCCAGACCGGCATGTACAACTCGATTTGCGGCTTTCCGGCGGGGATCCGCGCCGTCACTTCCAGGTAGTGCGTCTGCGGTTTCGGAAAGCGCAGGGTGTAGCGAACCGGTTCGAGCGCACCCGCAAAACTGCTCAAAAAAGGGCAAAAACACGTCAAAAAGAGGGCCAAAATGGCACTTTTCGTGGAGTTCTTCATGAGGAACTTACAATGGTAATGGATTGCCGGACTCAGTGAACATTCACGTCATCGGCGCGGGCCTTGCGGGCAGCGAGGCCGCGTGGCAGATCGCTCGCGCGGGACTCGCCTGCACGCTGCACGAGATGCGCCCCGTCAAGCAGACCAAGGCCCACAAGACGGCGGGCTTCGCCGAACTGGTCTGCTCGAATTCGCTGAAAAGCGACAGCCCCGGCACCGCGTCGTGGCTGCTCAAAGACGAACTGCGCCGCATGGGCTCGCTCGCGCTGCAAGCGGCGGAGCAGGCGCGCGTGCCTGGCGGGCATGCGCTGACGGTCGATCGCGAACGCTTTTCCAAGGCCATCACGGACGCGCTCGAAGCCGAGCCGCAGGTCGAGATCCGGCGCGAGGAAGTGCGCGACATTCCGGAAGATGGCATCGTCGTGGTGGCCACGGGTCCGTTAACTTCGGGCGCGCTCGCGAACGCCATCGCGCGGCGCACGGGCAGCGAGCGGCTGTATTTCTACGACTCGATCAGCCCGATTGTCGACGCCTCGACGATCGACCGCGCGAAGGTCTTCGCGGCGTCGCGTTACGGCAAATCGCTCGACGGCGGCGCGGACTATCTCAACTGCCCGTTCAACAAGCAGGAGTACGAAACCTTTCTGCAGGCGCTGCTGACGGCCGAGAGCGCCGACGCACACATCGAAGACGACATGGAGATCCACGAAGGCAAGGTGCCGTTCTTCGAAGCCTGCTTGCCGATTGAAGAGATCGCGCGGCGGGGTCCCGACACGCTGCGCTTCGGGCCGATGAAGCCGGTGGGACTCGACGATCCGCGCACGGGCCGCTGGGCGTACGCGGTGGTGCAACTCCGGCAGGAGACGCAGCGCGCGGACAGCTACAACCTGGTGGGCTTCCAGAATCACATGAAGTTCCCGGAGCAGAAGCGCGTGTTCCGCCTGATCCCGGGCCTCGAAAACGCCGAGTTCCTGCGTTACGGCCAGATGCACCGCAACACGTACATCAACGCGCCGGCGTTGCTCACCGCGGCGTTGCACCTGAAGGCCGAGCCGCGCGTGTTTTTCGGTGGCCAGATTTCGGGCGTCGAGGGCTACGTGGAATCGATCGCCACGGGATTGCTGGCCGGGCGTTTCGCCGCGGCGTATGCGCGCGACGAGCGCCATCGCCCGCTGCCGCGCGAGACGGCGTGCGGCTCGCTGGTGCATTACCTGACCAACGCCGATCCGCAACACTACCAGCCGGCGAACATCGCTTTCGACCTGCTGCCGCAGCTCGACGGCGAGGTGAAATGGAAGCTGCGCAAGGACCGCAAAGCGCGTCACGCCGAAGTCTGCCGGCGCGCGGTGGCCGCGCTGGACGAGTATCTGGGCGCCAATGCAACCGCCATTTGAAACCGGACTCGCGCGCCTGATCGGCGCCTACCTCGACACGTTGCGACGCACGAACGCAAGCGTGCACACGGTGCGTAACTACGCGTCGGATCTGCAACAGTTCCACGACTACCTGGCGCGCGCCGGCGAGCCGCCGGAACCGGCCGGGATCGACGCCCTGCTGATCCGCGAATGGATGGCGTCGCTGTACGCGGCCGACCTGTCGCGCGTAAGCATCCGGCGCAAACTCTCCGCGCTGCGCGGCTTCTTCGACTACTGCGTGCACGAGGCGCTGATCGCGGTGAACCCGGCGGCGCTGGTGCTAACGCCGAAGATTCCCAAGAAGCTGCCCGAGGTGCCGAGCGAGGAGCAGATGAACGGCCTGCTCGACGAGGCCGAAGCCGGCGAGTTCCCGCGGCCGCACCCCGAACGCGACCAAGCGCTGCTCGAAATGCTCTACGGTTGCGGGGTGCGCGTCAGCGAGCTGGTGGGCATGAACGCGGCCGACGTCGATTTCAAAGAGGGCTGGGTGCGAGTCCGCGGCAAGCGCAAGAAAGAGCGGCAGGTGCCGATTCCGGGTCAGGCGCTGGCGGTGTTGAAGGCGTGGATGGACGTGCGCACGGCGCAGCCAGGCGAGCCGGCGGTCTTTGTCAACCATCGCGGAACGCGGCTGAGCGAACGCGGCGCGAGCCAAATCGTAAAGATGTACTCCATCGCGCTGCTCGGCGACTCGGCGATGCATCCGCACGCTCTGCGGCACGCCTATGCGACGCATCTGCTGCGCGCGGGCGCGGACCTACGGGCGATTCAGGAACTGCTGGGTCACGCCAGTTTGTCGACGACGCAGAAATACACGCAGCTGACGCTGCTCGATCTGATGAACGTCTACGATAAGGCGCATCCGCGGGCGAAGTAAGGCGGTGGGGCGAACCTGGAGGTCCGCGCGGGCTTCTCGATCCCGCGGAAGTCATTTGTGGGGCCTGGAGGCCCCACGCAGCGCTGGAGAGCCACCCCACGCTCGACCGGACGGGCCATGTGGTGAAATCGGAATTGAGATTCCCGGTGCGCCCGGCGGCGCACGGGGTGGCGTTCAATGACGAAAGCATACCTGGTTGCGGATATCGAAGTTCTCGACGCGAAGACCTATGCGGAGTACATCCAGGCGGCTCAGCCGATTGTGCTCCAATATGGCGGTCGGTACCTCGTTCGGGGCGGCAAGGTTCTCCCGGTGGCTGGGGACTGGAGGCCGGCGCGTCTGCTCGTGATTGAGTTCGACTCCCTTACCCGGCTCCAGAGCTGCTTCTCCTCCGAGGCCTATAAGCAAATCGCGCCGCTGCGGTTGTCTTCCACCCGTTCCCGCTCGGTTGTTGTCGAAGGCGTCGCAGAAGCGAACTGAGACTGGATGGCAGGCGTTGGAGGGCTTCTCAGGCTCTCCGAAACCCAGCGCGCAACCTGCCAGCGATCCGGAACCGGCCTCCTGACGCCTCGCGGCCTGGGCAAGGATTGTTCCACGGCTGCGCCTTGCAGCGGAACGAGAACCAAGCGGTGTCGCGATTCCGACACGCGCCGCACGACGGACGATTGCACTCGAACATACTGGTAGCCACCGCTCCCTCACGGTCGCGGCTCCGTTTCGGGGCTAGACAACGGTGCGCGTGTGGCCCTGACGTTGAGTCACACGGACACGGTCGAGATATTCGAGCAGGGGGATGGCGTACTTGCGCGAGACGCCGGTCCACTGCTTGAACTCGGGCACCGAAAAGGGTTGGCCGCGATGAGACGCGAGGAGCGTCTTGAGACTGGCGAGCGCACTGGCGTGATAGATCAGTTCGGGCGAGACGCGGATGAGCACGCCCTGCTTCAACAACAGTTGCAGGATGGAGCGCGCGCGGCGCTCATCCAGGCCCGACGCCACGAGGACAGCGGACTCAGCGGGAACCGCGAGGCCGCCATCGCGAAAAAGCGTTTCGATCCTGCGTTGCGCGGCGTCTTCGTCGCCTTGCAGACGAACGTGGAAGTTCGTCAACCGCAATAGCTCGCCTTCGGCGGCGATCGCGGGCGACGCGGCCAGCACGGCTTCCAACAATTCCGGTGCGAGGTTCGCTTCGCCGCGCGGCATGCCGGGCAACAACGGCGCGTCCCGATGAAACTGCTCCAGACGCGCGGCCAGCGCGTGCGCCAGCCGAGCGATGCGCGCGGTGGGAACCAACAGCGGCGCGCCGGATTTGATGAGCGTAAGGCCGGATTGCGCGGCCTGGTCCAGCACCGTCTCCGGCAAGACGCCGGTGCGGGCGACGGCTTCGGCGAGCGCGATGCCGGGGTCGGCTTCGTTCGCGTAGAGCGCCAGACGGCCGGGCACGTCGAGCGTTTCCAGATTCCGCAAACGCTCGGCCGCGGCGGCGCGGCGGACGTGGACCGGCGGCGTATTCTCAAGGACCACACCACCGCCGATGGTCACCAGGGGCGAGAACTGGCGCACGATGAAACGGTCGCCGGGCAGCAGCAACTGTGGCTCCTTCAGCAGCAGGCGCAAACGGCCGGTGGCGCCCGGCTGGAAGGGCTGAAGCGAGTCGAGCAGGCGCACTTCGGCTTCCGTTTCGGCGGTGCCCGCATGGAAATGGACGGGCGCGCGATGCTTCAAAGGCGCGGCGCCGCGCAACAGATCGAAGCGGCACTCGACGAGCAACGTGGGGCGAAAAAGATCGGGCGGCACGAGGGTCATGCCGCGATGCAACTCCGTGGCTTCCACCCCAGGCAGGTTGATCGCGGTGCGTTGTCCAGCCGTGGCGCGAGCGGTCTTTTCGCCATGGACCTGAACGCTGCGCACGCGCAGACGCCGGCCGGAGGGCTGCACTTCCACTTCGTCTTCCACTCGGATCGCGCCGGAGACGAGCGTGCCCGTGACGATGGTGCCAAAGCCGCGCAGCGTGAACGAGCGGTCGATGGGCAGGCGGAAAGCGCCGCTGGCGTCGCGGGCCGGCGCGCGTTGCGCGCATTCGATCAGCGCGCGGCGCAGCTCGTCGACGCCGCGGCCGGTGCGCGCGCTGACGGGCACAATCGGCGCGCCGTCGAGAAACGTGCCGCGAACGAAATCGGCTACTTCGAGCCCGGCGAGTTCCAGCAGTTCGGGATCGACCAGATCGGCTTTATTCAAAGCAACCACGCCGGAGCGCAGGCCAAGCAGACGGCAGATTTCGAAGTGTTCGCGCGTCTGCGGCTTGATGGATTCGTCGGCGGCGATGACGAGCAGCACGACGTCGATGCCCGCGGCGCCAGCCAGCATGTTGCGCACAAAACGCTCGTGGCCGGGCACGTCGACGAAGCCGAGGCGGATGCCGTCCTGTTCGAGATGGGCGAAGCCGAGGTCGATGCTGATGCCGCGCTGCTTCTCTTCCTTGAGCCGGTCGGTGTCGATACCGGTGAGCGCGCCGACCAGGGCGGTTTTCCCGTGATCGATGTGCCCTGCTGTGCCGACGATAATATTCTTCATGCGGTCGTTGCTCTTACTGATGGTCGCCTGCACGAGTATTGCGGCACAATGGCCCCGGGAGAAACCCGCGCCGCAACCGGCGCAAACAACGCCTGAGGAGGCAAAGCCCGCGGCAAACACGCCGAAGGATGACCGGTGGGGCGACAAACAGAATCCGGCGCAGAGCCCGGTGTTCCGCTCGTCGGCGGCGCTGGTGCGCATCGATACCCAGGTGCTGAGGAGCGGACGCGCGGTGGAAGGACTGACCAAGGACGACTTCATCGTGCTCGACGAGGGCGGGCCCGTGCCGATTGAAGCCTTCGGGCGCGACAGCGAGCCGCTGCAAGTGGTGCTGCTGTTCGACGTCTCCGGCAGTATGACCAAGGTCCTGGTGGAGATGGCGGCGGTGGCGGGCCGCGCGATGGCGGCATTGAACGCGGAGGACCAGGTGGCCGTGGTGGTGTTCGGCAGAAAGATCGTGCCGCTGCTCGAATTCACGGCCGATCACAGGGCGGCGGCGCGCATGGTGCAGGAAGCGCCGCTGGAGCGCGAGGTCGGCGCGGGCACGAACCTGAACGGGTGCATTCTGGAGACGCTCGAGTGGATGAAGAACCAGCCGCCGTTCGCCGGCCGGCGGGCGCTGGTGGTGCTGACGGACAACCGCGGGATGCACTACCAGACGCCCGATGACAAAGTGCTGCGCGCGCTGGCGGGGATGGACGTGACGCTGAACGCGATTGTCGCGCCGGGCGCGAAGCCTCCCAAGTACGAGTTGCGCGAGACGGGCGCCAATCCCGATTTCACGCGGCCGAATGTCTTCAAGCTGGCCGACGAGACGGGCGGCGAGGTCTTCACGGCGGACAAGGCGGGCGCGCGGTTCATTGAGATGATGGAGCGCGTCCGGTCGCGCTACAACCTGGCGATCCGGCCGCAGATGGGCGAGGGCGGATCGTTCCGGCGTCTGGACGTAAAGCTCGCCGCGGCAGCGCGCGAGCGGTTGGGCAAGGTGGAGATCAACGCACGGTCGGGCTACTACACGCTGGCGGCGCAGTAGCAGTCAATGCGCGAGGGCGCGCGAAGCTTAGCGGAAGCCGGCAGTTGCGCGCGACTGGAAGCGTGCACCCACCAGCGAAGCGCTGCGCGCAACGCTTGAGCGCCACCCCACGGTGTATTAGTTGTCGTCGCTGGACTGCGTGACTTTCAGAACCGCCAGGAAGGCTTCCTGGGGGATATCGACCTTGCCGACGCGCTTCATGCGGCGCTTGCCCTCTTTTTGCTTTTCGAGCAGCTTGCGTTTGCGCGAGATGTCGCCGCCGTAGCATTTGGCGAGGACGTTCTTGCGCATGGCCGCGATGCTCTCGCGGGCGATGATCTTGCCGCCGATGGCGGCCTGGAGCGCGACCTCGAACTGCTGGCGGGGGATCAGCTTGCGCAGCCGCTCGACCAGCGCCTTGCCACGCTCGTAGGCAAACTCCTTGTGGACGATGATGGAGAGCGCGTCGACAGGATCGCCGGCGACGAGCACGTCCATCTTCACCATGGGCGAAACGCGGTAGCCGCAGAGATGGTAATCGAGCGAGGCATAACCGCGCGAGGCCGATTTCAGGCGGTCGTAGAAGTCCAGAACGATCTCGTTCAAGGGCATCTCGTAGACGAGCATGATACGCCCGCCGCCGAGATACTCGAACTTCTTCTGGGCGCCACGCTTCTCTTCGAGCAGCTTCAGGATCTCGCCGATGGAATCCTCGCGCGTGATCACCGTGGCTTCGATGATCGGCTCCTCGACGGTCACGATCTCGCTCGGGTTCGGCCACTTGGTCGGGTTATCGACCTCGATGACTTCGCCCGTGCCGAGCGTGACGCGATGGCGGACGCTGGGCGCGGTGGTGATCAGGTCGATCTGGAACTCGCGCTCCAGGCGCTCCTGGACGATCTCGAGGTGGAGCATGCCCAGAAAGCCGCAACGGAAACCGAAGCCGAGCGCGGCCGAGCTTTCGGCCTCGAAGCTGAAGGCCGAGTCGTTCAGCCGCAGCTTTTCGAGCGCATCGCGCAACAGGCCGTGCTCGTGGCTCTCCACCGGGTAAAGCCCGGCGAAGACCATCGGCTTCATCTCCTCGAAACCGGGCAGCGGAGCCGACGTGGCGTCGCCGGCGTTCATGATGGTGTCGCCGATTTTGGCGTCGCTGACGGTCTTGATGTTGGCGAAAAGGTAGCCGACCTCGCCCGCGGAAAGCGAATCGGACGGGACGGCCTTGGGCGACTGGTAGCCGAGCCCTTCGACCTCGTGCTCGGAGCCGTTGGCGCAGAGTTTGATCTTCTGGCCGATCCGCATTGTGCCGTCGATGACGCGCGTCAGGATGATGACGCCGCGATAGGGATCGAACCACGAATCGAAGATCAGGGCGCGCAGGGGCTTCTCGGGATCGCCCTTGGGCCGCGGCACTTTGGCGACGACGGCTTCGAGAATTTCCTTGATGCCGATGCCCGATTTGGCGCTGGCGAGAATCGCGTCGGAGGCGTCGAGCCCGATGATGGACTCGATCTGCTCCTTGACGCGGTCGGGCTCGGCCGAGGGCAGGTCGATCTTGTTGATGACGGGGATCAACTCGAGGTTGTGATGGATGGCGAGGTAGGTGTTGGCGAGGGTCTGCGCCTCGACACCCTGGCTCGCATCGACCACCAGCAGCGCGCCTTCGCAAGCCTGCAGGCTGCGGGACACTTCATAGGTAAAGTCAACGTGGCCGGGCGTGTCGATCAGATTGAGCTGGTAAACCTGGCCGTCATCGGCCTTGTAATTCAGCCGGACCGCGTGCGCTTTGATGGTGATGCCCCGCTCGCGCTCGAGGTCCATCGTGTCGAGGACCTGCTCCTTCATCTCACGCTGGGTGAGGGCGCCCGTGTACTCGAGAAGACGATCGGCCAGAGTCGACTTGCCATGGTCGATATGCGCAATGATCGAGAAGTTCCGGATAAGGGCTAGATCCATGCTGTAAACTGTAGGTGTTCAAACAATTATCCCATATGTCTCTCAGGACCTTTGAAGGGAACCTCGACGCGAAGGGCTTGCGCTTCGCGATTGTGGTGAGCCGGTTCAACAGTTTCATTACCGAGCGGCTGATCACCGGCGCGCTGGACGCGCTGCACCGCTCGGGCGCGGCGGACGAAAACATCGAAGTGGTTCGCGTTCCGGGCTCGTGGGAGATGCCGGTGGCCGTCTCGACGGTGCTCGCCCAGAGGCGGCACGACGCCGTGATCTGCCTGGGCGCCGTGATTCGCGGCGAAACGCCACATTTCGACTACATCGCGGCCGAAGCGGCGAAAGGCCTGGCGCAAGCCGCGCTGGCCGCGGGCGTGCCGGTAGCGTTCGGTGTGCTGACGACCAATACGCTGGACCAGGCCATCGACCGTGCCGGCGCCAAGGGCGGCAACAAAGGCTTTGAGGCGGCGATGACCGCGATTGAAATGGCAAACCTGCTCGGCCAACTGCGCCCGCAGGTGAGCTAGAAGGCTAAATTCTGAATGCCCGCACGCCGCAGATCCCGCCAACGCGCACTCCAGATCTTGTTTTTTTGGGACATCCGCAAACTCCCGATCGATGAGGCCGTAAGCATCTTTTACCGCTCGCTTTACGGCGCTGAGCAGGAGGAGGAAACGGGCGACGACTACCCCGCGCCGGACGAACCCGACCTGTTCATGGAATCGCTGGCGCGCGGCACGGCGACGCAGTTCGCGGAGATCGACCAACTGATCTTGAAGCGCGCCGAAAACTGGCGTCTGGAACGGATGCCGAACGTCGATCGCAACATTCTGCGCATGGCGATCTACGAGATGAAGGAACTGAAGACGCCGCCCGCGGTGGTGATCGACGAGGCGCTCGAACTCGCCCGCCGCTACTCGGAAGTGGACGCGGTGCCGTTCCTGAACGGCGTGCTGGATTCCATCCGCAAGATCATCCTGCCCGAGTCGAACGTGAAGCCGGCGTAGGACCGGCGGCGGTTAATTCCGCGGCTTTGCTTTGGATTCCGCGTCGATCAACCGGCGCTGTTCCTCGGCCTCCGCCTTTTTACCCAGCGCAAACAGGCATTTCGCCAGCACGCTGCGCTCGGAGCGCGTCGTCTGGGTGTCGTTGCCTTCGCCCGCCAGCGCCTTGCGGGCCTCCTCGGCCGCCTGAGCGAACCGGCCCTGCTTTTCGAACTGTTTGGCGATTTCCAAATGCACCGGCCCGAAACCGGGCGCGTGCGAGGCGATCTCGCGGACCAGACGGTTCGCCTGCTCCTCTTTACCATTGACGCTCAGGAAACGCGCGAACTGGATGGCCGACGCCGGATCGAAAGAGCGCGACCGGCGATTGATGGCCAGCGCCTTTTCAAAGGCCGTCTGCGCCTTGCCGGTCTGGTCCAGCTTGTCCTGGCACATGGCGAGGAGCGTGTACATCTGCAGCAGCGCCGGGTCATTGAGGCCGGGCAGCGCGAGCGCCGCCTGCTCGTTCGCCGCGCACTCATTCTCTTTGTCGTTGAGGAACGCCCACTGCGCATAGTAGTGGCGCGCCTCGGGACTTTGCGGCATGGCGGAGACGGCGTGCGCCAGCAGCGTGCCCGCTTCGGGACTGTCGGCCTTCAGGAGAAACAGCACCTCGCCCAGATTCAGCGAAAGCGTCTCCGAACCGGGATAGGCCTGCAGGCCCGCGCGCAGCGCCTGCAGCGCGCCTTGCGGATTGCCGACGGTCTCATAGCAGCGCGCCAGCAGGAGCCACGTGGACTCACCGGCGCGCGGATCTTTCTGGAGCGCACCGTTCAGCTTGACGATGGCCTCGTCATAACGGTTCTCGCGCAGGAGCTGTTCGGCCGCGCGGACGTCCGGGTTATCCGGCGGAGCGGGCGGCTGCAGCAGCAGCAACAACGGCAGGACAAGCATCAACATGAAACGGGCAACTCCCTCATCTGGCGCCTTCTTCCCGTCCGGCGCGGATCTGCTCCAGGCGGCGCACAATGTCGGCCTGCTCGGCGCCCGCGGCGAGCGCACGAATGTAGCACTGCTCGGCGTCTTTCGGCCGGTGCAGCGCGCGATAAGCATCGCCCAGCATCACCAGCGAATCCTGCCGCCGTTCGATGTGCAGCGCCTGCTCCAGAGTCGACGCGACCTTGGCGAAATCGCCGGCGGAGCGGTAGCGCATGGCCTGCTCCTGGAGCGTGCGGAAACGAGCGAGATCGTCGTTCATGCCCTGTTCCAGCGCGTTCAACTGGCGTTCGTTCTCGCGCGCCTTTTCCGCGTCGCCGGTCGCACGGTACAACCGGCTGAGCAGCCAGAGCGCGGAGCGCCGGTCGCGTACATCGTCCAGATGGCCCGCGGCCTCGCGCGCGGCAGCGAGCGCCGCCGGGAACTTCTGGAGGTTGTAGTAACACGCCGCGACGCCAAGCTGCGCTTCGGTGGAGGCCGGATCGCGCTGCAACACGTCGTGAAATTCGGCGAGCGCGCGCTCGGACTGACCCGCAGCGTCGAGCGCGTGGGCGTGCCCGAGCAGCGATTGAATCGATTGCGGCTGCGCGGCGAGCGACGCAGTATATTCCTGCAACGCCGTTTCGTAATCCTTGTTGAGGAAATGAAGCTGGCCCAGCCAGTAATGCGCGCGGGCGTCCGAGCCGTCCAGCGCCACAGCGCGTTCCAGAGCCGCTTGCGCCTCGGGACCGGTCTGGCCGTTCTCCACCTCGAACATGCCAAGCAGACGGAAACCCGCGGCCAGACTCCGATCCTGGCGCGTGGCCTGCCGGAGTTGTTCAATTGCCTCGGGCGTCCGCCCGGCCAGTCCGAGCGCGGAACCGTACATCACGCGTACGCCGGCCTGGTCGGGTTGAAGTTGCAGGACGCGGGCGAAGGAGTCCACCGCCGCCAGATAGTTCTTCTGGCTGAACTCGCACTGGCCGAGCGCAAAGGGAACCGCAGCGATGCCGGGATGAGCGGCGGCGAGTTGCTGAAAGACGGGGACGGCCTCGGCGCAGCGGCCTTGCGCGGCGAGCTGCTGGGCCTGCTCAAAACGCGCCTGACCGGGATCGGCCTGCCAGAACATCAGCAACGCAATGGAGACGATGCCCGTCACCGCTTCGTCAGGGCTCCTTCACATCCAGGATCTGATCCGCCTTGACGTCGCGCAAGATCTGCTTCCGGCCGCTGGGCCAACGCACTTCGAGCTCGCGCACGAGCGTGTTCGCGCCGAGTCCGAAGTGCACGCGCGGATCGCTGGAACAGGCGTAGCCGACGCTGGTGGTCGCCTCGTTCCACTGCGTACGGCCGTCGGCGGTCACCAGACGGAGTTGCGCGCCCAGGCCCATGCGGTTGCTGCGCGTGCCGGCGAGGCGTACCAGCAGCCAATGGTTCTGGCTGGTGGAGACGTTGTGCAGAATCTTCGGCGCGCCGTTGAGCACCGTGACCACGGCATCCACGCGGCCGTCGTTATCCAGGTCGCCGAACGCCACGCCGCGATGCGGAGCCGCCTGCTGGAGGCCGGGCCCGGCGCCGCGGCTGACGTCCTGGAACCGGCCGTTGCCGAGGTTGCGGAAGATGGAGTTCACTTCGGGAAAGGTGCGGCCGTCGTGGTAGCCGTCAATGTTATCGAGGACATTCGAGCGCGCCACGAACAGGTCCTTCCAGCCGTCATTGTCGAAGTCGAAGATGCCGTTGCTCCAGCCGGACATCTTGACCGTCGTGACGCCGAGACCGCTGGCCGTGGTGGCGGAAAAGAACGTCTTGCCCATGCCGAGATACAGCGGGAACGTTTCGCGTTCGACCGCCGTATGCCAGATGTCCGGAAGGCCGTCGTTGTTCACGTCGCGGAAATCGGAGCCCATGCCGGAGAGCGCCATGCCCGAGTCGTTGTAGGCGACGCCCGCCTCGACGCCGATCTCCTCGAAACGTTTGCCGCCGATATTGTGAAACAGCGAGTTCGGGCTCGCGTCGTTGGCGACGAAGGCATCGAGATAACCGTCGCCATCGAAGTCGGCAAACGAGACGCTCATGCCGCGGCCCGGACTTTTGGCGATGCCCGTTTCTTCCGAAACGTCGGTGAAGCGGCCGTTGCCGTCGTTGCGGTAGAGCGTGTTGTGCAGGGCTTCATAAAAGCGCGGATGGCAGTATGCGCGGCCGTGGCCGGGCGCGGCGCAGTAGGGATCGGAATTCACTTCCCAGACGCAGTAGTTCACGACGAACAGGTCGAGACGGCCGTCGTTGTTGTAGTCGAACCAGCCCGCGCCGGTCGCCCACATCTTCTTGCCCTTGTAGCTGGCGCCTTCCACGCCCGCAGTTTTGGTGACGTCGGTGAACGTGCCGTCGCGATTGTTATGCAACAACTGGTTGCCGGTCACGCTGGCGACGAAGATGTCGGGGTAGCCGTCGTTGTCGTAGTCGGCCACCGCGACGCCCATGCCGTAGCCGCTGCCCTGCACGCCGGCCTTTTCCGTGACGTCGGTGAACGTGCCGTCGTGGTTGTTGTGGAACAGGCGGTTCCAATAGGCGGGGCCGGTCTTGATGAGCGACGGGATCTCCGCTCCGTTGACCAGAAAGACGTCGAGGTAGCCGTCCTGATCGTAGTCGAGCAGCGCGACGCCCGCGACCATCGTCTCAATCTGGTTCTTATTGGGAGTTGCGCTGTTGAGGGTAGTGAAGCGCAGGTTGGCCTGAGCAGAGACGTCCTCGAACCGGATGGCGCCCGGTTCGTCCCCGGAAAGAACGGCCGCAACCGTCAGTGCGATGACCATTACGACCGTACAACGCATCAAGCCCACTCTACTAAAGGGTCCTATCGAATCTCCAGTCAATGGGCGCATGCGAATTGAGGTCCGCTCGCGCCCGCGCCAGGCGGTTGTGGCCTGGCGCGGGCGCATCCTTCCTAAGAGGCCTTAGAAGATGAAACGAGCGGAGAGTTGGATCTGGCGCGGCCCGTTGCCGGCATTCGTGATCATGCCGAAGTACGGGTTGCCAAGCTGATTGTTATACGTGCCGAAGCCGCGGATATTGAAGGCGTTCTGGGCCTCCGCGCGGATCTGGACGTACCTCTTCTCTGGCGTGATGTAGAAATTCTTCATCAACGACAGATCGGTCTGCGTAAACGACGGGTTGCGCAGGCTGGGATCGACAGCCGGCAGGTTGCCGGCGATGAAGTTCTGCGCGGTGATCATCTTGTTGGCCGCGAACCGGCTGATGCCGGCCGCGGGCGCCATGGACGGCGACAGCAACGAGTGGTTGTCGCCCTGATAGGCCGAGTTCCCCAGGTTGTGATCGCTGCTGGCGTAACTGCCATAGGTGGTTTCCACCTTGATGGTGTTGTTGGTGTTGACCGTCGTGGTGCCCCACCAGGTTACCGGCGTGCCGCTGCTGTAGCTGGTGTTGCCGGAGAACTGCCACCCGCCGGCGACGCGGTCGAGAACCTTCTCGCCGAGCGTCTTCGGGCTGTTCAGCCAATGCTTGCCCTGGCCGAACGGCAGCTCATAGACGTACGTCAGGACCAGGCGATGCGGCTGGTCGTTGGCGCTGAGGCCCCAGGTCGAAGCAAACGTGTAGATGCTTTGCGGGGTCTTGCCGCCGTTGCCGGTGGACGTCATGCCGCCGCTGGTGTCCGCTTCAGGACCGCCGACGTCGTCAAGCAGGCGGCTGTAGGTGTAGTTCAACAGGAACGACAGGCCGTGCGACATGCGATGTTCGAGGCGGATATTGAGCGAGTTGTAGAACGACGAACCCAGGTTCGAGCCGAGCACGTTCACCGGGCCGTATTGCGGATAGGCGTATTCGAGAAGACCGAGCAACTGCGTGGGGCCGGTGATGGTGTTGGTCTGGGTCTGGCCGGCGTTCGGCGAGACGACGGAAGTGGTCATGTAGGGCGCGTAGGTCTGGTTGAAGAGCTGCGCCGGATAGTGGCTGATGAGATTGGGAGCCAACAGGCCAAGACCGCGGTTGGCGGAGTAGCCGGCTTCAAACACCCAGCCCAAAGGCAGTTCGCGCTGCACGCTGGCCATCCAGGTGTATTCGCGAGGCATGTGCAGGTCCTTGTTGAAGGCGCTGACGCCAGGATCCTGCGAGCTCTGCTGGTTGGCGAGCAACGTGTTGCGCGTGTAGCTGGTGATCATGCCCGGCAGCGGGAACGGATTGTCCCAGGTGGAGATGAAGTGGCGCATGCCGTCGGTGGAGGTGTGCCAGCCGGCGTTCGCCGCGTTGCTGAGCGCCAGGCTCGTATTGGAACTCGAGAAGCCGTTCGCATCGCCCGTGGTCGGCAGGTACATCAGGCCGGCCGAAGCGCGGACCACGGTCTTACTGTCGAACTGATAGGCAAGGCCGAGGCGTGGAGCGAACTGATGCGAATTGACGTCCTGGAAGTTCCGCGAGGGGAATTCAGGAGTGTTCGGCATATTGATGGCGCCCTTAGGCATGCCGTTGGTGGCCCAGCCCGGAGCCGGGATCGTGCTCGGCAGGCCGGCGGCGGTGAGCGCCGAGGACCAGGAGTAGCCCGGGTTGATCGTGAACAGTGACGCCGCTTCCGGATTCCAGAAGTAGATCTTGTCGTGACGTTCCGTTGTCGGGCCTTCGCGGTCCCAACGGAGGCCGACGTTGACGGTCAACTTGGAGTTGACTTTGAAGTCGTCCTGAACGAACGCCGCGTTGTAATTCATGTTCATCGCGCGCGTGGTCGGACCGCTGATGGTGGCCCAGTCGTCGATTCCAAGCAGGAAGGGTCCCATCGAGTTGGGGAGGCTGCCGGCCGAACCGAAGCCGTGGTCGCCCGTGGTGGCAGCCACTGCGTTGCCGTCGAAGGTGAACGGATTGTACCCGCCGATGTTCACGAAGTTGTCGTAGTAGCGGCGATGTTCAACGCCGAACTTGAGCGTGTGGCGGCTCAGGATCTTCGTCGCGGAGAAATTGAAGTCGTAGGTCGTGGAAACCGTGATCGCGTTGCTCGGAGCATTGGCAAAGTAGCCGCCGGCCTGGAAGTCTTCCTGGACCGTCGGAACTGAGTAGCCGCCAAGGATCGAGTTGATCGCGGGATTGAGATTCAACGTGCCCACGTTCAGGCTCGGGTCGGCGGTGCTGCCGGAGAAGCCGGGAGCGTGGTTGACCGATGCCCGGAAGTTGAACAGCAGGGTGGGCCGGTAAGTCCAGTCATAGTTGACGCTGCCGGCCAGGCCGCCTTCGGTGCCGTTGGACGGCGCGGTGTGGAGCGGGCCGCCAACGCGGGTCTGACCGTACTCGTTATTGAAGGTGTTGTAGTGGATGGCCAGACGCTGGCTGTCGTTGATGATCTGATCGAGGCGCGTGCCGAAGCGGAACCAGTTCTGCGTGGTGTTCTGGCTGGCTTCGTAGTTGTTCAAGCTGCTGTAGCCGGCAACCGTCGGACGGTTGGGCAGCGGCAGGAGCTTGAGGATCGCGGCCGAGGTCGGATTGATCTGCGATGCGGGCACAACCTTGCCGTTGCCGCCGAGGAGCGCGAGACGGTTATAGCTGCCGTCGGCGTTCGGCGTGTCGGACTGCGGCCCATTCGGGTCGTACATCATCGTGGGAGTACCGGCGGCAATGGTGTTGGTCAGATTGCCGTTGCGCTCGTCCTGGGTGGGCACGCTCATGATGACGGCGTTGCCGGCCTGGTTGTAGCGGAAGTACTCGTTGTCAACGAAGAAGAAGGTCCTGTTTTTGCCGTTGTAGAGCTTGGGAATAGAGACCGGGCCGCCGAGGGTGAAGCCGTAGTCGTTCTGCCGGAAATGCACCTTCGGGTTGCCAACCGAGTTCTGATACCAGGAGTTGGCGTTGAACATGTCGTTGAACATGTACTCGTACGCATTGCCGTGATACTCGTTGGTACCGGATTTCGTCACCAGTTCCACATAGCCGCCGGAGATGCGTCCGTACTCGGCCGAGATACCGTTGGTGACAACCTTGAATTCCTGGACGGCGTCCATGGAGGGCGTCTGGTTGGTGAGCGAGTGGCCGCGTCCGGAGGTCATGACGCTGCCGTCGATGAAGAAGTCGGCGCTGCTGGTACGGCCGCCGTTGACGCGCACCTGCGTTCCGCTGCCCTGAACGTTACCGGAAATCGACAACAGATCGAACGGGTTACGGTCGAGCAGGGGCAGATTCATGATGAAGTTGTTGTTGACCACTTCACCGGTCTGCGCATCTTCCGTCCGGAGTGGCGGCGCTTCCGCGGTGACGGTCACCGTCTCAGAGGAAGAACCGAGGTTCAGGGTGACGTTGACCGAGAGCTTGTCGTCGATCTGAAGCGTGATGCCCGAGCCGACGTACTTTTTGAAACCTGCCGCTTCCACGCTGACGCGGTAGTTACCGGGCGGCAGTTGAGGCGCCAGATATCTGCCGTCCGCCAATGACGTAAAGTGCGTGGTGGCGTTAGTGGCGAGATTAGTGATGGTTACATTGGCGTTCGGAACGACGGCTCCCGACGGATCCGAAATGGTTCCGCCAATCGAGCCGTTACCCCCCTGTGCCAACAGGACTATTGGCAACAGAGCCATGATCGCCAGAAAAAACACAAACGAATGTCTCTTCACGGACCGATTCCTTTCCTGTGTTGCGGAGCTTTCGGGCTCGGGACAGGCACACGCCGTCCCCCCGCGTACAGAGAGACGCCAGGCGGCGCGTCCGCACGCGGAAGCCGTGAATACTCCCACCTAATCACACAAACCTGAGCGCCCTGGCTCCACAGCCCGGTGGGCAGGGAACTCCGGTCGATTCGGTGCCTTCAATTTGAAACGATTCCAATGCAGGTTCAAGGGAACTAGCAGTTAGCATCACTGTGAACGGGCTGTGAACCGAACGATGTGCGTTGGTAATCAGCAACTTACGGCCTCCCCAAACAGACTGTGAACGGGCCTGTGAATCGCATAGCACAGCCCGCGGGGACGGGCCGCGAGGGCGGCCTGCGAGAGGATACAGAAGCGTCAGGCGCGCCGCCGGGAATGCTTCCGGTAACCGCGTCAGGTCGATCTTCCGCCTTAATTCCGATAGAATTCATCATGAGACCGGTCAGATTCGGGTCAGGTTATCCTGAACCCGTTCGCGAGATTGCCACGCCGGTCAGGAAGTGAGTCTCCGTCTTGGCGACGAAGGATTCCCCGAGGGACCCCCGCTGGCGGCTGGTTGAAAGGGTCGCGGATAGCGCGAGCTTTCAAAAGCCCTCCCGGCTGCGGGATTTGTTCCTTTACATCTGCGAGAACAGCCTGCAGGGTCGCCTGGAAGATCTGCGGGAGCAGCGGATCGGCGAAGTCGTGTTCGGACGGGGGCACGACTTCCGGCCGAATGATGACACGATTGTCCGCGTTGAGGCCCGCAAGCTGCGTAAGCGCCTAGAGGAGTATTTCGCGAGCGAGGGGAGCCAGGACCCGGTTGTCATCTCGATACCGAAGGGCGCGTATGTCGCATCCTTTGAATCCCGGGCGCCGGCCGCTTCGCCGGCCAGGCCGGGCGACGGCGCGGGTTCCGGGAGTGCCGGCCTGCCCGGCACGGTGACTCGCCCTCCGGGCGGATGGACGCGCGGAGCCGCCGTTGCAGTGATCGTGATGGCGGTTACGACGGTCCTGTGCGGGTCGCTGGCGGCATGGTATGCCGTACGCGACCGGCAGAGCGCGCGCGTGCTGGCCTACATGGCGGCGCAGAAGAACCCGCTGTGGAATGCGCTCTTCACAAAAGACCAGCAGACCTATATCGTGTGCGCGGACTCGGCGTTGGCATTGTACGAGGACATCACCGGCGGGCCGGTCACGCTTTCGGACTACGTCAACCGGCATTACGGCATGGCGGCGGGCGGCACACCGGAAACGCTGAAGGACTTGCTCGGAGTGCTGCCGCAACGTCAGTACACCGGGATCTCCGACGTCCGTCTGGTGCAGGGACTGCTGCAGCTCAATTATGAGTATCCGGGGCGCACGACCGTCCGGCACGCGCGCGATATGCAACTCATCGACTTCAAGAACGGGAACTTCATCCTGATCGGCAGCCGCCACGCGGACCCCTGGGTGGAGCTGTTCGAAAACTCGTTGAATTTCCGGTTTGTCTTCGATTTCAAGGCGCAACGGCCCGGCTTCCGGAACATGAATCCCCGGCCGAACGAGCGGAGCATTTACTGGCGCCAGGGCAATGTCACACAGGGCGGCGAGACCTATAGTGTGATTTCCTACCTCCCCAACGTCGCGCATAATGGCGGTGTGCTGATGGTGGCCGGCGCTACGGGCGAGGGCACCGAGGCCGCGGGCGAGTACCTGACGCACCCCGGGATGCTGGACGAGCTGCTGAAGTCGATCCACGCGGTCGATCACGGGCGCATCCGCTATTTTGAGGTGCTGCTAAAGTCGGGGACGCTCGGCGGGACGTCGGAGCGCGGAGAAATCGTGGCCTCCCGCATTCTGAATAACGCCAAATAGGCCGGACATGTCCGCCTGAACATAAAAAGGGCAGGGACGCGGCGGCCCCTGCCCTTTCTGCCTGCGAATGTGCTTAATTTGCCGCCGGGATTCCCGAAATGCCCCAATGCTCGTTGGGCTTGGGTCCCAGCCGGAAGCTCAGCACGCCGCCCGCGAGAATCTCTTCGTGTGTGATCCAGCAACGGTTGATGGGCTTGCCGTTCAGGGTTGCCGACTGGATGTAGATATCGCCGTCGGATTGCTTCGTGGTCTCAACCGTAAACGTCTTGCCGTTGTCGAGGTGCATCGTGGCGCGGCCGAAGACCGGGCTGGTCAGCGCGTAAACGGGCTGGCCAGGGTTGACCGGGTAGAAGCCCATCGAGCTGAAGACATACCAGGCCGACATCTGGCCGGTGTCCTCATCGCCCAACCAGCCGGACGGGCCGGGGCGATAGAAGCGGTCCATGATGGCGCGCGTCCACTGCTGCGCCTTCCAGGGCTGGCCGGCGTAGTCGTAGAGATAGATGACGTGATGCACCGGCTCATTGATGTGCGCGTACTGGCCGGTATTGGCAAGCTTGGCCTCGGTCATCTCATGAATCACCTGGCCGTAGCCGCCGACATGGAACTCGCCGGTCATGCTGAACAGCGTGTCGAGCTTCTTTAAGAACGCCTGCTTGCCGCCGAGCAGGCCGATCAGGCCGGGCACGTCGTGCTGCACCGACCAGAGCCACTGCCAGGCGTTGCCTTCGGTGTAGACGCCGCCCCAGGCGAGCGGGTCGAACGGCTCCACCCAGGAACCATCGCGGTTGCGTCCCCGCATGAAACCGGTGTTCGAGTCATAGATGTTGCGGTAGTTCTTCGAATGCTCCATGAACAGCCGGTAGTCGGAACTCTTGCCAAGCGCGCGGGCCATCTGCGCGACGCAAAAATCGTCGTAGGCGTATTCGAGCGTTGAAGCCGCCGGCTCCTTGCCTTTGCTGTCAGCAGGCACATAGCCCAGCTTCAGATAATCCTCAATGCCGCTGCGCGCCTGATAGCGGCCGGTGCCGGGCAAAGTCGCGTCCTTGCGCAGGCCGGCATAAGCCTTGTCGGCGTCGAAGTCGCGGATGCCCTTGATGTAAGCGTCGGCGATGACGGAGTCGGCGTGCGTGCCGATCATCACGTTGGTGTAGCCGGGGTTGGGCCACTTCGGAATCCAGCCGCCCTCGTCATAGGCGTTCAGCAGGGAACCGATGATTTCGGCGTCGCGCTTCGGCTGCAAAATCGTCAACAGCGGAAACTCGGCGCGGAAGGTATCCCAGAAACCGGTGTCGGCGTAGAGCGTCCCGCCGTGGACCTTGCCGTCGTACGGGCTGTAATGGACCGTCGCGCCGGTGGCGTCGGTCTCGTGCAGCGCGTGCGGCAGTTGGAGAACGTGATACATGGCGGTGTAAAACGTCCGGCGCTCGGCTTCCGTACCGCCGTCCAGAGTGACCTTGGCGAGTTCTCGCTCCCATACCGCGCGGGCGCTCGCGGCGGCGGCGTCAAAGGTGGCCGTGGATTGGTCGGCGGCGAGATTGCGCGCGGCCTGCTCCGCGCTGATCAGCGACACGGCGATGCGCGCCGTTACGGTCTCGCCGGCCGCGGTGGAGAAACCGACGTAAGCGCCGACGTGCTTGCCCTGACGCGACGCGGCATCGGCTTGCGTGCCGGTTTCATCCCACGTGCCCGAGCGCGTGAATTTGTGGTCGAAGACAATGACGAAGTACTGGGCGAAGCCCGCGGGAAAGCCGCCCGCGATGTGCGAGTTTGTGCCGGTGACGGTGTTCGTTGCGGCGTCGATCTGGACCGTGCCGCCGCCGGGTTGCGCGTCCACAACGACGTAGGCGTCGTCGGTTTTAGGGAACTCGAAGCGCATTACGCCGCCGTGCGCGGTAGGCGCCATGTCGGCGCGCACCTTGTAATCGTCCAGCGTGACGCTATAGCGGTAGGCGCGCGCGTCTTCGTTGGCGTGCTGGAAGTGCGCGGCGCGGTCCTTGGGCAGCACCTTCAGCGCGCCGGTTACGGGCATCAACGAGAACGGCCCGTAGTCGTCCATCCAGGCCGACGGGCGGTGTGTCGCGCGAAAGCCGCGGATGCTGTCCGCCGAATACTGGTACGGCCAGCCGCCTTCGCCGGTCTGCGCGGTCCAGCCGATCATGCCGAAGGGCAGAAAGACGCCCGGATAGGTGTTGCCGCGCGACAGCTCGTAACGCGAATCGGTGCCGACCAACGGGTCGGGCAGGTCGGCGAGGCTTGCGGCCTGTGGGCTCGCGGCCCACGCGCCGGCCGCGGCGCAAAACGCGGCAAATGGCAGGAAGCAAAGAATCCGTTTCAACGAAAAGCTCCAATCGGAAAAATGTGCCCCGGCCGGTTCAACAGCCGGTGACCGCCTGAACCGCGGCTCGCGCCAGCAGCATTGCGCTGGCTGGCTTAGCGCCGCAAGCTAGGCCCACCACTTCACCAGCATGCTACCGAACGGGCGCGTTTGTCGCTGGCAAAAGGTAATCGCTTGTGCAACGTCCGGTGCCGGAGGAACACCAGAGCCGCCTTGGGGAAACGTCCGGCGGCATTGGGACCGGCCGGCGGCTGCGATCCGCAAAAGATTCTCCGGGAACGGACCGCCCGCGTAAGAATGGGCTGGTGGCGCTCCCGTCCCGAATCCGCAAGCCGGCGGCACTAGCCGTCATGACCTTGACGCTGGCATGGCTAGCGCACAACGTCCTGGCGCAAGATCCGGACAGCCTGCTGTGGGCTCAAAGGTCTTTTGAACGGCACGAGTGGGCGGAAGCGGAAGAACAGTGCCGTGCCGCGATCCGCGAGCAGCCGAACAATCCACGCGCCTACAAGCTGCTGGGGATGGTGTTCGCCGCCCAGGAGAAGTTCCAACCGGCGAACGAGCCGTTTGCCCGCGCCTGCGAACTGGCGCCGCGCGACGAAACAGCGTGTTACTACCTCGGCCGGAACGACTACGCCTTGAGCCGTTACGAGGAGTCGCGAGCAGTGCTCGAAAAAACGCTGCGGCACTTCCCGGCGTCCACCCGGATCAAGACGGGCCTCGGACTGACTTTGGAGGCATTGGGCCGGAGCGTGGAGGCCGAGCGCTACCTGAAAGACGCGGCGAGCTCCCACGACCGCGGAGCGCTCTCCGAGTACGGGCAGTTCCTTTTCCGTCAGGGACGGCTGGCGGAAAGCATCGAAGTGCTGAAGCAAGCCGGAGACCAGCCGGCTCTCGAACGCGCGGCACGGCAACTCGCGTCCGGCGCTCGCGACGGGAAACAACCCGGGCCGGTTGCGCCAGTGCGATTCTCCGCGTCGGAATTGCCGATGATCGTGCGGAACGGCGGCACGGGGGAGAAGCACCAGGTGGAGACGATGATCGCCGGCGTGGCCGTCTTCGACTATGACGGCGACGGCTGGCCGGACATCTATGTCTGCAATGGCGCGACTCTACCGGATCTGGTCAAGGCGGACGGATCTTATCTGAACCGCCTGTTTCGCAACAATCGCGACGGCACGTTCAGCGACGTTACGGAGAAGGCGGGCGCCGGCGGCAGAGGCTACTCGATGGGCGTTGCCGTGGCCGACTACGACAACGACGGCCAGCCCGATCTGTTTGTGACCGGCGTGCGCGGGAACGTTCTGTACCGCAATCGCGGCGACGGCACGTTTGAAGATGTAACCGCTAAAGCGGGCCTCGACGGCGACCACGGCTGGGCCGTGGCGGCCGGATGGTTCGACTACGACAACGACGGTTACCTGGACCTCTTCGTCGTGCGCTACGTCGCCTGGGACCCGGCGACAGAACCGTATTGCGGCCTCCGCCTGCCGGGATACCGCAACTACTGCCACCCGAAGTATTACACGCCCCTCGCAAATTCTCTTTACCGGAATAACGGCGACGGGACATTTCGCGACGTATCGGCGGAGTCCGGCATCGGCGCGTACCGCGGGAAGGGCATGGGCGTGGCGTTCGCCGATTACGACCATGACGGTTACCTGGACGTCTTCGTCGCCAACGACACCGTCCCGAACTTTCTCTTTCACAACCTCGGCAAGGGGAAGTTCGAAGAGGTCGCGCTGGCGGCCGACGTCGCCTACAACGGCGACGGGCGGGCGACGTCGACCATGGGCGTGGACTTCCGGGATTACGACAACGACGGCTGGGAAGACATCTTTCTGACGAACCTGGCGAACGAGACCTTCACGCTGTTCCGCAACACCGGCCGTGGCGGCTTCATCGAAATGACGCAGGCGGCGCGTATTGCGGCGCCCAGCCTGCGCATGGGCGGCTGGGGCACGGGTCTGTTCGATTTCAACAATGACGGGTGGAAGGACATCTTCACGGCGGGCAGTCACGTGGATGACAACGTCGAGCTGACCTCCAGCCTGGAATCGCGCCAGGCCAACTACGTCTTTCTCAACCGCGGCGACGGAACCTTTGAACCGGTTGCACTGCCCGGCAAAGCGTTCCACCGTGGAGCGGCATTCGGCGATTTCAGGCACGATGGCAGAATCGGAGCCGTCGTGACACGGTTGGGCGAAACGCCCGTCGTGCTGACGAACACTACCGCGTCCGGCAACCACTGGCTGAGCGTCAAGTTGCATGGCCACACGAGCAACCGCGACGGCATCGGCGCCTTCATCCACGTGGTGACGGATGCGGGGTCGCAATGGAATCGCATAACGACGGCAGCGGGGTACGGCGGATCCAGCGAACCCGTCGCGCACTTTGGCATTGGTCAAAGCAAAGCGGTCCGCCGCCTTGAGGTGCAGTGGCCATCCGGCGCGCGGCAGACGTTGACCGATGTGGCGGCGGACCGGTATCTGGAAATTGAAGAACCGCGCTGATGTGGCGTTTGAGTCAGCCGGGTGCAGAACCAGAGGCGGGTGCGCCGCCCCTGGTTCGCAACCATCTGGGGTCAGAAGTCAGCGCGCACGCCGAACTGGACTTGACGGCGGTCATCCGACACGCCGCTGATCTGACCGAAAAGCGGGCTGGCCGGATCGGTGTTGATGCCGGCAAAGCGATGACGATTGAACAGGTTCAGCGCCTCGGCACGGATCTGGAAACGAATGCCCTCGTGCGGGACGAAGTTCTTCTGCAGCGCCGTATCCTCCGAGTACGTCGGGAAGTTGCGGAGCTGAGAGATCAGCCGGGCCGCGTTGCCCCGCAGATACCGGTCGATCGACGCTGGATCGACGATCTTCGACGTATCGATATACGACTTGTCCGGCCGCGCGTTGGAAAGGTCGGTCATGTCGAAATTCGACGTCGTGAAGCTGGAGCTCAGAAGCGAACCGCCGCCGGGGTTGTTAACGATGGGCCGGTTGGTGGCGAAGTTGCTGTTCGGGGTGCCGGTTGCGCCAAAACCGATCGGCGTGCCGCTCGTGTAGTTGCCGATGTACTGCAAGGTCCAGCCGCCGATGAGGCTATCGAGGAGCATCGGCATCTTCGATCCGAACGCGCGGTTCCTGCCCACGGGCAGTTCGTAGCTGGCGCCGATCTTGACAACGTGCGTCTGGTCGAATTCCAGCACGGACTTGTCGAGACTCAGGTTGTAGTAATCCATCGGCCGGCCGTAGTTCATGCCCCAGGTGTCGCCGAAGGCCGAGCTGATGTTGCCGAGGTTCTTCGAGAACGTGTAGTTCGAGAGGAACTGCAGACCTTTCGAAAGCCGCTTGTTGATCTGGATTTCGAGCGCCTGGTAATCGCTGAAGCCGAGCGGCGAATTCCAGCTATACAGGTCGCTCCAATAGATCACGGTCGGGTAGGGCGTCAGCGTCTGCCAGAGCGGCAGCCAATCGCCCTGGTTACCGTAGGGATAGCGCGCCCCGAGCGCCTTCGCCGCGGCCGGGATGCTGGCGTCGTTGTTGATCCACTGGCCCAGTGTGTCGCCCAACTGCAGCGCTTTGGTCGGCATCTGGTTCATCTTGCGCAGTTCGTTGGCTTGCAGCGCGGTGCTCTTCGTCCCGATGTAGCCGACATCGACGACCATGTTGCCGGGCAGTTCCCGCTGGATATTGAAGTTCCATTGCTGCGTGTAGCCGACACGTCCGCCATTCGGGTCCCAGCTCACGGGCCCCCAGATGGAATACGCCGCCGACGGATCGAGGGCAGCCGCTTTCACAACGCCGTTGTAGCCGTTGTCCCAATTGAACGCGGGCGTGTTGGGCGCCGGCTGATTCACCGTGTCGGTCGCCGTGAAGCCAAGCTTGTTGCCCCACGGAACGCCCGACCACCCGTCCGGCAGACGCGGGCTGTAGAAGATCCCGTAGCCGCCCCGGACAGTCGTGTTCCGGAGGAAACCTTTATTGGGCACCTGATACGCAAAGCCGATGCGCGGCCCCCAGAGGCTTTGGGATCGTTCATCCGGCCAATCCGGGGTTCGTCCTGAAACATCACCGTCAATGGGGGGCGTCGCGTGCCGGCTCGTTCTTGGGCTTGGTGGACAACTTGAGCGAAGCCCCTCTTTGAGGGCTTCGGCGGCCTCCGGTTTGCGCATGGGGTGTGACGGCCGGGGTACGAGTTTGCGCCATCCGTGACGCCGCGGCATGCGGTAAGCGTTGATTCAGCCACCCTTTTCCCCAATCGTCGTTCCAGGGCCAGGTGGATTTCAGAGACCAGAAGCACGGATCCGTACCCCGCTTTCGCAATGAATTGCCCCAAGAGTGCGCGCTCCTCGTCGAATGGCAGGAGCGAGTGATGGCCTCTGCCACGCGGTTTCTCACTCAAGGCGTCCACGCCGTGCTTGATGAAGTCCTGTTGGGTCGTGCGCACCGTCCGCAAGTGCCAACCCAACACACCGGCGATCTCGGCGGGCCTCAGCTTTCCGTCGACTCGCAACCACACGTACAGAAAGCGGCGAGACTCTTCGCACTGCCATTTCGCCGTGCGGAACGCTTCCAACTCCTTCACCCGCTGCGCTGGAATCGGGATGGGTTTGCGCATTTTGACCTCTCCTGGTCACTTGTAATTCAATCCTGTTTGATTGCAGCGTTGTATAACATCCGACTTAACTTTCTGTTCCACAATAGGATACGGACGCTTGGGGCGCATTCTGCCAAAAACTGTCAGCGTTTAACCATCTAGCGCTACCATAACTTCAACAGGCCGGGTTGCAGTGTCCAGCCCCATCAACTGGAATTTGTCTTGACACCCATAAGATTATCGAGTATTCTCATTCCGGAATTCGTTCGGCACATTTCAATGTATTTCGAAAAGGACAATTACAATGAGATACATGATATTTGGGTGTGTTCTCCTTTTGGGGCTGCAGCTCCCTGCTGCTGCCAACGAATGCAGAGATAAGTGCATGGAGACCTTCTACGCTTGCTCAGGAACCGCAACGGCGACCGAAATTGCGTGCCAGCTCATTGCAGACCAAGTGCGGGCTGTGTGCCTCGCACGCGCCGAATCCAGTCGCCAGATATGTATTGCCGGCAACCCTCAGCCCGGCCGATGCGATGCCGATTACGCCCAAGCCGTGCAGTGGTGTCAAGCAGACCGCAGCATTGCCAGTGAACGCTGTAATTACACGTATGGGATCGCTATGGCGGCGTGTGGCGCAACTGTCACGATCTGTAACAATTCGTGTCCTCCCGAGTAGCTTAAAGACAGTGTGCGTTAAGGCTGACAATGCCTGCTCATCTATTTGCAGGAACCAAACGTAAGTGCCATTGAAGCCTGCGTTGGCCGTTGCGGCGGATGGGGGCCTTGCCACTGAGTGGGCCCGCAAGCCGCCGCGGTCTCTGCGGACCTCGCCGATACCTTTCATCATAGGGGATTCATTTACGACTCACTCCACGTGATGCCTTTCCTATATTGACAGGTATCGGCAGGTCTGAATGGTATTATCAGGAACCTATTGCCATAAGAATCTCAAACCGACGCATCCAGCCAGGTAAGGGGCCTAACATGAATAATATCAGGATCTACGTCGCGGTCGCGTTTGCCGGGTTAGCCGCAGTGCAAGGTGGCATGTCGCAGATAGTAGGAACTGTTGGAACAGTACCAATTGCGATGTCCGAGATCAGGTCCTCGGTCGAAGGAAAGCTCTTCAGGATTCAAACAGAAGGTTACGAAGCTCAAAAGCAGAATTTGATTGCAAGGGTCAATGCGCTGCTCCTAGAGGCGGAATGCAAGCGGCAGGGGATGACCCATGACGAGCTACTGAACTCGGAGGTTTATTCGCGAGTTGTGGCGCCCTCAGCCGCCGAAATCGAAGTAGCAGCAGAAGCGAGCCAAGTACCCGTGGCAACAGAAGTCTTGCGCCAGATGATTGTTGGAAAACGGCGTACGCTCGCCCGCAGGACCTTTGAACAGTCTCTTTGGCTCAGGTATAAGCCCGACCTAAACTTCCCGCCGCCTCGCTGGCCCGAGCGCCTCGACGCTGCCAGTGCTCCGCGCCTCGGACCTCCGGAGGCCAGACTGCGAATCGTCATATTCTCTGACTTCGAGTGCGTTTATTGTGCTCGGTTGGCAGCAGGTCTACGAGGCATTCTGGCGAAATCTGCCGATGCAAGCGTCAGTTACAGGCACTTTCCGCTCGAATCACATGGCACCGCTTTGCCAGCCGCACAGTTCGCGGTTTGCGCTCAGCGCAAGGGCAAGTTCTGGCCATTCCATGATCGGCTATTTCAAGATTCCACAAGAATGACCATTGAAAGAATTAGGGACGCGTGGACGTTTGTGGGACTATCGGAGAGCGACTTTGGTCAGTGTCTTGAAGATGAGCGGGCCAAGCAGTCAGTTCACGAGGATGCCGCGTTGGCAGGCAAACTGGATCTGCTAGGTACTCCAAGCGTTTTTGTGAACGAGAGACTTGTTCTCACCGGCGGCAATCTTGAAATGCTGGAGGAAATTCTCGTTGAGGAGCGGGATCAACTCTTTTCCCGGCATGGCCACGGGGTTAAGTAGGCATCTTCTACAACTAAGAACGGCTTGTAGTCGGGCCGAGCTCCACATTTCGCCGGAGTAGCTGTCTAGTATTTGCAGGGTGCGGAACGGAAAAGTTACGCCGGACTGAAGACTGTACTTGTCCGGCGGGAGCGACATTCAGGTGGACGGCGTCGACGTCTCCGGGTTCCGCAAGTCGGGCGTCGAGGTCGATGGCGTCGATCGCGCCAGAATCCTGCGCGTGCATGCTCACGAGAACGGGTTTGCCGGCATCAGTTCGGGCGAACACGTCTCACACGATCTCTACATCGGCTACTCACTGGCCGAGAACAATCCCGGCGATCCCACGATTCGGAACAACCATAGCGGCAACGGAATTGTCGCCGGCATGGTGCGCGGCGGCGTGATCGAGCACTGCGAGGCGCGCTACAACGGGTGGGACATGGTGTGGACCGGCAACGGGCCGGTCGGCATCTGGGCCTACGAGTCCGACCATGTGACCATTCAGTTCTGTGTTTCCCACCACAACCGCAGCACGGCGGAAGACGGCGGGGGCTACGACCTGGACGGCGGCATGACCAACGCCGTCGTGCAATACAACTACTCGCACGACAACTTCGGGGCGGGGTATCTGATCTGCCAGTACGAAGGCGCGGGCGAGTTCGCCAACAACGTCGTGCGCTACAACATCAGCCAGGATGACGGGCTAATGGCCCACAACTCCGGCATCTACGTCTGGATTGGCGGCGCGGGCATGAAAAGCACGCTGGTGCACAACAACACGATCTTCAATACGAAGGGCTCCGCCGTGATCTTCGGCTACCTGCCGCAATACGAGGCGGCGAGACCGAAGTTCGAGTTCTACAACAACATCTTCGCCAGCCGGATGGCGCAGATCCGCGGTGGAGCCGGGCGCGGACGGTTTGCCGGCAACCTGTACTGGGCCATGGGAGAACGGGGCTTCGAGGTAGATGGCTACAAGGATTTTCAGAGCTGGGCCCGGGCGGCCGACCAGGAAATGGAGAATGGCCAGCTTGTCGGGATGTTCGCCGATCCGCGCCTGCGCAAAGATGATCCGGGATTGATCGGAGATCCATCGGAACTCGATGCGCTGCATGAATACGAGCTGCTGCCCGGCTCGCCGGCGATTGGCGCGGGCCTCGATCTGCGCACGACGCCCGGCGTGGACCCCGGCTCTCGCGACTTCTTTGGCAGGCCTTTACGCGCGGGCGTCCGCCCGTCGATTGGAGCGGCGGAATCCGGCCAGCCGGCCAGCCGCTGAAATACCAGCGTGGTCGATTGAAGTTTGAATCCAGTTCACAGACGAAAACAGCGGCCACCCGAAGCCGGATGGCCGCCGTAAGTCGTTCCAAAATATGGTGCGGGGGGGGGGACTTGAACCCCCACGGGATTGCTCCCGCTAGCACCTCAAGCTAGTGCGTCTGCCAATTCCGCCACCTCCGCATTCCCGGCTGGCCCCGTGGGGCTTCCGGCTAAGAACATTCGAACCGCGTGGCGCTTGCGGCTCTTTTCACAGTATACGATCCCGGCCCCGCCGTCACGAAGCTTGAGGTAAAACGGCGGGCGGAGAAAAACTACTTCTTCGCCGGAGACGGCAGATGAAGCGGAACGGTCTGGCTGCCCTTCTGCTGCGCCGGAGCGGCCGGCATGCTGGTCTTGGCCGGGGCGGTGTGATCGAGCACCGAAGACCCGCCGATGTTTGCGCTGCCCATCCGCGTGTAAAGGATCGACAGGGAAAGTGAAGTCAGCATGAAAAGGACCGCGGCGATCGTGGTAGCTTTCGACAGCACCGTCGCGGAACCGCGCGGGCCGAAGGTCGTCTGCGAACCCATGCCGCCGAACGCGCCGGCGAGATCGGCCGCCTTGCCGCTTTGCAGCAGTACGACGACGATCAGAAAGAAGCACACGATAATGTGGACGATCGTAATAGCGAGGATCATCGAGGGAGCCCTTCAAGAGAAAGCCCGCGCACGGAGGCGCGGGCCACCCAAGTCATTAGTATAGCGGAGGAGGAGGTTGCGTTTGCAACGGGGCCGGATTGGCGCGCCGCCTTCCATCCAACACGACGCCCGGCGCGGGGAAGAACGAGGGCGTTGAGCTACCGCCCCGGAGTGCGGGCTTACGGCGGCTCGCGTTGCCCGCTTGACCCGGGATTCCGGCGCCGCCTTGCGGCCGATCGCGCGACGGAAACGGAAACAATTTTCCTTTTTTCCGATGATGACTACGTAGAATCAATGATTTACAGGCACGAAACGGAAACCGCTTTCCGTTTTGGATTCCGCGGCCTGGAGATTTGCGCAGTGATTCAGGCTTGCCCTTCAACGCTGCGTGGACCAGCCGGCCCCTCCTCCGTGGGCTGTTCAAGGCGCCCAAGTTCAGCGGGCGGCGAAGCGTCACAGCCCCGCACGGCGTCGCGGAGAGTCTGAAAGACTGTTGAAGAAATGATGCGACGCACGACTGGTTCCTTGCTGGCGATCTGTCTGCTGCTGAGTCTGGCCGGCCCGGCGGCGGGCCAACGCCTGACCGTGGATCTGTTCCGCAATCCTCCGCAACAGTACCGGCCGTGGACGGTGTGGTGGTGGTTCGGCAACGCCACACCGGCGGCGGAGCTGGTCCACGAGTTGGAAGCGATGGACCGCGCGGGCATCGGCGGCGTCGAGATCAATCCCGTTTACACGCTCGATGGCGCCGATCCGGAACGCGGACTGGCTCCGGTGGAGTTGTATTCGCCTGCATGGCAGGCGAAGTTCAACGCGGTGGCGCAGGCAGCCGAGCGGCTGGGAATGCGGGTTGCTTTGCGCGGCGGCTCCGGCTGGCCCTACGGCGGGCCGTGGATTTCGCAAAGCGAGAGCGCGGCGGCGATCGCGCGCGGCACGGCGGTGGTGCGCGGGCCGCAACAGCTCGACCTCGACGCGCCCGCGCCGCGGGCGGAGAAAAGTTGGACGGCGGAAAAGCTGGAAGCGGCGGCAGCGTGGAGTCGCGCGAGCGGCGAGACGCGCGCGTTGCCGGTGGATGGCGCGCGGATTCGCGGCGCGTTGCCCGCGGGCGAGTGGGAGATTACGGCGGCATGGCTCATGCGCACCGGACAGACGGTGAAGCGCAATGCGCCCGGCGGCGGCGGTCTGGTGCTCGATCACTTCCGCGCGGCGGCGCTCGATGCGCAATTGGCGCCGCTGGGCAAAGCTCTGGAAGAGGCCCGCGCGGTGGCGCCGCACGCGTTGGCCGGCGTCACGAGCGACAGTCTGGAGCTGGACGACAGCAATTGGACGCCGGGCTTGCTCGACGAGTTCGCACGGCGCAAGGGCTACCGCCTGGAAGCGTATCTGCCGCATCTGTGGACCAACATCGACACGAAGACGGCCGGCGTGCGGCAGGATTATCTCGAAGTGCTGGGGCGGCTGCAGGTGGAAAACTACACCGCGCATTTGACGGCGTGGTGCGAGCGGCGCGGGTTGCGGAGTTTCGTGCAGGCGCACGGCGGGCTCGCCGACGCGCTGGAATCGTACGGCGCGGCGAGCGTGCCCGAGGGCGAAACGATCTGGCCGGGCAAGGAGCGGCTGGAAGTGAACGTGCGCAACCGGCGCATCGCGGCCTCGGCGGGTGACCTTTATGGCAAGCCGGTCTCGATGGCGGAAAGCTACACGTGGCTGCGCATGCCGCGTTTCCTGGTCCGGCTGGATCAGTTGAAAGCCGCGAGCGACGCCATCGTGCTCGACGGCATCCGGCACATCAAAAATCACGGCTTCCCGAGTTCGCCCGTCGCGATGGGCCAGCCGGGTTGGGTCTTCTACGCATCGACGCTGATCAATCCGAATCAGGTCTGGTGGCCGCACTATCCCGCGCTGGCGCACTACGTCGCGCGGCTCAATTATCTGATGCAGGCGGGCGAGCGCGTCTCCGATGTCGCCGTATACGCGGGCGTCGCCGACTCACGCGCGCACTACGACGAGAAGCCGGCCGAATGGCTCGGCGAAGATGATGCCTGGCACCGGCCGGAGAGCGACCCCGGCTTGGACACGACGGCGCGCATCGCCGGGCGCGTGAACGCGCTCGCGCAGTTGCTCTACCAGCGCGGCTACGGCTTCGACATCGCGGGCGACGATGCGCTGCTGAACCGGTTGAATGTGACGGGCGGTCGGCTCGCCGGCGGGACGCGCTCGTATAGCGCGGTGGTGCTGGTGCGGCCGGAGAGCGTGCCCGTGCCAGTGCTGCGCAAGCTGGCGGAGTTCACGAAGAGCGGCGGCGTGGTCGTCTCGATCGGACGCCTGCCGAGCCGCGGTGTGGGGCTCGACGGCGACGAGCAGGCGGCCGAAGTGGCGCGGCTGGTGCACGGCATGAAGCTGGTGCGTGACGAGGACGAGGCCGAGCAAATCCTGCGCGCGGCGGGCCTGCGCGATTTCGTCGCGGACGGGCCGCTCCGCTCGATTCACCGGCGCGCGAACGACGTCGATTACTATTTCGTCGCGAACGGCGACCGCGAAGAGCGCGCAGTGGAAGTGCAGTTCCGCGACGCGCGCGGCCGCGCGGCGCAGTTGTGGGATCCGCTGAGCGGTGAGGTGCGTGCGTGGGACGGTTCGCGTTTGAGGCTGGGCGCGTGGGGCTCGGCGGCGATTGTTTTCGGGCTCGGCCAAGGCGCGCCAGCGGATGCGGCGCGGTGGAGCCAGCCCGCGGCGCTCGCCGGTGCGTGGCGCGTGCGCACGGAAGGAACGGTGCGCTATGCGGCCATGTGGAATGCACTGCGCGACTGGATGGATGTGCCGGAGTTGAAGAGCTTCGCGGGCCTCGGCATTTATGCGCAGAGTTTCGTAGCTCCGGCGGGGGCGGCACGGGCGCGCATCTGTTTGGGACGCGTCGAACAAAGCGCGGAGGTGCGCGTGAATGGGCGCGAAGCGGGCGTGACATTCCTGCCGCCGTACTGCGTCGAGAGCGTCATTCATGCCGGAACGAATGAGATCGAAGTGCGCGTCGCCAATACTTGGAGCAACGCCGTCGCCGTGATGGCTCCGCAGCCGAGCATCGTGCCCGGACCGGGCTACGGCGTCACCGATGTGCTCTACGGCAACGCCGGACGTCCGCCGCAATCGGGCGGGCTGCTGGGACCGGTGACGGTGCAGTTTCGCTGAGGCGGTACCGAGAACGGCGGAACAGAAACAGGAGGACTACACGTGTTTGGCCACGACTCAGATCCGATGGGAGAGAGGCCGGTGCTTTTGTCATACTGCTTTCATCTCTTCGTCGGTTTCCTTCCGGCGCTGCTGCTTGGGTTCATCGCGGAGGCCCTACTGGGCCCCTTCTACGATAAGGATGGCTACCTCACCGTGTTCGCTCCAGGCGCCGCGGCGATCGCATTTATCACCGGCGTCATCTGGAACTTCGTCAGGAGAGACTCGTGTGCGTCGTTTGTGTTTCTGCCGCCGCTGCTATTGTTCCTCGTTGATTGGTATGGCCTGACCACGACATGGAGCCCCGACTGGTCGCACGAGTCCCACGGTGAATACGTGATCCACAACCTCTTGGGTCCACTGCCGGAATGCGGGAGCGGCGAGTGCTTGAGTACTCTTCCGACAGCAATTCTGATTTGCGGCGTTTGCTACTCGCTGGGTGCTCTGCTGGGGCAGTTGAGCAAAAGCAGACGGCAAGCCGTCGACTGATCTACTTGTGCTTGGCGATGAGCTTGGCCTTGATGCGGTCGCGCGCGGCGCCCGAGCCGTCGCCGAGTTCGCGCTTCACGGCGCTGCGATTCTGATACGCGTTCTTGTAGCGCGGCTTGAGCGCGATCGCTTTGTCGAGCGCCTTGAGCGCTTCCTTGTAGCGCTTCTGCTTCATCCGCCCGTAGCCCAGAGAATTCCAGATGAGCGCGTTATCCGGCTCCATGGCGGCGGCGCGGGCGAGCTTCACGGTCGCTTCGTCGTAACGGCCATCGTCGAGCAACGCGCGGCCTTCGTGGTATAGCTCCTTGGCCGTGGGCTTGGAAGCGGAAGCCGCGTGCTCGACGGCTTTGGGCGGAGCACTAACAACCGGCGGCGGGACGACGGCCGGGGTAGGCTTCGTGGGCGGCGGAATTTGCGGCGTTGGCGTGGGAGGCAGGCTCGTTTCGTCGCGTTCCGGAGTTGAGGGAAGGACAGTGACGGGCCCTTTCGCGAGGTGTACGACCGGGCTGGAAGCCGGCGCGGGCGGACGCGTCTCCGCGGGTTTCGGTGCCACCGCCGCAGTCGGAGCGGGTGCGGGCGGACGCGTGACAAGCGGGTGGGCCGGCGTGCTTGGCTGGATGCGCGCGACGGCGGGCGCCGCGGTGCCGGGCTTGGCTTTCAGCACTGCATCTTTCGGCGGTGCGGCGAGCTGGTCGAGGAGTTTGCGCGCCACTTCCAGATTCGGATTCAGGCGCAGCGCCTGGTGCGCGTCACTCAACGCTTTTGCATGGTCGCCGAGCGTGGCGTAGGTGGTGGCGCGCGAGTACCACGTGAGGGCGTTCGATGGCGCGAGGTCGACGGCGCGCGTGCGATCCGCCACGGCCTGCCGGGAATGACCGAGCATGAGGTGGGTGCCGCCGCGGGCCATCCAGAAATACGGGTTTGCCGGCTCCAAAGCAATGGCGCGGTCGCGGTCGGCAAGGGAATCATTATATTTGCCAAGACGCGAGTACAACTCGGCGCGCGCCGTAAGAACGCGGGCGTTGGCGGGATTCGCGTCGAGTGCGGCGGCGTAATCGGCGAGCGCTTCCGGAACGCGGCCGAGCGAATCGTATGCCGCGCCGCGGAAGGCGAGCGCCTCGGCATCGCCGGGCTTCAAACGGAGATAGCTGGTCAGATCGCGCACGGCGTTGTTGAACTCGCCGAGCCCGCCCCACGCCTGGCCGCGGCGGAAATAGGCGTAGGGGAAATCGGGCACGAAGTCGACGGCTTGCGTAAAATCGTCGATGGCGTCGCGCTCGCGCTTCAGCTTCATCAGCAGCATGCCGCGCGCGAGATACGATTCGGGATCGTCGAGCCGCAGCTTGATGGCGAGCGTGTAGCATTCGAGCGCCGCGGCAGTGTCGCCGGAGGCGGAGAGCGCATCGCCGCGTTTGCGATTGACGGCCGCGGTATTCAAACCGTTTTCGGCGGCCTGGGCATAGGCGTGCGCGGCGTCCTTATCGCGCTGCAACGCGCGCAGACAATCGCCGTCGGCGAGCCACGCCTCGCCATCGGTGGGGTACGCGGCAAGCAGCGTGGAAAGATCGTGCGAAGCGGCTTCGGCTTTGCCCGCCGCGAGCAGCAGGCGCGCGCGATGCAGCAGGCTGTCGCGCTGCGTGGGAGCCTGCTCCAGCACGTTGCCGTAGGCCGCTATGGCCGCTTCGGTCTTGCCCTGCTCTTCGAGATGCTGAGCCTGCTCCAGCAGCAGGCGTGTCTGGCGGGAATCGACCTTCAACTCGTCGTTCAGCGTCCGGCGCGGCGCCTGGGCCACGGCGGAAGCGATGGCGCACAAGGCGAGGAGCGCGGCGAGCGACGGCGTGAAAAACACAACGCGCATTCGCTCTGATTGTTACAGTGCGCGGACACGCTCTTCAAGCAGGCGCGTCAGGGCGGCGTAGTCCTCGCCTTCCAGATACACCGGCTCGCCAATGGCGACGGTAACGCGGCGCGGGCGCGCCATGCGCGCACCGGGCGGCAGCACGCGATTCGAGCCGCGTAGGCGGACGGGCACCACGGGGATGCGCAGGCGCGCGGCGATCATGGCGACGCCGGGCTGGAACGGTTGGATGCGTTCATCCGGGCTGTGGCGGCCTTCGGGGAAGATGAGCGGGCAATCTCCGGCGGCGGCCAGCTCACCGAGCGCGCGCATGGCCTGACGCGTGCCGGCCTCGTGCTGCGGCAGCGGCACACAGTTGTACATAAGCAGCGAGAGCCAGTAGTTCAGCGAGTTGGTAAACCACGTGAAAGCGCCGTGCTGGCGGGGATGGAAATGTGCGTCGAAAAACTCTTTGCGCATGGCTGGCGCGACGCGGTTGCGCCACTTCCACGGCAGCGCGATCAGCAGCGCGGGGGTGTCGAAGAAGCTCTGGTGATTGCACGCGAAAATCACCGGGCCCTTGAGACCGGCGAGGTGCTCGCGGCCCTGGACGCGAACCCACGCAAACAGGTGCGCCAGGTGCAGCAGCCAAAGATGCTGATTGACAATGCGGAACGCGCGCGCGAGCCAGTGGCGTTGCCAGGTGGGATAGCGGAATGGCGGCGCCGCGGCGTGCGCCGGGGTGAAGCCGCCCCTTTCAATCGCGGTAACGTCGGCGATGGTCTTGGCCGAGGCGAAGACGTTTTCGTCGACCGGCGCGCCGAGCTTCTGTTCGAGCGCAACGAGCAACTCAACGCGGTCGAGCGAGGAGAGGCCGAGATCGTCAAGCGAAGTGTTGGCCGCGACGGTGCGGCCCGCGGTCCAGCGCTCCATCAACTCGCCGACGCGATCGGCGGCCGGACGGGCCGCGGCTTTCGCGACGGGCGCAAGGTGGCCGGTCAGGCGGTTGCGCAACTCGCGGCGCTTCAGCTTGCGCGTGCCTTCGGTGCGCGGCAACTCGGGCTCAGTCCAGCGCGTATAGCCACGCACTTTCTGATGATCTTCGAGCGTCGCGTTCGCGGCGCTGACGGCCTGTTCGGGATCGGCCGCGGGCTCCATCACGAGCACGGCGTGAACGCGTTCGCCGCCCTCGAAAGGCAGACCGATGACCGCGGCGTCCTTCACTCCAGGCGCGCGGAGGAGCGCGCGTTCGACGTCTTCGGGGAAGACGTTGCGGCCGTCGGCGAGCACGATCAGCTCTTTCTTGCGGCCCTTGATGATGAGGTTGCCGGTCGGGTCGAGAGCGCCGATGTCGCCGGTGTGGAACCAGCCGTCGGCGAAGGCCTCGCGCGTGGCTTCGGGATTGTTGTAATAGCCGCTGGTCACATTGCCGCCGCGCACCAGCACCTCGCCGTCCTCGGCGATGCGGATCTGCACGCCGGCGATGGGCTTGCCGACGGTGCCGTGATGCGCGTGGAAGGGATGGTTTAGCGTGACGATGGGCGCGGTCTCCGTCAGGCCGTAACCCTGGATGACGGCGAAGCCGAGGTTGCCCCAGTATTGTTCGAGCGCCGGGTCGAGCGCGGCGCCGCCGGCAATGAAGCTCCAGAATTTCCAGCCGAAAAGATTGTGCGTCTGGCGGTAGCGCCACCAGCGCCACCAGAAGCGTTCGGTGGCGGGCGCGGGCGTGGCGGTGGCGGGTTGGAGACCGGTGACGTACTCGCGCAACACGTCGAGAATCTTCGGGACGGAGACGAGCACGGAGATGCGGCGCGACTTGATCTGGCGGACGATCTCGTGCGGGTTCTGGCTGCGCTGAAAGACCACGGTGCCGGAGATCATCGGCGGAATGTAGAGCGCCAGAGCCTGGCCGAACATGTGGCTGAGCGGCAGCAGGTTGAGAAAACGCACCGGCGAAAACGGCCGCGCGTAGTGGCGGTATTTGAGCACCTCGCGCTCGATGGGCACGATATTGGTGAGCACGTTGCGGTGCGTGATGATGACGCCCTTCGGCTCGGCGGTGGCGCCGGAGGTGAACAGGATCTGGCAGACGTCGTCGGGGTGCGCGGCGACGGGCTCGACGGTGGCGTCGGTGTCCCAATCGAGATCGGACAGGCGGAAGACAGGGACGGGGTGTTCCAGCGGCGGGAGGGTCATTTCGTCGCCGATCAAAATGGCCTTGGCTGCGGTGATGCGCGCGACGCGCTGGAGAAAGTCGGGCGAGTGGCGCTCGTCGATGGGGGCGACGGCGACGCCGCGCAGGAGGCAGCCCCAAAAGGCGGCGACCCACGCGGGCCGGTTTTCGCTCCAGAGGACGACGCGTTGTCCGGACGCGATGCCGTTTACGGCGAGCGTCCGGCAAAAATTTTTTGCGGCCCTGGCGAGCGCGCGATAAGTGTAGGAGCGCGGCCGGAAGCCGTCGTCGTAAACGAGGTACTCGCCGTCGAGCACCGCTACGGTATTGAAGTAATCGAGGAGTGTTTCTCGGACCATTTGCCGCCCGTGTCGAGCGGGCGTTTCGCAGAAATGCCCGGTCAACCCGATTTTACTGAATCGTGCTGGAGCCTTCGATGCCCATGTCGGTGGTGGGCACGTTGCGATTGATGTAATTGTCGAGGTTGATCACGTACGTTTCCGGATCGTCGATCAGCACGGGCGAGTGCGTGGCGCAGACGATGCGGAAATGCTTTTGCGCGACCAGCTCCTTCAGCATCTTCAGAATGCGGTGCTGGTTTGAGGTCGAGAGGGCCATCTCGGGCTCGTCGAGCAGCAGGCAAGTGCCATCCGGCAGCGCGGGGAAGGTCTCATGGAACATGGAGAGCATCACCTGGCCGTGACTGGCGCTGGCGACGAACTCCCGCATGCGCGGATTGTTCTCGAACAGCTCCAGGTGCATGCGCGGGTTGTGCTGCTCGGCGTCGAAGAGGAAGACCTTGGGCGCGCTGACGGGCGCTTCGAGACGGTAGATGTAGCCGTCCAACTGATCGCCGCGCAGAGCGTAGTAGATCGAGTGCAGCAGCGTCGATTTGCCGCAGCCGTTCTCGCCGGTCAGCAGGATCAGGGGGTTCGAGAGATCCACCATAACCGGCATGTGGAAATTCAGATTGACCAGGATCGGATGGGCAAGAATTTTCAGGATCATAGCTTACGCGTTCGGTTTCCCAGAAAACGACGGTCGAGTCTTTTCAGCGTAGCAAAGCGCCTCACCGCGGACGGCGGGCTCCCGCCTGCCAGCGGAAATTGCGGAAGCGGGCCGTGTCGAAAAACGACCCGAGGCCGATGTTGCCGGCGCCGAGGCTGAAATCCGCCGCGCGGAGCGACGTGTTCAGCCGGCCGTCGACCCAGGTCTCAACGAGATGCGTCGCGGCGTCATAGACGATGCGGACCGCGGTCCACTTGGTGGCCGGCGCGAGCGCGGCGGGACCTTCGTCGTTGCTGATGCGGACGCGGTCGCCGCCATAGACGTGAAAGACGCCGTTGTGCACGGGCTGCTTGCGGGCCGTGTCGGTGGAGAGATGGACGTAATTAAAGTGCACGGGATCGCGCCAGGCGTAAACGACGATCAGCGAGGCGCTCTCGCGGTCGCTGCGGACATCGACATCAAGCGTGAAGGCAGAGACTGGCGGCGCGGCGAGCAAGGCGTATTGAATGGGTGCGCGGGGATTGCCCTCCTGCGGACGCGGGACGGTCAGATGGAGGGTGTCGCCGCCCGCCGCGGTGTCGACCTTCCAGTCAGTCGCGGTGAGCACACGCCAGTCGTGGCCGAAGCAGCGGATCTGTTCGTTATGGTCAGGCAGCGACGGCGGCGCGGCGCGGAGCACAGCGGGACCGGAGACAACGGGAGCGGCCAGAACGGCGAGGGATTTCAGGAGAGACCGGCGTTGCATGGCCCGATATTCTCACACCGCGAGGTGGACTGGCGAAGCGGCGCGTCAGCAGGCGGACGGACGATCGCCGCGGGCTTGGTGATCGGGGCTTGATATTAGGAAAGGAAATGGAGCGGGAGACCGGATTCGAACCGGCGACATCAACCTTGGCAAGGTTGCACTCTACCAGCTGAGTTACTCCCGCTCGGCTGGGGACTTTTTCATTCTTACGCGACGGTGCTCGATCTGTCAATTCGGTCAAGAAGTTGCGGCACAAATCGAACATTTTGCACTGGAAATGGAGGAGTTTTTCACAGGGGTTAATGGTCTGTAACCAGTTGATGAAAAACGAGTTACAAATCTCCTGCATTCTTTCTTGGCAAAGCCTTGAACTGTGCTATTCTGAGGATCGCTTGAGCGCAGCGGGCTGCCGGTTCGAGGAACCCTTGACCGGAAAAAGGGGGGCAGACCGGGGGGCTCAGGCACAACCAGCAAAAGCTGATCGAAGTGGTTCCGCACTGTGGGAAACAAGTGGAAATCACGAGGGAGAGTTTCGGTCTAATGGTGGAAATCAACTTATGGGATCGGATCAAGGAAGAGCTGCACGGGACGATGAAGTCGGAGGCCTTCCACAACTGGGTGGCGAAAACGGAGTTGCTGGAGCAGGAGAATAACCGCTTACGGGTGTTGGTTCCAGACGAGGCGACGCGGGTCTGGCTGGAGAGAGAGTACGCGCCGAAAATTCAGACAGCAATTGTCGATCTGAACCTGCCGATCCAGGAAATCCACTACGAGTTGGCTCGCGCCGAGGCTGCCGTCCGTCCACCTGTGGAAAACGCGCCGAACGACAACATGCTGCAGTTTCCACCGGCGAGTTTTCACCTGAATCCGAGGCTGACGTTCGACTCGTTCGTAGTGGGCACGTGCAATCAGTTCGCGCACGCCGCGGCGAAGTCGGTGGCTGCGTCGCCGAGTCACAGCTACAACCCGCTCTTCATTTACGGCGGCAGTGGCATGGGCAAGACACACCTGATCCACGCGATCGGGCAGGCCGTTTTGCAGCGCTGGCCTTCGATGCGCTTGGTTTACACGACCGGCGAGCGGTTCATGAACGAGATGGTGTATTGCCTGCGCTCTGGGCGGATGTCGACCTTCCAGTCGCATTACCGGACGGCGGACATTCTGCTGATCGACGATATCCACACGGTAGCCGGCAAAGAGCGGACACAGGAAGAATTTTTTCACACCTTCAACGCCCTGTACGACCAGCAGAAGCAGCTTGTGATGACGAGCGACTCGCTGCCAAAGGACATGAAGGGCCTGGTAGAACGGCTGCGGACACGGTTTGAGTGGGGTCTGATGGTTGACGTTCAGCCGCCGGACCTCGAAACGAAGATGGCCATCCTGGACATGAAGGCCGAGCAGGAAGGCGTGCGGCTGCCGGAAGATGTGCGCATCTACATGGCCACGAAGACGAAATCGAGTGTGCGTGAGTTGGAGGGGGCGTTCACGAAGCTGGTGGCCTACTCCAGCGTGACATCGATGCCCGTGACGCTCGACATGGCGCGGCAGGTGCTGAAGCCGGTGCTGCAAAGCGGCGAGCGGCGCGTCAGCATCGACGCCGTAATGCGGGCCGTCGCCGAAAAATTCGACCTGCAACCATCGCAGCTCAAACAAAAGACGAACGCACACGAAATTTCGCGCCCGCGCCAGGTAGCGATGTACCTGGTGAAAGAATTGACGTCGGCCTCCCTGCCGGAGATCGGACGGCACTTCGGCGGCAAACACCATACGACGGTGCTGCACTCGATCCGCAAGATTGAGGAGCTACGTCAATCCGACCCGGATTTGAACAAGCTCATCCACAACATAATGGACTCATTCCATTGAGGTTGTCGCGTTTTTCACAGATGCGGGGCGTTTTCGCCCGGCGCAAAGCTGTGAACAACGCGAGGGGGCGGTTTTATGCTCCCTTGGCCCAGTAGGAAGTCACAGCCGGTGAATCCTGCAAGGCTCAGTTTTTTGTATAATTTAGGGAGATTTCTACATTTCCACAGGTCTTACGAATTCTGAATAGAGATGGAATCGTAAGATCCTGTTTTAAGAGAGAATCTTCCAAGGAAGAGGTCGCCGCATGGAATTCTCGGTAAGCAAGTCGGATCTGGTACGCGAGCTGAACCTGTCGCAAGGAGTGGTCGAGCGGAAGACCACGATACCAATCCTGTCGAATATCCTGATTGAAGTTGCGGGTGAGTCGGTGACCCTGACGGCCACTGATCTGGAGCTGGCGATCCGGTGTGAAGCTCCGGCAAAGGTGAAAGCAGCCGGAGCGGGAACAATTCCGGCGAAGAAGCTGCTGGATTACGCCCGCTTGCTGCCGGAAGCGGAAGTCCAGATGAAGGTCGGCGACAATCATTGGGCGTCGCTGGTCTGCGGACGGTCGAAGACGCGCATTGCGGGTATGTCGCGGGAGAGCTTCCCCGAGCTGCCGGAGATGCCGGAGCTGATGGCGAAGATTCCGGTGGGCTTGCTGGCGTCATTGATCGGCAAGACGATCTTTTCGATCTCCGCGGAAGAATCGCGGTTCACGCTGAACGGCGCGTTGCTGCAGTTGAAAGACAAAATGCTGACCATGGTGGCCACGGATGGTCACCGGCTGGCGTTGGTGGAGATGGAGAATCCGCTGGCGGAAGGCGAAACGAATACGAAGGTTTTGCTGCCGCGGAAGGCGATGAACGAGCTGCTGAAGCTGGCGGGCGAGGCGCCGGATCGGGATGCGGCCGTCGAGTTTGCGGCGGACGAGAATCACTTGTTCTTCCGCCTGGGCTCAAGGCTGCTGATCAGCCGTAAGCTGACAGGGAATTTCCCGGATTACGAGCGGGTGCTGCCGAAGGCGCATGCGCACAGCGTGGAGATGGCGAAAGAGGAATTGCGCGCGGCGATCGAGCGCGTTGCGCAGTTCTCGGACGAGCGTTCGCGGGCAATTAAAGTGCGCTTCGGCGAAAATGAAGCTGTGGTGCATAGCTCGATCAGCGACAGCGGCGAGTCTGAAGAGAATTTGCCTGTCCAGTACGATGGTCCGACGGTTGAGATCGGATTTAACGCACAGTACCTGCTTGATTTTCTGCGCGCCGTAGCCGAAGGCACGGTGGCGTTCCACTTCAAGGATGCGCAGAGCGCGGGCGAGCTGCGTCCGGCTGGCGAAGACGTGAATTACAACTACCGTTACGTGGTCATGCCGATGCGGATCTGACGTGAACGCGTAGAGGCGAAGGTAAAACAATTTGAGCAATCCTGGCACTTACGATTCCACTAGCATCAAGGTGTTGGAGGGGCTGGAGGCCGTGCGCCTGCGCCCCGCCATGTACATCGGGTCCACGAGCGAGACGGGCCTGCACCACCTGGTGTATGAGGTTGTAGATAACTCCGTCGATGAAGCTCTGGCTGGATACTGCACCGAGATCCAGGTGATTATCCACATCGACGACTCGGTCACCGTGATCGATAACGGCCGTGGAATCCCCGTCGACATCAAGGAGGAATTCGGCATTTCGGCGGCGGAGATCGTGATGACGAAGCTTCATGCCGGCGGGAAGTTCGATTCCAACAGCTACAAGGTTTCGGGCGGGCTGCACGGCGTCGGCGTGAGCTGCGTGAATGCGTTGTCGGAATCGCTGGAACTTGAAATCTGGCGTGACGGCTATACGTGGGAGATGGAGTTCGAGCGGGGCCTGCCGAAGGGTCCGCTGACGCGAGCGGGCAAAGCCGGCAAAAAGACGGGCACGAAGATCACGTTTCACCCGGATGGCACGATCATGGACGAGTTGAAGTTCAACTTCGACACGCTCGCGACGCGCTTCCGGGAAATGGCGTTCCTGAACAAAGGCCTGAAGATCATCCTGGTCGATGAGCGGACCGACCCGTTCAAAAAGAGCGAATTCCATTTCGAAGGCGGCATCGTCGAGTTCATCAAGCACCTGAACCGCGGCAAAAATGTGCTTCACGACAAGCCGATCGCGGTGGAGGGCGAGCGTGAGCTGCCCAACGGCGGCAAGCTGACCATCGACATCGCATTGCAGTGGAACGACTCGTACTCGGAGAACATTTTCAGCTTCGCCAATAACATCAACACGAAAGACGGCGGGACGCACCTGACCGGGTTCCGCACGGCGATGACGCGCACGTTGAACGCGCAGGCGAAGGCTGCGGGGTTGCTGAAAGACGGCGGCCTGAGCGGCGACGACGTGACGGAAGGCCTGACAGCCGTAGTCAGCGTGAAACTGCCGCAACCGCAGTTTGAAGGCCAGACCAAGGGCAAGCTGAATTCGGACGTCGCCGGCTACGTGACGCAGATCGTCAATGAAAAGCTGAGCGAGTACTTCGACAAGAACCCAGCCATTATGAAGCGGATCGTCGGCAAGGCGGTCGATGCTTCCCGGGCGCGTGAAGCGGCGCGCAAGGCGCGTGAACTGACGCGGCGCAAGGGCGCGCTCGATTCAAGCGGGCTGCCGGGCAAACTGGCGGACTGCCAGGAAACGGATCCGACGCGCTGCGAGCTGTTCCTGGTCGAGGGCGAGTCGGCCGGAGGCACGGCGAAGACGGGCCGCGACCGGCGGTACCAGGCGATCCTGCCGTTGCGCGGCAAGATCCTGAACGTGGAAAAAGCGCGCTACGACAAGATGCTGAGTCAGGAAGAGATCCGGATTCTCATCACCGCCGTCGGCACGGGCATTGGCAAGGACGATTTCGACGCGAACAAGCTGCGGTATCACAAGATCATTCTGATGACGGATGCCGACGTGGACGGCGCGCACATCCGCACGCTGCTGCTGACGTTCTTCTACCGCCACATGACCGACCTGATCCTGCGTGGCAACATCTACATCGCGCAGCCGCCGCTGTACCGGATCAAGAAGGGCAAGGCCGAGAAGTACATCAAGGACGACAAAGAGTACGTCCGCGAAATCCTGCGCCGGGCGACGGACAATGTTGTGGTCGAGTACGGCGAGGGGGACGCCAAAGGGAAGCTGGAAGGCGGCGAGCTGCGCCAGTTCCTGATGGCGTTGGACGAGTTCCAGCAGCTCTTCAGCCGGCTGGAGCGGAAGCTCGGCGACGTGAAGATTGTGGAGCTGATCGCGGATCCGGGCCGGGCGATCGACACGAAAGCGGACTTCGGCGACGAGGAAAAGGTGAAGAGCCTGAAAGCGGCGCTCGAAGGCTTGAACGTGAACGTCCGGACGGAGTTCGACGAGGAGCATTCGACGTGGAATGTCATCTACCACGACGAGGCCCATGGCGAGCGCACGATCGGCTGGGAGCTGGCTACGCAGCCCGAGTTCCGGCGGCTGCGCGTGCTGGCCAAGCAGACGCAGAAGTTCAACCATCCGCCCTTCCTGGTGATCAAGGAGCCGCGGCGGGAGCGCATTGCGGACTGGCGCGGGCTGATCGGTTTCCTGAAGGGCGAGGGCACGCGGGACTGCTCGATCCAGCGATACAAAGGGCTCGGCGAGATGAACCCGGAGCAGCTCTGGGAGACGACCATGAATGCCGAGTCGCGGAGCCTGCTGGAGGTACGGCTGGAGGACGCCGTGGAGGCGGATCAGATTTTCTCGATGCTGATGGGCGAGGACGTGGAACCGCGCCGCAAGTTCATCGAGGAGTTTGCGCTGGACGTGCGCAACCTGGACGTATAACTTCGGGACCGGAGCGGTAACGCTCCGGCGCCACGATCGCTAAAAACGAAAGACGGCAACGCGAGTTGCCGTCTTTTTTGTATTCAAGGCTGGCGAGCGAAGGGCGCGCGCTACACGTAGAAGCGTTTCACGCGCTGGCCGATGCCGCAGAGCACGGTGTAGCTGATGGTGCCGGCGGTTTTCGCGATCGCCTGCGCGTCAAGCGTGACGCCGCCTTCGCTGCCGAGGAGCGTGACGGCGTCGCCGGGATGAAGTTGCGGGCAGCCGGTGACGTCAATCGAGGTGAGGTCCATCGAAACGGCGCCAAGAATGGGGACGAGCTTGCCGGCGGCGATGACGTGGCCTTTGTTGGACAGGCGATGCAATATGCCGTCGGCGTAGCCGGCCGCGATGACGGCCATGCGCGTCGGACGCTCGGCGGTGAACATGGCGCCGTAGCCGACGTGGGCGCCGACGGGCAGGTCCTTGATTTCGAGGATGCGGGCCTTCCAGGTGAGAGCGGGATGAACCTGCAGGAGCGACGGCGTCTGCGCGCCGCGGGCCGGGCTCACGTAGCCGTAGATGGCGTGGCCCGGGCGGACCATCGTCCCCCAGGCGTTGCGCAAGCCGTAGGCGATGGGAATGGTGCTCGACAGATGCAGGTAGCGCGGCGTCAATCCGGCCTTCGCGCAGGCGTCGCGAACGGCGTCGAAACGGGCAATCTGATTGGCGGTCTGGCGCGACTCGAAATTGGCGGGCGAGGCGAAGTGCGTCATCAGGCCCTGCAGGCGCGCCGCGCGGCAGGCGCGAATGGCTTCGACGAGCGCCGCAGGCTCCTCACGGGTGCCCAGGCGGCCCATGCCGGTGTCGAGCGCGAAGTGATAATCGAGCGGCCGGCCGAGCGCCGTGGCCAGACGGTCGTAGTCGGAGAGTTGGGCGGCCGACTGGATCGCGGGCGTCAGTTCGTAATCGATCAGCGCGGGGCGTTCGAATGGCAGGAAGCCGCCCATGACGAAGATGTTTGCGGTGATGCCGGCCTGGCGCAGGGTGACGCCCTCTTCGGCGTTGCTGACGGCGAGCCAGCGCGCGCCTTCCTGAGTGAGTGTGCGCGCCACCTCGACAGAGCCGTGCCGGTACGCATCCGCCTTGACGACGGGCATCACCTCAATGCCGGAGCCGACGGCGCCGCGGACGGCGCGGAAGTTGCCGGCAAGCTGGCGGCGCGAAATCTCCACCCACGTGCGGCATGTAATCTGAACCATGTTTCCATTGTCGGGCAGGCGGGCGGTACGGAGAAGTGAGACAACGGAGTTTCAGACCGGTTATGACCGGCGCGGAGCGGACGTGATGCTCTCAAAGAGCCGCTCATAGGCGGCTGTGACGGCGTCCCAGCTATAGCGCTCGCGGACGCGCTGGACGGCGGCGTCGCGGAGGCGCTGGCGTTCGTCTTCGGACATGGCGAGCGCGGCGCGAAGTTGCGCGGCGAGGGTGGCCTGATCGTGGAACGGCAGGCCGACGCCGCCCGCGACTTCGTGGTTTTCCTCGGTCCACAGATAGAGCACGAGAGCGCCGCGGCCCATCGCCTCGATCAACGCCGGATGCGTGCCGCCCACCTCGGTGGCGTGGATGTAGGCGAAGCAATTGGCCTGCAACTCGCGGTAGCCGTCGCCGTAGATCGCGCCCGGGATGACGACGCGCGGGTCCGAGGTGTCTTTGACCGCACGAATGTAGTCATCCGCGTATGGAGCGTCGCCGATGAGAGCGAGACGCAGGGGCGTGGCGACCTGCTCGAACGCGCGGCGGACCAGCAGCGGGTTGTTCTCCGGTTCGAAGCGGGTGACGTAGAGGAAATAACGCCGCGGCTCCAGGTTCAGGCTCTGGAGCGTTGCGCCGGGCGGGATGGGACCGATCGGCGCGCCGTAAGGGATGCACCAGGATCGGCGGCCGTATTGCTCGCGGTAGTAGTCGCGGATGCGGTCGGCGTCGGTGACGATCTCGTTGGGGCAGAAGGTCGCCAGAGCCTCCGACATCTGGTACCAGCTCCGCGCGAAGACGTTCCACTTCTTGCGGCGCCGTTCCAGACCGTCGACGTTGAGCGCCACGGCCGCGCCGGCCATGCGGGCGAGCGGCGTGAAGATGGCGTTGGCGGCGTTGCAGTACAGGGCTACGTCGTAATGGCGCGCGAGCAGGTCGAGCGTGGAGACGAAGGTGTGCTGCAGTGTTTCGAGATATTTGTGGCGGACGGGCGCGAGGTAGCGGAGATGGACGCCGCGCCAGACGGGTTCCGGCGCGCGCTCGCGGCAGTACACGGTGACGTCGTGACCGCGCGCGGCGAGGCGCGTGGAAAGCTCTTCGGCAAAGGTCTCAAAGCCGCCGTAATGCGCCGGGATGCCCCGGGTCCCGAGAATAGCAATCCGCATGCGTGAAAACTCAGCTCTCGACGACCTGAGTTTCGTTGCCAGGAGCGTTGACGGCGCGGGAGCTCTTGTGAGCAGGGCGGCTGACGGGGTGGTAGCGGAACCAGGTGGCAATATATTCGTCGGTGACGCGTTTGCGCGCCATGATCCAGCGGCGCTTGTGCCAGACGCGGCGCCAGGCGCGGGCAATCTCGATGAACGCCTTCAGCGAATAGTGCTCATACAGCACACAGCAGGACAGGACGACCAGATCGCGCGCGGTGATGGCCAGCCAGCACTTGCGGTAAAGGTGGCCGGTCATGTTCTTGATGCGCATCAGGAACCGGTTCTTCACCGAGTGCATGTTGATGGCGCGGGGCAGGGCGCGGCGGTTGCCGGGCAGAACGGCGCGGACGTGGTAGCCACGGGCGTAGGGTGTGTAGAGACAGCGCCAGCCGAGCAACTGGGCGCGCCAGGCGACGTCGGCGTCTTCGCGGTAAACGAAGAAATCGGGATCGAAGAACTCGCCGTTGATGGAGATGTCGTCGACCATGTCGCGGCGGTACAGAGCGGCGGCGGCGGTGGCGCCGAAGACGTACTCGCGCTTCAGGTAATGACCGTTGTCGATTTCGCGGCTGCCGCGATCCAGGTGGCGGAGGTTGGGCGTGAAGTAGATGCCTGTGCTGTCGACGCGGGGGCGGGCGTCGATGTCAAAATCCGGGCTCATGGCGAGCAGCTTGCCGCAGACCGTTCCAACGCTGGGGTCGATGCGGCCGGCCTCGACCAGCGCCTGGATGAAGTACGGCATCAGCAGGACATCGGGATTGAGGGTCAGAACCCAGTTGCCGCGGGAAAGGCGGATGGCCTGGTTCTGCGCCGCGGCGAAGCCCAGATTGCGGGAGTTCAGCGTAACCGAACAACGGTCCTCGTACTGTTCGAGGATGTCGCGCGTGCCATCGGTCGAATTGTTATCGACAACGATTACCTCGATGTCCGGTCCCTTCTGGCCGAGGACGGACTCGAGGCAGCGCTTGATATAGCGCCCGCTGTTGAAGGTCACAATCGTGACCGATACGAAATCGCGTGAAGCCATCCGATCAGGCAATCATCCCCGTTCCGAGTTCCCCTCCCGGGTGCCCTTCCAGTCTTCGCGGCTAGCGGCGTGACCTGCCGCCAGGAGCGCAGATGCCGCAGCTCGAAGGATAAAGCCAACCGCGCGCAGCGGGCCGAGAGAGCCCCGCCGGAGCGCCTCCAGTGTTCCCCGGAACACCCCGCCGGCCGCAACCGATAGTGCAATCACAACTTGGCCGGGCCGGTTAAAGTGCAGGCCGGAGTAGCGTAATAGATTCTCGTTCCAGTATAACTGCCGCCTACCCCAGTCTACCGAGCGGACCGAGTGCCCTCCCCTATGCACGGAAAGGGCCGTTGGCTCGTAGCGGATGCGAAATCCGGATTTGCGGATCCGCAAACAGAAATCAACATCCTCAAACCAGACCGGGAAAAAGCGATTGTCGAAGCCTCCAACAGTGCGCCAGGCGTCGCGGCGGATGAGGAGCAAGGCGCCGGCGGGTTGTTCCACGTCCTGGGCGCGGGTGAGATCCAGGTCCAGACAACGCCAACGGCGGTTGACGGAATTACCGGACCAAAATCTGTTGATAGCAAGATTTTCCAGTACCAGGGAGGCCACGGTCGGGAAGCGGCGGACGGTGAAGCCGCGCTGCGGTTGCCCGTCGGGACCGCACAAGGCGCCGGCCGCGATGGCCGTTTGCGGGTCATCGAAACAGCGGACGAGCGGCGCGATGCTGGTCTGCAAAATGGCGTCCGGGTTGAGGACGAGAACGAGGTCCGCGGAGGGCAGGGCGCGGAAGCCCTGGTTGACCGCGGCGGCAAAGCCCACATTGTCCGGGTTGGGGAGGACGGTCACACCGGGAACGCCGGATGCCACACTTGCGGAGCCATCGGTGGACGCATTGTCAACGACGACGATGCCCGCGTCCGCCGCGGCATGGCGCAGGCACGCCTCCAGGCACGGGCGAAGGCAGGCGGCGGATTGATGCGCAACGATAACGGCTCCTACGCGCACTTGACGATCCTAGCTGCCCGCGAGGCGAAAATACCAGCGCCAGTAGGAATCGCGCGGGCGGGCGCCTTGCCAGCGGGCGATGTCGCGCTCGCAGGCGGCGAGGTGGGGAGCGAGCCAGGCCGGATCGCGGGGCGGGGAGGCGCGCCGGACGCCATGCCAGAGACGCAAGGCGTCGAGCTTGCCGCCGAACCACGCGCCGAAGACGCCGTGGCGGAGCGCCAGCAGGCCCCAGAGGAGCTGTCCAGCGAACACGGCGCGGCCGAAACGGCGAATCCAGCCATCGGGATAGTGACGTGCCACGAGCAGCATTTGGTTTCGCGATTGCAGACGCGTCGCGCGCGGGCTCCAGGCGCCGAAGGTTGCGCTGCCGCGGTGGGTTGCGAACGCGGAGGGAACAAAGACGCCGGCAATGCCCGCGCGCCGCAGGCGCAGACCGAGATCGACGTCTTCGAGATACGAACCGAAAGTCTCGTCGAGGCCTCCGGTTGAGAGAAAGACATCACGGCGGATGAGGAGCGCCGTCAACGAGGGCAGCCAGAAATCGCCGGGCGGACGGAGGTCCGCAACGGGAAAGCCGGAGCCCGCGCGCCAGGGGCACGCGGCACGCGACAGCAGATCGTAGGCGCCATCGAGAATCGCAGGTTGATCGTGGCGGGTGATGGGGCCGCAGGCAAAAGAGGCATCGGCGGCGCTGGCCGCATCGAGGAGCTGCGCCAGCCAGCCGGGCGCAAGCGTGACATCGCTGTTGACGATGGCCACCCATTGGTCACGCGACGCGGCGACGCCCGCATTCACCGCGTGGGCGAATCCGGAATTGACGGGCAGGGCCAGGACGCGGGCGCCAAGCGCCGCGGCGAGCGCCGGACTGCGGTCCGTGGAGGCATCGTCGACAACGAGAACGGTCGCCGGCGGCCGGGTCTGGCCGAGCGCCGCGGAGATGCATTCTGTCAGGAGTTTCTCGCCGTTGTAGTTCGGAATCAGTATGGTGACGGGCGCGTTCATGCGCGGTATGCGAGAGCTTCCGGCATGGTATCACGCGCCCGGCGGGGAGGGAAGTGAATGGGCAAATGGCGCGCGGGCGGCTATCATGGGCTTGTGAAACAGTTATTCGCCTGCGCAACCCTGATGGCCGTCTGCTCGGCGCTGGGTACGGCGCAATCGGGGAACGCGGCCGCCCTGGCGCAAGTAAAGACCGTATACCTGCTGCCGATGGCGCATGGGATGGATCAGTATCTGGCGAACCGGCTGACCCATAGCCGGGTGCTGCAAGTAGTGACGGATCCGGCGAAGGCCGATGCGGTGCTGACGGATCATGTGGGACCGGCCTACGAGGCGGCGATGAAGGAGCTGTACCCGCAGGTCAAGCCCGCGCCGCCCGCCAAGCCGGACGACGAGGACCAGAAGGCCGATTCGTCCGACAGCGACAAGCCTGCGCCGCCGGAGCCGATGGAGATGAAATCCATTGGGGCGGAGCGCCCGGTCGTGCCCGCGCGCAACCGCGGAACGGTGTTTCTGGTGAAGCGGGATACGAGCGAGGTGCTGTGGTCGGCCTATAACGACCCGTCGGTCCGGAGAGCGAAAGACCTGAACCGCGTGGCGGGAAAATTCGTCGGCAAACTGCAGAGCGCCATCAAGCACGCTTCGCCGAAAGCGCCCGCCGGTACGTCGCCAGCAAACGCTGCGTCATCGCCACAAGCCCCCGCGACTGCTCAATAAAGTCGTGGGCGCGGCGGGCCATCTCCGCCGCCTGATCCGGGTGCTCGAAGATGCCGGCGATCGCCTGGGCGAACTGCTCGGGCGTATCCGCCAGGCGGCAATAGCGCCCGTCTTCCGTGCCGAGTCCCTCCGCGCCGAGCGTCGTGGAGACCGAAGGGATACCGGCGGCGAAGGACTCCTGCAGTTTCATCCGCACGCCGGAGCCGCTGAGAATCGGGCAAACAAAGACGGCCGATTCGGCGAGCGGCGCGGCCAGGTCCTCAACAAAGCCTTCGACTTTCACGGCTCCGTTGAAATCCGGCAGCGTGCCGGGCGGCGGCGGAGCGGAACCGATGACCCGCAGGCGCGCGTCGGGATAGCGCTCCAGCACGCGCGGCATGACGCCCTCCAGAAACCAGTTCAGCGCTTCGGCGTTCGGCGCGTGACGGAAGCTGCCGAGGAACAGCATGGTGTGCGGCTGGCGGCCGTTCAAGCACAGATTGAAGCGCGACAGATCCATGCCCGCGCGCACGTCGCAATCGATGCGGTCCTTCAGGCGCGGGAGAAACGACAGCAGGAAATCACGGTTGTCGGGCGTGCAGACCTGCACGCGATCGACGCGGCGGAGCAGGCGCAGCTCGAAGCGCAAGGCGCGCAGGTATTCGAAGCAGGCCTTCGCCCGCGCGGCGCCGTTGAGCGCGGAGATGCGGCTCTGGACGGACTGGAAGTAGATGTCGTGCTCGAAGAGAATCCAGGCGATGTTGCGGCAGCCGGTGCGGACGTAGTCGCCCATCTGCGTGTATTCGATCTGCACGATATCGATGGCGCGGCGCAGGATCTCGCGTTCGACGATCCAGACGACGTTTTCATCGTCGAACTCGCGCACGGCGTGCGGCTGAATGGAGCCGAGGCCCGGCGGGACGGCGGTGCGGCGCAGCAGGGCCGTGACCGAAGCGGCGACGTTGTGCAGTTTTTCCTGCTCGGCGATTTGCGCGGGTGTCTCGCAGAGCACGATGAGATGGACTTCCGCGAAGTGCGACAGATGCGCAACCGTGCCGTGGATGGAGATGGCGCCGCCATGGACGGGCGGCCAGAGTGGATACGGACAGACGAAAAGCACGCGCGGCCGCTCGGGCCGCGGGTCGAAGCGCCCGAAGCGGTCGTGATAATAAACCGGCTGGGAGCGGCGGAACGTCTCGCGGTCGTCGAGGAGGCCGAGCGTGCGGGCGCGCCAGCGGGAGCGGCAGGCGCCGGGCAGTTGCAGGAACGCGCGGCCGAGGGCGGGGAAGTTCATGCGCTGCGCTGAGTCGCCGGCAAGCCACGACCAGAGCCCGCCGATCATCAGCCACGCGAAATGCGCCAGCAGGCGCGCAGCGGAGTGCGCATTCTTCCAGGCGTAGAGGATGGCGTTCTTACCGATGACGCCATCGATATAGGCGCGCGAGAAGCTCTTGCCGATGGTGCCGCGATGCTCGTGCCACACGCGGCTCTGGGGTTGATAGAGCACGCGCCAGCCGCGCCGCCACGCGAGCAGGCCGATGTCGCTGTCCTCCATGTAGAACGGGCGCAACAGCTCGTCGAAGCCGCCGAGTTCAAGGAACTTGCGGCGGTCGAAAGCGCAGGATCCGCCGCCGCCGTAGAAGCAGGGCCAGAGCGATTGGATGGTCTCGTCCGCGCGATGCCGGGCCCGCAGCATGCCGCGCCGCCACCAGCACTCGGTGAGCCCCGTCTCTTCGCGCAGCTTGTTCGGATCGGTGAAAAAGATCTGGCAGGAGACGGCGAAAATATCAGGCGCGGAGAAGCCGTCGAGCAGCGGCTGGAGGAAATCCGGCGCGACGCGCATGTCGCTGTTGAGCAGCACGACGATGTCGTTGGAGGCGGCGGCAAAGCCGCGATTCGAACCGCCGCCGAAGCCGTAGTTGCGTTCGAGCGCGAGGACGCGGATCTGCGGAAACGTGGTGCGCAGGAACTCGGCGCTGCCGTCGGTGGAGGCGTTGTCGACGACCAGAATCTCGTTGCGCGGATTGCCGGCCAGCGCCGTGACGATGGGGGGTAGATACTTTTCGAGCAGGTCGCGCCCGTTCCAATTCGGAATGACGACCGTGGCCGCGGTGTGGTCGGGGGCAACGTTCACCGGCGGGCGCCGCCGTCCGCAAATGCGCCACAGGAGATCGGTCGCGAAGAGCGCGACGGCGGAGAGGCCCGCGAAAAGCGGCGACAGCAGAACGAACGGCAGCCGGACGAGAAGTCGAAAAAAGAGGGCCATGTCTTAAAGGCCCTGCAGATCGGGCCCGAGGTTTATCTTACGGCCCAGCTTGACCCAGCGCGATTCGCGGGCGAGCTCGATGATGTGGCGGAGGTGCTCGATTTCGGCCTGGCGGACTTCGATCTCATGCGTCATTTCGTCGAGGTGGCCGGCGTACGTGCGTTCGAGTTCGGCGAGGCGCTTTTCATAACGGTCGCAGGTGGCGAGCAGCTCCTGGCGCGCGGCTTCGAACTGCTTGTGCTCTTCCTGCGCCCACGCCTGCGCGGCTTCCAGCTCTTGCGTCTGCGCCTTGTGCGTGTCCACCAGCGACGCATGGTCGCGCTGGAGGTCCTGAAGCCAGGCGTCCTTCAGGTTGATCTCGTGTTCGAGCTTGTGGATGTGGCTCTCGCGCTCGCGCAGCAGATTCGACGTTGCCGGCACATGCAGGAACGCGGGCGCGCCGGTCTGCGGCGACGCCGCGCAGACGGCGACATAGAAATGGGCGGAAGCCGGGTCGGGCCGCGACGCTTCGAGATGCAGCTCGGCGGCTTGCATATTCGGGCCGTCGTGGGGCTGCGCCGGTTGGAAGCTCAATGCGCCGACGTGGTTCTGCACGTAAAGCGTGACGGAGGCAAACTCGGCGCCGAGCGCGGAGGCGAATTCGTCGTATTCGAATTCGTGCACGTGGAACGGATTCGGACCGGTCTGCACGCGAGTCTCGGCGTAATAGGATTTGTTGGGCGTGGAGACGACAAACTGCCCGCCCGGGCGCAGCAGGCGGCGCGCTTCGGCGAGCAGCGCGGCCCAATCGTGGATGTGCTCAATCACCTCGAAGCAGGTGATCAGATCGAAAGACGCAGCGGCGAACGGGATGGACGTGGCGGACGCAGCGAGGAACTGCAGATTCGGCGCGGCGTACGAGGACCGCGCGAGGGCGACCGCGTCGGGCGAGATGTCGATGCCGGTGACCGCGTCCGCGCTGCGCGCCAGTTCCGCGGAGCCGTAGCCGGCGCCGCAACCAATGTCGAGGACGCGACGGCGGCGCGCGAGCCGGGCGGCAAACAGATAGCGCGCCAGATGCTCGTTCCACAGGTCGACATCGACCTGGCCGGGCACGACACGTTCTCCGGTGAACTCAAGCATGGCGGGCCTCCTGGTAGGTGGGTGGAGCGGTCCAGCGGACATGCGCCGGAACGTGCAGGCAGCCGTACACCTCGCCGGCGCTGCGCTCCATCTGCAGCGTTAAAGCATTATCCACCCAATCGCAGGTCACCGCCGCGGAGCCATCGGCGGGCGTCTCAACGACGGACGGCGTGAAGGAAAAGAAGCCAGGGTAGAACTCGGGCAGAGTGAAGGCGAAATCCACGGTGCAACGCTCATCGGGCGCCAGCGGGCGGACGGCGGGCTGCGCTTGGCGGGTGGTAGCGCCACAAAATGCGATGCCCAGGTGGTTGCGGATGAGGAGGCCGGCCTGCGGGCGGGCGAGCGGCGCGAGCGCCTGGAAGCTGATGCGCGCGGTGTAGCCAGCGCCGGGCGCGAGATGGGTGGCCGTCCGCCCGAATTCGTCGAGCAGCGCGAAGCCACGGATGCGGGCGCGCCCATCGCCGGTCCTTCCGTCGCCGGAGGGCAGGTTCTCGATCCAATCGGTTTCCAGCGGATTGTCTCCCGGCGTCTTCGGCTGGTTCGCCGGCGCGTTCTTGGCGGGCTGCAAAGACGCCAGGTAAGCGTCGGCGACGCGCTCCGCGGGGCCGAGATCGCGCTGCCGGCCATGATCGAGCCACAGTGCCCGGTCGCCGAGTGCCTTGACCTCACCAATGGCATGCGAGACGAACAGGATGCTGACGCCGCGCGTGCGTAGTTCCTGCACCTTCCGCAGACAGCGGAGCCGAAACGCCTGGTCGCCGACCGAAAGGGCCTCATCCACAATCAGAATCTCCGGGTCCACGTGAATTGCAAGGGCGAACGCAAGGCGAACAAGCATGCCGCTGGAATAAGTGCGGACCGGGCGGTCAATGAAATCGCCAATGCCGGCGAACTCGGTGACGCGCGGATACAGGCGCTCCGTCTGCCTGGCGCTGAAGCCGAGGATGGAAGCCGAGAGATAGACGTTCTCGCGCCCCGTGAAATCCGGATGGAAGCCGGAGCCGAGTTCGAGTAATGCCGAAACACGCCCGTTCACTGAAACGGCGCCGGAAGTCGGCTGAGAGATGCCCGCAACCAGTTGCAGAAGTGTGCTTTTGCCCGCGCCATTGCGCCCGATGATGCAGAATGTCTCGCCGCGCTTGACCTCGAAGTTCAGATTGTCGAGAGCGGTGAATCTTGCGGGATGAATCAGGTTTGGGGCGAGAAGAGAAAGCAGACGCTGCCCCGGAGAACCCAGAAGCGGGTAGGACTTGGATACTGCGTTGAATTCAACCACGCTCATGCTGGAGGCGATGGACCGGAAACGGCGTTCATACGAGCGCTATTCCGACTCTACTGAAGGGCGAAAAGGAGTGTCAACGGAGGGGTAACAAATGAATGGGCGGCCGCCCTCCCCATGTCCCGCGCTTCCCGCGCTAGATCTCTAGCGTCGAGCTGATCTGTGTTGAGCCTTACTCATGCGGTGCTTGATCCGCGCGTCTGGGTCTACGTGAGACCGGATGAACGCTGAAGGCGCACGACCAGACGGAACACGTGATTGGAAGCCGCCCACTTGAGGTGGTCAGTGTTGATGAGTCAGCCTCCTGATGACCCGGCTGAAACACCGGGTAATTCGGCCGCCGATCCTAATGACCGCCACGGCGAAGATGCCCGCACGGGAGCCATCTCTGGCCACAATATGGATCTGTTTCGAGGCGAAGTCAAGAGCTTCCGGATGAGGACGAAAGAGGCGAAAACGGCCCGCAAAATGCTGCGATTTGACAGGCATGGGGCGCGCCCCGTAGTCTGAGTAATAGCGCCGGTGTAGCTCAGTGGTTAGAGCGACGGTCTCATAATCCGTAGGTCGTAGGTTCAACTCCTACCGCCGGCACCACTCCCAGTTGGTTTCCTACTTTTCCCCGACGATCGTCTCGTAGATTCGCTGCAAGTCGTCCTGCGAGTAGTATTCGATTTCGATGCGCCCGCGCTGCGCGGACTTCTCGACGATATGGACGCGGGTGCCGAGTGCGCGCTCCAGCTCTTCGATCGCCGCCTTCACATTTGGATCGATCTCCGCGGGCTCAGCGGCTTTGGCTTCGTGCGGTTCACGCGGTTCGGTCGCCTTTTGCACCAGACGTTCGACCTGGCGGACGGAGAGCCCCTCCGATGCGGTCTTCTCGGCGAGCTGAAGCTGCAATTCCGGGGTAGGCAATGCCAGAATGGCCCGCGCATGGCCCATGGAGAGGCGGTGCTCGGCGAGCAGCACCTGAATGTCATTGGGCAGCCGCAGCAGCCGGAGCATGTTCGTGACGGTGGTGCGGTCCTTGCCCGTGCGTTGGGCGATCTGCTCATGGCTGAGCTGGTGCTCGCGCGCCAGCCGGTCGAAGGCCTGGGAGACCTCGATCGGGTTCAGGTCTTCACGCTGGATGTTCTCGATGAGCGTGACTTCCATCAACCGGTCATCGGCATAGTCCTGCACGATCGCGGGAACCTGGGCGAGGCCGGCGAGCTTGGCGGCGCGCCAGCGGCGTTCGCCGGCGACGAGTTGATAGCGGGAACCGGCGGAGCGCACGATCAGCGGCTGAATAATGCCATGTTCGCGGATCGATTGGGCCAGTTCCTGCAAACGTTCGGCCTGAAAAACGGTCCGCGGCTGCAGCGGATTGGGGTCGATGTCGGCGATAGGGATCTGGAGCGGCCCGGATGGGGCCATGGCCGCGGCCGTGCCGGAAGAAGCGGGAACTGGACGACTGGTTGGAAGGAGGGACGAAAGGCCCCTACCCAGCACTTTGCGACTCTCGGCGTTGGCCATTGGCGACGATCTCCTTGGCGAGTTGAATGTAGCTTTCCGCTCCTTTGGAACGCGGGTCATAGGAGAGGATGGTCTTTCCAAAGCTCGGGGCCTCGGCGAGGCGGATGCTGCGCGGGATGACCGTCTTGAAGACCTCGCCATGGAAGAAGTCCTTCAAATCGGAAGAGACCTGGCGGGCGAGATTGGTGCGGTCGTCGAACATTGTCAACAAGATACCTTCAATCCGGAGGGCCGGTTGGAGGTTCTCGCGAAGGCGCTCGACCGTGTCGACGAGCTGGGAAATCCCTTCCAAAGCGAAGAACTCGCACTGAATGGGAATGAGGACCGAGTCGGCGGCGACGAGGGAGTTGACGGTCAGCAAGTCAAGGGCCGGCGGGCAGTCGATGAGAATGAAGTCGAACTGGTCGCGAAGGTCGGCGATTGCGTTGCGGAGGTGGTACTCGCGGTGGTCGGAAGCCACGAGGTCGAGATTTGCGGCGACGAGGTTCTTGTCCGCCGGCGCAAGGCTCAAGCCGTCGGGCTCGACCGTGACGAGGATGTCGCGCAGCGGCGCGCGCTCGGTCAGCACCTCGTAGATCGTGAGCAGATCCTCGCTTTTAGCGACGCCGAGGCCGGTCGTGCTATTGCCCTGCGGGTCCATATCGACCAGCAGGACACGGAAGTCGTTTGCGGCAAGGGACGCAGACAGATTGATAGCGGTAGTGGTCTTGCCGACCCCGCCCTTTTGGTTTGCTATGGCTATGACTCGGGCCATGAACGGTTGCCCTGGAAAATGTCTATGCTATCACGCCAGGTCGAAGACGACGTTTCACGTGGAACGTTTTGGATGTTATCGGCTCTGCGTTGTTCCACGTGGAACGTCGACCGTGAGGACGGCGGACTGCGTATCCCAAGGCAGGAGAGTCACTTGCGCGCCGGAACCGGACGCGGCGTCCCGCGCGTCGCTGGCGGATAAGAGAATTCCGCACCACCGGGCGAGGCGGTTGGCCACGGCAAGGATTTCGGCCGGGCGAACGGCCCGTCCAATCACGGCGTCCACCGGATCCTTGTACGCATCGGACCGTACGCAGCGGACCCGGACATTGCGGGAATAGTCCGAAGCCTCACGCAGAAACGCCGCTTTCCGCTGATCGGACTCAATCAGAACCACTTCGGCGCCCGGGCGCGCAACTGCGACGGGAAAACCGGGGAAGCCGGGGCCTGATCCGACGTCAGCGATCCGCTGAACGTCGACCGGAATCAAGCTTGCCAGGAACAGCGACTCCGCATAGTGGCGGACGGCCGCCTTTTCCATATCAATCACGGACGTCAGGTTGATCCGCGCATTCCAGTGCCGCAGGAGCTCGTAATGCGCCCACAGCGCGTCCGTCTGCGCAGCGGCCAACTGCATGAATCCACTGCACTTTTCCCGCAAAATCGCCGCAAATTGCTCGCTTTCCGTCATCGCTCCCCCCGCTGCACCAGGTTCAGATAAACGTCGAGAACCGCAATCGCCGCGGGCGTCACGCCAGGGATGCGCGCCGCTTGCCCTAGCGTTTCCGGGCGGACCCGGAGCAGCTTATCCCGAATCTCGCGGCTTAAGCCTGGGATCGCCGCATAGTCCAGGCCAGCCGGCACATGCCGCGCCTCGGACTCGCGAAGCCGCTGCACCTGCTTGCCCTGCTGCTCGATGTAGCCGGCGTACTTCACTTCGGTTTCAATCGTCGTCAGCACGTGCGGCATCACGGGCGCGCCTAGTTGGGCCTGCAACCACGGGGCGAGCGCACTCAGATGCGCTTCGGGCCGCCGCAGCCAGGCATTCAGATAGGGGCGTTCTCCCTCGGCGAACGCGGGGATGCCCAGATCGGCGGAAACACGCGTGCGCTCGATCAGCTCCAAAATACGCTGCTTCTGCACTAATTTCTGTTGCAGCAGCGCCCAACGTTGGTCTGAAACCAGCCCGGCCCGCCGCCCGATCGGCGTCAAACGCTCATCGGCGTTGTCGATGCGCAGTTGCAGCCGGAATTCCGCCCGCGAAGTGAACATGCGGTAGGGCTCGTCGGCGCCTTTGGTGATCAGATCGTCCACCAGAATGCCGGCATAGCCCTCGGTACGCTGCAAAATCACGGGGTCTGAGTGGCTGACGCGCGCCGCGGCGTTCAATCCAGCCAGCAGGCCTTGGCAGGCGGCCTCCTCGTAACCGGAGGTGCCGTTGATCTGGCCAGCCAGGAACAGGCCCTTGATGGACTTCACTTCCAGACTGTGCGTCAATTCGCGCGGATCAATGGCGTCGTACTCGATCGCGTAGCCGGGCCGGATCATTTCGGCCTTCTCCAGACCCTGTACCGACGCGATCACGGCCTCCTGCACGTCGATGGGCATGCTGGTGCTCATCCCGTTGACGTACACCTCGTACGTGTCCAGGCCCTCCGGCTCCAGGAAGATCTGGTGCCGGGGCTTGTCGGGGAATTTCACCACCTTGTCTTCGATCGACGGGCAGTAGCGCGGGCCAATGCCCTGAATCTCCCCACTAAACAGGGGGGAACGACCAATGTTGTCACGCAGAATCCGGTGCGTCTCTTCGTTCGTGTACGCGATATGGCACTGGACCTGTTCGCGCTCGATCTTTTCCGTGAGGAAGGAAAACGGCGTCGGGACTGCGTCGCCGGCCTGCGGCTCGAAGACGCTCCAGTCGATGGTCCGGCCGTCGAGCCGCGGAGGCGTGCCGGTCTTGAGCCGTTTCCAGGCGAGTCCCAATGTGCGCAGGTGGTTGCCCAGCAGATTCGATGGCGCTTCCCCGCTCCGGCCGCACGTCGATTTCGACTCGCCGATGTGCGACAGCCCGTTCAGGAACGTCCCGGTGGTCACCACCACCGCGCCGGTTTCCAGTTCCCGCCCATCGCGCAGCCGGACGCCGGTGACGCGCCGCCGGCCATCGCCTGAGCTGGCATAGATCATCTCGGCGACTTCGGCCTGCAGCAGCCGCAAATTTGGTTCGGCCTCCAGAAGCTCCCGCATGTGGACCCGGTAACGCGCCTTGTCCATCTGCGCCCGCGGACTCCACACCGCCGGTCCGCGGCTGGTGTTCAGCAGCCGGAACTGGATGCCGATCGCGTCGGCCGCTAGGCCCATCACGCCGCCCAGCGCATCGACCTCGCGCACCAGATGGCCCTTGGCAATTCCGCCGATCGCGGGATTGCACGACATCTGGGCAATCAGGTCGATATTCATCGTGACGAGGGCGGTTTGGAGCCCGATCCGGGCGCAGGCGTGGGCCGCTTCACAACCGGCGTGACCCGCGCCGATCACCACAACGTCGTAACTAAGTTGGCGCATTGGCAGCGGCATCGTATCGCAGATATCCTAAAGAGTTGTTTGCACTCAGGAGGCAGTCTTCCGTGAAAGTCCTCGTACTTGGCAGTGGCGGACGCGAACACGCGATCGCCTGGCGTCTGCACCGCAGCCCTTCGGTCGAACAGGTGTTTGTCGCGCCCGGCAATCCCGGTTGCGCCGGCGTCGCCACTTGCATCCGGCCCGTCTCGAACAAACCGCAAGACCTGCTGGCGCTTGCGGCGCAAATCCGTCCCGATCTCACCATTGTCGGACCGGAGGCGCCTCTCGTCGACGGAGTCGCGGATCTTTTCCGCGCGAACGGGCGGTTGATCTTCGGCCCCGTGCAGAAAGCCGCGCAACTCGAAGGCAGCAAGATCTTCTCCAAGAACTTCATGGCGCGCCACGGCATTCCGACCGCGCGGTATGCTGTCGCGCATAGCGAACAAGAAGCGAATAAACTGCTCGCTGAATTTTCCTATCCTGTTGTTATTAAAGCAGATGGCCTCGCCGCTGGCAAAGGCGTCGTGATCTGTGAAGATCATGCCGCGGCAGTCTCGGTGCTGAGCCGGATGACGTCGGGCAGCATGGTCGGCGCGGCCGGCCGCAACATCGTGATCGAGGAGTTCCTCACGGGCGAAGAGGTCAGTTTCATCGGCCTGTGCGATGGCGACACGGTTTTGCCGCTGGAGCCTTCGCAGGATCACAAGACCATCTTTGAAGAGGACCGCGGGCCGAACACCGGAGGCATGGGCGCGTACTCCGATTCGCGTCTGCTCACCGCCACCCAGCGCGACGAGGTGGTGCGCATGGTGATGCAGCCGGTGCTGGATGGCATGAAGGCCGAGGGCGCGCCCTTCGTCGGCTTCCTGTACGCCGGCCTGATGCTCACCAAAGACGGCGTGAAGGTGCTCGAATTCAACGTGCGCCTGGGCGATCCCGAGACGCAGGCATTGCTGCATCGCATGGATTGCGACTTCGGCGTGCTGGTCCACGCGGCGGCGAGCGGCAAGCTCAGCCCGGACCTGCTCCACTTCCGCCAGGATCCGTCGATTTGCGTTGTGCTCGCGGCGCACGGCTATCCGGGCACGGTGCGCACGGGCGACCCGATCAGCGGCATCGAAGACGCCGAGAAAACCGGCGCGACGGTCTTCCAGGCGGGGACGCGCATGGGCGCGCACGGCCTCGAGACCGCGGGCGGGCGCGTGCTCGGCGTGACGCATTCGGGCGCGACGTTGCAACAAGCTATCGACCACGCCTACGCGGCGTGCGCCAGGATCCACTTTGACGGCATGCAGATCCGCCGCGACATCGGCCGCAAGGGCCTCAAGCGCTGGTAGGCGCCCGTGGGCCGGGCGCTGCAGTCAGCGCCCGGCCGTTCCCGGTTACAATCAAGAAGGCCGTTCACGCGAGCGGGTGTGGGGACGTAGCTCAGTTGGATAGAGCAACCGCCTCCTAAGCGGTAGGTCGGCAGTTCGACTCTGCCCGTCCCTACCACATCCACGGCGCGGCTCGATCCCCGTATACTGAACTCCTGCGATGCCCGATAAGCCATTCGTTCATCTGCATTGCCATAGCGATTACTCGCTCCTCGACGGAGCGTGCGAAATCGGCAAGATGATGAAGGCCGCCGAGGCCCAGGGCATGCCCGCCATCGCCCTCACCGACCACGGCAACCTGTTCGGGGCCATGGAGTTTTATACCAAGGCCAACGAGAAGGGCATCCATCCCGTGCTCGGCTGCGAGGTCTACATCTCGCAGCAGGAACGCCACATCAAGAACGAGACGAACCGCTACAACCACCTCGTTCTGCTGTGCGAAAACCAGGAAGGCTACCGCAATCTGATCGACCTGGTGTCAACGGGCTTCCTGGAAGGTTTCTACTACAAGCCGCGCTTCGACAAGGACTATCTCGCCGCACACAGCAAGGGCCTGATCGCGATGTCGGCGTGCCTGAAGGGCGAAGTCACGGAGCTGATGCTGCGCGACCGTTACGACGACGCGAAGCGCACGGCCTACGAGTTTCAGGACATCTTCGGGAAGAACAATTTCTTCCTCGAAATCCAGGATCACAGTCTGCCCGAGGACCGTGTCGCCATGCCCGGCGTCTACCGCCTTTCGGCCGAAACGGGCATCCCGCTGGTCGCCACGAACGACGCGCACTACATCGCCCGCGACGACGCCCGCTCGCAGGATATTCTCACCTGCATCCAGACCGGCAAGACGGTCAACGACGAGCGGCGCATGCGCATGTCGACGCAGGAGCTGTTCCTGAAGAGCCGCGCCGAGATGATGCAGCTTTTCGGCGAGGTCGAGGACGCGCTCGACCGCACCTGGGAGATCGCGCAGCGCTGCAACATCAAGATCGAGAAGATCAAGGACCCGTTCCCGAAATTCGACGTCCCGCCCGAGCACACGCTCGACAGCTACTTCGCTTGGGTGGCCCGGACCGGCTTTGAGCGCCGCCGCGTCCGGCTGGAGCAACTCGCCGCCGAGGGGCGCCTCAAGCACAGCATCGAGCAATACGTCGAGCGCCTGGAGAGCGAGATCGCGCTCATCGAGAAGCTGAAGTTTTCGGGCTATTTTCTCATCGTCTGGGACTTCATTCATCACGCCAAATCGACGGGCGTGCCGGTCGGTCCGGGACGCGGTTCGGCGGCCGGCTCGCTGGTCGCCTACTCGATGGGGATCACGAACGTCGATCCGCTGCAGTTCAATCTGATCTTCGAGCGCTTCCTGAATCCCGAGCGCGTTTCATTCCCCGATATCGACGTCGATTTCTGCACGAACCGCCGCGCCGAAGTGATCCAGTACGTCACCGAGAAATACGGGCGCGGCCAGGTTTCGCAGATCATCACCTTCGGCACGCTCGGCGCCAAACAAGCGCTCAAAGACGTCGGCCGCGCGCTGGAGCTGAGTTTCACCGAAACCGACAAGTTGACCAAGCTGGTGCCCAACCAGCTCAACATCACGCTCCAGGAAGCGATCGATCAGGAGCCGGCTTTGAAAGAGGCGGGCGACAAGGACCCGCGTGTCAAGGACGTGCTCGACACGGCGCTGCGCCTGGAGGGCATGGCGCGCAACTGCGGCATGCACGCCGCCGGCGTTGTCATCTCACCCCGGCCGCTCAAAGAACTCGTCCCGCTCTACAAGACCAACAAAGACGAAATTGTCACGCAGTACGACATGAAGTACCTGGAGAAGCTCGGCCTTCTCAAGATGGACTTCCTCGGGCTGACGACGCTGACGATTATCAACAACGCCCTGGAGCTGATCAAAAAGACGCGCGGCGAGGATCTGGTCCTGGAGAACGTCCCCACGGACGACAAGGACACCTACCAGCGCATCTTCTCGCAGGGCCTGACCAGCGGCGTGTTCCAGTTCGAGTCGTCGGGCATGAAGGATGTGTTGCGGCGCTACCAGCCCGAACGCATCGAGGATCTGGTCGCCCTCAACGCGCTCTACCGGCCCGGCCCGATCAAGGGCGGCGTCGTCGACGATTTCATCGACCGCAAACACGGCCGCAAGAAGGTCGTCTACGACGTTCCCGAGACCAAGCCGATTCTCGAAGAGACCTACGGCGTCATCCTCTACCAGGAGCAGGTGATGCAGATCGCGCAGGCCGTTGCGGGCTATCGCCTCGGCGAGGCCGACCTGCTGCGCCGCGCGATGGGCAAGAAAAAGGTCGAGGAGATGGCCAAGCAGCGCGTGCACTTCATGGAAGGCGCGCGCGCCCGGAACGTCAACGAGAAGAAGGCCGAGAAGCTCTTCGACCTGATGGCGCAGTTCGCCGAATACGGCTTCAACAAGTCGCACTCAGCCGCGTACGGCTATCTCGCGTATCTTACCGGTTACCTCAAGGCGCATTACGCGGTCGAATTCATGGCCGCGCTGCTCACCTCCGAAACGGGCAACACCGACAAGGTCGTTAAGTACATCAACGAATGCCGCGACCTGGGCATCTCGATCTTGCAGCCCGACGTCAACGCCTCGGACCTGAACTTTACGCCCGACAACGGCGCCATCCGCTTCGGCCTGGGCGCGGTGAAAAACGTCGGGGCGAACGCCGTCCAGACGATTGTGGAATCGCGGCAGAAGGACGGACCGTTCAATTCGCTCGACGATTTCTGTGAGCGCGTCGATCTGAACGCCGTGAACCGGCGCGTCATCGAGAGCCTGATCAAGGCCGGCGCCATGGACAAGTTCCCCGGCACGCGCGCGCAGAAGATGGCCGTTATCGACGAAGCGATGGAGAGCGGCCAGCGGGCCCGCAAGGATCGCGAGAGCGGCCAGACCGGACTGTTCGGCGATCTCATGGGCGCGGACGCAACCGCGGCGCCTGAACGCGTCTTCCCGAACGTGCCGGACTGGGACCACCGCGAGAGTCTGCGCGGCGAGCGGGAAACCATCGGCTACTACGTCACGGGCCACCCGCTGGACGAATACCGCTGGAAGATCAACGAGCTGACCACATATAACAGCGAGACCCTGGCCGGTATGCAGCGCGGTACCGAAGTTAGCGTCTGCGGCGTGCTGACGGGCATCCAGAAGAAGCGCAATAAGGAACAGAAGCCCTGGGCCATCGCGCAGCTCGAAGACTGGACTGGCTCCACCGAGGTCCTCATCTTCGCCACCAAGTACGAAACGCTGCAAAAGGAGATCGCGGAGGACCGGCCGGTGCTCGTCTTCGGCAAGGCCATGCCGGAGGATGACGGTTCCACGAAGATCAACGTGCAGGAGATCATCCCGCTCGATCAGGCGCGCGTGAGCCTGCCGAGCCTGATCTCGCTGCGCGTCCGCGTCGGCGACGATAAGGACCGCGCGGGCGAACTCAAAGCGCTGTTCGACCGCAAGCCGGGCGAGACGGGCGTTCGGCTGAAACTCGAAAAACCGCACGACTTTACGCTGCATCTCGATATACAGGCGCGGGTTTTGCCCGACAAAGAGTTCAAGGCCGAGATCGAGAAGATCTGCGGACCCGAGTCCCTTGAAGTGCTAGCCTCTTAAGGGAAGAGGCTCAAGCAGCGCCGGCCTACTGGGGAGGACCATATGCCCGACGAGTCCACTGCGCAGCGCATCACGGAGTTGGAGCACGAGATTGCGGCGCTTCAGACGGACACTCTTGAGGCGCGGGCGCGCATGGCCGAGTTGCAGGCGGAACTGGGAACGCTGCGCGGCGAACCTGTTGAAAATCCGGCGTGGCTGCGCGTGAAACTGGCGCGCCACGTCAAAAGGCCCCATTCCCTCGACTATATTTCGCGCCTTGCTCCGGACTTTACCGAGATTCACGGCGACCGTTGCTTCGGCGACGACGCCGCGATTGTGACGGGCTTCGGTCACGTGCAGGGCCAGCCCGTGATGTTCATCGGGCAGCAAAAAGGTCACGACACCAAGCAGAAGCTGCTCCGCAACTTCGGCATGCCGAAGCCGGAGGGCTACCGCAAGGCCATGCGCGCCATGGAGTTAGCGGCCAAGTTCGGGCGTCCCATCGTTACCTTGCTCGACACGCCGGGCGCGTACCCCGGCATCGACGCCGAGGAGCGCGGACAGGCCGAGGCGATCGCCTGGAACCTGCGCGAGATGGCGCGCCTGGGCGCACCGGTCATCGTCGTCGTCATCGGCGAGGGCGGCAGCGGCGGCGCTTTAGCGCTCGGCATCGGCAACCGCGTCTACATGCTCGAAAACGCGGTCTACAGCGTCATTTCACCGGAAAGCTGTGCGGCGATCATCTACCGCGACGCTTCCAAGGGCGAGCTCGCCGCGGCCGCGCTACGGCTGACGGCGGCGGACCTGAAAGAGTTTGGATTGATCGACGGGATTGTGCCGGAACCGGCGGGCGGCGCCCAGGAAAATCCAGACCAGGCGGCCGAGTACCTGCTGCAGGCTCTGCTGCCCGCGCTCAACGAGCTACGGGGCATGACGCGCGAGCAACTGGTGGAAGATCGCTATGCGCGCTTCCGGCGGATGGGCAGTTTCTTTACAGAGTAGCCCTGCAAATCCGCTCCGTGACGTGCCCACCGGCAAGCACCAGCGGCGTGGATACGCTGCCGCCGGGTTTGGGCCGGAACACCGCTCCCCCGCTCCCCATTGAAGACGTGCTGCACTGTCGTTCGTTGTGTTGAATGTCCGGGCGGTTCCGTCACGCTCCGTGCCTTCGCTGGAAGACACGGCGAGACCCCTTCTGAGCGCAAGCCGCAACTGCGGCGTGCCTACTCCGAGGCATCGTCTTCGACGGAGATCTTCAGGGCGCGCAGGAACTTCTGATCCTGGTTCGTGAACTTCAGCCGGATTCCCGCATCGTTCCGCTTGCCGGTTTTGGGCCGTTCATCGCTGATTTCGATCTCGGGCTCGGCCTGCTCGGTTTCCTCTGCCGGAGCGTTCTCGTCATGCTTGTTGAAGCCAATGGTGGCTTCCAGGATCAGGAACACGTCGAAGCCCGCTTCGCGGATATCGCTGATCGCTGATGCAATCCGGTCCGAATCGGCCAGCGAATCGTTGATTGCGCTGCCCAGTTCCTGCATCAAGAGCTTGAGACGTTCGTCCAAGGAATCTCCCTTCCCGTCACACCTCCAGAATACCATCCGCCGGAACAGGGCCGGTCCGCCCGCCGCCCCCCTTGGTTGCCAGCCTGCTCCACCCGGACACCCCTACAATCGGCACGGCCGGCGAAAACATTAGGGCTGTCATGGGGCTGATACGATATTTCGTGAGGATATTGCCCGAGCCGTTCTCGCCGCACACCAGTCATAATGCGTCTGCTAAAAGCCTTCATCGCTTCGTTCCTTCCAGGAGTGATCAAACCGCTGCACGCCCTATGGAATGAGCTGCTGGCCTTCATCTTCTTTGTTCTGGCGGCGGCCGTCGGTTTTGGCCCGCTGCGCCGGGGCTACAAGGATCTCGACGGCGATCCGGTCAACTTCATCAAGTTCATTTCCGCGGTCTTCCTGACCGCGTTGATGCTGGGCTTGGGGCTCTACTCCTACCGGCGGGCGCGCAAGATCTCGCGGTCGTGACGCCCCGTCAGGCGCATTGCTCCAGCGCCATCGGCGAGAGCGGTTCGCCTCAGCGGTTGGACGCCGGCAGCAGCTTCAAATGGTGCCAGCAGAACCGGATCGACTCAGACAGGCGCATTGTCTCCGGGCGGGCCTGGAGCGCCAACGCGAATTCGAGCTGGTCGCCGTCCCCGACGAGCTTGGACTTGGGATATGCCGCCAGCCGGACCAGCGTGGGCGCGGGCCCGGTGGAGTGACCGCGTACGGCCGCGGGTTTCAGGCTGAGCGGTTCGACTTTGACCTGGAACGGCGCCGGATTGGCCGCGGGCGTGAACGGACTCACGTTCATGCGCTCAATGACCAGGTCGTAGCCAAAGTAGACGCCCCGGTTGCCATCGACGAAATACCGGCTGATCCGGTCCTTCTCGATGACCTCGCCCGTTGTCCAGCCTTGCAGTTCAGCCTCCTTGAGCGGGGCCCGCGCCGTTGTCTGGAAACGAACAACCAGGCCGTCGTCCCAGCTCGCAACACCCGCCGCCAGCACGCTCTCATTGGAAGCGGCCAGCGCCGGCACGGCCGCCAGCAGCGCCAGACCCGCGACGGGCAAATAGTTCCGCAGCAATCTCATTTTGTTCACCTCCTCGTGAGACGTCACGCCCTCCGAAACGTCCCGTTTGACGCTCGCCGGCATGTCCACGCCGGACCTTTTCCGCACCGTCCCGCACCCCGCCATTTCCGCCGGAATGTTTATGTACATTAACGGTAACCCTTTGTTAGCAAAAGACGTTTATGCAGTTAGACGAGGGAAACATGGAATCCTGGGAAGCGGCAACGGGCTGCAATAGCCCTCGCTTTCAGGATTCCCCGGAGCGGTGTGAGCCGTCCCGGACATTCGGGGCTTGCGGACCGTGCCGGCTGCAAGCCCCGCTTTTTATCTGCCCGGCCGGCCCTTTTGACGCCGCGGCGGGCGATGCGATACCCTTAAGTCTGAATCTCTTTGGTCAAGGTGTGTAGAGACTAGCAATGGCGAATCATTTTGCATCGTTGAAGCGTGTTCGCATCACTGAGCGGCGCACGAAAGTCAACCGTATGCGCAGCAGCCGGATGCGTCAAGCCATCCGTGTTATGCGCAAGGCACTGGAAAAGAAAGACGTTCAGGCGGCGACCGCTCTGGTTCCGGCTACCTTTTCCATCGTTGACCGTGCCGCGAAGTGGGGCATCATTCAAGACAACACTGCCGCCCGTTATAAGGCGCGCATTCACAAGCGTCTGAAGTCCCTGTCCGGTACTCCCGCCGCTGCGTAAAGCTATCTCGATCCTGCGCCTTACGCTCGCGTGAGGCGCAGGATGAAATCCTCCATCACAATCCTGTCATCGGGGCGGCTGCCCTTCAGGTCGCGGTCTGTCCGGAAGACCAGCCGGATCGCCTCTTCCAGTTTTTCCTGCGGAAATTTCAGGCTCGCGTTATAGACCTGCTCCGCGCGCGAGCGCCACATCGCCACGCCCTGCCGCTGGAAGTAACTCTGGACGTCCTGCGCCGAACGCAGGCGCTGCTCGCGCGCTGCCAGCGCCATCCGCAGCAGGCCGGCGAGAAACGTCAGTGCGAGCGGCAGGTACTCGCCCTCACGAATCAGCGTGTCCAGCAGCCGCAGCGACTCCAGGCGGTCGCGCCGCGCCAGGGCATTCACCAGCGCGAAAATGGTCGTCTCCGAAAGGTTTGGCACCAAGGCCGCAATGTCGCGTTCGGTCACGGTGCCATCGTGGCTGGCGGCGAACAGCGCGAGCTTGTCCATCTCATTGGCCAGCCGCGCCAGGTCCGCCGCCGTGGCTTCCACCAGCCGCTCCAGATCCTGCGGCCCGATCCGCAGCGCCAGCTCGCCGGCCTTCTTCTGTGCGAACGCGCGGGCATCCGCGGTGGTGGCCGGAGCGAATTCGACCACGTCCGGCACGCCGGCGTAGAACTTCGCCACGCGCTCGCTTTTCGACTTGTCCTCGCCGTCGAAGCTGTAACGTGAGCTGTCGAAGACCAGCACGACGCCGGGCGACGGGTCCTTCGAGTACTCCGCGATCAGCGCGGCATCGCCCGCCTTCCCACCGTTCGACGGCGCATCGTCGTCTTCCGCGGCGGCGCTCTTACCACGCGGCAACGCCGCTTCCGCCGACGCCACCCAGATGACGCGGTTGCCGGCAAACAGCGACATCGAGCGCGCGTCGTCCAGGACGTCGCCGAGCGATGTCGTAGCGTCCAGTTCGTGGCGCGTCAGGCCGTCTTCGCGCTCTTCCGGCTGCAGCAGCCGGGCGATCAGCGCCTCACGGCACAGGCGGCGCCGGTAGACCTCGGGTCCCAAAAACAAGTAGACCGGCTTCGGGTCCTGGCGGTCCAGCGAGCGTAGGAATTGATCGGGCGTCATGCAGTCGCTTTCCCGCCTTACCAGGCCTCGAGGATGCTGGCCACGGTCTGTCGCGCCACCGACCGGCTCAGCCGGGCCAACGCGGCATCGCTCTCGTCCAGGTAGCTCTGCTGGTCGCCGGTGACCTCGTAGCGGTCCTTAACGTCCATGTTGGTGCGCCGGAACAGCTCCTTGCCCGTCGCGCGATCCTTCAGGACGATGGTCATCCAGACGATGACCTGTACGCCCGAGGAACGCGATGTCGCCGGGTCATACACGGTCGGCGCCGTGTAGTAGCGGTTGATCGTGCCTTCCAGAACCGCATCCGCGTCCTTTGGATCGGCGACCACGCGGTAACGCGTGCGGGCTGTGAATTCGCGGCTGATCTCCTGCGGCAGCAGCACCGTCAGCTTGTATTTCGTCGTCAGGTTGTGAAAGGCCGGAATCGCGATCGTGTGCAGCGTGGAGGGCAGGGCATCGCCCTTGCCGCCGGTCTGATAACCACACCCCGTGGCGCTCAGCAGCGCCGCCGCCAACAGCATTGCCAGGAGCCCGTGCTTCACTTATTGGCCCCCTGGCTCAGCAGGGCGGCCGTCAGCAAAGCGTTATCGGCGCGTGCGCGCAAGTTGTCGAACGCCGCCCACAGCCAGCAGGCCTTCGCGTTCGTCCGGTCCACCGCCACATCGCTGATCGTGATGCCGCTCTGGTTGGCCACGCCGGCATTCGACCCCGGCTCAACATCGTCGCCGCGGACTTCGAATCCAGCCGCCTCAAGCGCCGCCGAAACCGCCTTGGCATCCGCGCTTCCGGTTTCAAAGCGCAGCCAGACATTCATCGTGTAGCTGTGAAACACCGGCGCATGCACCAGCTTGATGTTCGGCGGCGTCAAGCCCAGTGCGCCGGCCAGCGTCGCCAGTTCGTCTTCGATGCGGGATTGCACCGAGCCCAGCGAGACCGGTGCGTCCTCGCCATAGCGGGGCAGCAGGTTGAACGCCGTCTGGGCGTCAAAAACCTCTTTCGGCAAAGTCTTGAAGTTGAACAGGCTGATCACCTGCCGGTGCAACTCGTCGATGCCGGCCTTGTCGCGCTCGCTCGCTGGCTCGAACACCGTGGCCACCACTTCAACCGGAGGAGCCGCCTTAAGCGCCTTCAGCAAACGGGCCAGCGCTACGGCCACCGGGTGCGCCGGCACGTAGACGAAATTCTCGCCCCGCTCCGGCATGTGCTCCAGCACGGGCGCGCACAAACGCGCCTCCGGCAAATCCTGCAGCGCGCCGGTCACGTCGACCAGCGCCGGACGGACGTTCGCCTTGGAGGCCAACACCATGTCGCGCGCCAGCCGGTGCGTGGCGGGCGCTCCAGCCAACAGGATCACCGCCGCGTCTTCTACCGCATCCGCGTCGAGCGGAGCGATCACGGAGAGTTCGTCTTCCTCTTTGGACAAAATCCGCTCGCTGGTTTCGGCGGAAGCGAGAGCCAGCTCGATGGGCAGCTTGCGCTCCTCCACCATGTCGCGGATCTCCTTGCCGGCGAGCGTTTCACCCCCAACCAGAAGCCACTTTGCCTGGGTCATAAACTCTGTTTGTCCGCCTCTCGTTGCCTCGTTCTGGCGTCAACGCCGGCTGTCCCGTTTGTCCGGCGTGGCATCAGATGCCGCCGGACGGAACCTACCAGACGAACGAGAATCCCGCTGAGAACATAGCTGCCGCACAGGACCAGCAGGAATTCCTTGGAGAAGAACCAGATGGCATAGATCACCATGCCTAGCGCCACGACCGTAATCGGGCTGCGCGGGCGCATCAGGTTTAGGTCCTTAAAGCTGCGGTAGCGCCAGGTACAAACCATGAGATACGACAGCAACGCCAACAGCGCAAGCCACATGCATACGACCGGCCACCACGCCAGCGGTTGCGAATTGAAGAAATACACCACCGCGGCGACCATGCCGGCCGCCGCCGGAATCGGCAGCCCGACGAAGTATTTGCGATCGGGCCGGCCGGGATTGCGCGGCTTCGGATTGGTGGTGATATTGAAGCGCGCCAGCCGCGCCGCGCCGCAGAGCACGAAACAGAAGACCAGGAAATACCCGGCCTGCATGATGTACCGCCGCAGCGGCTCCGGTGTCACCGGATCCAGGAAATAGAAGCCCCAGCCGAACGCCAGCACGGCGGGCGCGATGCCAAAGCTGATCATGTCGGCCAGCGAGTCCAGCTCGCGGCCGAAGTCGCTGGTCGTATTCGTCATCCGCGCGATGCGTCCGTCCAGGCCGTCGAAAAAAATCGAGACGCCAATCACCTTCGCCGCCAGTTCGAAATGCGGATTGAACCCGGGATGCCCACCGGCGGCATACAGCGCGCCTTCAATGGCCTTCAGAATTGCCAGAAACCCCAGAAACAGATTCCCCGCCGTGAAAAACGTCGGCAGCGCATAGGCTGCGCGGCGGGGCATACGGTCGGGGGAGTTGGGGTCGATCAGACGTTCTCGGATGTTCAGCCGGGGATTCATGCGTTTTCCTGATTGGCTTTCTGCGGCTCGGCGAGCCGCCGCGCCAGAATCGTGGAACCAGCCGAGACGTGCTGGCCTTCTTTGACTTCAATCGACCATTCGGGGCCGAAGTCGACGTCCAGACGGGAGCCGAACTTGATCAGTCCGACCCGCTGGCCCGTCGTCACGTAATCGCCGGGCGCCACGGTGCAGACGATCCGCCGGGCGATCAGACCCGCCACCTGCGTGAAGCTGATCCGCACGCCGTCCTTCGCTTCCACGGTGATCGTGTTGCGCTCGTTCTCGTACGAAGCGGCGTCTTTGTCCGCCGCCATGAACCGGCCTGCGTTGTACTTCACGTCCACGACTTTGCCGCCCACCGGCGAGCGGTTCACGTGCACGTTGAAGATGTTCATGAAGATGCAGATCTGTGCCGTGCCGGGCTTGCGGCGCACGAGGACGACCTTGCCGTCGGCGGGCGATACCGCCACGGGACCGCGCGGAATGGTACGCTCCGGGTCGCGGAAAAACCACAGACAGAAGACTCCGGCCACGACGAACAGCGTTGCCGCCCAGGGCGCAACGAACCACCCCACGGCGGCGCCGGCCGCCCAGCACGCAAGCGCATAGTAAATGCCGGTGGCTACCATCGTTCCAGTCTCAGTGTGGGATCCCTCAACGAATTATTGTCCCAAATGCTGGACAAGCAAGGCGAGCAGCGCCACGCGATCCACAATCCGGTTCTCCAGAATCGACTCCCGCGCCGCGTGCGCTCCCTCGCCCACGCCGCCGAGCCCGTCCAATGTCGGCACGCCCAACGCCGCCGTGAAATTGCCGTCCGAGCCGCCGCCCGTCGCGCTCTCCTCGATCGTCCGGCCCAACTCCGTGCGGGCCAGCTCTTGCGCCGTATGGAAGAGCTCTGCAATCACCGGCGTGCGCTCCATCGGCGGACGGTTCAGGCCACCGCTCACCTCCAGCGAACACCGCCGGTCGAACGGCCGCAAGGCCTGGAACTTGCGTTCGAGCGGCGCCGCGTCGCGCTGCCGGGCCACGCGCACGTCCACCTCGGCCCAAGCGTCGGCGGCCACGACGTTGCCGCGCGTTCCGCCCTGGACTACACCGGGATTCACGGTCAGTCCCTTCTTCAAATTGGTGAATCCGGCGACGCGCTGGATTTGCCGCGCCAGCTCGACGATCGCGCTCGCGCCCGCCGCGAAGTCGATGCCGGCGTGCGCCGCCTTGCCGCGCACGGTCAGCATGTATCGGCCTACACCCTTGCGCGCGGTCTTTAATTTGCCGTCGAGCCCCTCGCCGGGTTCGGGGACCAGCACCGCGCAGGCGCCGCGGGCCAGCTTCTCCGTCTGCGCGCGCGAGCCCGGGCTGCCCACCTCTTCGTCGCTCACCACCCACAGCGCGACGCGGCGCGCGACCGGCACGTCCAACTCGCGCAGCGCGCGCATGGCATACAGAAAGAACGCCAGGCCGGCTTTCATGTCCAGCACGCCCGGCCCCCACAGCCGCCCTTGCTCGCGCCGGAAAGGCATGGCCGCCAGCGTGCCCGCGCACCACACGGTGTCGGCGTGGCCGAGCGCCAGAATGCGGCCCGCGCGCTTCCGCCGCGGACCGGGCAGTTCAAACTCGAGCAGCAGGTTGCGCCCGTACGGTCCCGCGCTGCGCCGGAACGTCGCCTTCGCCAGACCGGCGCAGCGCTCCGCCATCAGCTCTTGAAAGCGGTTCACCGCCGCCGCGTCCTCGCTTGGCGACTCGCACTCGACCATCGCGCCGAGCAGCTCGATCAACTCCGCGCGCCGGGCGTCCATCCATTCCGCAATCGCGTTCACGGCTTATGGCCCCCTATCGATCCTTGCTAGAATAACCCTTTCGCCATGGCAGTCCTGGAAAACATCGAAATTCGCGACATCCTCCCGCACCGCTATCCCTTCCTGCTGGTCGACCGGATTGTGGAACTCGAGCCTGACCGCATCGTCGGCATCAAGAATGTGACCGCGAACGAGCCGTTCTTCACCGGCCACTTCCCCGAATTCCCGGTCATGCCCGGCGTGCTCATCGTCGAGGCCATGGCTCAGGTGGCGGGCGTTCTGGTGCTGATGGGCGTGCCCGACCGCCAGTCCAAGCTGGTGCTTTTCGCCTCCGTGGAAGAGGCGAAGTTCCGCAAGCCCGTGCTGCCCGGCGACACGCTGCGCATTGAGATGAAGATCCTCAAAAAGAAGGCGACCGTCGTCAAGGCGCAGGGCGTGGTGACCGTCGAGGGCGCTCCCGTGGCCGAAGCCACGGTGATGTGCGTAATATCGGACAAGCCCGCGAAGAAGCCGGAGCCGGTACCGGTCAAATAAGGAACCAGACCGATGGCTATTCATCCGACCGCCATCGTCGCGCCAACCGCCCGCATCGATCCCGACGCCGAAATCGGGCCGTATTGCGTCATCGGCCCCGAAGTGGAGATCGGCGCCCGCACGCGTTTGATGGCGAACCTCTGCCTGGAGGGGCCGACCTTCATCGGCGAGGACAACATTTTCTATCCCTACGCGACCGTCGGTCTCGCCTCGCAGGATCTGAAGTATCATGGCGAGCGCACCGAAACGCGCATCGGCAATCGCAACAAGATCCGCGAATTCGTCACCATCCATCGCGGCACCGAGGGCGGCGGCGCGCTGACGCAGATCGGTGACGACAACCTGATCATGGCCTACTCGCACATTGCGCACGACGCAAACATCGGCAGCCATTGCATCCTGGGCAACGCCGTGACGCTCGCGGGCCACGTGACCATCGAGAACTGGGCCATCGTCGAGGCCTTCTCCGGCGTGCATCAGTTTTGCCGCATCGGCCGCCACGCTTTCGTCGGCGGCTACAGCGTGGTGACGCAGGACGTGCTGCCCTATTCGCAGACCGTCTCCCCGCGCGAAACGAAAATCTTCGGCGCGAACAAGGTCGGGCTGAAGCGGCGCGGCTTTGCGAACGAGTCGATCGAGGCGCTGCACAAGGCCTTCCGCCTGCTCACCAGCGCCAGCCTGAACACGACGCAAGCCATCGAGCAGATTCGCGCGGAGGTTCCGCCGTGCGCCGAGGTTGACGAGTTGCTCGAATTCATCCGCACGGCGCAGCGCGGCTTCATCAAGTGAGATGCGATACGGACTGATCGCCGGCAGCGGACGCTTTCCCGTCCTCGCCTTGGAAACGGCCAAACAGCTCGGTCACGAGGTCGTCGTCCTGGCCATCAAGGACAACGCTCCGCCCGAGGTGGAACAACTCGGTGCGGCCTGCCACTGGTTGAGCATCGCGGAACTGAGCCGCTTGATCGACATCCTGCATGCGGAGCGCATCACCGAGGTCATCATGGCCGGCCAGGTGAAGCACACGTCGATCTTCTCTTCGTTGAAGCCCGATTGGCGGCTCTTCAAGCTGCTCGCTTCCCTGCCCGCGCGCAACACCGACGCACTGATCGGCGGCGTGCAGGCGGAGCTGGAAAAGGAAGGCATCCACCTCGCCGATTCGACGCTGCTGCTGAAGCCGCTGCTCGCGGGCGAAGGCGCGCTCACGCGCCGCAAGCCGGACTCCGACGAAGAGCGCGACATCGCTTACGGCCGCCGCGTCGCGAACGTTCTCGCGAGCCACGACATCGGCCAGAGCGTCGCCATCAGCGAGCGCGCCTGCGTCGCCGTGGAAGCTATGGAAGGCACGGACGCCATGCTGCGCCGCGCGGCGTCGTTGGTCAACGGCCGCCCGCTGCGCCTGGTGAAAGTCTCGCGCCGCCGCAAACACCTGCTCTTCGACGTCCCCGTCGCCGGCCCCGGCACCGTCCGCACCATGGTGGAATGCGGCGCCACGGCTCTGGCCATCGACGCGGGCCGTACGTTGCTGCTCGACAAAGCCGAACTGCTGGAGCTCGCCAATCAAGCGCAGATCGCCATCGTCGGCTGTCGGCCGGAGGAATCATGAACGAAAAACTGCACAACGTCGCCGTCGTCGGCGCGGGCGTCTTCGGACGCAATCATCTCCGGGTCACGCGCGACAGCCTGCGCGCGACGCTCGCGGGCGTCTACGATCTCGATCCGGCGAAGCGCGAAGCGGCCGCGCAGGAGTTCGGCTGTCCCGCCTTCCAGAGTCTCGACGAAGTTGCGCAAAAGGCCGACGCCGCCATCATCGCCGTACCCACCACGGCGCACTGCGAGGTCGCCTGCCAGTTGATGAACGCCGGCCTCGACGTGCTCGTCGAAAAGCCGATCGCGGCGAAGGTCGAGGACGCTCAAGCGATGGTCGACGCGGCCGCGGCGCGGCAGCGCATCCTGCAATGCGGTCACCTTGAGCGCTTCAACCCGGCCGTGCAGGCGGCCATGAAGATGGTTACGCTGCCGCTGTTTTTCGAGGTCCACCGGCTCAGCATCTTCACGCCGCGCAGCCTGGACGTCAGCGTTGTCTCGGACCTCATGATCCACGACCTCGACATCGTGCTGTCCATGACCCGGGCTCTGCCCTGCGAAGTCCGCGCCGCGGGCATCTCCATTCTCAGCAAGAAGGTCGACATCGCGAACGTGCGGCTCGCCTTCCCGAATGGCTGCGTGGCGAACCTTACCGCCAGCCGCGTCTCCACCGAGAAGGTCCGCAAGCTGCGTTTCTTCCAGCCCGGCCAATACGTCTCGGTCGACTACGCCCGCCAGGACTGCACGGTCACCGGCGTTAACGCCGAGCGCAAGGTCAGCTTCCAGCAATTGCCCATTGAAAAAGCCGAGCCCCTGAAGCGCCAGTTCGATTCGTTCCTCGATTGCTGTGAGACGCGTTCCACGCCGGTCGTCGACGGCGCCGCCGCCGCCCGCGCGTTCGGTTTGGCGCGGGACATCCTTGGTAAGATTGAGGAGCATGCCGAGCTGGTGGCCCGGCATCTGCCCGCCTGACGCGCCGCTTTCCCGTGGAATCCGCCCTGGTGGGCAACAAGACACTCCGCGAGGACGTCTTATCATTCCGGAGCGAATGGCCTCAGATTTTCAGCGTTATTGGCACGGGGATCAGGGCGAACCGAGCCTCCTCATCGACTGGCGTGAGCCGGGCCAGTCGCGCCGTCACCGTGTCGCCGCCATCGGCGCCGTGGCGTGGCACGTCGCCGTGCTGGTCTTCCTGACGCATGTCCCCGGCGGCCTGGGCCGTACCTCCAACCCGCGCGCGTTCGAAATGGCGCTGCGCAACGCTACGCCGCTGGTCGCGCCTCCGCCCGACGAGTTCAAACTGACGCAGAAGACGCCGCAGGTGAATAAGCCGGCCGCCGAGGTGGATCTTTCGGGTCTGGTCCCGAAGCCGGAATTGAACGTGCCGCTCCAGCGTCCCGCACCGGGCGGCGCCGCGCCTGGATTGCCCATGCCGCCCCACTCCGCCACCCAGCCGATCGAGGCGCCCAACTTCGACGTGTCCCAGCATGGCAATCTGGCCGCGATGAACAATCCGATGCTGCCTTCTGCACAGCTCGCGCCGCCTCCGCCCTCCCCAAACAAGAACCCGTTCGAGCCGGTCGGCGGTCCGCAAGGCATGCCCAAGGCGCGCGGCATTGGCGTGCCGCGCATCGAAGTTCCGAAAGAGGGCGTCGAGGAAGCCGTGCGCGCCGTCATCCGCGGTGGCGCGAACGGCCGCGGCATGACGGTCGGCGACGGGGGCGAAGGCGCTGGCGGATCCAGCAATCCCTTGCGCCAGCATGGTTCACCTGGCCCGCAACATAGTGCCCTGGAGCTGTTAAGCGACCCGCAAGGCGTGGATTTCAAATCGTATCTGATCCAGGTGCTGGCCGCCGTCCGCCGGAGCTGGTTCGCGGTGCTGCCCGAGAGCGCCCGCTTCGGCCGGAGCGGGAAAGTGGTCCTGCAATTCGCGGTGAACCGCAACGGGCAGGTGCCGAAGCTCGTGATTTCCGTGCCCTCCGGCACCGAGGCCCTCGACCGGGCCGCCGTCGCGGGCGTCAGCGGAGCCGTTCCGTTCCCGCCGCCGCCCAACGGTTTCAAGGGCCAGGAAGTGCGTTTGCAACTCGTCTTTTCCTATAACATGCCGCGCTAGGCCGGTCCCGTCATACCATTCAAGTAGATGCCCTCGCCTGTCCACGCCAATGCCCGCTCGCGTTTCTATAAAGCAATGAGCGCTTATGGCGTTCTCGGCGTGCTCGCCTGGACCACGCTCGACGGCGGTTTCCGCTGGCTCATCCTGATTGTTCTCGCCGGTCTGGCCGTGAAAACCTGGGTTCACCTGAAGCGGCTGGAAAGCGAATAGCGCCATCTCGTCCCGGAAGTTGACACGTGTTCCGCGCCGGGACCAAAACGGAACAAAACCTGCTTTCTGTGCGCTTTCGTCCATAATTGGCAATTCCCTAACATATTGATTCATAAGGCATTGTAAGAACTCTGCCGTTTGGCGCAGTCCGTGCACCTCTCCGCCTGTCCAAACAGTTCACTCTGGCGCACCAGACAGGGAGAGAAACGAATGGCTACGTCTTCGGCGAGGGCTCGGCGGGAAGCGGCGGAATGCGAGGCGCTCGATTCCTCGATGCCGCTGGAGGTTGACGACATCGTTGCCGAAAACATGCCGCTGGTCCGCTATATTGCGGCGCGCATCGCCGCGACGATCCCCGCCTCGGTGGAAATGGACGACCTGATACAGACCGGCACGGTCGGATTGATTGACGCCATCCGGCGCTACGACCCGGCGAAAGGCATCCCGTTCCCCGTGTACGCCCGCTACCGGATCCGCGGCGCTATCCTTGACGCGCTGCGGGCGCTGGACTGGGCCACTCGGAGCGAGCGGTCGCGGCGGAAGGCTTGCGCCAGCGCCGCGACTGCCGATGGATCGGTCGACTCCGGCCCCGCGCAGTTCCAGGTCTTCAGCCTCGGACCGGTGGTCTCCTTGTCGAGCCGGCGCGAAACGGACGAGGAGATTCCGGCGCGGGACGTGCCGTGTGGTGAGAACCTCCACCCCGACAGGTTGTTTGAAGCTCACGAAGCACACGAACTGGTCAGCCGGGCGCTGAACGTTCTGCCGGACCGCTACCGCAGGGTGGTTGTCATGTACTACTCGGGCAACTGGAGCATGCGCGACATCGGCCGGAGTCTCGGCGTCAACGAAAGCCGCGTCTCGCAGATCCACAAAGCGGCACTGGGCAAGATGAAGCGCGCGCTGTCCGGCGAGACCGCGACTCTGGAGGAAGTCGCCTGCTAACGGATGTCCACCTGGTACGGCATCACCCGCAGCATGCCGCCTTGCAGGAATGGCAACAGCCCGGATTGCGTTCCGGCGTGCCGCAGGGCCCAGGCTTCCGGCGTCATGCTGGAAAACGCGGCGTAGTCGGCGTACGTCGAGCTGTCGCCCATGCCCATCACCCATTGCCAGAAGCTCTTCCGGCCGGGGTACACAACCAGGCGCACGTCCCGATCGAGCGGCAACTTAGCCTTGCGCTGGACCATTTCCACCGCGCGATCGATGCCGCCCAATTCGTCGACCAGATGGATCCGCAGCGCATCGTTGCCGATCCAGACGCGGCCCTGAGCCAACGGCTCGATCTTGTCGACCGTGGTCTTGCGTCCGTCGGCGACGCGTTTCAGGAAGCCGTTATAGATCGACTCGATCGACTCGCGCAGCTTTTTGCGCGCCTCGGGCGTGAGCGGCTGGGTCTCGGAGTCGATGTCCGCGAACTTGCCGCGTTTCAGCGTGTCGGTCGAGATGCCGAGCTTGTCGTAGAGCCCTTTCAGGTTGGCCTTCCCGTAAATGACGCCGATGGAGCCGGTAATCGTGCCCGGATAAGCCACTACCTGATCGCCTGTCATGGCGATGTAGTAGCCGCCGGAAGCCGCCACGTCGGACATCGAAATCACGACCGGCTTTTTGCGCGCCAGTTCCTTGAGCGACTCCAGTATTTCGTCCGACGCGATAGCGTCGCCGCCCGGCGACTCCACTCGCACGATCACGCCCTTGATGGTCGGATCGTCGCCGATTTCTTTGACCAGCTTGGCGATAGGCGCCGGCGTCAGACCGAGATCCTGGCCGAAGGGACTCGACACGGCGCCGCGCAAAATATCGCCTTCCGCCACGAGAAAGGCCACCCGTTGACTCTTTTCCGGTCGCCGCAGATCGCCCTGCAGCAATTGCGGACTGATCAACACGGGTTCCTGCAGGCCCACCTTCCGGGCCAGAGCCTTTTGCACGGCGGGCAGATAGCTGAGCTCGTCGACCAGGCCGTTCTTGACCGCGAAAGGCGCGAGCCAGGGGGCTTGATCCACCAGCGCCCGGAATTGCTCCGGGCGCATCCGGCGGGACGCGCCGATCGTCGTCGTTGCGTTGTTCCAGACCCCGTCCAGCAGTGCGTTGAGCGCTTCCTTGGTCTCCGGACTCATGTCCTTGCGGGTGAACATGTCGCCGGCGTCCTTGTACTTGCCCATATGCTCGACGTCGAACTGAATGCCCAGCTTGTCGAGCGTGCCGCGGTAGTACATGGCCTGGATGCTGAGGCCCTTCACGTTGAGGAAGTCCTCTGGCGCCAGATAGATGCGGTCGGCCGCCGAGGCCAGATAGTATTCCCGCAAGCCGGGCGTCTCCAGCCAGGCATAGACGGGCTTGCCGGACTTCTTGAAAGCCTCAATGCCCGCGCGCAACTCCTGGAGCTTACCCCAGCCGGCGCCAACATGCCGCGGCCGCACGAGCAACGCCTTCACGCGCGAGTCCCGGCCCGCGGCGCGCAGGACGCTCCACCATTCCACAACCGCCATGGGTGTCTGGCGCGCCAGCGCGGGGATGGGCGGCGTATCCGCCAGACCCTCCGGCACCGCGCCCTCCAGGTTCATCACCAGAATGCCCGCATCCGGCACCTGCGGCTTTTGCGCCGAAAACCGTACCAGCGCGAATACCAGGACGACTCCCGCTACTCCGGCAATCACAATGCCGGCGAGGATACCCAAGAGGAATTTCTTCATGTGCGACAGATCTCCCGTCCAACACGCCTGGCGCGTTGCGATCGGACACCCCATTCTGCGTTCGCCGCCCGGATCTCCCGGTGCGGGATCGCCAAAGCCTCAGACTTGCCCGACACCCCCGCGGACCGGCCGTCAGGCTCCCTGCAGGATCTTCTCGAAGCGGCTGTTCACGTCTTTCAGATACGCAGCATCGCCGCCGGCGAGTTCCACGCTGGCGTCGCCCTTGTAACCGATCTCCGCCAGCGCCGCGTGAACGGCCTTCCAGTCGATATCGCCGTCCCCCAGGTTCACCCAGTCGACCACCGATTTGCCGACCTGCTTGTCGTAGTGGAACGCGAAGTCCTTGAAATGCAACTTTACGATGCGCGCGCCAAGCGTGCGGATCCAGTCCTGCGGATAGCCGTAAAACTTTACATTGCCAACGTCGAAATAGGCACGGATCCACGGGCTCTTGAATTCATCGATGTAGTGCGCCATTTCGAGCGGGCTCAACAGGAACTTGTTCCACACCTCTTCGATTCCAATGATGACCTTATTCTTCTCGGCCAGCGGCAGCAGTTTCCGAATCTGTTTTTGCGAGCGCTCCCAGGCCTGGGCGTAGCTGACCTCGGGCGTTACCACGGCGGGGACCAGCAGCACCGTCTGCGCGCCCCACAATTTGGCGTTGTTGAGGCTCGTTTCCATGCCTTTCATGCTTCGGGCGACAACTTCCGGCTTCGGGCTGGAGAGCGGGAACTCCCAGTGCGCCATATTCATGACCGAGTGAATCGGGAGGCGGGTATCGTCCGAAGCCCGCTTCACGGCTTCCGCCACGGCGGGATCTTCGATCGTGCCAACTTCTACGGCTTCGAAGCCGCAATCCCGGGCCATTTGAAAGCGCGCCAGGGGCGTCAGCTCTTTGCCGCCCAGCATGCTGTATTCAACGCACCGGCGGATGGGCAACCGGCCGGCCGCGCTGGCCTCCGCCTCCCGCCCCGCCGTCGCGGCCAAACCAGCCGCAGCCGTGCTCATAAGGAATGTCCTGCGGTCCATCACTTGCTCCTTTTCGAAGACTCGCGCGTGAGAATCACGATGATTCTACACCGCGGGGGCGGCCCGCCGGGCTGACGGGCGTATAGACGGATATAATCGAGATGGTAATAAACCCGCTGGTCCGCCGGCGGAGTGGCGTTCCCATAAAGTGCTGGTTGGCGGCGGCGCAAGCCGGCGCTGTCCGCGTATCAGCTTTGTTGACCTCACTTTTCCGGAAAAACTTCAGAACAAATCCGGATGTAGCGTCGTCCATGTGAGAGAGAGCAAAAGCAGGAGTCATTCATCCGTGACACGGAAATGGAAGTGGATTCTCGGCGTCGGCGGCGCCGTTATCGTCGTCGGTGGGGTGATCGCTGGCGTGAAGATGAGCCAGCGTGGGATCGTGACCGTACAAACCGGGAAGGTCGTCAAACAAGACCTCACCAGTCTGGTTACCGCTTCGGGCGAAATCAAGCCGCGCGATTATTACAACGTCGGCGCGAACGCCATGGGCCGCATCGTTGAAATCGGAGTGAAGGAGGGCGACCACGTCAAACAGGGCCAGGTTTTGGCGCGTCTGGAGAGCATCCAGGCCGATGCCGACGTGCAGGCCCAGCAGGCCTCGCTGAACTCCGCTCTGGCCGACGCCACGGCTTCTGAGTCGGCGCTGAAAGCCATGGGCGACAACATCGCCAGCGCGCAAGCCACAGTGGACCGGTCGAAAGCAGACCTGGAGAAAGCGCGTGTCGACTTCGAGCGCGGCGAGCAGCTTTGGAAATCCAAGCTCATCGCCAAGCAGGATTACGACGCACGCCGGACGACCTATGACAGCCAGAAGGCCACGCTGCGCGGTGCCGAAGCGTCATTGAAACAGATGATGGCCCAGCGCGATCAGACCGCCGCGCAGATGAGCAGTTCGCAGAAGCGCGTCGCCCAGGCCCGCGCCACGCTGCGCCGCTTCAATGATGTGCTCGCCAAGTACACGGCCACCAGCCCGATCGACGGCATCGTGACCAATCTTCCAGTGCGCATGGGCGAGACAGTGGTTCCCGGCATCCAGAATTCCTCCGCGTCGCTGATCATGACGGTCGCCGACATGAGCCTGATCACCGCCGAGGTCAAGGTCGACGAGACCGACATCGTGAACGTGAAGCTCGGCCAGTCGGCCGACGTCACCATCGACGCCATCCCGAATAAGACCTTCAAGGGGCACGTGACCGAAATCGGCAACACGGCCATTCTGCGTTCCACCGGACTCGCCGCCAGCCAGAGCGCCGTGTCGAGCCAGGAAGCGAAGGATTTCAAAGTCGTCGTGGCGCTGGACAATCCGCCCGACGACATCCGGCCGGGCCTGTCCTGCACCGCCAAGGTCACGACGGCGACGCGCCAGCAGGTGCTCAGCATTCCGATCCAGGCCCTGACCGTCCGCCAGCGCGGCGATCTTGAGCCCGAAAAGCCGGGCGCAACCAAGACCGTGCAGGCGAACTCCACGGCGAACGCGGCCGCCGAAAAGGCCAAGAAAGAAGAGCTGCAGGGCGTCTTCGTGGTAAAGAACGGCGCGGCGCAGTTCCGTGAAGTGAAGACCGGCATCACCGGCACCACCGATATCGAAGTCCTGAGCGGCGTGAACAATGGCGAGGAGATCATCACCGGCAGTTACAAGGTGATCCGGACTTTGCGTAACGCCGCCAAGGTGAAGATCGACAACACGGCGCCGGCCAAGACGGAAAGCTAAGCGTTGCGCACCGGAGACGGGTAACAGACGAGCCGGGAACGGGAGAAACAGCTATGGGCACAGCGACTGTTGAGAATGACGTCCGCGCCGAAGAGTTGAGGCGGAACAACATCGTCATCCGCACGTACGATCTGTGGAAGACCTACGTGATGGGCGATACGGAGATCAATGCGGTCTCCGGGGTGGACCTGACCATCCGCCGCGGCGAGTACGTTGCCATCATGGGTCCGTCCGGTTCCGGCAAATCGACGTTGATGAACCTGATCGGCTGTCTCGACACGCCGACCAAGGGCGACTACTACATCAACGGCCACCTGGTCAGCGCGATGGACGACGATGAACTGGCGCGCATCCGGAACAAGGAGATCGGGTTCGTCTTCCAGACGTTCAACCTGCTCCCCCGCGCGACGTCATTGCACAACGTCGAACTGCCGCTGATTTACGCCGGCGTGCCAGCCGCGGAACGGCTGGAGCGCGCCAAGCACGCGCTGACCATCGTTGACCTGGAAAAGCGCATGTACCACAAGCCGAACGAGCTCTCCGGCGGACAGCGCCAGCGCGTCGCCGTGGCCCGTGCCCTGGTCAACAACCCATCGATCCTGCTCGCCGACGAGCCGACCGGCAACCTGGATTCGGCCACCAGCGCCGACATCATGGCGCTGTTCGAGCGTCTGTATCAACAGGGCAACACCATCGTGCTGGTCACGCATGAGCGTGACATCGCCGAATACGCCCATCGCATTGTCACCATCCGCGATGGCAAGATCCACTCGGACGAAAAGACGCGCGACATGGATTTCAACCAGGCGCTATAAGCCGCCGCATCCCGCGAATTCGAACCATCCTTCCCAGCCGGCAGCCGATCTGATAGAAAGGTCGGATGCCGGCTTTTTCATATCGCGGACGGCGCGCCGTCGCGCTGGAAAATGAGCTACTGCGCGTCGTGGTTACCGCCGAGGGCGGCCACATCGCGGCCATTGTCGACAAGGCTTCGGGCGTGAACCCGCTGTGGTCGCCGCCCTGGCCGACGATTGAACCTACGACTTGGAAACCTGAAATGCAGGAATGGGGCAGCGATGCCGAAAGCCAACTCCTGTCGGGTATTCTCGGGCACAACCTGGCGCTCGATTCCTTCGGCGGGCCGAGTCCCGAGGAGGCTGCGGCGGGTCTGCGCGTGCACGGCGAGACCGGCGTCATCGTGCACGAGCTGTGCGAGGAGCGCGGCGTGCTGTACCAGACGGCCGTGCTCCGCCACGCTCAGCTCCGTTTCAACCGGCGCCTGACGCTCGCGCCGGGCAGCCGCCGCATCGAGTTCGAGGAGACGGTGGAGAACCTCGCCATCCACGACCGGCCGATCGCCTGGACCGAGCACGTGACCCTTGGGCCGCCCTTCCTGGAGCGCGGCCGGACGGAGCTGGAAGTGACGGCCACGCGGTCGAAAGTCACCGAGTCCGATTTCACCGGCGGCCATTGCCGCCACCGGATCGGCGCCGAGTTCGAGTGGCCGTTCGTGCCGCTCGCGGCGGGCGGCGTCGAAGACCTGCGCGTCTTCACGTCCGAAGAAGTGTCGGGGTCGTTCACCACGCAGCTGATGGACCCGCGGCTCGAAACCGTTGGCTTCCAGGCCTGGAGCCGAGCGCACAAACTGCTGCTCACTTACCAGTGGAAGCGCAGTGACTTCCCGTGGCTCGGGCTGTGGGAAGAGAACCATTGCCGCACCGCGCTGCCGTGGGGCGGCAAGACACTGACACGCGGCCTGGAATTCGGCGTGTCGCCCTTCGCGGAGCCCCGGCGCAGCATGATCGAGCGCGGCACGATGTTCGGCGCGCCGTGCTACCGCTGGCTCCCGGCGCGCTCGACGGCTACGGTTACCTACACGGCCGCGCTGGAGCCGTGCGCAACGTCTCCGCTGAAAGCGCGCGCTTAGCGCGGCACGCGCAGCGGCAGCTTGAGCCAGGCGAGGCCGACGTCGCGCCGCATATGCGTGATCGTGTCGCCCTCGACGCCGTCGTAAAACAGCGCCAGCCGTTTGCCGGCCTTTACCACCGATGGCAGCCCGATTACGGTCTTTGACCATGTGCAGCTCTGCCCGTCGAGCACCACGGCTTTGGCCGCCGGATCCCAATGGTTCAGGTCGCGGGTCCAGTAGACCCAGACCGCGTCGGTGTACTCCTCACCGTTGCGGATGCCGACGTGATTGGTGAACAGGAACCACGTGCGGTTCTTCGGCTCGTAGTACAACGACGTGTTTTCAATCTGCTCGCTCAGCGGCAGGGCGGGCTGCGGGTCCAACTGCCACTCGCCGTTCAGGTCGCGGGTGCGCGCGATCCCGATCGTGCGGCGCGTGTGGCTGCCGTCCGCATCCGTCGTGGCCGCGCTGAAGAACTGCAGATACTCGTCGCCCTGCTTGACGATGAAGCCGGGGCTGCCCGTGACGCTGTTGTACGTGCCGGGCGTCAGGCGCCAGGGCGTCACGCCGGGCTGCTTGGTCCAGGGACCTTCCGGACCCGGGCCGGTAGCCTTCATCGTGAGGTAGGGAAAGCCCGGGATGCGGTCCGGCGGCGGCGTGGTGTTCGGCGTGCCGAGGTAGAACATGTGCCACACGCCGCCGTCGAAATACGTCACGCCGTAGCTCGCCGATTTGGCGTCGCCTTCTCCCGGCTGGCCCAGGTGCAGCACCACACCCTTCTTTGACCAGTGCTTCAGGTCCCGGCTGGTCGCCAGCGCGCTCAGCCACGCGGTGGGTCCCGCCGCGTCGTAGTGCATGAAATACTCGCCGCCATGTTCGAAGACCCACACGTCGCGCGCGCCGTAGATGTCGCATTGCTCCGGGCCGTCGCCGTGGCGCAGCACAACGCCGTAGTCCTTGGCGGGCATCCGTTTCGCCGTGTACGGGCGGCCGTCTTCGTAAGGCTGCCCGAAGGTCAGGCCCGTCGCGAGCGCCGCGAGCGAAAGTAGAGCAAATCCGGTGCGCATTAGAGTCATCATATGGCGCGCGGCCGTATTATTTTGAGACGCGAGCCGGCATTTCTCGCGACTTCGAACGTTCGTCAGCGTCCTGGAGCAATTTCGGAAATGGTGTAGACCGGATTGGAACCGTTCTCGCGGAGCCGGAAGGTGGACGCCGGTGGTTGGCGCCGACTTTCAGCACCGAACCGTGAACGTGAGAAAGCGGGCAAATTCGCGGCAGCAGGCAGATAAACTAGCAGATGCCCACCGCTCGCCCACGCGCGCGTCCCTTTCACTGCGACACCGGCGGAACATCCGGGTCCTCCGTTCCGTATCCCCGAAAGAGAGGAACTTGCGATGAGCGCCGCTGTCGAGCCCGAAACATTGCCCGCCGAACCCCGGACCCGCCTGAACGCCGTTCCCGGCGGAAAACGCAGGATCTCCACGCGCGGCATGAACGCTCTGGAAGTGTTCTGGGACCTCGCGGCCCAGACGTTCGCCAACCTGCACCGCAATAAACTGCGCAGCTTCCTCACGCTCTTTGGTATTGCCTGGGGCATCGCTTCGCTCGTCATGATGTCGGCTCTGTCGGACGGCTTCCGCGAAGGCCAGCGCAAGAACATGTCGCAGATCGGCGATAATCTCGTCTTCGTCTGGGGCGGCACCACTGAGATGCAGGCGGGGGGCAAGCGCGCCGGCCGCCGCGTCTTCCTGAAGCGCGAAGACGTGCAGACGATCCGCGAACAGTGCCCCGAGGTCGGTGTCGTCGCGGCGGAGACCAAGACCTTCCAGGTGCCCGTCCGCAGCACAACGAACTCCGGCCGCTTTCTCACGCTCGGCGTGACGCCCGAGTACCTGAAGCTGCGCAACCTGCCGGTTGATCACGGCCGCACCGTGAGCGCCGCCGACGTCGCCGGCGAGCGCCGCGTGGCCGTGCTTGGCGCTTCCGTGCGCAAGCAGCTTTTCGAGAAGAAGCCCGTCCCGCTCGGCGAGACCATCTATCTGAACGACTATCCGTATGAAGTCATCGGTGTCATGCCGGACAAGGATCAGAACTCCAGCTACGACGGCTGGGACAACGACAAGGTGCTGGTGCCGGAGCCGGTGCTGCTGCGCGACATGCCGAACGGCCGCGACGTCTACGAGGAGGGCCGCGTCAACGGCATCATTTACCGGCCCGCTTCCACGAAAAACTGGTCCGCGGCGCAGGCCGAGGTGCGCGCCGCCCTGGGCCGCGTGAAGGACTTCGACTCAAAAGACAAGGGCGCCCTGGAGCTGTGGGACATGATGGAGGACGCCGAGATGTTCGATGCGATCTTCGACGCCGGCGAGATCTTCCTGGCCGTCGTGTCGCTGGTCACGCTCTCGCTCGGCGGCATCGGCGTGATGAACACCATGATGATGGCCGTCAGCGAGCGCACCAATGAAATCGGGTTGAAGAAAGCTTTGGGCGCCACCAGCAACCGCATTCTGCTGGAGTTTTTCCTCGAAGGCCTGCTGCTGGCCGTACTGGCCGGAGCGATTGGGTTGTTGCTCATCCTCGGGCTTGCCAAGCTGGTGAACTCACTGCCGCTGCCGCAGATGTTTTCGGGGTTGCCGATTCACTGGAACATCCTGGCCGGCGCAACGCTGGCGCTCGGTCTGGTGGCTATCGCTTCGTCGCTGCCGCCCGCGCGCAAAGCCGCGGAAATGACGCCGGTGGAGGCATTGCGCTTCGAGCACTAAGGCTCGGCGGAGGTTAGCCATGGGCTGGAAATTCATCTTTTCGGAAGCATTCGCCGCGCTGACGTTTCATCGCACGCGGACGCTCTTTACCACCACGAGCCTGGCCTGGGGCGTGGCGTGTTTCGTCATTCTCATTTCCTATGGCGACGGCTTCAAGAACGCGCTGGTCAAGGCGTTCACCGCGGTCGGCCAGGATCTCGTGATCACCTTCAACGGCCAGACCTCGTCGCAGGCCGGCGGTTTGCGCGCGGGCCGCAAAGTGCGCGTGGAGCTGGCCGACGCCAGCATCATCAAGGAATCCATCCCGCTGGTGCAGTTCATCTCGCCCGAGATCATGAAGGAAGGCGTGAAGGCCAGCAACGGCCATCGCGACAAGGAAATCTCCATTCGCGCCGTCTGGCCCGAGTACCAGATGGTGCGCAACATCAAACTCGAGACCGGCCGCTGGATCAACGAAGACGACCGCCAGCACCAGGCGCGCGTCGTCGTGCTCGGCGCGAAAGTTTACAAAGATCTGTTCGGCGAGGCTCCGGCCGAAGACCAGGAGATCACCGTCAGCGGCATCCGCTTCACCGTCATCGGCGTGCTCGCCAATAAGCTCCAGATCGCCAACTACGATACGCCGGACAACAACTGCGTCTTCATCCCGTACGACACGTTCACCATCTACGGCGACATCCACTACCCGTGGTTCCTGGTGTGGAAGCCGATTGACGCGGGTTCGCGCGACCAGGCCATCAAGCAGGTCCGCGAGAAGCTCGCCGACCTGCACAAGTTCGCGCCGACCGACGAGAAGGCGATCGAGATTCTGGCCTTCAGCAAATTCATGTCGATTGTCGACGGCATGTCGCTCGCCGTGCAGGTGCTGCTCGGCTTCGTCGGCGCGCTGACGCTGGCCATCGGCGGCGTCGGTCTGGCCAACATCATGCTTGCGTCGGTCATCGACCGGACCAAAGAGATCGGCATGATCAAGGCGCTCGGCGGGCGCAAGGGCGCCATCCTGAAACAGTTCCTGGTGGAGGCCACGCTCGTGGTCGCCTCGGGCGGCGCGCTGGGCATCACGGCCGGGTGGGGCGCGACCAAGCTCATCGGCACCATGCCGTTCCTCGGCCCCGCGTTCAAGGACACGACGCACACCGGCGACATCACGCTGGCCGTCTCGCCCATGTCGATCTTCGTCTCCATCACGGTGCTGATGATCGTGGGCCTGATCGCCGGACTCGTCCCGGCCATGAAGGCCGCGCGCATGGATCCGATCCAGGCGCTGCACTACGAGTAGCGGCGGCGCCGCGCCAGCGGGCTCCGAAGCACGATAGAATCGTGCCGTCATGGCAGACAACAACCGTAGAAAATTCCTGAAGGGCGCGGCCGTGGCCGCGGCCGTTCCCGTGGTAGCTGGCGCTAAGGCCGCGAAGGCCTCCGGGCCCCAGAAGAAGGTCCATTACATGGGCGCTAAGCCGGAGAAGACCCCGCTGTTTTCGGGCGCGGTGTCCTATGGCAACCTGCTCTTCATTTCCGGCATCGGCGCGCATTTCCCGGGCGACATCAAGTCGCACACGAAGCACGTGCTCGACGAGGTTGAGAAAGTGCTCACCAACGCCGGCTCCTCCATGGAGAAGGTGCTGAAGGTGAACGTCTATCTGAACGACCTGAAGGACTGGCCGGCGATGAACGAGGTTTTCCAGGGCCGCTTCGGCGCGGAGCCGCCGGTACGCACGACCGTCGCTCCGGCGGGCGGCATTCCGGGCAATTCGCTCGTCGAAATCGACTGCATCGCCTACATCTAGTGTTCTGCCTCTGAAGTTTGCAACGGAAGTCCGGTGTGGGGCGGACGTCCACGTCCGCGCCGGACCTCCAGGTCCGGCTCTTGCGGATCTTCGGCAGCGCCGCAAAAGGGCCGACGTGGACGTCGGCCGCGGACCGGGAGGTCCGCCCCACTGCCGTCAGACTTCAGCGACAGGACACCAGGCGGGCCTTGCGTTTCTTTCAGCCGATTACCAGCCCCAGCAGGCGCGCCAGTTCCATCGCCTGCGGGGGCGTGACCAGTGCGCCCCGCAGATCGCCGGGGCGCACCACCATGCCGTCGATGTCCGCGCCGCGGAAGTTGACGGCATGCAGGTTCGCGCCGCTCAGTTCCGCGCGGCGCAACACCGACTCCGGGAAGATTGTGCCGTCGAGATTCGTCCCGCGGAAATCGGCCTCGTCGAGGCGGGTCTTTTTGAATTCACAGCAGTGCGCCGCGCCGGAGTTGAACTGGGCATAGCGCGCATCGCAATTTTCCACCAGCACATCCTGCCAGCGGCACTCAATGGCTTTCATGCCCAGCAGGCGGCAGTCGATGAACTCCACGCGGTGCGCCTCCATGCCGCGCAGCACGGCGTTCGACAGGTCGCACTGCACCAGCCGCACATCGCGCAAGCGCGTGGCGCGCACCGTCGCCCGGGCGAGCGTCACGCCCTCGAGAATCACGCCCGTCAGCGTCAACTCGGGAAGCGTTTCGCCCGCCAGTTCGGCTCCTTTGACCAGGGCGTCCTCGAGCGGCAGCGCGGTCAGAAAAGCGGCTGGCTCGACGGGAGACAGATCTTCCGAGTCTTCCGGCAGATCGGCCGGGATGCGTTTGGGTTGGGCGGCTGTGGCTCGTCTTGGCGCCATGCTTCGCAGGATACAATGCCCGCGAGTCAGGCGCTGCCCGCTCTGGGGAACCGGTGGAGGCGGAAGCGGAGGGCGGTCGGTGCGGCGGGTCAGGCGACGCGCAAAGGCTGCACGGACGAGAGCATGTCGCCCATCTCCGCGCGCGTTCTTTGCAGGATGTATTCCATCTGCAGATTCAACCAGAATTCCGGCGTCGTGCCCAGGTAACGGGCCAGACGCAAAGCCATCTCGGGCGTGATCGAACGGCACTCGTTCACGATCTCGGCAATTCGCGTCACGGGAACGCCCAGGTCGTGGGCCACACGGTTGATGGTGAGCCCAAACTGCGACATGAAGCGTTCCCGAAGAACCTCGCCGGGGTGAACGGCCTTCTTCTCTATATGTTTGATCATGAATCAGCCCCTTACCTTCATCGTCGCCGATTCCGACGATCTCCGCTTAGGATTTTATCGCTGGCGCGACCGGGCCGGACTATTCGTCGCGCAGCACTTCCAGGGGCTTCCGGGACAGGATTTTCAGGCTGGCGAGCCAGCCCGCGGCGACGGCCAGCAGCGCGGTCAGCAGTGTGGTGAGCAGCACGGGCGTCCACTCCACATGGAACTCGGCGTCCAGCAGTCTGGTCATCAGCAGACGCGTGAATGCCGTGGCCAGGACGCTGCCGATCGCGCCCGCCACCAGCCCGAGGACCAGAAACTCCACGGAGAAGATGCCGGCCAGCGTGCGGCGTCTCGCGCCCAGCGTCTTCAGCACCGCCGTCTCGCGGATCCGCCGGAAGCGTGTGCCCGCAACGGTCGAAGCGAGGATGACGGCGCCGGCCAGAATCGCGAACCCGGCGATGAAACGGACCACCACCGAGACCTGGTCCACCACCTGCTGCACCAGCGTCATCAGGTCGGCCGTGTTGATCACCGTGACGGTCGGATAGGCCCGGTACATATCGCGCTGGAACGTCCCGATCTGTTTGCCACTCAGCCGGACCAGCCCCAGGTACTGCACGGGCAGACCCGCGAGCGCGACCGGGTTGAACAGCATGTCCATCTGCATGCCGGTGCGCACCGAGCGCTGGCGGAAGACCGCCGTGACGGGTGTGTCGAACTCGCGCCCGATCGCGCTCCAGCGCAGCCGCACGCCCGGTTTCAGCTTCAACGCCGTGGCCATCTCTTCCACCACGGCCACCTGCGGCCGCGTGTCGCCGGCTTTCCACCAATTGCCCTGGCGGGCCAGCAGGTCCGCGGGCGGCTGCGCAGCGAATGTCACTTCGCGCGTGTGCTGATAGTGCCGGTCGAAGCCCTGCAGGTTGAGCGCCTCCACGGGCTTGCCGTCGATGGAGACCAGCCGCACAGCCACCAGCGGCTCGATGACGGGCTTGCTCTTCAGGCCTTTCAGACCGTCGAACAATTTCTGCACGCCGTCGCGCTCGCGGTCGGTGATGTTGATCAGAATCACGTTCGGTGCGCCGGGCGGCGCCGCGTTCGCCACTTCCTGGAGCAGCGACTTCTGCAACAGATACACGCTCAGCGTGAACATCACGCCGATGCCCAGCGCCACCAGCACCGACGGCGCATGGTTGCCCGGCCGGTACAGGTTCGCCAGACCCTGCCGCCACGTGGTGCTCCCGTGCACCGGCGCGGTGCGCACCATCCAGCGCAGCGCGCGCAGCAGCAGCCACGCCACGCCCGCCAGCAGCAGCAGGCTCACCGCGATGCCGCCCACGAAATACAGGCCCATCTTAAGCGACTCGGCCAGCCATCCCGCAATGGCTCCGACGCCCGCGAGAATCAGCAGCCCAGCGCTCAGAGCCGGCAACTGGCGACGCAGGCGTGCACCTAGCGGCGGGCGCACCTCGGCCATCTCACGCCGGAAGATGACGGCCGGTTTCACGTGGCGGATCGAGAGAAGCGGCGGAATCGTAAACAGCAGCGAGACCAGCACGCCGACGCCGATGCCCTGTACGGCGAATGCGGGACTCCACGCGAGCCCGTGGTTGAACAGGAAGAATTTCGCGAGCAGCAGCGGCATCGCGCGTTGCACGGCGAAGCCCACGGCCAGGCCCGCCACGCCGCCCGCAAGTCCGAGCAGACCGGCCTGCAGCGTGTAGATCGCGATGATCTGCGAGCTGCGCGCGCCCAGGCATTTCATGATGGCGATGGAGTCGAGCCGCTGCTGCATGTGTGCCTGAATGGCCGTCGCCACGCCCAGCGCGCCGACAACGAGCGCGATCAGGCTGACCAGACTGAGGAACGTCGTCGAGCGCTCCAGCGTGCGCCGGATGATCGGATGGGTCTCGCGGTAATCCGCGACGAGCGCGTCGGGAAACACGCGCTTCAACTCGGCGCGCATGGCGTCCAGGTTGATCGCCCGTGGCGAGCCCGCCGGCGGAAGCTCGAACAGAATGCGCTGCGAGGCCCGGCTGCCGAAGGTCAGCAGGCCGGTGCGGTCCAGCCCGTCGCGGCTGATCATCACGCGCGGGCCGAGGTTCAAACTGCCGGTCATGCGATCGGGCTCGCTCGTCACTACGCCGGCGATGCGAAACTCCGCCGCGCCGAGCTTGACCGTCGCGCCGGTCCGCAGGTTCAGCCGGATCAGCAGATCGTCGGAGACGGCGATGCTCCGCGCGTCGAGCGCCTGCCGCAGCGGCTGGTCCGGATCGAGCTTCACCTGGCCATAGAAGGGATAGACCGCCGGGTCGACGGCCTTCACCGAAACGAGCACGGGCACGCTGTCCGGCTGCCCGGCGCCCATCATTGAGACGGCCTCCGCAATGCGCGTCACGCGCGCGCCGCGGCGGACGTAGCCGTCGATACAGTGCTGCTGCTCCGGTGTGAGCGCCGTGAACTGGCGGATGCTGACGTCGGCCGCCATCAACGTGCGCGCCTGCCGCCGCAACTCGTCCTGGAAAGCGTCGGCAAAGCCGCGCACGCCGGTCAGCGCGCCCACGCCGGTCGCCACGCCGAGCACCGCGAAGAGGAACTTCGGCACCGCGGCATGGGCCTCGCGGCGGGCGATGCGCCAGGCCAGTTGCCAGCCGGTGAAGAGTCTCATGCGGCCTGCTTTTCGTCACCCACAATCCGGCCGTCGCGCATCGTCAGCAGGCGCGAGGCGCACAGCGCCAGGTCATGGTCGTGCGTCACCAGCACGAGCGTCGCGCCTTCGCGCCGGTTCAGGCTGAGCAGCAGCTCCAACACCTGCTGGCCGTTCTGCGAATCGAGATTGCCCGTCGGCTCGTCGGCCAGCAGCAGCGGCGGATGCCGCATGAACGCGCGCGCGAGCGCCACCCGCTGTTGCTCGCCGCCGGAAAGCTGCACGGGATAATGGTCGCGCCGGCCGCTGAGCCCAACGGTGTCCAGAAGCTGCCGCGCATGGCCGTAAGCATCGGGGCCCAGCTCGCCCGCCAGCTCCGCCGGCAGCAGGACATTCTCCTCGGCCGTGAGCGTCGGGATGAGCTGGTAGCTCTGAAAGACGAAGCCGACCTTGCGCCCGCGAATCTCCGACAGGCGGTCCTCGGCCAGGCCGGAAATCTCCTCGCCATCCAGGCGGATGCGGCCCGCGCTCGGGCTGTCGAGTCCGGCCAGCAGGCCCAGTAGCGTGCTCTTGCCGCTGCCCGAGGCGCCCATGATGGCGACGTACTCGCCGCGCTCCACCGTCAGGTCGATGCCGCGCAGGATCTCGACGCGCCGCGCGCCGGTGTCGATCCACTTCGTCACGCCCTGCAGTTCAAGAATCGGCCCGCCGGCCGCGCCGTTTGCATTCATGCGGGAAGGCTCCTCGCCTTCTATGATGGCAGTGGATGCCCTCGCGACGTTTCCCGGAACCCTCATTGTTCACAAAGACGCTCGGAATGTTGCTTTGTTGCGGGCTCGCGGCCACCGCCTTGCGCGCCGCCGACACGCGTCCCGTGATTGTGGCGTTCGGCGACAGCCTGACGGCAGGTTACGGGCTGGCGCCGGGCGAGAGCTTCCCGGACGCGTTGCAGCGGCTGCTCGATCAGCGCCACCTGCGCTACCGTGTGGTGAACCAGGGCATCAGCGGCGACACCACCAGCGGCGGCGCGGCGCGCATGCGCCAGGCGCTGGAGCTGAAACCCGCCGTCGTGATTGTGGAACTGGGCGCCAACGACGGCCTGCGCGGCCTGCCGCTGACCGCCACGCGCGCCAACCTCGCCTCCATCGTCGACCAGTTCCGCAAAGCGGGCGCAAAGGTGTTGCTCGCCGGCATCACGCTGCCGCGCAACTACGGGCCGGATTATATCCAGGGCTTCGACCGGATCTATCGCGACCTCGCGCGCGAGAAGCGCGTCGCCTTGCTCCCATTTCTGCTCGAAGGCGTCGCCACCAATCCGGCGCTGATGCAGCCCGACGCTCTGCATCCCACCGCCGAAGGCGCGCGCCGCATCGCCGCCACGGTGCTGCGCCATCTGCAACCGCTGTTGAAGTAGTTGGGGCGGACTTCAGTCCGCGCGGGGCTTCAGCCCTGCAAGTCATGCAGCCCGAGCTCGCCTTTCGGCAACGAGCCGCGAACGCAGCGAGCGCTCCTGTATCAAACGCCTCACAGCCAGCGGGACAAGCCCACCGCTTCCCTATGGTCGCGGCTTCGTTTCCAGGGGCTCGCCAGATACAAAGAGGGCGCCTCGCGGGAGGCGCCCTGTATTCCAAGCGAGACGGAACCGAATTGCTTGTGGCTTACGCCTTCTTCACGACAGGCTTCACGGCGGGTTTCGCGCCGTTCACGCCCATCTTTTCGATCTCGTTGAACGCCACCATGCGGCCCTCGTCGAGCGCCAGGTTCGACAGGATGACGGCCGTCGAGTCGTTCAAGCCGACTTCCAGATCGGCCTTCGGGCGCTTCAGCGTGCGGCAGCCATCGAAGAAGCTTTCCAGTTCGGTGTCCACCGGGTTCTTGTCTTCCAGCGGCAGGATAACGCCCTTCATGTATAGCCAGCGCCGGGCGAACTTCATCTCGCGTTCGAGGAAGCTCTCGTTGCCCTTCATCTGATCCTTGTCGAGCAGGATCGGCAGGGCCTTGGTACCGGCGGCGGAGACCATGGTCGCGCCCGCCTTGGTGGCTTCCTTCTTGCCCTTGGCGTCCTGCACGGTCGACGGCGGAGTCGGCTCCATGAACCACATGCCGATCGGCATATGCGTGTCGTCGCCAATGGTGATGTGCACAGCGCCCTTGGTGCCGCAGATGATCTCGCCCATCTCGGTGCGCTGGCCGCCGACGCCGGCCCAGTGCGAGCTGTTCGAAATGCCGGTCCACACCAGCCGCCGGCCCTTGGGGTACTTGTAAATGAGCTGGACGTTATCGAGAATGTCGCGGCCGTCCATCATGAAGTCGTGCGTGCCGAGGCCCATCACGGCTTCCGGCGTCATGCCCAGCATCCAGTCGGCGACGTCGATTTCGTGGGAGGCGAGCTCGGCCACCACGCCGCCCGAGAACTTGCGGAACAGACGCCAGTTGGCGATCTCCGGCTGGTCCTTCTTCATCTTCCAGCCGGGGTTGCGGTGCCACTGCGCCTGAACGTAGGTGACCTCGCCCAGCGTGCCCTTTTCGATCATCTGGCGCGCCGCCTGGTACATAGCGGAATAGCGGCGTTGCAGGCCGGTTTGCAGGAGCTGCTTCGGCTTGGAAGTCGCCAGCGCGCGCAGTTGGTGCACTTCCTCGGGCTTGAACACCAGACTCTTTTCGCAGAACACGTGCTTGCCGGCGTCCAGCGCGTCCTTCGTGACGGGGAAGTGCAGGAACAGCGGCACGGTGACGAACACCGCCTCGACGTTCTTGTCGGTCAGCAGTTCGCGGTAGTCCTTGTAGCGCTTCGGGTTGCCGCCGTAGGTTGTTTGCGCCTTGTCCATCGCGGCGTCGTTGATGTCGCAGATGGCGACCAGACGGCCGGTGTCGATCCCCTTCAGGTGTTTCAGCAGGTAGCTTCCGCGGCTGCCCGTGCCCACCATGCCGAACTGCACGGCGTTGGTGACGGCGCGGGCCTTGATGATGGCCGGTGCGCCATCGACGAGCGAGGCGGCGGCGGTTACCAGTGCGGCAGCGCCCACAGCCGTCTTCACGGCATCGCGGCGGGTCATATCTTTGCTAAAGTTTTCAGGGTTCTCGGCCATGTCAATACAAACCTCTCGGTTGAACGATACACGCGAACAGCTTGAAGCCGTCTATTCTATCTGATTCTGTCAGATCCGCCCCCGTAGCGGTTAAGCAAGGCCTGCTGCGCCGCCGCTTCCGCGTCGGACTGGGCCTTGTGGAGCGCTGCCGCTTCCCGGGCGCGCCGCGCCGACCAGTCCGCGCCGGCCAGCACAATCAGCCCCGCGAAGAAGCTCCAGGTCAGAATCGTGATGGAATCCACAAACCCGCCGTACTCGCGGGAAAACTTCGTCCGGACCCACGGCCAGATGGCGAGATTCAGTTCCTTCAGCAGTTCCAGAACCACGCCGATCACCGCGGCGCGCGGCAGCACGTGCCACCCCGGCACCTTCGTATTCGGCAGCCGCCAGTAGACCAGAAACAGGATCAGGACCGTGAACGGCAGGGACGCCAGCTTGAAGAGGCCGTGCGAGAACAGCCACGGCACTTCGGAAGCCACCCCGAAAATTCCTTGCCAGATGGCCTTGCCTTGCGCCGTGACCACCGCCGACGTCAGCGCCAGCACGCCGCAGGTGAAAATCAGCGCGGTGCTCACCACCTGGTTCATCAGCAGGTTGCGGCCTTTGATCACGCCCCACGCACGGTTCAGCGCCACCTCGAGCGGCAGGAACACGCCGTTGGCGGTGAACAGCAGCAGCAGCACCGAGACCCATTCCATGTGCCGCACCTGCTTCAGGCTCCGGTCGAGATTGTTCACGATCGTGAAGCCCGTGCCGCCGGGGAAATAGTCTTCAATGGCGAGGTACAGGGCGTTGATCGCGGGCGTCGAATGGAACACGTGCTTGGAGATGGAGAGCATCACCAGCACGAAAGGATAGAAGGCGAGCAGCACGTTGGCCGCGATCGAAAAGGCGTAGACGTGGGCTTCCGGTTCAGTCAGGTAGTGGCCGAGCGCTTTCCAGTCACTGAGAAATTCCCGGGTCGCGCCCTGAATGCTGGAGGCAGGTATAGCTGAGGAGGGTTGCACCGCTACTTCCAGTCTACCGAGGGACGGGCGCATGCCGCCTGCCGCCAACCCTTCGCCCGGCGGTTTCCCGTAAAGTTGTTACGTTAGGAGATCGGAACACCATGCAACGCCGCACATTTCTCCAGAACGCTCTGCAAACCGCCGCCGCCGCGCCGCTCGCCGCCCGCGGTCTGCTGGCCGCGCCCGCCGCGTCGTTTTCGTTTATCCACTTTACGGACTCGCATCTCCAGCCCGAACTGCGCGGCGCCGAGGGCACGGCCCAGGCCTTCCGGACGATGGCGAAGATCCCGCACGACTTTGCGCTCGCCGGCGGCGACCTGGTGATGGACGTCTTTTCGCAGGGCCCCACGCGCGCGAATGCGCTCTTCGATCTCTATCGCAACGTGACGCGCGATCTGCCCGGTCCCGTGCATTCCGCCATCGGCAATCACGACATCTACGGCATCGCGAACAAGGCGGGCGTTCCGGCCAGCGATCCGATGTACGGCAAGAAGCTCTTCGAGGACCGGTTCGGCCAGCCGCGCTACCAGTCCTTCGACCACAAGGGCTGGCACTTCATCCTGCTGGACTCGGTGCAGATCGGACCGGACAAGGGCTGGTTCGGCCAGATCGACGACGAACAGCTTGCCTGGCTCGCGTCGGATCTCAAGAAAACCGGCCAGCGGACGCCGATCGTCGTGCTGACGCACATGCCGCTCGCTTCGGCCACCGGCCAGTTTTTCGGCGGGCCTGTGGAAGAGCTGCGGACGCTGCTCATCAGCAATCCGCGCCCGGTGCTCGACCTCTTCGCGGGCTACAAGTTGAAGGCGGTGCTGCAAGGGCACACCCATGTCCGCGAGACAGTGACGTACAACGGCTGCCACTACGTCACGCCCGGAGCCATCTGCGGCAACTGGTGGAAAGGCGCGTTCAAGGGCTCGCCCGAGGGCTTCGCCGTGTTCACCGTGAAGGGCGAAGAGATCTCCTGGGAGTTCCGCTCCTACGGCTGGCGCGCCGCGAACAGCTAAGGCAGTTTCGGTTTTTCTATAGACGCCCCGACTACGGGCGCGGATCCGCCGCCTTGAAGTGGAGCCGTGCTGGGAAACGGAGCCGCGGGCGTAAGCGAGCGGTGGTATCGCGGTCCAGTCCGCAGACATCGATGACAGCGTTGGCGGGGCGGAAAGCGCGCAGCCGCGGCAACTTGCGGAAAAGGCAAAACCGCGCAAATGCGCGGCTTTGTTAAGGGCGCATGTTTAGAATCAATAAGATAGAAACACGAACCCGCGCATTTGCGCGGTTTTGCCTTTTTTGGCGCGCGAGCGGTTTCCGCTTTTTGGCGCGGTTGAGCGGCACGCGGCGCGGTGCGAAAGCGGCGCTCAATGAAAATACCCGGCGGAGCGGGCAGTGGAGCGCCGCCCACTCCGGACCACGGCAACGCTGAAAACAGGCTGGCCGGCTTCCGCGCTATTGTGCCGGCCATGGCGGACGCGTGAACAGGCCGCCGTCGACGTAGATCGTCTGGCCGGTGATGAACCCCGCGGCGGGCGTAAAGAAAAACGCCACGGCGGCGCCGATGTCCTGGGGATGGCCGATGCGGCCGAGCGGCGTCAGCTTGCCCCAGCTTCCGGCGTAATCGCCCAGCTCGGCTTTCGTCCGCTCGATCTCGATCGCGCCCGGCGCCACGCAATTCACGCGAATGCCGAACGGCCCCAGCTCCCACGCCGCGGCCTTGGTGAACTGCTCGATGCCGCCCTTGCTCGCGGTGTAATCCACCAGGTGCGGAAAAGGCCATTTGTTCGAACCGGAACCGATGTTGACGATGCTTCCGCCGCCGTGCGCTTGCATGCGCCGGCCGGCGCGCTGCGTGCACAGGAACGCGCCCTTCAGGTTCGTATCGATCACGCGATCCCATTCCGCCTCGGTCAGCTCGAGCAGCGGTTTCCAGGTCTGCACGCCGGCGTTGTTCACCAGAAAGTCGAGCGCGCCGAACTCGGCGTCGACGCGGGCGAACATCGCGTCCACCTCGGCTGCGTTGCCGACGTTGGCCTGCACGGTGAACGCCCGGCCGCCGTTTTCCGTAATCGCGCGCACCGTCGCGGCGGCTCCCGCGGCGTCCGTGTGGTAGTTCACCGCCACCGCACAGCCCTGGCGGGCTAACTCGAGTGCGACGCCCTTGCCGACCCCTTTGCTGGCGCCCGTCACCAGCGCGCATTTGCTCTCCAGCGGTCTTTGCATGACAGGGATTCTACACCGCCGCGGGTTGTTACGAATCTTCCGCCGAAATGTTGTTGCTCCAGCGTGCATTTTTCATCACACTTGGAGGTTCGGGAGGGCTGCATAAGACATTGACCTTGAAAGTGACTGACACGGCCACTATCTTCGAGCCCACGGAGCGTTGGACGACCGCTCAGGCGAGCGAGTTGTACGACGTTCCGCGGTGGGGCAAGGGCTACTTCTCGGTGAGCGAAGAGGGGCACGTGCTGGTGCACCCGGGGCGCGACCCGAGCCGTTTCGTCGATCTGAAAAAGCTGGTCGACACGCTCGTTCTGCGCGGCATCGATCCGCCGATTCTGATTCGCTTCGGCGAGATCCTCGGCAACCAGTTGCAGGAACTCCAGAGCACTTTCCAGGCCTCCATGGCCGAACACGGCTACCAGGGCGGCTACTGCTGCGTGTATCCGATCAAGGTGAACCAGCAGCGCCACGTCGTCGAAGAGATCTACAAATACGGCCGCGAGTACGGCTTCGGCCTGGAGGCTGGCTCGAAACCCGAGCTGCTGGCGGTGATCGCCATCGCCGACAACAAGACGCCGATCATCTGCAACGGCTTCAAGGACGACGAGTACATCGAGATGGTGATGATGGCCAAAAAGATCGGCCGCCGCATCATCCCCGTCGTCGAGAAGTACACCGAACTGGAACTGATTCTGAAGTACGCCGAAAAGCTCGGCGTACGGCCCGAAATCGGCCTGCGCGTGAAGCTTGCCAGCCGCGGGGCGGGGCGCTGGAAATCGTCCGGCGGATACCGCTCGAAGTTCGGCCTGACGGTCACCGAAGCGCTGCGCGTGCAGGAGACGTTGAAGGCCGTGGGCATGGAAGACTGCCTGAAGCTGCTCCATTTCCACCTGGGCAGCCAGATCACGAACATCCGCCACATCAAAGGCGCCGTGATTGAAGCGGCGCGGCTCTACGTGGACCTGAAGAAGAACGGCTGCGGCCTGGAGTATCTGGACGTCGGCGGCGGGCTGGGCATCGACTACGACGGTTCGCAAACCGACTTCGAATCGAGCGTGAACTACACGCTTCAGGAATACGCCAACGACGTCGTCTATCACATCCAGAATGTCTGCGAAGAGGGCGAGGTCTCGCAGCCGACCATCATCACCGAGTGCGGCCGCGCGATCGCGGCGTACCACAGCGTGCTGGTGTTCAACGTGCTCGGCGTCGCGGGCTACGGCGAGGAAGAGGTTCCGAGCACGCTGCCCGACGACGTCGAACAGCCGCTCACCGACCTGCTGGAAACGTACAAGAACCTCGGCATGAAGAACCTGCTGGAGGGCTTCCATGACGCCCAGCAGGCGCTCGACTCGGCCCTGAACCTGTTCTCGCTGGGCTATCTGCCGTTGAAGCAGCGTTCGCTCGCGGAGAACCTCTACTGGCTCATCTGCCGCAAAGTGCTCGCGTTGGCGCAGAAGCTCGACGTTTTCCCGGAGGAGCTGGAAGGGCTCGACGGGATGCTCGCCGACACCTACTTCTGCAACTTCTCGCTGTTCCAGAGCATGCCCGACAGTTGGGCGGTCAAACAGTTGTTCCCCATCATGCCGATCCACCGGCTGAACGAGCAGCCGACGCGCGCCGCCGTGCTGGGCGACATCTCCTGCGACAGCGACGGCAAGGTGGACCAGTTCATCGACCGGCGCGACGTGAAGAAGACGCTTCCGTTGCACGCCTTCTCGGGCGAGCCGTATTACCTGGGCACGTTCCTGGTGGGCGCCTATCAGGAAATCCTCGGCGATCTGCATAACCTGTTGGGCGACACGCACGCCGTGCACGTCCGGTTGAACGACCAGGGCACGCCGGTGCTGGAAGCCCTGATCCGCGGCAACGTCGTGAAGGAAGTGCTCGACTACGTGCAGTTCAACGCGCGCACGCTGCTGGAGCAGTTCCGCCAGGACGTGGAGCAGGCCGTGCTCGACGACCGTATCGGCTACGAAGAAGTGGGCCGCATGCTGAAGTTCTACGAGGAAGGGTTGTACGGCTACACCTACCTCGAAGACGCTCACGCCGAGTAGGCGAGCACTCGAATCCGTAGATACGCAAATGGGACAGACCCGCGGGGCCTGTCCCATTTTCTTTTGAATATGGCCGGATCGCGCCGCTACTGCTGTTTGACGTCGCGCGTGATGTGCACGGCCGGCTCCTCCAGCTTGTAGTCCGCCGGGACCTCGAACAGCGAGCGGGGTTGCTCGGCGCGCACGATGTTGGTCAGGCGGTAGGTGGTTTCGCCGAAGCGCGGGTCGGTCGTCTTCGACAGAACCTGCGTTTGCAGCTCCGGCGAGTACCAGTTCTCCGTGACGGTTTCGAGCGGCCGTTCATTGCCGACCGCGCCCGCCGGCAGCGTCGTCGTGATCCGGGTTCCCGTGCACTCCACGCCCTCGATCGCCTGCTTGCCCAACTCCTCGGTTTTCACGTCCGGTTTCACCCCCGAGGCGACATAAGTGCCCGCACTCGTGCCCGCGCCGGTGCTGACGAAGAACGTGTTGGCCGTGCCGGTCGCGTGCGCTGGCGCGGGCAGTGGCAGCGGCGGCATCACGGCGGCGCCGGCGGATCCCGTCGTGACAGTGGTAGTAAAGGTCTGGACCTTGGCGGTCGCGCTTGCCGTTCCCGTAGTCGCGGCGTCCTGCAGGCCCTTGAAGGAGAACCTGGTGGCCCGCTTGTCGTTGTTGTTCAGTGTGATGTGATCGCCGGAGACGGGATCGTCAATCAGCGTCACCGAGAACTGCTTCGTATCCGGCACCCAGGCGCCGCCGGTTGACGGCGTCATTTCCACGCGGGTCCGGCCTTCGGAATCGCGATATGTCTTGTTGCTGCTCTTGTTGACGATGCGGTTGCCGTCGGCGAGCACCTGCACCGTCTCGGTCGTTGTCTCCGCCGAGTACGGCGCGCCCTTCACCGCGTGCAGCGCTCCGCCGAAGCGGGCGATCACCGGAGCGGGGCCCGGCAGACCGCCGATGGCCTCCACGTGGACCTTGTCCTGCATCGCCTTCTCTTGAACGACTTTGTCCTGGATCTCGATGGTTTGTTGCACCACTTGCTGGGCGCCGGCCGTTGCGGCCAGAGCCACGAACCCGAGTATGAAGTTCCTCATCGCAGTGTTCTCCTTCTTGCTGATTTGTTTCCCTGTCAGTTCTTTTGCGTGGGCAGGTGGCGCACGAAGCGCATGGCGCGCGGCAGCCCGTCTTCCCCGAACAGAATTTCCACCGGCGCGGTGTCGCCGGCCGGAACCACGCCGAAGCGCAGCGCCGTGCGCGCATCTACCTCCGAGCGCACCAGCACCGACCGCGCGGCGGGTGGCAGCGCCGTATTGAAATACCACGGCGAGAGCACCATCTCGCCCTTGCGCCAGTCGGCGGCTGGCGCGTTTGCACCCCGTTTTGCGCTGGCCGCCAGGGGACTGCTGGAGCGCATCGTCCCGCGCCTCGTACGCGCCGGCCGCGCGGTGGTTTCCACCGTCCTGGCGGGAACCGGCTCGACGGCTGGCGCCGGAGCCGGCTGGGCCGCAACGTCCAGCGCGTGTTGCGCTTGCGCAATGGCCGGCGCCACCGGACGCGCCGGCCGCAACGTGATTCCGAAAATGACCGCGGCCAGCGCCGCCGCGGCGGCCAGACTCACAACGAGTCCCATGACCATCCGCCGGCGCCCGGCCTTCACGCGAACCTCGCGCCGCAGCGTCGCGTGCACGCGTGCGGACGCCGTTACCAGACTGGTCTCGTCGGCGAACTCGGCCAGAGCCCGCCGGAGGCCCTCTTCCGGATTCCCTTTCAAACCGTCCCGCATTGCCATCGCTCCATCCGTTCCAACAACAACGCCCGCGCCCGGTGCAGGCGCGAACGGATCGTTCCGACGGCGCAGTCCATCACGGCCGCGGCGTCGGCGTAACTCATCTCTTCCAGGTCGCACAGCACGACCACTTCGCGGTAACCCACCGGGAGCGCCGCCACGGCCGCGCGCACCGCCGCCAGCCGCTGCTCCAGGTTCAGCCGTTCGAACGGATCGTCTTCCACCACCGGCTCCGGCGCTTCGCCGTCCACCGGGAATTCCGCGGGCAGGCGCCGCAGGATCAGCCGCCGCGCCATGCCGTAAAGATAACTGCGCAGCGCGCCGCGGCTCGAGTCGTAGCCGCGCGCATTGCGGATCAGCTCCAGGAACAGCTCCTGCACCACGTCGTCCGCATCCGCCGCCGACCCGGTCATGCGCAGCGCGTAGCGGTACAGCGGTGGCATATGGCGCTCGTATAGCGTCTCGAACGCGTGCTCGTCGCCCGCCTGCAACCGCCGCAGCAGTTTCGCCTCCTGCGCGGGGCTGGGCTCGTTCGGGTTGGACTCAAAACTCAACGGCGCCACTCGTCTTCAATTGAACGCTGACTCACGCAAAGTTCCAAAATCTTCTTGCATGATCCCGCTCCGGGGTTTTCCACTACGATCGAGTTAAAGAGACTTTGACGTTGAATCCAATGCAAACGCATGCTCGTACGCCCGGTTGTGATCGCGGGCGCCGAAGAGCCGGATACCACCGCTCCCTGACGGTCACGGCTCCGTTTCTGAAGCGGGGTGAATCCCCAGCCGCCATGGGGCGCGCATGAGTGAGCTGCCACAGGCGAACCTGCGCGTCGTGCTGATCGATACGCGCAATCCGCTCAACATCGGCGCGGCCGCGCGCGCCATGAGCAACTTCGGCTTCCTCGACCTGCGTCTGGTGAAGCCGTACGACGTCGCCTTCCGCGAGGCCGTTTCCGGCAAGGGCGCGTCGCGCCTGCTCGCCAGCGCGCAGGTGCATGAGACGCTCGCCGAAGCGCTCGAAGGCGTCTCGCTCGTCGTCGGCGCCACCGGGCTCGGCCATCGCCAGTTCCAGCTTCCGTTGTACCGGTTGGAGCGCGGCGGGCGGATGCTGAAGCGGCATCTCGCCGCCGCGCCGGCCGCGCTGCTGTTCGGCTCGGAGAAGTTCGGCCTGTCGAACGACGACCTCAGCCACTGCCATTACCTGGTGCACATCCCGACGCGCGTCCAGCACGACTCGATGAACCTGGGCCAGGCCGTGGCCGTCTGCCTTTACGAACTGGCCCGTTCGCCGATGGGCGCGCGCCGCCTGCCGGGCGCGGCTGAATTGGCTCCCGACGAAGAGGTCGAACGCTTCACGGCCGTGCTCATGCGGATGCTCCAGGAATCCGGCTACCGCGATTTCGCCGCCGGACCCTCGACCGTGGAGAAAACCCGCCGTCTGGTGCGCCGTCTGGCGCTGCGCGAGGGCGACGTGAACCTCTGGACCGGCATTCTGCGGCAGGCCCTGTGGCGCATGCAACGCGGCGGCGGCCCGGAGCAATAGTCTGCACGGGATCGACGGCGGAGGCGCTTTGCTATTCTGTGGTTGCAATGACCAAGGTGCAGGTGACCTACGATCTGGATGGGCCGGTCGACGAAGCCGTGCTGGAGCGGATCGACCGCATCCATGGCGTCTACGGCATTCAGGCGGCGCGCTTGAGCCCGGCGCTCGACTCTCTGCTGGTGCAGTACGACGCCACGCGGATGAAGCCGGAGGACGTGGACCGGACGCTGCACGCGGCGGGCCTGGCGGTCCGGCGGAAGCAGGCCGCCTGAGGGATGAACGCTGAGCTCGCCGTGACCGGGCGGCTGTTCCTGCCCGGCACAATATTCGATGCGGGATACGCATGACGGCAGCCTTACTCTTCATTGACATCGGCTCTTTTCAACGGCTCTTCGAGCTGTGGGCGAACTGGCACGGAGCGTGGCGCTTCGGGCTGGTGCTCGCGGTCACGTTCGGCCTGGCGTGGCTGCTGAAGTCCCTGCTGTTCAAGGCTCTGGACCGCATCACCGGGAGCTCCACGACCGACGACCTCGACGACACGCTGATTGGCGCGCTGCGCTGGCCCGCGCGCTATTGGGTAGTCCTGGTCGCATTGGTCATCGCCGTGGCCGACCTGGATGAGCGCGACGTCCCGGTGCGCATTGCGCACGGCCTGTCGGCGATCATCTTCATCCTTCTGGTCATCTCCATCACGCTGGCCATTGCGCGCGTCAGCATCGTGCTGCTGCAGCACTCCATGCGCCGCAGCTCTTCGGGCATCCAGATTACGACGCTGACCAAGACGCTGATCCGCGTCTTCTGGGGCGTGCCCGCCGCGCTGATTATTCTGCGCGAGGTTTTCAACTTCGAGATCACGCCCTGGCTGGCCACTCTCGGCGTCGGCGGTATCGCGATTTCACTGGCTTTGAAGGACACGCTCGCGAACGTCTTTTCCGGTTTTTACGTCAGCCTGTCGGGGCAGTTGAAAAAGGGCGACTACATCGCACTGGACGGTGGCGTGGCGGGCTATGTCGCCGACATTCAGTGGCGCGTGACGACGCTGAAAACGCTGGACGGCAACATGGTGCTGATCCCGAACTCGAAGCTTTCCGAAGCCGTTCTGACCAATTTCAGCCAGCCGGCCAAGCCGCTCTGGGTTTCCATTCCCTATGGCGTGGATTACTCCACCGACATAGACCTGCTGGACCGTGTCGTGCTCGAAGAGGCGCGCTCGGCCGTTGGACAAGTTCCCGGACTGCTCGCCGATCCGCAGCCGAGCAACCGGCTGAACCCCGGTTTCGGCGACTCGGCTTTGAATTTCTCGCTGAACGTCTGTGTCACGGAACTCGTGGCGCAGTATGTGGTTACGGATCAGTTGCGGCGCCGGCTGCTGAAGCGCTTCCGCGCCGAAGGCATCACCATGCCCTTCCCGATGCGCACCGTCGAGATCGTGCGCGACTCCGGCGGGCGCGGCCCGGCCGCCTGAACGGGCCACCGGGCGAATCCGGAACTCCCGCGATTTCAAGCAGATCGGCACGGTGGTTGCGGGACCGCATTTGAAATCGCTGGCCCCGCATGCTACCTTGAAAATGTTCGTCGTGGCGCGGGGACGTAGCTCAGTTGGTTAGAGCGCCGGCCTGTCACGTCGGAGGTCGCGAGTTCGAGCCTCGTCGTCCCCGCCACTCGAACCCCTCCCCCGTTCGGTTACTTCTCCCGCACTCAGTTCAAGCCACCCGCAGTCTGGCTGCCGTCCGCGACGCCGGTTTCTCTTTCACCGCGATTTCGATATCGCGGCCCAGCCGCAGCAACATCCGCAGCAGACGTTCAATGGAGAAGCCCGCCAGCTTTCCGTGTTTGAGCGCGGAGACCTTGGGCTGGTCGATTCCCAGCAGGGCTGCCGCCTGGCTTTGCGTCAACCCGCGCCGCCCAATCTCCTCAATAATCCTGGCCGCCAGTTCGGCCTTCGCCAGAAGGTCGTCGGGTTGGGACAGACCAAGGTCGGCGAAGACATTTCCCGAACTCTCCGTGAATTCCCGATTGGCCATCGAACGTCTCACCTCCTGCCCGCCAGCGTGCGCGCGAGCTGCAGCCGCCGCCGGATCAGGTCCAACTCGCGCCGCGGCGTGGCAATCCCCGCTTTGGACTTCTTCTGAAAAGCGTGCAATACGTAAACTGCGTCTTGAAACTCGGCCAGATACACCGCGCGATAGGTTCCAACGGAATTGTCGGACCGGACCTGCCAGACCGCCTCGCCGAAGCCCCGCAGGATCTTGGCGCTGTGATGCCGCTGCCCAATCTGGGCTTGGTAAAGGGCGAAGCCGAGTTCCTGCCGGACGGGAGCGGGGAAGCCACTGAGCGTGGTTAGCGAATCCACCAGCCAGACAAGCCTTTTCGGCGTTTCTCGCACAAGCCGATGTTATGCCATAAACGGCATAATGTCCATCCGGCGTGTGTGTGTCACGTCGGAGGTCGCGAGTTCGAGCCTCGTCGTCCCCGCCACTCGAACCCCTCCCGTTCGGTTTATTTCCCCTTGGATTCCGTTACACGATTTGACACGTCGCACGTGCGCTTTGGCGGCGTCGCTCAGTGTACGATAGGGCCATGCACCCGCAAGGCACCCAGCCGATAGTTCAACTCCAGAACAGCGACGATTACCGCGACAATTACGCTAACAGCGTGCAGGTGCGCGCCAGCCTGTGGGACTTCTTCCTGCTCTTCGGCACGGTCCAGCAGGCGACCGCCGAAGAGGTGAACGTCAAGAATTTTCAAGGCATCTACCTCAGCCCGCAGCAGGCCAAGGCGCTTTCCAACGTCCTCACGCAGAACATCCAGCAATACGAATCGACGTTCGGCGAAATCAGCCTGCAACCCCAGAACGGCGAGCCGCGCATTTTGCAGTAGCGCGCCGCCGCCGCGGGCGCGGCCGCATGGGCGTCCTACAATAAAAAGATCCATGTCCACCTCCGCGCCGACCGTTGCCACACCGGAGATGATCGCCAAATACGAACCGGTGATCGGCCTTGAAGTTCACTGCCAGCTCGCGACGAACACGAAGATTTTCTGCGGCTGCCCGATCGAGTTCGGCTCGGCGCCCAATACGAACGTCTGCCCGGTCTGCCTCGGCATGCCCGGCGCGCTGCCGGTGTTGAACCGCCACGCCGTCGAACTCGCCATCCAGGCCAGCCTGGCGCTCAACTGCCAGGTGCGCAACACGTCGATCTTCGCGCGCAAGAACTACTTCTATCCCGACCTGCCGAAGGGCTACCAGATCTCGCAGTACGACCGGCCGCTCGCCGAGCATGGCTGGGTCGATGTGGTCGCCGACGGCGCCGCCAAGCGCATTGGCATCACGCGCGTGCACATGGAAGACGACGCCGGCAAGAGCACGCACGACGGCTATCGCGACAGCGACCAGTACACCTACGTGGACCTGAACCGCACCGGCGCGCCGCTCATCGAAATCGTCTCCGATCCCGACATGCGCACCGCCGAGGAGGCCTTCCAGTACCTCACGGAGATGAAGCAGATTCTGCAATACGTCGGCGTGTCGGCCTGCGATATGGAGAAGGGCCAGTTGCGCTGCGACACGAACGTCAGCGTGCGGCCGCGCGGTCAGGCGGAGTTCGGTACGAAGGTCGAACTGAAGAATCTGAACTCGTTCAAGTTCGTGAAACTTGCGCTCGATTACGAAATCGCGCGGCAGGTCGCGCTGCTCGAATCCGGCGAGCCGGTGCGTCAGGAGACGCGCCTCTACAACGTCGATCTCAACGAGACGTTCACCATGCGTAGCAAGGAAGAGGCGCACGACTACCGCTACTTCCCCGAGCCCGATCTGCTGCCCTTGAAGGTCTCCGATCAGTGGCTCGGCGAGATCCGCTCCACCATGCCCGAGCTGCCCACGGCCAAGCGCCAGCGTTTCATCGACGACTACGGGCTGAGTGAGTACGATGCGCAGGTGCTGACGCAGACGCGCGCCATGGCCGAGTTTTACGAAAAGGTCGCCACGGTTTCGGGCAATCCCAAGCTCGCCGCCGGCTGGACCTCGGTCGAGCTGATGAGCCTGCTGAAGGCCGATAACAAAGAGATCGAGCAATCGCCCGTGCCCGCCGAAAACCTGGGCGAGCTGGTCGGCCTGATCGCCAAGGGCGAGTTGACCGGCAAGCTGGCCAAGGAAGTCCTGCCGAAGATGTACCAGAGCGGCGACGCGGCGAAGACGATCGTCGAGCGCGAAGGCCTGAAGGCGATCTCCGATACCGGCGCGCTCGAAAAGATCATTGACGAGATCATCGCCAAGAACACGAAACAGGTGGAGCAGTACCGCGGCGGCAAGACGAGCGTGCTGGCGTTCTTCGTCGGCCAGGTGATGCGCGCCACGCGCGGCCAGGCCGATCCGCCCACGGCGAGCGAGATCCTGAAGCGCAAGCTGGGGTAACCGCACGGTGGGGCGGGATTCATCCCGCGCGCGGCTGCAACCGCGCTGGCCGTTATTTCGACCATGAGCACGCACCACAACCGCGAATCCGCCGGGCGAGTTGCTCATACCGCCTTGCACTTGCTTCTGGCGTCGTTGGCGTGGACCTCGATAACCGCGGCGGCCACGCCTACTATCCACTGGCAATTCGGTCCGCGCACGCTCGCGCTCACGGGCGTCGGCGCGCTGCCCTTGCCGGGCGGCATGATCTTCGCCGACAAGAGCGAGACGCGCCGGTTTCTGGAAGCGACGGGCAACCCGCCGGCGGGTGACGAGATCGCCCTCGCCGCGCCGGCCGATCTCGACTGGTTCCTGGTCTTCAGCTTCGACGAATTCAAGAGCCTGGGCCTCGAACATCCGCAACCCACCGTCGACGAAATCGTGGCGGCGTTGAAGCGCGGCAACTCGGAAGCGAACCAGGCGCGGCGGAAAGCGGGTCACGAAACGCTGGACCTGCTCGGCTGGCGCGAGAAGCCGGTTTACGATCCGAAAACCGCACGCCTGATGTGGAGCCTGGACACGCAGGAAAGCGGCGGGCGCAACGACTCGAACCGTTTCTGGCTGCTGCTGACGCGCCACGGCGTGCTGACCATCGAGCTCGTCACCGAGGAGCCGCGCTATGCGGCGGCGCGCGCCAGCGCGGATCGCCTGCTGCGCCATCTCGGCGTCGCCGAACAGGAAACCTACGACGACCCGGCCGGCCGGAACTGGCTCATGATCGTCTTCGGCGCGTGCGCCGTCCTGCTGCCGCTACTCGGCTTCGTGGCGCTGTACGTCTGGGGGCGGCGGGGAAAGAAAGAGCCGCAGGCCCCGTAGTGGAGCGGCTCTCCATAGCCGCACGGGCTCTCCCGTGCAACGTGCTATCGCACCGTTTACGGCCGCGCGCGGACTACTTCGCCGGCTTGTACGCGATGCAGTCGATCTCGACCTTCATGGCCGGATCGGAGAAGGCCACCGCGACGGTGGTGCGCGTGGGCGGTTCGGCGCTGAAAAACTCGCGGTAGACCTCGTTCATCGCCGCGAAGTCCTTACCGTCGGCAAGGAACACCGAGACCTTCACCACGTCGGCCAGCGTGGCGCCGCCCGCTTCGAGCAGCCGTTTGACGTTGTTGAGCGTCTGGCGCGTCTCATGCTGGATGTCGCCATAGCTCATCTTGTCGGTGACCGGATCCACCGGTCCCTGTCCGGAGACGAAAACAAAGTCGCCGGCGCGGATCACGGGCGTGTAGGGTCCGCGCGGTTTGGGCGAGCCTGCCGGGGAGATTCTTGCAATCATGGCTCCAGCGTAATGCAATGCGCGGGAGGTGCAAGCTCCGGGCATAGTGGCACAAATGAAAAGCCCCGGGGCGGAAGCGGATGCCGCTTCTCACGCCGGGGCTTTGCGAGCCTTTATTGCCGCGGTCTACTCGACCGGCTTCTTGCGGCGGGTGACCGTCCGGCGCGGCTTTGCCGCCGTACCGTCGGCGGCCTTTTTGCGCGGCGCCCGTTTGCGTGCGGGCTTAGCCGGCGGTTCGTCTTCCACCGGCGGGATCTCGCCCGTCGCCGTGGGCTGGCCCTTCACGATGGGCTGTTTGAAGTCGTGCTCGGTGAGCAGTTCTTCCTCGGCCTTCGCCTTTTCGGGCAGGGCCGGCGGATAGAACTCGGCGCCGAGGAACACGGTGAGACCGGCCTCGGGATCGGGCTCCAGGCGCACGACGGTCTTGTCCTGGGCGAAGTTCAGGAATTCGGCGAAGCCCTGGAAACCGTAATTCTTATGGTCGAAGCCGGGGTGCTCTTCCTTCATCCAGGCTTCCAGGTCGGCGGCCTTCTGGCCCGCTTCCTCGAATTCCAGACGGTGGATTTCCAGCACGTCGCGCAACTGCGGCAGCGCCTCTTCCGGCCGCGGCATCGGCTTGTCATGGAAGCCCGGGCCGCGATGCTCAATGTAATAGCGCCCGCCCGTGCCCTTCACGTTGACCAGTTCGGCGCGCTTCAGCTTGTCGATGAATTCGGAGAAGCTGCGGGCGCCATAGGCGCTCTCGGTGAACGCGGAGTCGAGTTGCAGCATGGTGGACTTCAGGAGTCCAAGCTGCGGCTGCACGTTGCGCCGCTCCAACACCTGCAGGGCGCGCTCCACCAGAGGCATGGACATTTCCAGCTCCAGCGGCGCGGGCCGCGCCTGGGCATTCTGTTCGCGCTGCTGCGCTTCCGCCTGCCGGCGTTCTTCGCGCTCGCGGCGGCGTTCGTCGCGATCCCGGCGCCGTCCGCGGTCGCGGTCGCCCATGCGGTCCTGGCCCTCGCGCGGGCGCTCCCCTTGCTCGGTCTCGGCGGCGCCTGTACCGGCTCCGCCACCGGCCAGCGGCGCCAGCGGTTGGCCGCCGCGCGCGTTCGCCGGCTCCAGGTTCAACAGCGATTCGAAGCTGATGAATTCGTGGCAGTTCTGCTGGAGGATCGTGGACGTGAAGGCCTTGCCTCCCACAATGAACACGGTCTTGCCATATTCCTTCAGCTTGTTCACAAGAGGAATGAAGTCGCTGTCGCCGCTGATGATGGCGAACGCATTGACATGATCGTGCGTGAAGGCCATCTCCAGCGCATCCAGCGCCAGGTTGATGTCCGCGCCGTTTTTATCGCCACGCGGCGAAGGAATGCGCTGGACCATCTGGACGGCGTTCTCCGCCATCTGGCGCGTCGCCCCTTCCTGGCGGCTCCAGTTCGCATAGGCGAACTTGGCGACCAGGTCGCCGCGCTCCTTGAGCGTATCCAGCACCAGCGACACGTCGAATTCGCGTCGCAACGTCGATTTCACGCCGATTTCGATGTTGTCGTAATCGACAAACACGGCGATGTTCAGTCTCTCTTGCATGTGGGCTTTGCCTGAATTGGCTACCTCAAGTATAAACCCCGAAATGCAAGCGATTTACAATCAAAAAGAGCATGAGCGAAAAGCCCTTCAACGAACCCCGCCTCGCCTTGAACCGGATCTACACCCGTACCGGCGACGCCGGCGAGACCGCGTTGGTCAGCGGCGAGCGCGTGCCGAAAGACTCGCTGCGCATCGAATGCTATGGCACGGTCGACGAGCTGAATTCGTTCGTCGGACTGGCCTGCCAGACGGCGGCGGAGCTGGCTCCGGCCACGCCGGCGCTCAAAGAGCTGTGCGAAACGCTGCTGCGCATCCAGCACGAACTGTTCAATCTCGGCTCCATCCTGGCGACCCGGCCCGAGAAGATCATGCCGCGCCAGCCGCGCATTACGGACGCCGAAATTGCCGCGCTGGAGGCCGACATCGACCGCTGCACGGCCGTGCTGCCGGCGCTGCGGAGCTTCGTGCTGCCCGGCGGTTCGCGCCTGAACGCCGAGCTGCATGTCTGCCGGACCGTGTGCCGGCGCGCCGAGCGCCTGGCCGTGACGTTGGCGCGCGAGGCGGGCGTGGATGCCGTCAGCGTGCGCTATCTGAACCGTCTCGGCGACGCGCTGTTCGTCTACTGCCGCTGGGTGAACCACGTCCTGGGCGTGCCCGAGGTGCTGTGGCAACCCAACCGCGCGGCGTCGGCGCGCTGACCAGTCAGATACGCGAATAAGGCTGGCCGGCGAGCTGGAGCAGTGGGCCGGTTTCACACGCAGAGTGACCGGAGGTGAGCTTCTTTCAGGTTGCGCGTTGACGCCCGATTTCTAAGGGTTGCGCTGTGCAGCTTCGGACGGAGGCGGAACATCGTGAGAATGGATGGTTTGCTCGGTCGGGGCGATTCCGGTTGCGCGCCCGAAAATCCTTACAAGTTGCTCGGCCAATGCGCTGGAGATCACATTCCGCATCTCGGACACATCGAGGCGCCCATTGGCCCATGCGGTGTCAGCAGAGCGCAGGGCCTGATAGTATGGCTCGCGATTGGCGGCAATGAGCTCGGGTATCGTCGGATTACCGGCTGGGAGGAAGCCGAGTTTTGCGCAGAGAACCAAGTAGGACGCTGAGCGAGCGGTTCGTCCGTTACCGCCAAAGAACGGGTGGATCCAGTTAACGCGCCACATCACGTACGCGGCTAGGTCGACAGGCAAGGCGTTGTTCCAGTTCTGGTTAACGTAATCGCACATTTCGTCTACCAGCGGCTTTACAAGGCTGTGCTCCGGCGGTCGATGCGAGACATTTTGAATACAAACTGGGCCGTCGCGAAAACGACCAGCGCATCTGTATATCTGATTAACCGCCAGCCGTTGGAGCTCCAGGAGAACGGCTGGGGCAAAACGTGTCCCGGGCGACCACCTGTCAACGCAATCGAAAACGTAAAGCGCCTGGCGGACACCATTTTGGCCCTCCAGGCGCTTCTTTTCTTCTTGGTCTCGAAAGATCAGTCCCTTAGGGACAGCAAAAGGGTTCACAGCCGTATGGCATCATCAGAATCAAGGCGACGAGCGGGCTCAGCCATCTCATTCATGGCGTCCTCAATGTCGGCCCTTGTGATGCTAGAATTCTCCAGATTGGTATTGCCATACGCAAAGCTGCGAATCTGCTCTTCGCGCTCGGTGTCCGTCATCCGGTAGCTCCGAGCTTGTTCGATCAGGAATTGCAGCTTGTCATTCATGTCGTCCTCCTCGGTCATTCAGCAGCTAACTTCTGCTAAACCTGTAGACGCAAGTCTACAGGTTTAGGTGTCGAGAATCAATCGGACAGCGTTATGCGCTTCACTGAGGATGGCTGACTGGCTGATTCAGCATAATGCAGTAAATGGCATAAAATCAATAGCTTGACAGCTTTCTAGCCATCCATGATACCTTTCACCATAGGCTGGGCCGTTAGCTTATCCGAGAAGCTTCACAATATCCCTAATTTCCCGGAGTTTTGAAGCCGGTCTGCCGTCCGCAATCGGCTATCCTGAGATTGGGATCCGTTGAGCCGTGTTGCAGGGCAGGCCTGACGCCGATCCGAGGCGTGCCTTGGCTCTTTCGCTCAAAGATCTCTCACCTACCACTTCCTCTCAACGCGTCGCGTTTTCGGGAGCCTTTGTCGCTTTGGCGTCCCTGGAGATCGCCAACGTCGGACCGGCCGCCGCGCTGTGGGCCGCGCCCGCGATTCTGTTTTCGGCCATTCTGATTGCCTGGGCCGCGGAGTCGGCGCAATTTTTCGTCGCGCAGGGTATCGCGCTGGCGATGCTCGCCTGGCTGCAGACGCTGCCTGAGTTCGCTGTCGAGGCCGTGCTCGCCTGGAAGCAGCAGGCGCCGCTGCTGATGGCGAATCTGACCGGCTCGCTGCGCCTGCTGACCGGTCTCGGCTGGCCCATGATCTACGCCACCGCGGCCTTCTTCCACCGCCGCAAGTACGGCCGTCCGCTGAACAAGATCCGCCTGTCCCAGGAGCATTGCGTGGAGGTCACGGCGCTGGCGGTCGCCCTGGTCTACATGTTCATCGTCTGGCTGAAGAGCACGCTGACGCTGTGGGACGCCGTCATCCTGATCCTGATCTACTGCGCGTACATGTACGTGCTGACCAGGATCCCGCCGCAGGGCGAGGAAGGCATCGACCAACTGGACCGCGTGCCGCGCTTCGTCGTGAAGTCGGCGCCCCGGCTCCGCAATCTGCTGATCCTGCTGCTGTTCGCGGCTGGCGGCGGGCTGATTTACTTCTGCGCCGAGCCGTTTTTAGGCAGTCTGCTGGCGGTTTCGGCGATCCTCGGCATTCCGAGCTTCGTGTTCGTGCAATGGGTGGCGCCGTTCGTCAGCGAATTTCCCGAAAAGGTCTCGGCGTTCCATTGGGCCCGCACCATCGACCGCGCGCCGATGGCGCTGATGAACATGGTCAGCTCGAACATCAACCAATGGACGCTGCTGCCCGCGCTGTTGCCGGTGATTTTCTCCCTGAGCGTCGGGCATGCAACGGGCATTCCGTTCGACGGGCAGCAGGAACTGGAACTGCTGATGACCATCGGCCAGTCGGCCATCGGCCTGATGTTCCTGATGAACATGGAGATGGAGTGGTGGGAAGCCAGCACGCTGTTCAGCCTGTGGTTTCTGCAGTTCGCGCTTTCGCCGGTGCATGCCGGGACGGATCTGATCGGGTTCCTGGCGGCGCACATCCACTGGGCCGTGACCTGCGCCTACTTCATCTGGTTCGGCATCGAGGTGGTGCGCACGTTCACGCGAAAGCGCAGGCCGCTGGCCTTCATCCTGTTCGTCTGCCTGTGGCGCAAGCGCGTGCGCGGGCGGGCCACCGCATAGGACGGGCCGGAGCGAACCGATCCGATACACTGAAGGCAGTGTGATGCGGCCGGCTGCGCGCACCGGACCGGCCGGAAGGCTCACGATGACACCTCGAATACTCGGCACGACGATTATGGTGGTTCGCCGCGGTGGGAAAACGGTCATGGCCGGCGATGGCCAGGTCACCCAAGGCAGTGAAGTGCTCAAGGCCGGCGCCAACAAACTGCGCCGCCTGCATAAGGACAAAATTCTGGCGGGCTTCGCGGGTTCCACCGCCGACGCGTTCAGCCTCTTCTCGCGCTTTGAAGCGAAGCTGGAGCAGTTCAACGGCAACCTGGCCCGCAGCGCCGTGGAGATGGCCAAGGACTGGCGCACGGACAAGGTGCTGCGCCATCTGGAAGCGCTGCTGCTGGTTGCCGACGCCGGGAACACGTACATCCTGAGCGGCGACGGCGATGTGATCGAGCCGGACACGGCCTGCGCGGCCATCGGCTCGGGCGGCGGTTTCGCCAAGGCGGCGGCGACGGCGCTGCTCGAAAACACCAAACTGAGCGCGCGCGAAATCGCCGAGCGGGCGATGAAGATCGCCGCCGACACGTGCATCTACACCAACCACAACATCGTTTACGAGGAGTTGGGCTGAGCCATGGTGATCTATCTGCCCGGCGACTCGAATCGCGACGAGCCGCTGCTCGATGAACTGACGCCGCGCCAGATTGTCGCGGAGCTGGACAAGTACGTGGTCGGCCAGGCCGAGGCCAAGCGCGCCATCGCCGTCGCGCTGCGCAACCGCATCCGCCGCCAGAAGCTCGACGCCGACATGGCCGAAGAGGTGATTCCCAAGAACATCCTCATGATCGGGCCCACGGGCGTCGGCAAAACCGAGCTGGCGCGGCGTCTGGCGAAGCTGTCGAACTCGCCGTTTCTGAAGGTGGAGGCGAGCAAGTTCACCGAGGTCGGCTACGTCGGGCGCGACGTGGAGTCGATGATCCGCGATCTGGTCGAGATCGCCATCGACATGGTCCGCGAAGAGAAGCTGGACGAGATCGCCGGCCGCGCCGAGGCGAGCGCCGAAGAGCGCCTGCTCGACATTTTGATGCCGGCCCCGGCCGAGGCGACCGAATCCATCGAGCGGACGCGCGAGAAATTGCGGGAAAAGCTGCGCGCCGGACGGCTGGACGACCGCGTGGTGGAGATCGACGTCAAGGACCGCGGTCCGGCGATGGAGATCCTGACCAACACGGGCAACGAAGACGTGGACATGAACCTCCGCGAGATCCTGCCCACGCTGTTCGGCGGCCGTACGCGCAAGCGCAAGATGCGCGTCGCCGAAGCGTACGAATACCTGGTGCAGGAAGAAGAGCAGCGCCTGGTCGACATGGAGCAGGTGACGCGCGTCGCGATCGAGCGCGTCGAGCGCAGCGGCATCCTGTTCCTCGACGAGATCGACAAAATCGCCGGACGCGAGGGCGGGCATGGCCCCGACGTGAGCCGCGAAGGCGTGCAGCGCGACATCCTGCCGATCGTCGAAGGCACCACGGTCAACACACGCTACGGTTTCGTACGGACCGATCACATTCTGTTCATCGCCGCCGGCGCGTTCCACGTCTCCAAGCCTTCGGACATGATCCCGGAGTTGCAGGGGCGCTTTCCGATTCGCGTGGAACTGAAGTCGCTCACCGAAGAGGACTTCGTCCGCATCCTGACCGAGCCGAAGAACGCGCTGATCAAGCAGCACGTCGCGCTGCTCGACACCGAAGGCATCCAACTCAAGTTCACCGACGACGCCGTGCGCGAGATCGCGCGCATGGCGAGCGAAGTGAACTCGGCCACCGAGGATATCGGCGCGCGGCGGCTGCACACGATTCTCGAAAAGGTGCTGGAGGAGCTGAGCTTCGACGGTCCCGACATGAAGAAGAAAAAGGTTTCGATCAATGCCGCCTACGTGCGGGAACATCTCTCCGACATCGTGAAGGACCAGGACCTGAGCCGTTACATTCTCTGATGCGCAAGTATTTCGCCATCCTCTGTTTTCTTGCCGCTGCCGGATGCGGTTATATCGGCGCGCCGCTGCCGCCCGCGCTGAACATTCCGCAGCGCGTCACCGCGATCAGCGCATCGCAGCACGGCCCGCAACTGGTGATCGGATTCGTGATCACCGGCGAAACCACCGACGGGCTGGTGTTGCGGCGCTTGAAAGCAATCGACCTGCGCGTCGGTCCGCCCGCGCCGTCGATGGACGCCTGGGCGCGGGGCGCGCGGCAGATTCCCGTGGACGAGCCCAAGATCGAAGGCCGGGAGTTGAAGACCCCCATCGCGGGCCTGGAGAACCAGGACGTGGTCGTCGCCGTGCGCGCCGTCGGACCGACCGGCCGCGCGGGCGCGTGGAGCGAGCCGTTGAGTCTGCACATCGTGCCCGCGCCGGCCGTGCCCGTCGTGGCGCTCATGCCCGGTCCCGACGGCGTGACATTGAGCTGGCCGCGCGGCAACGCGCCGGCGGAGACGAAGTGGCGCGTCTACCGGCAGAGGAAAGGCGAGGAGCAGGCGGCTGCGATCGGTGAGGCGACCGAGCCGCGCTGGCTGGACCCGGTGACCGACGAAAACGCCGAGCTGACCTATCAGGTCCAGACGTTGCAGCCCGCCGGCAAAGGTTTTGCCGAAAGCGAACGCTCCCGGCCGGTCTCGCTCATCTATCGTGACGTCTTCCCGCCGGCAGCGCCCGCGGGGTTGACCGCGATCGCCGGCGTCGGCACGGTCGAGCTGGCCTGGGAACCCAATCACGAGCCGGATCTTGCCGGCTACCAGGTTTACCGGGCGGAGGCGGGCGGTACGCCGGCCAAGCTTGGCGCGGTGACCGTGGAAGTCACGTTCAGCGATAACCAGATCGGCCACGGAAAGCACTACGTTTACGCCGTGGCGGCGGTCGACAAGCTCGGCAACCAGAGCAAACTCAGCGCCACGGCGGAAGCCGTCGCGCCGTAAAGCTGGCGAGCGACGTTATACATCCTGCTTGAACTCACGATTTGTATGTACCAATATGTACATATAGCATGCGGTTTGAGTGGGATCCGTTAAAAAATGAGATCAACAAAAAGAAGCATCGTTTGGACTTCGAAACAGCACAGCTTGTTTTTGACGACCCCCACTGTGTGACATTCGTTGAGCGTGTCACTGATGGTGAAGAGCGCTGGCACGCAATTGGCTCGATTGAAGAGATCATCATCTTGACGGTCGCGCATACGTATCGTGTAGAAGGTTCGGACGAAGTGATTCGCATCATTTCAGCTCGCCGTGCGACACGGCGGGAAAGGAGGCTGTATGTCCAGGCTATCGGCTGAGAAACGCAAGGAGTTGCAGCGACTCGCGGCCCGGCCGGAGCGTGAAATCGACTTGACCGATATCCCTGAGATCCGGGAGCTGCCGCCGGACGCAGTGATCGGAAGGTTCTATCGGGCGAGAAAGACCGCCGTGACCATTCGGCTGGATGCCGATGTGATCGCCTGGTTGAAAGCTGGGGGCCAAGGCTATCAGACCCGCATCAATGCGTACCTGCGGGAGCTGATGCGCCAGAGCCGCTGATTCGGGAAATGCCGATCGGCACTGCATGCCATGTTCCCAGCGCCAAGGTTAACGTCAATGACGCGCTACATTCGCTTCACTTTGGACTCGCTGGTTCCGATGACCGCTTCCGACGCCGATCCGCGCGTGATGAAGGGCGTGACCGACGGCGAATTTGTGCACGGCGCCGACGGCTGCCGGCGCACCTTGGCGCGCGTACGCCTGCTGCCCGCCGTGGCGCCGTCGAAGATCGTCTGCGTCGGGCGCAACTACGCCGAGCACGCCAGGGAACTGGGCAACGCCATCCCGCAAGAGCCGCTTATCTTTCTGAAGCCGCCGTCGTCGCTCAATGCGCACGGTGCGCCGGTCGTCTACCCGGCGCTCTCCGCCCGCGTGGACTACGAAGGCGAACTGGGCGTGGTCATGGGACGCCGGGCGCGCCGCATCCAGGCCGCGGAGTACCGCAAGTACGTCGCCGGATACACCATCGTCAACGACGTCACCGCGCGCGATCTGCAAAAGAAGGACGGCCAGTGGACGCGCGGCAAGGGCTTCGACACCTTCTGCCCGGTGGGCCCGTGGTGGGCGCCGAAAGAAGAAATCGACGCTGACGCGCTGCGCGTCATCACGCGGGTGAACGGCGCGGTGCGGCAGGAGGCGCCCGTTACGGAGATGCTTTTCAGCGTCGGCACGCTGCTCGAGTTCATCACACAATGTATGACTCTCGAACCGGGCGACCTGGTCGCCACAGGCACTCCGCCGGGCGTGGGTCCCGTGAATCCCGGGGACCGGATGCAAGTGGAAATTCCCGGCCTGGGCGTGCTGGAAAACCCGGTCGAAGCGGCCTGAGGGCCGGGGCGCACAATGCCAAAACCGAGCGCGCGCTCGGCTTTTGTTTTGTAAGGTATTGATTTCACATTACTTGTTTTTTCACAATCGAGCATTCGCTCGGTTTTGAGCGCTACAGGTTAAACCCGCAAACAGCTTTTCACACTGGGAGGACCGCATGAAGTTCTTTCTGGATACCGCGAACCTGGACGAGTTGAAGAAGGGCGCGGCATGGGGCATTGTCGACGGCGTCACGACGAACCCGTCGCTGATCGCCAAGGAGGGCCATCCGCTCGAAGAGCAGGTCCACCGCATCTGCGAGATCGTCGACGGTCCCGTCAGCGCCGAAGTGGTGGCTACGGATTTCGACGGCATGGTGAAACAGGCGCGCGGGTTGCACGCCGTCCACCCGAACATCATCGTGAAAGTGCCGCTCACGCGCGACGGCATCAAGACCTGCGCCACGTTGAGCAAAACCGGCATCCGGTTCAACGTGACGTTGTGTTTCAGCGCCGGCCAGGCGCTGCTGGCGGCCAAGGCGGGGGCGACCTTCGTGAGCCCGTTCGTGGGCCGGCTGGACGATCTGGGCGACGAGGGCATGACGCTGATCCGCGCGATCTGCGGGATCTACCAGACCTACGGTTTCCGGACCGAGGTGCTGGCCGCGTCGCTGCGTTCGCCGTTGCACGTGGTGCAGGCGGCGCAGGCTGGAGCGCATATCGCCACCATGCCGTTCAAGGTGCTGGACCAGTTGTTCAATCACCCGCTGACCGATCGCGGGCTGGAACAATTCCTCAAGGATTACAACAAGGTATTCCAGGAGACCGGTGTAGTGCGCTGAAATAGTAGACATATGGTCTTTGTGTCGATGATCGAGGCGCATCCCGGCGCCGCCGCGGTTGTGGCCGTGGCGCTGGCCGCCTTGATCGGGGTGGTGGTGTGGCTTGTGGTCCGGCGCAGGCCGACCCCCGAAGAATTGGAGCAGCGCCGCCGGTTGATGGTCAACCGGGAGGGGCGCACCATCGAAGGCGAAATCACCGACGCCGATGCGCACCGCCTGTATTACATCTACACGGTCAGGGGCGTAGAATATGCCGCGGCGCAGGACGTGGACAGCTTGCTCGCGTACCTGCCCTGCGAGCCGAGCCGCGTCGTCGGCGAAGTCAGTGTCCGGTACTTGCGGAAGAACGCCGCGAATTCGATTGTCGTTTGCGAGGAGTGGTCGGGACTGCCGGCGCATCACATGACGGCCATGAGTGAAGCGGCGGCTGCGGCGGAGAGCCCCGCGGAGGTCCACGTGGCGGCCGGCGCGGCGCCGCCCGGCAAGCGGGAAGCGTAGCGCGCAAGACGGAGTGCCGGGATCGGGTTTCAGGCGGGTGTATCGAAAGGCAACGAAGATGCGTTTCAACCTGGGATTCAAAACCGCGGCGGTCGCGGGAGCGGCTTTGCTGGCGATAGGCGCGGCGGCGGGCTATGCCGCGAACCGGTTTGGCAAACCGAAATCCGTCCTCCACGTGGTGACGCTCTACTACAAGGACGGGACGACCGAGGCGCAAAAGAAGGCGGTCCTGGCGGCCGTCGAAAAGATGGCGGGCGAAATTCCCGGCGTGCGGAACGTCTGGCTCAAGAGCACCAAGGTGCAGGGCGTTTACGTCGAGAAAATCACGGAAGGCCGCGAGCGTTCCGCGCAGCCTGTTTACAAATCTCACCCCTTCACGGACGCATTTGTGATTGAATTCGAAGATCAGGCAGCGCTTGAAAGATATGCCGATCACCCCGCGCACAAGGCATTCGAAGCCGTTTATCTTCCACTCCGCGCCCGGAGCAGCACGCACGATATCACCAACTGACGCGAGGCTGCGCGAGCCGTGAGAACGTGCGGCCTTTTGCTCGGCTTGCTGGGAATGCTGGCCCAGGCCCAGGACCCGCTCAGTCTGCGCGGCGATTTCTTTGCTGCCTTCGGAGGCAGCCTGGACCGCGAGGCGCAGGCGCATTGGGCGCAGCGCCGGATCGTCATCAACTCTCTCAATACGCCGGGCGCGGTCCGGCGGCGCGGCGAGGCGTTTCGCGAGTGGCTGACCGCTTCCATCGGCGGCTGGCCGCAGAAGACGCCGCTGCACGCGCGCATCACCGGCGTGCTGCACCGCGACGGCTACCGCATCGAAAAGCTCGTCTACGAAAGCCAGCCCGGATTCCGCGTTACGGCGAATCTCTACATCCCGCCGGGGCCCGGCCCGTTTCCCGCGCTGCTCGGCGTCTCCGGCCACAGCGATCTGGCGAAGGCCGATCCGGCGTATCAGCACGTGTGGGTCTCCATGGCGCGGCGCGGCGTGCTGGTGCTCGCTTACGATCCGCCGGCGCAAGGCGAGCGTTTCGTTGTGCAGAAGGTCCCAGGGCGCGCGCCCATAGTGAGCGGCGGCGTCCCGGAACACATCGCCGAGGGCATGCAATGCCTGCTCACCGGCTCGTCGCTGGTGGCCTACGAGATTTGGGACGGCATCCGCGCCGTCGATTATCTGCTCACGCGGCGCGACGTCGACCCCCGGCGCATCGGCGTGGCGGGCAGCTCCGGCGGCGGGACGCAGACGGCGTATCTGCTGGCGTTGGAACCGCGGCTGAGCGCGGGCGTGATCTCCTGCTACATGACCACCTGGGAGCGGCTGTGGCGCAAGCCCGGGCCGCAGGACGCCGAGCAGAATTTCCCCGGCTTTACGGCGGCCGGCTGGGACTATGGCGATTTCCTGATTGCCGCGGCGCCGCGGCCGGTGCTGATCTCGGCGGTCACGCGCGATTTCTTCCCCATCGCCGGAACGCGCGCGGCGGCCGAGGAACAACGGCGCATCTATCGCGTCATGGGCCGTCCGGACGCCGCCGGCTTTTTCGAAACCGACGACGTGCATAGCTGGTCGCAGGCACAGCGCGAAGCCGCGTACCGCTGGTTCGAGCGCGCGTTCCATCTGCCGAACACGGGCGGCGTGGAGCGGCCTGTGAACGTGGAATCGGCCGCGACGCTGGCCGTCACGCCAACCGGCCAGTTGGGCGACTCGTTCGGCAGCGAGACGCCGCAAAGCCTGAACCGGCGGCGCGCCGACGAGGTATCCTCGCGGCGCCGCGCGTTGCGCATTCACGATGCCGAGGAATTGCGGGCCATCGTCGCCCAGCGCACCGGCGTGAGCGTGCCCCAGCGCGCACCCGCCTGGCACACCATGGCGGTCATCAAGGGCCAGGATTGGCACGGCGAAAAGATCGTGCTCGAAACCGCGTCGCGCATCGACCTGCCGGCCGTGCTGCTGCTGCCCAATACGGGCAAACCGCACAGCGTGGCGCTGATCGTGCACGAGTATGGGAAGACCGCCGCCGTGCCGGCCGCGCTGCGCGCCATCCATTCCGGCCGCGCCGCGTTGTGCCTGGACGTCCGCGGCGCCGGACAGCTTGCTCCACCGCACGCGAAGAACGATTCCTTCCCCGAATACCAACTGGCGTGGAGGGCCATGCTGCTGGGCCACACGCTGGTGGGCATGCAGGCCGCCGATATCATTGAGGCCGTCGCCGCCATCAAAAAGCACGCCGGTTTCGAAAACCTGCCCGTTGAGTTGCACGCCATGGGCAAGACGGGGATCGCCGCCCAGTTGGCGGGCGCGCTCGCGCCGCGCTTCTCGTCGGTAACGGTGGAAGGCTGCATCGGTTCCTGGCTGGAGTTCGCCATGGCGCAGCGGCATGCGGATCTGTCCACGCTGGTCGTGCCGGGCGTGCTGGAAGATTTCGATGTCTCCGACCTGCTGCGGCTCTACCGTCCCGGCGTGCTCGGCGTTCTGCGGCCGGTCCACCCCGACGGCTCGCCCGCCGGGCGCTGAGCCCGTTTCCCGCCGGGTCAAGCCCTTGGAAAGCCGTGAGTTAGCCGGGCATTGACACGCCAGATTAATTCGCCTACAAGACAGTTGACATAGATAATGCCAGAGTTTATCCTCTGATTAGCCGTAATTATAAAGCACCACCGTCCGGTGGTGGTTACGTACGGAGGCAATTCGATCATGTCCTGGCAAGACGAATACCGGCGCAAGCTCAAAACCGCTGACGAGGCACTGAGCGTTCTGCGTTCCTCGCAGCGCGTCTGGGTCCAGCAAGGCAATTCCACTCCCCAACCCCTGATCGACGCCATGATCCGGCGGGCGCCCGTGCTGAAAGATGTCGAGGTGATCTCGATGTTGACGCTCGGCGACGCGCCGTACACGCGGCCTGAGTTCGCGGGCACGTTCCGGCACGGCGGTCTGTTCCTTGGCGGCAACGTCCGCGAGGCGGTGCAGGCGGGCCGCGCCGACTACACGCCGATTTTCCTGAGCGAGATCGAGGGCCTGTTCCTGTCCGGCGAGATGCCGCTCGACGTCGTGCTGATGCAGGTGGCGCCGCCCGACGACCACGGCTATTTGAGCATGGGCACGTGCGTCGACTGCACGCTGACGGCGGCGCGCACGGCCAAGGTCGTGATCGCCGAAGTGAACGCCCGCATGCCGCGCACGTACGGCGACTGCGTGCTGCACGTCAGCGAGATCGACATGCTGGTGGAGACCTCGCGCCCGCTGTTGGAGCTGCCGCACGAGACGCATACCGACGAAGCGCACCACCGCATCGCGGAGCACGTCGCGGAGTTGGTGCCCGACGGCGCGACGCTGCAACTCGGCATCGGCGGCATTCCGGACGCGGTGTTGAGCTGCCTGACCAACCACCGCGATCTGGGCCTGCACAGCGAGCTGCTCTCCGACGGGATCATCCCGCTGATCGAGAGCGGCGTCATCAACGGCCGGCGCAAGACGCTGCATCCGGGCAAGGCGGTGCTCGGTTTCACCCTGGGCACGCAAGTCCTCATCGACTATCTGCACGACAACTATTTCTTTGAGCTGCACCCGATCGCGTACACCAACGATCCGTTCGTGATCGCGCAGAACGACCGCATGGTCGCCATCAACTCGGCGTTGCAGGTCGACATCACCGGGCAGGTCTGCGCCGATTCGATCGGCACGCGGCCCTACAGCGGCGTCGGCGGGCAGGCGGATTTCATTCGCGGCGCGGCGCGCTCCAAGGGCGGCAAGCCGATCATCGCGCTGCCCTCGACGGCCAAGCACGGAACCATCTCGCGCATTGCGCCGGTGCTCGATCCGGGCGCGGGCGTGGTCACCTCGCGGGCGGACGTGCATTACGTGGTCACGGAGTTTGGCGTGGCGTATCTCCACGGCAAGAGCATCCGGCAGCGGGCCGAAGCGCTGATCTCCATCGCGCATCCGAAGTTCCGCAACGAACTGTACGAGTTCGCCTGCCGGGCCCACTATCTGGATTCAGCGCCGGCGCTGGTCGCCTGAGGGGGCGCCGCGGCGGAAACGGCGGAAGGAGCACCCATGGAAACGAACCTGAAACCCGACCGGGGGATGGTCGCCGTCAACCAGGAAGAATGCAAAGGCTGCGGACTGTGCGTGGACGCCTGCGCTCTGAAGGTGATGCGGCTCGCCGACGGGTTGAACCGCTACGGTTACCATCCGGCCGAGTACGCGGGCCACGGCTGTAACGGCTGCGGCCTGTGCTTTTACGCCTGCCCGGAGCCGGGCGCGATCACGGTCTACAAGCGCGCCGTGCCGGAACCGGTGGCGGCCTGAGGAGGTCTGGCAATGCCCAAGCAACTCATCAAAGGCAACGAAGCGATTGTGAAGAGCGCCATCCTCGCCGGCTGCCGCGCCTTCTACGGCTACCCGATTACGCCGGCCAGCGAGGTCGCCGAAGCGGCCGCGACATACATGCCGCTCGCGGGCGGCACGTTCCTCCAGGCCGAGAGCGAGACGGCCTCCATCAACATGCTCTACGGCGCCGCCGCGGCGGGTGTGCGCGCCATGACGGCGAGCTCGGGTCCGGGCATCAGCCTGATGCAGGAGGGCCTGAGTTACATCGCCGGGGCCGAGCTGCCGTGCGTGATTGCGGACATCATGCGCGGCGGCCCCGGCCTGGGCAACATCGCGCCCGAGCAGGCCGACTATAACCAGGTGGTCAAAGGCGGCGGTCACGGCTGCTACCGCACCATCGTGCTCGCGCCGGACTCGGTGCAGGAGATGGCCGACCTGACCGCGCTCGCGTTCGATCTGGCCGACGAGTACCGCAATCCGGTGTTCGTGCTGGCCGACGGCGCGATCGGCCAGATGATGGAGCCGGTCGAGTTCATGGCCTCGCCGCTGGAGCCGCGCCGCGTGAGCTGGGCGGTGGAGGCCACGCGCGAGACGCGCTCCAATCTGGTCACGTCCATTTACCTGGAGCCGGACGAGCTGGAAGCGCACGTGCGCAAGCTCGAAGCCAAGTACCGGCGCTGCGAACGCGAAGCCGTGCGCTATGAGGAGTACCAGACCGCCGGCGCGGAAATCGTGCTGGTGGGCTACGGCATCACGGCCCGCATTTTGAAAGCCGTCGTCGAGCAACTGCGCGCCGAGGGCCTGCCAGTGGGCCTGCTGCGGCCGATTACGCTCTACCCCTTCCCCATCGAGCAGCTCCAACGTCTGGCGCAGCCGGCCAAGCTGTTTGGCGTCGTCGAGTTGAGCAACGGCCAGATGGTGGACGACGTGCGGCTGGCGCTGAACGGCGCGCGGCCGGTGGAGTTCTACGGCCGGGTTGGCGGCAACGTCCCCTCGGCCGAGGAGGTGGCGCGCTTTGTGCGCCGGATTGCCTCGCAATACGCAATCGCCGAGCCCCAGGAGGTCGCCGCTCATGTCTGAGTTTCCCGAATTCACGGCGTGCCAGAAGAAGGCCGCGTGCTTCTATCCGAACTACGACCGCAAGGCTGATTCGCAGCACCAGACGCACTACTGCCCGGGCTGCGGCCACGGCATCATCCACAAGCTGCTGGCGCGCGCAATCGACGAGCTGGGCATCCAGGACCGCACGATTCTGATCAGCCCGGTCGGCTGCTCGGTCTTCGCTTACTACTACTTCGACGTCGGCAACATCCAGTCGGCGCACGGCCGCGCGCCCGCGGTGGCGACGGCGGCGAAACGCGCTCATCCGGACTCGGTGGTGGTGAGCTACCAGGGCGACGGCGACCTGGCGGCGATCGGCACGGCGGAGATTCTGCACGCCGCCAATCGCGGCGAGCCGGTCACGGTGATTTTCATCAACAACGCCATCTACGGGATGACCGGCGGCCAACTCGCGCCGACCACGCCCGTGGGCGCGAAGAGCACGACGACGCCCTACGGCCGCAGCATCTTCAACGAGGGCTATCCGCTGCACGTCTGCGAAACGCTGGCTTCGCTGGAAGCGCCGGTCTACCTGGAGCGCGTCGCGCTGGGCAGCGTGAAGGGCATTCTGCAGGCCGGCAAAGCGATAAAGCACGCTCTCGAAAACCAGGTGCGCGGACTGGGCTTCTCGCTGATTGAAGTGCTCTCGCCGTGCCCGACCATCTGGAAGACCACGCCGCTCGACGCGCAAAAGCGCATTCGCGAGGAGCTGTCCAAAATCTATCCGGTCGGCGTCTTCCGCGATCTCACGAGGGATTGCCAGCCGCGTCCCGCGCGCGTGCCCGCTCCCGCGTTGGCGGATCTGCCGAAGCTGCTCGAAATCGACGCCGAACACACGTTCGCCACGCCGGAGACGCGCTCCGGCAGGCGCGTGGACTGGCGCATCAAGGTCGCCGGCTTCGGCGGCCAGGGCGTGCTGATGCTGGGTGAAGTGATGGCCGAGGCGGGGCTGGCGGGCGGGCTCGACGTCTCCTGGCTGCCGTCGTACGGGCCGGAGATGCGCAGTGGAACGTCGAACTGCCACGTGCGGCTCGCGTCGCACGCGATCGATTCCCCATTGATTTCCCGGCCGAATGTCCTGATAGCCTTAAATGAGCCATCTCTGCGCAAGTTCGTCCACACCGTTGAACCTGGCGGGTGGGTGCTCTACAACGCGGAGACGTTGCCCGAAGATTGCCGCCGCGACGACGTGAACCTGCTGACCCTGCCGTTCACGAAAATCGCCGACGAGTTGGGCGACACGCGCGCCGGCAATATCGTCACGCTCGGCGCGCTCATGGAAGTAGCGCAGGTGGTGGACGACGAGCAGGTGGACGCCGCGCTCGCCCACACCGTGAAATCCGCGCGTTGGCTGGAACTCGACCGTCAGGCCCTTGCCGCCGGCAAGCAAGCCGCGCGGCGCGTTCTGCCGGCCGTGGTATAGTCCGGCCGCTCTGGCAGGCGGCCAGCGGGTGAATCGATCGTTCCGCCCGGGAACCGGGCACAGGTGACCGCCGTGAGAATCCACGTTCTTGATACCACGCTCGCCGAGATGTCGCAGTCGTTCAATACCCGGATCGCGCCGGGCGACCGGCTGCGGATGCTGAGGAAGCTGGAGGATCTGCAGCCGGATTACATCGAGGTGGATCCGGGCACCAGCCTGGCGCTCGGCGGGTACGAGCCGCGGGAGGCGCGGCTGAGCGTCTTCGCCCGGCGCGCGGAAGACATTCCGGCGGGCGCGGCGGTGGTCAGCTTCGGCGTCGATTTCACGTTGGCGCACAAGGAGCCGGCGCTGGAGCAGATCCGGCGCATGACGGGCGAGGGCCGGACCGTCCTGCTGATTGCCGAGAACTTTTTCGACGCCTTCGGCGGCAATCCGGAGCATGCCCTGGCGGGCCTGCTGGCCGCGCGCGAGGCCGGAGCAGCGGTGTTGATTCTGGACGACACGCGCGGCGGAGTCCTGCCCGCGCGTCTCGCCGCGGTCTGCCGCGTGGTCCATGAGAAGATCGATGCGCCGCTTGGCATCCGCGCGCGCAACGATTGCGGCCTGGCGGTGGCGAACACGCTAACGGCCGTGGAATGCGGTTTCTCCTGGGTGGCGGCGGCCGTGAACGGTTATGGCGAACGCTGTGGCGCGGCGAATCTCGGCACGGTGCTGGCGGACCTCGAATTGAAGCTCGGCCATGAGACGGTGGGAAAGGATGCGCTGCGGCGGCTGAGCGGCGTGGCGCATTTCGTCTCGGACGCTGCGAACCAGCCGCTGCCGGAGAACACGCCCTACGCCGGCGCGCTGGCGTTCGGCCATCCGCTGCCCGCGCCCGCCGGTTCCGTGCTGGACTCGCTGGCGAGCGTGCCGCACATCGATCCGGAAGCGGTCGGTCACGCCCGCGCGATCCTGCCCGGCGATCCGGGCGACACGGGCATGTCGTCCTGGCAGAATGCCGAAAGCTACGAGTTGGAACTGGCCGACGGGACCGTCGAGTTGCTCCGGCGCCAGGCGCAGCAGCCCGATTTCCGCGGCTTCGAGGTGCAGACCTGGGAGGTCGCCACGCGCCAGACCGCCTCGGGCCAGGCGCTCAGCACCGCGTCGGTGACTATCCGCATTCGCGACGACGTCTATGCGGGCAGTGCGTCGGGCGACGGCCCGGTGCATGCGATGGATCTGGCGCTGCGCGAATGCCTGACGCCGATCTACCCGGCGCTCGCGCGCATCCGGCTCTCCGACTACCGCGTGCGGATTCTGCAACCGCGCCGGGGCAGCGCCTCGATCGGGCGCGTGCTGGTGGAATGGACCGACGGCGCATCCACGTGGCGCACGGCGGGGTTGTCGAGCAACCTGCTGGAGGCAAGCTGGGACGCGCTGGTCGACGGCCTGCGGCTGGAGCTGATGCGGCTGATGGAAGCGCACGAACTGGCGCCCGAAAATCTGGTGGACTCGTCCTGGGCGGTGTAGACCGGTGGGGCGGATTTCCATCCGCGCGGGAATTTATTCCCGCTGCCGAAGCATGAATGGGTTGTTGTATCCCATTGGCGGTCAGTAATTTGCGACCCGCCCGCTCTCACGTTCGCGGTTCTGTGCTCCAAGGAGATTAGCTAACACTGCGGACCGTGGACGGTCCGCGCGGCCCCGTAACGCCGCCCCACTGGAGCAGAGGATTATAGGTCGAGCAGGTGTCCCATGCGCTCCTTCTTGGTGCGCAGGTACCCTTCGCTCTGGATGCCGCGGGGCCGGGCCTGGCACGGGACGCGCTCGGCCACCTTGATGCCGTGCGATTCCAGCGCCTCGATCTTGTCGGGATTGTTGGTCAGCAGCCGGACCGAGCGCACGCCGAGCAGGCGCAGAATCGCCGCCGGCAACTCGTACTCCCGCAGGTCGGCATCGAAGCCCAGCAACTCGTTGGCCTCGACCGTGTCGGCGCCGCCGTCCTGCAACTGGTAGGCGCGCAGCTTGTTCAGCAAGCCGATGCCGCGCCCTTCCTTCTTCTCGTACAGGACCATGCCGCGGCCCTCGGCCGCGATCATTTCGAGCGACAGTTCGAGCTGCGCGCGGCAATCGCAGCGCAGGCTGTGAAACACGTCGCCGGTCAGGCACTGGGAATGGATGCGGAGCAGCAGCGCGCCGGGCGCATGGAGGTCGCCCATCACCACCGCCACGGCCTCGTCGGCGACGTCACCCTTGCGCCCTTCGAAACCGTGAATGCGGAAGTGGCCATATTCGGTTGGAAAGTCAGCTTCGGCGACTTTCCGCACTTCCAACGTGGATGTTGCTGCCATGATCGGGGAGGTCTTATTTCCATTATAAGGCTGTCCCCTTTGGCGTCCTGGAGGGGCGGGCGGCGGGCGTGAAACGAAAAAAGCCGCCGGCGGAGGTTGCTCCGCCGGCGGCCCAACTCAACGGGAGGTTGAGCAGCTAGAAGTTCAAACGAATCCGGAACTCGATCATGCGGGCGCCGGGATCCTGGGCATTGGACAGGTCGGTGTAGGCTGACGTTGTCACGCCGAAGTTGGCCGAGGCTAGGTTTTGATCGCTGGCCTTCGGCAACTGGAAGTTGGTCAGATTGAGGACGTTCAGCGCCTGGGCGGTGAACTCGAGGTTGACGTTTTCCTTGATCTGGGTCCGCTTCATTACGCTTACATCGAAGTGGTTCTGCCACGGCCCATAGAGGAAGACCCGGTAACCGAGTTGGCCGGCGGTGGTCGGCGGCCCGATGTACGGAGCGCTCGAGTCAAGATCGGAAAGCGTCTTGCCGTTGATCTGGAACGCCGCGTTGGAATTGTCGATGAGCGACTGCGGCAGGTAGTACACCAAGCCGGTGCCGTCCGCGGCGGTAACTTTGCGGACCGACATCATGCTCTGCAATTGCGAGGCGGTCATGTTGTGCAACACCACGCCGGACTCGTTCTGATTCAGCGTTTCGTAAGTGGAATTCAGCAGCATGGGCGTGCCGGACTGGTTGCGGTTCACGCCGGCAACCTCCCAGCCTTCGACGATCCGGCGAACGACGGAGTTCGCGGACGAGAAGAAACGCTTGTTCGCGCCGAACGGCAGTTCGTAAATCGCGGCGATCTTGATGGTGTGCCGGATGTCGTAGTCGGAAGGCCCGCGGTCCAGCCTTGTGTTGCGGAAGGTCGACGGCTCGGAATAAACCGCGCCGTCCGACATGGCGCCGTCGGCCAACGCCTTGCCCCAGGTGTAGCTGCCCTGCAGCATGAGACCGGCCGTCATGCGGCGGCGGAAATCGAACTGCAGCGCGTCGTAGTAGGAATGGCCCCAGTTGCCGATGATCCAGGAGTTGCCGCCCGAAACGGCCGGATTCACCATGAACATGTTGGCCGGATAGCCAGCCGCTATCAGGCGGTTATAACGCGTCATGTTGGTGGCGAACGAATTGGCGTACACGCCAACTTGCTGCTTCAGCAGCCAATTGGTGAAGACCGCCGAGTTCGTCGAACCGTACGCGGTCTTGATGATCGGAATATCCACCTGGCCCGCCAGGCCCTGGTTGCCGAAGTTGGTGCTGGTCGGATTGGTCTTGCGGGCGATCATCAGGTTGTTGTAGGCGTTATTCCAATCGGTGAGCAGGCCGCTCTCGATTGCGTTGGCTTCGTTCAGCGACACCTGGCGCCACAGGCCCGTGCCGTGGTTGCCGGTGTAGCGGACTTCGAGAACGGAGTTCTTGCCGATCTCGCGCTGGAAGCCGATGTTCCAGCTCTGGACGTAACCGAGCTTCAGGTTCGGATCGAAGCCGTTCACGCCGTCACTGACATTCGGCGAGAACGGATAGGTGAGCGATTTCGGAGTCGGCCGCGAGGGCAGCGTCGTTGAACTCATGGTCACCGAGCCCGGCTCGCCGAAATACTGCGGATAGTTGTCCGGATCCACCGTGGCGTCCACACTGAGACCGGGGTTCGAGCCGGTCATCAATTGCAGCATGTTGATGGCTTCGCGGACCGTGGAGATGGAATAGCCGGCGCGGAGCACCGAGGCTCCCTGGTGGTCGCCGAGCAGCCAGCCCAGGACGCCCTTGCCTTCGGGCAGTTGCCAGGCCAGGCCGACCGACGGATTCCAGTTGTGCGGCGTCTTGTACGGCGCCACGTACTTCGTGTATTGCGGCTGGACACCGGTCATCACGCCCGGCTTGAAGAGATTGCCGATGCCCGAAATGCCCCACAGCGACGCGAGGTCGACGGAGCTGTAGGTGCCGGTGAGATCCTTCAACGTACTCTGCTGCTCGTAGCGCAAGCCGGCCGTTAGCGTGAGGCTGGGACGGAACTTCCAACTGTCCGAAATGAACAGGCCGAATTCGCGCTGCTGCAGGTGATTGACGGCCGGCGTGTAGTCGAACTGGTGCGTCTTCGGATCCTGATTCACTTTGGTCTGGATCTTCGTTACGCGGCCCGTCAGGTTCGCATAGAACGTGGCGGCGTCATCCAGAATGTTCTGCGTGGCGTTGGGGAAGTTGGCGTTGGTGAAGATGTCGGTGTCGCCGTTGTGGATCGGGTCGGAACCGTTGATGCCCAGGTCGATTTCGGGCAGCGTTTCTTTGTCGATCGACTGGCTCCACATATTCACCTGCATCCAACTGCCGCCCCAACTGAGCAGGTGGCGGCCCTTCAGCCACGACATGTTGTCGCTCAAGTTCTTGGTCGGCGCGTTGCGGCGGGAACCGGCGGCGTAGGAGGAAACTCCAGCAAGCTGGGCGTAGCCGCCGGCGCTGCCGAACACCATGTTGTAGCCGCGCCATTCCGAGTAGGCGGCTGGAGAAGCCGACGTGGCATTGAAGACGACTGTGCCGCCGTCCAGGCCCGAGTGGAACTCATTGGTCAGGTTCGGGGTGATGGTCGAACGGAGTCCGATGGTGCCCAGGAAGCGGTTGCTGGTCTGGCCGCCGGTGGCGTTATCGCCGAGCACCGTACCCGTACCGGGGTAGATGGGAACCATGCTGTTCAGCACGTCCGGAACCGAGTTGTATTTGTTGTAGCTGTACGTGATGGAGAGCTGATTTTTGGCGTTGATGTTGTAATCGACACGGCTCACCGAGTACGTACGATTGTCCGTGCCCTTCACCAGGTAGTTCAGCGTGTCGCGAACGTAATCGCCGCTGGAGGCGACGTTGGGAATCAGGCCGGCGTTGCCCTTGACCAGATCGTTGATCTGGCCGAGCGTCTTCGCGACGATCGGGTCCGCGGTGCCCTGATAACCGTTCGCCTGAGCGAGCCGGAGGACGTTCACCGTGTCGAGGCTGCCCGTTTCCGGATCCTGATACGTGTAGTCCCCATTCATCGCGCCCGGCGTTAACACCGTGCGGCTGAAGGCTCCCGATTCCGGCATGCGGCGGAATTCGAGGTTCGTAAAGAAAAAGAGCTTATTCTTCCACACCGGGCCGCCGACGTGGCCGCCGAACTGATTCAGTTGGACGCGGTCGCGCGACAGGCCGTTGAGGTTATTGAAGTACGTATTGGCGTTGAGCGCTGTATTGCGAATCTGCTCGAACACGCCGCCATGAAACTCGTTCGTGCCGCTCTTGGTGACGAACTTGATCTGTGCGGCGCCTTCACCGGTCGCATCGGCGCTTGCGGCCGAGGTGGTCAACGTGACCTCTTCGATCGAATCCTGTGTGATCGGAATGAAGGTGAAGAAGCTATCACTGCTGCGCGCCGTTTGATCCTGCGTGTTGACGCCGTCCAGGGTGACATTGATGCCGCTGCTGGGCAGACCGTTAACTCTCGAACTGCGGTTGGTGCCGCCGGTCTGCACGCCAGTCTGGGAGACCAGCAAATCGAGGCCGCCGCGGGTGACCTGCGGCAGGTCGCGCACGAAGCGCGATTCAAGCGTTGTATTCAACGTGGCGCTGGCCGTTTGAACCAGCTCCGCGCCGCCTTGAACTTCGACTGTCTCCGATACCGCGCCAAGTTCGAGCTGGCCGTTGGCTGTCGCCGGCACGCCAGCATCGATCTTTACACCCTCCCGTATCAGGACTTTGAAGCCCTTTGCCGTAACAGCAACCCGGTAGACTCCGGAAGACATCGACGGTAGTACCCAATGACCGTGCTCGTCCGATTTCGTCCGGAAGGGTTGCCCCGTGTTGACGTTCGTTACTACCACTTGCGCGCCGACGATCGCGGCGCCTTGTGGATCTGTGACCGTTCCATCGAGTGGGCTGGTGGTGCCAATCTGCGCGTATGAGCACACGGCTAGCACGGCCAGGACCAAAAGAACGCGGATACTCCGCATAGACCTTCCTTTCCTTCAACCAGCACTTCTCCCTCGCGGGCCAGTGCTTTTGACCGCGAAGAGTCGTGAATCATTACCCCTGAATGACCTGTCTTGCGAATGGGTGTCCCCGCTAGTAGAAGCCAGCGTCCTGAAATCCTGTTTAGATTAACGCGAGCTTCATGTTTGTTACACCCTATTCAAAGAACGACAATATCGTTGTTTACCTGGGTAACAGATGTAACAGCACATGTCAAATCAAGCCGGCGCGGCGCGGCGCCCGGGCGCCGATTGACACTCGGCGGGCGGAAGAAGTACCGTCATGTTTCCACCGCAGCGATTCGCGCGCCGTATGCAACAACTGCTCATCATCCTGCTCATCAAGGTGGCGGTGGCCGCTTCCGTCGCGAGCATTCTGTCGCGCTCCAGCCATTTCCTCGGCCTGCTGCTGCGCGAGGAGCGCACGCTGGCCGAGAGCCTGCAACTTTGTCTGGCCGTTTCGCTCGCCTGCGCGGCGGGTTCGTTGATCCGTCTGCAGACCCATACCTATGTCTCGGCGGATATCTGCCTGGAGGCGAGCTTGCTCTGCGGCATTGTGGGCGGCTATGTCGCGGGTCTGGTGGGCGGCGTCGTGTGCGCCTTCCCCGCGACGTTGCCCGTGCATGGCGAATACCTGGCCATGCCGCTCTACGCGGCCGTGGGCGTGCTCGGCGGGCTGCTGCGCGATCTGGCCCCGGAGGCTGAGGACGTCTGGCGCTTCTCGCCGTTTTTCGATTTGAGCATCTGGCGCCTGATCCGCTATAAGGACCACCGGCAGCGCAGCGTCTATCACGTGGTCGTGCTGCTCGCGTTGCTTGCCGCGGAACTGATGCGTCTGGTCGGCATGCGGCTGTTCGACCGCAAGTACGTCTTTACGCTGTACCCCGACGACTCCCCGAGCAGCATGTTTCTGATCTTCGTAACGACGATCTTCACCGTTTCCGTCCCGCTGAAGATATGGAACAGCGCGCGCAATGAGAGGCTGCTGGAATCGAAAGAGCTGATGCTGGTGCAGGCCCGCCTGTCTGCCTTGTCCAGCCAGATCAATCCGCATTTCCTGTTTAATACCCTGAACACGGTTTCATCGCTGATCCGCACGAATCCCGATAAGGCCCGGCAGGTCGTTCACCGGCTGTCCAATATTTTGCGCCGCCTGCTGCGTAAAACAGACAACTTTGCCCCGCTGCGGGACGAGCTTGCATTTATAGACGACTATCTATCGATAGAAATGGCGCGCTTCGGCGACAAACTTCATTTTTCGAAAGAAATTGACGAAGCCGCGTTGAACCGCATGGTACCGACAATGATTCTTCAGCCGCTGATCGAAAACAGCATCAAACACGGATTGGCGGGCAAGCTGGAGGGCGGCACCGTCCGGCTGATCGGCGCCACACGCGACGACGGCGATACGCACCGCCTTTTGCTGGCGGTGGAAGACGATGGCGTGGGGATTGACGAAGCGCGTCTGGCGACTATCCTGCAACAAGCCGGAATCGGGGTTTCCAATGTCAACGAGCGGTTGCAAGTGCTCTTCGGCGGGTCGTACCGGCTGGAGATTGCTTCCCGTCCCGGCGTGGGTACGCGGACCGAGATTGAAATCCCCGCGTGAAAGCGCTTGCAACTTTCGATAGAATTCCAGAGGTACTTATGCCCTGCCCCACTGCTCCCGGCTTCCTGCTCGCCACCGGCGGGTCCATGATGTCCCTCGAGGGCGTCGACCTCCTGGTCATCATCCTGTACTTCGCCGCCGTTATCGGCATTGGCCTCTACCTGAAGAGCCATACAAAAACCGGCGAGGACTTCTTCATGGCGGGTCGCGAGATGACGGCGTGGATCGCGGGCCTGAGCTTCCTCGCCGCCAACCTCGGCTCGCTGGAATTGATGGGCTGGGCCGGCGCGGCGTATCAATACGGCATCCTCGCGACGCATTGGTATTGGATCGGCGCGATTCCGGCCATGCTGTTCCTCGGCCTGGTGATGATGCCGTTCTATTACATCTGCAAGACCCACTCCGTGCCGGGCTATCTGCAGTTGCGCTACGGCGAAGGCAGCCGCACGGTCGCCGCTATCAGCTTCGGCTTCATGACCGTCCTCATGTCAGGCATCAACATGTTCGCTATGGCCAAGGTGATGCAGGTGGTGCTCGGTTGGGACTTGCACTTCAGCATCTGGGTGTCGTCGCTGACCGTCGGCGCGTACGTCGTCCTGGGCGGGTTGCTCTCGGCCATTTTTAACGAGGTGTTGCAGTTCGTGCTGATCTGGCTCGGCGCGATCCTGGTGCCGATCGTCGGCCTGATCGAAACCGGCGGCTGGAGCGGCATGGTGGCGCGCATCCATTCGAATCCGGTGGTCCAGGCGCACATCCAGGGGCAGGACTTCACGCACTTGTGGTCCACGATGGGCACCTTCACCGGCAATCCGATGGGCATTCATTGGACGGGTATTGTTTTCGGACTCGGATGGGTGATTTCGTTCGGTTACTGGACCACCGATTTCCTGGTGGTCCAGCGCGTCATGTCGGCCAAGGATCTGCGCTCGGCCAAGATGGCGCCCATCATCGGTGCGGCTTTCAAGATGTTCGTGCCGTTCATCGTCATCCTGCCCGGCCTGCTCGGGCTGGCTGTGCTGCCGCACCTGCTGGTTCCCGAAAACCAGCGCGTCGCCGGCGTGTTCACTTATAACGATGTGCTGCCGCTGATGCTCGCGCGCTACCTCGGCCCGGGTTTGCTGGGGCTCGGCGTGACGGCGCTGATCGCGGGCTTCATGAGCGGCATGGCCGGCAACGTGACGGCCTTCTCGACGGTGTGGACGTACGACATTTACAAGGTCTTCCGCAAAGGTGAGATGTCGGACGAGCACCTGGTGCGGGTCGGCCGCTGGGCGACCATCGTGGGCATCCTGATCTCGATCGGCGCGGCCTATCTTGCCATGCAGTTCCAGAGCATCATGGATTACGTCCAGGCGCTCTTCAGTTTCTTCATCGCGCCGCTGTTCGGCACGGTCATTTTCGGCATGTTATGGAAGCGCGCCACGCCGGCGGCCGGCTTCTGGGGGCTGCTGACCGGCACCGCTTCGTCGATTGCGATGTACGCCTGGGTGAAGGTCGATCCCTCGGCGCTGCGCTACATTGCGCTCTCGCCCAACGCGAAGGATATGGCCGAGAACATGTACCGCGCGTTGTGGTCCTGGTGCATTTGCGCCCTCGTTACGATCGTTGTGAGCCTATGCACCAAGCCGAAACCCGAGTCGGAACTCGCGGGCCTGGTTTACGGCATCGGCGAAATGCCGCGCGAGGAGGCGCTGCCACTGTGGAAGAAGCCCATCTTCTGGGCGTCCATCGTCATCGTAGTGTTCTTTGTTCTGAATTTGATCGTCTGGTAAGGAGCGTCCCATGGCCCACGGCAGGAATTTGATTTCGATCTGGTTTTTCATCGGGGTGCTCGTGCTGGTCTACGGCGTCATCATTTTCGGATGGGGACTGATCAGCGGGGGACACTCTGCTACCGGGCGTCCGATCGCGCTCTCCGAGTTGCGTACCGACCTCTGGATGGGCGGCTTCATGACGGTGGCCGGTGCGGTCTATGCCTGGAAGTTCGCCCCGCGCGGAAAGAAGTAGAAGAAGTGCGGCGGCTCTCCAGGCCCCGTCAAGTTGCGGGCCTGGGAGTGGGCAAGGCATTTATGCAACCACTCTCTCACTGCGAGTGACTCCGTTTTGCAGTGCGGATGATGAGGAACCTCATGCGCCTGATCCTGTTGACATCAATGCTCGCTTTGGCGCCGGCTCTGTTTGCGGCCGAGTTGCCGCGGACCGTGCTCTACGGCGCCGCCTACTATCACGAGTACATGCCGTACGACCGCCTGGAGAAGGATGTAGCCCTGATGAAGGCCGCGGGCTTCACCTGCGTCCGGATCGGCGAATCGACGTGGTCGAGTTGGGAACCGCGCGACGGCGAGTTCCAGTTCGCCTGGATGGACCGCATCGTCGATGCGTTCGCTAAGGCCGGCATCAAGGTCATCATGGGCACGCCGACTTACTCCATCCCGCCCTGGATGTACAAAGCGCATCCCGAAATCGCCGTGCTGCGCTACGGGCAATCCGGCCCGCAATGGGATCCGTGGTCGGGGACATATCCCGGTCCGCTGCGGCCCGGCGCGTACGGCCCACGGCAGAACATGGACCTGACCAACCCGGACTACCGGCGCTATTCGGAGCGCATCATCCGCAAGATCGCCGAGCACTACGCGCATAATCCGGCGGTGATCGGCTGGCAGGTGGACAACGAGACCGCGCCGAATGGTATCCCACTGCCCAACGTGCAAAAGGCTTTCGTAGATGTGCTGAAAGAGCGCTACGGCTCGCCACACAAGCTAAACGAGCTATGGGGCCTCACCTACTGGGGCCAACTCGTCGACAACTGGGGCGAGTTCCCCGCGCGCGACGGCATTCTCAATCCCGGCTACAAGCTGGAGTGGGACCGCTTCCAGCGCACCATCGTCACGGACTTTCTCGCCTGGCAGGCGAAGATTCTGCGCGAATACATCCCACCCTCGCAATTCATCACCCACGACTTCGCGGGCGTCAATCCGCGCGTGGACCACTGGGCCATTGGCCGCAATCTCGACATCGCCGCAACGAATATCTATTTCACGGCGCAGGACAAACTCGATGGCGAGGAGATCGCGCTGGGTGGCGACTTCTTCCGCTCCGTTAAGGACGCGCCGTATCTCGTCACCGAGACCAACGCTCAGACCATCGGCTGGGACTCGCGGGCGCAGTACCCGCCATACGATGGCCAGTTCCGCCTGATCGCCTTCGCGCACGTTGCGAGCGGCGCATCGCTCGTCGAATACTGGCACTGGCACTCGCTACACTATGGCCAGGAGACGTACTGGCGCGGCGTGCTCGGCCAGGAACTCGAAGAAAATCGCGCTTACCGCGAAATGTCGACCGTCGGCGCGGACCTGAAGCGCATTGGCCCCGACATCGCGAACCTGAAGAAGGACGTCAGGGTCGCCGTCCTCTTTTCTACCGACGCGAACGACACCATCGAGTCCATGCCGTTCAGCGATCGCGTGAACTATATGAGCATGGTGCGGCAGATGTACGGTGCGGCTTACGGCTCGAAGGTCGAGGTCGATTTTGTCACGCCGGCCACCGCCGATCTCTCCCGTTACAAGGTGCTGCTCGTCCCACCGCTCTATTCCGCTTCGGATGCCGTACTCCAGCGCATCTCGGATTTCGTCGCGAACGGCGGTCACGCCATCGTCGCCTTCAAGACCGGCTTTACCAACGAGTACTCGACGGTGCGCTGGGTACGCTCGCCCGGCCCGCTGCGTAAAGCGGCAGGCTTCTCGTACCAGGAATTCTCCAATCTTGCCTACCCCGTGCCGTTGAAGCCCGACCGTTACTGGCTCGGCGCCAAGAGCCAGGCCACGACGTGGGCCGAGTTTCTGCAACCGGAAGGCGCCGAGACGCTGGTCTCGTACGATCACCCGTTTTTCGGCCAGTTTCCGGCCATTACGCGCAACCACTTCGGGAAGGGCACGCTGACCTATGAAGGCACGGTGCTGACGCCGGAGATGCAGCAGGCCGTGGTGCGTGAGGTGCTGCAACTTGCGGGCCTGAACGGTCCCGATCAACAATTGCCCGCGGCCGTGCAGGTGCGGCACGGCGTAAACCATAGCGGACACGCGGTCCATTTCTATCTCAACTACTCTGCCGCGGCCCAGACGCTGGAGTACCCCTATGCCGCGGGGCGCGAACGCTTGAAAGAACAACCCATCGCCCGGGGCGCGAAACTGGCGCTGGAGCCGTGGGGCGTGGCCATTGTGGAGGAATCACGCTAGGACGGAGTTGCAGCGGAACGGAGCCGCGACCGTGAGGGAGCGGTGGTGTCAGACCATTTTCGGGTCAGCCGTCGACGCCAGCCGTTCCTGGCAAGCGAAAACATTTATGCCCAATACAACCGCTCCCTCACGGTCGCGGCTCTGTTTCATGGGCATACGAAATCAACCAGAATCGGGAGTCTCAAATCTATGCCTAAAACCAAAAAAATGACCTTCGGCGTGATCGTGGGCAACCGCGGTTTCTTCCCGGATGCGCTCGCGCAGAGCGGCCGCGAAGACATGCTCCGCGTGCTGAAAGCCGCGGGCCACAAAGTCGTCATCCCCGGCGCCAACGAGACCAAAGTCGGCGCCATCTCCAACCGCCAGGAAGCGCAGATCTGCGGCAACCTGTTCCGCAAGCACCGCGACGAGATCGATGGCATCATCCTGACGCTGCCGAACTTCGGCGAGGAGACGGCCATCGTCGAGACGCTGAAAGTCGCCGGCCTCAATGTACCCGTCCTGATTCAGGCCACACCCGACGAAGCGGGCAAGATGACCATCGCCCATCGCCGCGACAGCTTCTGCGGCAAGATGTCGGCGTGCAGCGACCTGCGCCAGATCGACGTACCCTACACGCTGACCAAGTCGCATACCGTCGCGCCGGACAGCGATGAGTTCAAGGCCGATCTGGAGCGCTTCGCCGCGATCTGCCGTGTGGTGAAGGGCCTGCGCAAGCTCCGCATCGGCGCCATCGGCGCGCGCCCCGCGGCTTTCAACACTGTCCGCTACAGCGAGAAGCTGCTGGCGCTTTCGGGCATCGACGTTGAGCCGATCGACCTCTCCGAGATCCTCGGCCGCATCGCGCGGATGAAGGACAAAGACGACGCCGCGCAAGCCAAACTGGCCGAGATCAAAGCCTACGTCAGCACGCAGGCCGTTCCCGCCGAATCGCTGCTCAAGATGGCGAAGCTGGGCGCGGTGATCGACGGCTGGATGAAAGAGACGATGTGTACCGTCAGCGCCATCCAGTGCTGGACCTCGCTCGAAGAGTACTTCGGCGTGGTGCCCTGCACGGTGATGAGCATGATGAGCAACAACCTGCTGCCCAGCGCCTGCGAAGTCGACGTCTGCGGCGTGGTGGCGATGCAGGCCATGGCGCTCGCGTCCGGCACGCCCAGCGCGCTGCTTGACTGGAACAACAACTACGGCAACGACCCGAACAAAGCCGTCTGCTTCCACTGCTCCAACCTGCCGAAGCATTTCTTCGCCGAGTCGAAGATGGACTACCAGGAGATCATTGCCGGCACGGTGGGCAAGCTGAACACCTTCGGCACCATCGTCGGCCGGGTGAAGGCCAGCCCGATGACCTACTTCCGCGTCTCCACCGACGACATCATCGGCGAGATTCGCGGCTACGTGGGCGAGGGCTGCTTCACCGACGACACGCTGAACACCTTCGGCGGCGCCGGTGTGGTCGAGATTCCCGAGATGCAGAAACTGCTGCACTTCATCTGCGAGAACGGCTTCGAGCATCACGTCGCGGCCAATCTCTCCAGTTGCGCGGACGCAATCGAGGAAGCCACTTCCAAGTACCTCCGCTGGGAGATCTACCGCCACTCTTAACCTCTGTAGCGAGGCGCCATGGGCCGGCTTGCCAGTCCATGGCGCTGCCACAGGTGGGAGTCGTGCGAGCTGGATTCGCGTGCGCCAGCGTCCGCTGCGTGCGGAGCAGATGTGATGCGGGAACGGAGCTGCGACTGTGCGGGCGCTGCCGTGCGCGGGCGGGCGGTGGAAGGCCCGCGCGGCGCTCAGCCGCCGCTGTATTCCGCGGACGGTTTATGCGCGCGGCGTCGGACTCGACATGGGCATGCGATTGTCAAAGAACAATAGCCGGAAACGGCGGCGCCGTTCCGCGTGAGGCTTGCCGCGCGAGCTTTCAATTGTTATGAAGGTCTTCCGCCTCCTGATTCCACTCGCGATCGCTCTGATCGCCTTGTTCGCCTGGCGGACGCACTATGCGGCGCAGGCCGAAGTCTCCTGCCGGGGCACCGGATTGGGACTCGAGTGCACCGTCCGGAACCAAAAGAGCGCGGGAACGCTCAACGTTTCCTGGGACGTGCGTCTGCAATGCCGGAACGGCGTCATCATCCGCGCGAGCGCGTCGCAACGCGTCCCGCGCAACGACCAGTTCACCCATCTCATCCCGCTGTCCGAACTGAAGGACCTGGATGCCTGTGACGCAGGGCAAAGCCTGACCGTCGAAAACGTCACCGCCCGCCCGGCGCGGTAACTCGTTGTCAGAACGGGATGTCGTCCAGCTCCTGCCGGTCCACCTTGACGAAATAAACGTCGGTCCACTGGTCTTTCGTCTTTTTCAGGACGTTGATCTTCAGACCGAACATCTCCTCGATGTGGTGCGGCAGTTCGGACAGCTTCTCCAGATGCAGGCCGCAGCGCTCCAGATCATCTTTCACAAACGCCAGCGACTTTTCCGTGATGACGCGGTTCTTGTTGAGCATCCGGCCTTCGAAGTCCTCGCTGACGATGCGCAGCTTCCAACTCAGCATCGGGTTGCCCGTGCGAGGCGTCCTGCTCAGCCGGACCTCCTCGACCACCGTGTCGTAGTAGCCGTCCGGCACGTCTTCGCGGGCGCAATCGCCGTCTCTCAACTTAGCCCGCTCAAAAGCCTCGTCGAAACGGGACAGATCCACCGTACGATCCGCGGTCGTGAAGTGGTCCGCCAACCGCTCCACCTGATTGTCGGGAGTGAAAATGAGCCCCACGTGGTACTCTCCTCTGTTTGTCATAGTCTGCAAAGTATGCCCAAAGGCGCGGGCGCCAAGCCATCGATCTACCTGCCCGGCCTGGCAATGCCCGTCAGGCAATAGATCGGACACGTGGGGGGAACTGAATAGGGTCTGAACAGAAATAATTCAGACCCTTTGTGATACTGGCCGGACGTTACTCTTGAACGGGGTACCGCCCGCCGTGATAGAGCGCGAGCACGTCATCCAGGGTGACATCGCCCAGCACGCGGTTTGTATCCCGCCGGTCAACCACGGGCAGGACGCTCAGGTCCGCCTGCCCCAGATAGTGCAAAACGATGTCCGCCGACTGATCGGGGAACAGTAACGGAGGACGCGCTTCCTCATGCTTCTGGAGGATCGAGACGACCGCCAGATGTCCCTGGCCCCGGCGCAACGCCTCGTCAATCACGGGCCCGCGCAACATCCCCATCAGGCGGTTGTCCTGGCCGATGAGGCAGTCGCCCTCGGGAACCAGTTGGCGCGCTGCCGCGGCGCTGGTGTCGGGTGGAAGCAATACGGCCGGGCTACGCATGGCGTCGCCGACGATGTACTCGGGTTCGCCGCCCTGCCCCTTCGACCCGGGCAGATGCACGCCATCCTGAATGGACAGCGCCTCGTAGATCGGCGTCCGGGTAATGGCGCGCGCCACCGCGAAAGCAATCAGGTTGGAGATCATCAGCGGCACGATGATGTTGTAGTCGCGCGTCAGTTCGAAGATCATCACCACCGATGTAATCGGGCTGCGAATGATGCCGGCAAACGTGGTGCCCATGCCCACCAGGGCGTACGCACCGGCCGGTCCGGTGGTTGCGGGGAACCACGTATGCACCAATGAGCCTAAGCTGCCGCCGAGCATTGCTCCCAGGAAGAGGCTGGGACCGAAGATGCCGCCGGCGTTGCCCGAACCGTAACAAAGTGTCGTGGCGGCCAGCTTCAGCACCATCAGAATCAGCATGTCCATGCCGCTCAGGCCGCCGTGCAACGCCAGCTCGACCGCACCGTAACCCGCGCCCAGAATGTCCGCGCTACGCAGCGCCAGCAAACCCGCGCTCAAACCGCCCGTCGCGGGTTGGAGGGCCACCGTCCATTTAGGCCAGCGCCGGTACCAGGTACGCAAGCGCAGCAACACAACGCAAAATACGGCCGAAATGCATCCGCCGAGAATGCCGAGCAGCGCGTAAAAGGCAAACTCGGAAGGGTGCACCAGCGAGTAAGACGGCACATGGAACAGCGGCGAATCGCCCAGGAACAGGTGCAACGCCATCCACGAGGTGGCCGCGCCGATCACGACGGAGCCGATCACACGGGCGTTCAGATCGCCCAACAGCTCTTCCAACGTGAACAATACTCCGGCCATGGGTGTGTTGAACGCCGCCGCCAGCGCGGCTGCCGCACCGACGGGAACAAGCGACTGTACATCCGCTCTTTTGAGACCGACCTTACGTGCAAAAACAGAAGCGATGCCCGCGCCGATTTGCACCGATGGACCTTCACGGCCGAGCGCGACGCCACCGCCCAGAGAGAATGAGCAGCAGAGGAACTTCCCGATCACCGTCTTCAGGCTGATAAAGCCGCCACCGGCGACCAGGGCCGCCTTGGCCTGCGGAATACCACTGCCGCGGGCGTCGGGAAACACTCGCTGCAGAAAATAGCCGGCCGCGAGAGCGGTCAGCGCGGGTACCAGAGGCCGCATCCAGACGGGCGTCGCCGCACCGAAGAAGAGCCGGTTCATGCGCTCCGTGCATACCAGGAAGAGCGCAATGGTGGAGCCCGAAACGCCACCGATGATCAAGGCAAGAGCCAGATGTGATGGATCCTGGACAATCTCCCGGAGTTTATTGCGCCAGCGAATTTGCATGCCTTCTTCTTAGGTTCGCATCGTTTGGCGCTCGCGTCCTCCGCGCCCTGGTGCGGCAGCGGAAGCGGCCGTGTACACTTGGCCCATGCGCGCGCTGTTCCTTTGGATTGTTTTCACCGCCGTGACGCTGCATGCGGAAAACACGGCCACGCTACTATTGGACGCGGACCGGGCCTTCGATCGCGATACAGCCGCGCGCGGACTGGACGGCTGGATGAGCTGGTTTGCCGACGACGCCCGCATCGAGAGCGCCACGGACGTGATCGCGGGCAAGGCGGCGCTGCGCGAGTTCTATGCGAAGATGTTCGCCCAGCGCGAGTTCCGCATCCATTGGTGGCCGGTGCATGCCGCCATCTCGGACGACGGCACGCTCGGCTACACCTTCGGCCGCGCGACGATCAGTTGGCGCGATGAAAAGGGCGAGCCGCAGAAACGCGAGGGCCGCTATACAACCGTCTGGCGCAAGCAGCCGGACGGTGCGTACAAGGTCGTCTTCGACATGGGCGGCTAGCGGAGTGTCCCGGACAGAGCCCTCAGCTCTGGCCGTAGGTGGCCTTGGGACCGTGCTTGCGCAGGAAATGCCGGTCGTGGAGCGACGGGCGGATTGCCTGGAGCGACGGATTCAGCGCGACGGCCTGCGCGGCGATGCGCGCGATTTCTTCGAGCAGGACAGCGTTCATCGCGGCCTTGGCCGGCGTCGGCCCCCACGTGAACGGACCATGACTGCGCACCAGCACGCCGGGGAAGGCGAGCGGATCCAGATCCTTGAAGCGGCGCAGGATGGCCAGACCGGTGTTGCGCTCGTACTCGCCGCCGATCTCTTCATCGGTCAGCGGCGCGGTGACGGGCACGGAGCCGTGGAAGTAGTCGGCATGCGTGGTCCCGAAGCACGGGATCTCGCGCCCGGCCTGGGCCCAGGCCGTCGCGACGGTCGAGTGAGTATGCACGACGCCGCGAACACCGGCGAACGCTTTGTAGAGTTCCACGTGCGTGTCGACGTCCGAAGACGGCCGCAGATCGCCCTCGACCACATGTGCGTCCAGGTTGGTGACCACCATGTCGCCGGGGGTCAACTTTTCGAACGGAACGCCGCTCGGCTTGATGACCATGAGTCCGCTCTCGGGATCGTATCCGCTCGCGTTGCCGAAGGTGTAGAGCACCAGCCCCCGCCGCACGATCTCGAGATTCGCTTCCAGGACTTCTTCCCGCAGTTGTTTGAGTAACATGGCCGCATCTCCAGCGTAGCGTCGAACCGGCGCTGCCGCACGGCGCCGCCGCCTCGGAATTGCCGGCTTCGACGTTTCACGCAACGGCCGCGGGTTCTGATAGTGTTCAAGATTCGAGGACCTATTATGTCTATCGTCGCCGGCGTCGATTTTGGCACGCAGAGCGTGCGCGTTTCCTTGTTCGACAGCGCCAAGGGGCGGCTTGGATCGGCCATCGCCGAATACCCGGTTTTGCGGAAACGCGAAGATCCGGACCACGCCACGCAGCGCCACTCCGATCATATGCGGGCGCTGGCCGAAGCTACGGCCGCGGCGTTGAAGAAGGCGGGCGTGGATGGCTCCGCCGTGGCGGCACTGGCGCTCGACACCACCGGCTCGACGGTGATCCCGCTGGGCCAGGGGCTCGTGCCCCTCGACGACTACTATCTATGGTGCGACCACCGCGCCAAGGGCGAAGCCGCGGAGATCACGGCGAAGGGCCGTGAGACGGGTCTCGAAGCACTGGCCTGGTGCGGCGGCGTCTACTCGTCCGAGTGGGGCTTTTCCAAACTGCTGCACTGGTTGCGCAACAACCCCGCACGCCGCTCGCAACTCGTCACGGCGATGGAGCATTGCGACTACGTGGCCGCGACGCTGTGCGGCTACACCGACCCGGCGCAGGTGAAGCGCAGCGTCTGCGCCATGGGCCATAAGTGGATGTGGAACGCCGATCTGGGCGGGCTGCCGCCGCAGAAGTTCCTCAGTGCGGTGGATCCGTTGCTCGACGGCGTGCGCGACAAACTGGCCGGCGAATACGCCGTTTCCAGTGCGCTGATGGGTCATCTCAGCGCGGAATGGGCCCGGAAACTGGGACTGCGCGCGGGCATTCCAATTCCCGTCGGCGCGTTCGATGCGCATTGGGACGCCATCGGCGCGGGCGCCAAAGAAGGCGATGTCGTGAACGTCGTGGGCACGTCCACCTGCATCATCGCGATGGCGCAAAAGGCGGGGTTGATCCCCGGCGTGTGCGGCGTGGTGAAGGGCTCGGTGCACCCGGATTACTACGGCATCGAAGCGGGCCTCTCCGCCGTTGGCGACATCTTCGAAGCGATTGCGAAGCGTGCCGCGACCACGGTTCAGGCGCTCTCCGCGGGGACCGATGGCCACCACGCCGGCGCCACCGGACTGCTGCGTCTGACCTGGGACAACGGCGACCGGACCGTACTGGTGAATGCCAACCTGGGCGGCGTGACGCTCGGCTGGACGCTGGGCACCACGGCGCAGGACGAACTGCTCGCGGCGATCGAGGGTACGGCTTTCCACACGCGCATCATCCTGGAGCGCATGGCGGAGCACGGCGTGCGTGTGGATCGCGTTATCAATGGCGGCGGCATTCCGCAGAAGAACGAAACGCTGAACCGGGTCTACGCGAACGTGTTCAACAAGCCTGTGCTCGTGCCGGAGCAGGAAGTGACCAGCCTCGGTTCGGCCATCTTCGCGTTTCTCGCCGCGGGCGCGTTCCCCACAGTAGAGGCGGCGCAGGCGGCGCTCTGTCCGAGTTACCGCATTGTCGAACCGGATCTGCGCGAAGTGGCCGTCTATCAGGAACTGTACCCGCTGTACCGCAATCTGTACTTCGGCCTCGGCCAGCCGGGCTCGGAAACCGTCGCGCTGGGCCAAGTTCTACCGAAACTGCGCGCGATTCGCGCGCGCGTTGCCGGCGCTTGAGACCGGACCGCGGCTCGCAGTTTCCGGTTTGCCCGGCGCAGTGTGCTGGCGTTATGTCCCGCCGGAATGTGTCACCGGCGGGCTGCCCGTATGTCGCAAGGCAGCCGGTGCACGCTGCGCTTCAAATCCCGATAGGCTAATAGCCTGACGGTCTCGGCGCACTGCCAGCGCAACGCACGGAGGAGCGTGACAGGCGGCGCCACCCGGCAGCAGATGGATTGAGATGGAAATACCGCCGACCGCATTGTGGTTGTTGTCACTCGCCAGCGGCCTGCTGATGGCGATAATGGCGGCCTATGTGTGGTGGCGGCGGCACTCGGCGCCCGGAGCTTATATCCTCTGCGCGGCGCTGGCCGCAATCGCTCACATCTGCCTGACGGCAGCGCTGGAAGAGCACGCCACGACGTTGGCGGGGCACCTGTTCTGGCTGCATGTGCAGATCCCGGCCTACTCCTGCGTAGCTGTACTGTGGCTCCTGCTGGTGCTTAACTATGTCGGCTTGCGCCTGCCGAGATGGGGCGTGGCGTCCCTCTTTGTAATTCCGCTGGCCACGGTGTTCGTGCACTGGACCAACTCGTGGGGCCATCTGTACTGGAGCCGCGTGTGGGTCGACCGCAGCGGCCCGGCGCCCATCATGGGGCGCGTTTATGGCCCGGCCATCTGGGTCTTCATGACGTTCACCTACGCCATGGTCAGCGTCGGCGCTTATCTGCTCCTGAGATTTCTGCCAGCGCATCCAATGCGGCGCCGCCGGACGCTGGTGCTTCTCGGCGCCATGGTGCTGCCCTTCGTCGCGAACACCTTGTACTTTTACGATCTCCTGCCCGTCCGCTACCTGGATGTCACGCCTTACACTTTTTCCGCGACCGGCGTGGCCATGCTGTGGGTGATCTTCCGCTATCACTTCCAGGGCATTGTGCCGATCGCGGCGCGGTCGGTAGTGGCCAGCATGTCGGACGGCATCATCGTGATCGATCTCGATGGCCGTGTGGCCGACTTTAATCCGGCCGCGGAGGTCCTTCTCGGCTGCCGCAAGGAACAGGTGATCGGGCTTCTCGCCCGCTGGGCCTTTCGGGACTCTCCCGGTCTCAGGTGCTACGAAAGCGGCCGGGGCCCGCATACCGGCGACGTCACGCTCCACGCCGGGGAACGGGAGCGGCTCTGCGCCGCGTCCGCCGTCGATGTGATGCGCGGCCGGGATTGTATCGGACGCGTTATCTCGCTACGCGATGTCGAGGCGGAACGGCGCGCGTCGGAGGAACTGCGCCGGGCGCAACGGGCTGCTGAGTCCGCCGCGGTCGCCAAGTCGCGATTTCTGGCAAACATGAGCCACGAAATCCGCACGCCAATGAACGCGGTCGTGGGCGCCACGGACCTGCTGCTGGATTGCGAGCTGAATGCCGAAGAGCGCGACCTCGTGGAGACAGCCCAGGAAGCGGCTCGCTCCCTGCTGTCGATTCTCAATGACATCCTGGATTTTTCCAAGATCGACGCGGGCCGGCTGGACCTGGAACAGACGCCCTTCGACCTTCACCAGCTCATGGAGCAGGCGGCTCAATTGATGCAGTCCACGGCCGTGCAAAAGAATATCGAGCTGCGCTTGCACATCCTGCCCGGCGCGCCCCGCGCGGTGGTCGGTGATCCGACGCGGCTCCGTCAGATCGTTCTCAATCTGGTGGGTAATGCGGTTAAGTTCACCGCGGCCGGCTCTGTCGAGGTGACTCTCGGCGGCCGCGAGACGCCGTCTGGACCCGCCTGGATCACGATCGCCGTGGCGGACACCGGAATCGGCATTGCCAAGGATCGAATTGGTTCGCTATTTCAGGAGTTCACGCAGGAAGACTCGACGGTCACACGCCGCTTCGGCGGCACCGGCCTGGGGCTGGCCATCTCGCAACGCCTGGCCGAGAAGATGGGCGGAACTATTCGCGTCGAGTCTGTCTTGGGCCGGGGCAGCACGTTCACCGTCGACGTGCCGGTCCGCCTCACGAGTCCCGAAAACGTCGCTGCTCCCGAGCACATGAGTCTGGCGGAGAGTGAGACCTTTCCCGGCTGCCGCGTCCTGCTTACCGAAGACAACCAGATCAACCAGAAGATCGGCCGCCGGATTCTGGAGCGGCTGGGGTGCGAGGTGAACGTTGCCGGCAATGGCCGCGACGCTATCGCGATGGCGGAATCCGGCCAGTACGACCTGATCCTCATGGATCTGCACATGCCCGTGATGGACGGCCTGCAAGCGACGCGGGAGATGCGGCGGCGGAGCATCGCGACGCCCGTCATTGCGCTGACCGCGAGTGTCCTGGACGAGACCCGCAAGGCCTGCGAAGCCGCCGGCATGAACGGCTTCATCGCCAAGCCGATCCGTGTCGATGAAATCTCGTCGGTCCTGAAGCGCTACCACGCGCCCTCCTCCGGCTCCGGCAATCCGCCCTCCGGCGCACACCAGCCGGACCGTCCGGCTTAACATCCGATGGCGCATCAGCGCCGTGGCCGGACCGCGCGGGCCGCCCGGCGCCGGTATCCGGCCCGTCATCCTGCTACGCTATCTGCCATGGTCCGGTCTCCGTTCGACTCGCGCGAGCACGCTGTCTTCCGGCGGCTCAACACTCCGGAGAAGATCGCCCATTTTCTCGATCACGCGATTGCGTATAACAAGGAACCCACCGGGCCGACATGCCGTTCGCCGCGGTGCGTGCTGCGCGACCGGACGGCGCATTGTCTGGAGGGCGCACTATTTGCCGCGGCGGCGCTGCGAATGCTCGGCTACCCGCCGTTGCTGGTTGACCTGGCGACCGTACGCGATGACGACCACGTGCTGGCGGTCTACCAGCGCGACGGCTGCTGGGGCTCGCTCGCGAAGTCCAACTATTCAGGCTTGCGGCATCGCGAGCCCGTGTACCGCACGCTGCGCGAGCTCGTGATGTCGTACTTCGAGCACTACTTCAATCTCAATCGCGAGAAGACTCTGCGGAAGTATTCGCGGCCCGTCCACCTCGCGCGCTTCGATGACGTTCCGTGGATGACGGCGGAAGACGATCTCTGGATGGTGCAGGACTACCTTTACACGATTGCCCACACGCCGCTGCTCACCCGCGGCCAGATCCGGCGGCTGATGCCCGTGGACGACCGGATCTTCGCCGCGGGCCTGGCCGGGCGCGTGTGAACTTGTGCGGTGGGACTGCGCTTCGGCGCCGCATCGCGAAGGTGAGAGCGCCGGCGTGTTCCAGGTTGCCGGTGGCCACGGAGAGGCCACCGCTCCGCTCCGGGACAGCACACAGCGCCCGCGGCGACGCGGGCTTTTGCGCGCGGGAATCGACTTTTCACGATCCCTTTGAAAACGGCTGTCCGGGACGCGGCCTCATGGCATGATGTTCACAGAGGTGTGACCATGAACCAGTCGCAGAGCATCCAATTACTCAACACGGCGGTGGCCGATGAGCTCCACGCCGTCCACCAGTACATGTATTTTCACTTTCATCTTTCCGACCAGGGTTTCGGGCCGCTGGCGAGTCTCTTCAAGCGGACCGCCATTGTGGAGATGGGTCACGTGGAAACGCTCGCCGAACGGATCCTTTTCCTCAAGGGCGACGTCGTGATGACGGCCGCGGGCGCCGTCGAGCCGATTACGGATCCGGAGGCCATGCTCGTGAAGGCGATGGCGATGGAGGCCGCCAGCGCCCGGGATTACAACAAGGCCGCGATCGAGGCTGGCGCCAATCAGGACGCCGCCACGAAGCAGCTTTTCGAGCATCTGGTCGGCGACGAGGAGACCCATTTCGACCAGTACGAAAAACAGCACGACAACATCAAGCGCTTCGGCCTCAGCTATCTTGCGCTACAGTCCTTTAGCGCCGCCGCACCCGCCTCTGGCGGCTCGGCGGCCGAATAGCGGTTCGGTCCCCCCCCCAACGCGGGCGCCGCGTGGCACTCCCGCCGGCGCCCCTCTCGCCTGCCCCATGGCTCTCCGCTCTCCGCGGAAAGGCAACCGCTTTTCACGGAATCGATACGTTGATCCGCCCCGGCGGCTTCAAGCCGGAGGAGCGGACTGGTGTTGCTTTACGCCGATGGAAGCGGTGACGGCTTGCACGACCGCGGCCTCACGGCTGCGGCTCCTCCGAAGCGCCTGTCGGAGCGGGGATGAAGCGCCCCGGGTACGCCCGCTTGTCTGACAGCTCAACCAATCCGCTCCACGCCACATTCGCGGACGTCCGTGTCCGGCCGCAGCGGGAGCGTCAGCGCAAAGCCTCAACGGCGATGGAGCGGTTGTAGCGGGAACTGGCTGAAAGAAGCGCAGGCAGAGGAGCCGGGCGGGGTCAACAGGGAGCCGGAGAGGGCCCGTGCGGACCCCCTCCGGCGGGCGATCTACTTTTTCTTGGCTTCGCAGCCGTCCAGCACGTGCTTCTTGGCGTAGCACTTGCCGACGTCGTTCAGGTCTTTCTTGCCTGGGGCCACGTGGCAGGTCGTGCAGCTCTTCTTTTCCTTCTTGCTGTACTCCGGCTTACCGAAAGAGGCTGTCGTCGTTACGAAAAGGCCCGTCATCAACACAGCGATGGGCAGAACAAGTCTCAGTGCGCGCATGGTCATTCTCCAATTCAGATCGGTCCGATGATCTCGTGGGTGTCCCCACATTATCGTGACGATACCACGTTTTATTGTGTTTCCAGGTTGGCAATCCCTGTGTTACCCAATTGGCACTAAAGGAACTGCCGGAAGCAGACTAGTTTGTCCGAAAGTGTTGGATTTTGCAGCAAAATTGCCAATTTTAATGTGGCAATCCATGGCCAGCCGGACGCGCCGCGGTCACCGGCACGCCCGAGTACTTCAGGATCTTGTCCGGCCGGATCGGCGCCGCAGGGCCCACTCCATGGCCCGCACTGACGAAGACGATGTGGAATGTCCGGTCCTTCAGCATGCCCGGGAAGCTGCCCTGCCGCCGGCCGATGGTCAGCGTTTGCGCGCGGTCATCCCAGTGGATCGGAATCGTCGCGTAGACGCCCTTCTCGTATCGATAAGAGTCGTTTTCGTCCTCATACAGCGTGAAGTCGCCATCGGCGCCGGGATAGACGCGCAGCTCGATCGGATCCGCGGCCTGCTCCGTGCTCCACTCCATCGCTGGCCCCAGGGGCACGATCGAGCCGGCGCGGATGTACAGCGGAATGCGGTCGAGCGGCGCGGCGGCGTCCACGGCATGACCGCCTCGCGTCCGGGCGCCGGTCCAGAAGTCGTACCACTCCGCCTTCGGCAGGTAGACCCGCCGTGAGGTGGCGCCCGGCTCGGTCACGGGACTCACCAGGATGGCCGGCCCGTATAGAAACTCGTCGCCCGTGTTCTGCGCCCGCACGTCATCCTGAAAATCCATCACCAGCGCCCGCATTGGCGTGTAGCCCTCGTTCGTCACCTTCCAGGCCAGCGAGTAGATGTAAGGCAGCAACCGGTAGCGCAGCCGGTCGAAGCTGGTGAGAATGGTTTGCGCCTCCGCGCCGTAGGACCACAGCTCGTTTTCATTGGTCGTGCGCGTGCCGTGCACGCGGAAGATCGGGCAGAACGCGCCGTACTCGAACCAGCGGATGAACAGCTCGCGGAAGGCCGGATCGTTGGGGTTCGGGTTGCCGCCGATGAAGCCGCCGATGTCCGTGGTCCAATACGGAATGCCCGACAGCGCGAGGTTCAACCCGGCCGGAATCTGACGCTTGTAGCTCTCCCAGTCGGACAGAATGTCGCCCGACCACGAGGCGACGCCGTAGCGCTGCCCGCCCGCGAACGACGAGCGCGACAGGATGAAAACGCGCTTCTCGTCCGACGCCGCGCGCTGCCCCTGATAGACGCCCATGGTCGTCATCAACGGAAAGATGTTGGCGTAGCGCGCGCCATTGCCCGCCGCGGTCCGGTTGTACATCAGCACGTTCTTCTCGCGCCCCTCGGTCTCCGGCTCCGTGGTGTCCATCCACCACGCATCGGCGCCGATCTGGAACAGCGATTGATTGATCAGGTTCCAGTAGTAGGCGCGCGCCGCGGGATTGAATGCGTCGTACAGCGCCATGCCCAGCGGGTGAAACGACTTCGCTTTTGTGCGGTCGATGAAGAACCCGCGCTTGTCCATGTCGTCGTACGTCGCCGAGCCGGGGTAGAAGTACGGCCACACGGACATCATCAGGTGCACGTGTTCGTCGTGCAGCTCCTTCACCATGCCGGCCGGGTCGGGATACTTGCTGTTGAATTTGAACTCGCCGGTGTTCGTCCACCAGAACCAGTCCTGCACGATGTTGTCCAGCGGGATGTGCAACTCGCGGTACTTCTTCGCGACGCCCAGCAGTTCCGCCTGGCTCTGATACTTGTTCTTGCACTGCCAGAAGCCGTAAGCCCACTTGCCGAAGAGCGGAGCGGGGCCGGTCAATTCGCGATAGGCGGCGACGATCCGGTCGAAGTCCGGACCATAGATGAAGTAGTAGTCGATCACGTCGGCCACTTGCGAGCTGATGTAGAGGTAATGCACGAAACGGTTGTTAAAACGGCTGGCTGAAGTGTTGTTCCAGAAGAGCCCGTAGCCGTTCGTCGACACCAGCAGCGGCACGGCGACGTTCGTGTTCTCCTGCGACAGGTCCACCGACTCGCCGCGGTAGTTCCACACGCCCGCCTGGTGCTGGCCCAGCCCGTAAAGCGCTTCGGGCGAGCCGTACATCTTCACCACGTCCTCGGCCGACCACGTCTGCTCGCCGTTGACCACCGCCGGCTCCATCGTCTTCGGCCCTTCGGTGAGCAGCAGGCGGCCCTTCAGGTCGCTGTAAACCACCAGCGAATCCTCGCGGTTCACCGTGACCTTGATGCGCGCCGTCGTCAGCGTGACTTCGCTGTCGGTCGCGTGGAGGGTGAACTTGGCGGCCGGCCACGCGTCCTTGACGACGACGAATTCCTTGCGTTCCGGGAACGTTCCGGTGGGCGAGTACAGTACGTGGATGATCGAATCCGTACAGACCTGGAGGCGCGCCACGCCGGTGCGCATCTTCAGCTCCACGCCATCCGGACGGTCGGTGACCGCGGTGACCGGGTTCGGCGCATACCACTGCGCGAAGGCGGGCAGCGTCAAAGTGAAAAGAACCGCGCAGCGCAGACCGCGCGAGAGGCGGGGAAGAGAGTCCATGAGGCGCATGATGGGGCACTCGGAATGTCTGCAATCATTCTAAGCGCCCCTTCCCCAGCCGCAATGTGAATGTCTCACCGCAGTGGAGCCGGAACCTCGAAAACAGAACCGCGCCCCGCTAGAGCAACTTGAGAAATACTGTAGGCCGCCGATGGTTTGCGATCTTGCGGGCCGAAACCGCGCCCGCCGTTTCTGCATTTCAAGCAAGCCGCTCGGCTGCGGGTTGACCCGGAGCGCGAAACGTATCCGGCGGCGAGTCGAAGCGGTGCGTGGAACGTATCAGGGCACGACTTCAGTCGTGCCGTTGGAGTGCCCTTCATCCTGGGCTTCAGCCCCTGCCGCCGACGAAGCGGAATGAACGACGATGGATCATTTAGATCATCGCGGGCTGGAGCCGCATGGTCATGATCGGTCGGAAGCTGCCTCGGACTACTCGTGGCGGAAAACGTGCCGGTTGCGCCATCTTCAGGGGCTGAAGCCCAACTCCGTTCCGCACGGAACGGCACGACTGAAGTCGTGCCCTGATACGGAGGCGATCCTACGCAAACATGCACCCAGATGAACGCGCACCTGTTGCCGGGGGGACGTTCATCGCCAACATGCGCCCAGATCGACAAGCGTCCATTGCGGGGCGACGCTCATACATACGCAACCGGCACGCCGATGGACAAGCTCCTGTTGTGGGGCAACGCTCATACGCCAGCATGTGCCCAGATGAACAAGCGCCGTCGTGCGCCGATGTTGATCCCGCGTCGCCAGCATCGATATTTCCGGCAGGAACGGCTCACCCGCGAGTCGAACCTGCGCGCACGGCGTAGAAGCGCCCGTTGCGGGGCGCAGTCTGCGCATCGCCGGAGGCCGACTCGCCACACGGCAGTCGGCCACGGCAAGGGCGGTCTACGCTGGTCCAGAAAAGGTCTACGGCTCCAGTTTGTAGCGCTGTTCCGCCACGCGGTACAGCGGCCGCCACAGCAGGCGGTTGATGCAAACGACGAGCGTCGCCATCACGATGGTGGAGAGCAGCAGCAGTGAAAAGTTGCCTGCGTCGGTGGCCGAGCTGATCAGCGAGCCGAGGCCGAAGGTCGAGAGCACCTGACCTTTGAAGTGGAAGTATTCGGCGACGATGCTCGCGTTCCACGCGCCCCCGCTCGCCGTCACCAGACCGGTCAGCAGATACGGGAAGATACCCGGCAGGATCACCGTCCGCCAGCGGTCCAGCTTGCTGAAACGGAAGATGTCCGAGACTTCGCGAAATTCCGAGGGGATCGCCATGGCTCCGGCGATGACGTTGAACAGGATGTACCACTGCGTGCCGAGCAACATCAGCAGAATAGAACCGATCGTCAGCCCGCCGCCCATGCTGACCAGCGCCAGCAGCACTACCGGGAACAACGCGGTGGCCGGGACCGAGGCGGCGATCTGCGCCAGTGGCTGCGCCACGCGCGCCAGCTTGGGATTGAAACCGATGGCGACGCCCACGGGAATCGTCCAGGCGGAGCCTATGACCAGCGCCGTGGTCACGCGCAGGAGCGTCGCGCCCGCGCTTTCCACGGTCATCCAGAGCTCGGCGGAGCTGACGCCGCGCAGCGTCAGGAACGCTTCGATGACGGCGAAGAGAATCAGTCCGAGGATGACGCCGCTGACGATCCAGCGCAGCACGCGTTCACGGCGCGCGTTGCGCATGCGGAAGTGATGTTCGTGGTGATGCCGCGCGGCGTAGAGGTACAGGCGCTCGGTCCACGGCGCAATCGTTTTGCGCGCCACGCGCCGGAAGAGCGGCGAGCCTTGCAGGAAATGCAGAATCGGCGACTCGGCGGTGGCGGCGGTTTCCACCTGCTCCATCTTGAACTTGTCGGCCCACGCAATCACGGGACGCCAGACCAGTTGATCGATCAGCACGATGACGGCGATCATCGCGCCGAGGCCCCACAGAATGCCGTGCGTATCGCCGTCGCTCGCCGCCGACTGCAGATAGGAGCCGAGGCCGGGCAGGCGGAAGTCGCGCTTGCCGAGGACAAACATCTCGCAGGCCATCAGGAAGAACCAGCCGCCGGCGACCGAGACCATCGAGTTCCACACCAGTCCGATGGTGCCGTAGGGTAGCTCCAGTTGCAGAAACTGCTGCAGACGAGTGAAGCGGTAAATGCGCGCGGCCTCGCGCAGCTCTTTCGGGATCGCGCGCAACGAGGCGTAAAAGCTGAAGGCCATGTTCCAGACCTGGCCCGTGAAGATGAGAATCACCGAGCCGATCTCAACGCCCAACTGGCGCGTGGGAAACAGCGAGACCATGGCGAGCATCACGCCCGGCAGGAAGCTCAACACGGGAATCGACTGCAGGATGTCGAGCGTGGCCAGCATCGGCGCCTGCAGCCGTTTGTTGTACGCCGCGACATAGCCGTAGCCGACGGCGAAGAACAGACTCAGCAGATAGGCAGCCGCCATGCGGACCAGCGAAAACACCGTGTACATCGGGATCGCCCAGGGCGAGCGCGAGATATCCGCCGCGGGCACGATGGCGCCGAACCAGTAGCGTCCGACGATGACCATCAGGTACACCACGGCGATGACGCCGCCGAGCACGATGGCGTCGAAGAAAAACGGCCAGGTGTGCTCGCCTCTCAGTGCGTGCGGCAGCGGCTGCGTGCTCATAGGCCGCGCCCGACTTCGTTTTCTTCGCCGCTCTCCTCCGGTGGCGCCGCGGGCTCTTCCGGAATGAAGAAGCGCTCGCGGTTGCTGTCGTAATCGAACAGCTCGGCGTAGCGGCCCCAGTTGGTCGCGGTCTCGATTTGCAGCTTGGCTTCGTCCTCACTGAAGTGCTCTTCCAGCAGGTCGATGAAGAACTCGTCGGGCAGCGTGCGGTCGGCCTTGGTTTCGAGCGAACGCATGATCTGCTTGATGAGCGAAGCGCGCTCCAGCGCGGCGGCGCGGAAGAGTTCCTTGCGCGCCAGAATGTCGGCGTCGACGAACGCCTGACCCTCGGGCGTAATCTCGGCGTCGCCTTCGAACAGCTTCACGTAGCCCAGCAGGACCGCCGCTTCCACGGTCGGCAGCATGTCGTCGATTTCGAACATCAGGTCGTCGGCGAGATGGAAGATGTCCGCCCGGCCGCCGTGGTCGGAGAGGATCTCCAGGAAGCCCGCAATGCCGCCCGGCCGCGCGTGCGGCAGCATCTGATATTTCGGCTTCTCGCGCGGAAAGACGGGCGCGGTCGTGGGCGCCAGACCGACGTCGGAACCGGCGTCGGGCTTGGTCAACACCTTGTAAACGTAATCGACCAGGATGGTGAACGCCGGCGATTTACGCTCACGCGGGCGCGGCAACTCCACTTTGAAATCGGTGCGGATGCGGCCCGGGTTCTTGCCGAGCACGACGATGCGGTCGGCCAGCAGGATGGCTTCTTCGATGTTGTGCGTGACGATGAAGACCGATTGCGTGTCGATCTTCTTGTCCTCCCACAGCTCCAGCAGTTCGCCGCGCAGGTTCTCGGCCGTCAGCACGTCGAGCGCCGAGAAAGGCTCGTCCATGAAGAGCACCTCGGGCTGCACCACCATGGCGCGGGCGAAGCCGACGCGCTGCTTCATGCCGCCCGACAGTTCTTTCGGATAGGCCGATTCGAAACCGTCCAGGCCGACCGTGTCGAGCATCTTCAGGCTGCGCTTGCGGCGCTTCACGGCGTCGATGCCACGCGCCTTCAGCGGCGCCTCGACGTTTTCGATCACCGTCAGCCAGGGGAACAGGGCAAAACTTTGAAAGACGATGGAGACGTTCTCGCAAGGGCCATGCAACGGCCGGTTGTGCCACAGCACGTCGCCCCCGGTGGGCGTCGCGAGCCCGGTGAGCATCCGCAGCAGCGTGGATTTGCCCGAGCCGGAAGGGCCCAGCAGCGCCACGATTTCGCCTGGATAGATGCTCATATCCAGCGGCGCGATCACCTGAATGCGATTCCCTCCCGGCTGGCCGTAGAATTTCTCCACGCGCCGGGCCTCAATGATCGGCTCTCTCACGCTGCCCCCGTAACTGTATTGAAATTAAGCCATTTCTTTCGGAAGCTCCATTATCGCAAGCACGGGGGCGAACAAGCCACAACAGCGCCGTAAACGCCGCAGAATTGCGGGTTGTTGCGGGCGGTCAGTCTTCGCGGAGCGCAGTCATCGGATCCACGCGAGCCGCACGGCGCGCCGGGAGATAACTGGCCAGCAGGCAGACTGCGGTCATCAAGGCAACCACGCCCGCGAAAGTTACCGGGTCCTGCGGGCTGACCCCGTAAAGCGTTCCTTTGATCAGTCGCGTTGCCGCCAGCGACAGCGCGAATCCAGCGGCACAACCCACGCCAGCCAGCAATAGACCTTCACGCAACACAAGACCCGTCACGTTTTGGAACCGTGCGCCGAGCGCTATACGCACACCCATCTCGCGAGTGCGCCGCGCGACGGAGTATGACACAACGCCGTAAAGGCCGATAGAAGCAAGCGCCAAGCCGAGCAAGGCAAGAAACGTAACCACAATGGCGAGTACGCGCTGCATACCCGCAGCCGACTGCACCAGATCCTCCAGCGTGGTCGTCTCATATTCAGTGAGATGCGAGTCCACTTCGCGCATGGCCTTTCGGATCGCGTTGAGCTTCTGCATCGGTGGACCCGCCGTCTCTACCATCAGCGTGATGTCGCCCTGCCCCGATTGCGTGGACGGCACAAAGAAGTACGGCTGCGGCTCTTCGACAATCTGTTCAATGCGCACGTCGTTCACAACACCGACGATCCGCACATCGTGCATCTTCCCCGCGGCGCCCAGGTGGATCTGCCGGTCCACTGCATTTGCGCCGGGAAAGAACCGGCGGGCCATGGTTTCATTGATGATCGCGACGGGCTGAGAACCGGCCGTGTCGTGGCGGTCAAACGCTCTTCCCGCCAGGAGACGCATGCCAAGCACGGAAAAGTAACCCGGGCCGACCGCGGTCATGCGGATCTCCAGGTTTGGCACGCCGGGCGGGAGCGTGTAGCCGGGAATGACAACCCGGTCCGACATGCCACCACCATGCCCCTGCAGCGGAGCCCGCCACGCCAGACTCGCGTTCCGTACGCCGGGCAATCCTCGCAGTCGGTCCAGAAGCGTCGCATTTACCTCATCGCGTTTGGGTCCGTCATAGGGGGAAACGAGGTCAACAACGAGTACATTTCTGCGCTCAAAGCCCAGGTCGGCCTGCATCATCTGGATGACCGTGCGGCCCAGCAGCCCGGCGACCGTTAACACGACGAGCGTGAGCGCGATTTGCGCCGAGACCAGCGCGTTGGGGAAGTCGCGCCACCCGTGGCGTGACCGTTTTCCTCCGCTGCGGCTCGTTTGGGCAAGGTTCGTGCGCGTGGAGTGCCAGGCCGGCGCGAGGCCAAACAGAAAGACCGTTGCCATCGTGGCGAGGAAGGTGTACGCCAGCAGCCGGCCATCGAGCAGAAACTCGTTCTTGATGTCCGGCTCCACGATCTGTAGCAGGCGAGGCAGGTACCGGACGGCCCAAGCCGTCAAAGCGACGGCCGCTGCCGCTCCCGTGGTGGCCAATACCGCGCTCTCAGTGAAGAACTGCCGCACAAGACGCGCGCGGCTGCAGCCCAGCGACAGCCGCACACCGATCTCGCGGCTCCTGGCTTCACTCCGGGCCAGCAGTAGATTGGCGACATTGGCGCAGGCAATCAACAAGACCAGCGACACGAGAGCCAGCAGAATCACCGGCACATAGTGCCACTGCCGCATCAGGAAGGCCGAGTTCGTCTGTAGCGCGATGCCGCGCTTCGCATTCGTAGCCGGGTACTCTTTTTCGAGCCGCCGGGCGGTCAACTCGACCGCGGCCCGGGCCTGTTGCAGGCTGACGCCCGGGCGCAGGCGTCCGAATACGTCCAGACCCTTTACCCTGCGGTCCTCGTGCTCACCGGGCGAGTAGATGTCGAAGGAACTCACCGGAACCCACAGATCCGTGTCGAGCCACAGTTCCGTGCCGCGGAAGCCCTTGGGGGCCACGCCAATGACCGTAAAGAGTTCGCCACCAAAGCGCACAGTGCGGCCCACAATGGACGTGTCGCCATGAAAGCCGCGCTGCCAGAAGTTGTAGCTGATTACCGCGACGGGCGCCTCGACCCGATCCGTTTGCGTGAAGACTCGTCCGAGTTGCGCGTTGACGCCCAGTAGCGTGAAGTAGTTGCCGCTCACGACGCCCTTCATCAACAGCACGGTCCGATCACCGGACCTCCACAAAGCTCCGCGTCGCTCCGCGCCCATCAACTCGATGGAGTCTTTCGCCTGGGCGTTGAAATCCCGTAGGTCAGGATAGGAAAGGCCGTCCACTTCCCCGCGCTCGTTGGTCGCGAACAGCCGCACGAGACCGCCAGGGTCGCGCACTGGCAAAGGCCGCGTACAAACGCCGTCGACGAGGCTGAACACCACGGAGTTGGCGCCGATGCCCAGCGCCAGCGTCACAATCGCAACCGTCGTAAACGCCTTGTTTTTCCGCATGGTGCGTCCGGCAAACCGGACGTCCTGCAGCAGCGTCTCGAGCCAGTGCCAACCCCAGGCCTGCGTGCTGAGTTCCTTGAGCAGCAGCGGGTTGCCAAATTGCCGCTGGGCGGCAAAGGGCGCGTCACGCTCGGGCACGCCCGACTCGCGGTACTGCTCGGCTTTCATTTGCAGGTGGAACTGCATCTCCTCTTCGAGTTCACGGCTCGCCTCGGAACGATGCAGCCAGAAACGCACGCGGCGTCCCAACTCGCCCAGACGCTCGTCCAAGCTTCCCATGACTGCTCCTCCACTTAAGCCGGCTGCCCGGAAGCGGGCTCAATGACGCGCATCAGAGCGCGCGTGACGCGCTCGAAGCCCGCGATTTCGATGTGCAATTGCTTCTCGCCAGCGGGCGTCAGGCGGTAGAAGCGCGCGCGGCGGTTGTTCTCCGAGACGCCCCATTCGCCCACGATCCAGCCCTTGATGAGCATGCGCTGCAAGGCCGGATAGAGCGAGCCCTCCTCCACCTGCAGCACGTCCTCCGAGGTCTGCTGAATGTACTGCGCGATGCCGTAGCCGTGCAGCGGGCCAAGGCGGGCGAGCGTCTTCAGGATCAACATGTAGAGCGTGCCCGGCGGGATCTCCGCGCGCGCGGACTCAGAAGCTTTTCCAGTAGCTGAACTACTCATAGTCTAACTACTGGTAGTCTGACCGTGAATGAACCGGACGTCAAGCTCCGCAATGGAGAAGTTACACGCTGCCAAGTGGGGCGGGCGTCAAGCCTCGCAAGATTACCTCAAAGAAGCTGGCGGGCTCTGGAGAGCCGCCCCACAGCTACAGCTCCAGCAGATAGCCTTGCTTGCCAGCGTTCACGCCATGCGTTTTGCCAAGCAGAACGTCGCGTCCGGCGGCTTCGTGAATGTGACCGCAGACGAACCAGGCCGGCTGATGTTTGTCGATGAACCCGCGCACAGCGGTCGAGCCGAGATGGCGGCCCGGCGCGGCCTCATCGAGCGGCGTATCGAGCGGCGGGCAGTGGCAGATCAGCACCAGCGGCTTCAGCCCGGCGAAGGCCTCCAGGTTGGCGGCGATGGTCTGCTCGGAATCCTCGCCCGGCGTGTGGAATGGTGTGGGGTTGGAGTGGCCCAGGCCCGCGATATGGAACCCGTTCAGAACAAACGACTGGCCATGCAGCGTCTGAAAACCGTGCTGATGGCAAAATGCGTCGATCTGATGCGCGTCCTCGTGATTGCCCGGCAGGATGCGCAGCTTGTCCGCCCGGCGGGCCAGGATCGGCGCCAGCTCGTCCAACCCGCGCGCAAAGGTGCAGAGGTCGCCCGCGGCGACGTAGAGATCGGCCTCGATGTCCATCAAACGCGTGAGCGCGGCGGCGTCGCGGTGAATGTCCGAAAAGACGAGAATACGCATGGTAAATCGCGGAAGGCCGGAACAGAGATTGCCTGAACTGTGATTGTACGATGCGGCCGGCGGCGCGGGCGTTGCCGGGCCGCGCCCGCATTTGCGCTGCATCGGGCGCTGCCTTTCCGCCGTCCAAGAGGGAGGAGGGCCAGTTGCGGACGGTGAGGCCAGACCCGGCACGGACGGGAACACGGAACGGGCGCCCCGCGGGCGCGCGCGTTCCGGATTCCTGGGGGCCGGCCGGCGGAACCGGTTTACACTGTAGAAAATTCTGGACTTCCTGGCTGTTAGCCAACAGATAGCACCTATGCCGAGCGAACCCGAAGAGCAACACAGCGTGAATAGCTGGCTGGAGCAGGAGCTCTACCAGGAGTTCCGCCACGACCAGCGGAGCGTCGACGAAGACTGGAAAGAAGTCTTCGAAACCGCGCCGCCTTCCACTGGGACAGTCACTGCGCCACCGGAGCCCAAGCCGGCCGCCCAGCAGTCCGCGGTGACCAGCGAGAACGCCGGGGCAGGGGACTTGCCTCACCCCGCGCCCAAGGCCACTGCCGTGACGACGGCGCAGACTACGGAGGCGCCAGCCGTCGTGCGGGCCACGCCAACTCCGGTTGCCGCCGCAGCCGTGCAAAAGGCGCCCAGCGTGGCGTTGAGCGCTTCGGACCAGCTCGTGCCCCTGCGCGGCGCGCCGATGCGCGTGGCGGAGAACATGATCGCCAGCCTGGAGGTGCCGACGGCAACGTCGCAGCGCACGATTCCCGTCAAAGTGATCGACGAGAACCGGCGCCTGCTGAACCAGATGCGCGGGTTGCACGGCCAGACGAAGATCAGCTACACGCACCTGGCGGCGTGGGCGATCGTGCGCGCGCTCAAAACGCAGCCGGGGCTGAACGATGCTTTCGCGGAAGTCGACGGCGCGCCGCATCGCGTGGTGCGCCGCGAGATCAACATCGGCATCGCCGTGGACGTGGCCGGAAAGGACGGCCATCGCGGATTGATGGTCCCCAACATCAGGAACGCCGGCTCGCTCACCTTCGCGCAGTTTCTGACCGGTTTCGACGATATCGTCGCGCGTGCCCGGACCGCGAAGCTCGGTCCCGACGATTTCAAAGGCACGACCATCTCGCTGACCAATCCGGGCACCGTCGGCACCAGCGGCAGCGTGCCGCGTCTGATGCCGGGCCAGGGCGCGATCATCGCCACGGGCTCCATCGACTACCCGCCCGAGTTCCAGGGCGCGAGCGACGTGCTGCGGGCGCAGCTCGGCATCTGCAAGATCATGACGGTGACCTGCACCTACGACCACCGCGTGATTCAGGGCGCCGAGTCGGGCGCGTTTCTGGGCAAGCTGCAGGCGCTGCTCGAAGGTGAGGACGGTTTCTACGAAGAGGTCTTCCTCGAACTTGGCATGCCGTATCAGCCGGTGAAATGGCAGAGCGACCGCGCCTCCGCGCTGCCGGGCTTCCGCGACGAAAAGCGTTTCGAGGAGATCGCCAAGCAGGCGGCGGTGCTGCAGTTGATCAACGCCTACCGCGTGCGCGGGCACCTGATCGCCGACTTGAATCCGCTCGGCAGCTCGCCGCACTATCATCCCGAGCTCGACCCGGCGACCTACGGCCTGACCATCTGGGACCTGGAGCGCGAGTTCATCACCGGCTCGCTTGCCGGGCGGCCCGGCGTGGCGACGCTGCGCGTGATTCTGGACACGCTGCGCCAGACCTATTGCGGCCGTCTGGGCTGCGAGTACATGCACATCCAGCATCCCGAGGAAAAGCGCTGGCTGCAGGAGCGCATGGAGCCGCAAGCCAATCTCTGGCCGCTGTCGGCCGACGTCAAAAAGCGCATCCTGCTGCGGCTGATCCAGGCCGAGAGCTTCGAGAACTTCCTGCATACGCGCTTTGTCGGGCAGAAGCGTTTTTCGCTCGAAGGCGGCGAGGCGGCGATGGTGATTCTCGCCGAACTGATGGAGCAGGCCGCGGCCAAGGGCGTGCGCGAGATGATCGTCGGCATGGCGCATCGCGGCCGGTTGACCGTGTTGACGAATCTGGTCGGCAAGCCGATCGCGCAAGTGTTTGGCGAGTTTGAAGGCAACGTCGATCCCGAGACCACGCAAGGCTCGGGCGACGTGAAGTACCACCTGGGCGCAACGGGCGTTCAACGCACCGTGAGCGGGCGCGAGATCAAGGTCTCGCTTTCGCCGAACCCGAGCCACCTGGAGGCGGGCGATCCGGTGGTGGAAGGCATCGTGCGCGCGAAGCAGACGCGCATGGGCGACGCGGCGCATGACAAGGTGCTGCCCGTGCTGGTGCACGGCGACGCGGCCTTCGCGGGCCAGGGCGTGGTGGCCGAAACGCTGAACCTGTCGATGCTGCAGGGCTTCTCAACGGGGGGCACCGTGCACCTGGTGATTAATAACCAGATCGGCTTCACGGCGACGCCCGAGGAGAGCCGCTCGTCCACCTATTGCACCGACGTCGCGCGCATGGTGCAGGCGCCGATTCTGCATTGCAATGGCGACGACCCGGAAGCCTGCGCGCGCGCCATTCAGATCGCCTTCGATTACCGGCAGCAGTTCAAGAAAGACATCGTCATCGACATGGTCTGCTACCGCAAGTACGGCCATAACGAAGGCGACGATCCGAGCTACACGCAGCCACTGCTCTACCGCAAGATCCACGATCTCAAGTCCGTCGGCGAGATCTACACGGAGCGGCTGGTGCGCGAGGGCGTCATTGCCGGCGATTGGGCCGCGCAGGTCCGCAAGCAGACCCACGACGCCTACGATGCGGCGCACGAGGAGGCGACGCGCAAGGGCGAAAAGTGGGAATTGCAGGAGGTCACCGTCTACGATGAGGAGGCGGTGCAACTGGCGTGCCCGCGTACGGCGGTGGACCGCGAAGTCATCGCGAAGGTCATCGACGGCATCACGACGTTCCCGGCGGATTTCACGATCCACCCCAAGCTCAAGCACTTCATCGAGAAGCGCAAAGAGTTGTTGAACGGCGGGACGGCCGACTGGGCCACGGGCGAGGCGCTCGCTTTCGGGACGCTTGTCGTGGAAGGCACGCCCGTGCGGCTTTCCGGCCAGGACAGCGGACGCGGCACGTTCTCGCAGCGCCATCTGGAATACTTCGACTACAACACCGGCGCGGTCTACACGCCGCTGCAGAATCTCGCGTCCGGCCAGGCGCGTTTTGAAGTGGTGGATTCGAGCCTGAGCGAGTACGGCGTGATGGGCTTCGAGTTCGGCTATTCGCTGGGCGATCCGTTGACGCTGACTTTGTGGGAAGGCCAGTTCGGCGACTTCGCCAACGGCGCGCAGATCATGATCGACCAGTTCGTCTCGTGCTGCGAAGCGAAGTGGGGCCAGCCGAGCGGGCTGGCGCTGCTGCTGCCGCACGGCTATGAGGGGCAGGGGCCGGAGCACAGCTCGGCGCGCGTCGAGCGCTTCCTGCAGCTCTGCGCCGAGAACAACATGCAGGTCTGCAATGTGACGACGCCGGCGCAGTATTTCCACCTGCTGCGGCGCCAGATGTATGGCGGCAACGACCGGCGTGGCACGCGCAAGCCGCTGGTGATCTTCACGCCGAAGAGCCTGCTGCGGCATCCCAAAGTGGTGAGCCCGCTGCGCGAGTTCACGCACGGCCATTTCGAAGAAGTGCTGAGCGATCCCACGATTGCGCCCGACCGTGCGTCGAAGGTGATCTTCTGCACCGGCAAGATCTACTACGAACTGCTGGCCGAGCGCGAGAAGCGCGGCATCCAGGATGCGGCGCTCGTGCGGCTGGAACAGATGTACCCGTGGCCCGCGGATGACGTGGAAGATATGCTTTGGCGCTACCCGTCCACTGCTGAGGTTGTGTGGTGCCAGGAAGAGCCGCGCAACCAGGGCGCGTTCCAGTTCGTGCGCGACAAGATGCAGCCGCTGCTCGAAGCCTCGCGGCGGATCCTGCGTTACGCCGGACGCCCCGAAGCGGCGGCGCCGTCGACGGGCACCATCTCACGGCACAAGCAGGAGCAGGCCGCGGTGATTGAAGACGCCTTCCAGGGCGGCACGCTGCTCACCCGCAAGTACCGCGTGGTGGCGAAAAAGCGCAAAGTCCCGGCCGACGTGCAATAGCGGTAGCGGGCGGGCTTCCAGCCTCGCGGAGACGTTTCCAGGCGGACTCAGCCGGCGAGGCCGGGCACGCCGCCCAGGGTCCTGGCATAGCGGACGGCGCGCAGGATCGCGTGGGCCACGGCATCCGCGGCGGCTATGCCGAGAATGTCGACGGGGACTTCCGCCGTACCGGTGCTCAAGGCGATGCACAGGTCGCCATCCATTGACGTATGCACCGGCTCGATCGTGCGGACGAAACCGTGATGCGCCAGAAAGGCCACGCGGGCGGCCTGGACCTTATTCAAACGTGCGTTGGTCGCCACCACGGCGAGCGTCGTGTTTTCACGCTTCAGGCCGTCGGTCACCGGACGCTTGCGCATCTGGCGCAACGTACCAGCCAACTCCATTGAACCCGGCGCGACACGCGCCCCGGCGAGCAGCTTGCCGGTATCCACGTCGCGCACGTCGCCGAAAGCGTTCACCGCGACCAGGGCGGAGACCTGCACGCCCGGCCAGGCGGCTCCGGCACCCACGGTGAAAGTGCCGACGCCGGATTTCATCGCCCGCTGCATGCCGAACATCTTACCGACGGTCGCTCCCGTCCCCGCGCCGACGCTGCCCTCCGCGACCGGACCATCCGTGGCGGCCGCCGCGGCGGCTTCGCCCATCTCGCGCGTCGGCCGGACGTGCGCCTTGCCGATGCCCAGATCGAACAGGATCGCGCCGGGCACGATCGGGACATTCGCGTAGCCCGTGGGGAACCCGACGCCCTTCTGCTCCAGGAAACGCCGCACGCCCGATGTGGCTTCCAGCCCGAACGCGCTGCCGCCGGCCAGCAGGACACCGTGGACCGCGGGCGCGACATGCCAGGGGCTCATGGTCTCGAACTCCTCGGTCCCGGAGGCGCCGCCTTGAATCGACGCTCCGGCCACCGCGCCGCGCTCGCACAGGATCGCGGTGCAGCCGGTGATCGCATCGAAGTCTGAAACTTGACCGACCCGGATGCCCTCTATGTCGGTGAGACCCTTGGTTGGCATATGTAAACAGAATGGCCCGAAAACAGCCTCTATAGCGCAGCTTGTTGCCGTCGTCCGTATGCTAGCATCAGGGTTCTCAAGGTGACATTTCGTTGCTGGAATTTATGAAACGCCCGATTCTGACGTTCCAGGAGTTTGTACTCCTGGCGCTCCGGGCGTTGCGCGGCATCGTCCAGCGTCCATACTACTGGGACGACCTGTTTCTGCAGATGGACATGATCGGCATCGGCAGCCTGCCCGTCGTGATTCTGACGGGTTTCTTTGCCGGCTGCATCATGGCGCTGCAGATGTCGCGCGCCCTGCAAACCTATGGCGCGACCAACCAGGTCGGCCAGTTGGTGGCTATCGTTCTGGTCCGCGAACTGGGCCCCGTGCTCACGGCATTGATGGTCGCCGGCCGCAATTCGTCGGGCATGGCCAGCGAGTTGGGTTCGATGAAAGTAACCGAGCAGATCGACGCGATGCGGGCGCTGGGCACCGATCCGGTCTTGAAACTGGTGAAGCCGCGGCTGCTGGCGACAGCGATTCTGCTCCCGCTGCTGACCATTCTGGCCGACTTCATCGGCATGATCGGCGGCTGGATGGTTTCGTGCCCGCTGCTCAACATCACCACGAGCACGCATTACTGGAACACGTCCTGGCGCATCCTCGAATACAACGACTTGGCGCAGGGGCTGATCAAGCCATTTGTGTTTGCCATTGTGATCGCACTGGTCGGCTGCTTCTACGGCATGCAGACCAAGGGCGGCACGCAGGGCGTCGGCGTGGCGACCACGCGGGCCGTGGTTGTGGCCAGCGTCTGGATCGTCGTGCTGACCTTTGTGATCGGCCGCGTGTTCGTCTCGCTTTAGGAGTGGCATGACGGAACCGCAGACTCCTCAGCTCGCGTTCGACGACGTCAGCTTCGCATTTGAAGAGACGCCGGTGCTGAGCCACGTCTCCTTCACGCTCAACAGCGGCGAGACGCTGATCGTGCTGGGCGCGGCCGGCAGCGGGAAAACGGTCTTGTTGAAAACGGCTCTGGGCCTGTTGCGCCCGACCGGAGGCCGCGTGATCCTGTTCGGCTCGGACGTCACCGCCGACAGCGAACAACAGTGGTTCGACGTGCGCAGCCGCATCGGCGTGTTGTTCCAGGAGGGCGGGCTGTTCGATTCGCTCGACGTTGCCGAAAACGTCGCTTATCCACTGCGCAACCAGTCAGCGCGGCAATGCCCGGAGGACGCGATACTTCCGAAAGTGGAGGAATCGCTCAACTTCGTCGAGCTGGGTCACACGCTGGATATGTATCCGAGCGAGCTGTCGGGTGGCATGCGGCGGCGCGTCGGCATTGCGCGCGCCATCGTGACGCAGCCCGAGCTGATGCTCTACGATTCGCCTACCGCCGGACTGGATCCCATCACCGCCAATATGATCGTCGCGCTCATTACGAAGGGCCGCGACATGCGCCGCACCACCACCGTGATGGTGACGCATCGTTTTCAGGATGGCGAGATTCTGGCGGACTTCCGCTACGACCCCACCAGCGGAGGCTTGCAGCGGGCGAGTGAAAGCGAGGCCCGTCCGCGGACACGCTTTCTGGTGCTGCGGGACGGCGAGATGGTCTTCCTTGGAACACAGGAAGAACTCGAAGCATCGGCGGACGCGTATGTCGGCAAGTTCGTTCCGCATGCCTGAGTTCATGGGAAGCTAGGAGGAGGAGATGGCAGCTCAAAAAAAAGTCGCGTGGGCCCAGCTCAAGGTTGGCGTTCTATCCGCGATCACGTTGGCGATCCTCATTTTCTTAGTGTTCCTGATGACCGGCGCGAACAACCCGTTCAGCGACAAGTTTGCGCTGTATGGCTACTTCCCCGATTCGGTGGCGATGACCGACGGCTCCGTGGTGCGTCTCAACGGGATTTTGGTCGGCAAGGTCAAGCGCATTGAGCTGACTTCGAGCCCGGATCCGAAGCGCGCGGTCCGCATCACGATGGAGATTGACCAGCGCTATCTGGCCAACATTCCCAAGGACAGCGAGGTCGCTTTCAGCGCGGAAAATGTACTTGGCACCAAGTACCTGAACATCCAGCGCGGCGTGAGCCGCGAGACCATCCGGCCCAATTCGGAAATCAAAGCCCGCGACGACAAGGACTTCATGGAGATGCTGCGTTCGGCGTATCCCATGATGGACAGCATGCAGTCGATCCTGACGCGCGTTGACCGGATGGTGGCGCAGCTCGAATCGGGCCACGGCAGCATCGGCAAGCTGCTCTACGACCAGGAGCTCTACAACAAGGTCAACTCGATTCTCGACGATTTCCAAAAGGTGACACACGCATTGGCGAGCGGCCAGGGCACGATCGGCGCACTCCTTTACGACGAGTCGCTCTATACCGAAGTCCGCGGGACCGTGAAGCGGCTGGACGATGTCGTCACCGGCTTGCAGCAGGGTGAGGGCACCGCCGGCAAGCTGCTCAAAGATCCGGCGCTGTATGACGAACTGAAGCAGAGCTCGACGCAACTGCGCATCCTGGTGACGAACCTGAATCAGGGCAAAGGCACGGCGGGCAAACTGCTGACCGACGACACCACGCATCAGAAGATCGTTGCCACGCTGGACAAGCTGAACGCGACGTTGGACAAAGTGAACTCCGGCCAGGGGACCATCGGCCAACTGATGGTGAACCCGGCGTTGTACGACAACCTGGTCAGCACGTCAGCCGAAATGAAGTCGTTTATGAAAGACTTCCGCGCCAATCCCAAGAAGTTCCTCTCCATCCGGGTGCACCTGTTCTGATGGCAAAATATCTGGCGGTCAACGCCGACGATTTTGGCTTTACGCGCGATGTCAATGCGGGGATTATCGAAGGGCACCGGCACGGCATTCTGACGTCCACCACGCTCATGGCGAACGGCGTGGAATTCGACGACGCCGTGCGGCTGGCGCGGGAGAATCCGACGCTCGATATCGGCGTGCACTTCGTCCTGGTCAGCGGCCACTCGCTGCTCGACCCATCGCGCGCGTTCCCGCGTACCGTGTCCGAGTTGATCCAGGCCGTCGCGCTGCGCCGCATCCGCGTCTATGACGAGCTGCGCGCGCAGATCGAGAAAATCGCCGCGACCGGACTGCCGCTAACGCACGTGGATACGCACAAGCACACGCACTTGCTGCCGCCCGTGTTGGACGCCGTGGCGCGGCTCGCGGAAGAGTTTGACGTGCGCTGGGTGCGGCGGCCGTTCGATCTGCCGCTCACCGGCTCGCCGGACGATGTGCCATGGAAGACGCGCGCCGTGAGCCGCGCTTTCGGCTTCGTGCGCGGGCATTTTCATCGCGAGCTGCGGCGCCATCATTGCGCCACGACCGACTGGTTCGCGGGGTTCCAATTGACCGGCCGCTGCGGGCCGCAACACATCGTCCATCTGCTGGACCATCTGCCCGAGGGCAGCACCGAGCTGATGATGCATCCCGGCTTTTGCACGGCTGAGCTGCGCGCGGCGCGCACGCGGTTGAAAGAGAGCCGCGAGCAGGAGTTGCGTGCGCTGCTCGATCCGGCGGTGCGCGCCGCCGTCGAGCGCAACGGGATTGAGCTTACGCCATACGACCGCCTGAGCGCCATCGGCGCCGGGCGCTAGAGCGTCTTCACCGGAGGGAGAGTCGACCCCACCAGCCAGGAATACGTCAGTGTCGGTGGAAAGCGCGGCGCGCGGCGGGCGTGCGTCAACTGCTCATAAGCGTAGGCCAGCTTCAACAACAGCGGTTCGCTCCAGGCCGGTCCGAAGAACGAGATGCCGACCGGCAGATTCCAGACGAAGCCGGCCGGCACGGTAATGTGCGGGTAGCCCGCCACCGCCGCGGCGGACGAGCAGCCGCCGACATCGGCATCGCTGTTCACGTAATCGATGAGCCACGCCGGTCCCGACGTCGGGGCGACAATCGCATCCAGTTTGTACTGCGCCACCGCCGCATCGATGCCCTCGTCGCGCGAGAGCTTGCGGCACTTGGCGAGCGCATCCAGGTAGGCTTTGTCGGTCAATGGGCCCTTCTTCTGGCAGGTCTCGAAATCTTCCTGGCCGAAGAAGGGCATTTCGCGATCGCGATACTTCTCATTGAAGGCGATCGCGTCGGCCAGCGAATGGATCCGCGCCTGCGGGCCGAGCTTGCCGAGGTAAGCATTCAGCCCGTCTTTGAACTCGTAGCACAGCACCTCGAACTCGGCGCCGCCGATCTGACCTTGCGAGGGCAAGTCGGCCGGATCGACGATCACGGCTCCGGCCTGCTTCATCGCGTCGAGCGCCGTTTCGATCAGATGCGTCACGGCGGGGTTATTCGTGAACATCTTGCGCGCGACGCCGATGCGCGCGCCCCGCAAGCCGTTGGGATCGAGGAAGCGGGTGTAGTCGGGCTGAATGTGGCCGGCCGCGGCGAGCGTGGCGCCGTCGGCGGGGTCCACCGCGGCCATCGCGGAGAGCAGCAGCGCTGCGTCGCGCACCGTGCGCGCCATGGGACCGGCCGTGTCCTGCGTCTTGGAAATGGGGATGATGCCCGTACGGCTGACCAGACCGACTGTCGGCTTGAGGCCCACGATGCCGTTGAGCGACGACGGCGAAACGATGGAGCCGTCCGTCTCCGTGCCGACCGCGGCGGCGCACAGGCAGGCCGAGACGCCCACGCCGGAGCCCGAGCTGGAGCCGCTCGGGTTGCGGTCAAGCGCGTAGGGGTTGCGCGTCTGCAGGCCGCGCCCGCTCCAGCCGCTGGTCGAGCGCGATGAGCGGAAATTCGCCCACTCGCTGAGGTTCGTCTTGCCCAGGATCACGGCGCCGGCGGCGCGCAGCCGGGCGGCCATGGGCGCATCCCCGGCGGCGTAGTTGCCCTCGAGCGCCAGCGAGCCAGCCGTGGTCATCATCCGGCCGGCAGTATTGATGTTGTCCTTCAACAGGATCGGGATGCCGTGCAGCGGGCCGCGCGACGCGCCCGCGCGCAACTCTCGATCGAGCGCTTCGGCGGCGGCGCGCGCATCGGGATTCACTTCAATCACGGCGCCCAGGTTCGGGCCGCGATGGTCCAGGGCGGCGATGCGATCGAGGTACTGATCCACCAGCCCGCGCACACTCCAGCGGCCGCTCTTCAGGCCGGCGCGCAGATCCGCGATCGTCAGTTCGGAGAGCTCGAAAGAGCCGTCGGCCGGCCAGACGGACGCGGTGTCGCCCGTGCGGTGGCAGGCGGCGGAGCCAACGGCGGTCATCGCGGCGGAAGTACGAAACAGGTCGCGGCGGGTCATGGGTCGTATTATGCCACCCGCGCGATAAGCCCGGCTTGGGGCAGACCTGACCACAAATAACGGGGATCAGTTGACGGCGGCGGTGGGGTTGGAATCCTGGGGTGACAGGAGACGCTTGAGCGCCAGGGCGAGCTCGCGGCTTTGCGATGGTTTCTCGATCACGGCGACATCGGAGCCGACCGACTTCAGACGCTCGCGCACCCCGTCCGGATCGAAGCCGCACAGAATGAGCAGGCGGATGCCGGGTCGCGCGGTGCGCACGGCCTGGTAGACCTCGACGCCATCGACGCCCGGGATGTTGATGTCCACAACGACGGCATGAATCACTCCGCCGAAGCGCCGGATTGTGTCGATGCCCTCGCGCCCGTTGCGCGCTTCGAGTACGGTGTAGCCCGCCTTGGTCAGCAGGCGCCGGGCCGCGTCGCGGACGGCATCCTCATCTTCAATCAACACGACGTTGCCGGTACCGTGCCAGTCGAGGCCGGGTTCGCATGTACGGCTTGCCGTCGCCGCCACGCCCTGATGAACGGGAAACATGACGCGGAATGTCGAGCCCTGGCCGGGTTCGCTTTCCACCTCGATGCGGCTCTTATGCGCCTGGACGATGCCACGCACGGCGGCCAGTCCGAGTCCCCGGCCGGCGCGTTTGGTGGTGAAGAACGGATCGAAAATCCGCGCGCGCACTTCGGGCGTCATGCCCGAGCCCGTGTCGCGGACTTCCAGCGTCAATTTCGACGGCGCGTCGCCAGCCTCAATCACACCCGTGCGGACGAAGATTGTCCCGCCGGTCGAGTCCATCGCCTCCGCGGCATTGATCAGCAGGTTCATCACCACCTGCCGGAGCTGGCTGGGATCGCCCCAGATGAGCGGCAGCGGGCGGGTGAAGTAGTAGCGGATGGCGCAGTTCTTCGGGATTGAGATGCGGAGCAGCTCCGCCATCTCCTGCACCAGTTCGTTCAGGTTGACGCCGGTGAACTCCGAGCCGTTGGAGCCGCGTCCCGCGAAGGTCAGCATCTGCCGGGCGAGCTCGGTCGCGCGCCGCGAGGTCTTGTCGATCTGCTCCAGGCTGTAACGGATCGGCGACTGCGGGGAGATATCGATCAGCGCCAGCTCGGCGTTGCCGAGGATGGCGGCCAGCAGATTGTTGAAGTCGTGCGCGAGGCTGCCAGCGAGGGTGGCGATGTTTTCTGTCTTCGAAGTCTGCGCCAGCCGCTCTTCCAGCCGTTTCTGCTCGGCGCCCAGGGAGTGCTTGCGCGCCTGATGCGCGGCTACCGCCAGCCGCACGGCTACCCTTTCGGGGGGACAAGGATACTGTACGTAGTCGTCTGCGCCACGTTCCAGGAGCGGGGCGATTTCCGCCGGCAGCGTCCAGGCGCCCAGGACGACGATCGGGACGTGGTCGTTCGCCTGGCGCCGGAATTCGCGTAGCAGCACGAGCGCGGCGTCGAGGGAGGCGGGTAACTCCAATAGAATCAGTTCTTCGCCGTCTGGCGCGAGCTCCGGTGTGTCCGCGCAATGGACCTCATAGCCCTGCTGCGAAAGATACGCCGCCAGAGCCTGCCTGGTTGCTACGTGGCTCGAATACCAGAAAACCCGCATGAAGCGCTACCGTGTCAGGTGAAGAACCCTTAACGACTGCATCATCAAGTTTACACCGCACCCGGCTCTTCAGGGAGCGCGTCTACTAGGAAATACGATGAACTTTGGCGGATTCTGCACGATTCTGATTGCCTTGGGCTTGAGCACTGCCGCGCAGCCGCCCGTGCCCTCGGCCGACGCGATCGTCCGTGAGTCGCTGGAGCGCCAGAAGGCGAACGATGCGCGGTTGAAAGACTACGCCTACACCGAGAGCGAGGAACTGCGGGCCTTCGACCGCTCGGGAGCGACGGTCAAGACGGAGAGCAAGGCATTCGACGTCGTGAGTCTTTACGGCCGGCCATACCGGAGGCTGGTGGCGCGGGATGGCAAAACGCTCGCCGGGCGCGAAAAGCAGAAGGCCGATGAGGACTACGAGAAGGAGTTCCAAAAGCGTGCGAACGAGACTCCGGCCGAGCGCCAGAAGTTCGCCGCCGATCGCGAAAAGGCGCGCGCGGAGAGCCGCCGTTACCTCCTGGAAATCCCGAAGGCGTACAACTTCCGCCTGGCCGGTGAGGAGCGGCTGGACGGCATGCCCGTGTGGGTGATCGACGCGACGCCGCGCCCGGACTTTCGCAGTTCGGTGAAACGCGCCGATCTGTTGAAGAAGATGCGCGGGCGGTTGTGGATCGATAAAGACAACCTGCAATGGGTGCGCGCCGAGGTCGAGTTGATCGAGCCGATTTCCTTTGGCGGGTTTCTCGCCAAGCTGGATCGCGGTGCGCGGATGACGTTTCTCCAGCAGCGCGTGAATGATGAGGTCTGGTTGCCCGTGAAGATGAGCGCGCGGGTGGATGCGCGTCTGCTTGTGAAGCACTACCGTGTCGCCACGGAGACCACCTGGTCGAACTATCGCAAGTTCCGGGCCGACTCCCATCTTGTGCCGTAACGTGCGGCGGCGCTGCGTACAGGCGCTTGCGGCCGCCGCTCCACGATCGTCCGGCGATTGACGGCGGGCCGTTGATATACTCGCGTTGATCCAATTCAGACCAGCACGGGAGGCCGCAAGGTGGGCGATGAGTTGAGCCGCAGAGGCATGTTGGCTGCGTTGAGCGCGGTGGCAGCGGCCGGCGCGGTTCCCGCCAGCGCCGGCTTTGGCGCGGGGCCCTATCCGTTCGGCTTCCGGGCCGCAGGCCAGTGGACGAGGATCACGGCCGACGGTTTCGCTGCCGACGTGCCCGGCTACGTCTACGACGGCGGCGCACTCGCCTCCGGAGTGCCGCTCGGCGGCTTGGGCACGGGCTACTTCACGCTGGAGGGCAACGGGCAGATCGGCACGAGTTCCATCTTCGGCGACCTCGTTCCCCCGAAGCGGATCTTCGCCGACTGGCTTACCATCGAATCCGGCACGCGTGCGATTCCTTTGTCGGCCGCGCGGATTCAATACTGGGGCCACTTCCCCGTGGTGGACCTGATTGCCGAACTGCCCGAGTTGCCGGTGCGGCTCGGCTTGCGCGCGTTCGCGCCCTTCATACCCGGTGACGCCGCGGTTTCGAACACCCCGGCGGCGGTCTTCGAAATCGAAATCTTCAACGCCGGCGACGCTGAGTTGCCATTGCGGTTGCGCTTGCAATTTCCCGCTCCGCCCAAGAGCGCGACGTTTGCCGTGCGCGGTGAAGGCGTGGTGGAGAGCGCGGGCGCCTGGCATATCGACCTGATGCTCGCAGCGAACACGCCCCGGCGTATTCGCTTTGCTGTGGGCTGGTCGCTGCCGTCGTGGCGCGACAGCGGCAGTGAGTTGCACGTCAACCGCTATGCGCAGCGCTTCGAGAATGCGGCGAAAGCGGCGGAGTTCGCTTTGGAGAATGCCTCCCAGTTGGAGCGGCGGATCTGCGCGTGGCAGGCGGCGATCTATCGCTCGGATCTGCCCGGCTGGCTGGCGGACGCCCTGGTGCAAGGGCTCTACAGCCTGGCCAAGAATTCGGTGTGGATTGCGCGGACGCGCGCCGACGAGTGGTGGGGCGAGAACGGCTGGTTCACGCATAGCGAGAGCCACACCGGCTGCCCGATCGTCGAGACCATGGTGTGCCGCATCCACGGCCATTTCCCGCTGCTGTGGTTTTTCCCCGAACTGGAAGAAACCACGCTCGCCGCCTTCCGCCATTTCCAGATCGCGGATGGCGAGGTGCCCTTCGCCTTCGGCATGCCGACCAGCATGCGCGACCCGCGCTATCATTGCCAGCACCCGCTCAACTCCGGGCAGTACGTGCAACTGGTCCACCGGCTCTATCTGCGCACCGGCGACCGCGAGCAATTGCGCGGCTTTTACGATTCGGTGCGGCGCGCCGTGCGCTACCAGTATTCGCTGGATGACGACAAGTGCGGGCTGGTGCACGATCAGCCGCACGTGCGGCCGGGCGAGGCGTGGCCGGCGAATCAGTTCTACGACGTGTGGCCGTGGGAGGGCACGTCGAGCTACGTGGCCGGCACGTGGCTGGCGACGCTCGCGTCGGCGCACGAGCTGGCGCAAGCATGCGGCGACAACAATTTCGCGCGCGAGTGCGCGGAGCGTCTCGCCCAGGCGCAGCGCAGCTTCGAAGAGCGGCTGTGGAACGGGCGCTACTACCGGCTATGGAGCAATCCCGCGCAGGAACGCGTGAGCGAGGTGGTGCTCGCCAACCAGTTGATGGGCGCCTGGTGCGCGCGCGTGCTCGGGCTGCGCGACGTCTTTCCGGCCGCGCATGTCACGTCCGCGCTCGATACGGTGGAACGGCTGAATATGAAGGCGACGTCGTACGGGCTGATCAACGGCGTGACGCCGGACGGCAAGCCCTACGATACGCAGGTGCATCCCAGTGCCGATTTCGGCATGAATATCTTTGTTGGCGAGAACCTCTGCGCGGCGATGACCTTCCTGTACGATGGACGGCGCGACACGGGCCTCGAAATCGCCCGGCGGCTGTATGAAGCGCTGGCGCTAAAGACGCGCGCGCCGTGGAACCAGCGCTGCCTGCTGCATGGCGCGAGCGGCCTGCCGTTGTGGGGCGACGACTATTATTCGAACGTCGCGATCTGGGCCGTGCCGATGGCGCTCGAACGGGCCTCGGCCAGCGAGTTCGCCCGCGGCCGGTTGCTCACGGCGATCCTGAGCGCAAGCGCGACGCGGTAGCGCGAGCGGGTGTTTGCATTGACCCGGTACGACCCGGCATGACCCGGCGGAGCCGGTCGCGATAGACTCAAGGCCGGAACCTCCTCATGCTCAGACCCCTAGCCCTCTTACTCTGTCTTGCCGCCGGCGCTTGCGCGCAACCCGCCGCGCCGTGGATGAACCTGTTCGACGGCCGCTCGCTGAATGGCTGGACGCCCGCTGAGAGCAAGACGACGTGGAAAGTCGCCGGCGGCCTGCTGGTCTCCGGCGGTCCGCGCTCGCACCTGTTTTATACCGGGCCGGTGCTGAACTCCGACTTCCGCAACTTCGAATTGGAGGTGGAAGCGAAGGCCGCGCACGGCACGAACTCGGGCGTCTATTTCCACACGCAGTATGAAAACACGGCCTGGCCGCAGCGTGGTTTCGAAGTACAGATCTGCAACACCTGCACGGGCGAGGCGGGCTACGTCGAGCGCAAGAAGACCGGCTCGCTGTATGCCGTGCGCAACGTCTACAAGCAACTGGTGAACGACGACGAGTGGTTCACCATGAACATCCGCGTCGAGGGCAAGCGCGTGCAGGTGCGCTTGAACGGGACGCTGATTGTCGACTACATCGAGCCCGCCCCGCCGGCGCCGCCCGCCGGACACGCGGAGCGCGTGTTGAGCCACGGCACGTTCGCACTGCAAGGCCACGATGAGACGACGCGCGTGGCGTTCCGCTCTATCCGCGTCCGCCCGCTGCCCGATCAGGCGCCCGCGGTCGAGACGCCCGTGCCCGACGCGACGTTCAAGGAGTTGATCCGGCTCGGAGCCGAGAACTTCCCGGTGGTCGATTATCACGTGCATCTGAAGGGCGGCTGGACCATCGCGCAGGCGCTCGAAAAATCGCGCCGCGACGGCATCTTCTACGGTATTGCGATCAATGGCGGCAAGGGCTTCCCGGTAACGACCGACGAGCAACTGCTGGCCGCGCTGGCACCGCTGAAAGGCCAGCCGGTCTTCCTCGCTTTCCAGGGTGAAGGGCGCGAGTGGGTCAACACGTTTTCGCCCCAGGTGCTGGCGCAGTTCGACTACGTTTTCACCGACGCCATGACGTTCACCACCGACGATGGCAAGCGCATGCGGACCTGGATCCCCGAGGAAGTCGGCGAGATCAAGGATCATCAGGCGTTCATGGATACGATCGTCGACCGCATCGTCAAAGTCGTTTCCAACGAGCCGATCGACATCTACGTCAATCCGACTTATGTGCCGGACGTGATGGCGAGCGAGTACGACCAGCTCTGGACGCCGCAGCGCATGCAGCGCGTAATCGACGCGATCAAGGCGCACGGCGTCGCGGTCGAGATCAACAACCGCTACAAGATTCCGCACTTGGCGTTCATCAAGCTGGCCAAGCAGGCGGGCGTCCCGTTCACCTGCGGCACGAACAATGCGGGCCTGGACATGGGCCGCGACGAGTATTGCATCGAGATGATCCGCGCCGCCGGTCTGACCTGGAAAGACATGTGGGTGCCGCGGCCGGACGGGCAGAAGGCCGTGCAGCGGAAAATGAAATAGCGGATGGTGGGGCGGACTTCAGTCCGCGCGGGACCTCGGTCCCGCCAGGTTGCTGTGAAATAGCCTTGCGGGAATGAATTCCCGCGCGGATTGAAATCCGCCCCACCCGAATCCGCCCCACCAGAGCGCTACAGGCGCGTGGCCCAGTAGCGGTCGCGTGCGCGGACGACCAGTCCCTTGCGCTTGACCGAAATCTGCAGCTTGCGAAACTCGGCCGAGCGCACGGGCTGATCCGAGACGAAACCGAGGCTGTACTGGCTGCGCAGCTCGTCTTCGATCACCGCGAAAATGTCGTCGATCGACGTCTTCTTTGAGACCTCGAAGAATCCTCCGCCCGTCTCCTTGGCCAGGTGCTCCAGCACGCCGCGTCCACCACCGCCGCCGAACATGTAGGCTTCCGGATCGGCGAACAGAATCGAATAGATCAGCGTGTCGGTGCGTTGCGCGGCCTCGATGGCATCGGTCATCGTCGCGTCGCTGGAGTTGTCGACGCCGTCGGTCATCAGGATCAGCGCCTTGCGGTCCTGGCGCTGCCGCATGATCTGTTTTGACGCCTTGATGATAGTGTCATAGAGCGACGTACCGTCGCCGACGCCCATTTGCAGTTCGTTCATCGTCGGCGTGTCCACCCGCGTGAGCGCGTCTTCCAGATCCTTGCGCGAAGCGGTGAGCGGCTGGCGCAGGACGGAGCCGAGGTCGAACTGCAGCAGGAACACCTGGTCCTTGTCCTCGCGCAGCACGTGGTCGATGAAGCGGTAGCTGGCGCCGCGCTCGGCTTCCATCAACCGGCGCTGGCTCATGCTGGTGTCGATCAGCAGGCCCAGCGTGAGCGGCAGATCCGTGTCGCGCGAGAAGTACTGGATCTGTTGCGGACGGCCGTTCTCGGTCACGGTGAAATCTTCCTGCCGCAGGTCGCGGACGAGTTCGCCCTTTTTCGTCTTTACGGTGGCGAGGATGTTGACGACCTTGACGCCTGTGCGGAACGTGGGCTCCTGGTCCTGCCGGGCGAAGGCGGGCGCGGCGGCGAGCGCCGTCAGGGTGCGCAGCCACGCGCGGCGGGAGACGGATGCGGTACGGAGTGGCGATGCGGCCGGCGGGGTATTGGCGGTGGGAAAGGTCTGCATGGTGGCCGGGAGGCGCGCGGGAGAACCGCTCCGTTTCCGGCCGGCGTCTCCGCGGTGGCGGGCATCCTCCGCAATTAGGAGGATGCCCGGCCGCGGCGTACGGTTACTGGCGGGTTCGAACCCGGCTAAACGGTCTGTGCCTTCTTGCTGCCCTTTTCGAAATAGGCTTCGATCTCTTCCAGCGTCTTGCCCTTCGTCTCCGGCAGGAAGAACGCGGTGATGGCGAAGTAGAACACCGTGAACACAGCGAAGGCGAAGAAGATGGTCGAATAGCCGTACTTGCTGACCACCGGCAGGAAGACCGCCGCCAGAATGGTGGAGACCAACTGGTTGATCACCAGTGCGATGCTCATGCCGTTCGAGCGGATGCGCGTCGGCATCAGCTCGGAGAGCGCCAGCCAGACGCACACGCCAGGGCCCATCGAATAGAACCCGACGAAGACGAACAGCGCCAGAGCGACCAGGTCGCCGTGCTGGCGGTCCGGCACGCTGCCCACCAGCGCGCGTTCAATCTTCAGCGGCGCCGTGCGGGCGGCGTTCAGGTTGCCGAAGGGATTGCGGAAGAAAGCTTCGATCCCGGTGTTCGGCACGCAGCTCTCGCGGCTGATCGCCGCTGGCACGCCCGTGGGATCGTCGGAACGCATCACGGCGGCGGCTGCGCTGAAATCGCCGTAGGAATAGATGATCGTCAACGACGCGCGATCGGCGTCAATGGCGTGGTTGGCCGAGCCAAGGGTGGAAAGCAGACGGCTGGCCTCCGCCTTATCGAAGCGCAGGGCGAGGGTCTGATCCGGCTTGACCTGGGATTGGATCTGGTTCCGCACGTTCACGCTCAAGTTCTCGGTGTTCAGGAACAGGAAGCCCGCGCAAATCATCGCAACGGAGACTCCGATCGTGCCCAGCTTGAACAGGAACTTGCGGCCCTTCCGGTCGATCAGCATCACGCCGATCATCGTGGCGAAGAAGTTGACGAACGTGAACACCACGTAGCCCCAGTGGGCGTGCAGGTCGGAGAGCCCGCCCTGTAGAAGGATGTCGGTGTTGTAGGCGATGACCGAGTTGATGCCCGTGGTCTGGTTGCAGGCGAGGATGACGCAGGCGAGCACGAACGGAATGATGTACTTGCGCCGCAGGAGCGAATCGTGGGTCTGCTTGCCGGCTTTGGCTTCGGACTTGGCGGCGGCCGCGGCCTCTGCGATCTCCTGCATCTCGATCTCGGCCTGTGCGGCGCTGCGCGAGCGCAGCAGCGCGGCATGCGCGGCTTCGCGCTTGCCCCGGCTGTACAGCCAGCGCGGGGATTCGGCCACGAACAGACTGCCCAGCACGAACAACACGCCCGGCGGCAGCGACACCCAGAAGATGCGGCGCCAAGCCTGATCCTTGAACGCGAAAATCGCCGCCGGATCGCCGGTCTGGACGACCGACACCAGGCGATAGCTGAAGTAGATGCCGATGACGGCCGCCACAACGATGCCCAGCGTCAGCAGCCACTGGAACATGCTGGTCCCTTTGCCACGCGTCGAGGCGGGCAGGCACTCGGCGAGGTACAGCGGAACCACGAGGCCAATCAAACCGCCGCTGATGCCCTGGAGCAAACGGCCGAAGAACAACGGCTCATAGCCGTGTGAGAGGGCGATGACCGGGATACTCAGCACGAAGACGAAGCCGCTGACAATCATGAGCGGCTTGCGCCCCATCCAGTCCGCCAGCAGCCCGGCAAACAAGGTGGAGATCACGCTGCCGAGCAACACCGCGGCGACGATGATGGAAAGCTGGCCGGCGTTCAATCCGGAAGTGGCCGACAAGTACGGCAAAGCGCCGCCGATGATGCCGACGTCGACTCCATAGAGCAGGCCGCCGAGTCCCGCGACGAGCAGCAGGAAACGGCTATAACCCTTCTTTTCATCTTGAACGGCGGTTGTGGGCCCGTTGCCGGGCGTGATGGTGGGCATAGAAGTATCAGTCTCTGAGGGTCGGGGCCAGCGCAAGGCGCTCCCCGGTAATGGAAAATGGCGCCTGGGTGTTCGGCCACGGCCCGGCGAGGGCGTGTCTCTCGTTGAATGCTACAGGTTCGGGAACAGGCGCCGCGGCGGTCCCGTGCAGGTTATGGCAATCCAAGTAAGAGGGCTGGACTGAGGCGCACCGCCGTGACCGATCCGTAAGCTGCTTCCGCTGCCGCCGTGGGCGGTGCGGACGAATGCCGATCAACATAATCGGAGTTCCAAACCCTCTTAAGCGAGAAGCTCGATTATACCTGAATTGTTCCAGCCACCGCCGTTGCGCCCGCGCGGCGCGCGCAATCCGCCTGGCGCCTGCGTCCAGTCCTGCTATTCTGGCAGGTTCGGAAGCCGATATCATTCAACTTGAGGTACCTGTCATGGCAGTAGTGGCCGGAGTGGATCTGGGCGGAACCGCCGTCAATTACACCATCGTCGACGCGCACGAGCGCTTCCTGATTGAGACGCTTTGCGAGCACCCGGCGCGTTCGACCGAGGGCCCGGATATCTGCCTGCAACAGATTGCCGACGGGCTGAAAGTCGCACTGGAACGCGCCGGCGTCGCGCCCAAGGACGTCGTCTACGTGGGCCTGGATACGCCCGGACCGGCCAGCGCGACTGGCGTGCTCAGCGCCAAGGGTTCGACGAATTTCGTGCATCCCCACTGGGCGGGCTTCGATATTCGCGCCGGCCTGGAAAAGAAACTCGGCCTGCCCGTGGCTTATCTGAACGATGGCAACGCGGCGGCGCTCTGGGGCCACTTCAACATCTTCGGCGCCAACAGCCCGGCGACGTCCATCTCGGCCATCATCGGCACCGGCCTGGGCGGCGGCGTCATCATGGCCAACAACGACGTCCGGGGCCGCAAAGGTTTCGGCGGCGAACTGGGCCACGTGCTGCTGCCCTACCAGAGCATCACGAACGTGCCCGGCATCGTGCCGGAGTGCAACTGCGGCCGCACCGGCGACCTCGAATCGGTCTGCTCGCTGACCTCGATCAGCAAGACGTACCTGCCCTACTTCCTGCCCAAGTATCCCGGCCACGAACTGGGCCAGATCGCCGACATCAAGAAGGCCGCGAAACTGGTGCGCAGCTACGCCGAGAAGGGCGACGCCATGAGCCTGGAGATCTTCCGCGCTCAGGCGCACGGCCTCGGCCTGTTTTTCGACGAGATGGTGAACACCTTCGACCCGGACGCCCTGATCGTCGGCGGCGGCGTGGTCGAAACCGGCGACCAGTTCCGCAACTGGTTCCTGCAGCAGATCCGGGCGGGCATGCCCGCGCAGCGCGAAGAGCAGGCCGACATTCCGCTCTACGTCATGCCGAACGGCGACACGGCCGGAGCGCGCGGCGCCGCGCTGCAAGCGCTGAAACTGGCGCGGCAGCAAAAGCTGATCTAGCGTCCTGTCTCTGAAGTTCGCGACGGAAATCCCGGGTGGGGCGGACGTCCACGTCCAGACTGGACCTGCAGCTCTGTGGAAGGCCGGTGTGGACGCCGGCCGCGGACCGGGAGGTCCGCCCTACCGCGTAATTCAACATACTAAGTGGATCAGCGGGCGTGGCGTATTGGACACATGCGTTTGTGGAAAATTGTACACATCTGACTGCCGATTGCCAGCCGCATAGGCGATGAAATTGCGAATAAATGGCCAGTTGGCATTATAGGACGAGGGGTTCTTGTTCTACTAATAACATGCGTTAATTATAAAATAATAAATTTAGCGTCAAGATTAATTCATCCTCAATCGGGTCGGATTCTCTTGTTAGAATTTTGGCTGGTATGCTCAGTTACGCGCGTGGACCGGAATCCGAGATCCTGAATCTGACGCTGGGAGAACTTCTACAGGAGACCGTCTCGAAGTACCCCCGTCACCTGGGGTTGCTCAGCCGGCACCAGGGCATCCGCCTGACGTGGGTTGAGTTCCAGGACAAGGTCGTTCGCACCGCCGCCGGGCTACAGAGCCTCGGGCTGAAGCCGGGAGACCGTATCGGGATCTGGTCGACGAACTGCGCCGAGTGGGTTTATCTGCAATTCGGAGCGGCCACGGCCGGCGTGATTTCGGTCAATGTGAACACGGCCTACCGCAGCCACGATCTCGGCTACGTGCTGCGCGCCTCGCACATCAAGTATCTCTTCCTGCACGAAAGCGACGCGCACGCGAACTACCGCGAGATTCTCCGCGAGACGCTGGCGACGCAGAGCTGCGAACTGAAGGGCGCTATTTATTTCGACACGCCGGAGTGGGATGCGCTGCTCGATCCGCAACTGCCGTTCCATCCGCCCGCCATCGATCCGGGCGACGTGACGAACATCCAGTACACCTCGGGCACCACGGGCACTCCCAAGGGCGCGATGTTGAGCCACCGGAACCTCGTCAACGACGGGCGCTTCATTGCACAGCGGATGCGGTTGACGGGCGATGACCGCATCTGCATTCCGGTGCCGCTGTACCACTGCTTTGGCTGCGTCATCGGAACGATGGCGGCCAACGCGTCGGGTGCGGCGATGATTCTGCCGGCGGCCTCGTTCGACGCGGGCGCGACGCTGGCGGCGATCGAGGAGGAGCACGCGACGGCCGTCTATGGCGTACCCGCGATGTTCATCAAGGAACTCGGCCACCCGACGTTCGCGCAGCGGGATCTCAGTTCGCTGCGAACCGGCGTGATGGCCGGCTCGCCGTGCCCTATCGAGGTGATGAAGCGGGTCGTAAAGGCCATGCACATGCCCGAAATCACCATCTGCTATGGGCAGACCGAGTCGTCGCCCGTGACGGTGATGTCCGACGTTACAGACTCGATCGAATTCCGCTGCTCCACGGTCGGGCGCCCCATGCCGTCCACGGAAATCCGGCTGATCCACCCCTCCACCGGCGAAGTCGTGCCGATGGGCCAGCAGGGCGAGTTGTGCTCGCGCGGCGTGCTGGTCATGGTGGGCTACGACGGCGACCCGGAATCGACGCGCAAGGCGGTGGATGCCGAGGGCTGGCTGCATAGCGGCGATCTGGCCGTGATGCACGAAGACAACTCCATCGTCATCACGGGCCGCGCCAAGGACATGATCATCCGCGGCGGAGAAAACGTGTATCCGCTGGAGATCGAAAACTTCCTCTACACGCATCCGCTCATCGACGATGTCCAGGTGATCGGCGTGCCCGATGAGAAGCTTGGGGAGGTGGTTTGCGCCTGGGTCCGGTTGAAGGAGGGCGCGGAAACCACGGCCGAAGAGATCCAACACTTTTGCCAGGGCCGCATTGCGTACTTCAAGATCCCCTCACTAATCCGCTTTGTGGAGAGCTTCCCTACCACGGTTACGGGTAAGATCCAGAAATTCCGGATGCGCGACGCCGAAATCCAGGAACGCGGACTGGCCGATGTGGCCGCGCGGACCATTACCGCTTAGCGCCGCATCCCGGCGCGCACAAAATCCGTATCTCGCTTCAAGCGGCCGAGCCGTCCAGGTGGCGCAGCGCACCGGTCGACGCGCCATGGCTGCCGCTGGACTACAGGTTCTCGCAAAATAACCGATCATTATGGATGATCGGTGTTAAGGGGGGAGGACTGCCCGCCACCCGACCATCTTTATGAGATTCGCAATCCTGTTTCCGGATTTTCGGGACTCTTTCCCTGGCGTTCGCGCTTGCTTCGGCTCGCTTTTCGCCGCTGGCCTGCTGCTGGCCTTGGGCGGCTGCTCGTCGAAGGCGCCGGTTTCCTCCAACGAGATTCCCCAGCACGTGACCGTCCGGCAGCCCAACCGCCTTGAACATCCGCTGACCATCAACGCCAGCGGCAATGTCGACGCGGCGGAGACGGCGTACCTGTCGTTCCAGGTGCCGGGCCAGGTCAGCAAGGTTTTCGTCGAGGAAGGGCAGGCGGTCCGCAAGGGTCAGGTGCTGGCGCAGTTGGATGTCCGCGACTACGAGTACCGTGTGAACGCCGCGACGTCGCAAAGCGGCGCGGCCGCGGCGACCATGCAGAAGGCCGACGCCGGAGTGCGGAAGCAGGAACTCGCCCAGGCCAAGGTCGATCTGGACCGCACCGAAGATGAATACAAACGCCTGAAAGCGCTCTACGAGCGCGGCAGTCTTGCGCCGAACGACTACAAGAAAATCGAAGCCGCCTATCTCGCCGCGCGCGAGCGCTACAGCATGGCGCAGGAAGGCGCCCGCGTGGAAGACAAGCTCGCCGCGAAGGAGACTTTTCACGGCGCCAAGGCGCAGGAGAGCATCGCCCGGAAGGCGCTCGCCGATACCCGCCTGACCGCGCCGTTTGCCGGCGTGATCGTCAAGAAAGACGTCGAAGTGGGCATGCTGGCGGGCACGACCCGTCCGGTTTTCGTGCTGATGAACCTGCAGCCGGCCAAAGTGATTGTGGGCGTGCCCGAAGCCGAGATCGGCAAGGTCCGGGTTGGGCAGAAGGCGACGGTTCAGATTCCCTCGCTCGACGGCAGGGAATTTCAAGGGCAGGTGGAGACGATCGGCTATGCCGCCGATCCCGCGGCCCGCACTTTCAATGTGAAGATCACGGTGCCGAATCCGAAGCTGGAACTCCGCGCCGGCATGGTCGCCGAGTCGCGGATCGAAACCGGTGAGAAGGTCACCGCGATGACGGTGCCGGGGCAGGCCATCGTGCGCGACGCGCAAGGCGCCACGTCGGTCTACGTTTATTTCCCAGAGAAGAAACGGGTCTACGGGCGGCGCGTCGACAGCGGCTCGGTTTTCGGTCGTGAAATCGAGATCGTACGCGGGCTGACGGGGAACGAGAAAATTGTTGTCGGCGGCCAGCAGCAGCTCCACGAGGGCGCGCCGGTCATTCCTGTGGAAGCGGGTACCGCGGAATGAGGAACGGACCCGCCTGGTTGCGCCATCCGCAAGTTACGGTTGTCTGCACGGCGCTGCTGTTCGCCGCGGGCGTCTGGTCGCTGCTGACCATGCCCCGGCGCGAGGATCCGAAGATCACGGTCCGCGTCGGCGTGATGATGGTGCTCTATCCCGGGGCGACTTCCGAGCAGGTGGAGCAGCAGGTCACCAAAGTTATCGAACAGCGCCTGTTCCGCTACGATGAAGTGCGCAAGGGCAAGACCTACTCGACCAGCCGGCCGGGCTTCGCTTTCCTGAACATCGATCTCGAGGATAATGTGCAGCGGCCCGATCTGTTCTGGTCGAAGCTGCGCCACGACATGCTGGAGCTGCGCCAGACCAGTTTGCCGCCGGGCGTCATCGGCCCCGTGGTGGACGCCGACTTCGGCGACACGATTGCGGTACTGCTCGCGCTGCATGGCGGTCATTACGAGTACCGCCAGCTCAAAGACTACGCGGAGACCATCGAAGACGCCGTCCGCACCATCCGCGCGACGTCGAAGGTCAAGCGCTACGGCGAGCAGAAGGAGCAGATTTACGTCACCAGCACGCCCGAGCGGCTGGCGCAATATCATGTCCCGCTGCAGCGTGTGGTGCAGGCTCTGCAGGCGCGCAACACGGTGCAATTCGGCGGGCGCTTCGAAACGGATGAGAACAAGCTGCCCATCCAGCCCAACGAGCTGCTCGACACGCCCGAACAACTGAGCCGCGTGATGATCGACGTCAGCCCGCAAGGCCAGCCGTTGTACCTGGGCGACGTCGCGAAGATCGAACGCCGCTACCAGGACCCGCAATTCCTCACGCGCTATGACGGCGATCCCGCGCTGATGATTTCGGTGGAAATGCAGGAGGGCTACAACGTCGTCGATTTCGGCCAGCAGGTTTCCGAAAAGCTGGCCAGCGTGCAGCGCCTGCTTCCGCCGGACCTGAAGGTGGACCTCGTCGCGAATCAGCCGGGCATGGTGAAGGCCCGTATTTCGAGCTTCATGCGCGAATTCGGCATCGCCATCGTGTCGGTGATTCTGGTGACCATGCTGCTGCTGCCGTTCCACGTCGCGCTGGTTGCGGCCGTCGCGATCCCCGTGACAGTCTCGGTGACCTTCGCCATCCTGAACCTGAGCGGCATCGACCTGCAACAGGTTTCCATCTCGATGCTGGTGGTGATGCTCGGCATTCTGGTGGACGACGCGATTGTCGTCGCCGACAATTACGTCGATCTGCTCGACCGCGGCAAATCGCTCGATTTCGCGGGAGCGCACTGCGCGCGCGAGATCGTGGTTCCCTTGCTCGTCGCGACGTTGACCATCATCGCGGCCTTCTTGCCGACGTTGTTCACGTTGGAGGGCAGCGTCGGCGAGTTCGTGCACAGCATGCCGATCGTGGTGGCCATCTCGCTGAGCGTCTCGTTCGCCGTGGCCTTCTTTTTCACGCCGCTCATCTGCCGCACGTTCATCCATGAGGGATTGCACGCGCACGCGGCGGATGAGAAGCCGAAGACCAGCTTCGTGGACCGCCTGGAGCTGCGCTACGAAAAAGTGGCCGGAACGGTGCTCAAGACGCCGCGCCTGATGGTAACGCTCGGCGTCACGGCTGTCGCGGGCGGCGTACTGTTGCTCTACCTGCTACCCCAGCGCTTCTTCCCGCCGGCCGAGCGCCAGCAGTTCGTCATCGACCTGTGGCTGCCCGAAGGCACTAAGGTCGAGTACACGGATCAAATGCTGCGCAAGGTCGAAAAGGAACTCGCCACGAATCCGCTGGTCACCAGCTACGGCACGTTCGTCGGCTCCAGCGCGCCGCGCTTCTACTACAACGTCGATCCGCAGCAGCCGGCGGGCAACTACGGGCAGATTCTCGTGAATACGAAAGACGTCGACCAGACGCCGGCGCTCGTCTACCGCTTGCGCAAACGCCTGCGCGACGTTGTGCCGGATGCGATGGTCGTCGTCAAGGAACTGCAGCAGGGCGAGATCTTTTCCGCGCCTGTCGAGGTCCGCATTTCGGGTGAGGATCTGACGCAGCTCAAGGCGCTTTCCGACCAGGTCGACGGCATTCTGCGCGCGATTCCCGGCTCTGAGTACGTTCATCGCGACTGGCGCGACGATCCGTATGAATTGAAGGTGAACCTCGATAACGAACTGGCGAACCGGCTCGGCTTCTCGAACGCTTCGGTGAGCCGCTCATTGGCCGCGGGCTTCGATGGCGTCGTCGTTTCCACCTACTGGGAAGGCTCGCGCGCGGTCGATATCCTGATGCGCCTGGACGAATCCAGCCGGCGCAGCTTCGACGATGTGCGCGACGCCTACCTGACTTCGCCGGTGACCGGCGCGAAGGTGCCGCTGCGCCAGCTCGGCACTCTGTCGCCGATGTGGGAAACCGGGCGCATCGTGCGGCGCAACGGCGTGCGCACGGTGACCGTCCGCAGCTTTTTCCAGGAAGGCGTCTACGCCTCGAACATTCTCAAACAGGCTCGTGAGCGGATCGCGCAGCTTCCGCTGCCGCCGGGCTACAGCATCGCCTACGGCGGCGAATACGAGTCGCAGGCCAACATGGGCGGCGGCATCGTCAAGGCGGCGTGCATCAGCACGCTGCTGATCTTCTTAATTCTGCTGTTCCAGTTCCATTCCGCGGGCGAGACGCTGGTGGTCATGTCGTCCATTCCGCTGTCCGTGCTGGGCGGCGCTATCGGACTTGTCATCGTTGGCATGCCCTTCAGCTTCATGGCCGAGATCGGCTTTATCGGCGTCGGCGGCGTCGTCGTGCGCAACGCGATTCTGCTGGTCGATTACATCAAGACGCGCCGCGCGCAGGGCGACTCGCTGATTGACGCCGCGCGCGCCGCGGGCGCCCGCCGTATGCGGCCCATCTTCCTGACCACGTTGGCCGCGGCGGTCGGCGTGCTGCCCATGATTCTCTCGGGTTCGTTGATGTGGGCGCCGATGGCGGCGGTGCTCGCTTTTGGGCTTCTCTTCTCCATGTTCTTTACGCTGCTGGTTGTTCCTTCCCTGTATGTCCTCACCGCCCGCAAGACGGCGGATGTCGAGGGAGGAGTCGAATGAGACGCGGACTGCTTTTATGGACTGCTTTCCTGGCTCTGCCCGTCTGGGCGGCGCAGCCGCTCACGCTCGACGAAGCGCAGCAGCTCGCGCTCAAGAATAACCGGGCCATCAAGCTGGCGCGGCTCAAGGTGGACGAAGCCGGACACAAGCGTGAGAACGCCCGCGCCGACTATTTTCCCAAGCTGTTCGGTACCGCCAACTATCAGTACTTCAACAAGCCTCTGGGGACTACGGTGACGGCCGGCGATCTGGGGCTGACCATGTTGCCGCCGCCCTTCCCGTCGATTCCGGTCCCCATCAATCTGGTCAAGCAGAACATGTTCCTGGGCGGCGCTATCCTCGGCCAGCCCATCACGCAACTCTACAAAGTGCAGCAGGGCGTGAAGGTCGCCACCAGCGACCAGGAGATCGCCAGGGCCCAGTCGGCCGGCCGCGAGGATGAGATTCACTACGCCGTCGAGCAGCTCTACTACGGGCTGTTGATTGCGCAGCGCCAGCAGGCGGCGGCGGAAGCGAAGGTCGCCGCGGCCGAGGAGTTGTTCAAGGATGCGCAGAACGCCGTCGATACCGGCAATGCGTTGAAGGTGGCCACCATCGGCCGTCACGCCGGAGTGCTGGAAGCGCGCCAGACACTGCTCGCCGCAAAGGATCAGGTCGTTGACTACCGCGAGGCGCTGAATTTCCTCATCGGACTTCCCGCCGCCACGGAACTCGCGCTCACCGAGCCGGACCGGCCGGTTTTCAACCTTGCCTCGGCCGATGAAGCCGTGCACGCGGCGCTGGACAACAGCCCACAGGTGAAAGAGGCGCGGGAAAGCGTCGCGAAGGCGCGCGCGGCCCGGCGCGCGGCGCAGGCCGACTTCATCCCCGACGTCACCGCCCTGGTACAGTACTATCACCAGTCCGGCGTGCCGACGCTGCCGAACGACTTCGGCGCGATCGGCGGCTCGCTCACCTACACGCTCTTCGATTTCGGCAAGCGGCAGGATCTGGTCCGCGAACGTGGGACGCAAGTCGCCGAAGCCGAGGAAAACCTGAAGCGCATTGAGGAAGATGTAGAGCAGAACGTTCGCAAGAGCTACCGCAATGTCGAGCGCTCACTGGAGCTGGTCAACGTCGCTCGCGAAGCGGTCGCCCTACGCACCGAAAGCGAGCGTTTGACGCGCGATCAAGTCGACCTCGGCCTGGCGCTCAAATCGGCCCTGCTCGACGCACAGGCCTCGCACACGGCTGCCGACGCCGATCTGCTCCGCGCGGAAGCGGGCTGGCGCCTGGCCTGGGCCGAGTTGCGCAAGCAGGCTGGCATCCGCTGAAACATCCCGGAAACGGCGCCACGACCGTCAGGGAGTGGTTGACATCTGTCTATTTTTTCAATTGCTTGCCAGGAGTTGCCTGCCTTCTTGCAGGCGCCGTCCTCTACTGGCCGCTCACTATTAGCGCTGGTGCGGGATCAGTGGAGGCCGGAGTGGCGTTGTTCTGGCGCAGCCTGGAGATGGACACCGGCTTCCAGCGCCAACTTCCATCTGGAAGCCGCGAATGAAAAGCGCGGTCCCGCTGCAAGCGACTGATGGGCAAAGGGATACCACCGCTCCCTCACGGTCGCGGCTCCGTTTCCAGGAACTGCTCCGTTGCGGAATGGCGGATCTACGCCGGCAGTCTGGGCGTCTACAGAGAAACCGAAACTGTCTTAAGGTGACGAGCTAAACACGGCGGGCCACGGAAAGTTCACGCAGCCGTAACTGGCCGGGCCGCTTCTACGAGCGGCGTCCCCCGGCTGCGCTTTTCGAACGTTACATCGCCAATATCGTTTTTATTATCAATAGCTTATGACAGCATACGCGGGCCCGTGAGGGGGCCGCGCCGACTTTCATCGAACATTTACTTTACTTCACGATAGATCAATCGTATGATTAAAACGATCGTATGAATCAAGTGCATGAATCGTCGGTGCGGCGCGACACCAAGGATCGAATTCTGGACGCTGCCGAGCGGCTCTTTGCCGAACAGGGCTTTGCCGCTACATCCTTGCGCCAGATCACGGCGGAAGCTCAGGTGAACCTGGCGGCGGTGAATTACCACTTCAAGTCGAAAGAGGCGTTGCTCGCGGCCGTGATTGACCGGACACTGGCGCCGATCAACCAGCGCCGGTTGGAAGTGCTCGACGAGTTGGAGACCCGCGCCGGGAGCACCGGAGTCAGTCTGGACGACGCCGTACGGGCTTTTGTCGGTCCGGCCCTGGAGGCGCGCGCCGCCAGGCGCGAGGACATGTGGCATTTCCCCCGGTTGATGGCGCGGCTGATGGCGGAACCGGATGAACGCGTGGCGCCGGTGCTGATGCCGGTCTTGCGGGACATCACGAACCGCTTCATCCCCATTTTCCAGCGCGCTATGGGCGTGCAGGACCCGGTTACGGTGCTCTGGGGCGCGCAATTCAGCATTGGCTGTATGACCCGCTGCCTGGTTTCGCCGCAGTTCATCAAGACCATCACCGGGCGTACGCTGCCCGCCGACAGCACGCAGCAGATTCTCGATTGCCTGGTCTGTTTCATCGTCGGCGGCATGCGGGCCCTGGCGGAAAGGGAGAAGAGCTTATGAACCGGCGCATACCGGTCCTGATTGTGGTGTTGGCCGTGACGCTCAGCGCGCAGGATAGTCAGCCCAAGATGGCGTTGAGCCTCAACAAGGCAATCGAGATTGCGCTCGCGCCCGACGGCAATACGCGCGTGCAACTGGCCGCCGAGGCGGTCCGGGCCGCGCAGGCCCGCAAGGCGGAAGCGCGGAGCGTGCTGCTGCCCAACGTCGATGGCTCCTGGACGGCGCGCAGCTTCACGCAGGATCTGACGACCTTCGGTTTGCAGATCCAGGTGCCGATTCCCGGCTTCGCCATTCCGAGTTTCGTTGGCCCCGTCGATGTGTACGACCTGCGAGCGAGCGCGACGCAGACGGTTTTCAACTTGAGCGCCATTCGCAAGTTCCAGGCCGCCGGTGCGCAGGCCAGCGCCTCGCGGCTCGACACTGAACAGGCGCGCGTGGAGGCTTCGGCCCAGGTTGGCAAGGCGTACGTGAACGCCGCGCGCGCCGAGAACGCCGTCGCCACGGCGCAGGCCAACGTCGAATTGGCGGAGCGCCTGTTCGCTCTGGCCAAATCGGAGAAAGAAGCCGGCACGGGCACGGGGCTCGATGTCACGCGCGCCGAAGTGCAGGTGGCCAGCGAGAAACAGCATCTGATCGCGGCGAAAGAGGATCGCGAGACCTCGCGGCTGAACCTGCTGCGCGCGATGAACGTGCCGCTCGACCTCGATGTGGATCTCACCGATCCGCTGAACTACACGCCCGCGGACATCCCCGACGCCGCCAAGGCGCTGGAAGCCGCGCGCGCCAACCGGCCCGATCTGAAAGCGCAATCGACGCGCGAGCATTCCGCCCGGCTCAGTTACAACTCCGCTGTCGACGAGCGTCTGCCCTCCGTCGGCGCCTTCGGCGATTACGGCGATATCGGCGTCCAGCCGAACACGTTGCGTCCGACGCGGACCGTCGGCGTCAGCGTGAAAATCCCAGTCTTCGACGGCGGCCGGCGCGACGCGTTGCGGGCCGAGGCTTCATCGCAACTGCGCAGCGAAGCGATCCGTTCCCACGACCTCGCCAAGCAGGCGGAGTTGGAGGTGCGCACCGCGATTGCGACTCTGCGTTCGGCCGACGAACAGGCGCGCGTGTCGCTCGAATCCGTGACGCTTTCGACGAAGGAACTGGAGCAGGCCGAGCGCCGCTACCGCGCCGGCGTGGCGAACAGCGTGGAAGTTGTGGACGCGCAGACGCGTTTGGCGCGCGCTCGCGAGAACAAAGACACGGCCGTGTACCGCCAGCGTGCGGCCCGCATCGATCTGGCCGCCGCGCTGGGCGACCGGAGCCTCATCGCGCAATAGTCAAGGAGATTTGCAGTGGATAAACGCAGAATCATCATACCCGTCGCCGTCGCTGTTGCCGCCGGGCTCGGTTGGTGGATTTGGAAAACGCACAACGGCGACGACCAGGTCATCCGGTTGAACGGCAACATCGAACTGACGCAGGCCAATCTCTCCTTCAAGTACCCCGGCCGGCTCGCGGAGCTGCTGGTGGACGAAGGCGCCGTCGTGAAGCAGGGCCAACTGCTGGCGCGTCTCGACCTCACCGAGTATCAGCACCAGGTCGATCGCGAACACGCGAGCGTCGCGTCCTCGCAGTCCTCGCTCGCGCAGTTGAAGACGTCCATCGCTTATCAGAAGGCCAACATCGAAAGCGACGTGGCGCTGAAACGCGCCAATCTGCAGCAGGCGCAGGCCCGGCTCACCGAGTTGCTGAACGGCAGCCGCAAGGAAGAAATCGAACAGGCCCGCGCGGCGCTCGCCGAGGCGCAGGCGACGCAGAAGCAGGCGGCGGCCGATTGGGACCGCGCACAGACGCTGTTCAAGAACGACGACATCTCGGCGCAGCAGCATGACCAGTTCCGCCGCGCTCACGACACCGCGAACGCCACGGTGCGCCGCTTGAAGGAGTCGCTGCGGCTAGTGGAGATCGGTCCGCGGCAGGAGCAGATTGACCAGCAGCGCGCGGTGGTCGAGCAGGCCAAGGCCGCGCTGAAACTCGCCGAAGCCAATCGCATCGACCTGCAACGCCGCATCGAAGAGGTCGGCATGCGCGAGGCCGACATTCAACGCGCCCAGGCGCAGGCCGGCGTGCTCGATTCGCAATTCAGCGATCGAACGCTGTACGCGCCGTTCGCTGGCGTGGTGCTGACCAAGGCCACCGAGCTGGGCGAGGTGCTGGCGGGTGGCGCGACCGTTGTTACCGTCGGCGATATTGAGCATCCCTGGGTGCGCGCGTATCTTTCGGAGAAGGACCTCGGCCGCGTCAAGCTCGGCATGAGCGCGACGGTCCATACCGACTCCTTCCCGAACAAAACCTACACCGGCAAGGTGACCTTTATTTCCGCCGATGCCGAGTTCACGCCGAAGCAGATTCAAACCGAGGAGGAGCGCACCAAGCTTGTCTATCGCATCAAGGTCGAGGTGCCGAATCCGCAGCACGAATTGAAATCGAATATGCCGGCCGATGTCGAAATCCGGGTGCAATAACGCGATGGCGGAAACGGCGCGGAACATGATCGAAATCCAGGGCGCCAGCCGGCGCTTCGGTGCGCTACAGGCCGTGAAGTCCTTCGACATCTCCGTGGCGGAGGGTGAAGTCTTCGGCCTGCTGGGGCCCGACGGCGCGGGCAAAACTACTACGCTGCGGATGCTCGCGGGGCTGATCGATCCCGACGCGGGCAGCGTGAAGGTGGCGGGCCTGGAGGTGCGCAAGCACATCGACGCGGTGAAGGACCAGATCGGCTACATGGCGCAGCGCTTCGGGCTGTACGGGGATCTGACGGTCGAGGAAAACCTGTATTTCTACAGCGACCTGTTCGGCCTGCCGATTCCCGAACGCGACCGTCTGATGGTGGAGTTTCTGGACATGACGCGCATGACGCCGTTCCGCCGGCGGCCCGCGGCGAAACTCTCCGGCGGTATGAAGCAGAAGCTGGCACTGATGTGCACGCTGCTGCATAAACCGCGCGTGCTGTTTCTCGACGAGCCGACCAACGGTGTTGACCCGCTTTCGCGCCGCGACTTCTGGGTCATTCTGAAAGACCTCGCCGCCAACGGCATGACGATCTTCGTGACCACCTGCTACCTTGATGAAGCCGAGCGCTGCGACCGCATCGGGCTGATGAACAAGGGCCGTCTGATCCGCGTCGATACGCCCGCCGTACTGCGCGCATCGTGGAAGCCCTACTGCTTCGCGGTCGACACGGACGACCGGCGCGGGGCGCGCCACAAGCTGCAGACCATGCCGGGCGTGCTGGCTTCCGAACCCGCCGGCGCCGACCTGCATGTCTATCTCGATCCGGAGCGCGCGGACGCTGCGCGGATCCAGTCCGAGCTTGCCACGGCCGGTTTCGCGCCGGTCGAGTTCCGCACGATCGATCCGTCGCTCGAAGACGTCTTTATCGCGGCCATCGCGCAGGAGGAGTTGCGTGGGCAACGTTCAGCAGCCTGACCAGCGCGCCGTCGTCGTCGACAAGCTGGTGAAGCGCTTCGGCGATTTCGTCGCCGTCGATCACATCAGCCTCACCGTCGGCAAGGGCGAGATCTTCTGCTTCCTCGGGCCGAACGGTGCGGGCAAATCGACCACCATCCGCATCCTGTGCGGGCTGCTGGCGCCGACCGGCGGCCACGCGGTCGTCGCCGGCTACGACGTCGCTAAGGAGAGTGAGCAGGTCAAGCGCAGCATCGGCTACATGTCGCAGAAGTTCTCGCTCTACGACGATCTGACGGTGAGCGAAAACATCGAGTTCTTCTCCGGCATCTACGGTGTGGAAAAGGCGCGGCGCGAGAGCCGCAAGGAAGAGATCCTCAAAATGGCCGGCCTGGTCGACCGCCGCGACGACGCGACGGGTCTGCTCACGGGCGGCTGGAAGCAGCGCCTCGCGCTCGGTTGCGCCATCCTGCACGAGCCGCCGATCGTCTTTCTCGACGAGCCGACCTCGGGCGTGGACCCGATCGCGCGGCGTCATTTCTGGGACCTGATTTACGAAATGGCCGAGCATGGCTCGACGGTTTTCGTCACGACGCATTACATGGAAGAGGCCGAGTATTGCCAGCGGCTTGCACTGATGAATCGCGGCAAGATCGTCGCCCTCGGCGCTCCGGACGAACTGAAGGGCGAAATCGGTTCCGGCGCCACGATGGAGGACGTTTTCGTTACCTCGATCGAACGCCAGGAAGCTGAGGAAGGGCAATGAAATTCCGCCGCTTTTACGCCATTTTTCGCAAGGAAGGCGTGCATATCGTGCGCGATTGGCGCAGCCTGGCGCTGGCGCTGGCGATTCCCGCCATGCTGCTGCTGCTGTTCGGCTACGCTCTCACGCTGGACGTCGATAAGATTCCGGCCGCCGTCTACGATCAGGACCGTACGCCGCAGAGCCGCGATCTGATTGCGCACTTCCAGGGCTCGCGCTACTTCAACATCCTCGACCTGAACGCCACGTATCCGTCCATCGAGAGGAGCATCAACAAGAGCAAGATCCTGGCCGCGCTGGTCATCCCGAAAGACTTCGGCCGTACCGTGCTTTCCGATGGCGCCGCGCAGGTGCAGCTTATCCTTGATGGTTCGGACTCGAACACTGCGTCGATCGCATCGGGCTATGCGAGCGCGCTCATTGCAACGTATTCCACCGAGGTCCGCGACCGCGAGCTTGCGCTGCACGGCACGCCGAAAGTGAAACTGCCCGTCGACGTGCGCGTGCGCATGCTCTATAACTCCGAACTCAAATCGAAGAACTTCATCATCCCCGGTCTGATCTCGGTCATCCTGATGATCGTTGCCGCGATGCTCACCTCGCTCACCATTGCGCGCGAGTGGGAGAACGGCACGATGGAGCAGTTGCTCTCCACGCCGGTACGGCCGATCGAACTGTTGATGGGCAAGCTGTGCGCGTACTTCGTGCTGGGCATGGCGGACATGGTGCTGGCGCTGGTGCTCGGACTGGGCGTGTTCCATGTGCCGTTGCGCGGCAGCGTCGTGCTGCTGACGGTCGCGTCGATGCTCTTCCTGTTCGGCGCGCTGTGCTGGGGCATTCTGATTTCGACGGTCGCGCGCACGCAGCAGGTCGCGTTTCAACTCGCGCTGCTGACTTCGTTCCTGCCGTCGTTCCTGCTCTCCGGCTTCATCTACTCGCTGGACAATATGCCCTGGATCATCCGGCAGATCTCGTTCATCTTCCCGGCGCGCTACTTTGTCGCCATCCTGCAGGGCGTCTTTCTGAAGGGCATCGGCCTGCATCTGCTGTGGACCAACCTGCTGTTCCTGCTGGTCTATGCGGTGATCGTCTTTGCCATCGCGAACAAGAAACTCCGTCCGAAGATCGCCTGAAACACTATGTGGGAACGCATCTACGAAATCCTGAAAAAAGAGATCCGGCAATCGCTGCGCGATCCGAAGCTGCGCGGCGTCATGTTCGTCCCGCCGATTCTGCAGATGTTGATCTTCGGCTTCGCCGTCAGCCTGGACGTGAACAACGTCAAGCTGGGGTGGCTCGACATGGACCACACCGAGCAGAGCCGCGCGCTGCTGCGCAAGTTTGAAGGCACGCCGTACTTTACCCTGACCGCGGTGGCGCACGATGAGCAGGAGGCGCAGGAGTTGCTGGACCGCAGCAAGGTGGACGCCATCGTGCGTGTGCCTTACAACTTCGGTGCGGACATCAGCCGCATGAAGCAGACCGGGGTACAAGTGTTGGTCGACGGCTCGAACTCGAACACGGCCTCCATCGTGGGCAACTACGCCACCGGCGTGATCGCGGGGTTCAACGCCGAGACGCTCGCCAGCCAGCGCGGAGCGCGCCTGGTCGACGCCACGCGCAACGGCCCGGTGCGCGTGGCCGTGCCGAGCGTCGAGCCCGCGACGCGTGTGTGGTTCAATCCCGATCTGAAGAGCCGCAACTACTTCGTGCCCGGCATCGTCGTCAACATCATCATGATCGTCACGCTGAATATGACGGCGATGTCGATCGTGCGGGAGAAGGAGATCGGCACCATGGAGCAGATCATGGTGACGCCGATCCGCCCATTCGAATTGATGATCGGCAAGACGCTGCCCTTTGCCGCGATCGGCTTCTTCGAATCGGCCTTCGTGACGACGCTCGCGCTGCTCATTTTCCACGTGCCATTCCGCGGCAGCGTGTTGCTGCTCGCCGGCGCCACCGCGCTGTTCCTGCTGAGCATGCTCGGCCTGGGCCTGTTCCTCTCGACGGTCAGCCACACGCAGCAGCAGGCGTCCATGACGTCGTTCTTTTTCATTCAGCCGGCGTTCATGCTGTCGGGCTTCATCTTTCCGATCCGCAACATGCCGCTCCCGGTGCAGTGGGTGACCTACCTGAATCCGCTGCGCTACTTCATGGACATTGTACGCGGCGTCTTTTTGAAGGGTGCCGGCCTCGATGCGCTGTGGTTCCAGATGCTGATGCTGGGCGTATTCGGCGTGGCGATTCTCGCCTCGAGCGCGCTGCGCTTCCACAAACGGCTGGACTAAGAGCGTTGATTCTGATTCCGCCCCGCAATTGCGAGAGACTATTCGCATGGCCACGAAAGTCCGTTGGGGCGTCCTCGGCGTCGCCAAGATCGCCGTCACCAAAGTCATCCCGGGCATGCAGCAAAGCGGCCTGTGCGAGATCGCCGCGATCGCTTCGCGCGGTCTGGAACGCGCGCAAGAGGCTGCCGCCAAGCTTGGGATTCCGAAAGCCTACGGGTCCTACGAAGCCCTGCTCGCCGACCCGGCGATCGATGCGGTCTACATCCCGCTGCCGAACCATCTGCATGTGCCGTGGGCCATGCAGGCCGCGCGTGCGGGCAAGCATGTGCTTTCGGAGAAGCCCATTTCGCTGACGGTGAAAGAGTGCCGTGAACTGATCGCCGTGCGCGAGGCGACGGGCGTCAAGATCGGCGAGGCGTTTATGGTCCACTCGCATCCGCAGTGGCTGCGCGCCCGCGAGATCGCGCGCTCGGGCGAGATCGGCGAAGTGCGCGCCATCCTCGGCGCCTTCAGCTATTTCAATCTCGATCCCGCGAACGTGCGGAACGTCGCCGCGTGGGGCGGCGGTGGGTTGATGGACATCGGCTGCTATCCCATCACGCTTTCGCGCTTCATCCTCGGACGCGAACCCGCGCGTGTGCAAGCGCTTGTCGAACGCGATCCGAACTTCGACGTCGACCGGCTGGCTTCGGCGCTGCTCGACTTCGGCTCCTGCCAAGCCAGTTTCATGTGCAGCACGCAATTGGTGAACTACCAGCGCATGCAGATCCTCGGCACGAAGGGCCGCATCGAGATCCCGATTCCTTTCAATGCGCCGCCGGACCGCCCGTCACACATTTCCGTTGATATCGGCGGCGACTTCCTGGGCACGACTCTGCGCACCGAAGAGTTCCCCACGTGCAATCAGTACGCACTCCAGGGCGACGCTTTCTCGCGCGCCATTCTGGAGGGCGGTGATGTGCCGACGCCACTCGAAAACGCGCTGGGCAACATGGCCGTGATTGAAGCGCTGTTCCGTTCCGAAAAGTCCGCGCAGTGGGAAGCGCCGCGAACGGCCTGAGTGGCGCTATCTCGCGTGAGGCAAGCTCTGCTCTTCGAGCGGCGGCCGGAAGAGCAGCCAGGCAATCCATCGGAACGGGAAGAAGAACACGACCGCGATGCACACGAGCACTGCGGATTTGCGCCGGCGTTGGGCGTCGTTGATCGCCCAGATCACAAAAGCGGCGAACAGCAGAATAGCCAGACAGACGCAGAGCATGCCGGTTACGTCGAGCATATACGGCGATCCTACCATTGGATTTCCTCTGATTTGTCCGTTCTTTTTGCCCCGGCGCCGGACGGAGAGGCGGGTATGATGGAGAACAAATGCCGGGCGGCCGACCGGAGACTACGGGAGATTTGCCATGACGCGATGGACTGTTGGTGCTGCGACGGTGCTGCTGGCCGCGGCTTGCTGCTACGCCGCCGACGATAACGCTCACCCGACGCTGGCGCTCGGCTCGCCCGCGCCGGACTTCTCCTTGCCGGGCATCGACGGCAAAACGCACACGCTCAGCGAGTACGCGTCGAGCAAAGTGCTCGCCGTCATCTTCACCTGCAACCATTGCCCGACGGCGCAATTGTACGAGACCCGCATCAAACAACTCGTCTCCGATTACGCCGGCAGGGGCGTTGCCTTCGTCGCCATCGAGCCGAACGATCCCGACGCCGTACGGCTGGACGAACTCGGGTACACCGACGTCAGCGACAGCTTTGAGGAGATGAAGATCCGCGCCGCGTACCGTCACTTCAACTTCCCCTATCTCTACGACGGCGCGACGCAGGCGGTGGCCAACGCCTACGGGCCGAAGGCTACGCCACACGTTTTCATCTTCGACGCGCAACGGAAGCTGCGCTTCGAAGGGCGCGTCGACAACAGCCAGCGCGAGTCGCTGGTGAAGACGCGGGACGCACGCGCCGCCATCGACGCGCTGCTCGCCGGCCAGCCGGTGAAGGTGCCGCATACCGGCGTCTTCGGCTGCTCGACGAAGTGGAAGTCGAAATCTTCGAGCCGGCTCGAGCTGCTGCGCCAGATCGAAGCCGAGCCCGTGAAGGTCGACGACGTGACGGCGGACGGGTTGAAAAAACTGCGCGCAAACCCGACGGGCAAGCTGCTGCTGGTGAACTTCTGGGCCACCTGGTGCGGTCCGTGTCTGGTGGAGATGCCCGCGCTGCAGACCACGTGGCGCATGTACCGTAAGCGCGACTTCGATTTCGTCACGGTTTCAGCGAACCTGCCCGACGAGAGGCCGGGCGTGCTGAAGGCGCTCGAGAAGGAGCACGCCTCTTCGCGCAATCTGCAGTTCGCTTCCGACGATACTTACGCCATGCAAGCCGCGTTCGACGCCAAGTGGGAATCGGGCGTACCGTTCACCATGCTGATCGCGCCGGACGGCAAGGTGTTGTACCGGAACACCGGCGAAGTGGACATCCTCGAGCTGCGGCGCATCATTCTCGCCAATCTGCCCGACCCCGATTACATCGGCCACCGCGCGTATTGGGCGGCGGGCAACTAAAGCGATTTTGGAAATGGCGTGGACTGGTTTGGCGCTGTTCTCGCGGGAGCGTGAAGGCGTGCGCAGGTGGCTGGCACGGGCTTTCAGCACCGAACCGCGAACGTGAGAGAGCGGGCAAGTGCGCCGCAATTGACTGATAAACAAGCAGATGCCACCACTCCCTTACGGTCGCGGCTCCGTTCCCGGATGAGTGGCCACTCCACGCTCCGGTGGGGCACTGCGCGCTTGTGAAGATCCCTGGAAAAAGAAAATCGCCGGCCGTATTTTGGCGGTACGGCCGGCGGGAAAGCCTTGATAACAAGGTGGAGTGGGCCCCTTCCCGATCGACGAAGGATGAACGTCAGACGCGAGAAAGTGCTGTCTTCCGACATTTCGATTCTATTCGATTTCTCTTCGTATGAAAACAGAAATCTGTCGAATTGTTTGAAACAGGATCGGCACTCGACGCACGTTGAGATCCGTGGTGGAAGCCGAAACGGGCCTTGCCGGCGCGGCTAGAGCCGATCCGGAGATTCGCGGAAATGCGCCGCTATGCCGTGACGCGTTGCATCTTGCCCAGCAGGAAATGCGCGCAGGCAAAGCCCACCAGGTGGCCGCTGCCCATGATGACGAACACGGGCCCGTAGCCGAAATGCGTCACCAGGTAGCCGGGCAGCAGCGCCGTGAACAGCACGCCGCCCATGCCGCCCATGAATCCGCCGAGCCCGGTGACCGACGCCACGGCGCTCTTCGGAAAAATGTCGGACGTGAGCGTGTAAAGGTTGGCGGACCAGGCCTGGTGCGCGCTGGTGGCCAGGCTGATCAGCGCCACGGCCATCCACGTTTTCGGCATCATCACCGAGGTCGCCGCCACCGGCATGCACAGGGCGAAACCGAACATGCAGGCCTTGCGCGCCCGTGCCGCGCCCCATCCGCGCCGGATCAGCCAGCCCGACAGCCAGCCGCCGAACACGCTGCCGAAATCCGCCATCAGGTAGATCGCGGGCAGCGCCCAACCGATCTCTTTCAGGCTGAGCCCGCGGGCCGTCTTGAAGTACAACGCCAGCCACGTGAGGTAGAACCACCACACCGGGTCGCTGAAGAACTTCGCCAGAATGCAGCCCCAGGTCTGGCGCAGACGGATCACGCGCGTCCACGGCACGGGCGGCTCGCCATTGCGCTCGTCCACGTCGCTTTGAATCAGCGCCAGCTCTTCGCTCGTCACCCAGCGGTGCCGGGCGGGCGAGCGATACATGAGCCACCACAGCGTCAGGCTGATCGTGCCGATCACCGGCGTGACCAGGAAGCACGTCCGCCAGCCCCAATGCGCGGCGATCCAGACGAACACCGGCGGGCCCACCATCGTCGCCACGTTCGAGCCGGCGTTAAAAATGCCCGTCGCGAAGGCGCGCTCGCGCTTGGGGAACCACTCGGAAACGGCTTTGATCGCGGCCGGAAAGTTGCCGCTCTCACCCAGCCCCAGCATGCCGCGCCAGAAGCCGAGCTGCACGGCGCTGCGCACCGTCGAGTGCAACGCCGCCGAGACGCTCCACCAGCCGATGGAAAGCACGTAGCCGATACGCGCTCCGAAACGGTCGATGAAGCGTCCCATAATCAGGAAGCCGATGGCGTAGGAGAACTGGAAGGCGCTCACCACGTAGCCGTATTCGAGCTCCGTGAAGTGGAGATCCTTCATGATGCTCGGGATCACGATGCCGAGCACAATCCGGTCCAGGTAGTTGTTGGTGGTGATGAGGAAGAGCAGGGCGAGCAGATACCAGCGCGCTCGCCGGGCAACCAAACGGTCGAATAAAGCCACCAGGGCATTATATGGAACCGGCGCCCGCACTGGCAGCGGGAGACGGTCTGCATAATTTGCCAAATCCCCATTGACATTGACTAGATCATACTGCACTATGTCTGTATGATTTGTTGGCTCGTGTCGGTCCGTCCTGCTACGGCGGCGTGTTGTCGCTGCTGCCGCTAGATTTCCATTCACCAACTCATCCCAGAACTGTTCGTGGTTGCGCCCGTAGCGGAGGACCATCGTGCATTACCGTTGCCTGCTGTCCGTGCCGTCGCTCACGTTGCTGTTCACCGCCCTGCCGCTGGCCGCGCAGGTCGGGTCCAGCACGCTGACCGGGCGCGTTGTCGATGCCTCGGGTGCGGCCGTCGCCGCCGCGGAGGTGAAGGTTGTCAGCCAGGACTCCGGCGTTTCGCAAACGCTGCGGACGAATCCGGAGGGTCTGTACCGGGCGACGGCTCTACTGCCCGGCATCTGGCGCATCGAGGTGCATGCCGCCGGCTTTGCGCCGGAGGTGCGCCGGGGCCTCACCGTCGAGGTCGCGCAAACCCTGGCGGCGGATTTCGTCCTGCAAGTCGGCGCAAACAACCAAGCCATCGACGTGACGGCGGACCTCATGCAACTTGAGACGCAATCGTCCAGCGTCGGCCAGCTCGTGAATCATAAAATGATCGACAATCTGCCCGTGGGCAACCGGGCGGCGACGTCGCTCGTGAACCTGTCGCCGGGCGTTGTGATGATCACGGCCGGCGAAGGCGCGGAGAACTATCCCGTCTTCTCGGTTTCCGGCGGACGCGCGCGCAATCAGGATTTCACGCTCGATGGCGGCAACGTCACCAACGCGGTCGGCGTTACGCGCCCGCAGCAGCAGACCAGCCTGCCGCTGGACGCCATGGAGGAGTTTCGCGTCATCGCCAATAACTACGCGGCGGAGTACGGCCATTCCACCGGCGGCATCGTCGCGCTGTCCACGCGCTCGGGTACGAACGACCTGCATGGCAGCGTCTTCGAGTACGCGCGCAACAACGCTCTCGACGCGCGCAACTTTTTCGCCGCCGCCGCGCCTCCGCTGAACTTGCACCAGTTCGGCGGGTCGATCGGCGGCCCGGTCATCAAGGACCGTACGCATTTCTTCGCCAGTTGGGAGGAGACGCGCGAGGCGTACGGCAGCCCGGTGCTGTCGACCGTGCCCACGCTCGCTGAGCGGCAGGGCGACTTCTCGGCGTTCACGCCTGTTGTCTATGACCCGGCCTCGCTGGCGGGCGGAAAGAAGCAGCCCTTCGCCGGCAACGTCATTCCGCTGGCGAGTCTCGACCCGGTGGCGTTGAAGGCCGCCGCGTATTACCCGCTGCCGAATCGCATTTCAACGAGCGGCATTTCCAATAACTTCGGCGCCAACAGCCACTCCACGCTGCGCCGCGACATCGTCGTCGGCAAGCTCGATCACCGCCTGGCGGATAAGGACCAGTTGACGGCGCGCTACTACATCAACGACTACAACCAGCGCGACGACGGTTCCTATGGCATGTCTGTCGCCGACCCCGGCGCGGCCACCACCGACGGGCGCGTCCAGAGCTTCCTGGCGAGCCATCTGCACACCTTCTCGGCGGAGCTGGTCAATAATCTCTCGTTCAGCTACGACCGCCGCGCCTTTATCCAGCGCCGTCCGGGCGCGGGGCAGGGCCTGGCGCAAGCGCTCGGTCTCACCGGCGTGAGCGGCGCCGCGTTCCCAACCATCAACGTCAACGGCTACGCGCTGCTCGGCGCGCAGGGCACCACGAACGCCGCCGTGGCGCGGATTCAGACGCCGATTACCGACACGCAGGTTCTCGACTCGCTTTCGAAATACCACGGCAAGCACGCTTTCAAAACCGGCTTCGAATACCGTCGCGGATCGAACCGCGAAACGGACGACACCACGTCGTCGGGCAGTCTCGCCTTCACACGCCAGATCACCGGCCAGCCGGGTGTCTCCGGCACCGGCGATGCCTTCGCCAGCTTCCTCACCGGCAACGCGTACACGGCGGGCTTTCAGAACCTGGACACGATCGCTTCGCACGCTTCCTATTACGCCGCCTTTGCCCAGGACGATTACCGCGTCACCAATCGGCTGACCATCAACGCCGGTTTGCGCTGGGAGGTGGAGCTGCCGCGCACGGTCGACGCCGGCCGCATGAACTCCTTCGATCCCACAGCGATCAACCCGGTCTCCGGCACGCCTGGCGTGGTGACTTTCGCCGGGCTCAACGGCACGCCGTCGAGCGCCTTCGATTCCACCTACCGCAACTTCGGCCCGCGCCTCGGCTTTGCTTACAACGCGCCCTTTCTGAAGAACCTCGTCATTCGCGGCGGCGCTGGCATCTTCTACGGGCCGATGGTGAGCAACAGCGTCGGGCCCGCGGCGGCATTGGGCTTTGGCGACAGCCTGAGCCTCGTCGCGTCCAACGCCGACACCGCCTCCGCGCTGGTGTTGCGCAACGGCTTTCCTGCCTACACGCGGCTGGCAATTGGCACACCCGGCTTCGGCGCCGTCGTATTCAATGGCAAACCGAACACGGCGGTGACGTACTTCGACCGCCACCGGCCCACGCCGGTCTCGTATCAATACAACCTCGACGTCCAGGACGAGATTGCGCCCAACCTCGTGCTCGAACTTGGCTACATCGGCAACGTGAGCCATCACCTCACGGCCGGCGATCTCTCCATCGACCAGGTGCCGGACGCGCTCCTCGGTCCCGGCAATCTGCAATGGCGGCGTCCGTTCCCGCAGTTCACGAATGTCTCCGTCATCAACCCGCCGGTCGGCAATTCCACCTACAACGCCGGTTTCATCAAGCTCGAACGGCGTTTCAGCCATGGCTTCTCGTTTCTGGCGCACTACACGCTTTCGAAGTTCCTCGACGACGCGGCCGCGGCCAACGAATACGGCGATCCGGGCAGCTACATGGACGCCTACAACCGCCGCCTGGACAAGGGCCTGAGCGGCAGCGACATCCCGCACCGCGGCGTGGTCACCGTGCTCTACTCGGCGCCGCGGATTGCCGGGCACCGCTTCGCCGATGCGCTGTTCGGCGGCTGGCAAACCAGCGTGCTCGCCAACTTGCAGTCGGGCCAGCCGTTTACCGTCTTCGACTCGGTGAACCGCAGCAACTCGTTCTCCGCGGGCGCCATGCGGCCCAACCTGATTACGGATCCGTCGTTCGGCGCGCAGAGTCTGGCGCACTGGTTCGACACCGCCGCATTCCAAAGCGCCGCGCCCTATACCTTCGGCAACTCGCCGCGCTCGGCGTTGCGCGGTCCGGCCTGGAAGACCGTCGACGTCACGCTGACGAAGCGTTTCCAGCACACCGAACGCTGGGCCACGGAACTGCGCGGCGAGCTGTTCAACGTGCTGAACCACGCCAATTTCGACACGCCCGGCCACACGCTCGGTAACGCCGACTTCGGCGTCGTCTCTTCGGCGGAAGCGGCACGCACGGTGCAACTTGCGCTGCGCGTGTTGTTCTAGGCCGGCCGTTCGTCCGGCGGCGCGCCCGGTTTGGTTCCGTCACTGGCCCCGCGCGGATACACTGCAAAGTGATGTCTTCCGCTTTCCGGCGACCGGTTGCGCTCGCGATGCTGGCACTGGCCGCATGGCCCGCCGCGCGTGCGCTCGACCCGTCGCGTAAAGTGACGCAGGCGATTCATCGCGTCTGGAGCCAGGAGGACGGTCTGCCGCAGGACACGGTGCGGGCCCTCGCGCAGACGCCCGACGGTTACCTCTGGATCGGGACGGACGAGGGGCTGGCGCGTTTCGACGGCTACGAGTTCACGCCTTTCAACCGGCGCTCGGGCGCTTTGCCTTCGAACATTGTCTTGAGCCTGGCCGTGGGTAACGACGGAGCGCTGTGGATCAGCACGCCGGCGGGCCTGGTGCGCTACAAGGGCGGCGTCTTTCGCACTCTGACGCGTGCCGACGGCCTGCCCGATGCAGCGGTTGGAGCGCTGGCCGCCGCGGGAGCGCGCCCGCACGAGCGGCCGGATGGCACGATCTGGGCCGTCGCCGGCGATACGGTTTGCGAGGTGCGAGGCGATCGCGCGCGGGAGGCCCAGTTTGAGCCGGCGGCGGCCCGGCACAACGCGCGGCTGGTCCGGACCGCGCCCGACGGCGCGCTATGGGTGGCGGGGTTCCGCGGAATCTTTCGCGTCCACAACGGACGCGCACGCATTGCCGTCCCGGCCGCACGGCTTCGGGGCAGCACGGCCACGGCGCTGTGGGTTGACAAGGACAACACCGTTTGGGCGGGTTTCACCGACGGCCTTCTGGCCGTCGCTCCGGGTCAAAACGAAATACGCCGCTACACGACACGCGACGGTCTGCCCGACAACTTCGTCCGGGCGCTGTGGCGCGACCGGCATGGTGCGCTGTGGGCCGGCACGAACGGCGGGCTGGCGCGCCTGGAGCATGGCCGGTTCGTGGGGCTCGCCGGCGGGACGAACGACGAACAGGACTGGGTCCGGTCGCTCTTCGAAGACCGGGAAGGCGACCTGTGGGTGGGCACGAATACCGGTCTGAACTCTTACCATGACGGCCGCTTCACGCTGTACTCGCGCCTGGAAGGGTTGCCCGGCGACAAACCGACGGCGATTCATCAGGATCGCTCCGGCGCGGTGTGGATCGGTTTCCACGATCGCGGCCTGTTCCGCTTCCGGCCGGAGCCGAACATTCACTACTCGACGTCCAACGGCCTGCCCAGCAACGAGATTTTCTCCATCCGCGACGGCGCGGACGGGTCGCTCCTGGTCGGGACACGCGAAGGCGCGGTGGCGATCAAGGATGGCCAGGTCCGCCGGTTGCCGGTGCCGGACGCGTTGCACCGCCGCCTGGTGCTCGACGTTCTGGAAGCGAGCTCCGGCGCACTCTGGGCGGCCTCGCCGGGCGGGCTGTTCCGCATCGAACGTGGTCGCGGAGTCCACGTTGCCGGCGGCGGGCCGAACACAAATGACGGCGTTGTGGCGGTGGCCAATGGGCCGGACGGCGCGCTGTGGGCGATCAGCTTCGGCGGCGAGTTGTGGGAAGTTCGCGACGGGCGCGTCCGCCATTACACGACCGCGGACGGCCTGCCCGCCGAGCAATTCCGCAGCCTGCGCGCGGGACGCGACGGCTCGCTGTGGATCGGCACGGTCGGCGGCGGGCTGGTCTGGCGGCGCAACGGGCAATTCTACCGCTTTGGACCCTCGGAAGGACTGCCGGCCGACAACATCGCCATCATTATCGAAGACCGGGCCGGCGACCTCTGGTTGGGCGCCACCCAAGGTGTTTGCCGCGTCCGGCGGGCCAGCCTGGAAGCCTTCGCGGCGGGCCGGTCGAAGAAGATCGAGGCCGAGCTGCTGGGCATTTCGGACGGCCTGCGCAGTGCGCAATGCGCGCCGGCGTACGCCTCCGGCAGCGGCGAGCTGACCTCCGACGGCTGGCTGTGGTTCCCGACCGCGCAAGGACTGGCGCTGCTGAATCCCGCCACGACCGTGCACGACCGCCGGGCGCCGTCGCTGCTCATCTCGCTGGTGGAGTTCGACGGCCAGCCGCCGGACGGTCCGCATGGCAACGTCTTTGGGCCCGGCGACGGGCGCGTCATCTTCCGCTACACGGGTATTCATCTGCGCGCGCCCGAGGCGGTGCGATATATGTTTCGCCTGGACGGCGTCGACCGCGACTGGGTCATCAGCGGCGCGCGGCGCACGGCCGGCTACAGCAATCTCGCTCCTGGCCACTATGTCTTTCACGTACGCGCCGACGCCGGAGGAGCCGTGGCGGATGCGGCGTACGCCTTTACGGTGCGGCCGCACTACTACCAGACGGCGTGGTTCGCGGCCCTGATGAGCCTGGTATTGCTCGGCGCTCTATGGGGCGCATGGCAATTGCGGTTGCGGACGTTGCGGGCGCGTTTCCAACTTGTGTTGAACGAACGCGCGCGGCTGGCGCGGGAGTTGCACGATACGCTGGCGCAAGATTTTGTCGGGCTTTCCACGCTGCTCGACGCCATCTCGCTGCGGTTGACGGAAGATGCCGCCGGCGCGCGCCGCAGCCTGGATCTGGCGCGCAAAATGGTGCATCACAGTCTGACCGAAGCGCGGCGTTCGGTGATGGACCTGCGCGCGGCTGTGCTCCAGGGCCAATCGCTCGCCGAAGCGCTGACGTCGGCCGCGCCGCTGTGGGCCGCCGGCTCTCGCTTGAAGGTGCACGTGGAGACTGCCGGCGAGCCCCTGAAGTTGCCGGATGAAGAAGAGCAGCACCTGCTGCGCGTGGCGCAGGAGGCCTTGCACAACGCCGCTCATCACTCCGGCGGGAAGAATGCCTGGGTGCGGCTCGATTACATCCACAATGGCGCGGCGGTCGAAGTGCGGTTGGCGATCCGCGACGACGGCCAGGGCTTCGATCCGCAGGGCACATTTGACCCGGCAGCCGGCCATTTCGGAATACTGGGAATGCAGGAACGCGCGACGCGCATCGGTGCAATATTCCATCTGGAGAGCCGTCCCGGCTCGGGTACCCTGGTGGAAATCACCATCCGGCCGGCGCAACCGCGGCGCTCCACCGCATCCGCGCCGGAGCCATGACGTCCGGCTGGAGGTAACCCCGCAGCATGAAAACTGAAACGCCCATTCGTATCCTTGTCGCCGAAGACCATCTGATCGCGCGTGTCGGCATCACCACGATTCTCAACGCGCAGCCGGATATGACAGTTGTCGCCGAAGCGGCGAACGGGCAGGAGGCGGTCGATCTGTTTCGCGAGACGCGGCCGGACGTCGGCTTGCTGGACGTACGCATGCCGGTGCTGGGCGGGATCGAGGCGGTGGCGGCTATCCGGGCCGCCGCTCCCGAGGCGCGGCTGATCTGTCTGAGCACCTACGGCGGCGACGAGGACATCCGGCGGGCGCTGAACGCCGGCGCGGCGAGCTATCTCACCAAAGACGTGCTGCACGACGACCTGCTGAACGCCGTGCGCGCGGTCGCGGCGGGTGAGAGCTATTTGCCCGAGGAGGTACTGGCCGCGTTACAGGCTCAGGAACCCGGTCCTACGTTGAGCGCGCGCGAACTCGAGGTGCTGGAACTGATTGTCAAAGGACTCGCCAATAAGCAGATTGCCTATGTGCTGAACATCGCCGAGCACACTGTCAAGAACCACGTAAAGAGTATCCTCGGCAAGCTGAGCGTGGAAGACCGGACGCAGGCCGCCACGGCCGCCATCCAGCGCGGCATTGTGCACCTGCCCTGAGCGGCGCGCCCCGTCGACGCTCCCGCCAATACGGGCAACTCGTGTTTAGCGGGAGGTCGTTTAGCCCCAAAGGGCCATATCGCCGGCCCGCGCAAGTGTCATCCGATAAAAGCAGGGCTGTTTCACCCGAAATACTGTAGTTTCCACCCGTTCCCGGGCCAACATCGCAGGTACAGCATACATGTGGATTGTCCGACTGGCGCTCCGCCGACCCTATACGTTCATCGTGATGGCGTTCCTGATCCTCCTGCTGGGGGGAGCGGCGATGGTGACCATGCCGGTGGACATCTTCCCCTACATCGACATTCCCGTCATCAGCGTGATCTGGACCTATACGGGCATTTCGCCGGAGGAGATGGAGAAACGCATCGTCACCGTCAATGAACGCGGCATGACGACCACGGTCAACGACATCGAGCACATCGAGTCGCAATCCTACAACGGATCCGCGGTCATCCGGCTCTACTTCCAGCCCAACGTCCGGATTGACATGGCTCTCGGCCAGGTCTCGGCGGCGTGCGAGAGCGTCCTGCGCGCGCTGCCTCCGGGCCAGACGCCACCGAACGTCCTCAAATACGACGCGTCTTCCGTGCCGGTCCTGCAGATCGGCCTCAGCAGTTCGGTTCTGAGCGAGCAGGCCATCGCCGACCTGGGGCAGAACTTCATACGCACCCAGCTCGCCACCGTCCAGGGCGCCACCATCCCGTTGCCCTTCGGCGGCAAGTTCAAACAGGTAATGGTCGATCTGAACCCCGATGCCATGCAGGCGCGGGGCCTCTCGCCGATCGACATCTCGAACGCCTTGAGCCAGCAGAACCTGATCCTGCCGGCGGGCACGGCGAAATTCGGCGACCGCGAGTACCAGATCAAGGTGAACAGCAGTCCGCGCACGGTGGATGAACTGAACAGCCTGCCGGTGAAGACCGTTAACGGGTCGGTCGTCTACATGCGCGACATCGCGCAGGTGCGCGACGGCTTTGCGGTGCAGGCCAACATCATCCGCAAGGACGGCCAGCGCGGCGCGCTGCTCACCGTGATGCGCAACGGGCAGGCCTCCACGCTTGACATCGTCAACAAAGTGAAGAAGCAGTTGAAGCCGATTCTCGCCGGCTTGACTAGCGACCTGAAGGTCCGGACGTTCTTCGACCAGTCGCTCTTCGTACGCGCCGCCATTCAGTCGGTGCTGAAGGAAGCGGGTATCGCCGCGCTGCTCACCGGGCTGATGATCCTGCTGTTTCTCGGAAGCTGGCGCAGCACGCTGATCGTGTGCATCTCCATCCCGCTCTCGATCCTGGTGTCGCTGATCGTGCTGAACCAGCTCGGCGAGACGATCAACACGATGACGCTCGGCGGCCTCGCGCTGGCCGTCGGCATCCTGGTGGACGACGCGACGGTGGAGCTGGAAAACACGCACCGCAACATGGCCATGCGCAAGCCGATGGTGCGCGCCGTGCTGGATGGCGCATCGCAGATCGCGGTGCCGGCCTTCGTTTCCACGCTGGCGATCTGTATCGTGTTCGTTCCGGTGCTGTTGCTGACCGGTGCGGCGCGCTTCCTCTTCACGCCGCTTGCTCTGGCGGTGGTCTTCGCGATGCTGGCCTCGTACCTGCTATCGCGAACGCTGGTGCCGACGCTTGTCTATTACCTGTTGCGGCCGGAGATCGCGCGCTATCAAAGCGGCGAGCACGGCGAGACGGAGAGCGAGAGCGCGGCGGGCCACGGCTTCTTTTATCGCTTCCATCTCGCCTTCAACCGCGGCTTTGGCCGCTTCCGCGACACGTACTCGGGCTTCCTGGAGTGGAGCCTCACGCACCGCCGGCCGGTGCTAATCGGCTTTTTCGGCCTGTCGCTCGCCTCGCTGGGACTGGCGCCGTTCGTAGGACGCGACTTCTTTCCCGACGTTGACGCTGGGCTCATCCGGTTGCATGTCCGCGCGCCCTCCGGCACGCGCATCGAGCAGACCGAGATGCTCTTCGCGCAAGTGGAAGACGAGATCCGCGCAACCGTCGCGCCGGGCGACCTGGACACGATCCTCGACAATATCGGATTGCCGTTCAGCAGCATCAATCTCGCGCTGGGCGACAACCAGAACACCGGCCCGGGCGATGGCGACATTCAGATCGCGCTGAAGGAAGATCACAAGCAACCGGCGGCGCAATACGTGGCGCTGCTGCGGCAGCGTCTGCGCACGCGCTTCCCCAACGCGACGATCTATTTCGAAGCCGCCAACATGACCAGCCAGATTCTCAACTTCGGGCTGCCGGCGCCGATCGATGTGCAGGTGACCGGCCGCAACGCCACGGCCAATTACGCCATGGCGCAGGAGCTACAGCGCCAGATGGAACGCGTGCCGGGCGCGGCGGACGTGCACATTCACCAGATTGTCGATTACCCCGAAATCCGCGTGAATGTCGATCGCACGCGCGCGGCCCAGTTGGGGATGTCCCAGCAGGACGTGAGTTCGAGCATGCTGATTTCGTTGAGCGGCAGCACGCAGGTGGCGCCGAGCTACTGGGTGAACTGGAGCAACGGCGTGAACTATTCGATCGGCGTGCAGACGCCGCAATACGCCGTGCCCTCGCTCGATGTCCTGCTGCGCACGCCGGTCAACTCCGGCGGCCTGACCAGGAATTCGGGCAGCGCCCAGGCGAACGCGCAGGCCAATCCGACGGCCAGCATCGCGAGCCTGCCGCCCGGTCCGGCGCAGTCCTCGGCGGGTTACGGCAATCCGGGCGCGGTGCCCTCCTCCACGCAATTGCTTGGCAACGTCGCCACGACCGTGCGCGGCCAGGCGCCGCTGATCGTCAGCCACTATAACGTCCAGCCTGCCTTCGACGTCTACGCCAACGTCGACCGCAGCGATCTCGGCACGGTCGGCGGCAAGGTCAGCTCGATCGTGGACAGCCTGCGGCCCAAGCTGGCGCCCGGCGCCGCCATGCAGGTGCGCGGCCAGTACGACACGATGCAAAGCTCGTTCCGGCGTCTGGGGCTCGGACTGATCCTGGCCGTGACGCTGGTCTACCTGCTGATGGTTTTGAATTTCCAGTCGTGGCTCGACCCGTTCATCATCCTGATGCCGCTGCCGGGCGCGATGGCGGGCATTGTGTGGATGTTGTTCGTCACGCAGACGACGTTCAGCGTGCCGTCGCTGATGGGCGCCATCATGTGCATCGGCGTGGCAACGGCGAACAGCATTCTGATGGTGGTCTTCGCCAATGACGAGCGGCGGGAGGGACTGGACGCCCGCGCCGCGGCGCTCTCGGCGGGCGTGGTCCGTCTGCGGCCTGTACTGATGACGGCGGCGGCCATGATCCTCGGCATGCTGCCGATGTCGTTGGGCCTGGGCGAAGGCGGCGAACAGAATGCGCCGCTCGGCCGGGCCGTGATTGGCGGCCTGATGGTGGCCACGGTCTCCACGCTGTTCGTGGTGCCGATCGTATACAGCCTGCTGCGTACGAAGCCGCCGGTCGATCATGAAGAACTGATTGTGAAGGAAGAAAACGAATGATCCCGGAAAAGCCTGACCTGGCAGCTCCGCAGTCCAGCGAAGAGAACGCCGGGCTGCTCGAAAAGATCGAGAAACTCGAGCGCGAGTTGCAGCACCTGCGGCAGGGCCACGGGGCGGCGCACATCGACGTGCCGGCGCTGCTGCATCCGCAGCCGCGGACGCGGTTGCTGCGCGCGTTGGGCGTTGGGCTGGCGGTCCTGTTGGTGCTCGGCTTTACGGTGGGACTGCTGCCCAAGCTGCGGCGCGAGCACGTGCTGGCCGCCGAGGCGCGGCAGGCCATTGCGGCCCGGCCGATCGTGCCCACCGCAACCGTCACGCGCGCTCCGGCCGAAGCGGTCACGGTGCTGCCCGGCACGCTGGAGGCGATCACAGAAGCGCCCGTGTTGGCGCGCGCCGACGGCTATGTGAAGCGGCGCTACGCCGACATCGGCGACCACGTGGCGCAGGGCCAGGTGCTCGCGGAAATTGAAGCGCCTGAGCTGGCGCAGCAGGTCCGTCAGGCGGCGTCGGCGCTGGAGCAGACGCGCGCGGCGCTCGAACAGGCCAAGGCGAACCTGACTCAGGGGACGGCCAACCGCGAGTTGTCGCGCGTCTCCGCGGCGCGCTTCGGCAACCTGGAAAAACGCGGCATCGTCTCGCGCCAGGAGAACGACACTTACCAGGCCCGTTATCAGGCCGATTCCGCCGCGGTCGACGCGTTACAAAAGGGCGTCTCCGCCGCGCAAAGCACCGTCGCCGCGGCCGAGGCCAATCTGGCGCGGCTCAAGCAGATGTTCAGCTATCTGAAAGTGCGCGCGCCTTTCGCCGGCGTCATCACGCTGCGTAACATCGATCAGGGCGCGCTGGTCAACGCGGGCAACACGATGTTGTTCCGCATCGCCCAGACCGGCACGCTGCGCACGTTCATCAACGCGCCCCAGGTGAACGCGAACGAGATCCGCACCGGGCAGAGCGCCGAACTGACGTTCAATGAACTGCCAGGCAAAGTTTTCGGAGGACAGGTTGCGCGTTCGGCCGGGGCCCTTGATCCGGCCACGCGCACCTTGTTAGTCGAGGTGCAGGTCGCCAATCCGAAAGGTGAACTGCTGCCGGGCATGTACGCCAATGTGACCATCCGCGCCAAGCGCGAGGACCCGCCGCTGCTGATTCCATCCGAGGCGCTGATTACGCGGGCCGCGGGAACGCTTGTTGCCGCCGTGGATGGCTCCGGCCGCGTACATTTCCAGCCGGTGCGGGTGGGGCGCGATAACGGCGCGGAGATCGAAGTGCTCGCGGGCGCCCAGGAAGGCATGAAGGTGGTGGTGAACCCGAACGATCAGGTGCGCGAAGGCGTCGCCGTCGACGCGCAGCCGCTCCGGCCGGCCCAGGCCGTTAACCCGGCGGCCGGGAGGCAAGCGCGTTGAGCGGAGCTTCTTCTATGCGGCTCCAGCCGTTCCTTGCGGTCGCGCTTTGCGCGGCGCTCGCCATCCCCGTTCCAGCGGCCGATGCGCCCGGCGGCTGGATGAAGTTCACGCGGCCGTGGCGGCCGTCGCCAGTGCCCGCGCCGAACTGGAACAGCACGTCGCGCTACGCCGATCTGCTCAAGGCCGGGCAGCTCTATCTCTCCCTGCGCGACGCGATCGCGATCGCGATTGAGAACAATCTCGATGTCGAAATGCAGCGCTACAACCTGCTCGCCGCGCACCAGGATCTGCTGCGCACGAAGGGCGGCGGGACCACGCGCGGTTTGCAGTACCTGGTAACCGAAGCGCCGCTTGGCATCGGCGGGCCGGCCAGTCCGCTGCTCACCAATCTCGGCACGCAGGCCTCCGGCGGCAACAGCATCCCGACCAATCCGTCCGAGCTTGGCGTCCTGGTGAGCACGCAATCGAACCTGTCGATCCTCGGCCAGAACACGCTCAGCACGGGCACGGCGCTGCCGGTTTTCGATCCGTCGCTCAGCGGCGCTTTGAACTATCAGCACCAGTCGACTCCGGAGATCAGTCCCGCTTCGTATGGCACGGAGAACGTGATCGCTACGGCGATGAACGCCAACGCCGGCTTGACGCAAGGCTTTTCGACCGGCGCGAGCGCCACGCTACAGTTCGATAACGCGCGCAATACGATCAACGCGACGAACGTCAACTACAGCCCGTACGTGACTTCAGGGCTTGCGCTGACGGTGACGCAGCCGCTGTTGCGCGGCTTCGGCCGGAGCCTGAACCGCCGCTACATCCGTATTGCCGCCAACCAGGAAAAGATCGCCGGCCTGCTTTTCGAGCAGCAGCTCATCGGCACGGTGTACGGCGTGGCGCGTTTGTACTTCGATCTGGCCAGCTTGCGCGACAATGTGCGCGTGCAGGAAGAGAATCTGCAATTGGCCGAGTGGCTCAAGCGCGAGGTGCAGGCGCGCGTTGAGGAAGGCACGCTGCCGACGATCGAGGTGACGCGCGCCAACGCCGGACTGCTGACCGCGCGGCAGGCGGTGATCAATTCCCGCGCGCTGCTCGAAGAGCAGGAGGCGGTCTTCAAGAGCGTGCTCTTCCGCAAGGGCCTGGACGACGCCGCTGTGCGCGACGCGCGCGTGGTGCCGACCGATGCTTTGGAAATCCCCAAGGAGGTTGTGCGTCTCGATGCGGCGAAGCTTGTCGCTGACGCGCTCGCCACGCGGCCGGACCTGCTGCAGGCGGGCTTGCAAGCGGAGAACACGCGCATTGCTCTGGAAGGCTCGCGCAACAATTTGAAACCGCAGTTGGATGTGGTCGCCTTTGCGCAAAACAACGGACTCGCGGGCGCGGCCAATCCCGTTACCGCGAACCTCGATCAGTACTATGCCGGCGGATATGGCACCGCGCTCGGGCAGGTGTTCCGTCGAGACTATCCGGTCTACGGCGCGGGTATCCAGTTGAACCTGCCGTTGCGGAACCGCACCGCGCAGGCCGACGCCGCGCGCGACGAGATTGCGTCGCATCAGGCGGACATCCGCGTGGAGGAGTTTCGCAACCAGGCGCGGCTGGAAGTGCAGGACGCGATCATTGCGCTGCGCCGGGCGCAGGCATCCTATGAGGCCGCGGCCGAAGCAACGCGCCTTCAGGTGGAGTCGCTCGACGCCGAGAAGGCCCGCTTTGAAGAGGGGCTGACCACGGCGTACAGCGTCGGCGAGTTTCAAAATGTCCTGTCGCAGGCCCGGCTCACCGAGCTGGCCGCACGCGGATCTTACGCCAAGGCGCAAGCCGTATTGCAGCGCGCCACCGGCACAATCCTCGACGCCTATGGCCTTTCGACGGACGCCGTCAAGCAGGCGCAAACGGTGCGCTGAAGCTTCATCGCCGGTGGCTCGCCAGCGTGGTGTCGCGTCCGAGGAAAAGCGGGCGGTCGTGCCTTCGCGCCGGAGAAAAACGCGCGACCCGAGACTGGGTCCTATGGGCGGGTTTCCACTCCAGTCGGAACTGAATTCCGGAACTTGAGTTTCTCCTCATCGCGATCGATGTACGGCACGCCGTTTTCCATCCACTCGGGCGCGGGCGCGCCTTTCAGGAAGTGATCGAAGAACTGCTGCATGCGTACGCAGTAGTCCTTCTGGTCGGCGCGGCGGCGCAGGCCGTGATACTCGCCGTTGTAATTGAACAGGTACGCTTCCTTGCCATTGCGCCGCAGCGCGAGGAAGAACTCGATGCCCTGGTACCATGGCACGGCGTCGTCATTGTCGTTGTGCAGGATCAGCAGCGGCGTGGTCACGCGGCGCGCGTAAAACACGGGCGAGTTCTCCACGAACTTGTACGGGTTGTCGAAGATCGTCGTGCCGATGCGGCTCTGCGAATGCTCGTACTGGAACTGGCGCGGGAGCCCGGAGCCCCAGCGGACGCCGCTGTAGGCCGACGTCATGTTGCCAACCGGCGCGCCCGCTTCGGCGGCGCGGAAGCGCGTCGTCTGCCCGACCATGTAGGCGATCTGGTAACCGCCCCAACTGTGGCCCTGAATACCGATGGCTTTCTCATCGATGAAGCCGAGATTGACGACGGCCTGGATCGCGGGCAGCACGCATTTGAGCGCGCTCTGTCCCGGATGGCCGACGGTGTAGACGATGTCGGGTTGCAGCACGACGTAGCCGTTGCTGACGTAATAACTCGTGTTGACGTTGTGGCTCGGCGCGGGATTCACGAAGGCGTGAACGTTCTGCGATAACCGCTCGTAGATGTAGACCATCAGCGGGTATTTTTTGTGCGGATCGAAGTTGGCGGGCTTGAACAGCGTAGCCTGCAGCGGCACGCCGTCGGCGTTCTCAAAGCGGATCAACTCGGCGCTGCCCCAGGTGAAGGCCTTCATCTGGTCGCCGCCGAAGGAGATCCGCTTCGGCGCGCCGAAATCGGGACCGGTCACCTGCAAGTCGGGATATTGATCGAAGCGGCTGGCGCTGACCAGGAACACTTCGGCGTCTTTCGCACGCGCGACGTAGCGCCACGCGGCGTCACTCCATAGCAGACGTTGCGGCGTGGCGGCCGCGGCGGCGGAGCCGTGATAGAAACCCGTCGCGCGCGTCTCCTCGCTCTCGGCGCGCAGAGTCAGCGGCCTTGCCGGGTCCAGCCCTAAGTCGATCTCGTCCTCGTCGCCGGTCAGGTCTGTGCGGACCACGCGGAACTGGATCTTCTGCGCGCGGCCCGCGCCACTCGTCAGGTTCGTTGCCGCGGAACCGTCGCCCGGCGCACGCCAGACGTCGAAGCGGTCGTTTAGCAGCGCCGCGCCGTCGCGCGTCCAGCCGCCGAAGCCGTACGCCGCCGGGGCTTCGGGCATGTCGTTTTCCTCATTGAAAAACGCCACCGGCAGGTTCGCCGTCAGGTTGTGCACGGCGCCGTTCGACGTATCGACGGCGTACCAGTGCTTGTCCCGGTAGAACGCCGCGAAGCGTCCGGAAGGCGACCACTGCACCTGTACGGGGCCGCCGCTGGTGCGCACCTCCTTTTGCACGAGCGTGCGCGCGCCCGTCGTCCCATCCACCAGATACAGGTCGGCGTAACTGCCGTCGTAGTCCACCCGCTGGCGGTACGGCCGGTCGTCCAGACCGATTGCGAACGTGCCGGGATCATTTACGATCACGCTGGGCAGATCCGGCGCACCGAGCGGCACAAGCTTCTTCGACGCCAAGTCGAACGAGTTGCGGTAGGTGCGGCTCAGCTCCTGCTGGGCGCGGATACGCTGCATCGGCTGGATGTAGCCGTCGTTCCAGCGCCACAGGTCCAGCGTGACCTTCTCGTCGGCTACGGGTTCGGATTTCGGATCGCGCGGCGCGCGCGGCTGGGCGGAAGGAATGTACAGTTTCTTGCCGTCGCGGGAGAACGCCGAGGCGCCTTTGCCGCCGATCACCATGCTTTGCGGAAAGCCCGGCGTGGTGGCAGACACGAGTTCGGCCGCCGTGGCTGCGTGGCGATCCCAGAAATAGACCTTGTAGCGAGGCGCCTTGGACGCGGCGTCATCACGGTCGCTGAAAAACGCCATCTGCTGCTGGGCGTGGTCCCAGGCGATCTTGGTGTACTTGCCCTTGCCTTTCAGCAGCGCCACGGGCGCGCCGGTCGAGCCGGGCGCGAGCCAGTAAAGCCCATTTTCATCTTCCTTTTTCGAGGAGATGGTGAACCAGAGCACGCCGGCATCGCGGGTCAACCCATAATCCAACACGTCCGCGAGGGCGCGCACTGGCTCCGCGCCGCCGAGATGCCGCAGCGTCAGCTCCGTGCCGTATTCCTTCTTGGGCGCACCATTGGCGCCGTTCTCTTCTGTTTGCCCGGCGTCCGGTCTGGTCTCCGGTTTCGCCTCGGGCTTGGGCTCGGCCACGTAAGCCAGCCAGGCCGCGCCCTTTTCCGGCAGCTCGAAGCTCTTGACGTTGGCGATCCGGTCGGCGATGCCATTCGCAAGGTTCACAATCACCAGACTCTTTTTCGGCATCTGGCCGGGCTTCTTCTTCTCATGACGGGCCCGGTCGACGTCCGCTTTCGGCGGGAATGCCAGGAAGACGAGCCATTGCCCGTCGGCCGAAAAGCGCATTTTCACCGCCGGCGGCTTCGGCGGGTTCTCCGGATTCACCTCGGCGGGCGGCACGACCGGCGGCTGCGGCAAATTGCCCGCCGGCACGCGAAATTCCTTATCCGTCGCCAGGTTTCTCACGATCACGTCGCCGTCGGCGTCCTCGGCCATGTACGCGTAGGCCACCCATTTGCCGTCGCGCGAGAGAACCTGACCCGTGATGGCACGCCAGGCGTCGTAATCGCCATGGCTGAGCGGACGGGGCGTCTGTGCGCCCGCGGCGACGGCAAGAGCCAGAACCAGGAGCGGGATGGCCGTCAGGATTCGCGCTGGCCGCGCGGGGACGGGCCGGAGGAAACGGAACATGCTCGGATTATAGCGGCCGTGCGCCGGGCCGGCTGGACGGATATTGCATTGTGCGGTTTAGGCTTTTGCAACTCACGCGCCGAAGCTCACATCTACGTAAGCTAGATACAGACGATCTTTCGTCACCCTCAGCAGCCTGAGCGTTGTACTTCTATGCCGTCCCAAACATTGACCATTGTTGATAACCGTACGGGTAAGACTTACGAGATCCCGATCGCAAACGGGACGGTGCGCGCGCTGGATTTGCGCCAGATCAAGGCCGGCAGCGGCGACTTCGGACTGATGTCCTACGACCCAGGATTCATGAACACGGCCGCCTGCAAGAGCCGGATCACGTTCATCGACGGCGATCAGGGCATCCTGCGCTACCGGGGCTATCCCATCGAGCAGCTCGCCGAAAAGAGCACCTTTTTGGAGGTGGCCTACCTGCTCTACTTCGGGGAGTTGCCGACGCAGAGCCAGTTGGACGAGTTCGAGAATATCGTGCTGTCGCACACGATCATCCACGAACAGACCAAGAAGTTCATTGACGGCTTCCGCCATGACGCTCATCCGATGGGCATGTTCCTGTCGACCGTCGCCGCGCTCTCCACGTTCTACAAGGAAGGCAAGAACATCTTCGACGCGCAGAACCGCCTGGTCCAGTTCGAGCGTATGGTGGCAAAATCGCCGACGATCGCGGCGTTCTGCTACCGGCACGCGATCGGCATGCCGTTTGTGTACCCCGACGGCGAACTAAGCTACCCGGCGAATTTTCTGAGCATGATGTTCAAAGCGACGCAGCGCCACTACAAGCCGGATCCGGTGCTGGCGCACGCCCTCGACGTGCTGTTCATCCTGCATGCCGATCATGAGCAGAACTGCTCGACAACCACCATGCGGGGCATCGGCAGTTCGCACTGCGATCCGTTCACGGCGATGGCGGGCGCGGCCGCGGCGCTTTACGGCCCGCTGCATGGCGGCGCGAACGAAGCGGTGCTGCGGATGCTGATGGAGATCGGCACGAAGGACCGCATCCCGGAATTCATCCGCCGCGTCAAGAACGGCGAAGGCGCGCGCCTGATGGGTTTCGGCCACCGCGTCTACAAGAATTACGATCCGCGCGCCCGCATCATCAAGAAGATCGCCAACGAAGTTCTGGAGGTCACCGGGCGCAGCCCGCTGCTCGACATGGCGCTGGAGATGGAGCGCATCGCGCTGGAGGACGATTACTTCGTCAGCCGCAAGCTCTATCCGAACGTCGATTTCTACTCGGGCATTATTTACCAGGCGATGGGGTTCCCCGTGGACATGTTCCCCGTGCTATTCGCCATCCCGCGCACGCCGGGCTGGTTCGCGCAGTGGGAAGAGCAGATCCTCGATCCGGAACAACGCATCGTCCGGCCGCGCCAGATCTACCTCGGCCCGGAAGTCCGCGATTACGTGCCGATGGACGCGCGCGTCGACGCGACGGCGGACGTCACCTCGCCCCAGGCTGTCTGAAAGAACGCCCGCTCGCCCGGCGGCCGGGGTTCAATGGAGGTGGGCCCGTGCGCCGGTGACGCGCCGGGCCGATGGGGGAAGGCTTCCCGATGACGCCGCTGCTCTGTTGCGCTCTGCTGCTATCCGGGCTCAATCTCTCCGACCTGCACGTGGCCGTGCGCGGCGGCGACATCAAGGCCGTCGCGGTGCTGCTCGCTCAAGGCGCGGAGGTGAACGAATACGACTCGCTCGGCGGGACTCCACTGCACGATGCTGCGTGGAGCGGCGAAGCGAAGATCGCCGAGCTGCTTATCGAACATCATGCCAACGTGAACGCGCGGCACAAGGAGGGCGGCTCGACGCCGCTGCATTACGCCGTGCTGATGAACCGCCGCGCGGTGGTGGAGATTCTGCTCGCGCATGGCGCGGACGTCAACGCGCGTTACCACAACGGTTCGACGCCGCTGCATCTGGCGGCCAACCGGGGGCACGTCGAGATTGCAGAGCTGCTCATCGACAAAGGCGCGGACGTCAATGGCGCGGACAACTCCGGCTCCACGCCGCTCGATGAAGCCGCATGGCGGGGCGAAGCGGCCGTGGCGAGCCTGCTGGTCGCGCGCGGCGCGCACGTCAACGTGCACAACAACGACACGGGCGCGACGCCGTTGCATGAGGCCGCCGCTAGAGGATATGCGGACGTAGCCACGGTTCTGTTGAACGCCGGAGCCGACGCCGGGGCGAAAGACATGGCGGGCGCGACGGCGCTCGACGAAGCGCTGCGGTATCAGCACACCGCCGTGATGGAAGTGCTGCTGGCGCACGGCGCACGGCTCGATGCCGGCGGACAGAGCATGGCCAGCCAGTTGCGCAATGCCGTCCTGCGCGGGCAGGCTGGCGTTGTGGCGCTGCTGCTCGACAAGGGCGGCGACGTCAACATGACGACCGACGGCGGCGGCACGCTGTTGCACGACGCGGCGCTGAAAGGGCACGCCGCCGTGGCGCAAACGCTGCTCGCGCACGGCGCGAAAATCAACGCGCGCAATGGCGGCGGAGACACGCCGCTCCATGACGCCGCGCTCGCCGGCCAGACGGAAATCGTAAAGCTCCTGCTCGATCAAGGCGCCGCCATCGATGCGCGGGACAACGCAAGCGGAGACACGCCGCTGCATCGCGCCGCGAGCTGGAACCGCGGCCTTACGGTCGAACTGCTGTTGAACCGCGGCGCCGACCGCGCGCTGCGCAACAAAGCCGGCCGGACCGCCCTCGATCTGGCGCGCGAAAACGACGCGAGCGAGGCCTTGGCGGCCTTCGCTGCGCCGCCGGGGCATTGAACCGGCGCACTACTTTTCTTCGTACGTGATCTTCGATTCGGCGCCGAAGCGCTTGTAGTCCCGGTAGCGAATGGTCATCTTCACGCGCAACGGGCCATTGCGGAAAGGCAGCGTGTCGTCGGCGAAGGTCAGCATCGGGAACCAGCAACCGTCGACCGGCGCGCGTGTGGTGACGAAGCGCGGAAACAAATTTTCGCTGTCTTTCCCGCCGGCATGCGAGTAGACCGGCGGCACGGCCTGACCCTCGCTGCGCACAATGTTCAAGCCGGTCTTCTCCACCCACAACATACCCTCGAACAGCCGCATCCCCTGCAGGAGTTGGCGCGGTTCGACCTGCAAGACCCAGCAGTCCCGCCCGTCGATCGTTTCCTCACCGCGAAAGCGGACCTGGTAGCGCGGCAGCAGATCGGGCGTCAGCAGCAGCGGCTGGATGTTGCGGATGTCGTCGAAATCCTCGGGTGTCAGGACGAGGCGCGCCAGGTGCGATTCCGGCTCGCCCGCCAGCCGCTCGGTGCGCTCGCCCTCCGGCGAGAAGATGACCTCGCGCGTTTCGCGATAGCGTCCGGCGTGCCCGCGTTCCGGGAAATCCTCGAGCAGGACTTCCTGGCGGTAGGCGTAGTGCGAGCGTTGCTCGGCGTTGCGCGCCTCCTGCTCGGCGACGCGCCGCACCAAATCGGCCGGAGGTTCCTGCGCGGGCAGCCGGGAAGACGCTAACGTGAATACTAGCGTCAGAAAGCGCAACGAATTGTCCACACCGCTTGCCAACACGCTTAACTCTCATCGACAGCATAGCCTAGTGGGGCGGGCCTCCAGGCCCGCGCGGGGTCTCCAGACCCCGCTGCATGTCCCTGCGCCGGACCTCGGGATCGCGCGATTCCACCATGTGCTCTTGCGGGGCCTGGAGGCCCCGCGCGGCTCTGGAGAGCCGCCCCACCACTGCGTGCCATCCCACTACGGCGAGCCACACCATAAGGAACAACCAGCAGCATGACCGGCGGAATCACTTACCGCGACGTCCTCATTCCGTGGCCTCAGGCGGTGGCGGTGCTCGCCGCGGGACTGATCCAGCTTGCGTTCTATTTCAGCCTGGCGACGCGCCGATGGCGCGAGCATTGGACCCCGGCGCGCCTCGTTCTGCTCGCGCCCGTGCCATGGCTGGTGTACTCGATCCCTTGCGGCGTCTTCCAGCCGTATGGCATGGTCGCGCTGGTCGCTCTCGTGGCCGTCGCCGCGTTCTGGTTCCATTTCCTGCCGCCCAGCCGCTGCACGGATCTCGGATTCGTCGCGCTCATGGCCGCGCCGATCCTGTTCCGCTGGTTTGGGCCTATTTATCCGCGGCCGTGGCCGAAGGTGCCGGTGGAAATGCTGGGCCACATCGCGTGGATTCACGCCGGTCTGGCCACGGTGCTCAATGTGCGCCGCGTCAATCCGGGCTTCGGCTTCTGGCCGGAGTGGCGCCATTGGCGCGCGGGATTGCTATGGTTTGCCCTCTCGCTGCCGCCCGTGGCGGGATTGGTTTACTTGCTTGGGTTCGCGCACTTCGAACTGCCGGCCGCGGGCTACAAATACGCGGTCGCGCTGCCGACGTTTTTCGGCATCCTGTGGGTGGTCGCGCTCAGCGAGGAGTTCTTCTTCCGCGGCCTGTTGCAGCGCTGGCTGGAGGAATGGACGGGTTTCCCCATCCTGGCGATTGGGATCGCCTCCACGCTGTTCGGCCTGGCGCATCTTGGCTATGGCCATTTCCCCAACTGGGATATGGTGCTGATCGCCGCCGTGATGGGCGTGTTCTATGGTCTTGCTTACCGCCAGGGTGGAGGCGTGCGGGCCGCGATGGTCGCGCACGCCCTCGTGGTCACTGCCTGGAAGACGTTTTTTCACTAAGCGCGCCGGCGGCCTCCAGCTTGGGGCGGATGGCGTCGAGCGCCTGTTCGAAGTCGCGCAGCAGGTCACGCCAGTCTTCGATGCCAACCGAGACGCGCACCAGCCCATCGGTGATGCAGGCGAGTTGCAACTCCTCGGCGCAACTAGCCGAATGCGTTGTCGTCTTGGGATGGCACACCAGCGTCTCCATGCCGCCCAGCGACACGGCGTTTTTCGCCAGACGCAGATTGCGCAGAAACTCGAACGCCGCCGCCTTGCCGCCATTCAGCTCCATCGCGAACATCGCGCCGGGATAGTCGCACTGCGACAGGCGGATGCGGATCTGCTCCGGGTCGTCGAACAGCGTCGGGTAGTAAAGCTTGCGCACCTCGGGGCGGCGCACCAGGCTTTCCGCGATGCGTTGCGCGTTCTTGCTCTGGCGGTTCATGCGCAGGCTTACGGTCGGCAGGCGCCCGTCCAGAATCCAACACTCGTCGGGCTGGAGGATGTTGCCGAACATGCCGCGCGTGGCGAAGATCTGCTTGCGCAACTCCGGATCGCGGCCGAGCACCATGCCGGCCAGCAGGTCGCTGAAGCCGCCCAGGTACTTCGTCGCCGAATACAACACAAGGTCGGCGCCGAGCGTCAGCGGATGCTGGAAGACCGGGCCGAGGAAGGTGTTATCGACCATCAGGATGGGCTTCGGATCGAGTTGCGCGCGGGTTAGCGCGGCGCGCTTGATATCGGCCATCACCATCGTCGGATTCGCGGGAGTCTCGATCAGAACTACGCGCAACGCCGGGGTATTCCGGATCGCCTCGTCGAGCGCATCGCTGTGTCCGGTCGGGACCGGGACGGTGTGGATGCCGAACGGCTCCAGCAGATTGTGCATCATGCCCATCGTTCCGCCATAGAGCGGCACGGTGTAGACGATCGAATCGCCCGGCTTGAGCACGCTGAGCAGCGCCGTCATGATGGCCGCGAGCCCGGAGTTGAACGCCAGCGCCCATTCGGCGCCCTCTTCGAGCGGCACCATCTGGTCCTGGAGAATCTCCGCGTTGGGATGATTGAAGCGCGAATAGACGAGATACTCGCTCTCGCCCGGCTCCAGGTGTTCCCGGCCGGAAGTGATATTGAACGCCCGTTCCGCCGCCTCCGGGGTGGGGAAAACGAAGGTCGACGTGCGGAACACGGCCGGACGTGCCGACCAGACGGAGAGGCGGGGATCGAAGCCCCGGGTCAGGACCGCGGTGGACGGATGTTCGCCATGCGGATGTTTGGAGTCAGCCATGATTGCGCCTCTTTCCAGGGCCGGAACAGCCCGTCCGCAGGATACACCCACCGTCAGGTGGTGTCACTCCCGCGCGGCCATGTTCCAACCCCATACGCTTGCGATGATCGGCCGGTTTGAGGTGGCTGTCAACCAACACGGCACTCAGCCCGCCATCAATGAGCCTTGGCCGTTACCGGCCGCAACACGGCGGCGACTTGCGGCGCCAGTTCTTCGTAGGAGAGCTTGCCGGGATGGTACAGCCGGACGATGCCCCGGCGGTCGATCAAGGCGAGCGTCGGCGTGGTGCTGGCGCCCCAGGCCTTGAAGTTCTCCTCGCTTACCGGCACCGTCATCCGCGGAATGCCGGCGTAGTATTTCGCGCGCACGGTTTCGATGTAGCGAAGTTCGGCGGCGCGCGGCGCTTCCTCGCCGCCCTCGACGTAGCCATAGGGCTGGGTCGGGCCGACGATGACCAACCCGGGATACTCCTGGCCGATCCGCGCCAGTACGCCGGCCTCGGCTTTGCAGTCGCCGCACCAGTGGGCCCAGAAGAAGAGCAGCACGGGCTTGCCGCGCAGGGCGGCGAGCGCCGGCGGCGCGGCGCCCAGGTGTTCTTTCGTTTCGAGCACCGGCGCGCGCCGGCCGGTCAGCGAAATGAGGTTCAGGTTCTTCTGGATGCGAGTGCGGATGCTGGTTGCGCGCCAGGTCTGCACTTCCTGCCGCAGAAAGGCGACGGCTTCGGTCTTGCGGCCGGTTGCGTTCAGCACCTGTGCCTGCACTTCGATCGACGCGCCGAGCGCCAGCGCCAGCGACGAATCGTCATCCAGCTTGCAGCGCTTCAACTGTTCGAGCACACCCGCGCGCGTCTCCGCGGCAAACCTGTCGGCCGCCGCGTAGTCCTTGGCGGCGAACCTGCCGCGGCCCAGCCAGCTCAGCGCTTCCAGGTACGGCCCGTCCGCGCCGGCCGTCGCCTTGTGCGCGGCGACTAACCGTTCACCTTCGGCAAAATTGTTGCCGCCGATGGCCGCGCGCACCTGCCGGACAAGCTCTGGCCGTTGCGCATAGGCCGGAGCCAGCGCGACGTGCGTGAGGATCATGGTTCCAATCAGCAGAGCGAAATGTCGCATCGGGTGCTCCGTGGGGTTGTCAGACTTTGAGAAAATCGCGGGTCCAGCGGATCGACGCCTCGAAGTCTTCGCGTTCCACCTGCGCCGCACGGTCCTTGGGCACTTCCGGCAAAGGCGGCTGCGGCCGGCCCTGCGCGGCGATGTCGAGAAAGCGCGCGAACTCGCAGGCCCGGACCGTCTGGTAACCGCGCCAGAATTCCGGTTTGCGCCAGGGATACATCCGCGCGCCGGTGACGATCACTTCGAGCGACATGGCCTTGCCGGGGCACAGCTCCAGGTAGCGTTTCAGCAGGCGGTCCATGCCGACGTTGCCCTCGCCCATGCGCACCCAGCGCACGGCCGTACCTTCGTCCGTATTCCACAGGTAGCTGTCGCGAATGTGCGCCGTCAGGATGTAAGGCGCCAGCGTCTCCAGCGTGAGATGCGGATCTTCCAGCACCCAGCACGGGTTGCCGGAATCGAAGCACGCGCCGACGAAATCCGGCCCCGCGCCCTCGATCAGCATCTTCAACTCGCGCGCCTGCATGTCGCCGGCGTGGTTTTCAATGGCGATTTTCAGGCCGGCGTCCAGCACGCGCGAGCGCACGCCGCGCAGTGTCTTAATCGCGTTGTCGATGTGCGCTTCGATTGGCTCCTTCGAGCTGCCCGGCGCGGCCTTTGCCCGGTCGGCGAACGTACCGAGGAAGGCGCGAACGATTTTCGACTTGGCGACCGTCGCGGCATGGATCATGCGCAGGAGTTGCTCTTCCGCCGTGCCGGCGCTCTGATCGAAGGCCGAGGACGACGGGCAGATCGAGCGCATGCCGATTTCGAGTTCGATGCCAAGCCGCGCGGCGTGCTCGCTCACCTTGCGGACGTGCTCGTCCTCCAGGCTGCCGAGAAAGCGGATCTCGGAAAAGTGGACGGTTTTCACGCCGAACTTCGCGCAATAGTCGAGCAGCTGAAAGGCGTCCCAACCTTGCGAGCGCAGGCTGAACAGATCCACTCCCAGCTTCGGCGGCGCACCGGCCGGAGCCGCCGCGGCCGCAGCCGTGGCCAGCATTCCAGCAACGAACTCACGGCGATACATGGAACGTATTATCGCGTAATCGATAGCATGAAAATTTCGCTTTATTTTCGCTATCATATCGGCTATCCTGCAGTGGTCTGTTCAACCTTAAGGAGGAATCGATGACACCTGAAGAGATTGCGCTCTCCGTTGAGACGAGCCGGGAATTTTTCAACCGTTCCACGCGGGCGCTGACCGAAGCGAACTCGAACTTCGCCCCGACGCCGGGCACGTTTACCGCGGCGGCGCAGATTGCTCATACCGCGCAGACCATCGACTGGTTCTTCAATGGCGCCTTTGCTCCGGCGGGCTTCGACATGAATTTCGAGCAGATGGACAAGGACGTGCGCGGCTGCCAGTCGCTGGACGCGGCGCGCGCCTGGTTCAACGCCGCTACCGATCGCGCGAAAGCGACTGCCGCCGCGCACACGGCCGAAGAGTGGGCCGCGCCGCTGCCGGCCGGACCGATCATGGGCGGGCTGCCGCGCGTTGCGATCATCAATGCCCTGACCGACCACACGGCGCACCATCGCGGGGCGCTCACCGTTTACACCCGGTTGCTCGGCATGGTGCCACCGATGCCGTACGGCGACATGGAATGAGAATCGCGAAATCGATTCTGTCCGTTCTGGGCAGCTACGCGTTGAGCGGCGGGTTGGCGCCAGCCACCGGCCCGCCGCTGAGCAATAGTCGGAGACGGAGCCGCGACCGTCAGGGAGTGGTGGCATTTCCGTGTAGCGGTACTTGCACCTGCCGCAATGCAGTGGCGTGCCTGCTCGCGCGCACGAACAATGTTTGGATGCCACCGCTTCCTTACGGTCGCGGCTCCGTTTCGGAGCTTACGCCGCGAGGCCGCGCAGAGTGTCCCAGAATTCGGGGAACGAGACCGACGCCGCGCCCGCGTTTTGGATGACCACCGGGCCGCTGGCGCGGAGTCCGGCGACGGCGAAGGCCATGGCGATGCGATGGTCGCCGAAAGAGTCGATTTCGGCGGGGCCGAACGTTTGCTTGCCGGGCAGGTGGAAGCCGTCGGGCGCAGTCTCGATCTGAATGCCCATGCGGCGCAGGTTCGAGGCCATCGTCTCAATACGGTCGGTCTCTTTGACGCGCAGCTCGGCCGCGTCGCGTACGGTCAGGCCCTCTTCGCTGAGCGCGCCAAGGATCGCCAGCACGGGGATCTCGTCAATCAGCGCCGCGGACCATTGCTTCTCGATGACGCCGCCTTTGAGCGCGCCGCCGCGCACCAGCAGGTCGCCCACCGGCTCGCCGTTCTTCATGCCCATGTTCAGGACGCGGATCTCGACGCCCGCGGAGACCAGAAAGTCGATCAGCGACGCGCGGGTCGGATTCAAACCGACGCCCTGTAGAATCACGTTGGAGCCGGGCACGATGGCGGCGGCCACCAGGAAAAACGCGGCGGAGGAGAGATCGCCCGGCACGCTCAACTCGCGCGCTTCCAGGCGGGCCGGACCGCGCACCTTCGCATAGCCGCGGCCGGCTTCGACCTCGACGCCAAACTCGCGCAGGGCGACCTCCGTATGGTCGCGCGTCCGGGCGGGCTCGCGGACCGTGGTGGTGCCGTGCGCGTACAGGCCGGCGAGCAGGACGCAGCTCTTCACCTGCGCGCTCGCCACCGGCATGTCGTAGTCGAGCGGCCGCAGCTCACCGCCGCGAATGGAGAGCGGCGGGAACTTGTCGTCGCGCGCGGAAAGCGTCGCACCCATCTGAGCGAGCGGCGTCATCACGCGCAGCATCGGACGCTTCGCAAGCGATTCGTCGCCGCCGATGCGCGTCGTGAAGCGCTGGCCCGCCAGGATGCCGGAGAGCATGCGGATGGTCGAGCCGGAATTGCCCGCGTCGAGTTGCGCGGCGGACTCGGTGAGGCCGTGCAGGCCGCGGCCGGCGATGGTGACGTCGCGTCTGTCCTCGGTGATCTCGACGCCCAACGAGCGCAGGCACCCGAGCGTCGAGTGGCAATCCGCGCCGGAGGAGTAGTTATGAATGACGCTCGTGCCCTCGGCGATCGCCGCCAGCATGCCGTAGCGATGCGAAATGGACTTGTCACCCGGCAGGCGCAGGCTGCCTTCGAGCGGCTTTTGCGCGGGGTGAATCGTCTCTGCTGTGATGCTGGTGGTCATGGGGCGTTACTCGATTCTGTGCGGTCCCGCGCCGCTGAGTTGGATCTCGACTTTGTGCGGACCCTTGGCTTCGATCTGCACCGCGACCGCGTCGGGATTCCACGGCATCTCAAAGGCAAATGCGGCTTCCATGCCCGGCGCGAGCTCTTCCTGGTCCAAGGCGCCGCTGTGCCGGGAAAGCTCCTTCCCGCCGTCGCCGAGCAGGACGAAGGTGAGCGTCACCCGGCCGACTGAGACGTCGCCCACGTTGCGGATGTGTCCTTCAAAGGAGAGCGTCTCGCCGTTCTGCTGGGTCTTGAAGCTGCCAACTTCGAGCAGCACGGGCTTCGACTTGTGTTTCAATTGTCCGGCGCACAAGAATAATTGAAACAGCGTCAGGCACAGGATCAGTTTTACCCGCATTGGTTCTTCCAGTTTACCGGACGCCGTATGGGAGGTCTTGAATGCTGAGACGCGACATGCTGCTGGCTTCGATGGCGTTGCCCGCCACGGCTGCTTCATTTGGCCAGGCCGGATCCGGAAAGGCCAAGAACATCGTCATCTCCAGCGCGAACGGCACGGCGGCCTGCAAACGCGCGCACGAGATTCTGGAAGCCGGCGGCGACACGCTCGAAGCCGTGGTGTCGGGCGTGACGATCGTCGAAGACGATCCCGAAGACACCAGCGTCGGCTACGGCGGTTTGCCGAACGAAGACGGCGTGGTGGAACTCGACGCCAGCGTGATGCACGGTCCTACGCGGCGCTGCGGCGCAGTCGGCGCGGTCCACAACATTAAGAACGTGGCGCGGCTGGCCAAACTCGTCATGGAACAGACCGGGCACGTAATGCTGGTGGGCGACGGGGCGACGCACTTCGCGCGCGCCTGGGGCTTCCCGGAGATCAATATGCTCACCGAGAAGGCGCGTCTGGCCTACGTCGCCTGGAAGCAGTCCCAGCGCGACTCGTCGGGCCACACCAACTGGACCAACTGGCTCGACATGCCCGCTGAAGAGCCGAAGAAGCAGGCGCACGATCTCCTGCGCCAGCAATTCCCCGAGGCGAGCGAAGACCTGATTGCCTGGGCGCTCGACGTCGCCAAGTACCCGCCGACGGGCACGATCAACTGCCTGGCGCTGAACGCAAAGGGCGAGATGTCCGGCACCACCACCACGTCGGGTCTGGCGTGGAAGATCCCCGGCCGCGTGGGTGATTCGCCGGTGATCGGCGCCGGATTGTATGTCGATCAGGAAGTCGGCGGGGCAGGCTCGACCGGGCTCGGCGAAGAGAACATGCGCATCTGCGGCGCGCACACGATCGTCGAGAACATGCGGCATGGCAGGGACCCGAAAGAGGCCTGCCTCGACGCGCTGAAGCGGATCGTGCGCAACTACAATGGCGACCAGGCCCGGCTGGCGCGCTTCGACATCAACTTCTACGCGTTGCGCAAGGACGGCGTTTACGCCGGCTCGTCGTTGTGGAGCACGCGCCAGAAACGCGGCTACATGGCGGCGCCCAAGTTCTCCGTCAACGAGGGCGGCGAGAGCCGGCTGGAAAACTGCGTCTGCCTGCTTGAAAGAAAAGGCTGATTGCCCGTTCGCCGGGTGTCCGCGCAACGCCGCGTCCGCCGCGGGCGTCTATTGGTTGACCACCGATAGGAGAAGTGTGCGCGCGAAACGCCCCGGGGCTGCCGTGCGACAGTGAAGCTATGCTCGCAACGGCTGTTTTGATGATGATGGCGGCGCAGACGCCGGTCATCGGCGACATTGAGATCTTCGGCACGCGCAAAATCCAGCACGAGCGGGTTCTGAAAACGCTCGGGATTCACGCGGGCGATCCCCTGCCGCCATCGAAGGTGCGCTTGGAAGACGCGCTGCTGGCCATGGACGGCGTGGCGCGCGCCTCGGTGGAGGCGGTCTGCTGCGAGGCGGGCAAGGCGATCCTTTACATCGGGATCGAGGAGCGCGGCGGAGCCACTTTCCCCTTGCGCGACCTGCCGCAAGGCGACCTGCAACTGCCCGACGAGATCGTTCAGGCCTACCACGACTTCACCATCGCCGTGGCGAAAGCCGCGCACGACGGCGACACGCACGAGGACATCAAGCAGGGCCATGCGCTGATGGACAACATCGCCTGCAACGTGTTGCAGAAGCGGTTCATCGGCTTCGCCCAACTCTATCCCGAGGTCCTCAAGGCGGTGCTGCGCGAATCCGAAGACGAAGAACAGCGCGCCATTGCGGCCTACGTTCTCGGCTACGCGCCGCGAAAAATCGACGTGGTGGACGATTTGCAACTCGCGCTGCGCGATCCCGATCCGGACGTACGGGCGAACGCCGTGCGCGCGCTCAAGCCGATCGCGCTGCTGGGCCAGAGGGACCCGGACCGGGGGATTAAGGTTGAGCTGACATGGTTCGTGGCCATGCTGAATTCCACCGTGCTGAAAGACCGCCTGGAGGGCGCGCGGACCCTGCTGGCGCTGACCGACGCCGGCATCCCTGACTCGACGTACAAGTACCTGTGGGAGAACGGCGGCGAAGCCCTGAACGAGATGGCGCACTGGCGCAATCTCGAATACGTCCTGCCCGCCTACATGCTGCTCGGCCGTATGGCGGGCTGCAAGGACGAGGAGTTGGAACAAGCCTGGGCCAGCAGCGACCGCGAAAAAAAACTTCAGGAAATTGAGCAGAAGCTCAAGCTCAAGAAATAGAACTACTTGGTGCGGTTTACGCCCCTGACGGTCGTCTGAAATAAACTACCAGTCGTTGATAGGGATTGGTGCATTTGAGTACACTGCGGCTAGACCTATGGCCCAGCCAGCACTGCCGCACCTGCGCTATCTCGAGGCCGAGGCGATCCACATCCTGCGCGAGACCGTCGCGCAGTTTCGCCGGCCGGTGCTGCTCTATTCGATCGGTAAGGACAGCAGCGTGCTGGTCCATCTGGCGCGCAAGGCGTTCTTTCCGGGCCAGATCCCGTTTCCGCTGCTGCACATCGACACGACCTACGAATACCCGGAGATGATCGAGTTCCGGGATCGCTTTACCCGGGAGATTGGCGCCGAGCTGCGCGTCTACACCAATCGCGCGGCGGTGGAGGCGGGCGCCAACCCCTATGACCTGGGCACGGCGAAGTGCTGCCACCTGCTGCGCACGCGGGCGCTGGTGGAGGGGCTGAAGGAGGGCGGCTACGACGCGGCGATTGGCGGAGGGCGGCGCGACGAGGAACGTTCGCGGGCCAAGGAGCGGGTCTTCAGCTTCCGCGACCGCGAGGGGCAGTGGGATCCGCGCCACCAGCGTCCCGAGCTGTGGAACCTTTACAACGGCCGCGTCGACTCCGGCGAGAGTATCCGCGTTTTCCCCATCTCGAACTGGACCGAATCCGACGTCTGGCGTTACATCGACGAGGAAAAGATCCCGGTCGTGCCGCTCTACTTCGCCGCGCCGCGCCAGGTGGTCGTGCGGGGCGAGACGCTGATTCCGCTGGAGGCGAACGTCAAGCTGCTGCCGGGCGAAGCGCCTGTGACCGCGATCTGCCGCATGCGCTCGCTGGGCTGCACGCCGTGCAGCGGGGCCATCCGTTCTGAGGCGCGCACGCCCGCGGAGATCATTGACGAATTGGCGGTCTTTCGCCGTTCGGAACGCGAGAATCGCGTGATCGACCACGACCAGGAAGGCTCGATGGAACTGAAGAAGCGCGAGGGGTATTTCTGATGCACGCGATTGTGGAAAAGCCCCTGCTGCGCATCTCGACCGCAGGTAGCGTGGACGACGGCAAGTCGACGCTCATTGGCCGCCTGCTCTACGACAGCAAGTCGGTCTGGGAGGACCATCTCGAAGAGGTCCATCACAGCCGGGTGAATCGCGCGGCGCACGGCCCGGATCTATCGCTGCTCACCGACGGGCTGCGCGCCGAGCGGGAGCAGGGCATCACCATCGACGTCGCCTATCGCTACTTCGGCACGCCGCGCCGGCGCTTCATTGTGGCCGACACGCCCGGCCACGAGCAGTACACGCGCAACATGGCCACCGGCGCGTCGACGGCCGACGCGGCCATCCTGCTGGTCGACGCGCGCAAGGGCATCCTGCCGCAGACGGTGCGCCATGCGACCATCGCGTGGCTGCTGGGCGTCCGGCATTTCGCTTTTGCCGTGAACAAGATGGACCTCGCAGGGTTCCGCCACGAGGTGTTCGCGCGAATCCAGCACCAGGCGGCGGGCCTGCTGGCGAGTCTGGCGGGCGCGAAGGCCGACTTCTTTCCGATCAGCGCGCTCGACGGCGACAACGTCGTGGACAACTCCAAGCGCACGCCGTGGTACAGCGGGCCAAGCCTGCTCGACTGGCTGGAAACCGTCGATGCGGCTCCGGCTGCCGGGGCGCCATTCCGCATGGCCGTGCAACTGGTCATCCGGCCGCACCTCGATTTCCGGGGGCATGCCGGGCAGATCGCCAGCGGCGTGGTGCGGCCCGGCGACGCCGTGCGGATCGAGCCCGCCGGAACGCTGGCCCGCGTGAAGCGCATCGTGAGCTTCGATGGCGACCTTGGTTCCGCGTGGGCGCCGATGTCGGTCACGCTGGAATTCGACCGCGAAATCGACGCCTCGCGCGGCGATTGGATCGTCGCCGCGGCGAGTACGCCGGAACGGGCGCGGAAATTGAAGACCACGCTCGTATGGATGCACGAGGCGCCCGCGCGCGAAGGTGCGGCCTACCTGCTCCAGCACGGCACGCGGGTGACGCCGGCGCGGCTGGCGCGGATTCGCGAACGCCTGGACCCGGCGGCGCAGACTCAGGTGGCGGCCACGGAACTGCGCCTCAACGATATCGGTGCGGCCGAACTGGAGACGGCCGACGCGGTGCCCTTCGACCGCTATCGCGACAACCGCGCGACCGGCGGTTTCATCCTGATCGACCGCCTCAGCAATTTGACGGTCGCGGCGGGGCTGATCGAAACGAGCCTCGATCATGAACGTGACGCCGGCCCGCTCAGCGTGGCGGAGCGCGCGGCGTTGTTCGGCCACTGGCCATGCCTGATCGACCTCTCCGCCCGGCTTGAACTGGCGCCGGCGCTCGAACGCCGCCTGCTGCTGCGCCACGCGCACACGCTCGTCATCGAGGACGCCGAAATCCCGGCGGACTTCCTGCTGGCGGCGGGACTGGTCGTCATTTCGACGACGCCCCGGCCGGACGCCACGCTGAATGCGACGAACCTCAACGGCGACGCTGGCCACGCCGTCGCCGAACTGCTGGAAGCGCTGCGTAGCGCGGGCGTCTTCGACACTGGCGCCGGATACGTACAGGGGGAGGGCATTTGAGCCATGCGCGATCCTCTCGACAGCGCGAACCATCTGATCGAAACGGCGCTCGGCCGCGCGGAGCGGCCGTGCCTGACGTGCAGTTTCCAAGCCGAGGATGTCGCGCTGGCCGATCTGGTGCGGCGCTTCGTACCGGATGTGCCGGTGCTGTTTCTTGACACCGGGTACCACTTCGCCGAGGTCTACCGTTACCGCGATCGGATCGTGCGCGAGCTCAAGCTGAACCTGATCAACCTGCTGCCGGCGCAAACCGTCGCCGAGCAAGAGACGCAGTTCGGCATCCTATATCAATCGAACCCCAGCGATTGCTGCCACCGGCGCAAGGTTGAGCCGCTGATGGCGGGTCTGGCGCTGTACGACGCGTGGTTCACGGGACTACGTCGCGAGCAGTCGCCGACGCGCGTGAGTCTTCAGCCGGAGGAGATCCACGCGTTTCCGAACGGCCTGCGGTTGCGTAAGCTGAGCCCGCTGTTCGATTGGACCTGGGTCGAGGTCCAAAGCTATCTGGTGGCGAACGACATTCCGGAGTTGCCGCTCTACGCGCAGGGCTACACGAGCATCGGCTGCGAGCCCTGCACGGCGAAGCCGCTCGAAGGCGCGCACGCGCGCTCCGGACGTTGGGGTGGACGCAAGCTCGAATGCGGGCTGCACACGGTCAGCCAGCGGGAGGCCTGACATGGAAGTGCTGTTGGGATTCGCCATTGCCTTCGTTGTCGGCATCGCCGGCATGGGCGGCGGACCGCTCGCGGCGCCGCTGCTGATGCTCGTGCTCGGCGTGCCGCCGGTGACTGCAGTGGGCACGTCGCTGCTTTTCGTCGCGGTGACGAAGTTAGCGGCCACGTCGATCTACTGGAGCCGGGGCCAGATCGAAGGCCGCGCGCTCGGCCAACTGCTGATCGGCGGTGTCCCGGCGGTGCTGGTCGGCACGCTCGCCATACAACACGCGTCGGAGGACAAGCAGTTGCAGCCGTTTGTGCTGACGCTGATTGGCGTGCTGGTCGGCGCAATGGCCGTCTTCACGCTGTGGCGCGTGATTTGGCCCGCGCGGGACGTGCAGCGCGAGGAACGGCGCGGCTGGCTGAAGTGGATCGCGATTCCGATCGGTCTCGAAGTCGGCTTCTCATCGGCTGGTGCGGGCGCACTGACCGGGTTGACGCTGCTGCACTGCACCAACATTGAACCGGCCGCCGTGGTCGGGACTGATCTGGTCTTCGGGCTTTCCATCGCTGTGGTCGGCGGCGGCATGCACTTCGCCGGCGGCACGGTCGACAAACCGCTGTTGCTGCTGCTCGCGCTAGGTGGTGTGCCGGGAGCGCTGATCGGCGCATGGGTGGCCGGACGCATTCCCGCGCGCGCCGTGCGCGCCACGCTGGGCGGCGTGATGGTCCTGCTCGGGCAGCAGCTCTTGTGGCGCGGCCTCAGCTCGCTCGCGCGATAGCAGCGTAAGAGGCACGTTCCGCACGTACAATGGGAGCGCATGCTGGCCTCGGTTGTGCGCTTGCTTGGGATTGGACTGCTGCTCGGTCCGTGGGCCGGAGCCCAGGAACTGCCCTTCGAACACACGATCGAAAAGATCGCGAGCGGCTACCAGTACGTCGGCGGCATGGCCTGGTCGCACGACGGCCGGCTGTACTTTAGCAACACCCCGCGCGGCGAGGTGCATGTGTGGACACCGGGCCAGCCGGTGAAGCTGCTGCCGGTCAAGCTCGCCAGTCCGGCGGGTCTCGCCTGCGACGAGCGCGGACGTCTGCTCGTCTGCGAAGCTGGGGCCCGGCGCATCGTGCGGCTCAAGGCAGACAACGCACTGGAGGCGCTGACGAGCGTCTTCGAGGGCAAGAGGCTCAACTCGCCGCGCGACGTGATCGTGCGCAAGGACGGGACCGTGTATTTCACGGACCCGGCGTTCGGCCCGGCGGCAGACACAATGGAGACGCCGTTCCACGGTCTCTATCGCCTGAGCGGGAAGGGCGAGGCGGTCGCCGTCGCACGCTGGAACACGCGCCCGGGCGGCATCACATGTTCGCCGGATGGTAAGACGCTCTACGTGGCGATGAGCGACGAGCGCACCGTCCGCGCGCTCGATCTCGACCGCCAGGGCAACGCGTCCAACGAGCGCACGCTGATCCGCGGCCTGGACGGCGTGCCGAACGCCGTGCGGGTCGATGAGCAAGGGCGGCTCTTCGTTGCCGCGCGGACGCTGACGGTGTACTCGCCCGAAGGTCAGCGGCTGGGACAGATTGAGATGTCCGAGCGGCCGGTCAGCCTGGCGTTCGGCGAGGCGGGCGGACGGGTGCTCTTCATCGGAACGCACACCTCCATCTATCGCGTTGACTTCGCGCCGCGGCGTTGACCGCGGAGGCTTTCCTACAATGAGAACAGGCGGGCGCCGCGGCGCATCGCCATACGGAAAGAGGTCTCGCGTTGAGTGGCCAGAACGGCGCCAGCCGCCGTTATCCCGAACGTCCGTTGTTGGGCGTGGGCGCGGTCGTCTTCCACGCCGGCAAGGTGTTGCTGATCCAGCGCGGCACCGAACCGCTCAAGGGTTGGTGGACCGTGCCTGGTGGGCTGGTCGAGGTGGGCGAGCGGTTGGAAGCGGCGGTGCGGCGCGAAGCGCTGGAGGAAACCGGCCTGCGGGTCAAGCCCGTCGCCGTGGCGGCCCTGTTTCAGCGCATCGCGCCCGACATGGCGGGCCGCACGGAGTTTCATCACGTGATCGTCGATTTCCTGTGCGAACTCGAAGACGGCGCGGTGCGGGCCGCGAGCGATGTAGCGCAGGCGGGATGGTTCACGCCGGAAGAGAGCCGGCAATTGCAGATGGCGCCCGGTACCGCGGGCGTGCTCGAAAGTGCCCTGGCCCTGCGGGCCCGGCGCGCGGCGCAGAGGGAAGAAGCTTGAACCGAGAGAGTCTCGAACTACTGGAATATGGCCGTCTGCTCGGCCTGGTGGGCCGCTATGTGAGCAGCGACGCGGGCAAACGCCTGCTGGCGGCGACTGAGCCGTTGCAGGATCGCGCGGCGCTCGAAGCGCTGCATGCCGAAACCGCCGAGGCGATCGCCTACATTGCCGATGCCTCGCGTCCGGCCACGCGCGGCGGCGACGCGCCGGTGCGGCTGCGGTTCACCGACCTGCCGGATTGTGACGCCGCGGCGGCGAAGTTGCGCATTGAAGGCACCGTGCTGGAAGGTACGGAGATTGCCGCGCTGGCCGCCATCCTGGAGCGCGCCGCACAGGTGCGCAACGCTCTGGCCGGTTTTGGCGGCAGCTATCCCCGGCTGACGGCGCGCGCCGCTTCGCTCGGCGATTTCCGGCCCGCGCTGCGCGAAATCTCCGGCCGGATTCTGCCCGACGGCTCGGTGGCCGACGACGCCAGCGTGGCGCTTGCGCGTATCCGGCGCGAGATGGGCCGCCAGCGGCAAAACATCACCGACTCGCTGGAGCGCTTCGTCAAACAACATCGCGAGGAAGGGCTGCTGCAGGAGGAGTTCGTCACCATCCGCAACGAGCGTTTCGTCGTGCCCGTGATTCCCAGCGCGCGCAAGCGCCTGCCCGGCGTGGTGCACGGCTCCAGCGGCAGCGGCCAGAGCCTGTTCCTGGAGCCGCTCGAAACCATTGAGCTGAACAACGACCTGGTGCGCCTGGGCGAGGACGAGTTGCGCGAAGTGCATCGCATCCTGCGCGAACTCACGGGGCGGCTGCGCGAGCATGCCGACGAGATCCGCGCCGCGGTGCGCACGCTCGGCGAGTTCGATTTCATCTTTGCCAAGGCTCGTTTCGCCGAAGAATTCGAATGCGTGATCCCCAAGTTCGCGCCCGACGACCAGCCGCGGCTCGCGTTACTGGCGGCGCGCCACCCGTTGCTCCAGGACGTCCTGCGGCGGCAGCACAAGAGCGTCGTGCCGGTCTCCATCGAGCTGAACAACGGGCAGCGCACGCTGCTGATCAGCGGTCCGAACACGGGCGGTAAGACCGTTGCCATGAAGACCGTCGGGTTGCTCGCGCTGATGGCGCAATCGGGCCTGCCGGTGCCGGCCGCCGAGGCGGAGTTGCCGGTGTTTCCCGATGTGCTGGCCGACATCGGCGATAACCAGTCGATTGAGCAGAGCCTGTCCACCTTCGGCGCGCACGTCACCCGGATCAAGGAAATGGTCGAAAACGCCGTGCCCGGCGTGCTGGTGCTGCTCGATGAGCTGGGCCGCGCGACCGATCCGGAGGAGGGCGGCGCGCTCGGTGTGGCGATTCTGGAAGAGTTCCGGCACTACGGGGCGTTCACGCTCTCCTCGACGCACCTGCTGGCCATCAAGGTGTACGGCTCGAACACCGAAGGCGTGCTGAACGCCTCCATGGGCTTCAACGAGGAGACGCTGGAGCCGACGTACCTGCTGCGCACGGGCTCGCCGGGCAAGTCGGCGGGCCTCGACATCGCCTCGCGGCTCGGCCTGCCGCGCCACCTGATCGAGCGGGCGCGCGCCGCCATGTCCACTACCGAGCGCGACATCGCGTTGTTCCTGAACCGGCTGGAGGAGAAGGTCCACGAAGCAGCGGCTGAAGCGGACAATCTACGACAAAAGGAGTTGGACCTTAAGGAGCGCGAGCAGAAGCTGGTTCGCGAGATGGAAAAGAAGACCGCGCAGCGGATGCGGGAGATTGAAAGCCGCACGGATGAGGCGCAAAAACGCTTCGAGCAGGAGGCGGCGCGGGTCATCGATCAGGTGCTTTCGACGCCGGAGCAGCGCAAGGTGGCGGAGCGCTCGCTGCGCCAGGTGGCGCGCACCCGCCGTGAGTTCCAGGAGTCGGTCCAGGCGATCAAGGAAGACCGCAAGCCCGCTCCGCAGGTGGCCAAGGAAGCGATCCATGAGGGCTGCCGCGTCCGCCTGAAGGATGTCACGGAACCAGCCAAGGTATTGAAAACAATGCCGAACGGGAACATTGAGGTTGCGGTCGGCTTCCTCAAGATGCAAGTCCCTACAAGTGAGGTAATTGAAGTTCTGCCCGACGGCCAGCCGGTCAAGAGCAAGCTGCCCAAGGGCGTTTCGTTCCAGGCCGGCCCGCGCTGGGACACCATCACGCGCGAGATCAACCTGATTGGCAAGACGTCGGAGGTGGCGAGCGAAGAGGTGGAGCGCTATCTCGACTCGGCTTTCCTGGCGGGCGTCGCGCGGGTGCGCATCGTGCACGGTCACGGCATGGGCGTGCTGCGCCGCACGGTCCATGAGATTCTCAAGCACCACCCTAACGTCGAGAAGTTTTACTTCGCCGAGCCGGCCGACGGCGGCAACGGTGCGACAATTGCCGAACTTGCGGTCGAGTAAGCCGCAAGCCGGGCGTCGCGATCACCTCTGAAACGAAGCCGCAACTCCGAAACGGAGCCGCGACCGTGAAGGAGCGGTGGTATCTCCAGGTTTATCTATAACTTAAGCGCCATAGATATGCCTGCATCCGGTGTTTGGTGCCATGCGGAATTGAACGCGATGGGTGGGGCCTGGAGGCCCCGCGCGGCTCTGGAGAGCCGTCCCACTGGGGCGATCAAACCAACCGGAACACGCTGACCGTCACCGACGCCGTGACCGCGACCGGCTCCGGGAGCTGCGCGATGGCGGCCGTGAGCTGCGCCGCATCGACATGCCAGGCGCTGGGACCCATTAGCACCAAGGCCTGAACCTCATCGTGCGTCAGTTGTAGGAGTGCGTCATGCCGCTGTTCTTCGACGCGCTCGAAATGCGCGCCCAGGCTGGCGGCGACCGCCTCGTCCTTATCGTGGCCGATGGAAAGTAACCCGAGCGGGCCGATCAGTTCCCGCATATGCTCGGCAGTAGGCGCGACCACCACGAGCGCGCCGTCGCGGGCGAGCACGCGTTCGAATTCCGCGCCATTTCGCGGAGAAAAAACGCTCAGCAGCAGCGTCGCGGAAGCGTCGGCGACGGGCAAACTACGCCAAATGTCGCAGAGCGCCGCACCCGCACGCGGGTGAGCGCGGGCGGCCCGGCGCAGTGCGGCTTTAGAAATATCCAAAGCGAGGCCCGAGCTCTCGGGCAGGGCATCGAGGACCGCGCCGAGGTAGTAGCCGGTTCCGGCGCCGGCTTCGACAACCAGACCGTTCGCGCAGCGTTCGCGAGCGGCGGCGGAAATGGCGGCGGCGATGAAATGGTAATGGCCCGCTTCTAGAAAAGCCGCCCGCGAGGCGACCATGGCCGGCGTGTCACCCGCGTAGGCCGGAGGCGGGCAGCAGAGGTTCGCGTAGCCTTGCTTCGCGATATCGAAACTGTGACCTTGGACGCAACGCAGCGCCCGGCCGGAACCGGCTTCGGTTTCGGCGAGGCCGCCATGGCAAAGCGGGCACCGCAGGCAGGCTACGACAGGCGCGTACATCGGCGGAATTGGTCCCCACTCATGCTCGCACAGTAAGGGCGGTGGGGCCTGCCGCCGCCGTTCTACTAGAATTGAAATAGACCCGTCGCACCACGGCTTGGACGCTGGCGCGGGTTGGCCCGGGCGCGCCATTTTCCTGTGGAATCGCGGCGGCGCGCGGGCGTGCCGGATAAGGAATGTCACACCACTCCGCGGCTGCGGAATCACTAGGTTCAGAGAAGATCGGCAAGCTGCTGCTGCAGTATTCCCTGCCCGCCATCATTGCGATGACGGCGTCTTCGCTTTATAACATCGTCGACCGCATCTTCATCGGTCACGGCGTCGGGCCGCTTGCGATCTCGGGGCTGGCCTTGACGCTGCCGTTGATGAATCTGGCGGCGGCGTTTGGCGCGCTGGTGGGAGCGGGCGCCGCGGCGCTGGTGTCCATCCGCCTCGGCGAGCAACGGCTGGACGAGGCCGAACGCATCCTGGGCAATACGGTGCTGCTGAACGTGGTCCTCAGCTCGACCGTCGCCGCCGTGATGCTGTTCTTTCTGGACCGGATCCTCTACCTGTTCGGCGCGAGCCCGGAGACGCTGCCTTACGCCCGGCAGTTCATGCAGATCATCCTCGCCTGTAACGTGATCCCGCATTCCTACCTGGGCTTGAACAACATCATGCGGGCGTCCGGCTATCCGCGCAAGGCGATGGTGGCGACGCTCACCACGGTCGGCATGAATGTGCTGTTGGCGCCGTTGTTCATCTTCGTGTTCCATTGGGGCATCCGCGGCGCCGCGATTGCGACCGTGACGGCGCAGACCACCGGCCTGTGCCTGGTCCTCAGCCATTTTCTGCGGCGCGACTCCTACGTGCGCTTTCTGGCGCACCGCTTTACGGTGAACTGGCGGATCATCGGCGACATCCTCGCCATGGGTATGTCGAATTTCATTGTGAATCTCTGCACGTGCCTGATCACGATTGTCATCAACCTGAAGCTGGTGGCGCACGGGGGCGACTATGCCGTGGGCGCTTTTGGCATCATCAACTCCATCCTGATGTGCGCCGTGATGATCGTGCTTGGATTGACGCAGGGCATGCAGCCGATTGCGGGTTTCAACTACGGCGCCCGCCGCTTCAGCCGCGTCAACAAGGTGTTCCACGAGGCGGTCCTCGTCGCCACGGGCATCACGACGTTCGCGTTCCTGACCGGCGAGATCTTCCCGCGTCAGATCGCCCTGGCCTTCACCAGCAGCCGGACGCTGGTCGATCTGGCCGTGACGGGCATGCGTTTGGTGCTGGCGGTTTTCCCGCTGGTGGGCTTCCAGATTGTGACGTCGAATTTCTTCCAGGCCATCGGGCACCCGAAGATCTCGATTGTGCTGACGCTCTCGCGCCAGGTGATCTTCCTGCTGCCGGCGCTGCTCGTGCTGCCGGGCCTGTTCGGCCTTGTGGGCGTGTGGAGCGCGCTGCCAGTGTCCGATTGCGCCGCCTGCGCTCTGGCGTTCGCCCTGTGGAAAAGCCAGGGGCGCGAAATCCGGGCGCGCGCCGCCGCCGAAACTCCGCGCCCGGACAGACTTGTGGAAACCGAATCGCTTACTTAATCTCGGCCAGCGCCGCCAGTACGGCCGCGCTGTGTCCGTCGACCTTCACCTTCGGGAAGATCTTTGCGATTTTGCCATCGGAACCAATGACATATGTCGTTCGTTCGATGCCCATGTACTCTTTGCCGTAATTCTTCTTGAGCTTCCAAACGCCATACGCCTCGGCTACGGCGTGGTCGGCGTCGGAAAGCAGCGTGAACGGCAGCGAATACTTCGTCTTGAACTTGACCAGGGCCGGTTCCTTGTCGGGAGAAACGCCCAGGACGACCGTGTTGGCCGCTTCAATGCGCGGGAAATCGTCGCGAAAGCTGCAAGCCTCGCGTGTGCAGCCTGGCGTGTCGGCCTTGGGATAAAAATACAGGACCACTTTTTTGCCCTGCAAAGACGAGAGCGACAGCGGCTCTCCGGCGTCGGTGGACAGGGTGAAACCGGGCGCCTGGGATCCTACGGTAAGTGCCATACACTGCTGTAGATGCACGGTCCGCCGGGAGGGTTCTGCCAATCGGGCGGGTGGCCGCCGGCGGCGGGCGTTTGACGCCGGGTTCCGCGCCTCGCTATATTGGGACTTGCTCCTGCTGGGGCTGTACTCGCATTGCGCCCGGGCTCTGTCCTGAAGGGCGTTCTGGCAAGCCAAAGGACACTCGATGCCGAAAAGAACATTTCAGCCGAATAACACCCACCGCGCCAAGACTCATGGCTTCCGCGTGCGGATGGAGACGAAGAACGGGCGGGCCGTGCTGGCGCGCCGCCGCGCCCGGGGCCGGTATAAGCTAACTGTCAGCGACGAGCGGCCGATCCGTTACGCTACTCACTAATTGCACTCCGAAATCAGTCCGCGGACACAGTGCTTTCCTAAAGCGCGGCGTTTGCTTCGGCCCGCGGAATTCCGTACGGTGTATGACCTCGGTTTCAAGGTAGTGTGCCGGACGTGCGTTGCCTTTTGCTGGAAGGCGCCTGCCGCGCCTCAGTCGGAGGAGGCGGCGAAGGTGGGTTTCACCTCGCCGCGCGCGCTGGGCAAGGCCGTCAAGCGGAATCGTATGCGGCGCCGCCTGAGGGAGACGGTGCGCCGCCACCTGACCGCACTGGGCCCGGGGTGGCGAATTGTGTGGAATTTGCGCCGCTCGGCCTACGATGCGGCTCAGGATGTTCTGAACGCTGACGTGGAACGGGTGTTGGACCGATGCAACAGATAATCCTGGCTGCTTTGGCCGCCTACAAGCGTTGGATCTCTCCGCTGTTGCCCCCTGCCTGCCGGTACTACCCCACTTGTTCGGAATATATGGCCGAGGCCGTACGCAGGCACGGGCCCGCGCGCGGCGTGTGGATGGGACTGAAGCGGCTGGCCCGCTGCCACCCCTTCCACGCTGGTGGTTTTGACCCCGTCCAATAGGATTCAACTATTCCCATGCCCGATCCGAATCAAAGCTCCAACAACCAGTCCGGCTCCGGCCAGAAAAAGGAACTGTCGATGGAGACGCGTCTCCTTCTGGCGTTCGGCTTGATGGGGCTGGTGCTGCTGGCGACGCAGTATTTCCTGCCGACGACGAAGCCGCCCGTGCCGAAAAAACCGCCGGTTCAGGTGCAGCAGACACAGACGCCGCAAGCTCCTGCCGCACAGCCCGCGCCGGCCGCCGCGGCTGCCGTTCCGGCTGGCGCGAAAACGGGCAAGCCGGTTCCGGCCGCGCCTCCAATCGCTACGGTGATGGCCGCGCAGCGCGAGACGAAAATCGTCGAGACGCCGGTCTACCGCGTGGAGTTTTCGAACGAAGGCGCGTCGGTCCGCAGTTGGAAGTTGAAAAAGTACCCCGACACGGACGGCAAGCCGGTCGAGCTGACTAGTGCTGCGGGCAATGCTAAAGCGGGCTGGCCGTTCGGCTATGTCTTCCGCGGCGCGCAGCCGGCGGTCGACCTGAATAAGGCGCTGTTCGTGGTCAAACAGCCCGATCCGTTGACGCTCGAATTCGACTTCAGCGACGGCAACGTCGTCGCTCACAAGACATTCCGCTTCGACCCGAAGAAGTACGACGTCACCATCAGTTCCAACGTCGCGCAGGGCACCCAGGGCATCCCGCATCTGCTCGCCTGGCGCGCCGGTTTCGGCGACCGGACCGCGCACAATGAAGCCGGCCAGCAGCACGCGGTGTACTTCGACAGCGCCAACAACAAGCTCTATACCGAAGAGGCCAAGGTCGCCAAGAACGGGCCCGTAACCCATTCGGGCAGCTACCAGTTCGCCGGCCTTGAGGACAACTATTTCGCCGACGTGGTGCTGCCAGAGCCCGGCACGAGCTTTGACTTCCAAGTCTGGCAGGACACTTTCAAACCGCAGCCGAATGCCGACGAGGCGCCGCACGTCGGGATTGCTCTCGGCGGCCAGCCGTCGATGAAGATCAAGATCTTCATCGGTCCCAAAGACTTCAACATGCTGCGGTCGACGGATCCGAAGCTGGTGCAGATCGTCGATTACGGCTGGTTCTGGTTCATCGCGAAGCCGCTCTTCCTTGGGTTGCACTGGGTGAACGACAACCTCACGAACAGCTCGAAAGACTCCTGGGGCTGGGCGATCATTCTGGTTACGGTCATCATCAACTTCCTGATGCTGCCGCTGCGCTACAGCCAGATGCGGTCGATGAACAAGATGTCGGCTCTGAAGCCGCAGATCGAAGCCATCAATGCCAAGTACAAGGACGTTGGCATGCGCGATCCGCGCAAACAGAAGCAGAACGAAGAGCTGATGGCGCTGTACTCGAAGCACGGCATCAACCCGATGGGCGGCTGCGTGCCGATCCTGCTGCAGATGCCGTTCTTCTTCGCGTTTTACAAGGTGCTCTACACCGCCATCGAGTTGCGGGATGCGAGCTGGCTGTGGATCGCCGATTTGTCCCAACCGGAAGCATCCATCATCCGTATTCTGCCGATCGCCATGCTGATCACGCAGGTGTGGATGCAGAAGATGACGCCGTCGCCCGGCCAGGATCAGACGCAGAAGACCATGATGCTGATGATGCCTATCGTGCTCAGCGCGATGTTCTACAGTGCGTCGAGCGGGCTGGTGTTATACTGGCTCACTGGCAACGTGGTCGGCATCATTCAGCAGTATTTCTTTAACAAAGCCGCTGCTGCGCCCGTTCCGGCCGCCCCGCCCGCCAGAAAAAAGAGAAGGTAGCCGGGCGCCGCAGAACCCATGAGCAGACGCGAATACAACATTGCCACCGTCGGAGACCAGGTAGAGGACTTTCTGGATCAGGTTCTCGACGCCGCCGACCTCGACATCGACTTCGACCTTTACGACGGAGAAGAAACCGAAGCGTACTTCGAAGGCCCGACTCTCGTCGTGAAATTCGTGGGTCCGGATCTGCCCTACCTGATGGCCAACAAGGGCGAAGCCTTGCTGGCGCTGGAGCAGTTGACCCAGGAAGTTCTGCGCATGAACTCGGACGAGCATGCGCTGCTGTGCTTTGACGCCAACGATTTCCGCCTGTTGCGCCAGGAAGAGCTGCGGCTGAGCGCCCTCACCGTCGGCCAGCGCGTCCGCGAAACCAATACGCCTTACCGCTTCAACCCGATGAACAGCCGGGAGCGGCGCGTGGTGCATCTGGCGCTGCGCGGCGAAACGGATTTGCGGACCGAAAGCGCCGGCGTCGGTCCGGGCCGCCACGTCGTGGTTTATCCGGCGGGCATGGCCTCGTTACCGGATCTGCCGCCAGAGCCGCAATTCCGCGGGCGCGGCGGCGGTCCTGGCTTTGGCCACAGGCCGGGTGGCGCGGGACGGCGTCCAGGCGGGCCTCCGCCACGCCACGGCCGCCGCTAGCACTTTGCATCTGCAAGATACGATAGTCGCCATTTCCACGCCGCCGGGCAGCGGAGGCATTGGGATTGTGCGCCTTTCCGGCGCCGCGGCGCGCGCTATAGCGGAAAAACTGCTGCGCCGCAAGGTCGGTATCGACTGGCGTCCCTGGACCGCCTTTCTCGCGGATCTTGTTGACAACCAAGGGCAAACGATTGACCAGGTGGTCGTCACCTGGTTCGGCGCGCCGCACTCCTACACCGCCGAGGATGTGGTCGAGATTTCGTGTCACGGCTCGCCGCTCGTGTTGCGCCACTGCGTCGAACTGGCGCTTGGCGCCGGCGCCCGTCTGGCCGACCCTGGCGAGTTCACTTTTCGCGCCTACCTCAACGGACGCATCGACCTGCCGCAGGCCGAAGCTGTCCAGGATCTGATCCAGGCCACCACGCTGCACCAGGCGAAGGTCGCGGCCCGCCAACTCGAGGGGGGCGTCTCGCGGCTGATCCAACCGGCCAAGGCGCAGCTCGTGGAGCTGATCTCACTGCTCGAAGCGGGCGTCGATTTTGCCGAGGACGACGTTGCGGTCGCTCCGGCGTCCGAGATCGAGCGTCGCATTACGTCAATTGACGCAGTTGTCACCCGGCTGATCGACAGCTTCCGCTATGGCAAGCTGGTGCACGACGGCCTTTCGCTAGCCATCGCCGGCCGTCCCAACGTCGGTAAGAGCTCGCTTTTCAATGCGTTGCTCGAAAGCGACCGGGCCATCGTGACCGACATCCCGGGAACCACGCGCGATACCGTCTCCGAAGTCGCGGCCATCGAAGGCGTGCCCGTCCGGCTGGTCGACACCGCCGGCATCCGCGAGGGGCGCGACCTCGTCGAGAAGCTGGGCATCGAGCGCAGTTTCCAGGCCATGGCCGACGCAGATCTTACACTTGTCGTGTTAGACCTGTCTGAACCTCTCACGGATGACGATGAGAGATTGCTTGATCATGCGAGAAGCGGCGGATTGCACTTGATCGTCGGCAACAAGTGCGATTTGGCGCGACAGATGAAGGAGATTGACGGGCTGATCGCGGTCTCCGCGCGCGAGCGAATCGGGATCGATGCGCTGCGGCAGGGCATTCTCCGGGCCGTGGCGCCCGGCGGCGAATACGCGCAACAGGCCAGCTTCATCACGAACGCGCGCCATGCGCAACTGCTGCGGGAATGCCACGGCTGTCTGGCGCAAGCCGAGGAAGGACTCCGCCTCGGCCACCCGCACGACCTGCTGCTCGTGCTGCTCTACAACGCCCTCGCGCCCCTCGACGCGCTCACCGGTGCGACGACGGCGGACGACATCCTGAACCACATCTTTTCCACTTTCTGTATCGGGAAATGACCAATATCTTACGCAAATTGGCCATTTTTTGAGCCAATGCACAAGATATTACGCACCATCGCTCACGGCCACGAGCACCCCGAGTTCGCGGCGGCCGGCCAGCGGGTGATCGGGCAATGGGGAGCCGGGCGGGCGCCGGTCGCTGACGAGCGCCGGTTGAGCTTGCAGCCGATGTTACGGGAGTAAAACCGCCAGGAGACGGCAATTCTCCAACCATTGACCCTGCTTCTCCGTCAGAAGTGCAGAAACGGGAAGACGAGAAGCGGACAATGATAAGCGTTCCGGAGTTGGCGATTCCGTTTGCGCTGGCCCCGTCGACCGAGACCGCCGAGAGGGATTTTCTGGGAGTGCTACCCGGATCCGAAATCTCAGCCAGCCGCACCGCTCAACCGGCGCAAGACGCCGCGATGGCGGAACTGTGCCAGCGCGGCGACCGGCGGGGGTATGAGCAACTTTACGCGGCGCACAGTGCGCGGATGAAGTCGATCGCGTGGAACATGCTGCGCAATCGCCAGGACGCCGAGGACGCCGTGCAGGAGACGTTTCTGAAGGTCCAGCGCAGCATCCACACCTACAATGGCCAGGCTTCGTTTTCGACGTGGGTGTACCGGATTCTGGTGAACACCTGCACGGATACGCAGCGCAGCCGCCAGCGGCAGACCGAAGAGCTGCCGGAGAATCTGACCGGCCGCTCGCCGAACGTGCCGCTGCGGATCGCTTTGGAGCGTGCGCTGGGGCGGCTGAGCGAGCGGCATCGCACCGTCTTTCTGCTGGCGGAGGTGGAAGGACTCACGCACGCCGAGATCGCGTCGATTTTGAATATCCCTCTGGGCACGTCCAAGGGCTGGCTGTTTGAGGCGCGGCGGGAACTGCAGCGGATGCTCACCATGGGATCCGAACCGGGCCACACCGGATTGAGGAAAGTCTGATGGATTTCGATTGCTCAAAACTCGATGACGCATTGCGCGAAGACGAGCCGGAGCTGTTGGCCGCGGCCCAGGCCCATGGCGCTTCGTGCGCGGCCTGCCGCGAACAGTTGCGGGCGTGGGACGAACTCTCGGCGGCGGCTCGCGAGTTGCATGAGGAATGGGACAGTCCCGAGCTGTGGAAGCGCATCGACGCTGGCTTGCCCCTGCGCCGTTCCCGCTTTGCGTGGTGGAGTTCCGATCGCGCGACGTGGAGGTTGTTTCTCGCCGCGGCGGCGGCTCTGGTGCTGACGATATCGAGCGTGTGGCTGTTGCGTCGGCCGGCCACGACACGTCCGGTAACTACGGTGAGCCGCCAGTTCCTCACGGACCAGGCGCTCAAAGAGGCCCAGGATTCCGAGGCGGCGTACGTCCACTCGATCGACAAACTGGCCAAGCTCGCCGCGCCGGTTTTGGATGAGTCGCCTGCGCCGTTGATTGCGAGCTATCGGGAGAAGCTAACCGTGCTGGACGCGGCGATCGCCGATCTCAAAGATAACCAGGAGCGGAATCGCCTGAACGCGCGCCTGAACACCGAACTGGTTTCGCTGTACCACGAGAAACAGCAGACATTGCAGGAGGTCCTTCGTTATGCGGGTCAATCGAATTAGTCTGGCGGCGTTCATCCTGGCTGGCGCGGTCTGTGCGCTGCCCGTGGCGGCGAAGCAGCAGGAGGCCACGCGGACTTTCGACAGGACCGTCGCGCTGCAGCCGGGCCACACGCTGCATATCGATTCGAAATTCGGCGAAGTGAAAGTGCGCGGCGCGGCGCAGCATGACGTCGTCATTCACGCGACGATCCACACTGCGGCAGGCAATCCCTCTGAGGCCGAGGATCTCGTGGGCAAAGTCCGGATCCAAGTGGATCAGATCGCGTCGGGCGTTGCGGTCCGCACCATCTACCCGGAGCGCAACGGCTGGCTGAATTTCAAAAACATGTCCTATTCGGTGAACCTCGACATCACGTATCCGGAGAGCTCGCCGCTGGAGATTCGGAACGAATTCGGCGACGTCCGGCTGTCGGAATGCCGGGGCGGTTCCCATATCGTGAACGGGCACGGCGCGCTGATCTTCCGGAACGGCCGCGGCAGCCACCACCTGGAGAACTCGTTCGGCGCCATTGAGGTCACCGGCAACGAAGGCGATCTCACCGTCAGCGACGGCAACGGCGCGATCACCATTTCCGACGTCAGCGGGCACGTCAATGTGAAGAACCGCTTCGGGCGCGTCTCCGTGACGAAGGCCGGTCAGGGCGCAATCATCGTCAACAGCAACGGTGCGATTGCGCTTACCGGCGCCGGCGGGACCTCGAATATCACGAACAGCTTTGGAGCCGTTACGGCGACAGGTGTCCGCGGCGACTTGAGCATTCGCAACTCGAATGGCGCTATCGTGGCGCACAACGTAACCGGCTCGGCCGGCATCATCAACAGCTTTGGCGCGATCGAGGCTTCGGAGATCGGCAAGTCGCTGGACGCCACCGGCAGCAACGGCGCCATCCGCTCCAGCCATGTGGGCGGCTTGGCGACCATCCGGAATTCGTTTGGCGCGACCGAAGTGGAAGAGGCCGGCGCGGTGGACATCACCAGCGGCAATGGAGCCGTGCGGGCGCAGGGGATTCGCGGCGCCGCCAAAGTGCATACGAGTTTCGGCGGCATCGCCATCGAAAACGTCGCCGGCGCCGTGGATGCTTCGAATTCGAACGGTTCTATCACGGTGCTGTCGAGTGCGCGGGGCGGTTGCCAGCCGATGACGCTGAAGACGACGTTCGGCCCCATCAAGGTGACGCTGCCCGACAATGCGAACTATAACGTCTCGGCGTCCACCAGCTTTGGCGGCATCAATACCGAGTTTCCGCTCACCATTTCCGGCGAGACGAATTCCAAATCGATTCAGGGAAGGATCGGCAACGGCGGCTGCGAATTGAGAATTACGGATTCGAATGGCCGCATTGAGATCCTGAAGCGGCGATAACGCCGGCCACGCCGCGAGCGTGAATGGGTGGACGCCTTACCGCGCCTTCGCACGCGCGGCCTTGGGCGCGGGCGCCTCGGCTGGCGTGGCGTTTTCCACCTTGGCGACACGAATCAACGAGTGCTTGCCTTCGGCCTCGGCGTTCTTCAGGTTTCTGGAGAACTCATAGTTCAACCCGGCGACGAACTGTTCGATCTGCTGCTGCATTGCGCTCATCTTCTCGCGCATGTTCAGGATGATCTCGACGCCCGCCAGATTGACGCCCAGTTCCCGGGTCAATTGCAGAATCACCTCGAGGCGCTCCAGGTCCTCATCGGTGTACATGCGCGTATTGCCGTCGCTGCGGGACGGCTTCAGCAGTCCTTCCCGCTCGTAAAGGCGGAGCGTCTGGGGGTGAATCTCGTACTTCTCGGCGACAGCCGAGATCATGTAGGCCGCTTTCGTACGCGTTCGGGGCACTGTTTTTGCCTTCGATTCTAAACCTTCGACCACAGTTCGGCGCGCGGGTCGGAACGGTCCACATCCGCGAGCTTCTTTAACAACTCCCGGGTGCGCTCGTCGCGCACGTCGGGAGCCTGAATCACAATTTCCACGATCTGATCGCCGCGCGTGTTCCGGCGTGAGTTGTAGACGCCCCGCTCGCGCAAGCGCAGCTTCTGGCCGTTTTGCGTGCCTTGCGGGATCTTCACTTCCGCGCGGCCGTCGACGGTTGGCACTTCGATGCGCGCGCCCAGGCCGGCTTCGGACACCTTGACGGGGACGCGAATGTGAATGTCGTCGCCCTCCCGTTCGAAGATCGGATGCTCTTCCACGTTCACCGTGATGTAGAGATCGCCAGCCGGCGCTCCCTGCGTGCCTGCGCTGCCCTTGCCGGGCACGCGCAACCGCGCGCCGGAAGAAACGCCGGGCGGAATGCGCACTTCCACAATCTCGTTCTGGCTGACTCGCCCCTCGCCCCGGCAGGTGGGGCAGACGTTTCTCAGACGTCCGGTTCCGCCGCAGCGCTGGCAGCTCAAGGAGAAGCGCATCGCGCCGGCCATCTGCGTGACGTTGCCGGTGCCGTGGCATTCGGGGCACGTGGCGGACCCGCCGCCCGAGGCGCCCGTGCCATGGCACTGCGGGCACGGATCCATGCGATTTACGCGCAACTTGACTTGCGTTCCGCGCACCGCCTGCCAGAAATCGACGGTCAGCGCGTACTCCAGGTCGGTGCCCGGCTGCGCCGGCGGCTGTGCCTGGCTCGCGCGCTGGCGGCCGAAAAACTGGCTGAAGAGATCGGAAAAATCGTGGGTCGCGCCTTGCGAGTGCCGCGCGCCGCCCGCGGCTCCACCGGCCGCGCTCCCCGCCGCGCCCCCCGAAAAGAGATCGGAGAAATCGAACCCGCCAAAATTGAACCCGCCGGCCGCGGAGTCCGGCTGCGCGCCGCCGGGGAAGCCCGTTTCGGAGTAGAAGCCGTACTGGTCGTACATCTTCCGCTTTTTCGGCTCGCTCAGAACCTCGTAGGCTTCCTGGACCTGCTTGAACTTCTCCTCCGCCGCCTTGTCACCGGGGTTCAAATCGGGGTGATACTTGCGCGCAAGTTTCCGGTAGACCTTGCGGATCTCGTCCGCCGAGGCGTCGCGTTTGACGCCCAACGTTTCGTAGTAGTCCCGGCTTGCCGCCATAGTGCCTCACCCCTTGAAGATCGCAAATGGAGCGGCCACGGGTCCCGGTGGATTAGCACACCCCTCCGAGGTTTCCGCCAGCCGCTCCATTCGCATACAGCCCCCGAACGTCTGTTACTTCTTGTTCTTGTCGTCGTCGACGTCGACGAACTCGGCATCCACCACGTTGTCCTTCGCGTCCTTCGCGGCTCCACCATTGGCCGCGCCCGCTTCGGGACCCGCCGGTCCGCCCGCCGGAGGCGTCTGCGTCGAGGCCGCCTTGTACATCGCCTCGGCCACTTTGTGGGTCGCCTTGGTCAGTGTTTCCTGCGCCGACTTCATCGTGTCGACGCTATTGGACTCCAGCGCTTTCTTCGCCTCGGCGATGGCGTCTTCCATGCCTTTGGCATCTTCCGCAGCGATCTTGTCGCGGTTGTCGGCCAACAGCTTCTCGGAGTTGTAAACCAGCGAGTCGAGCTGATTGCGCGCTTCAATCTGCTGCCGCCGCTTCTCGTCGTCGCCTTTGTGCGATTCGGCGTCGCGCGCCAGCTTGTCGACCTCGTCCTTGCTCAGGCCTGAGGAAGACGTGATGGTGATCTTTTGTTCGTTCTTGGTGGCGCGGTCCTTCGCGGCCACGTGCAGGATGCCGTTGCGGTCGATGTCGAACGTGACTTCGATCTGCGGCACGCCGCGCGGCGCGCTGGGGATGCCGACGAGCTGGAACACGCCCAGCAGACGATTGTCCGCCGCCATGGAGCGCTCGCCCTGGTAGACTTTGATCTCCACCGAATTCTGATTGTCGCTGGCAGTGGAGAAGACCTCGCTCTTGGTGACCGGGATCGTCGTGTTGCGGTCGATCAGCTTGGTGAACACGCCACCCAGCGTCTCGATGCCCAGCGACAACGGCGTCACATCCAGCAGCAGGACGTCTTTCACTTCGCCACCCAGCACGCCGCCCTGGACGGCCGCGCCGAGGGCCACCACTTCATCCGGGTTGACCGTCTGGTTCGGCGTCTTGCCGAACTGCTCGCGGACCAGTTGTTGCACGCGCGGGATGCGCGTCGATCCGCCGACCAGCACGACCTCGTCGATTTGCGAAGCCGTCAGCCCGGCGTCGCTCAACGCCTGCTTGCAGGGTTGGACGGAGCGTTGCAGAATGTCTTCCACCATCTGCTCGAAGCGCGAACGCGTCAGCGTCTTCACCAGGTGCTTCGGGCCGGTCTGCGGGTCGCCGTAAATGAACGGCAGGTTGATCTCGGTTTCCATCGCCGAGCTGAGCTCGATCTTGGCCTTTTCCGCGGCTTCCTTCAGGCGTTGCAGCGCCATGCGGTCGCGCGAGAGGTCCACGCCCTCGTCTTTCTGGAACTCACCGATCAGCCAGTCCACCAGCCGCTGGTCGATGTTGTCGCCGCCGAGGTGCGTATCGCCGTTGGTCGACTTCACTTCCACCACGCCGTCGCCGACTTCGAGGATCGAGATATCGAAGGTGCCGCCGCCGAAGTCGTACACGGCGATGCGCTCTTCCTTCTTCTTGTCCAGGCCGTAAGCCAGCGCCGCCGCCGTCGGTTCGTTGATGATGCGCATCACTTCGAGGCCCGCCACCTGGCCGGCGTCCTTGGTCGCCTGCCGCTGCGAGTCATTGAAGTATGCCGGCACGGTGATGACCGCCTGGGTGACCTTCTCGCCGAGATAGGCCTCCGCGGCCTCCTTCAACTTGCCCAGAATCATCGCCGAAATTTCCGGCGCCGACCACTTTTTACCCTGGCTGTCCACACGCGCGTCGCCGCTGTCGCCGGGGATCACGTGGTACGGGACCAGCTTCATTTCCTCGGAGACCTCGTTGTACCTCCGGCCCATGAAGCGTTTGATCGAATAGACCGTGTTCTCCGGATTCGTGACCGCCTGGCGCTTGGCCACCTGTCCAACCAGCCGATCCCCGGATTTGGCAAAGCCGACCACCGAAGGGGTTGTGCGGCCACCTTCCTGGTTGGGAATCACGGCGGGCTGACCGCCTTCCATCACCGCGACCACTGAGTTCGTGGTACCGAGGTCAATACCGATGATCTTGCTCATATTTCCTTAAATCCTTAGGTTCGTCGGAAGAAATGCCCGAAACTGGAACTGTAATTCTTTCGGCGGCGGCTGGCGCCTTGCGGCCCGCCGCATGACTGCGCCTGCTTTTAATATGGAACCTGAGTGGGTTGTTGTCAAGTATGTTTGCGCATTTTCGCACTACGCTCCTCGCCGCCGCAGCCGTCGTCTCTGTCTCCACCCTGGCTGCTCAGCCCCTTCTGGTCGCCGCCGCGGCGGACGTCGCGCCGCTGGAAACTAAACTGAAGCAAGGGTTTGCGGCTGCCGGCGGCGGCAGCGCCCAGTTCGTCTTCGGCGCCAGCGGGATGCTGGCCCGGCAGATCGAAAGCGGGGCGCCCTACGACGTGTTCCTGTCCGCCGACGAGCGTCTGGTGCAAGGGCTGGCCGCGCAAGGCAAGCTGGCTCGCGGCTCGGTCGTGGTTTACGCCACCGGCCGGCTGGGGCTGTGGTCGGCGCACCAAGCTGTGCCCGCCAATCTGGCCGGTCTTCTGGACGCGAAGTACCGCATGGTCGCGGTGGCCAACCCCGAGCATGCTCCCTATGGCGCGGCGGCCCGTGTTCTGCTGGAGCGCGCCGGGCTTTGGAGCCGTTTGCAGCCCCGGATCGTCCTGGCCGAAAACGTCCGGCAGGCCTTCGAATTCGCCTCCACCGGAAATGCCGACGCGGTCATCACTTCCTGGACGCTGCTCTGGAATCAGCCGGGCGCGAAGCTCCTTCCCGCGGACAGCCATCCGCCGATCCGCCAATCGGGGGGCGTTGTCGCGGGGACGTCAAAGGAAGCTCGGGCGCGGGCCTTTCTGCGCTTCCTGCTCAGTCCGGCCGGGCAGGCGATCCTGCATTCCGGCGGGCTTTTCGCGCCTCCGTCGCCCGGGCACTGATCCTTTCGTTTGCGGTGCGCCGCAACACTTTTGTTACTTGCAACCTGTTCGCATCGGCGGGCCGGACGGAGTAGAATCAACCCATCAATCGGTTGGGTGCCTGCCCGCCTGAAACGCGGACGGAATGACCTCTCATGAACGACGGACGGCGAAGTCAGCGGCCGTGCCGCCGCGAGCTGTGGCTGCTGCCGCTTGCGGCGTTGTGGATCGCCCCGGGCGCGCTCACGCGGGCCCAACAGTCTCCGCCGGATCCTGCGAGCAACAATAACGCTCAAGAGGTTTCCACCAAGGACGCTGCGGCGACATTCGTGTCGAAGGTGAACCTCGTTCCGGTCACGGTCGTGGTGCGCGACGGGAAGGGGCGGGCCGTCGGCAACCTGACGAAAGACGATTTCCGCCTGCTCGATAACGGCAAGCTCCAGTTCATCAGCAAGTTCTCTGTCGAAAAGCCTTCCTCGCCCGTAGTGCTCGAAAAGGAAGTGGTCGATCCGGACGCGCCGAAGCCGGAACCCGGGGGCGAACATCCGGCCGCCGCGATCGCCACACGCTTCGTGGCCTACCTGTTCGACGACGTTCATGCCAAATGGGAAGACCTGGCCCGCACCCGCGACGCCGCCGCGCACCAGATCGCAACCGCGCTGGCCGCGACCGACCGGGCGGCGATCTACACGACCTCCGGGCAGACAATGCTCGAGTTCACGTCGGACCAGGCCGCGTTGCAGGATACGTTGTTGCATCTGCGCCCGCACCCGGTAGCGAGTGCCCCCATGACCGCTTTCGAGTGCCCCGCGGTGAGCTACTACATGGCCGATTTGCTCGTCAACAAGAATGACCCTGAAGCCTGGGGGACCGCGATCGCCGAGACTTACGCCTGCGCCAACCTGGATCGCGCCACGACGCCCGAAACTGTTGTTCGCTCGATGGTTCAGTCGGCGGCCACGCGCGCCGTCGGCTCCGGCGAGCACGAGACACGCGTCTCACTGGACGTGCTGAGCAAAGTGATCCGGCGCATCTCCGCCATGCCGGGGCAGCGCAGCATCATTCTGGCCTCGCCCGGCTTCCTGACGTTCGATAATCATCAGGACGAGTCCGACGTCATCAGCCGCGCGTTGCGCGCGAATGTGATTGTCGACACGTTGGATGCCCGCGGACTGTGGACCGAGCCGGGCTATTCCGCGGCCGAGCCGACCCCGCCCGGCGGCGCCAACGTGCTCCTGGTGAAGGCCCGCTACGCGCACTTCGAAATGCAGGCGCAGGAAGACGTTCTGGCGGAAGTGGCGGCGGCCACGGGCGGCACGTTTGTGCACAACACCAACGATCTGGCCGGCGGTTTCGCGCGCCTGGCTTCCGCGCCTGAATTTATCTACGTGCTGGGCTTCACGCCCGCCAGCCTGAAATCGGATGGCAAGTATCACACTCTCAAGGTGACTCTGCGCGAGCCCCAGGGGCTTACTTTGCAGGCGCGGCGCGGCTATTATGCTCCCCGGCGCGAAGCCACCGCCGCCGAGCAGGCGCGCCAGGACATCGAGGATGCGGTCTTCTCGCGCGAGGTCATGAAGGACTTCCCGGTCGAACTGCATACGCAGTTCTTCAAGCCCACCGATACCGACGCCAAGCTCTCCGTGATGGCGCGGCTCGACGTGCGGCGGCTGAAATACCGCCTGGAAGAGGGCCGCTACAGGGATTCGCTCAAGCTGGTGACCGCGCTGTTCGACCCGAACGGCAATTACGTCGCGGCCATCGAGAAGGTCATCGATTTCCGGCTGCTGGAAACGACTCTGCAGAAGCGGCTGGACAACGGCATCACCGTAAGGACGAGTTTTGACGTGAAGGCCGGAAGCTATGTGATCCGGCTGGTGGCAAGGGACAGTGAAGGTCAGATGATGGCGGCCGAAAACGCCGCCGTCGAGATCCCGTAACGGGATCGGAGGGAAAAATGACAGCGCTTCGCCGGTTCATATCCACGGCAGGCTGGTTGTGCCTGCTGGCGTCATTCGGTTTGCCGCTGGGGCTGCGCGCGCAGGCGCCGCCCGCCGATTCCGGCGCCACGATCAAGACCGAATCCCGCCTCGTGATTGTCGACACCGTCGTCACCGACAAGAAGGGCGCGTACGTCGAAAATCTGGCCCAGAAAAACTTTCGCGTATTCGAGGATGGCAAGGAGATGGGGCTGAAGAGTTTCTCTTCGGAGTCGGAAGGCGCGGCCGCGGGCAAGAGCCAGCCCCGTTACATCGTGCTCTTCTTCGACAATTCGACGATGGATGCCGCAATGCAGCAGCAGGCGCGTATGGCGGCCGCGAAGTTCATCGATGCCAACGCCGGGCCGAGCCGGCTGATGGCCGTCGTCAATTTCGGCGGCGCCATTCAGATTGCGCAGAACTTCACGGCCAACGCCGAGCGGCTGAAACAGGTCGTGAGCGGGATCAAATTTTCCTCAACCTCCCCCAATGTCGAGGAAGCCGGGGCGGGCCTGGGCGCCGCGGGCGATATCGGCTTAAGCCGCGCGGCGGCCGAGTTCGGTGCGCGGAACGTGATCATCGGCCTGCAATCGCTCGCCAAAAACCTGGCGCAGGTCCCCGGGCGCAAGAGCCTGATCCTGTTGACGGCGGGCTTCGTGCTGTCGGACGAGAACCTGTCCGAGCTGACGGCGCTCATCAATACCTGCAACAAGTCGAACGTCGCCGTCTATCCGATCGACGCGCGCGGGCTCGTCGCCGGCAGCGCGCGTCTGCGCGACGATGGGCCGCAAGTAGCGATGGCCTCGGCCGGCGCGGATCAGCCGGGCCGCACTTCGCTGTTCCGCTTTGCCTCTTTCGTGCAGCCCGCCTCTTTCGTGCCGGTCATGGCGTTCGCGGGAGCGCCTCCCGCCGGTGGCGGAGGAGGCCGGTCGGGCGGCGGCGGCTCACCGTCAGCGGGCGCGCCTTCCGCCGGGACCAGGACTTCCGGCGCTCCGAGCGGCGGTACGCCGACCCGCGGATCGACTCCGGGTGTGCCCAGCGGCTCCATGGGCTCGGGCATGTCGCGCGGTGGCGGCGGGACGCCATTCAACCCGTACAACACGCCGGCTTACCGGAATCCGCTGAACCAGCCGCGGCAGATTATTCCGAAATTCCCCGAGAGCGCGGCCGTCAACCAGCAGTTCATGTACGCCCTGGCGGCCGGCACCGGCGGTTTCGTCATCGCCAATACGAACGACCTGTTGGGCGGCTTTGAAAAGATCGGCCGCGAGCAGAACGAATACTATCTGCTCGGCTACGTTCCGCCCGAGTCGGAGGAGGGGACGTGCCATACGATCCAGGTCAAGATCGTCGATCGCGGTGGCACCACGGTCCGCTCGCGTTCCGGCTATTGCAATGCCCGGCCGCGCGACCTGCTGGCGGGCAGCTCTGTCGAGAAGGGCTTGGAAGCCATCGCCGCGGGTAAGGCCGAAGGGACGCTGCATGCTTTGATGCTCGCACCGTACTTCTATACGTCCACGAACGTGGCGCGCGTCAACGTGGCGATGGAGATGCCGATTGAAAAGCTGAAGTTTGAAAAAGAGAAGGGCAAGTTCAACGCGTCCATCCATATCCTCGGCCTGGTGCGCAAGACGGACGGCGCCATAGCGGCGCGCTTCAGCGACACGGTCAAGCTCCACGTCGAAAACAAGAAGGACATCGACGTCATCAAGAAGGAGCCGCTCCACTACGAGAACCAGTTCGACGTCGCCTCCGGCCAGTACACGCTGCAGGTTGCCTTCAGCTCCAGCGGGGAGAACTTCGGCAAGGTCGAAGCGCCGCTCGTGGTGGACCCCTACAAGGACGACCAGTTCAGCATCAGCGGCGTTGCCCTGAGCCGGTCTTACCTGCGAGTCACCGATGCCGAATCGAATCTGGATGAGGCGTTGCTTGCTGACCGCAAGGTGCTGATCAGCCGTGGCGTCCGCATCATTCCCTCGGGATCGTCGCAAATGAAGGCTACCGACAAGCCCATCATCTATGTGGAAGTCTACGACCCGGCTCTGCGGGCACACGACTATCCCATGGTGGCTCTCCAACTCAAGGTCGTCGACCGCAAAACCGGGCAGGCTTTGGAGGACACGGGCTTCATGAGCCTGGCGACTCTGATCCGGCCGGGCAATCCGGTCATTCCCATCGGCATCGGGCTGCCGCTCAATAAGCTGACCGCCGGCGGGCAGTACCGCGCCGAACTGCAGGCGCGCGATTCCGCCGGACGCCGCACTTCGCTGCGCACCACCGAGTTCGACGTGGAGTAGGCCGGCGGGCGGCTGGCGTCCGCTGCCGCGTTCAGCCGAGCCAGTCAAGCGTCGCCGACACGAGTTGGGGGCCCAGGTGCGCGGCGGCAATGCGCTCGCAGGATTCCAGCACCCGCGCCGCGTTCTCGCGCGAGCCGGAGACCGTCGCCACGGCGATAGTCGCGGCGTTCCAGAGATCGTGGTCGTCCACCTCGGCGACGGAGACGTTATGCCCCGCGCGCAAGCGGTCCTTCAGCGCCTTGATCCAATGCCGCTTGTCCTTCAGCGAATAAGACTCGTCGAGCCGGATTTCCAGAATGAGAATGCCGACGGGCACCATAACAAAAGCGGCCCGGACATTGCCCGCGCCGCCTGGAAAAATTCTATACCGGCGCATGGCGCGCCGGAAATGGGAAGCGGGCGGATTTCAACCCGCCCACCCAATGCTATCGGTTACTGGCCAACTCCGGGGCTACCCGCTCCTTGCCGAACGCTTCGACGATGTCGCCCTGGCGGATATCGTTGTAGCCCGAGATGCTCGCGCCGCATTCAAAGCCCGTCTTCACTTCGGAGGCGTCGTTCTTGAAGCGCTTCAGCGAACTCAGGCGGCCCGTGTGGATCACGATGTTGTCGCGCAACAGGCGCACATCGCAGTCGCGGTTGAGCTGGCCATCGAGAACGTAGAGTCCGGCGATGGTGCCCACCTTGGAGATCTTGAAGGTCTCGCGCACTTCGGCCCGGCCCAGGTAGACTTCCTTATAAACCGGTTCGAGCATGCCCGACATGGCTTTCTTGATCTCGTCGGTAAGCTCGTAAATGATCGAGTGCAGGCGGATGTCCACGCCCTCGTGATCCGCCAGCTCGGCGGCCTTGCGATCGGGCCGGACGTTGAAGGCGATGACGATCGCTTCGGACGTGGCGGCCAGCATGACATCGGCCTCGGTGACCGCGCCGACGCCGGCGCGCAATACGTGGACCGCGATCTCTTCGGTGGAGAGCTTCTGCAAGGTGTCGGAGAGCACCTCGGCGGTGCCGCCCACATCGGCCTTGAGAATGATGTTGAGCTCTTTCTTCTCGCCCTCTCGAAGCTGGGTCTGGACCTTCTCGAGCGTGATGCGCGTCTTGGCCATCGCGGCCTCGCGCGCCTTCACCTCGCGGAATTCGGCGATCTGCCGCGCCTTGCTCAGGTCCGTCACAACCTGGAGCGTGTCACCCACCTCGGGCAGCGAGTCGAGGCCGAGCAGTTCCACGGGCATCGACGGACCGGCTTCCTTGATCTGGTCGCCGAGGTCGTCATAGAGCGCGCGGACCTTGCCGAAAACCGAGCCGCAAATGTAGAAGTCGCCGATGCGCAGCGTGCCGTTGCGCACCACGCAGGTCGCCACGGGACCGCGCCCGCGGTCGAGTTCGGCTTCGAGCACCGTCGCCACGGCAGGCCGCGTCGGATTGGCCTTGAGCTCCTGCATGTCGGCGACGAGCACGATCATTTCCAGCAGCAGTTCGATGTTCTGCCGCTTCTTTGCCGACACCGGCACGAATGGCGTGTCGCCACCCCACTCTTCGGGCATCAACCCGAGGTCGGTGAGTTGCTGCTTGACGCGATCCGGCTGGGCGTCGGGCTTGTCGATCTTGTTCAGCGCCACGATGATCGGCACTTTGGCCGCCCGGGCGTGATCGATGGCTTCGCGGGTCTGCGGCATCACGCCGTCGTCGGCGGCAATCACCAGCACGACGATGTCGGTAACCTGAGCGCCGCGGGCGCGCATCCGGGTGAACGCTTCGTGACCCGGCGTATCGATAAAGACAATCTTGCGGCCGTTAATCTCGACGTGGTATGCGCCGATGTGCTGCGTAATGCCGCCCGCTTCACGCGCGGCGACATTGGTTTCGCGGATCGCATCGAGCAGCGACGTCTTGCCGTGGTCGACGTGGCCCATCACGGTCACAATCGGCGGCCGCGATTCGAGATCGCCCGCCACCTCGGTCTCCTCAATCGCCTGGACCGACTCCTCCTCGTAGCTCATCTTCGAGGTCCTGGCGCCGAACTCGCGGGCCAGATCCATCGCCATTTTGACGTCCAGCGTCTGGTTGATCGTGGCGAAGACTTTGCGGTCGAAAAGGGTCTTGATGACGAGACTGGCCTTCACGCCCAGCTTGTCGGCGAACTCCTTCACCGTGATGCCTTCCGAGATTGTAATCTCGCGGTCGATCACCGGCAGCGGAGCAGCTTCCTGCTTGCGCGGGCCAAAATTCCTGAGCTTGCCTTCGGTATCGCGTTCGCGCTGATGCTGCTGCCCGCGCCGCTTGCCGGCATCGCGGCGGCCGGCATCGGTGACGGGAGCCGGCGGCTCGAGCACGGGCGAAGTCGGATGCGGACCGCGGCCGCGCATCATCGGCCGGCCTGGCCCCATCGGGTAACCGCCACGGGAACCCGGCTGACCGGGCCGCGGGCCCTGATACAGCGGGCGTCCCGGCGTCGGCATGCCCGGCCGGGGCGCGAGCGGCTGGCCCGGAGCGGGCTTGGCCTGGAACTGCGAAAGACGCGCCACCAGATCGGGGCGCGGCGGAACCACCGGCCGTGCCGCGGGCTGGCCGGCGAGCGTCGGCCGCAGCGGGTGCCCGGCGTGCGCGCCCGGAGCCGTTGGCTGCGCTGGCGCGCTGGGACGTTGCGGCATCGGCGTGTGCGGACGGGGCGGACCCGGCAGAATCGGACTACGCGGCAGCTCGCCTCCCGGGAAAGGCTGGCGAGGACCCGTCAGAATGGTCCCCGGGCGCGGCCCATGTTGTGCGCCCAGCGGAACATTTCTGGCCGGCGCTTGCGGCGGACGCGGGACCGCCGGAGCCGGAGGACGCGGCGCGGCATGGGCAGGCGTGGACTGAACGGGAACTGAAGGCCGCGGATGCGGCAATCCCAACGAGGGAATGCGCTGAGCCGGCGCTGCCGGCCGTGCCGGACCCGCCGGGCGCGGCTGAGCTGGCGCCGCGGGACGCGCTGGAGCCTTTGGCGCGGGCGCCGCGGGCGCGGGATGCACCACTGGCGCGGCGTGAATAACGGGCGCCGCATGGACAACCGGAGCGGCCGGCGCCACGGGCGGAGCAACGGGAGCGGCTGGCGCGGGGTGCGCAACCGGAGGCGCGGGCGCGGTATGCGCTTCGGGCGCGGGCGCAACCGGCCGGGCTGCCGGAGCCGCGGGCGCCGCCGGCGCCGGATGGGGCACCGCGGGTATGTGCGGCGGATGCACCGGCGCGTGGAGCGGCGGAATAATCGGGATCGACGGCGCCGCCTGTGGCGGCGGAGGCGGCGTATGCACCGCGGGCCGTGGCGGAATGGGGATCGACGGAACCGGCTGGCCAGCGTGCCGCGGCGTGCTCGCGGACGCCAGTGGCGGACGGATCGGCAGCGGCCGGTGCGCGGGCGGCGGCGTCGTTGGTTCGACCGGCGGATGAGCCGCCGTTTCATGAGCCGGAGTCTCCGCCGCGGGCTTCGCCGCAACCGGTTCGGGGTGGACTGCGGGTGGCGCTACCACCGGCGCGACCCCGCTGGTCTCTTCGGCAACTTCAGTGTCGTGATCTCCGTACTCTTCCTCCCCCTGTGGGGGATGCACATAGTGCTCCACGCCCGAGCCGGTCAGTCGCTTCCGGAGCAGCTCCGCGACATCTTCGTCGACCGAACTGGAGTGGGTCTTCTTCTCGGCCACGCCGAGTTCGGGCAGGAGATCAAGGATTGCGCCCGGCTTGACCTCGAGCTCTCTCGCCAGTTCGTTGATCCGAATTTTCTTCATAGTCACGGACGGACTCTCAGATGCTTCCATATTCGGCAATTACCCGCAAACCGACCTTCTCGCCCGTTCGATCATTGCGTTTGGTCAGTTTTCGGAAGACCCCGCGCGAGGAAGACCTGAATTTTCAATCGTATCAGATTCCAATCCGGGGGAAACCCCTGCCTCGGGGGCGGGCGCTTCCGCAACCTCTTCCGTAACAGACTCTTCCTGCGGAGCGGCCGGCTCGGCCTGGGCTTCGCCCTCCGGCGCTTCCGCTCCGTCCGTATCCTGGACCGGCGCTTCCACTTGGCCCTCTCCCGGCTCCGCGGCCACCGCTTCGACCGGCGCCTCGGCATTCACATGCCCGTAGAAGTTGTTGACGGCCATCCCGAGCTGCGCCACCGCGTCCGGTGTGATCCCCGGAATCAGTTCCAGATCCTCGGGCGTCATCGAGGCGACTTTTTCCACCGTGCCGATACCGCCGGCCACCAGGAGATCGTAGATCTCTTCGCTGAGGCCCTGCTCAATCAGCGTGGACAAAGGCGTGCCGGAGCCGAGCTGCACCATGGCGGCTTCGACCTCCTGGCGCTTCTCTTCTTCCGTCTTGATATCCACCCGCCAGCCGATCAGTTTGGCGGCCAGACGCACGTTCTGGCCCTTCTTCCCGATGGCCAGGGAGAGTTGAGAGTCTTCGACAATCACCTCCATGTGCTTGCCCTCGGGATCGACGATCGCCACGCGCGAGATGCGCGCGGGGCTCAACGCCTTTTCGACGAACTTCTGCGGGTCCTCGTTGTACTCAATGATGTCGATCTTCTCGCCGCGCAGTTCGCGGATGATCGACTGCACGCGCATGCCCTTCATGCCGACGCACGCACCGACGCAATCGACGTCGCGGTCCTTGCTGAGCACGGCGATCTTGGTCCGTTCGCCGGCCTCGCGCGCGCAAGCCCGGATGACCACAGTGCCGTCGTAGATTTCGGGGACTTCCTGCTCGAACAGGCGCATCACCAGTTCCGGGGCGGCGCGGGAGACATTCACGCCGGCGTTTTTGCCCGTCCGCTCGACGGTCTTGATCACGCAGCGCACGCGGTCGCCGACCGAGAAACTCTCCAGCCGCGACTGCTCTTTCTTGGGCAGCCGGGCTTCGGTTTTGCCCAGGTCGACCACCATGTCCAGGCCTTCGATGCGCTTCACCGTCGTATTGACCAGTTCGCCGACACGATTGGAGTATTCGGCAAAAATGTTCTCGCGCTCGGCCTCGCGGACCTTCTGCAGGATCACCTGGCGGGCGGTCTGCGCGGCGATGCGGCCCAGGGCTTCCGTCGGGCGGGGGAAGCGCAGGATCGATCCGACCTCGGCGGCCGGATCGGTGCGCCGGGCCTCGTCCAAAGTCAGCTCCTTGGACGGGTCCACCACGGTCTCGACCACGTTCTTCACGGCGTAGAGGTTAAGAGCACCGGTCTTTTCATCGAAATCGGCGGCCAGTTCCTCGTTGCCGCGGAACTGTTTCCGCGCGGCGACGAGAATCGCGTCCTTGACCGCGTCGACGACGATCTGCGCGTCAATGCCTTTTTCCTTGCTCAGGATTTCGATGGACTGATAAATGGAAGCCAAGCTTGTGCCTCTTCTACTGACTTGCTCGGGAGCGCGCTCTTCACGACTTTCGGGAGCGGCTCACCACTCGAACTTGAGATTTGCCTTTTCGATCTGGTCCAGGCTGAATCGCAGCGGCATGCCGTTCGCGGTTTCGAGGAGCACTTCCGTGCCCTCCACGCCCGCGAGAACGCCTTCCCACCGCCGCTGGTTCTGCACGGGCTGGCGCAAGGCGATGCGAGCCTTCTGGCCCGCGAAGCGCGCAAAATGCTCCGGCTTGAACAGGCGGCGTTCGACTCCTGGACTGCTGACTTCAAGATGGTAATGCTGGTCCGGCACGACGTCTTCGACATCCAGTACCGTACCCACCTGCTGGCTGATCAGCTCGCAATCGTCGAGCGTCACGCCCTCGGGTTTATCGATGTAGATCCGTACGATGCGGCTGCGGCCCGCGCCCAGAACCTCGACATCCCACACTTCGAGCCCTTCACGCGCGGCTGCGCGTTCGGCGATCGCGGTGATGCGCTCGTAGAGCGTCGTCGGGGAGGTCTCTGTCATGTCCGCAACCAGTACCCACGTCAATCCGGGCCAGGCAACAAAAAAGTGGGCTTGCGCCCACTCTTCTGGTTCGGCCTATACGACAAGTATACACAAACTCCCTGGCAAGAGCACTCGCGGAAGGCGGCCGGGCCGGCGCTATCCGCGCTTTGGCCGAGCCGCCCGCGCCCGCGGAAGCTCGGCGGCCTCACTCCAGCCGCAGCGCCGTCATCGGACTCACGCGCGAGGCCCGGCGCGCCGGGAGATAGGCCGACAGGGCGCCGACCGCGATGAACAGGAAGACCGCTCCGCCAAAGACCAGCGGATCCGAGGGCGTAACGCCGTACAGCAGGCTTGCCATCGAGCGCCCCAGCACGGCGAGGCCAGCCAGCCCGAGCAGCGCTCCTCCGGTGGCGAGCGACAGCACGTCGCGCGTGACCAGCCATTCGATCCGGCGCCCGTCGGCCCCGAGCGCCATGCGAATGCCCAGCTCGCGCGTGCGCTGCGTTACCGAGTAGGCAATCACGCCGTAGATGCCGACCGCGGCGAGCACCAGCGCGAGCACAGCGAAAATGCCCAGCAGCAGCGTAGTGAAACGCCGTGACGACGTCGCCGTATCCACCAACTGATCCATCGTGCGGAACTCGTTCAGTGGCTGTTCCGGCGCGAAGGACCAGACCGCGCGCCGGATCGCATTCGCCATCTCGTCGGGCGGCAGCGTCGTGCGCACCACCAGGTCGGGCGATTCGGTGTCGCCCTGTGTGTAGGGGAAATACGCCTCCATGCCCGCGGGCTGGTCGAGCGCGCTGTGCTTCACGTCGGCCACCACGCCGACGACGCGCAGTTTGGTGTCGCCGACGTTGACCTGATGATCGACCGGGTCGCGCCCTGGAAACAGCGTCCGGGCCACGGTTTGATTGACGATGACCACGGGCTCGCTCTTGAGTTGCTCGCCGGCGTTGAAGTCGCGCCCCTTGAGCAGCGGAATGCGCATGACCTTGAAATAGTCCGGTCCGACCGTGCGGATGAAGGCGCCCGTGTCCTGATCCTTCGGCAGAATGACGCCCGGCGCGCCGAAGTTCCAGCTCCGGTCGCGGTCGAACGGCAGCGCGTCCGAGATCGACACCGCTTCGATACCTGGCACGCGTCGCACCGCCTCGACGATGCGGTCGAGATAGGGGTTCAGAAACTTGTGATCCCACTTCTGCGGTCCGGGGTCGACGCGCACGATCGCGACGTGATCGGAACGGAAGCCGGGGTCGACGTCGAGCAGCTTCAGCAGGCTCTTGAGCATCAGGCCGGCGCCGCCCAGCAGCATGCAGGAAAGCGTCACCTCGGAGACCACCAGCGCGGCGCGCGTCCAACTGCGGTGGACGCTCCCGCCGGCGCCCGTGGCGCTTTCCTTCAGCGCTTCATTCAGATTCGTCCGCGCGGCGTGCAGCGCGGGCACCAGTCCGAACAGGATCCCGGTGAAGATGGCGAGCAGCAACGCGAAACCGAAGGCGCGCCAGTCGAGGCCCACCTGGTCGAGCAGCGGAATCGCGGTATGACGCATGCTGGCCAGCAGACGCGTTCCCACCACGGCCAGCGGTAGCGCGAAGACACTGCCGAGCAGCGCCAGCAGCACGCTTTCGGTGAGCAGTTGACGGACCAGCCGGGTACGGCTCGCGCCAATCGCCAACCGGAAACCCATTTCCCGCTTGCGCGTCTCGGCGCGCGCCAGCAGCAGGTTCGAGAGATTCGTGCAGGCAATCAGCAGCACGAAGCCGGATGCGAGCATCAGCAGCAGCAACGGCCTCCGCAGATCGCCGGTGACGTAGCTGGCCAGGAACTGCAACCGGGCGCCGACGGCTTCTTCGCCCCAACCCTTTTCCTTTCCTTCCCGGCGCGCCAGGGTCGCCATCTCGGTCTGCGCGGCGCCCAGCGCCACGCCCGGCTTGATCCGGCCGATAATCGCCACTTCGTTGCCGTGACTGTTGGTGTCCTTATCGATGTAGCGCGGCAGGAAGAAATCGATCTTGGCGCTCGGCACGAAGACCGATGCGAAATCGAACGTTGGTGGCAAGACGCCCACCACGGTCATCGCCTTGTCGTTGATGGTGAGACTCTGACCTACGATTGCGGGGTCGGAGGCAAAGCGCCGCTTCCAATACGAGTTGGCAAGAATTACCGCCAGCCGCCCGTTCCGGACGCACTCTTCCGGCAGAAAATTACGCCCAAGCAGCGGCTGGACGCCCAGCAGCGGGAAGAAAGTCTCCGTGACGTCGATGCCGATCGCCCGCTCCGGCTCGCCGCGCCCGGTCAGGTTGTAGCTGATGTAGGGAAAGAAGGCGTTGTAGCCGGCCAGCTCGGAAAAGCTCCGGTTGCGCTCGCGGAAGTCGCGATAGTCGAACGAGGTGTAGGTCCGGCCGGAGAGTCCGCCCTCGTCGTGCGAGTTCGCGATCCAGACGAGTTCCCGGGCGTTCGGGAACGGCAGCGAGCGGATCAGTACCCCGTTGATCACGCTGAAGATGGCCGTGTTGGCGCCGATGCCGAGCGCGAGCGTCAGGACGGCGACCGCGGTGAAGCTCGGGCTCTTACGCAGCATGCGCAGGCCGAAAACGACGTCCTGGCGCAGCCGTTCCAGCCACGTCCAGCCCCACACTTCGCGCATCCGGTCCTTGTAGAGGTCGGTATTGCCGAACTCGCGATGCGCCGCCGCGACGGCCTCGCGTTCCTCCATGCCGGCCGCCATGTTTTCCTGGACGGCGATCTGAAAATGCGCGCGCAACTCGTCGTCAAGGTCCCGGTTCAACCGTCCGAAGTTCGGTAAGAGACTCATATGGCAGCCCTTTCGCGGTTCATGATGGCCGTGATGGCGCGTACAAGCTGCAGCCAGCGGGCGTGCTCGCTGAGCAGTTGATCGCGGCCCGAAGGCGTCAGTCTGTAAAACTTGGCGCGCTGGTTCGCGCCGGTCTGTTTCCACTCGGAGGCCAGCCAGCCCTGCTTCTCCAATCGATGCAACGCGGGGTAGAGCGAACCCGTCTCCACCTGCAGCACGTCGCTGGAGCCGGAGCGGATCATCTGGCTGATGGCGTAGCCGTGGGCGGGTCCCCACTGCAGCGTTTTGAGGATGAGCATGTCGAGCGTGCCCTGAAGCAGGTCGACGCGGTTTGGAATGCGTTCCGAGTGTGGCATGGTCGGGATGTAGACTTTCTACAGCCTAATACGTAGACACTCTACTCCCTGTTTGTAAACTTTCCTGCTTTCGGAACCGCAATTGCCTGATTGGCACGGGATCCGCTTATGCTCTCCTCTTGTGGAGCATTAAGAAGGCTTGCGCATGACGGTTCGGACCTATCCTTGGATTGATACAGTGTAAAGGCGAGCGGTAGGCCCGTTCGAAAAGCGCCCGGCGCGGAACCGGCCGGGAACGTGAAACTAACTTGGGACCATCCGGCATCCGTCGGATTGTCGATCTGTTGTGCGGGTTGTGGCTGCGCCGGCGAAAAGCGGGATGTCATCGGGCTGCGAAACGGCGCCACGCCCTGGTTTTCTATCCGCGGCCCGGCGGCTCTTCGGGACTGGCGGTCTGGATGCGGAAGGCAATGAACAAGGAGGAATCAGATGATCTCTGCGAAACCTGCTTACTTGGCCGGGTTGATGCTGGCCGGTGCGTTGATGGCCAGTGCGCAAACGTATTGGACCACGAATGCCAGCACGGATTGTGGCATATACGGCGATTCGAACAGCCATCCTAAGCAACTGACGTCGGGCCCGGGAGCGGGCAATTACGTCTGCTGGGTCTATGGGACTTTGCCCTGGTATGCCGCGGGCGCCGGCTGGACCAGCGCCATCCGGACCTCGGCTCCGCCGACGGGGGCCGTCAACCTGAACCTCTACTTCACTGACGTGAACGGGGCGGACCGGGCGCTCGACTACCGCATTCAGGGAAATTCCACGGTGTACAACGACACCGGTGTTACAAAGGTCCTGAGCGCCGAACAGCCGTGGGAGGTAGATCTTCTCGGGCTACACGCGGAGGCGCCTAACTACAGCACGACTTCCGCCACCGGTCCCGTCGTTGTCTATGCCGAATGCCCCGATGGCACCACGTGCGGCCAGCTTCAGGCGCAACTGATCTACTCGGCCCTGCCGTCTCAGCCCTGGTCGCTCAGCGCGCCCGTCGTCTGGGATCCGTACACCTGGAACGTCTGGTCGTCCATCGGCATTGACGATGGCAAGGGCGGCGTCGGCAACGGCGGCACCGATACGCTCTCGTTTGTGATCTACAATCTGGCGGACGACCAGCTTGCGCACACCTACACGCTGAACGTCTACGACTCTACCGGGGCGTTGTATTCTTCGGGGACGACGGCTTCCGTGCCGTACCTGGGCAGCTACGCCGCGGTGTTGAAACAGGTGATCTCCAATCTCCCGTCGGGTCCGTTCAAGCTGCAGCTCGCGGGCGCTTCGACGCAATACGCGATCTTTGAGGTGCTGCAATTCCACGGGCCCTCGGCCACGACGCTTGTGAGCGGGACGGAAACGCTCCCGGCGGCGTCGGCTGCGGCGGCGGCCGGTGTGAACTTCGCCACGGGCCAGCGCTCCGCCTCTTCCATCCGCCATCGCGTTCCGCCGGCCGGCTCCATCCGGTAAGCGGCCGTACTTCTTCGGGCGGGCCGTGGCTGGCTCGCCCGGCGAGTATGCCTACTGTTTTGCGTACCTGGCAAAGAAGAAAGCGGCACGGGCTGATGCCCAGGACGAGGGGGCGCTCCAACGGCACGGACTGAAGCCGTGCCCTGATACGTCCCGCATGCCGGACCGGCTCGCAGGCGCGTCACTTGCCCGAAATGCCGACGCTGCCGGCGTGCCGCTTCGACTCCGCGACGGGCGTTTGTGCGTTGTGCGCGCCGGCTCAACTCCCAAGTGTTTGAAATGTCGCGCTGCAGGCGCAGCGCCCCACCTGAACTTGTGCGCTACAGCGAAGGTCTGAGCCTCATACGTTGCCCACGCCGTCTCGACTCGCGGGTGAGCCGCTTGTCTGAAACGCAGAAACCACAGTCGCGCCGCTTCCACGCGGCCACACGCTTATACACCGCGCGTTTCTGGTCGGCTTGCAGGCGAGCCATTTGCCTGCAATGTCGACGCTGTGGACGCGGTGTCGACACCCCGCGCAACGGACGCTTGTCTATCCGGGCGCGTCTCTGCGCAGGATTGCTTCCGTATCAGGGCACGACTTCAGTCGTGCCGTCCCGTTGCGGAAAAGAGTTGGGCTTTAGCCCTTGGCAATCGCGCGCGACCGGCGTGTCCGGCGAGTCGCTATCCTGAATGAAAACCCCATGCGATTCCCACTTCTTTTTCGCGCCGCGCTGATCGTTTTTCCCTGCCTGCTCACCGCACAAGATTGGCAGCCTTTGTTCAATGGCAAGAACCTGGATGGCTGGGAGGTCCGCGGCGAAGGCACGTGGAGCATCCTGCCGGACGGCGTTCTGCTGGGCCAGCGCAGCCACCCGGGCGAGCCTGCCGCGGCGTGGCCGGTGACGCGCGCGCAATACGAGAACTGGTTCTACCGCCAGTCGTGGCTCTACACGGTGAAGAGTTTCGGCGAATACGACCTGCACATCGAGTACATCATCCCGTCCAAGATGAACAGCGGCGTTTCCATTCGCGACAACTCGCGCGCGCACTACGCCATTGGCGAACCCGACAGCGCGCGGCCCGATCTGGTGGGCCCGGTGAAAAGCACCCCCGCGCATATCGGCTATGAGATCCAGATCATCGACGGCCGTGCGCCGGAGAAATACCTGACCGGCAGCGTCTATACGTTCGTTGGCGCGCCCGCGGGGCTGCAACGCGAAGACGAGTGGAATGCGCTCGACATCGAAAGCCGCCGAACGGGCATTCGCGTGAAGGTCAACGGCAAATTGGCCGCCGAATACGCGGGCGACCCCGCGCGATCGCTGACCGGCCCGATCGGTTTGCAGCTCCATGACCAGTTCACGTTCGCGCTGTTCCGCAATATCCGGATTCGCGAGATCAACGCGAGCCACTGATCCGCAGTGGGGCAGCTCTCCAAAGCCGCGCGGGCCGTCCATGGTTTGCTCCGTCGAGCATTTTTGAGCGTCGTTTCTATTCGGCGGTGGCTTGCCGAAACAGGCGCTGCGGCGTTCGCGGCGAACGGCTTGAAGCGGTGCGGCGCGCCGCGACAACGACGGGCCCTGGAGAAATCTCCGAGACCGGAAAATCGGGGACGGCGCCGCTTCTCCGGCGCATGTCAAAAAAGGCAAAACCGCGCAAATGCGCGGGCGGCTGCTCCTATCTTATTGATTCTAAATATCGACATTTAACAAAACCGCGCATTTGCGCGGTTTTGACACGGCGCGGGGATCGGTTCCCGCACTTCCTCACCCGCGCGCTAGGGCGATTTCGGAGCTAGTGTAGACCGGATTGGAGCCGTTCCCGCGGAGCGTGAAGGCGAACGCCGGCAGTCAGCGCCGGTTTCCAACAGCGCGCCGCGAATGACAAGTGCGGTCCTGCTGCAAGCGACTGACAGACAAGGGGATGCCACCGCTCCCTGACGGTCGCGGCTCCGTTCCGAAGCGGCAGACCGACGCCAGCCGCCCGAGCGTCTACAGAAAGGCCGAAACGGCCTTAGCGGGCTGCCGCCACCGCCGGCTCGCCGAGCACCTGATCGGCTGCCAGCACCAGGAACATGAAGTTGGTCGCGCCGCCGCCCATCACGTACTCGCCCTGCTGCCAGAGGTACGGGAAGTCCTTCAACTCGGGATAGTCCGGCCGGATCAGCGCCGTCCCCGAAGTCACGCCGCCGGGGATGTATGTCCAATCCGCGCGGTTGAAGCCGTAGGCGACGGTCATCGAATGCGCGCCGACGCCCGAGGCGAACGACGCCGTGTTCGAGCCCGGATGCACGCCCAGCACGAAGTTCAGCGCATTGAGCATGTACTCCGCCGAGACGATGTCCGGGAAGGCGTGATGCAAGTAATACTGCTGCACGCCGAAACGCTGGATGTCCCAGCCCGCGCCCCAGATGAGGGGCCGGTACGGCACGCCGAACGGGCTCTCCTTGCGCTGCCGCTCTTCGACGCGCGCGAAACTCGCCTTCACCGCATCGCGAATTTCGGCGACAAACGACGCATCCTGAATCATGTCGATGACCGGCGCGATCGCCCAGCCCGTGGCGTCGATACGCGTGACAATGTCCTTGCGGCTGTCGAGCAGGAACTGCCCGTACGCCGGCTTCTTGGTGGTCAGCCACAACTGCGCCGCGGCGGCCACGCGATCGGCGAAGCCCTGCTTCGGATTGCGGTTGACCTGCCAAAGTTGCTCGGCGGCGGCGACGCACTCTTGCGCCAGCTCCGGATTGTAGGTCTTCAAGACGCGGCCCGCGATGGCGAGCGCCGCAATGCCCTTGTATTCGTGCGAGGCGTTCTCTTCGGTGAAAACCCAGCGGTCGTCGGGCACGGCGGAGTGCGTGCCGGTCTTCTCGCCGGCCTTCAGATTCGGATCGTAGAAGAGATTGTCGGTGACGTTCGCGGTGTCGCCGAGGATCACATACTCTTCGAGCGTCGGCGTGATGATGCCGCGGTAGAAGCGGCCCATGCTCTTGTACCCGCCGAGGATGGTCAGCACGCCGTGTTCGACCTGTTGCAGCAGGTCGGGCTTGCCGTCGGGCTGGTGGATGCGCACCAGATGTTTGGTCTGGTCGATCGTCGTGTCGTCGTAATTGACGCCGAAAGACTCGTAGGCCGACGCCAGAATGAAGACCTCGTCGGCTTGCGACTCGATGCGGAAATCGTCGTCGCCCGCATCGTGCCAGCCGCCAGCATTCAAGCCGGGGATCGTCTCGCCGGATCGATACTTGGTCAATGTCGACGGGCCTTGCAGATAGCCGTCGAAGTGGTTGAGGTTCACCGGCGCCATGCGCGCGTCGTCCATATGGCACAGCCCGTGCCAGACCTTGTATTGCTCTTCCACGCGCATGTGGCACATCTGCGCCGGCAGGAAGTACTCGACCGTCGGCTGCCAGACGTGCCGCTTAAAGACGTCGGCCGCGATCTGGAATGGCTCGCTGCGGACCTTGCCGTACTCGACCACATACATGCCGGGGCGCGTGACGGCGCTGAAGTCGAATTTGAAATACGAATAGCGCAGGAACTTGCCCCACGCCGTGGGCTGGCCCGCGAGCGCTTCCTCGAAGCCGCCGTTTTCCGCGACACGCCGGACATGCACGGTCTCCGCCGCGGTCTCGCTCGCGTCGAGCTCGATGATGGCGACTTTGCTTTGCTTCGGGTGGTAGCCGATCTGCGAGACGTGGACCACCGGCTGCGATTTCCAGCCGGGCACGGCGTGCGGCGTGATGAGCCAGTCGATGGCGCCCGTCGTGGCGCCCGCGGGCACCAGCGATCGCACTACGAACCAGCCGTTGTTGTGCTTGGTGCGCGCATCGAGCAATTGCAGATCGCCGGTGCGGCTCTCGATCGTCAGCCGTTGCAGATCGGTCTCCGGCGCCACGCTCAAACGCGGCCCGGCGGCCAGCGGTACGGGCTCCACGTCGCCGCTGGCGTCACGCTGATCCGGCCCGTCGGCCTGGCGCGCGAAGATCCCCGAATGCCCGCCGAGATACCACGTCTTACCGAACAGCGCGCCGGGATAAAGCTCGATGTTGAAGCCCGCTTTGCCGACCCATTCGGACGGCAGCGGCTGGTCCAGGTCGACCGTCACGCGCACGCTCGCGCCTTCGCCATGCACGCGGACGCGATAGGAGAGCTTCAGGTCGGGATAATCGATCGGGTTGAAGCCTTTGCGGTTGCGGCTTTCGTCGGGATACGAGAGCCAGACGGTGATCTCGTTGCCGTCGCGATTCACCACGCGCTTATTCTGCTTCGGAATCGGCGCCCACTGTCCCGGCGTGGGACCCAGCCGCAGATCGCCGTTGCTCGCGACGCGCACGCCGTGCTGAATCAGGTTGACGCCGCCCTGATGGCCTTCGGGGTAAATGTCCTGGAAGACCATGACATTCGCGCCGGGCATTTCGAAATACTCCCGCTCGTTCAGGCGCAGCTCCGGCGGCGCTTGCTGAGCAAAAACCGCGGTCAACGCCAGCAGCGAGCCCGCGGCGGCGGCACAAAGGGCGAGTTTCATAGCGGCACCACCCATCGGAATTGGAACGGACTTCTATTCAGCCGCGAACACGCGGTACGAACCAAGCTTCAACGGCGTTTCGAAGACCGTATTCGGCCCTTGCGCCGAGCCGGTCAGCGTTTCGCCGGTGAGCATATCGCGCAGTTTCGTGATGCGCTTGTCGGTGACGATGCGCGCCGTTACGGGGTTCTCCTGGAACGACTCGACGATGAACCTGTCGTTGTCGTAAACGAACAGGCTCACGCGGCTCGGCGCGTCCAGGCGCACGTACAGATCGCGCGCGACGATGTCGCGAATGGTCTTCAACACCGGCTGCGGATAGCTGTAGAGATCGCCGATCGCGTTCGGAATCGTGAGCACAAAGAGCGTGCCCTTGGAATAGCGCGCCGAGTGCAGGATGGGCGTGTCCGAGCGGCCCGTGGGCGACGTCAGGCCGCTGACCATCTCCCAACTGTCGTTGGTGTAATAGCGGATCAGCGGCACCAGGATGTCGCTGTCGGCCTTGACGTGGCCGCCGAACCAGCCCTGCGAGAACTCGCGGACCGCCACCGTCTGGCCCGTGTTCTCCAACTCGACGATGTCTTCAATGCCTTTGCCTTGCAGCGCCTTCAGCAGGCCGGAGGTGATGACGACGTTCTTGCCGGCCGTGAGCTGCTGTTTGATCTTTCCGACAATCGCCGGGTCGAAGCGCGCCTGCTCGGTGAGCAGAACCGTCTTCGCGTCGGTCGGGAACTCGGGCACGATGTCCATCGGAATGCCGATCATGCCCAGATAGCTCGGCAGGAAATCCTCGCCATAGGAGTGATACGGCTTATAAGTCTTCACGCCGATGGGTTTGCCCAGCTCGCCAATGAACTTATCCACCTGAGCGAAGACTTCGCCGCCGATCCGCGCAGCCGCGGAGTCGGGGATCTCTTTGCCGTCCGGCCCCTTCGCGGGCTCATAGATCGAGCCGATATTGAAGAACGTGATCTCGGGCGCCTTGGCGAACAGCGTCAGCCAGACCTGCTCGGCGAAGCGCGAAGGCAGTTCGCGTCCGTAGTGGTCCACCCAGCCGCCGCCGTTGCCGCCCGGCTTGATGTTCTCGAAGTACCGCACGATCGAGTAGCCGTGGTATTCCTGCAGGTGCTGATTGCCGTTCACCGGGTCGCGTGTCTCCGTGCCGGTGTAGATCTTGTCGAAGTATTTCGGTTCGGTCTCCAGGTTGAACCCCAGATTCTGGAAGTGGTCGTACCAGTTCGGGTACTTGATGATGACCTTGACGTTGGGGTTCACGGCTTTGGCCGGGCCGACCACCAGATTGCGCGCGGCCTCGTCCATCAGCGCCAGACGGTAGGCGGTCCAACTGCGATTGCCCTTCTCGCGAATGGCGCTGTCCGCCTTGCAGTTGGTGAAGAAGAAATCATCCAGAATGAACTCGTCGAAGTTGCGGGCCGTGAACTCGACCACCGCTTGCAACTTCTTGCGCTGGTCGGGCTCCGAATAGCAGTAGGTCTCGAACATGTTCCGCTCGTTGATGGTCGCGGTGATGCCTCCGGAGACCTTCACGCCCTTGCTCTTGAAGAAGGCCTTGGCCTGATCGAGCGTCGCCTGGTCGATAACGACGGTGTCGCGGTGCGTCTCCAGGTAGATCTTGTCCACCTTCATATGCTTGGAGACGGCTTCCCAGCGGCTTGCGAGCCACGCCGGGTCCTTCATCTTCTGGACTTCGTAGACCCGGGCGTACAGCGCCACGTCGAAGTGCTTGTAGTTATTGCCGCCCGCTGTGAGCGCGGACGCCGCCAGAGTGAGCAGCGTTGCGCAGCAGGCTATGGACTTCGCACTCTTCACCATGGATGACCTCCACGCACACCGGCCAGATTCTCATTGTGCGGGCCCCGGCGCGCCGTCCGGCCACGCTTTCTAAGGAAGCGGCGGCGGCGGAGGCGCTCTATACACCTCCGCCATTCCGGTCGCAGCGCGACCCCGCGCTTCCGCCGCGTCAGGGGAAACGCAGGCCGGAAACGCGAGCTGAATCGAGCCCCGTCTAGGAGCAGGATGCTTTCATGATTGCACCGTATTTCTAACATCTGAATAGAGTTACGGCTACGTAGTTACGGTTACACATCCTCGCTTGCGTGTTAACGCTCGGCGATCCAGATGTCTTCTTCATCCTCCATCGCAACATAGAGGATGTACCGCTCGTCACGCGAAAGAGCGAACTTCGGGTGGATCTCGCGACCCTTGCCGGAGACCACCAGGTGGGTCGTGTTATCGCGCACGTCGGCAAAATGAATGGCATTCCACTCGCCGTACAAGAACCCATGCCCGTTCTTCAACCAGGCCGGATCATTGCCGTGGCTGGCGACGTTCCAGTAGCTCCGGTTCGCGAAGGAGTAAACGGCGAGCGGCTCGCGGCCCGGCTCGCCGGACGCCAGCCAGCCCGCGACATACCGCGCGTCGTGCGACCAGGCGAGAGGCAGCAGGCCGGGTACGGCCAGTGCCGCGGGCGAAACCGCCCTGCCGGCGGGCTCGAGTGTATACGGTTTCCCGTCCCGGGGAAAGGCTACCAGCGCACCATCCGGCGTCCATGCCGTGTGAACCGTCCCGTCGGCGGGCAGTTCCCGTAGCCCTCCGCCATCGGGCCGGACCACCCAGTAGGCGAGCTTCCCGCCGCGGTTGGATTGAAAGACGATCCAATGCCCATCGGGCGACCAGCGCGGCACCCGGTCCGCATAGCCGTCATTCGTGAGCCGGACCAGCCCGGAGCCGTCCGGCCGGAGCACCACCAGATCGCTCTGCGGATCCTGGACGCGGGCGGCGACCCACATTCCGTTGGGCGAGATTTCCGGTTCGCGGATGCGCCGTTCGCCCGAAGTCAGCTCCTTGGCGGCGCCCACAACGACGCCGCGTTCCGGATCGAAATCCTGCCGGTAAAGCCGGCTATACGTCAGCCGCCGCGTGTAGGCGAGCCGCCGTCCGTCTCCCGAAAACGCGATCCAGCCGCTGTTGGACGAGGGCGTCGTCAACGGCTCCGGCACTCCGCGCACGTCGCCGGTCGATTCGTCGATCCGTACGCGCCACAGGTTCATCGTTCCGGCGCGGTCGCTCGAAAAGTAGAGATAGCGCCCGTTGGGCGCCCAGGCCGGGTTCCAATTGGTGCCATGACCGGACGTGACCGCGACGGGCCGGGATTCGGTACCCGGCGAATCCACGGCAATCGTCCAGAGGTGAAAATCGCCATTCGGATTGGCGCCCCAGAAAGCAATGCGGCGGCCATTGGGCGACCAGGCCGGCTGCAATGCGTCGATCGACGGATCGGTTACGGCGTGGGCTGCTCCGCTGGCGGCGTCGATTACAAAAATACGGCTGCGCCGGCTCGCATCGAACTCGGATGGTTCCAGAAATGAGGAGGTAGAAACGGCGATCCGCTTTCCGTCGGGCGACCAGGCCGGGTGGAAGCCGAAGCCCGACAGGCGGCGGGCCGGTCCTCCGGCCGCGCTGACAACATAGATACCTCCGCCCCCGCGCGTGCTGAAGAAGGCGATGCTTTTGCCATCCGGGGAGAAGGCCGGCTCAAGATTGACGCTGTTGGAGCCCGCCGTGATGTTCCGGACCGCAACGCCCCGGATGTCGCGCACCCAGATGTCCCAGGACTCGCCCTGAAGCCGCGCGTAGGCGATCCGCTTGCCGTCGGGAGACAGACTCGGCGCCGTACAACGGCCTTCGTCGCGCGTCAGCCGCGTAAACTTCTGAAATGCCGCCGTTTCGCCGGGACGCTGGATCAGCCAGACGGCGGCAGCAGCGCATAGAATAACGCTGGCCATCCCGGCCGTCCACGCGTACCTGCGCCACCTTTCCGCCGGAGCGGCGCTCCGCTCCAGCGGGGCAGCCGTGGACGCCGCCGCGGCCGTGGCCGGCTGCTCGACGCTGAGTTCCCGGATTGCCGGGACGTACCCGCCGCGCGGCAGATCGATGATGAGCTGGCTGCCGCGGCCCTCTGTCTCATAGTATTTGTGGAGCCGGTTCCGCAAACGGCTGGCTTCGACGCGGACAATCGGGTCCAGACGCGGATCGAAATCGGCGCCGCGTCCGAAGACCTCGACGCCCAGGCTGTATTCCTTTATATGTGGGGCGTCGCCCGAGATCAGCGCTTCCACCAGGAAGCGCAGCAACCGCTGCTGGTTCTTCGCCGCGCCGAACGTCGCGCTCGCCAGAATCCGTTCCAGGTGCGCGCGAATCTCCTTCGAACGGGCGTCGGAAGACTCGGCGCCGGTTGCTGGCGGAACACGGACCTCGTGAGGATGAACGGGCGGCGTAGACATGCGCTCAATCGTGTTCGGCTGTGCCGTCCACCGGCAGCACCACCGAACAAGCATTCTATCGAAGGCGCGACGGGTGCGTCTTGGGGGTGTGTTTCGGTAACACGTAGCGGAAACCGCCCCTCGCCCAACGGAGCCGGCGGCTTGCGGTGCTATGCTGACGCCAGACCCCTATGCGAGCGCCTTTCCGCACCCTCCTCAGCGCCGTGTGTTTCACCGGCTGCCTGGCCGCTCAGGCCGCCATTGGCGAGTTCGAATCGCACCAGGATATCGGCGTCACGCCGGCCGCGGGCTCGGCTGCCTACGACGCCGCGGCGCGCGAGTATCGCGTCACCGGCGGCGGAGCCAATATCTGGGGCACGGAGGACGCCTTCCAATTTGTCTGGAAGCGTATCTCCGGCGACGTCCGCATTACGGCCGACGTGCACTTTGTCGGCACGGGCGCGGTGAACCACCGCAAGGCTGAATTGATGATTCGACAGGACTTGACGCCGGGCTCGGCCTACGCCGATGTAGCCCTGCACGGCGACGGACTCACGTCGTTGCAGTTCCGCCCGGCGGCCGGAGCAAAGACCGACGAGCTGCGTTCCACCGTCAACGCTCCAGTGCGCATCCGCATCGAGCGCCGGGGCAACCAGTTCACCATCTTCGCCGGCAAGCCAGGCGAGGAACTGGCCGCCACCGGCCCGCAAACCGTTGTGCTTTCCGATCCCGTTTATCTGGGCCTTGGCATGTGCTCGCACGACGAAAAGACTCTGGAGACCGCGGTGTTTTCAAACGTCGTCATCGAACCGCTCGCCGCCGCGGCCGCACACCCGCGCTACCGCAGCAAGATCACGGTATACGACACCGTCGCGCGGGCGCAAAAAACAATTTACACGCATGAAGATATTGTCGAGGCGCCGAACTGGTCGCGCGACGGCAAATTCCTGCTGGTGAACACCGGCGGCAACCTGTACCGCCTGCCCGTGGACGCTGCCGAGCCGGCTAAGCTCGAACCGATCGAGCTGGGCGCGGGCGGCTATCGCTGCAACAACGATCACGATCTTTCGCGCGATGGCAAGTGGTTGGCCTTCTCCGCCTCCACGCCGTCGTCGCACGCCTCGCAGGTTTTCCTCGCGAATGGTGATGGCACGGGCGCGAAGCTGATGGTCGAGACCGCGCCGAGTTACTTCCACGGCTGGTCGCCCGACAGCAAATGGCTTGCAATCGTGGGCCAGCGCAATGGCAAATTTGAGCTTTACCGCGTGCCCGTCGCGGGCGGGACGGAGGAGCGGTTGACCTCCAAGGGCGCCTACGACGACGGCCCGGAATACTCGCCCGATGGCAAGTGGATCTATTTCAACTCGAACCGCTCCGGCGGCTGGGACATTTGGCGCATGCCGCCCACGGGCGCCGGTCCGGGCGACTCCAAAGCCCAGCGCGTCACGAGCGACGATCTGGAAGACTGGTTCCCGCACATTTCCCCCGACGGCAAGTGGATGGTCTTCCTGTCGTTCCCGGCGGGTACCAAGACGCACGACGAGAAGATGGCGGGCATGACGCTGCGCCTGATGCCTACGCCCGGCAAGAAACTGAAACCGGCGAAAATTGAAGTCCTCACCACGTTCTACGGCGGTCAGGGCACCATCAACGTGAACTCATGGTCGCCGGACTCGAAACGCTTCGCCTACGTCGTCTACGAGCCGTTGCCGTAGTGAGCGGGGCATCTCTCCAGAGCCGCGCGGGGCCTCCAGGCCCCACCAGTAACTGCGTTCGCATCCACGGCGCGCGGCACGCCGCACAATGCCGGGACTTGCGCCGCCGTGCCTAAAAATCATCTCACACCACCGCCTTTTTTTACCCCTCCGGCCCGCCGCGATTAGCGAATCTAGGAGAAGGGCATCCGGTGCCCTCTTTGCGAGTAAATTCACGGCCTACAACGGCCGGGAGGTAGAGATGCGCTTGAACCGCCTGTACAGAATGCTGCGCTACGGACTGGCCGCGAGCGTTGTCCTCGCTGCCGGAGCGAGCGGAGTCGTGCGGGCGGCAGAACCAGCGGCGTCCACCAGCGCGTACGCCGACGTCGACCCATTCATCGGCACCGGCGAGGACGGCCATACTTTCCCCGGCGCGACCGTGCCTTTCGGTATGGTCCAGCTCAGCCCCGACACGCAGGTGCGGCATTTCAAGCAAAGCTACAAATGGGCCGCGGGCTACCGGTACGAGGACACGTCGATCCTCGGTTTCTCGCACACGCATTTCTCCGGCGCGGGCCACTCCGATCTGGGCGACTTTCTCGTCGCGCCGCTTTCCGGCCCGTGGAGTGCGGACAAACTGGAGCCGGGCGACATCGCCAAGCCGGGCTCCGGCTACCGTTCGCGTTTCAGCCACTCGTCCGAGCAGGCCGCGCCGGGCTACTACGCCGTCACGCTTCAGGATTCGGGCGTGCGCGCGGAGCTGACCGCGACGCCGCGCGTCGGAGTCCACCGCTATACCTTTCCGGCGGGTCAGCCCGCTCATCTGCTGCTCGATTTGCGCTCGTCGATCTACAACTATCCGGGCAAAGTCCTCTGGTCGCGCATCCGCCTGCGCGCGGACGGCACGGTCACGGGCATGCGCGAGACGCGCGGTTGGGCGCCCGGCCGCCAGCTCTATTTCGCCCTGCGCTTCTCGCAGCCGCTGCAGGGGCACGAACTCTTCGATCGCGAGCCGCTCCCGGTCGAATATGGCGGCTTCCGGACGCCCGGTACCGGTCCCGCCGATACGCAGTCCATTGAGGGCCGCGGCCTGCTTGCCGCATTTCACTTTGGCGCGTTGAGCATGCCTCTGGTGGTGAAGGTTGCGCTGTCGCCGGTGAGTGAAGCGAACGCCATCGCGAACCTCGACGCCGAAGCGCCGGGCTTCGATTTCGACGCCCTTCATGCCCGCGCCCGCGAGACTTGGGAGCGCGCCCTGTCCGTGCTCGACATCCAGGCCGCACCGGCAATGCGCAAGAATCTGTACACGTCGCTCTACCACGCGCTCATGGCGCCAAGCCTGTCGATGGACGTGGACGGCAGCTATCGCGGACCCGACAACCAGGTGCACAAGGCCGACGGTTTCCAGTTCGTCTCCACCTTCTCGCTGTGGGATACCTACCGTGCCGAGCAACCGCTGATGACGCTGATCCAGCCGGAAAGCCGCACCGTCAACGTCGTCCGCTCGCTGGTCGCGTCGCGCCAGGAGAGCCCCTACGGCATCCTGCCTATCTGGCAATTTCAGGGCATCGAGACGTGGTGCATGATTGGCTACCACGCCGTGCCCGAGATCGCCGACGCCTATCTCAAAGGCATTCGCGGCTTCGACGCGAACGCGGCTCTGAACGCCATGGTGGCGAGCGCCACCTACGCGCCCTTCGGCCATCTCGGCGAGTACATGCAACTCGGCTACGTGCCGGTCGACCACAATGCCGAAGCGGCGTCGCAGACCGTTGAATATGCCTTCGACGATTGGACCATCGCCCGCATGGCGCGCGCCATGGGCCGCACGGACGTGGCCGCGACTTTTGAAAAGCGCGCGCAAAACTGGCGCAACGTTTTCGATACCAAGACGGGCTTCGTGCGGCCGAAACTGGCCGACGGCACGTTCCGTGAGCCGTTCGATCCGGCGCGCGCCGGCGCGTCCAGCGGCTTTACCGAGGGCAACGCTTGGCAGTATTCCTGGTACCAGCCCCAGGACGAAGCGGGCCTGATCGGCCTGCTCGGCGGCGACGAAAAGCTCGTGGCCAAGCTCGACGCCATGTTCGACGCCAAGGTGGACCCCAAGCAATACGCCGACGTCGAAGACATCGCCGGCATGATCGGCCAGTACATCCACGGCAACGAGCCGAGCCATCACCTCGCGTATCTTTACAACTACGCGGGCCAGCCGTGGCGCACGCAGGAGCGGCTAAAGCAGATTGTCGATAGCCAGTACAAGCCCGCTCCGGACGGCCTGGTCGGCAACGACGATCTTGGCCAGATGTCGGCCTGGATGGTCTTCACCGGCCTGGGCTTCTATCCCGTCGCGCCAGCCTCGAATGAGTACGTCATCGGCAGGCCGTTCGTCGCGCGCGCCGTCCTGAACCTGCCCAACGGGAAACAGTTCCGCGTCGTCGCGGACAACCTGGATGACCGCAACGGCTACATCTCTCAGGTGACGCTGAACGGCCAACCGTTGACCCGCAGCTACCTGCGCCACGCCGAGATCCTGGCCGGCGGGGAACTGCGCTTCGTCATGAGCGACCGGCCGAATCGCACCTGGGGCTCTACTGCGGCTGCGCGGCCATTTTCGATGAGCCGCTAAAGGAGGGAGGGGCTCCCTCCGCCTGCGTCCGGCGTGCCGGCAAGTTACCATAGAATTTAATAGGGATTTTCCCGTTACCGTTTCAGGGGAAGGCAAAGACTCATGGTTCAGCGCACGGCAACCGCCCAGGAAAAATCGCAATCGATTGAAAAGAAAAAGGTTACGAACCTTGGCGTGCTGAATGAGGCGTACGATTACGCCAAGCCGAGTTCCTTCTCGCGCGCGCTGCGGATGGAGTTGGGCGAGATCGTGCTGGTGCTGATTTCGGGCACTGCTTCCATTGACGAAGAGGGCCGGACGGTCCACGTCGGCGATTTCCGGGCGCAACTGCGCCGCACCTACGCGAACATTACGGGTCTGCTCGCCAGCGAAGGCGCCACATGGAAGGACGTCGTCCGCACGACGTGTTATCTCCGCGACATTGACCGGGACTACGCGGCCTTCAACGAAGAGCGTTCCCGCTTCTTCGCGGAGCAGGGACTCGACCCCCTTCCGGCTTCCACCGGCATCCAGGCCATTCTGTGCCGTCCCGACCTGTTGGTTGAGATCGAAGCCATCGCCATGTTTAAGAAGGCCTAGGCGCGGACGCCGGACGCGGTAGCCCTTCCTTGCCCGGCCGCAACATTTTTCCGGTTCAACTCTAAAGGTCCAAGACGTTCTGCCGATTTCAATAAGTGGAGGCGTCCGCGGCGAACTGGTCTTAAGTCGGCGGCGGACGGGCTGGAATGTCTTCAACGTCATCTACTGCAAGTGCGCTCGCCCTGATCGCGAACCCGCAGGTTTTCACCGGCGTCAGCCAGTACTCGTCGGATCTGCAGAGCATTCTCACGCGCACGCAGCAGATCGCTCAGATTCCGGTGACCGCGCTTCAGAATGACCAGGCGACGCTGAAGAGCGAAGCGACGGCTCTGACAACGCTGCAATCGGACGTCGGCAGTCTTGCCTCGGCGATCACCGCGCTTGGCTCGCTCGCATCGGCGGGGGCTCTGGCGGCGTCATCCAGCGATTCGAATGTGAGCGCCTCGGTCACCGGCAGCGGCGCAACAGCGGGCACCTACACCGTCGGAAACATCACGTCGCTGGCGTCGGTTTCGACTGCCACGATGACGAGCGGCGTCGCCAATGCGACCTCGACGGCGGTCGCCCCGACGGACACCAACACGCTGTACCTGACGGCCGGTGGATCCACGGTCCCGATTGCGCTGACCAGTGCAACGAACAACCTCAATGGCTTACGTGACGCCATCAACAACGCGAACGCGGGCGTAACCGCATCGATTCTGACGACCGCCGGCGGTTCCTATCTGACGCTCACCGCGAATACTGCGGGCGCCACCGCGATCACGTTGAACACCGCTTCCGACAACTCGGGGACGGAGCTGATGTCGATGAACCATACCGGCTCTCTCGCCAGTTTCGAGGTGAACGGGAAAGCGGTGACCTCGACGTCCAACCAGGTCAGCGGCGTTATCCCGGGCGTCACATTGACCCTGAAGGGCACAACCAGCACGGACGAGACCGCCACCGTGACGCTCGCGGGCGACGCCAGCCCGGTGACATCCGCCTTGCAGAAAATCGTCAGCGCCTACAATACGCTCTCGACCGGCATCTCCACGCTGACGGCTTCGAGTTCTGGCGCGCTGACCGGCAATCAGGTTGTGCGCTCCGTCGAGAACCTGATGCGGCAGTTCGCGTTCTACCAGGGGAGCGGCACGGGCGGAATCGGCAGCCTGATGGACTTGGGCATCTCTCTTGACAAGACGGGCCAGATGAGCCTGGACACAACCGTCCTGTCGGGAATGACGTCGGGGCAGCTCACGAACGCTCTCAGCTTTATCGGCGACGGCACGACAGGGATCTCGTCGCTCGCCAGTTCGTTCACCGCGTTTAGTGACACAACCAGCGGGGTGATTCAGCGGGACATTACCCAGGACCAGACGTCAGAGCAGCGTCTGCAGGACCAGATTGACGCGATGAACGTGCGGATCCAGACGGCGCAGAAGGCCGAGATGGCGAAGCTGGAGGCGGCTGACGCGCTTTTGGCGAAACTGAGCAGCCAGCAGAGCCTGCTGACGGCGAGCATTCAGAGCCTGAACTACACGCTCTACGGTTCGTCAACATCGTCTTCGTCGAGCTAGAACGTCTGCCGGGCAGCGGGCGGATAACGAACGATCGGAACAGAACGCAAGGAGGGATACGCGATGGGTGGACGGGAGGAGTATCAGGAAACGCTGGAGGCCTGCGAGCGGACAAGCGCGATGCTGTTGCTCGCGCTGGAGTCTGGCGCCGCGAATCTGGCGCCGCTGATTGCGCTCCGCCAGCGGCAGGTCGAGAGTCTGAGCGCCACTCTTCCGGCGGAACTGACCACTGGCGACCTTGGGCGGCTGCATGCCCTCCTGGATGTCGGCGATCAGGTCCGCGCTCGCGTTGCGGCGGAGAGACTCTCGGCCACGCAGAGCTTAGGCTCGTTGTGCCGTGAATTGCAGGTTGCGCGCCAGTTGGCCACTGTCCGCAAACCAAGAGAAGTGGAGATTGACTGCCTGGGTTGAACTCGCCGGTCCCCAAATCCGAACGCAACGGAAATGACATGTTCCCCGGCTAGAATGTATGTCATGTTTGGAATTCGTGCGGCTGTTGCGTCGCTTATCACCGCCATGGCATTGATCGCCGAGCCCCATATTCTGGTTCATGGGCATCGCGGGGCGCGGGCGCTGCGGCCGGAGAACACTCTGCCGGCTTTTGAGTACGCCATCGCGCAAGGCGTGGACGTCCTGGAACTCGATATGGCTGTGACCCGGGACGGCGTCGTCGTGATTTCACACAATCCGCACTTGGACCGGGCGATCTGCCAAGGGCCCGCGGGCGGCGAAACGGCCATCCACAAACTTACCTTCCAGCAGCTCCGGCAATGGGATTGCGGCGCGCTCAAAAATCCGGCTTTTCCCCTGCAGCAAAGCGTCCCGGGGACGAAGATGCCGACGCTCGACGAGGTCTTCGATCTCGCCGCGGCGAGCCGTGTCCAATTCAACATCGAAACCAAGATCAATCCCCAAACCCCGGACCTTGCACCGGATCCGGCGACCTTTGCGCGTCTTGTCGTGGACATTGTCCGCAAACACGGGTTGGAACAGCGTGTTATTGTGCAGAGCTTCGACTTCCGCACGTTGCGGGAAGTCCGGAAACTCGCGCCACGAATTCGTCTCTCCGCCCTGTATTCAGGCCCGCCGAAGCCGTTCGTGGACATCGCCCGGGAGGCTGGCGAAGGGGGCCGGAACGTGGAAATCGTCTCTCCGCTGTACGGCCTGGTGACCGCTGAGCAAGTGCACGCCGCGCACGCCGTCGGCATTCAAGTGGTCCCGTGGACGGCCAACACCCCGGAGGCCTGGCGGACCTTGGCCGCTGCGGGAGTGGATGCGATGATCACCGACGATCCCGCCGCACTGATTGCGTGGCTGAGGGCCGCAGGGTTGCTCTAGTACTTACTTGCATAAATCAGAGTAACGGCGTTTTGGCGCGGAGGGCTCGACGACGGCCTTGGTCCACTCGAACGGTGTTGCGGTTTGTTGGTACGCTTTCACGAATCGATCGATGGCCTCCCG